>JGI12316J15310_10000037_pt10 | contig 193380 bp, 159 predicted proteins | sample MarCyaLeptolynsp_FD_15310 | JGI IMG/M metagenome (IMG submission 15310)
CAGTCCTCATCGACGCCTCTCGCCGGGAGAAGCATCTCCGCCCAGTCCGAGGCAGGTTGGATCTCGGCCCATCGGGAAGGCTCGATCAGACCGAACGGATCGCGCCCCGTCAGGTGGGCCGTTGCGCTGGACCAACGGTAATCGCAGGCGCGCTCGACCATGCATGCCCGGACGGGGTTGAGATCGACGTAACGCAAAGCGGCGTAGAGGTGCGGTCGGTCCAGTGGCGCCGAATAGAAGCGGTTTTGCCAGAGATGCCCGGTACGGTTTCGCGCGCGATTGAGGTAGCGGCTGTAGGCGCTGTGCGCCCGGCCGAAGGCGTGTCCCATAGAGCTGGAAGCGTGTGGGACGACGACCGCATGGACGTGGTTCGGCATCAAGCAATAGCCGAGTATTGTCAGCTGATTGCGTGCGGCCTGTTCGCTCAAGAGCGCCAAATAGACGCGTCGCTGCTGATCGGAGAAGAAGACTTGTTGGCGGTTGTTCCCCCGCTGGGTGACGTGGTGCGGTACGCCGACCGCCACCACGCGAGCCATACGCGGCATGCACGAAGGATCTTCGCAGATGTTTGTGCCGTCGTCAAAATGGAGTCGACAAAATGGAGTCTGTCCCCTTTGCCCCCACGTCGCACCGTCAAGCCAGATTCAGCCCTTGGATTGGCTCTGCCGGTGTCTACGGATACAGCAGCCGCCCCCGCCTCTCCGTCTCTGCGCGGAACAAATGTCCCTCCGTCGTCGTCACATAAAGCGTCGACAGCTCCGGCCCGCCAAAGGTGCAGTTCGTAGGGCGATTCGCCGGCACGGGGTGGCGCTCCAAAACCTCGCCCTCAGGCGAGAAAACGTAGATCGAACCGCCCGGCCCGCCGTGCTCCCAGCCCGCCGTGGCGACGATGTTCCCCTCCACGTCCAGCACCATGCCGTCCACGCCGCGGTGCTCGCCGAAATCGTGCAGCACCCGCATCGCGCCCAGGGAGCCGTCTTCGTTCACCGGATAGGCGCGTAGCTCGCGCTTCTCATCGGCGCGGCGGCCGCTCTGGGCGACGTAGAGCGTGCGGTAGTCCAGCGAAAACAGCAGCCCGTTCGGCCGCGTCGTGTCGAACGTCACCCGCTCGACATCCCAGCCGCCGCCGTCCTTGGGGTTGCAGCGGTAGATGGACTCGTGGTCGAGCTCTTTCAGCTCCCGCGTCGCCGTCCACGGCCCGGCGGCGGATTCATAGAACGGGTCGGTGAACCAGAGCCGCCCGTTGGGCTCGATCGCGACATCGTTCGGCACGTTGAAGCGGCGTCCCTGGTAGTGGTCGGTGACGACGGTGGTCGAGCCGTCGGGCTCGTAGCGCACGAAGCGCCGGGCGTCTCCCTCGCAGCCGTACAGGCGGCCTTCGGCGTCAAAATTGATGCCGTTGCAGTAGTTCGTTCCGTCACGGAAGGTGGAGATGATTCCCGTGGCCGGATCGAGGCGCAGGATGCGGCTGGCGAAAATGTCGGTGAACAGCAGCGTCTCGCCGTCCCACGCCGGACCCTCGGTGACGTTGCCCAGCGGGCCGTGCAGCAGTTGAAAGTTCCAGGACATCGCCCCGAGAGCTTAGCAGCGCCGGCGGTTTGCCGTCAGCAGCCGCGCTGATTCACACTGAAGCGACCCCTCCGATGGCCATGAAGCGTTGCGATTGCGGAGCCGAGTACCCTGATGGCGCCGAGTTTTGTCCGAACTGCGGCCGCCCGCTGACGCCCGAAGCGCTCGCTCAGGAGCGCGCCGCCAACGCCTTCGTGCGCGAGCCGGACCCCGCGGAGACGCCCGAGGCGCTGCCGATCTCGTTCGGAAACCCGGCCGCCCTCAGGGCCAGCTACTGGCCGGCCGCGCTGGCTGCGATGCTGGTGAGCCTGCCGCTGTTCAATATCCTGTGCTGGGTCTGGTACCCGGCGGCCGGCTTTTCGGCGTTGGCGAGCTATCGCAAGCGCACCGGCGCCAACCCAACGGTGGCCGAAGGCGCCCGGCTGGGCTGGATCGCCGGCGTCATCACCTTCACCTTGAGCCTCGTGCTGGGAGCGGTGACCAGTCTGGCCGGCGAAGGGTTTGGGCCGGCGCTCGAGCAGATGCAGAACCAACTGCGGGAGAACAATGAGGTCGAGATGGCCGATGCGATCGCAAAAATGGCCGGCGACCCGGCGACGCTGGCGACCGTGATTCTCATCGGGCTGGTGCTCACCTTTCTGTTCGTCACCGCGCTGACAACCCTGGGCGGCGCCCTAGGGGCGCGCGTGCTGCAAGACGACTAGCCGGTTCGCCCGCACCCGGGGGGATGCGTTAGAATACCCACGGTTTCGCCATGCCGGCTTTCTTGATCCCCAAAAAATTCACCCGCCGCATGATGCTGCAGGGGCTGGGGGCGGCGATGGCGCTGCCGTGGCTCGAGTCGACGGCGTCCGCCGCGGTGGGGACGGACGGCTCGCTCCGGCTGGACGAGCCGCCGCTGCGCATGGCGTTCCTGTTCATGCCCAACGGCGTCCGCCCGGACCATTGGACCCCCGAAGGCGACGCCGAAGAGTACGCCATCACGCCGCACCTGAGCGCTCTCGAGCCGCACAAGAGCGAGTTCCTGCTGCTGGAAAACCTGTGGCATGAGCGCACCGTGGGCCGCAACGGGCACTGGCCGAAGGTGCCGGCCTGGCTGTCGGGCGGCTATGTGGAGCGCTCCACCGGCCGCGATCTCGATACCGGCGGCGTCTCGGTCGATCAAGTTGCCGCGCGCCACCTCGGCACGAAAACGCCGCTGTCGACCATCGAGTTGGGCGTCGATGCGCCGCGCACGGGCGTGGACAACATCGGCGGCGGCTTCGCCCGCATGTACGGTTCCTACATCTCCTGGCGCGACCCGCACACGCCGGTCCCGAAGGAGATCATCCCGCAGTTGGCGTTCGACCGCCTGTTTCGCACCGGCGCACAGGCGCCTCCGGGCGTTTCGGGCATCGATCCCCAGCACCCCAAGGCGATGGCCTCGCTCCAGCGCGACGACCAGAGCGTGCTCGATCTGGTGATGGCCGACGCTAAGGCCCTGCGCGCCCGCGGCAGCGCCGCCGACCAGGTGAAGATCGACGAGTATCTAGAGTCGGTGCGCTCGGTGGAGCGCCGCATCGAGGCGACGCTGAAGCCGCAAAAACGTTGGATCAACGAAGGCAAATTTGACGTGCCGCGCCCCGGCCCGGGCATCCCCGAAGAGCACCGCGAGCATGTGCGGCTGCTGCTGGACATCCTGCTGCTGGCATTTTGGACCGACTCGACGCGCATCGCGACGTTTATGTTCGGCGATGCGCAGACCGGCCGCGATTTTTCCTTCATCGAGGGCGTGAAGGGCAGCTTCCACGGCATCTCGCACCACCGCAACGAGCCCGACAAGCGCATGCAATACGAAAAGATCATCAACTGGCACATGGACGAGGTGGCCTGGTTCCTCGACCGCATGCGCAAGATGGACGAGGGGGGGAAGTCGTTGCTCGACAACTCAATGGTGATGTTCGGCTCGTCTTTGAAGGACGGCAACCGGCACGACAACGAGAATCTGCCGTTGATCCTGGCCGGTCGCGCCAAGGGCAAACTGCGCCCCGGCCGCCGCGTCCGCGCGCCGGAGAAGACGCCGTTGTGCAACCTCTACCTGACGATGCTCGACATGATGGGCGTGCGAGAAGAGAAGTTCGGCGACTCCACCGGCTTGTTGGAAGGGTTGGCTTAGATGGCCGCCGCCAAAAGCCCTGTTGTGGGGGCGCTGCTGGGGCTGGTCGGGTTCTTGCTGACTGGGATCGTCTTCGCTTTCTTGTACCTCTTCATCATGGGCACGGTGCTGGGCAAGCGCGGTTGGGAGAACGTCGGCGCGATTGTGACTTTCCCGATGCTGGGTTTCTTCATGGGCGCGGTCTGGATCTTGGCGGAATTCTTTCTCGTGCGAAAGAAAGGACGGTCGCTGTCCGCCGGCCGCGCGGCGCTGTATGGCGCGCTGCTGGGGACTCTGGTGGGCGTGTCCATGTCGGGATTTCGCGGGTTTACGATGGCGGGCGGCTCGACGCTGTTCAACTACTACACGCTGGGGATTGGCGCCGTGGGGGCGTGGCTGCACCGGCTGCTGGCCGGAAGGGCGGCGTAGGGGCGGCTGGAAAGCCGCACTGGCCCGGATGATCTTGCGGCCCGACCGGTATCAGAACACAGTGTTCAGCAGGGAGACCGTGAACGTTGTTGCGGACCCGTCGCCCACTTGCAACTCGAAGGACCTGCCGAGGAAGGGCTCCCGCAAAGGCCGCGGATCAACGAATCGAATGGCCAGCAGACTCTCTGGCGACCCGCGGACTGTCCGAACGGAGAGGATTTCGACCTCCCGCTCGTCGACAATCTCTTCGATACGCAGGCCTTCCGAAGGAACCTCACGGTCGTCCCGGGCGATACGGCCCGGGTCCACGCCCCCCACTCTCAGGCCGCTCACCAGCACCGTGACTGCGCGATGGGTGGACTGCTTGTTTGCCTGCCCGTTGGGCGAGCCGTCCTCGTTGAGAACCGCCAGCACGCTCGGGGCCGACGGCCGCATCTCTAAGATCGATTCGTCGGATGCGACGCCGTTGACTGTCACCCGCAGGTAGGCTTCCCCGGAAGTTGTCGTTTCCGCCGGGACGACGGCGTTGATCTGGCCGCTGGAGGCGAACAGCAGCGGCGCCGGGCGCCCGTCAATCTCCACCGAGACGCCGCCCAGCTCGATCGGCAGGCGATCGAGCGAAGCCAAGTCGGCCTGCGCGCCCGGCGTGGGGCCGAGCCGGGCGCCGTAGATCGAAATCAGTGAGCCGGGCGCCATCCTCTCAACGAACGGGTACGGCGTAAGCCGGCTGGAGGGAATCACGTTGACCGCGAAGCCGAATCCGCTCGACGGCAAGCCAACCTTTCGGACACCGTCCAGGCGGATTTGCGGCCGCAGCGTTGAATCGCAGCCCGCCGGGTCGCGGATGATGCGGACGGTCCCCGCCGAGGCGTCGGCGATCAGCAGATCTCCGTTTCCGGTCAAAGCCAGGCTTGCGGGCTGGTCGAGCAGGGCGTCTTCGGCGCGCCCGCCGTCGCCGCTGTGGCCGGGGTGACCGACGCGGCCTGCGATGGTGTTGATGTGTCCGTCGGCGCTGATCCGCCGGACGGTGTTGTCGCGGCTGAAGTACACCTCTTGGTTCGGTCCGCCAACCAGGGCTGAAGGGCCGCCGCTCCAGAACGATTCCACGAACCCGGCCGACCCGGGCACGACGGTGCGCGTGGTACCCGAAACCCGCAGCAGATTGCCCTGCACCGAGGAACTCAGCAGGATGCCTCCCGAAGCGTCGGGACCGATAGTGGGGTCGCTGGAGAGGAGCTGTTCTTCGGGAATGGCCGTGCCGACCTGGCCTTGGGGCGATATAGTGCGCAGGCGTTGCCCGGATGCGTAAGGCCACAGAGGATCAAAATCGGAAGGGTTGACAACGATCTGGTCCCTTTCCGGCGTGAGTGCTACCGGGAAGGGCGTCAAGCCAATACTCGAGTAGACGGCTGCTTTGTCGAGGACGTACAAGGTCCCGTCCGAACCAGCAGCCATGTCGCTGAAGCCAAGAAACTTGGCGTCGCGCACGGGCCCGCCGTCGCCGCAATCCTGCTCGACGGACTCGCAGGCTTCGAAGTCGGCGATCTTCTCCATCACGCCGCTGGAGCGCATACGCAGGATGCGGTCTTTGGTGGCGATGTAGACGTTGTCCTTGGGGTCAACGGCGAGACGGGCGTTGGGAAGATCGCCCGGCAGCGCGCGGATGATTCCCGAGCGGTCGATCCAGCGCACGCGCGTCGCGTCGGCGATAAAGATCTCGCCGCTCCGCCGGGCGACGACTTCGCGCGGGGAAAAGAGTCGGGCTTCGGAGGCGGGACCGCCGTCTCCGGCCGCACCGTCGGCGCCGAGACCGGCCACGCGCTCGGGCCGCGTCGCGGGGAAAGCCAGTCCCGATAGATCGCGAACCGCATCCGGCTCCGCCGACACCGCCCATAGTTGATCCCTGGAATCGACCAGCAGCACTGGCCCATCCGGCGCTTGCGCCACGCTTCGAGGGTTTGGTAATCCAGCAGATGCCAATAGAGCCTCGCCATCGCTTGAGTACCGGTAGGCGCTGGTTGAATCCAGCGCAACCGGGTACGGCCTGAGGAGGCCGGTTACGTCCGGGGGCGCCTGTCGAGGAACGGAAGTGAGTCCGACGTCAATGAAGCCTGGGTACGAGCTCCGGAAAGGAAAGGACTCCGCTACCAGCACGTCGATCGAGCCGTCGCCGACCGCGATGCGAAGCGGCTTCCGTGGGCCGGCAACGCCGAACGAGCCCAGCAGAAACGACGCGAACGTTCCTCCAGAACGCTCCAAGACTCCGAAGTTGAGATGCGTTTCGATCGAGCCGTCCGCGTTGACACGGCGCACCCGGGAGCCGCCGGTCTCGGCGACGTAGACAAGCCCGTCGGGCCCCACGTCCACGTCCTGCGGCTCGCTCAGCGTCGCCATCACCGCCGGCCCGCCGTCGCCGTTGTTCCCCGCGTCTCCCGGCTCGCCCGTCCCGGCGAAGGGAGCCAACTCGCTCTCGGCGTCCAGCCGCCAGACGCGATTCGTTTCCGGGGCCGCGATGTAGACGACCCCATCGGCGCCGACGGCCAGCCCCAAGTCTTTGCCCAAGTGCGCTGTCCGATCCAGCCGTAGGTCGAGCAGCGTCTCCGCCACGCCCGTCGCATTGATTCGCCAGATCCGGCGCGCGCCGCCGTCATACGCCAACACCGCGCCGGCGGGAGCAATCGCCAGCCGGGTGGGCTCAACCAAGCCGTCTTGCGGTCCCGCCAGGGTCGTGACGATGCCGTCCGGCGAGATCCGCCGCACCCGCCCGTTGCGCGAATCGGCGGCGAAAATTGTTCCGTCCGAGGCCGCGACCGCGTCGGTCAAGCCGTCGAACTCGGCTTCGAGAGCCGGGCCGCCGTCGCCGGAAAAGCTCCTTCCGCCGCCGGCGATCGTCTCGATCAGACAACTCTGCGCCTGCGCTTGCCCGGCGGCGAAGGCGGCGAAAACAGCCAATAACAAGGTTGAGCGAAGCAGGGCGCGGTCCACGGTCAATATCCAAACCTCGAAGAGGCCGCTTCTGATTGTGGGGGAGGCCGGCAGGTTGCGTCCAGCGCTCGATGCGATGTTTCCTGCAATCGCTCGGTTCCGGCTAATCCGCCTTCCAACCGTAGGCGTCCATCATGATGTGGAAGATCCGCGTGTTGGGCATGTAGCCGCGCACCCGCTCGGCGCCCGGTCCCTGCGCGGCCACGATCACCTCTTCGCCGGTGTGGGTTCCGTCGCGCCGGAACGCCTCGCCGCGGTACGGCGCCTTGTCCTTGGCCGCCGCGTCATCGTCGGAAAACACCGGCGCGCCGCGCTTGCCGCCGTGCATGCGGAAGTCGAAGCTGTGGTCGGCCGTGTAGAGGATCAGCGTGTCGCGCGAGACCTTGTCGTTGAGGCTGCGCACGATGCCGTCGAGTTCGAGGGTCCGCTTCAGTCCGGCGCCGACGTCGTCGGTGTGCATGTCGCCCTCGACCATCAGGAAGTAGCCCTTGGGGTTCTTGGACAGGATCTGCACAGCCCGGTCGACGGCCTCGGGCAGGCTGAAGTCGCTGCGCTTCTCAAAAATCGCGATCGCCTGCTCCGAGTCCGCCGGAATCGCCTCGATCGAGCTGTACTGCTTGCGGTTCGCCTTGGCGATCAGCATGTCGATGCCCAGACCATCGGCTTGCAGCGCCTTGTCGACCTCGGAGCGCCCGGGGCCGATCAGCACGTCCACGCCGTCGCCGAAGCGCGGCTCGAGCAGTTGCTGGAAGATGCGCGAGTACTGCTTACGGTCGTTAGCATGGGCGTAGCAGGCGGCCGGGGTGGCGTCGGTGACCGTCATGTTGGTCACCACGCCGGTCGAAAGCCCGCGCTCTTCGGCGTACTCGAGGATCGTCTTGAGCGGCGTCCCGTCCTGCTGGCGGCGCACCGCGTCGGGGCCCTGCGAAATGATGCCGTTGTTGGTTTTTACGCCGGTGACGATCGCGGTCATGCCGGCCGCGGAGTCCGACACCCATTCATTGGCGGTCGAAGTATCCGACAGCGCGATGTGGGGCATCTGCTGGATGAACAGGGCTTGCGGCTCTCCGTGGCCCAGGATGCTGGCTGCGTTGAGAGTTGAGACGCCGCCGGCGTCTCCCAGCAGCAGAATCACGTTGGTCGCGTGTGTTTGCGCGACCAGCGGCGCGCACAGAAGGAAAAGCAGCAGGGCCCGGCTCATGAACCTCAGTTTACGCGGGCGAAGAGGCCGGAAGCCAGCGCCCCTACAAGACTCGTCTGGGACCGGCCGCAGCCTGCCCCAGACGCGGCGAATCGGCGCTGATGATTTGGGGCCCCGGCTTCTCAGTCAGATGCCCGACGCCGCCGTTTTCCACCCAGTCGACGCCCTTGGTGGTGATGGCATAGAGTCCTTGTGCGGTGGTCCGCAGCAGCCCTTGCTCGCGGCAATACCAGATGCCGAACTCCATGTCGTCGATCGTGAGGCCGATCGAGCGCGCAATTTCAGCGCGGCCCAACTCCGGGTTGCGCGGCCGCGTGATGACCACGTCGTACAGCGAGGACATGATGCCCTGCCGAATCCGCTTCTGCAGCCGCACATCGTCGAGCGTCGCCGTCAACTCGACGCGTACCGACTCCGGTTCCACGCGCTGGCCGTCCAAGCGTGCCGGCAGAGGCGCGACGTTCGCCGCCGGAGCCGTCGCGGCGTCCTTGGCCAGGATCTCTTCGCGCTGTTGGTCATAGGCGGCCCGTCGCTTGGGGTCGGCGAGCGCCCGGTAGGCTTCCTTGACCAGGTTGTACTTCTCTTCGTCGGCCTGCTGGTCGTTCTTCTTGCCGTAGCGGGCCAGCATGAGCCGCACGGCCCATTCGACCATCGCCCGATCCGCCTGCGGGCTGATCATCAGGAAATCGTAATAGTCGACAAAAGGACCGTTTTCCAAGGCAAAAACTCCTCGCGCGAGCCGGGGGGCCTACGTCCTTCTCCATTATCGAGCTCCGGACGGCGCGGTCCTATGGAGTTATCCGGCTAATCAACGGGGGGTGTTTGCCTTAAGACACTCCTAGCTTTGCGGGTCGCGCTCCCGGCTCGCTAGGGCAATCGGGTTTTGTAGAGCACGTCGGAGCCGACCAGGCCATTCTGGTCGCGAGTCAGCACAAAAGTCCAGCGTCGATTTGGAGCATATTCAAGTCGAAATGTTTGCTGTTGAGCGGATGAAAGATCATAGGTATAGATCAGGGTCACGTCGTCGGTGATCTGCTGCTCGGTCGAGATCCGCGCCGCCGGATTGGCTTCGGCGCCGCCGGCTTGCGGATCCACTTTCAAGCGGCTGACGCCGAACAGGCGTTGCAGGCCCGGCGAAACCGGACTCTCCACGGCCTGGTTGAAAACGTTGTTCGCCCCGGTCTGGAACAGCGATTGCTGCTGAATACGCTGCTGAGACGAGATCACCGGGTCGGTGACCGGCGAGCGGCCGACGGCGACCAGGTTTACCAGATCGGCGAACGACAGCGGCGGGTCGGAGCGATAGCTCACATTCAGTCGGCGGGCCGGGCCCGACAGGATCAGGCCGATGTTGATGTCGCGGATCCGCGTCTCGAACTCGAAGTCCACCACCGGCTCGATGCGGAACGGATTGACGAAGCTGATCTCGCCGCGGTTGATGCGGTAACGCGACCCGTGGAAGTTGATCTGGCCGCGCGAAACCGTCAAGGCTCCCAGCAGCGACGGACTTCCCAGTCCGCCCACCACGCGCAGGTCGATATCGGCTTCGATGTCGCGGATGACCGAGGTCTCGATGTTCAGATCCGGCGCGGAGACGACCTGGATGTTCAACTGCAGGTTGCGCAGCAAGGCGTTCGTCGGTTGCAGCTCGGAGGGCTGCTTGAGCGAGCCGATCAGCGTTCCCAACGAGACGGCTGGGTTGGTGGCCGCTCGCAACACCGTCAACTCGCCCGACAGCAGCGCCTGGTCTGCGGTGCCCGCCAGCACCAGCCGGCCGTCGACCACGGAGCTGACCTCGGCCGGGTAGCGCAGGCGCACCCTCTCGACATCGGCGCGCAGGCGGAACTCGGCGCCTTCGCGGCGGAGCTGGCTGAAGCCGCTCAGCGAGACCCGGCCGCCGCCGGAGATGCCGCTGAGTTCGCGAATCCGGATCTGCCGGCCGGCGAACTCCACTTCGCCTTGGACGCCGGTCAGCCCGTTCGAAAAATCCTCCGAACGCAGCGCGGCGCCGCGCACCTTCAGGGTTCCGGAGACGTCGGGTTCATTGCGATCGCCCTCGATCTTGACCTCGATCGTGGAGCGGCCCTCGGCGGTGATGTCGCCGCCGAGCGAGCCGAGCGCCGCCAGATTCAGCTCGCCCTCGAGCTGCAACGCCAGCTCGGACTCTTCGCCAAAGCCGATGTCGCCGTCCACTTCGAAGTCCGTGCCCTCGCCCTGCAGGCGCATGTGCTCGACCTCGAGGCGTTGATTTTGAAAAACCCAGCGCATCGGGAAGGGATTGTAGAGCTGATAACTCAGCTCGGAGCCGATGATGGAGGCCACGTTGAGCTCGACATCGTCAAAGGCGCCCTCGGCCCGGAAGGTGTTGACGGGGTCTTCGAGGTCGCCGCTGAGCTCGAACGCCCCCGACACCGATCCGCTGACGTTCTTGCTGGGCAAGTCGCTCAACTCCGCCAGTCGGGCCGGCTCGAGCTCGCGCAGGCGGCCCTTGCCCCGAAAGGCGCCGCTGGGTACGTCGATGACGGCCTCGCCGTCGAACTCGCCGCCCAGGGGCGCGCCGACCCAACCCAGCCGGACCTCGTCGCCGCTGCTCGAGATGCCGCCCTGCCAGCCGCCCAGATCTGCGCCGCGCCAAGCCAGGTCGGCCAGCCGCCAGGCCCCGGAGGTTTCCAGCCGCTCGAAGCCGTCGCCGGCCTGCGCGAGTTTGCCCGAGGCGCGAACGTCGAAGGACGCTTGTCCCGAGACCGGATTCTCGGCGCTACGGAAACGCTCCATCTCGGCCAGTTGCCAGTTGCGCCCGGTCAAGTCGAGCTCGAAGCGGCGCTCGGACGGCACATACAGGCCTTCGCCGCGCACGGTTCCGGCGCCGGCGCTGAGCTCGAGGTCTTCGATCGCGGTCCGGTCCAGGCTGACGTAGGCAGCCACCTCGACCCGGTCGACCTTTTCGCCTGCGATGACTGCATCGGTAACGGAGACGACGGCGGCCAGGCGCGGATCCTTGAGCTGGCCGACCAGTTCGATCCGGCCGCTCCAGGCGCCTTGGAGCGGCGCTTCGCTGCCGGTTGCGGCCAAGGTCTTGGCCAGATCCAGGCCTTCGACCTCGAGGATGCCGTGAAGCGGCAGGTCGGCCCACTTCCAGCCAGGAGCGGCGGGAGTGTTGCCCTGCAGGTCGAGCATGGCGCGACCGCGGTCGTCTTGGAGGACGGCGCCGGTCACCGCAAAACCAGTCGGGTCGATGCGGAGCCCGCCCTGCGCCGCGCGCCACTCATAGCCCAGCAGGCTAATCCGCCCCGTGTCGACGTCTCCGTCCACGGCGATCCGCACCCCCGTTGCGGTCCGACTTGCGCGGACTTGGCCGTCGAAGGCGACCGGGCCGCGCAGCTCGAACGGCGCTGTGTCGAGCTTCAGTCCCAGCAGCTCGAGCAGCGGCAGAACGTCGTCGGGCGACGTGGCGCTCAACGCTACCTCCACCGCGGTCGAGAGGCCGACGGCGACGGTCCCTGAAGCTTGCATATCCGTATCGTCGGTGTGCAAATCGAGGGCCTCTACCCGCAGGCGTTGCGCTGCGCCGTCGAACTCGAGGTTGGCGTTGCCGGAAACCGCGCGAGCGCTCCCGGTGACGGCGTCGAGCCGCACCTGCGCGGTGGCGACCAGGTCCGACAGCGAGCGCCCTTCGGCTTGGATCGCGGCCGTGGTCGCCGCATCCCAGATCATCCGCTCCGAAGTCGCCTCGAACGCTTCGAGCAGCGCCTGCAGCCGGAACGCCTCCGCCTTGCATTCAACCCGGTAACGCGGGCTCGGTTGCAGCAGGTTTGTGACCTCAGCCTCGCCGCGGAAGACGCCGCCAAGCGCTTCCACTTCAAGCGCACTCAGCCGGATGCGCTCGAGTCCGCCCTCATAGTGCGCGGAAATCGAGGCTTGGTCCGCCCTCAGCTCGTTTGCCTCGACCGCCAGGTTGTGGGCCTGCGCTGCGCCGGCATAGGCGAGTGTGTCGGCGGCGCCGTCCCAGTCGAGCGCACCGTCCGCCTCGAAGTCTCCGGTGAGCATCCACTCGGGCGGGAACAGGTGGGCGAAGGCCGAAAGAGGACCGTTGAGGCCGTAGTCGAGGTGCAGCGACGGGGAGTCGGAGAGTTCGGCCGACCCCTGCGCCAACAGCTCCGCGCCGGCCATCACCGCGCGCGCCTCCTGGATCGACAGCGCTTGTCCGCATAGCGATGTGCGCGCCTCGACCGAGTCGAGCGCCCCTGCCTGGGCCTTGTACTGGTAGGCGATCCGGCCGCCGCTGAGATTCGTCTCGTAGCAGCCGCTCAGCGGGCGCTGGGTGAGCGCGTCGATGTCCTTGGCCTGCATCGAGAAATCCCACTGGCGCGCGTTCCAATTCACCCGTGCTTTGCGGACGTCGAAGCGCCGGATGCTGATGGCCAGCAGGCCGCCGTCGGCTTCGCTCAGCGTCGGCAGATGTAGGCCTTCGTCGTCGGAGAACAGCGTCAGCTCAGGCGACTCCACGACCACCGAGCGCAGGTAGAGCGGGCCGCGCAGGAAGGCCTCCCAACCCAGCCCCAGCCGGATCAGCGGCGCTCGCAGCAGCGGGGCGCCGTCCAGGCGTTCCTGCGCCGGGCTCGCGACATCGCGCAGCTCCACGCGCAGCGCGGCCGGGTCGAAGTCGACATCGCCGATCTCGACCCCCTCTCCCAGCACCCGCTCGGCTTCTATCTGGATGCGGGCGCGCAACTTCTCGGCGAACCAGTCGGTGCGCAGCAGCCACTCGGCTCCGAAGGCGAGCGCGACGAGCAGCGCGATGAGCCCGGCGCCGAGCTTGAGCAGGAGTCGCTGCAGGCGGCGGCTGGGCTTCCACTTCATGGCGTGGGCGCCTCCTCGGGTTGGGGCGCGCCGGATTGGAGCAGCGGCAATCGCACGATGCGGGTGGAGACGCGCAGCGCGCGGATGCGGTTTTCAAGGGCGCTCTCGGCGGCGCGGATGCGAACGATTTCGGCCAATTCGTCTTCGACAGCTTCGAATGACGGCGGATTTTCGCGGTTGCCGAAGCGCCGGCGGTACGCGTCTCGAACCGCCTCGGGAGAGGCCTCGAGGCCGGAGCGGAAGCGGAAGCTGACGTAGTCGGCGAAGCGCAACTGCCGCCGCAGAAAGTCCTGGGCCTGCTCGGCGCGCACGCCGTAGTGCTTCAGCGCCTCGGCGAAAGGCATGCCTGCAAAGGTCTGCGCGGCCAGCTCTTGAATCTGGCGGTCGAGCTCCTCGTCTTCCTCGGCTTGAAACCCGGAAAGGTCGATCTGCGACTGGATCAGCCGCTGGTCAATCAGCCGCTCGAGCGCCGCCTCGCGAGCCTGTTCGGAGGCGTCGATCGGCTGGTCGGAGAACATCGCTTCCAGGCGCACCTGCGCCTCGACCTCGCTGGCCAGGATCGAATCGTCGCCGACGATCGCCACCGTGCGGTCGAGGATCTCGGCCCCGAGCGCGGCTCCCAGCGCGGCGATGAGCAGGATCCTTCTCAAAACGTCTGCCCCAGTGAGAAGTGGAACTGGAAGGCGTTCACTCTCTGCGTACGGATCTCGCCCGTGCCCGCAATCAGGTCCTGCTGCGAGCCGGTGAAGCCCACGAATCGCGGCGCATTCAGGCTGTAGGCCAAGTCGATGCGCACCGGGCCGACGGGCGTCCGGTAGCGCAGGCCAAATCCGACCGCATGCACCATGTAGTCGTAATCGAACAGCTCCCGCCCGTCGACCTGCGGACGCCGGTCCTGTTGCAGGCTGAAGCTGACGTCTCCCAGTGTCGAGTAGACGTTGCCGGCGTCATGAAAGAGTACGCCGCCGATGTTGTCGCCCACTAGCGGAAAGCGCATCTCCAGGCTGTGCAGTAACTGCGCGCCGCCGCCGATGGGGAAGCCGGTGGTCGGGTCGCGCGGCCCGGCCTGATTGAACGGGAAGCCGCGATGGGTGTTTGCGCCGCCGGAGAAGAAGCGCTCCGAGAGCGGCAGCCGCGGGTCGGGCCGCGAGTCCAAGAACAGCCCCGCACTGGGGTCGTCGAGCAGTTCCTTGTCGCCCCATGGCGTCAGCAAGCCCAGCTGCAAAGTGCGCGCCAGGGTCAGCTTGCGGCTGATGCGGTGGTAGCTGCTGTTCTGACCGAGGAAGCGGAAAAAGTCCGGCTGCGACCCCCAGTAGCCGGAGGCCAAGCCCAAATCGACGGAATTGAACGAGCCGCGGGTGGCGTCGATCGGGTCGTCGCGGCGATCTTCGATGTAGGTGCCCGAGAACAACGCCGCCCGGACCGGCTGGGCGTTCAGCGGTACCAGCAGGGGCGTGATGCGAAGGGTGTCCTCATCGATCGTCGTGCGGCGGTAGGTATAGCGGTACAGCCCGGTGCGGAAGCTGCTGAGCTGGTGTTCGAGCTGAAAGGCGCCCTCGGCGCGCGCTCCGGTGAAAGTGCGCACGTTGCGCGAAGTGTCATACAGGCCGGAGAGGATCATCTTCCACTTCTCCGAGCCGGTGAAGCGGGGGTTTTCATACGTCAGCAGGGCGCGCTGCTGCAGGTTCGAAACCCGGGTCCGCAGCCCCAGCGTATGGCCCTTGCCGCGCAGGTTCAGGCGGGTCAGCTCGAGCGTGGCGCGGGGAGAGAAGGCCGCCTCGCCGATCGGCGAATCGATGTCGACCGTCGCCCCGCCCAGCCGCGCGAACTCCGCGCCGCCGCCAAAGCCGATCGCCCAGCGGCGCGATTCCTCGAGCTCGAAAAGCACGTCCTTGGCCGGCTCCTCGCCCTCGGGATTCTGCAGCGCCACCTCCACCTTAGAAAAGATGCCCAAGTCGTAGAGCCGGCGCTGGGAGTCGAACATCGCAGTCTGCGACAGCGGCGCGCCCGGCTCGACGACGATCTGACGCTCCACGATCGGCAGCTTGGTGTGCCGGCGCCCGTCGATCACCACCCGTCTCACCTGCAGCCGCTCGCCTTCCCGTACGACGTAGGAGACCGCCACGCGGTCTTCGTCGTCGGCCGGCTCGACCGACCAGTCGAACGAGGCGTCCTGGAAGCCGGCGTTGTAGTACTCGGCCAGGATCAGGTCGCGGTCGGCGGCGACGCTGCTCTCGCTGAACGGCTGGTTCTGTTCGGTCGAGAAGCGAAACTCGTCCGCGTCGAGAGGAAACCGCTCCATGCCGGAGACTTCCAGCCGGTCGACCAGAGTCGGGTTGCCTTCGTCGATCTCAAACAGCACGGCCAGCGTTCCCGCGTCGCCCTGATAGTTTTCGTCGATGCGCGGCCGGACGCGTACGTTACGAAAGCCGTTGGTGCGGTAGAGGCGCTCGATCGATTCGACGTCGCGCTCGACCAGCGATTCGCTGTAGCGCCCGCGCCGACGCTGCAGGAAACTCTTCTCCTCGACGAGCAGGCGTTCGCGGATGGTCTGTTCGGGAAAGAAGCGCGCGCCTCGGATCTCCACCCGGTCGAGGCTGCGCCGCGGGCCGGGAGTGATGCGATAGACGATCTCGATCGGGTCGGCGTTCGAACCGGCCCGCTCATACTCCACCATGGCGTCGAAGTAGCCCTTCGACTGCAGGAAGTTGCGCAAGTTGCGGGCGCCTTCGATCAGCAGGTCTTCGTCCACCACGCCTTCCTCGAAGATGGGCGCGTAGCGGCGGATCTTCTTGTCGCTGAGATCGAAGCCTTCCACGCGCACCAGCACGCGCGGACCGCGGTTGATCTTGACGACCAGGTCCACGCGCCCTTCGTCGGGGTTGAAGTCGCGGCCGATCACGTCGACGTCACTTTGCCAGTAGTCGCGCTTCTGTAGGTACTTGCGCAGCCGCGCCACACCGTCTTCGATGCGCTCGTCGGTCATCAGCTTCTTCCGCTTCCAACGCGCGACCTCGCGGACCTGTCGAGCCTCGATCTCGGCGTCGCCCGTGACGACAATGTCGCCGAAATGCGAGCGTTCGCCAACCGTGACGTGGAAGATCAGGTCCACCGAATACTCTTCGAAATCCTCGACCCGTTCGACCCGGATGGCCGGCGCCTGGAAGCCGTTCTCGGCGAGCAAGCGGCGCAGTTGCCGCTGCGCCTCGGAGACCTTTTCCGGGGTCAGCAGGTGGCCCAGGCGCAGCCGCGTCGCGGTCTCCATCTGCGGCGTCGTCGGCGGGCTGTCGACGCCCACGATCTCGACGTTGCCGATGAACCAGTTGGCCTCGGTGAGGAAGGTGACGGCCACGCCGCCGTCCCGCTGCTCGGCGTCGACCGAGAGGTTGGCGTAGCGCCCGGTGCGGAACAGGCTTTGCAGGCTCCGGGCGATATCGGCGGAGTCCAGCGGCCGCCCGACCTCGAGTGTCACCAGATCCTCGAGGTTCGACTCCGACAGGGGCTGCGTCGGGGGCTCGAAGCGGATCTGCGTGACGGTTGAGCCTTCGAACTGCGCCGCGTGAGCGGACAAGCCAAAGGCCGGCGCCGCCAACAAGATCAGCCAGATGTTCCGCACAATCCCCAGTCGGCATTATAGGACGGTAGCGGCGTCCCACGGCTGCTAGCATCAGGGCTGGAGCCTCGTCGGGGCTCCCCCGCCGATGGACCCTCGCGACCAGCAACGCTACGCGCGCCAGATGCAATTCGCGCCCCTGGGCGAGGACGGCCAGCAACGTCTGCTCGACTCCCACGCCGTGATCGTCGGCTGCGGCGCGCTGGGCAGTTTTCACGCCGCGGCCCTGGCGCGGGCAGGCGTGGGCTGGCTGACGCTGATCGACCGCGACTTCGTCGAAGAGAGCAACCTGCACCGCCAGTGGCTCTACGACGAAGCCGACGCCGCCGAAGCCCTGCCCAAGGCCGTGGCCGCCGCGCGGCATCTGGGGCGGATCAACTCCCGCATCCGCGTCGATCCGCGACCGGTCGACCTGCACCCGGACAACATCGCTGAGCTGCTCGGCGGCGCCGACGTCATCCTCGACGGCGTCGACAATTTCGAGACGCGCTTTCTGATCAACGAATTCGCCGTCCGGGAGGGCATCCCGTGGATCTACGGGGCAGCGGTCGGCGCCGGCGGGGTTGTGCTGCCTGTTGCGCCGGGCCGCACCGCCTGTTTGGCTTGCGTGGTCGAGTCGGATCTCAACGACGCCGGCCCGACCTGCGAGACCGCCGGCATCTTGAACGTCGCCTCGGCCGCCGTGGCCGCCATCCAGGCCGCCGAGGCGTTGAAGATCCTGTCCGGCCGGCTCGACGCAGTTGCGTCGCGCACGATCTCGTTGGATCTATGGAACGGGCGTCCGCGAGCGGTGGACGTCGAGCCGGATCCGGACTGCCCGGTCTGCGGCCGGCGCGAATTCCGCCGGCTCGAGGCGGCCGGCGAGCGTCGCCCTGCGGTGCTGTGCGGTCGCAACGCCGTGCAGGTGCATGAACGCGTGCGGGAGTTGGATCTCGAGCGGCTGCGCGCGTCGCTCGAGCCGCTCGGCGAGGTGCGCTCCAACGAGTACGCCGTGCGTTTTCTCACGCCGCCGTACGCGCTGACGATTTTTCGCGACGGACGCGCAATCGTACAGGGCGTCAACGATATCGCCCACGCCCGCAGTCTCTACGCCCGCTATGTGGGTGTATGACAGCTTTCTATCGCCCTTCTCGGGGTCTGCTACCCTGGCCGAAGACCATGCGAGCCAACGCTTTCCTTGTCGCTACGGCGGCTCTCGTCGGCCTGTTTCCCGCCGCCGCCGCCGCCACGCTCGTTCCCGAGGTTGGCTTCGAGGCGCTCGTCTCCGAGTCCGAGGCCATTGTGCACGGAACCGTCGTGCGCTCCTGGACCGCCTGGGACAGTGAGCGCACCGCCATCTGGACGCATTACGAGATCGCCGTCGCCGACTGGCTCAAAGGCAGATCGAGGCCCACGATCCGCATCAGCGAGCCCGGCGGCTCGCTCGACGGCGTCCACACCCAGATCGTCGGAGCGCCGCGCTACGCCATCGGCGAGGAGGTTGTGGTTTTTGCCGACGAGACGCCGATCGGCTACCTGCGCACTTCGGGTTGGAGCCAGGGCAAGTTCCAGGTTTCCTCTCGAGGGGCGGCTGCGCAGAAAATCGTCTCGTCGGTTTCGACGGGCGCGACGATCGTCAACGGCGCCGGCAAGCCCCAGACGCCGCTGCGCCAGTTCAACCAGACTGAGTTGAGCGGTTTCATGAACCGCATCCGCCGGCAGGTTGCCGCGGGAGCGCAGCGATGAACCGCCGCCGCTTCGCCGTCGCCGCGCTTCTCTTCGCCCTGGCGGCCAGCGCCAACGCTTACATCCGGGCCACCGCCAGCGGCACGGTGGACGGACCGCCGCTGTTCCGCACCGACTTCGAGTCGATCCAGTTCTACGTGCAGAACCTGGCCGAGCCGGGCTACGCCAACACGCAGGGCCTGCCGGTGATCACGCCGACCAGCGACCCGCTTGCGGCCTTGCAGGCCGCGCTGGACGCCTGGAGTTCGGTCTCGTCCAGCGCCGTGCAGTTCCTGCCGCTCGAACAGACGACCTCCGGCTTCGACCTCACCGACTCGCTCAACGTCATGGTCTTCGAAGACACGCCGGCGACGCGCTCGCTCACCGGCGGCGCCACGGCGGTGACGGCGATCAGTTTCACGACCGAAGGCCGCATCCTCGAGTCCGACATCGTCTTCAACCCCGCCTACCGGCCGGGCAACGACCAGATTCCGTTTTCGACCGATCTTTCGCTGAACAGCGTCGACCTGCAGGCGACCGCCACCCATCACCTCGGACGCGCGCTGGGCGCCTTGCCGGGAGGCGTGATCGGCTCGGCGATGTTTCGCCAGAGCGAGCAGTCGCAGTCCTTCCGCCGAACCGTTACCAGCGACGACATGGCCTTCGTTACCGACGTCTACCCGGCGCCGGGAGCGCTCGATTCGGCTTACGAGATTCACGGGACGATCCGCATCGGCGAGACGGATCTGGGAACGGGCGTGCTGGTCACCGCCATCGAGCCGACGCGCGGTTACATCCAGTCCACGCTGACCTCGTTGACCGACGGAACCTACAGCCTGAAGGCGCCTTCGGAACCGCCGGGGCGCTACTTCGTCTATGTGGAGGCTCTCGACGGGCCGCTGCTGCCCTCGCACCTGCAGGTTCTGAACCTGGGCGGCTTCCGCACCGACCTGCGTCCGCGCTTCTACGGCAATAACCTCTCGCCCCTGCGGCTCGACAGCCTGCCCGGCCGCTCCACGCGCGTCGACATCCGCGCCGAGGGCGGCGCCGAGGCGCTGAAGATCGAGTTCATCGGCGTCGACGAGCCCGGCTCGTCCGGACCGCCCGACCGTCTCACCTCCGGCCCGGTCCGGCTGATCGCCGGTCAGGCGCAAGACATCGTTCTGGCGGGTTTGGGGATCGACTCGACCGTCGGTATCGAAGCGTTGCGAATCCTGGCGCCGGGCGTGACGATTCGGCAGGGCAGCGTGCGCGTCGATCCGACCTTCACCGTGCAGGGCGCGCCGGTGCTGCGCATGACGGTCGACGTCGAGCCGCGCACGGAGCCGCGTATCGGAACCATCGCCGTGGTGCAGTCGCGGGCGGCTGACTTCTACACCGGCGCCTTGCTGATCGAGCCGTTGCGCCCGCGCGTCGCCTCGGCCGGCGTCGTCAACGCCGCCAGCTTCGAGCCGATGCCGGTGGCGCCGGGGGCGCTATTCAGCCTTTTTGGAGAAGGCTTGGGGCCGGCGGAAGGCGTCTCCGCCGACGGTTTCGATCCGTCGACCGGGCTGCTGCCGACCAATCTGGCCGGCGTGCGGGTGACGTTTGACGGCGCGCCGGCGCCGTTGATCTTCGTCTCCGAGGGCCAGATCAATCTGCAGGTCCCCGTCGAGGTCGCCGGCCGCACGAGCAGCGTGATTTCGCTCGACTACGCCGGGCTTTCGGGAGATCCGATCACCGTGCCGGTCGCGGCGTCGGCCCCTGGGATCTTCCAAGTCGGCGAGACTCAGGCTGCGGCGCTCAACGCGGACGGCTCGATCAACGGTCCCAACGCCCCGGCTTCGCGCACGAGCTTCCTGACGCTCTATGCCAACGGCCAGGGGGCGGTCAGCCCCGCCGCCCGAAGCGGGCAGGCGGCGTCAGTCGACCCGCTGCAGCGGGCGCAGAACGTACGGGTGACGATCGGCGGCGTAGAGGTTCCGCAGCAGGATATCCTCTTCGCCGGCCTGGCGCCGGGATTCGTCGGCCTGTTGCAGATCAATATCCGCCTGTCGGACATCTATCCGGTCGGCAGTGCGGTGGAAGTGGTCATCCACGTCGGCGACGCGGCGAGCCAGACGGCGACGTTGGCGATCAATTAGACCGGCCTAGATCAAGACCTGCCAGGGGTCGCGGAAGCCGCCGTCGGCGACCTCTTCCCACATCAGCAGCGCCTGCGTGGCGATGACGGTCGACTCGGCGTCGGCGCTGGCGGCGGAGCCGCTGCACTGCGGTAGCACGAATGCGCCGTTGAGTTGCCGGTTCTCGGTGTGCAACTGCCTCTGTTCAAGCTCGTCCCGCTCTCGGGCCGCCTCGCGGTGATCGAGCTCGATGATGCCGAAGCTGTCGGCATACAGCCGCAGGCGCAGCAGCCGCGCCAGCGCTTGCGGGGACGAAGAGCCGTTGGCCTCGAGAACCCCGTTTTCCAGCCGGATCAGCCCGGCTTGGAGCGCCTGCGCGGCCTGCGAGTCGATGTGTGCGATCGGCAGCAGTCCTTCCAGAAACAACGCGTAGCGCTCGATGAGCGGAACCAGCTTGTCGTGCTCCACCCATTCCGGCAACAAGGTCTCATGCCGGGCCAGCGCCCAGCGCAGCATGTGTTCAGCCGGATAGTCGAATTCGCGCAACCCGCCGTCCTCGGCCAGTCGCCAGAACGCGGCGGCGAGTTTGAGCTGGTCCGCGTCGGCGTCGGGGCCGAAGTCCGGCGACTGGTAGTCCACGTCGTAGCTCGAGAAGTAGGCGCCGTCCACGCGCGACATGCGAGTCTGCAGGGCGCGCGCGCAACCGGCCGCACACTCGCGGTAAGCGTTGTCGTTGGTCGCTTGCCACAAGCTCATCAATGCCTGGATCGCCGCGGCGCAGTCGTTCAGGCTGGCCTTGCGGCTGCCTCCCTCGTGTTCGGGAAACTCGGAGACGAACAGGTCCGTCGTTAGATCCAAGGCGTTGTCGACGAGGAAGCGGCCCGCCCGGACGGCCTGTTCGCGCTGCCTGGCCGAAGCGGGTTCGCCCAGGTGCAACATGGCTTGGATGTAACGGCTGGTGGCGAGGACCGTGACGTTTTCAAACCCAAATTCCGAGTCATAGTGGCCATGAACGCCGCCATGTGCCGCTTGGATTCCGGATTCCAGCAACCAATTCAGGCCGTCTGTTACTGTCGATTTCATGGCTTTGATGGCAAGGCCAAGGTAGCATGGAAGCTAGCACGACCCGCCACAAGGAAGGTCCCCAGTGGTTGGCGGTCAATTGGTACTAGTCGAAGGTACTATGGATGGTTCCAGAACGATGCGTAAGCGAGTAATCTCTCTTGTTCTCATACTGTTAGGGGCGGTGTCGCTGTGGGCCGAATCGGCCGGCGGGCTGAGCTGGACCGCGCCGAGCGCCTGGAAAAATCAGCCGCGGCCCATGCGGGCGGCCAACTACGTCATCCCCGCGGCCCCGGGAGACAGCGATCCGGGCGAATTGGCGGTCTACTATTTCGGCGCGGGACAGGGCGGCGCCGTTGAGGCCAACATCCAACGCTGGATCGGCCAGTTCCGCGCTCCCGACGGGGGGCCGGCGGACCAGCTGGCCGAGCGTTCGACCAAAACGGTCAACGGCGTGGAGGTCGAAATCCTCGACCTGACGGGCACCTACTTGTTCAAGGCCTCGCCGATGGCGCCTTCGGCGACGCCGAAGCCCGGCTACCGCATGCTCGCCGCGATCGCAAAAGGCCCCGATGCGCCCGTGTTTTTCAAGCTCACCGCGCCGAAAAAGACGGCCGATTCCGTGGAATCGGAGTTCTTCAAGATCGTCGATTCGATCCAGCGCTAGGCGCCGCTAGCTGATCTTCTCCTCGAGCTCCGACCAGCGGGCGTAGAGCTGGTCGACCGCCTCCTGGGCGGCCTCCATGCGGTCGTGCCGTTGCTGCACCACCGCGGGGTCGCTCACGCCTTCCGGGTTGTTCATCGCCGCCGCGGCGTCCTCGAGCTCGGCCTCGGCCTCGAGGATGCGCTGCTCCATCGCGTCCCACTCGCGCTGCTCCATGTAGGAGAGCTTCTTCGCGGGCCGTTCGGCGGTGGAGGCGGCGGCGCGCGCCGGGGCGGCCTTGGGCTTCTCCCGCGCCTGGCGCCGCTCGTCGCGGGCCTGCTCCCACTGCTGGTAGTCGGCGTAGACGCCGGCCTCGCCGTCGCCGTCGAGTCCGATCACCGCCGTGCAGACCCGGTCGAGCAGGAAACGGTCGTGGGTGATCAGCACCAGCGCGCCTGGAAACTCGACCAGCGTCTGCTCGAGAGCTTCGAGCGTGGGGATGTCGAGGTCGTTGGTCGGCTCGTCGAGCGCCAGCACGTCGGCCTCTTCGAGCATCAGCGTGGCGATCGCCGCCCGCGCCCGCTCGCCGCCCGACAGACTCGAGACCGGCTGTCCCAGCTGCTCCTCGCGAAACAGGAAGCGCTTCGCCCAGCCGACCACATGCACCGGCGTCCCGCGGAACTGCACCTCGTCGCCGTCGGGCGCCAGCACCCGGCGCAAACTCATCTCCGGGTCGAGGACGGTGCGGTGCTGATCGAGCGTGACGCAACGCAGACCCTCGGCGCGGCGGATTGAACCCTGGTCGGGCTCGATGCGCCCGAGGATTGTCTTGAGCAATGTGGACTTGCCGCCGCCGTTCGGTCCGACCACGCCCATTCGGACGCCGGGCGTGAGCACGAAACTCAAATCGCGGAAGAGGGCCTTGTCGCCCAGCGTCTTCGCAATGCCCTCGGCGGAGACCAGCCGCTTGGTCTTGCGGTTCGAGGCTGTGAAGTCGATGCCGGTGGTTCCGGTGCGCGCCCGTTCTTCGCGTTCGGCGAGTTCGTCGATCAAGCGGCCGGCTTTCTCGATGCGTCCGCGGGACTTGCTGGTGCGCGCTTTGGTTCCGCTGCGCAGCCACTCCACCTCGCGCCGCACCACGGTGGCCAGAGCGGAGCGCTGGCGGTCTTGCGCCAGCAGCATCTCTTCGCGCCGCTCGAGGAAGGTGGAGTAGGAGCCATTGGTGCGGAACAGGCCTTCGGGAAAAACCGGGTTGACCTCGGCGACGCTGGTCGAGCAGTTCTCGAGGAAGTAGCGGTCGTGGGTGACGAAGATCGAGGCGAAGCGCTCGCTGATCAGCAGCCGCTCGAGCCACTCGATGCCGTCGAGGTCCAGGTGGTTGGTCGGCTCGTCGAGCAGCAGCAGGTCGGGTTCTTTGGCCAACTCCGAGGCGATGGCCAGGCGCTTGCGCCAGCCGCCCGACAGGGTGGACGCCGGCGCCGAGTCGTCCGTGAAGCCGGCCTTGCTCAGCGCCACGCTGACCCGGATCTCGCGCTCGGTTTCTTCCAGCGGAGTGTCGGCGAGCGCTGCTTCGAGCACCTGACGCGGGGTGGAATCCGGCGGGAACACCGAGTCCTGCGGCACGTAGGCCACCCGCGCCAGCTTCCGCAGCGCCCGCTCGCCCTCATCGGGCTGCTGCACGCCGGCCAGAATTTCCAGCAAGGTCGTCTTGCCGCTGCCGTTCGGTCCGATCAGGCCCAGCCGTTCGCCGTCTTCCACGCTGAGCGTGAGGCCGCTGAACAATCGCCGCGCGCCATGGCTCTTGCCGAGCCCGTTTGCTGAAAACACCACTGCCATCTGTCTCTATTGTGAGCGGAACCGGGGCGATGTTTGAAACGACACGTCGGGTTTCGTCATCTATCACGCAGGAGCAAAGAGAGGACACACATCATGAAAACTACGAGCAAGTTCCTGGCAGGTTTGGCATTGGCCGTCGTCTTTCTGACGCCTGTGTCGGCGTTCGGGCAGCAGATGAGCCGGCTCGAGCGGCAAGTCCGCCATGAATTGGTGATGTTGCCGTTCTACAGCGTCTTCGACAACTTCGAGTTCAAGGTCGACGGTTCGAAGGTCACCTTGATGGGGCAGGTCACAAGGCCGACCTTGAAGAGTCAGGCCGAGCGCGTGGTCGCCGACCTCGAGGAAGTGAAGACGGTCGACAACCAGATCGAGGTGTTGCCGGTTTCGCCCAATGACGACCGGATCCGGCAGGCCGTTTACCGCGCGATCTACTATCACCCGACTTTCACCCGCTACGGGTTCCAGGCGGTGCCGCCGATCCACATCATCGTCAATAACGGCGATGTGACGCTGACCGGAGTGGTCGCCACGAAGTCGGAGAAAGACATCGCCGGCATCCAGGCCAACGGCGTCTCCGGGGTCTTTTCGGTGACCAACAACTTGGCCGTCGAGAACAACTGAGGGCTCTCGAAGAGGCTTAGCTTCGCAAAGGCCCCGGGCTCAATGAGTTCTGGGGCCTTTTGGCCGTCAACGAATGGAGCGGCCGCCGTCGATCGCCAGCGACTGGCCGGTGATGAAGCCGGCTTCGTCCGAAGCCAGGAACAAGATCGCGTTGGCCACGTCCTCGGGCTTGCCCAGCCGGCCCATGGGGTGCTTTTCGAGCAGATAGGCGCGGTGGCGCTCGCGGTCCGGCGCTTCGTCGAGGGTCTGATCGACCATTCGAGTGCCCTCGATCGTGGCCGGGCAAACGCAGTTCACGCGGATATTGCGCGCGGCATAGTCGAGCGCCATGGCCATCGTCATCGCCAGCACGCCGCCCTTCGAGGCGGCATAGGCCACCAGGCGGTGATTGCCGCGGATGGCATTGATGGACGCGGTGTTGACGATCGATCCCCCGCCGGTTGCGAGCATGTGCGGAATGGCGTACTTCGAGCAGTGCAGCACGCCCTTGGCGTTGACGCCTAGTACGAAATCCCACTGCGCGGCGTCGACATCGGTGACTTCGCCGGACACAACCACGCCGGCATTGTTGACCAAAATGTCGATCCCCCCGAAGGCCTGGACGGTGGCGTCGACCAGTCCTTTCGCTTCGCTTTCGACTGCAACGTCGCCATACGCGGCTTCGAGACGGCCCGGCAGGCCGACGGCTGCCTCTCGCAGCGGAGCTTCGTCTTCAGGGTTGTAGATAGCCGCCAGCACGTTGGCGCTCTCGCGCAGGAAGGCCAAGGTCGCGGCTCGTCCGATGCCGCTGCCGCCGCCGGTGATCAAAGCTGATTTTCCTTTCAGACGCATAATCCCCTATCGTTGTCAAATCTGTGCCAATCTCGATATTCTAGACAGGCTATGAGCGGCTCTCACTCCAAGAATTATCCCAAGCTTCACAACGCGGCTTGGCCGGGGGTGGTCGGCAAGGGACCCGATTCCGAGCCGCCGATCGATCTCGACACGATGATCGACATGACCGCGAAGGCCGAGTTCGAAGGGGTCAAGTTCGACGGGATCGACCTGTTCGTCTGCGATCCGCACATCTCGATCGACATCGATGACGACGGCTTGCGGGCGCTGGCCGACAAGATCGCAGGTCGCGGGCTCAAGATCGGTTCGCTCGTAGCGCCGGTGTGGCCGCCGGCCGGCGGCGGCTCGGCCATGGATCCCGGCGAAGGCCGCCAAGCCTTTCTGAGCGCCGTCGAGAAGACCTGCCGCATCGGCCGCAAGCTGACCGACTGGGGCTATCGGCCCAGCGGCATCGTGCGCATCGATTCGGCCACCGGCGTCTCCGAATGGGCAGAAGGCGACCAGGAAGAGCACACACAGATCATTGCGCAGACTTTCCGCGAGGCTTGTCTGATCGCCGCCGAGTTCGGCGAGCAACTGGCGGCCGAAGGCGAGATCTGCTGGGGCGCGATGCACTCGTGGAAGAAGATGGTGCGCCTGCTCGAGCTGGTCGACAAACCCAACCTCGGTTTTCAGGCCGACATGGCGCACACCATGCTCTACACGCTCGGCTACAACGCGCCCGAAGACGCACTGCTGCCGGCCGATTTCGATTTTCAGGACCAGGACGCGCTCGACCAGGCATACCGCACCGTCGCCGATGCGCTGCGGCCATGGACGATCGACTTCCACGTCGCCCAGAACGACGGCACCGTGTTCGGCTCGGGCAGCCACGACAAGACCGGTCGCCACTGCCAGGCCGCCGATCCCAACGGCCGGCTCGACATCGCCCGCCACGCCGGCTACTGGCTGTGCAACGACGACGACTCGCCCACGCGCCGCTTCGACCACATCTGCTGGGACGGCTGCATGTTCCCCAATGCGGTGATGACCAACCCCCAGACCTGGAACGACGTCCTCGCCGCGATGGTGAGCGTGCGCGACGCCCACGGTTGGCAAGCCTGATCGCCGGCGATTCAGGCAAGATGGGAAGCGATGTCTTCTCGCATCCAAGCCGTTGACGCCTGGCAAATCCTCGATTCCCGCGGCAACCCCACGCTCGAAGCCCGCATGACGCTCGAAAGCGGCGCGGCGGGCTCGTTCCAGGCGCCGTCGGGGGCTTCCACCGGCAAGCACGAAGCCGTCGAACTACGCGACGGCCCCGGCGGCCGCTACCGTGGCAAGTCGGTCTTGCGGGCCGTCGAGCACGTGCGCACCGAGATTGCCGGCGCTCTCATCGGCCTGCCCGCCGACGACCAGGCCCTGATTGACCGCACTCTGATCGAGCTCGACGGGACCGAGCAGAAATCCCGTCTTGGCGCGAACGCCCTGCTGGTCGCCTCCGGCGCTGCCGCACGTGCGGCGGCCGACTACGCCGGCCTGCCGCTGTGGCGCTACCTCGCCGGCGCCCGTCCGGCGGCGATTCCGGTCCCGATGGTCAACATCCTCTCCGGCGGTTTGCACGCCGGTCGCCAACTCGAATTTCAGGATTTTCTGGCCGTCGCGCACGGCTTTTTCTCCTTCGCCGAGGCGATCGAAGCGATCACACTCACCCACCGGGCCATGGAGGAGCTGCTCGCTGAGCAAGGCTTCGAGCTGACCGGCGTCGCCGACGAAGGCGGCTTCGGGCCGCGCCTGGGGTCGAACCGGCAGGCGCTGGACCTGCTGCTGCTGGCGATCGAACGCGCCGGCTTCGAACCGGGCGAGCAGATCTCGATCGCCATCGACGTCGCCTCGACGCACTTCTTCCGCGACGGCGGCTACGAGCTGCGCAGCGAAAACCGTTGGTTGACCGAGGCCGCGATGATCGAACTGCTCGCCGACTGGGTCGATTCCGCGCCGATCCTGTCGATCGAGGACGGTCTGGCCGAAGACTCCTGGGAGGGCTGGAAGGCGTTGACCGAGCGGATCGGCGACCGCTGCCGCCTGATCGGCGACGACTTCTTCACGACCAACCCCAAGCGCCTGGAACGCGGCATCGCCGAGAAAGCCGGCAATGCCGTGCTGGTAAAGATGAACCAGATCGGCACGCTCTCAGAGACCTTCGAGGTGATCGACAAGGCGCGCGAAGCCGGATTTGCGGCGGTGATCTCGGCGCGTTCGGGCGAAACGGAGGATTCGTTTCTGGCCGATCTGGCGATCGCCAGCGGGGCGGGGCAGATCAAGGTCGGCTCGGTGACCCGCTCGGAGCGGCTGGCGAAGTACAATCGTCTGCTGGCGATCGAGGCTCTGGCGGCTCGCACCGGGGAAGGGCCGGGGGGCTTCGAGGTTTCGCGGCGGTTGCTGGCGCGCGCTGCAACAGAACCGCGCCGATGATGAGATCCAGGATCGCTCCCGGTATAACTCTCCATTTCCACTATGGCGCCCCGCTTCCTGCCTTTGCTGTGGCTGGCCGTCGCGCTGGCGCCCGCGCTGGCCGCCCAGTCACCCGAGCCGCGTAACCTGCTCAGCCGCGACCTGCCAGAATGGCTCGACTTGGGCGTTACGATGCGCACCCGCGTCGAGAGTCGGCGCGGGTTGAATTACGCGGCGCCGTTTGACGACTCCAGCCTGCTCAACCGCGCGCGCTTCGAAGTCGCCGTGCGTCCGGCGGAGAGCTGGCGCGTTTTTGCCCAACTGCAGGACTCACGCAGTGTGGGGCTAGCCGAGGGCCGTTCGCGCACCGGGACCGACGATCCGGTCGACATTCGGCAACTCTGGGTTGAGGCCGGCGCGGAGCCCCGCCGCGAAGGCTGGCGGTTGCGGCTGGGGCGACAGCGGCTCATCTTCGGCGATGAGCGCATCCTCGCCGAGCGCAACTGGAACAATGTCGCTCCTACCTGGGACGGCGCCCGCTTCGCCTTGGCCACAGCGCGCGACCGCGTGGATCTGTTCGCAGTTGCGCAAGTCGACAACGACCCCGACGACATCGACGGCGCCCTTAGCGGCACCCGCGTGGCGGGCTTCTACGGCTCCATCGGCTCCGCTCTGGACGGCGCACGCATTGAGCCTTACTGGTTCTACAACGACCGTCCGCGTATCAGCGGCGTGCTGTTCGACTCCGCCGCCGGCATCCATACCTACGGCGCGCGCCTCGCTGGGGAGTTCGCGCACAACGCCGACTATGATCTGGAGATCACCGGCCAGCGCGGCCACGCCGTCGGCTTGCGCCAGTCCGGATGGTCGGGCTATTGCGAGCTGGGACTGCGGCCGTTCGAGCGCCGCTGGAAGCCGCGGCTGTTCGCGATCTACGAACGGGCGTCGGGCGACCGCGACCCCGGCGACGGCCGCAGCGGAACATTCGACTCCGGCTTGGGCAAGCGCCACAGCCATCTGGGCGCGGCCGACGCGGTGGGCCGCAGCAATCTCAGCACGCTCGAGACCGGCGTCGAAGCCGCTCCCTCGCCGTCGCTCTCGCTGCGGCTGGCGTATCACCGCTTCCACGTCGCCAGCCGCTTCGACGGCGTCTACCGCACCAACGGCTTGATTGCCGTCCGGGCCCCCGAAGGCGGCGCCTCGGCTTCCAGGATCGGAGACGAGGTCGACTTGATCCTCAAGTGGGCTCCGCCGGCCGGCTGGTGGTCGCTCGAAGGCGGGTACGGGCGCTTCTTCGCCGGGCCGTTTCTCGAGGATTCGTTCGACCGCACGGTCCGCCGCAGCATTCTCTACATTTCGTTCGAGTGGTCGCTGTAGCGCGGTCGGGGCCCTCGTTGCCGGGCCGCGCCGGATGAGGGGCGGCTTCGGAGTCCAACTCATCCCGGAAAGCGGCGGCATGCCGTAACCTAGCCAAATCACGCGACGCCCTTCCAAGAGCGGGGCAGGTGCGCTCTTCCCGGCTCGCTCGGGAGTGTTGTGCGCCTGGCCGGTGAACGCGAAGACTGAGAAGGCGTCCCCAGAGGCGCACAAAGAGGCCGAATACACGTGTCGAAATGGATCTCTCGACTGCTCGCCATCATGATTGGCGGCGGGTTGATTTACTTGGTGGGGAGCAAGGTCTACGAGCTCAAGCAAGACAGCGCTACGCCCAAGACAGCCAAGAAAAAAGGCGGCCGGACCGTGAGCGTCGATATGGCGCGGGCCGAGATCGGCCAGGTGCGGGAGACTCTGGTGCTCACCGGCGCGCTCAAGCCCAAAGAGATGGTGGATGTGACCGCCAAGGCCACCGGCCGTCTCGAGAAGACGCATTTCCGGATCGGAGATACCGTCAAGCAGGGCGACCTGGTGGCGGAACTCGAAGACAGCGAACTCGAGCAGCGCGTCCGCCGCGCAGAGGCCGCCATCGCGGTGAACTCCGCCAGCGTCGCCCAGCGCGAAGCCGAGTTGAGCAATGTGAAGGCCAACCTCGAGCGCGCCAGCCAGCTGTTTGATGAGGGGCTGATGGCGCCGCAGGAATACGAGCAGCAGAAGACCAGCCTGGCGATGGTCGAAGCCCAGGTGCAGTTGGCCGAGGCGCAGAAGCAGCAGTCCGAGGCCGAGCTGCGCGAGCTCAACATTCAGCTCGCGCAGACCAAGATCTATGCTCCGATGGACGGCGTCGTCGCCGTGCGCTACCTGGATGAAGGCGCGGTGGTGAGCCCGTCGCAACCGATCGTGCGCATCGTCAGCCTCTCCACCATGGTCAGTCAGGGCAACGTGCCCGAGCGCAACGTCGGCAAGCTGCGCGTCGGCAATGTCGCCGAAGTGCGCGTCGACGCCATGCCTGACCAGGTCTTCCACGGCCGCGTCTCGCGCATCTCCCCCGTGCTCGACGCGGCGACGCGCAGCGCCTTGATCGAGATCGACATTGCCAACCCGCAGAGGACGCTCAAGGCCGAGATGTTTGCGCGCATCAACCTCGATCTCGGCACCATGCGCGAGGCGACGCTGATTCCGCGCGACGGACTGGTCTACCGCGGCCAGCAGCCGGGCGTGTATGTGATCGAGCAAGAGAATGTGCCGGTGTTTCGCCCGATCGAGACCGGGATGACCCGCGAGAATCATGTCGAGGTGTTGGCCAACCTCGCACCGGGCACCGAGATCGTCGGTCGCGGCGCCACCATGCTGCGTGACGGCGACAAGATCGCCATCGCCGGGGCCGGCCGGGGCGCTTCCAAAAAAGAAGACGCCAACTCCGAACCGGTGAAAAAGGCCGAGAAGAAGGCGGCCAGCTAGCCGTCAAGCTCCGGCCGGAGGCCGGATAGAGATGGATGCGGGAGTCAACCGGACAGCGATGCGCCGGTTGTTACCGTGAAATAAACGATGAGTTTGCCTGAATTTTCAATCGAACGTCCCGTCACCGTCCTCATGGCCAGCTTGATGGCCATTCTGCTGGGCGCGATTGCGTTCGTTGAGATTCCGGTCGACCTCATGCCGGAGACCGAGTACCCCACTCTCTCCGTCAACGTCAGCTACCCCGGCGTCGCGCCGCAGGAGATGGAGACGCTGGTTGCGCGTCCTCTCGAGCAGGCGCTGGCCGGCACGCCCGGCGCCAAAGAAATCACTTCTTCCACTTCCGAGGGCCGGGCCAGCGTTCGACTGGAGTTCGAGTACGGCTCCAACCTCGACGAAGCCGCCGCCGAGATGCGCTCGCGCCTCGAGCGCCGCCGCGACAGCCTGCCCGAGGAGATCGAACCGCCGACGCTGTACAAGTACGACGTCTCGCAGTACCCGATCATGTACCTCACCGTGGCTTCGGCGGAGATGGACGCCAAGGAGCTGCGCTTCTTCTCGGAAAAATTCCTGCAGCACCGTCTCGAGCGCATTCCCGGCGTGGCGGCCTCGCGCATCAGCGGCGGTCTGCGGCGTCAGATCCACGTCAATCTGTCGCTGAAGAAGCTGCGGGCGCTGGACTTGTCGGTGGCGCAGGTCGTGCAGCAGTTGCGCGCGGAGAACCTCAACCGCCCGGTCGGACCGGTGCAGGAAGGCCGCTACGAGGTGCTGGTGCGCACCGAGGGCGAGTTCAACTCGATTGAAGACATCCTCAATACCGTCGTCACCGCGCGCAACGGCGTCAAAATCTACGTCCGCGATATCGCGACCGTCGAAGATTCGCATGAGGACGTGCGCTATATGGTCAGCGTGGACGGCGAGCCGGCCGTGCGCGTGTTCGTCTACAAGCAGTCCGGCGGCAATACCGTCGAAGTGTCAGAGGTGGTGCACGAAGAGGTCTTGAAGATCAACCGCGACTACCCGCAGATCAGCGTGACTGTGCCGTGGGATCAGGCGGAGTTCATCGAGGCCGCCATCAACAACGTCAAGCTGGCGACGATCATCGGCGCGGGCCTGGCCGTGGTCGTGCTGATGTTTTTCCTGCGCAGCATCTCTTCCACGCTGATCATCGGCGTGGCGATCCCGATCTCGGTGATCTCGACCTTCGCGCTGATGTACTTCAATGGCTTTACGCTCAATACGGTCAGCTTCGGCGGTCTCGCCCTGGGCGTGGGCATGTTGGTTGACAACGCCATCGTTGTACTCGAAAACATCTTCCGACACCGCGAAGATGGCCTGGACGGCAAGCAGGCCGCGCTGATCGGTTCGCAGGAGGTGGCCGTCGCCATCACCGCTTCCACGCTGACCACGATCGCGGTCTTCGTGCCGGTGCTCTTCATTCAGGGCATGGCCGGGCAGACCTTCAAGCAGCTGGCGTGGGTGGTCTCATTCGCGCTGTTCTGCTCGCTGGGCGTTGCGGTGACGATCGTGCCCATGCTCTGCTCGCGTTTCCTGCGCAAGCAAGGCGATTCGAAGACCCGCGGGCTGGCCGGCATGATTGGGCGCGCCTTGCAGGCGCTGTCGAACCAGTATGAGTCGGTGCTCGGCTGGTCGCTGAGCCACCGCATGGTCGTTACTCTGACCGCCGCCTCGCTATTTGTGGGAGCCATTTACATCTGGCCGTTGATCGGAGTCGAACTCGAGCCCGAACTCGATGAAGGCATGATCTGGATCAGCGCGACGCTAGAGCCCGGCACGCGGGTCGAAGTGACAGACCGCGTCTCCAAGCAGCTCGAGCAGGTGGTGCGTCAGCAGGTGCCCGAGATCAAGGTTGTCATGTCCGAGGCCGGCTCGAACAGCTCCTGGCGCGCTGAAGGCACCAACGAAGCCGACATCCGCGTCTACCTGGTCGATCAGGCCGAACGCGACCGGACCGCGGCTGAGATCGCGCAAGCGCTGCGCCCACACCTCGAGCTGGGGCCGGGCATGATCATCCAGACGCGGGTGCGCGGCGCCATCCGCAGCCGCGGAGGCAGTTTCGGTGAAGGCCGTCTCTCGGTCGAGGTCCGCGGTCACGACATGGACCAGAGCAAGGTCCTCGCCGAAGAGGTCCTCAAGGCGATGCTCGCGACTGAAGGCGTCGCCAGCGCACAGCTGAGCCGCCAGCCGGGCATGCCCGAGCTGGTGCTCTCGGTCGACCGCGAAAAGGCCAACGCGATGGGCCTGTCCGTCGCCGAGGTCGCCGATACGATGGAGACGGCGATCGGCGGCACGCGCGCCTCGATGTATCGCGAAGAGGGCGATGAGTTCGACATCCTCGTGCGCCTGGCCGAAGAAGATCGCATTGACGTCACGCAGCTCGACCGCGTCTCGATTCAGTTGCCCGACGGCCGCACTATTCCGGCCGGCGACGTCGTCAACCTCAAGCGCCGCGAAGGGCCGGTGGAGATCACCCGCGCCGATCAGCAGCGCATCATCGTCGTCAGCGGCATCATCGAAGACCGCGATCTGGGCAGCGTCGTCTCGGACCTGCGCGAAAAGCTCGCCGCGATCCCACGGGAAGGCGACTTCGAGTTCGTTTTCGGCGGCGAGTATGAGGAACAGCAGGAAGCCTTCCGCGAGATGACCTTCGCGGCCGCGCTCGCTCTCTTACTGGTTTACATGGTCATGGCGGCGCAGTTCGAGTCCGTCCGCGATCCGTTCATTATCCTGTTCTCGATCCCACTGGCGTTCGTCGGCATCGCAGTCACGCTGCTGCTGACTGATACCACGTTCAACATGCAGGGCTTTCTGGGTGTCATCGTTCTGGTCGGCATCGTGGTCAACAACGCCATCGTGCTGGTCGACTATACGAACTTGCTACGCCGCGAGCACGGCCTCAGCGTGCGTGAAGCGGTGGTGACGGCCGGGAGCCGTCGCCTGCGTCCGATTTTGATGACGACCGTCACGACGGTGCTGGGCTTGTTGCCGATGTCGCTCGGCTGGGGCGAGGGCGGCGAGCTGCAGGTGCCGATGGCGCGCGTGGTGATCGGCGGTCTGACGACCTCCACGCTCATCACGCTGGTCTTCATTCCGGTGGTCTACTACACGCTCGAGTCGTGGGGCGAGAGGTCGCGAAGTCCGAAAACCGCCCCCGCCGAGTTCGAGCCGGAGCTCTCCTCCGGCGACTAGGCCGACCGCCGCCAATGGGTTCTCTGAAAAAAAGCTCGGCCTGCGCCGCCCGGAATTCAACTATACGACCATGAGTCTTCCCGAGTTCTCCATCAAGCGCCCCGTCACCGTGTTGATGGGTTGCGTCATCGCCGTCCTGCTCGGCGGCATCGCCTTCGTCGAGATCCCGGTCGACCTGATGCCGGAGACCGAGTACCCGACCATCACCGTCAGCGCCCAGTACCAGGGCGTGGCGCCGGCCGAGATGGAGACGCTCGTGGCGCGACCGCTCGAAGAGGCGATGGCCTCGGCGCCGAACGTCGAAGAGCTCACTTCGACGTCGAACGAAGGCCAGGCCAGCGTGCGCGTGCGCTTCGAGTACGGCGTAGACCTCGACGAGGCCGCCAACGAGTTGCGCGCCCGCATCGACCGCAATCGCGGACGGCTCCCCGACGACATGGAGCCGCCGATGATGTACAAGTTCGATACGTCGCAGTTCCCGATCATGTTCATCACGGTCCGCGCCCAGAACATGGACCCGAAGGAACTGCGCCACTTCGCCGAAAAGAGCGTGCAGTACCGCCTCGAGCGCACCCCCGGCGTCGCGCAGGCGCGCGTGAGCGGCGGCTTGCGGCGCCAGATCCACGTCGACCTCGACCTCAAGAAGCTGCGGGCGCTCAACCTTTCGGTTTCCGACGTCGTCGCTCGACTGCGCGAGGAGAACCGCAACATCCCGGTCGGTCCGGTCAATGAAGGCCGCTATGAGGTGCTGCTGCGCTCGCAAGGCGAGTTCACCAACCTGGAAGACATCTTGAACGTAGGGGTGGCCACGCGCGGCGCCGTCCCGGTCTATTTGCGCGACATCGCCACGGTGGAGGACTCGCACGAAGAGGTCCGCTACATCGTCTCGGTGAATTTTGAGCCGGCCGTGCGGATGTTCATCTACAAGCAGTCCGGCGCGAACACGGTGAAGGTGTCGGACGCGATGTGGGCCGAGGCGCGCGATATTGAACTCGACCACCCGGGCGTCACCCTCGAGGCGACATGGGATTCGGCGGACTTCATCCGCTCCTCGATTCGCAATGTGCAGAGCGCCACTCTCGTCGGCGGCGGGCTGGCGGTCTTCGTCCTGCTGTTCTTCCTGCGCAGCTTCTCCTCGACGCTGATCATCGGCGCGGCGATCCCGGTTTCGGTCATCGCCACCTTCGCGCTGATGTACTTCAACGGCTTCACGCTCAACACAGTCAGCTTCGGCGGGCTGGCGTTGGGCGTCGGCATGCTGGTGGACAACTCGATCGTGGTGCTCGAGAACATCTTCCGGCACCGCGAGGAAGGTCAGTCGGTCATGCAGGCGGCCATCGACGGCTCGAATGAAGTCGCCCTGGCCATCACAGCCTCGACGATGACGACTGTGGCCGTGTTCGTGCCTGTCGTCTTCATCGGCGGCATGTCGGCGGAGACTTTCAAGCAGCTCGCCTACGTCGTCTCGTTTGCTTTGTTGTGTTCGCTCATCATCAGCATCACCGTAGTTCCGACTTTGTCGTCGAAGGTGCTGCGCGCAGGCTCGGCGACGAAGAAATCGGGCGTCACCGCCTGGATGGGCCGCGTCCAGGACCAGCTCAACGACATCTACGGAGACCTGATCGGCTGGGCGCTCAACCATCGCCTGATCGTCGTCAGCACGGCCGTACTGCTGTTTGCCTGTGCGATCTACATCATTCCGCTGATCGGCGTCGAACTGCAGCCCGAAGTCGACGAAGGCATGATCATGGTGGACGTCGAACTCGAGCCCGGCACGCGCGTGGAGGTCACCGATTCCGTCGTCACCCGCCTGGCGCGCATCATCGAGGAGAACGTCCCCGAGGCGAAGTACATCATGACCGAGGCGGGCTCGAACTCGAGCTTCTACTACCGCGGCACCAATTCCGGACGCATGCGCCTTGATCTGGTGCCCGCCGGCGAGCGCGACCGCTCGGCCCGCGACGTGGTCAACCAGATCCGTCCGCTGCTCGCGCTCGAACCCGGCATGGTCGTGCAGGCGCGCGTCTCGAGCGGCACGTTCCGCCGCGGCGACGGCAATGACAACCGCCTGTCGGTGGAGGTGCGCGGTCACGACCCTGCCGTCACCCAAGACCTTGCCGAGCAGGTCCGCGCGGCGATGATGTCCACCCAGGGCGTCGCCTCCGCGCAAGTCAGTCGGCGTCCGGGCACGCCGGAGATGCTGGTGCGCGTGGACCGCGCCAAAGCGACCAGCATGGGCCTGCAGGTGTCGGAAATCTCTCAAGTGCTCGAAACCGCCATCGGCGGCTCGCGCGCCTCGATGTTCCGCGAGGACGGCGACGAGTTCGACATTCTGGTGCGACTCAAGGAGGAAGACCGCCTCAGCGTGGAAAAGGTCGGCGAGGTGCCGATCACCATGCGCGACGGCTCCACGATTCCAGCCGAGGCGCTCATCCGCATGGACCGGCAGGAAGGCCCGGTCGAGATCCTGCGCAAGGATCAGCAGCGCATCATCACGGTCAGCGGCACCATCGGCGACCGCGACCTGGGCTCGATCGTCTCTGATCTGCAGGAGAAGATCCAGGCGATCAGCAAGCCCCGCGGCTATGAGGTGATCATCGGCGGAGAATACGAAGAGCAGGTCGAGGCGTTTGAGGCGATGACTTTCGCCGCGATCCTGGCCCTGCTGCTCGTTTACATGGTGATGGCCTCGCAGTTTGAGTCCCTGCGCGATCCGTTCATCATCCTGTTCTCGATCCCGCTGGCCGCCGTCGGCGTCACCAGCATCCTGGTGGTCACCGAGACAACCTTCAACATGCAGGCCTTCCTCGGCGTGATCGTGCTGGTGGGCATTGTCGTCAATAACGCGATCGTGCTGATCGACTACACCAACCTGCTCATCCGCGACCACGGCCTGCCGCTGCGCGAAGCGGTGGTGACCGCCGGCAAGCGCCGCCTGCGTCCGATCTTGATGACGACCTCGACGACCGTCTTGGGACTATTGCCGATGTCGCTTGGCATCGGCGAGGGTTCGGAGCTGCAGGCGCCGATGGCGCGCGTGGTGATCGGAGGCTTGGCGACTTCCACGCTGATCACGCTGGTGTTCATCCCGGTGGTCTACTACACGCTCGAGCAGCGCGCCGAGAAGTCTCGCCGGCGCGGCGCCTTGGGCGGTCACCCGGATCTGCAGCCGGCGCCGTCGGGCGACTAGCCGCACGGCATTGAGCGGAATCGGAGTCCGTTCGCGGCTCCGTTCCGCTACTCTATGAGGGCTATGCCGGCCCTCTCGGACTCCATCGAATCCAACATCGAACTCTTCGTGGACAAACACCGCATCGCGCGGATGGACGGCGTCGAACTCAAGTTGCATAGACCGCGCGACGGCGGCGTGGCTCTCGATTTCGATCGGCCCTGGGAGGGCGCCTACGCGGGCTATGTCACCGTCCTCAAAGATGCTGACAAGTACCGCATGTACTACCGCGGCTGGAACGACACATCCCGGCCCGAGGTCGTCTGCCTCGCCGAGAGCGACGACGCCGTCGCGTGGCGCCGTCCTTCGCTGGGCCTGTATGAGTGGGACGGCTCGAAGGACAACAACATCCTGCGCAGCGGCATCGGGCGGCACAACTTCACGCCGTTTCTCGACACGAAGCCCGGCGTACCTGCCGAGCAGCGGTACAAGGCCGTCGGCCGCGGCATCGACCCCAACAAAACCCTGTTCGTGTTCTCCTCGCCCGACGGGCTGCGCTGGGAGCTGATGTCCGAGGAGCCGGTCTTCACCAAGGGCGCCTTCGACTCGCAAAACCTGGCGTTCTGGGACGCCGAGGTCGGCCGCTACCGGCTCTACTTTCGCACCTTCGGCAGCGGCATTCGCGAGATCAGCGTCACCGAGTCCGATGACCTGCTGACGTGGGACGAGCCGCAGTCCATCACGCTCGATCCGCCCACGCCGGAGCACTTCTACACCAACGCCATCACGCCCTACTTTCGCAACCCACAGTACCGCTTCGGCTTCCCCAAGCGCTTCTTCCCCAAGCGCAAGCTCATTGAAGGACACGGCTCCGACGGCATCTCCGAAGCCGTCATGCTCTCCAGTCGCGACGGCGTGAATTTTGACCGCGTCTTCATGGAAGCCTGGATCCGGCCCGGCCTCGACCAGGAGAACTGGGGCGACCGCAGCCTGATGACCGCCTGGGGACTGCACCAGACCGGCCCCGAAGAGATGTCTGTGTGGTATAGCGAGCACTACCGCTTCCCCTCGGCGCGGATGAAGCGCGGCGTGTTGCGCCTGGACGGGCTGGCTTCGGCGCACGCCGGCTACGGGGGCGGCGAGCTGTGGACCAAGCCGGTGCGCTTTGTCGGACGCGCCCTCGAGCTGAACTATTCGACCGGCGCCGGCGGCTCGGTGCAGGTGGAACTGCGCAACCGCTTTGGCAAACCGCTGCCGGGCTTCACGCTCGAAGAAGCGCCGGAACTCTATGGCGACAAGATTGCGGGCCGCTACGTCTGGAAGGAGCGGGAGGACGTCTCTTCGGCGGCGGGCGAGCCGGTTCAGCTCCGCTTCATCCTCAAGGATGCGGACCTGTATTCCTATCGCTTCGTGTAGCTCGCCGCCGTCGTGATTGGCGGCGACGCTGAACCTGACTCTGCGATGATGGGGCGTCTATGATCGACGTCATCGCCACCATCCGCATCCGGCCCGGCGGCCGCGAGGAGTTCCTCGAAAAGTTCAAGATTAACGTCCCCAACGTGCTCGCCGAGGACGGCTGCTTGCGCTACCAGCCTTCCATCGACGCCAAGTCGGGCCTGGCCGCGCAGGAGACCGATGCGAACACTGTCACCATCGTCGAGCAGTGGGAGAGTCTCGACGCGCTGCACGCGCATCTGGCCGCGCCGCACATGGCTTCTTACCGCGAGACGGTGAAGGACCTGGTGGAGGGCGTTTCGCTGAAGGTGTTGGAGGCGGCGTAGAAAAGCATGGACTGCGCGTTCGCTATAGCCCCCGGCTTCATCCGGGCGTAGCTAAGATCGGACCCTTCCGTCTCTTGCACTTGCCCTCGCCCGCGAGAGCGTGTGAGGGCAAGTTGGACAGCCACATGCGCCAGTGCAGGACGAACAGGAATGTTCGTCCCACTCGGATCGTCCCGCGATCAAAACCGCCGCGGCGCCATGGCCGCCTTCGCTTCGGCTTCCTGTTCGCGCTTCTTGATCGACTCGCGCTTGTCGTGCAGCTGTTTGCCCTTGGCCAGCGCCAGTTCCACCTTGATCTTGCCGTTCTTGAAGTACATCTTCGTCGGCACTAGCGTCTGACCTTTTTCGCGGGTCTTGCCGATCAGGCGGTTGATCTCGCGCCGATGAACCAGCAGCTTACGGACCGTGGTGGGGTCGTAGTGCGCTAGGTTGGCTTGGGCGTAAGGGCTGATGTGGGCGTTGTGCAGGAACAGTTCGTTGTTGTCGACCGAGGCGTAGGCGTCGCGCAGTTGCACGCGGCCCCCGCGGCAGGATTTCACTTCCGAACCGGTCAACATGATGCCCGCTTCGAAGGTCTCGAGCAGGTGGTACTCATGCCGCGCGCGACGATTCTCGGCGATCAGTTTGATCTTCGCGGCGTCTTCTGTGTTCTTGTTGCTCATTCGCCTGCACGCCTGGGGCGCGGGATGCGTCAACTTTCACAGGGCGAGGTCGCTGGCGGCGGCGAAGGTCTCTCCTGCTCGAATTGGCATGCGTCTATTGGTTAGATTCGCACGTTTGACAACCGTGTTACCGCTTCTCGTCTTCGCGGCGGCGTTGTGGAGCCCCCCGCCCGCCGATGCCGGCGAGCGCAAGGCCAAGCAACTCTACGCGCAAGCCAGGCAGGCTGAACTCGAAAAGGACTACGACGAGGCGTTGCGGCTGACCGAACAGGCGCACCTCGAGCACCCCTCCGACCACCGCTACGAACTCGCCTCCCGGCGGCTGCGCTTCGTCGCCGGCCAGGCGCATGTCGACGCCGGCCGACGGCTGCGCGAACAGGGCCAGCTCGAAGAAGCGATGGCGGAGTTTCAGCGCGCCGTCGAACTCGACCCGGCTTCGTCTGTGGCGGCTCAGCAACTGCGGCGGACGCGCGAGCTGCTCGAGAAGCGCTCCGGCGGCGACAAGGACGACCCCGAGGACGACTTTATGGCCTCCGCGCTCGACATCGACCGGGCGCAGCGCCAGAATATGGTCGACTCGCTCATCGAGCCGCCGCGGCTCAAGCCGCTGTCCACCCAGCCCATCGACGTGACGATGAGCGAGCAGTCGCAAGTGATCTTCGAGACGATCGGCAAGCTCGCCGGCGTCAACGTGCTCTTTGACCCCGACTACTCCGACAAGAAAATCGACATCCAGATCCAGAACGCCACCCTGTTCGAGGCCCTCGACTACGTCAGCCTGATCGCCAAGGCCTACTGGAAACCGATCTCCAACAACGCCATCTTCATTACCAACGACAACACCAACAAGCGCCGCGAGTATGAAGAAGAGATCGTCAAGACGATCTACCTCAACAACGTCGCCACGCCGCAGGAGTTGCAGGAGATCGTGACGGCGATTCGCGGTTTGACTGATATCCGCCGCATGTTTCCGGTGACGTCGATGAACGCGCTGATCCTGCGTGGCACCGAAGCGAAGCTGGCGCTGGCCGAAAAAGTCGTCTATGACATCGACAAGGCGCGGCCGGAAGTCATCATCGACGTGCTCGTGCTCGAGGCCTCCAAGGGCCGTACGCGCGAGCTGGGCATCTCGCCGGTCTCGGCCGGCGGCAACGGCATCTCCTTGCCGATCGGGTTCAACCGCAACGCCGGCGAGGACGGAACCGGTTCGGTGCGGTTGGGCGACCTGCGCACCGTCAACGGCAACGACTGGGTGACCACCCTGCCCGGCGCGCAGCTTACCGCGCTGTTCAACAACTCCGATACGAACCTGCTGCAGTCGCCGCGCATCCGCGCCTCCGACAACCAGCAGGCCAGCCTGCGCATCGGCGACCGCATCCCCATCGCAACGGGCAGCTTCCAGCCCGGCGTGGCGGGCGTGGGCGTCAGCGCGCTGGTCAACACGCAGTTCCAGTTCCAGGATGTCGGCGTGAACGTCGACATCCAGCCCAAGGTCCACAACGACCGCGAGATCTCGATGCACGTGGAGATCGAAATCTCGAACGTCCGCGACTTCGTCGATTTGGGCGGCGTCTCGCAGCCGATCATCGGCCAGCGCACCATCAGCCATGACATCCGTCTGGAAGAGGGCGAGGCGAGCATCCTGGGCGGGTTGAATCAGTCGCAGGTCTTCAAAACCAAGTCCGGCGTACCGTTTCTGGGCGAGATTCCGCTGCTGGGTCGCTTTTTCAGCATCAGCCGCGTGGAGCAGAACGAGAACGAGATCCTCGTCGTGCTGATTCCGCACATCGTGCGGCTGCCGACGATCGAAGACACGAACTTGAAGTCGGTCGCTTCAGGCACGGATCAGGTGTTCACTGTCCGGTTCGAGGAGGAGCCCAACAGCGAAAGCGCGCTGCCGGAACAGGGCGCTGCGATCGAGCCCAAGCCGAAGGAGCCGATTCAGGCCGCGGCCCCGACGCCCGCTCCGACGACGCCGACGCCCGCTCCGACCCCGGCCGAGCCGACGCCGCAGCCGGCTCAACCCGCCCCGGCGACGCCGACCCCGGCTCCGGCCGAACAGCCGGCCGCGCAGCCCTCGCAGCCTGCGGCCGGCGCCTCGCTGCGCTTTGACAACCAGGCGGTGACGGTCAAGTCCGGCGAGACGATCACCATGAACCTGCTGGTCGACTCAGCCAACCAGCTGTTCGGCTCGCCGCTGCGGATCCGCTACAACCGCGAGCAGCTCAACCTCGTCGACATCGTCAAGGGGAATTTCCTGGCCGGTGAAGAGGCGACGGACCTGATCTTCTCGCGTAACATCCGCAACCAGGTCGGCCAGGCGGCGGTGAATATTTCGCGCTTCCCCGGCACCGGCGGCGCCGACGGTTCGGGCGTGTTGGTCACCTTGACCTTCGAGGCTCTGGCGCCCGGCGAGGCCACCGTGCTGGTCACGCCGACGGGGGCGCGCAACGCGGAGCAACAAATCATCGACGTCAGCCCGGGCCGGGCGACAGTTACCGTGACTCCATGAGACGGTTTCTCACACGCAGGCGAGGACGCGGGTCGAGCCGGGCGGGTTTGACCCTGGTCGAGTTGATCGTCGCGTTCTCGATCCTGCTGATCCTGTCGACGATGGCGCTGCCAATGACCAAGATGAAGGTCCAGCGCGAGAAGGAGCGGCGGCTGCGCATGGCGCTCGAAGAGATCCGCACGGCGATCGACCGCTACAAAGACGCGGCTGATGCCGGTCTTCTCGGCGAGCAGGACCCCGACAACCACGGCTACCCCGAGAGCCTCGACGTGCTCGTTGAAGGCGTCGAGGTCGGCTCCGGCGGCGCGGGTATGGGCGGCATGCCCGGAATGGGCGGGATGCAGGGAATGCAGGGCATGGGCCAGCAGGGCATGGGCGGCGGCATGCAGCAGGGCGGCATGGGCGGGCGTAACTCCGGTTTCGGCAACCAGGGATCGGCGTTCGGCGGCAACCGCGGCGGTTTCGGCATGGGCTCCGGCGGCTCGAGCTTCGGCAACCGAGGCGGCTCCAGTCGCAACTCGGGTGGCTTCGGCTCCTCGCGCTCGGGCTCATCGGGCTCGCGAGGGGGCTTTGGGAACAACAGCATGGGCGACTCCGACGAGGATAAGGAAAAGAAGATGCGCTTCCTGCGCAAGATCCCCGTCGACCCCATCACCGGCAACGCTGAGTGGGGCATGCGATCGGTCAGCGATTCTCCGGATTCGATGAGTTGGGGCGGCGGCAACGTCTTCGACGTCTTCTCGATGAGCATGGAAAGCTCGCTCGACGGGACCCGTTACAGTGACTGGTAGGTAAGGGGATGCAGCTCATCAGGGATCGAAAATCCGGGTTCACGCTGGTCGAGGTGATGGTCGTCATGGCGATCATCGTCACGCTGCTGGCGATCGCGGTTCCCTTCTACACGACCTCGATCGTGCGCGCCAAAGAGGCCGTGTTGATGAACAACCTCTTCACCATGCGCTCGGTGATCGATCAATACACCTACGACCGCGAGGAGCCGCCGCAGTCGCTCGAGGACCTTGTGCGCGAGGGCTATCTGCGCGAAGTGCCGCTCGACCCGTTCACCGAGTCGCGCGACACCTGGGAAGTGATCACCGACTCCGGCCCCACCGGCCAGAGCGGCGTGTTTGACGTGCGTAGCGGGTCGGACCGGGTCGGGCTGAACGAGTCGCCTTACAACGAGTGGTGAAGCAGCCGCCTCTTTTCGTCAGCCACGACGGCGCCATCGACGAGCTGGTCGCCCTGGCGCTGCTCGCCGTTTCAACCGATGTCAAGCTGCGCGGCGTCTCGCTGGTTCACGGCGACTGTTTGGCCGAGCCGACCTGGGCCCTGCAACGCCGTCTGCTCGATCGGCTCGGGCGCCCCGATCTCCGCGCCTCGCTGAGCAATGCCCGCGGCTGGAATCCGTTTCCGTGGGAGTACCGCCGGGACTCGCTGCGGCTGGAAGAGATCGCCGAGTTGCAGGGCCTGCCCGTTCCGCCGCCGCCCTCGCGGCCCGACGGCGAGCGGCATTTGATCGAGGAACTCGAGCGCGGGCCGCTGACGCTGCTTGTGTTGGGACCGCTGACGCCGGTGCAGTTGGCGCTCGAGGGCCGCCCGGACCTGCACAGCCGGATCGAAAGGATCGTCTGGTCCGGCGGAGCGATCGACGTTCCCGGCAATATCGACCCCGCCACGCTGCCCGGCTTGCCGCCGAACCGGCGCGCCGAGTGGAACGTCTATTGCGACCCCTTCGCCCTGGACTGGCTGCTGGGCGAGACCGAAATCCCGCTGACGCTGATTCCGCTCGACGTCACCGACCGCGCGCCGCTTGCGGAGGATTTTTTGGCCGATCTCGCGCGGATCGACACCCGGGTCGCGCGCTTCGCATCCCAAGCCTACGCGTTGATCGAGAACCAGCCTTTGTACCGGTTGTGGGATATGACGGCGGCGGCATGGGCGCTGGCGCCGGAGCTGTTTCGGCAGCCGGAGCGCTTTGGCCTGGCGGTGGATCTGTGGGGGAACGAGCAGGGCGCTACGCGCCGCTCGGCGGATGGGCGCGAAGTGGATGCCGTGCTCGACTTTGCCGACGGGGCAGGCCCGCTGCACGCCTGGATCCTGGACCGCAGCCGCTGACACGGTGGAGCAGGCCTCCGGGCCTGCCAGCTTGGCCTCTCGGCCAAGCTCTGCCCAGCTCCGGAGCCGCGACCGGAAGGCCTACTCGCTACCCCGCCTTCCCGAAAACCTCGTCCAGATGCTCAGGCGAAGGCCGATGGCGGGCCGTAGCCGCGCTGATCGCCAGGTAGGCGACCAACGACAGGCAGAACGCCGGGATGATCTCATGCACGTCCGCCAGGGCGGGGAACTGGTAGCGCACCCCAAAACGCCAGGCGATCGTCGTCGCCATGCCCAGCAGCATCGACCAGAAGGCGCCGTGTCCGGTGCCCCAGCGCAGGTACAGCCCGCCAAAAATTGCAGGGAAGAAGCCGGCGGCAAAGACGGCGCCCGAGAAGCTGGTCAGCTCCACCACTCCGGCCGGCGGGTAGACCGTGGCAACGAAAACCACGGCGGCGTAGACCACGATGGCGGCCTTGGTCCGGCCCACGATCTTGTGCGCGCCCATGGGCTTCCACACATCCCAGATGTCGCCGACCGCCGCGGTGCCGACGATCAGCATCACCGAGGCCAGCGACGACATGCCGGCGGCAAAAAGTCCCGTCAGGCAGATCGCGCTGACGAGAGGGTTGTCGAACTTGGCCAGCATGAAGCCGACGACCTCGTCGGTGTGATGAATCAGGTAGGCGGCTTCTTCCTGGGTGGCCATCCCGTGGACCAGCGCGCCGAGCCCCATCACGCAGACCAGCGACACGCCCAGAAAGATCGGCGTCCAGGTCATCGCAAAGCGCATGCCCGCGGCGTTGTCCACTGAGTAGAAGCGCACCAGGCAGCGCGGCTCGGAGATCTGCTTCATGCCCACCGAGAGCCCGATTCCCAAAATGTAGGTGAACGAGACGAGCGTACAGAACGTCACCAGGCCGTCTCCCATCGGCGCGCCGTCGGCGGTGGGGTGCGAGACCGAGGCGATGCGCCCCATCAACTCGCCGACTCCGCCCACGTAGACGAACGGGATAGCCGCCATCACCAGCGCCACCACGAACATCATCATGCCCTGGATGGCGTCGGTCCACAGCACCGAGTACATGCCGCCCATCACGGTGTAAAGGCAGGTCAGGGCGATGATGAGGAACGCGCCCCAGCCGTACGGCGTTCCCAGCACCGCTTCGAGCAGGTGCGCGCAGCCTTTGGCGATACCGGCCATGTACCAGATGGTGGCGAACAGGATCGTAGCCGCCGCCAGCGTCCGGGTGGCTTTCGATAGCGGGCTCTTGTAGCGGAAGTCGAAGTAGTCCGGGATGGTCAGCGACCGCAGTCCGGCGGTCTGGTCGCGCAGCCGCGGCCCCAGCAGCAGCCACGAGATCATGCAAAAAATCGTCCAGAAAACGCCCACCCAGGCCCAACTCAAGCCCGCGGCGAAGGCTTGGCCCGCCTGCCCGATATAGGTGTTGGTGCTGGCGAAAGTCGAGAAAAACGCCAGCGAGACGACCCAGCCGGGGATCGTCCGCTTGGCCACGTAGTAGTCCGCGGCGCCCTGCGAGGCTTTGCGCTGGAAATGCCAGCCGATGCCGAGGCAGCCGGCGATGTAGACCGCCAGCGTCAGCAGGATCAACCAGTTCTCCAGGATGTACGCCACCGGCTACTCGTCGTCCTCGTCGCGCATCTCCACTTTCATGCGGCGGACGATCCAGGCGTTGGCGATGACCAGGACGATCATCGAGACATAGGCGGCTGCGGTCCAGAAATCCATTTTTTCTACGCGCCCCTGCGCAGCAGGTGCTTTTGCACCTTGCCCAGGGCGTTGCGCGGCAGCGCGTCCACCCGCTCGAATTTCTTGGGGATCTTGAACGAAGCCAGCTTGCCGGGGCAGGCGGACTCGATGGCGGCCAGGTCGACTCCTTCTTCCACGACCACGAAGGCCGCCGGCGCTTCGCCCTTGAGCGGGTCGGGGACGCCGACGACGGCCGCTTCGAGCACGCCCGGCAGCGTCAACAAAAACTCCTCCACCTCGCGCGGGTAGACGTTGAAGCCGCTCGAGATGATCAGCTCCTTTCCGCGCCCCTGCAACGTCACATAGCCGTCGGCGTCGACGAATCCCAGATCGCCGGAACGAAAGAATCCGTCGGCGGTGAAGGCCTCGGCGGTGGCTTCGGGCTGCCGCCAGTAGCCCGAGAAGACGTTGGGCCCCTGAACTTGCACCTCGCCGATCGTCCCCTCGCGGACTTGCTCGCCGCTTTCGGGGTCGCAGATGCGGATCGACACGCCCGGCAAGGGCGGTCCGACCGAGCCGGCGCGCCGGTCGCCCTCATACGGGTTCGACGTGTTCATCATCGTCTCGCTCATGCCGTAGCGCTCCAGGATGCGGTGGCCAAAAAGCGCCTGAAATTTTTCCAGCGTCGCGGCCGGCAGTGGCGCCGACCCGGAGACGAACAGCCGCATGAACCCGCCGATCTCCTTGGCCGCCTCCGGCGGAGTCTCCATGAGACGCTCATACATGGTCGGTACGCCGAAAAAAACTGTCGGTCGAAAGTCGAGGAAGTCGTCGACGATGGTCTCCTTGCGGAAACGCTCCAGCAGGCGCAGCCGGTAGCCGGTGGCGAGCCACGTATGCAGCCCGTTGCCCAGGCCGTGCACGTGGAACAGCGGCAGCGTCAGCAGCAGCCGGTCGTCGGCGGTGATGCGCCAGGCGTCTACCAGGCTCCGGGCGTTGGCGGCGAAGTTGGCCTGCGTCAGCGTCGCGCCCTTCGGACGCCCGGTGGTGCCGGAGGTGTAGACCAACGCCATCGGGTCCGATGCAGCCGGCGGCTCGGAATCGAGCGGATCGGGGTCGGCGTCGGCGATCCACGCGGCGATCTCTTCGGCGAAGATCCTCTTGATGCCGGGGCGCTCGGCGGCGAGCGGCGCGACGTGCTCGTCCGCGTCCCGGTCGAGCAATATCGCCTTCGGGGCCGCGTCGTCGAGGATGTGGGCGATCTCGCCCGAGCGGTACAGAATGTTGATCGGCGTGAAGATGAAGCCGGCCTTGGAGGCGGCCAGGTAGGCCAAAATCAGCTCCGGACGATTGCGCATGTAGACCGAGACGCGGTCGCCGCGCTCGACGCCGGCTTCGAGCAGCCGGCGAGCCAGCCGGTTGGCGTCCGCGTCGAGCCGCCCGAACGTCCAAACGGCGCCTTGGAACTCGAGTCCCGGCTTGTCGGCGCTGTCGACCAGGGCGGGACGAAACAGTGAAGTCAGATTCATGGACTGAGGCGCAAGATTAGCATTTTCCGCCGGGGCAACTTTTGAACCGCTCCCCCGATAACGTGTCTGGAGGCCGAAGATATGGGAATCCCGCCGACCCGACCCGGAACCGGAGTCAAGAAAACCGACCGCGTCACCGACTCGAACAAGTCCGGTAAGACGCAGTCCGCGCCGCGTGAGCGAGGCGATTCCAGCCGCGCCGGTTCGATCGTCGAGTCGGACCGCCGCGCCGACGGCAGCGCCATGAAAGCGCGTGTGCAGACCGCGGCCGACATGCGCAAGGGCTACGAAGCCGTTGAGAAGAGCCATACGGTCCTCGACGCGACGCTGCAGACCGGCCGCGAGGTGATGGAGTCGAAGGCGACCAAGGCGCTGGCCCAACTGCAGGACACGCAGAACACCCTGATCGATCTCGACCGCCGCATGAAAAAGGTGGGCGCGGCGATGGCCAAGATCGACAGCAAGGCGGAGTTCGGCCAGTTCACCAAGCTTTCCAAGGAGATGGGAGAGCTGTCAGAAGCCCGCAAGGCTGTCGTCGGCAAACTCGACAAGGCGGAATCCGCCCTGGTCGGACTGCGCAAGGAGCTCAAGGCCGGCGACAAGATGGCGTCGAGCAGCGCCAAGATCTCCGAGGGGCTCGAAAAGGCGAAGGGTCTGCGGCAGGCGACCGGGAAAATTCTCTTTGGTCTCGACGTGCTCGGCAAATACCAGGAGTTCGCCGAGAAAGACCCGGCCAACGCCGGCAAGAACATGACCAAGGCGGTGACCACTGCGTTGGCCGGGCTGCCGGACTTGGGACTGCCGCGCAGCGCCAACGCATCCGAGGCCGCCGTGGCCCTCCTCAAGTTCGGCCTGGAAACCGCCGGTATGAAAGGGACCGACACGTACACGGCGCTCGATCTCGCCTCGCAGGCCTTCCCCGGGGACATCATCGGCAAGGGCTTGGGGCAGGCGGTCGAGCTGGGTTTTGCCGGCATGGAGACCCTCGCCACCGGCGACATCCAGCGCATGGAGGCGCTCAACAAAGCCAACTTGAAGGGCGACAATGGCGCGGTGGTCCAAGGCATGGCCATCGTGGGCGATCTGATCGCCACCGGCGGCCGTGACATTCCCACGGACGACAAATCTCTTTACTTCCGCGACTTCTTCCAAGGGCTGCTGACCGAGCGTGGAACCGACGGCGTCTCGGTGGGCCAGCGCGGCGGCGAGAAGGCGCAGCTGATGCGCCGCCTGATGCAGGGGGCCAGGACGCCCGGCGACGACGTGATGAAGATCCAGGACATCGTCAGCAAAGGCGACCCGACGGAGATCGCTCGAGCGCTGGACTTTGTGTCCACCGGCGATTTGGCCAAGACGCTGCACCCCTACTCAGGGCAGCACTCCGACCCGCTGGCCGGCACGGTCAACGACCTGCTCAGCGTGGCCTCCTCGGCGAAGGACCCTGCCGCGAAGGCGAAGCTCTATAACAAGGCGCTGGGGTTGCTGGCGCACGGCATCGCGCAGGGGCGCTCGGATGTCGTCAAGCAGGTCAGCAACCGCGACGTGCCGGCGGCTGTGGCCACCCGGCTAAACCGCTTGGTGCGGTTGGCGGAATAGGAAGGATGCCCCCGACTCGCATCGGGGGCTCGGTTCTCTGCTAGAACGGCACGTCGTCGTCGCCGACGCCCATGTCAGCGTCATCGCGGCGGCCTTGGTTGCCGCCGCCGGACGGGGCGGAGCTGCGGGGGGCGCGCCTCGGGCTCTGGTCGAAGTCGCCGCCGCCTCCGCCGCCGCGACCGCCGAGCAGTTGCAGCCCGGAGGGTCCGTCGCAGACGACCTCGGTGCGGTACTTCTTCTGTCCGTCCTGACCTTCCCAGCTCCGCGTTTGCAGGCGGCCTTCGATGAACACCTGGGTGCCCTTGGTCAGATACTGCGCGACGTTCTCGCCGCGCCATAGGACGATGTCGTGCCAGTCGGTTTCTTCCCGCCACTCGCCGGTCTGTCCGTCCTTCACCGCGCGCGCTGTGGCGAGACTGAAGTTCGTCACCGCGGCGCCGCCGGTTGTGTAGCGGGTCTCGGCGTCCTTGCCGAGATTCCCGATCAGCATCACTTTGTTGAGTCCTCTGGCCATAGCTTCCAGAGTATACCCCAGGAGCGTGCTAGCATTTTTGCGCTGATGTCCTACGCGCACCGTCCCATCGTTTCGATCAACAACGGCCGTCTGGAACTGACCGTATTGCCCGGAGGAGGCCACATCGCCGCCGTCCGGCTGCTGCCCGGCGGCGTGAGTCCACTATGGGATCCGCCGTGGGAGACGATCGACCCGACGCGCCACGACGTCACCACCCAGAGCGAGTACGGCGACGACGTCGACGCCCAACTGCTGGCCGGCATCGTCGGCCACAACCTCTGCTTCGACCTGTTCGGCGTGCCGTCGGCCGAAGAGGCGCAGGTCGGCATGGGCGTCCACGGCGAAGCCTCCTCGGTGGACTGGGATGTGACCGTCGACGGTCTCGAGATGAGCTGTAAGGCCGACCTGCCTCTGGCCGGCATGGCGATCGAGCGGAAGCTGCGCACCAGCCCCGATTCCGCCATCGTCGTCATCGAGGAGACCGCGACCAACCGCACCGGCGCCGATCGCCCGGTCGGCTGGACGCAGCACGTCACGCTGGGGCCGCCGTTCCTCGAAAAAGGCAAGACGCGGTTCCACGCCTCCGCCGGCGCCTCGAAGGTCTTTGAGGAGGAGTTCGCGCCCGGCTACGACCGCTTCCCGAAGGGCGCGGAGTTCCAGTGGCCCTGGGCGCCGCTGATCGAAGGCGGCTATGAGGACCTGCGCACCTTCACCGACCGCGGCGGCTCCGGCGCCTTCACCACGCATCAGATGACTCCCGGCGCCGAACAAGCCTTCTTTACCGCCTGGAGCCCCAGTCATCGCACCGCGCTCGGCTATGTTTGGAAGCGCGACGACTTCCCCTGGCTGGGCATCTGGGAAGAAAACGCCTCGCGTGAGCGCGCTCCCTGGCGCGGCCGGACGCTGACGCGCGGCATGGAGTTCGGCGCCTCGCCGTTCCCGGAAACCCGTCGCCAAGCGGTCGATCGCAGCTCGCTGTTCGGCGATCGCGCCTACCGCTGGATCCCGGCGCGCAGCAGCGTCACCGTCGAGTACTGCCTGTTCCTGGCCGAGACCGACCATGCGCCCGAGTATGCGGCCTGGGAGGATGGACGGGTCGAACTCCAAGGCGTCGGCGCAATCAGGTGAGGTGAATATCCAAAATATCGTTGACGATGGCGACGGCGTCGCGGTCGGCGTCAATCGAGTAGTGGGCCTGGGCGTAGAGCGGCCGGCGCTGGGCATAGAGCGCGCGAAACGCCTCGGCGTTGCGGGCCAGGGGCCGGTCGTCTTCTCCCTGCACGCGTTCCCACAGCGTCTCCACCGGCGCGTCGAGGTGGATGACGACCCCACCTTCGCTGAGCCGTTCGCGGTTGCGCGGTTGTGCGTAGGCGCCGCCGCCCAGCGCCACCACCCGGGCCCTTCCGCCGCGGACCAGGCGAATCTGGTCGCGTAGGGCCTGGGCCTCAATGGCTCGAAAACTCTCCTCGCCTTCGGTCTCGAAAATCTCGGCGATCTTTCGCCCCTGCGCACGTTCGATCTCGGCGTCGAGGTCTACAAAGCTCCAACCCAACTTCTGGGCCAGCAGCCGGCCGACGGTTGACTTGCCGCAACCCATGAAGCCTGCCAAATAGATGCCGGGAGTCGCTTTGAGTCGTTGGTCCATGGCGCTTCGTCTTAGGAGGCTCGCTTCGCCGCGCGGGTTGAGTTCATCTTCGCCATGCGGCGCTCGACGGTCTTGGGGAAGAAGCGCGACAGCCAGACTACCACCCATCCGTTCCACGGCGAGATCGTGGTGCGCTTGCGTTTGCGGATGGCGCGCAGCAGATCTTCGGCGCACCGCTCGGCGGAGATCTTGATGCTCTGCTTGGCGGCCACCTGCTGCGGGATGTCGCCCTCGAGCGCATGCTCGCGGAACGGCGTCTCCACCAGGCAGGGACAGAAACACAGCGCATCCACGCCCGACCCTTCGAGCTCCATCCGCAGGCAGTAGGTGAAGCCGTTGAGGGCGTACTTCGACGACGAGTAGGCGTTCTGCCACGGCAGCGGCAGCAGTCCGCCGATCGAGCTGACGGTGACGACCGCCCCGCCGGACGGCATCGTCGGCAGCAGTTGGCGCGTCAGCTCGACCGGCGCGAAGTAGTTGACCTCGAAGACCTTACGCACCTGCGCCGGGTCGGCTTCGTAAGAAGGCGTATAAAGCCCGACGCCGGCATTGTGGATCAGCAGGTTGAGCTTCGGAAAGTGTTCGCGGGACTTCTCGGCCAGCCGCTGGACGTCTTCGGGCTTGGAGAGATCGGCGGCGAAGACGGCGACTTCGGCCGGTGCGCAGGCGGCGGCAACCTGCTCCAGGCGCTCCATCGAGCGGCCCGTCAGCAGCAGCCGCGCCCCTTGCCGGGCAAATGCAACGGCGGCGGCGTGGCCGATCCCCGAAGATGCTCCCGTGAGCAGAACGCTCTTACCGCGAATGTCCAAACGATTGCCGACCCTGGTTGACGAAGGCCATAATCGTACCATGCCGGACGAGCTGCTTCCCCTGTTCCCCCTGCAACTTGTCCTGCTGCCCGGAGCGCAGTTGCCGCTGCACATTTTCGAGCCGCGCTACCGCGAGATGGTCGGCGGTGCGGCGGAGCATCAGAGTGAGTTCGGCATTCTTTTCGTGCGGGACGGCCGCGCCGAAGACGTCGGTTGCACGGCGGTGGTCGACAAGATCCTCCAGCGGCATGAGGACGGGCGCTTCGATGTCTCCACGCGCGGGGTGCGGCGCTTCCGAACCCTTGCGCTGGACCACGGCAAGGCCTATCTGCAGGCGCAGGTGGAGTTTTTTGACGACGAGCCGCATCCGCCTCCGGCAGTCGGAGAGACCGAGCGGCTCTACGAACTCGCGCAGCGTGCGGCGGCGTTGACCGGGACTTCGATTGACGGGCTGCTCGATGTCGACGATCCGCAGCCGAGCTTTCGCGTGGCCGGCGCCTTGCCGTTGGACCCTGCATTTCGCCAGCAACTGCTCGAGTCGCTCTCCGAGCGCGAGCGCAGCGCCGAGCTGCGCAAGTACCTCGATACCTGGATCCGGCAGACCGAGGCCACACGGGTAGCCAAGGGAATTGCGGGCACGAACGGCCACGCCCGCAAGATGTGACCAGGAGAGTGGAGCAGGCCTCCCGGCCTGCGACGGCGACCTCCGGTCGCCGCTCTGGAGCTTGGCCGGAGGCCAAGCTGGCAGGCCTGGAGGCCCGCTCCACGGCTGCGCCTAGCGCTCGATCCGGCCGTCGATCTCGTTGTCGGTCAGCCGGTTGCCGGACCCGCCGCTGATCTTCACGGCCACCCAGCCGTCCTCGGCGTCCTCATTGCGCACAATCGAATCCGACATCCTGACGCGCTCGCTATCGGCGATCACGACTGCCGGGCCTCGGGAGTTGAGTACCTGGATGCCGTCGATGTTGATTCCTTGGGATTTGCGGATGACCAGCGAGCCGGCCTCGGCGATCGAGCCGTTCAGGTGCGCCCCGCTGATGGTGGAGTCGCGCACTCCGTCGAAGACGATGCCGTTGAAGCTGTCGACGGGCCGGTAGTCGGGGTTGCGGTCGAAAACGTTCGGACCGACCACGATATTGGACGAGCCGACGACCAGCAGATCGCGCTCAAAGCCCTTCCAGAAGGAGTTGCCCATGATCGAGACGCCGCGTACGTGCTCGAGACGCACGTTCACCTGCACGTCGCTGAGGGCGTTGGCCGAGATCGAGAAATAGCCGGCCTTGCGGGGCTCCTCGGCGCGGCCGAGCATCCAGATGTTGGCCGAGCCTGCGGCGTCGTGGTTGTGCTGCAGGGTCGAGCCGACGATGGCGCCCTCGCGCACGCTGCCGTTGCGGACGTCGATGAAGATGTTGGCGGTGGGCGGCTGATCGGGGTCCATGTTGCTCTCGATGTCGCACGTGCCGATGTGGAGGTTGCGGATCTCGCTGTTGCGGACGACGATACCGCCGCCGCCGTTGTAGCTGATGTGCGAGCCGACGACGTTGATCTGGTGCAGGTTCAGCCGGTCCAGCAGCAGGCCGACGCCGCGGTTCTCATACAGTTGCACGGACTCGATCAGCACGTTGCGGTTGCGGCCGGTGAGCACGATTCCGTGTAGCGCCCGCCGGATCGTCAGCCGCGACAGGATCGGCTGCATTGCGCCGGAGACCTCGACGCCGACCGCCTCCGGATGTGCTCCGACGATCTCAAAACCGTCCACCAGCGGAGCGCGCTGCCGCAGCCACACGCGCTCCTCGACGGTCTCCGGGTCGGCGGTCCCGGCGTGCGTGCCCGCCAGCCGCAGCGCCGGCCCGGGGCCTTCCATGATCAGCGTGGCCGCGCCATCGCCGGAGACGCCGACCGGTCCGCGCTCGTCGAGGTTGATCTCGATGGTGCGGGTCAGGCGGTACCGTCCCGGCGGCAGACGCAGGCCGTCGCCCGCCGCTACGGCCCGCTCGAACGCGGCGGTGTCGTCAGCCTTGCCGTCTCCGACGGCGCCATGGTCGCGCACCGTTTGCGCCGCCAGCGATGCCGCGAGCAACAGAAAAGCCGGCCAGATCCGATTCATTGTCGGAAGTGTCCCGCAATCGCCCCTCGAGCGGCAACGATCGGGCAGAATGGCAGAATGCGTTTCGGCGTGAACACTCTGATCTGGTCGGCCTCATTCGATCCGGCCCTCATTCCCTTCGACGATCTGGCCGCCGCCGGCGTCGACGGCATCGAGGCGCCTTGTTTTGACCCGGCGTCATTCGACCGCATCGGCTTCGACGCCGCGCTCGAGAAGCATCACCTGGCTGCGACGCTGTGCTCGGTGAACCCGGCCGGCGCCAACCCCGTCAGCGACAACGCCGTCGAACGCGCCGCCGCCCTGGACCATTGGTTCGCCGTGATCGAACTAGCCGGGGACGTGGGCGCGGAGATGCTGGTGGGGCCGACCTATTCGCCGGTCGGCCATCTGCCCGGCCGCCGTCGCACCGCCGATGAGTGGGCGCGCGCGGTCGAGTTCCACCGGCAGCTCGGGCCGGCGCTCGACGAGGCCGAGATCGAGCTGGCGATCGAGCCGCTCAACCGCTTTGAGACCTACTTCCTCAACACCGCCGCGGATGCCGTGCGGCTGGTCGAGGAGATCAACCATCCGCGCGTCGGCATTCTGCTGGACACATTCCACGCCAACATCGAGGAGAAGAGCCTCGAGTCCGCCTTTCGAGCCTGCGGCCCCCATCTCAAACACGTCCACACCTGCGAAAACGACCGCGGCATTCCCGGCAGCGGACACGTCGACTGGAGCACGGTGCTGCGGTCGATTCGCGAGACAGGCTATGACAACTGGCTGACGATCGAGTCGTTCAACGCGAACCAGCCCGAGATTGCCGCGGCGACTGCGATTTGGAGAGACCTGGCGCCGTCGACCGACGACATCGCCGTGCGCGGAACCAGGTTCTTGAGAGGGTTGTGGGAGGCGCTGTAAGGCTTAGGAGCCTTCGCGCCACTTCTTGTCGCGTTCGCGTCGGGCGCGCTCGCGCTCGTCGAGGATCTGTGCGTAGCGCAGCCGCTGCTGCGGCGTCAGCACATTCATAATCCTGGCGCCGCGCTCGGCGCGGATCGCTTCGAACTCCGGCTCCATCGCGTCGCGCACTTCGATGAAGCGCTCGCCCACGTCATCGAGAATCAGCATCACTTCCGAGACCTGATCCTCGTCGAGATTGAGCTCTTCGTCGAGTTCATTGACGAGGTTCCGCCGATACTCTCGCGCCGTGTTTGGCCGGTCCTTTTCGACCTTGGCTTCGGCGGTATGTTCGGAGTAGAACAGGCTGGCCGAGAAGCCGAACGCGGCCCCGCCCAAGAACACCAATGCGAGGTAAAGGGCCGCCGAACGTTTGGAATGTGCGTTCATCAAGGCGTTACTTCTTCAAACCCGCCAAGGTCCACATGGCGCTGTCGTGCTCGTCCATCGAGTCAAAGGTCAGCGCTTCGATGTAGCTCGAGTCTACCGCCAGCGCATGCTGGTCGGCGTGACTCGGAATCCAAACCGACGCGGTGATCATCACCGCCGCCGCCAGACCAGCCAGAGCGATCCGGGGCGACCAACGCTCGATCACAGCCAGCCAGTCCGTCGGACGCGCCGCTTCGATCCGAGCCCAAACTCCCGCCAGGAACTCCGGCGAGGCTTCGATCTCGTCCGGGAACGCCGTTCGCGCCTTGGCGAACAACGCATCGAGCTCCTGTTCATTCTGCAGTGACATTTCGTTTTGCTCCACAGGCGCCGCTAGTCGATCCAACCCTGCCAACTCTTCTTCAGATCTCCTGACGCTTCTTCAACTTCTCGTGCGCCCGCAGCACGCGCTGACGCGCCCGGAACAACCGCACCTTCAACGCATTCTCGTTCACGTTGTAGACTTCCGCCAGTTCCCGCACCGACAATCCTTGGACTTCCTTCAACGTCAACAAGATCCGATCGTCTTCCGAAACCTCGCCCAGCAGCGCGTCGAGCAACTCCCGTACTTCGATCTGTTCTCTCTCATCGCTGTTGCGCCGACCACTTTCGGCCGCGTCGGCTGCGATGACCTGCTCTTCGCTCATGTCCGCCATCCGGATATCCATCGACCGACGACGCTTGCGCAGGTAATCATACGCAGCGTTGGTCGTCAGGCGATAGAGCCACGGTTCGAAGACTTCGACCGCTCGCAGCTGATCCAAAGAGTAGTACAGCCGGACAAAGACATCCTGGCTGACATCCTCGACGTCATCGCTGCGGCCGATCAGCCGGTAGATAGCGCCCAGAATCCGCTTGCGGTAAGCCAGGACGATCTGATTGAAGGCGGCTTCGTCGCCTGACTGCGCCTTCTTAATCGTCTCCGGATCAACCAGCATGCGGACAAAGGATCGTCGCTACTTCCCGATCCTCACCGTTGCTTGTCCGTTGGAAGCATATTCCTCTGAACAGAATGGCGAGGGTGTAGAAGTCCAGGTTACGACATTTCCTTTGCGCCCCCGAAGAGACTTGGTTTCAATGAGTTTGGCGGGGCCTGGTTAGTTCTCGCCGGAGCTGGGTTCGAGGCGGATGCGGCCCCGGTCGGTCTCGAGCCGGATCTTCGCTCCGCCGCCGCCGCTCGAGAGCTTGAGCGGTCCTCCGGAGCCGTCGTCGGCCTTGGGCAAGGCGTTGTCGATGTCGGTGGCCTGCGCCTCGAGCTCGAAGTCGGCGTCGGGCGGCAGGCGCAACTCGATGTCGCCGGACTCGAGCCGGACCTCAAGATCATGGATGCGCTCGGGACCGAGTTCCACCCGCGCCTCGCCCCTGCTTCCGATCAGCCTGGTCGGGCCGCCGAGTTCGGAGGCCTCGATCCGCCAGCGTTCCCGCGTCGTCACGTCGAGCCGGCCGGGGACGCCTGCGATCTCGAGCTTGCGCTTCTCGGCTTTCAGCCTCCCGGCGATTCCGGCAGGCGCCTGGACTTCGAGCCGGCGTCCGGCGACCTCGAGCGGCCCCGTCGCGGCGATCTCGAGCCGTCCGAAATGGTCGCCCGTCAGCCGCACCGCGCCGTCGACCTCATGCGCCTCCACGTTGTGTGCGCCGCCTTCGAGCCGAACGTCGCCTCCAATCCGGCGCGCCTCGAACCGGCGGCCATGCCGTAGACGAACGTTCACGGAGCCGTCGATATCCTCGACATCGACCGCGCCCGCCGCTTCGATGGTCGCCCCGGCGGCGAAGTCGCGCAGCTTCAACTCGCCGTCGCCGCCGCTGACGCGAACAGCCAGCGAGCGCGGGGCGTGCACCACGAAATCGCCGGAGAAGCGACGCTGCGAGCCGCCCGACGGGCTCAGTGTGGCGGTCTCAGCGGTCACAGTGAACCCCACAGGCGAGGTGTCGCTGGCCCGGCGCGCTTGTTCGGCGGAATCGGCGGCGATCTTGCGCTTGCCCTCCAGTCGGATCGAGTCGCCGTCGTCTCCCACAATTTGTATGTCGCCCAGGTAGCCGTCGATCGCGAGGGTCTTGATGCCGGCGGCCGGCCAGGACCCTTCGACCAGGACCGGGTGTGCGGGTTCGAGATGTTTCAGACCGCCCCAGAACAGGTTGAAGTCGCCGGGCCAGTCCGCTCGCTCGATGCCGTGCGCCGCCGAACCAGCCGTGCAGAGCAGGACGGCCAGCACCAAGGCGCTCGCCCGCATCGGCGCCGGTCCCGGTTCGCCTTGTGCGGCTCTCAGTCCGTGCTCGGCCAGCCGCAGACCGCCCCAGGCGACCAGCAGCCAGGGCCAATGCTCGGCGAAGGCGTTCCAGATGGAGAAGTCGGCGTAGAGATTCTGAGCCAGCAGCAGCGAGCCGATCAGGATGATGAGCAGCGGTCCTGTGATGGAGCGACGCATCGCGTGCCTCCTGTTGAAAAAATCTTTGTCAGCGGCCCCAGCCGGCCAGGCGCAGCAGTCCGGCGGCGATCAGCATGGCGGGCCAGGTGCGCGAAACCGTCGCGCCGAGGTGGTAGTCGGCCAGGAACAGGCCGCCCAGCAGCATCAGCAGCAGCGGCACGGCCGCTACGTTCACCGCCGCCGCGCTCACAGCTCCTCCTCATGGGTCCGCATCGGCTCCGCCGGACGCAGCGCGCGGTAGAGCCGATAGACCCCATACCCCACAACCAGCAGCGGCCAAGCCGGCAGGATCGTCTCGATCTCGAGGACGTCGAGTGAGAACAGCAGCAGCAGGATGCCCAGAGCGATCAGCGCCACGCCGGCGGCCGGCGAGTTGTCCGACGGCCGGAACAAGGCTCCCACTAGCCCGGACATCTCCTCCACCCGATCGCCGCGGCGCATGGCCTGCGCGGTGCGCATCGCCTCGATCGGCATGTAGAGCACGAACAGCCCGATCGTGGGGATGAACAGCGGCTCGAGTCCTCTGGCTGCATGCGACGCGATCGTCAGCAGCATGCCGAAGATCACCACGTGGATGACGCCCTTGACGTATTGCCCGTTGTAGACCGCGCCCAATCCGGGCACGATCCCCAGAATGCCGGCCAGGACCGGGTGCGGCGTCGTATCGCCCGTCCGCGCGCGCGGCGGCGACGTCCGGGGCGGCGGAGGAGGCGGCGGCAGCGCAGTGCGGGCGGCCCTCGGCTCGGCGGTCGCCGTCGTCTCGGCGTCCGCCGCGCCGGACGCCTCTTCCGCTGTTGTTTCGACCGTCCGCTCCGCACAGTCGGCGCAGTAGACGACTCCATCAGACTCCCGGCGGCAGGCGGGACAGACGCCCTTGCCGCAGTTGCGGCAAAACGCGGTGACGGCTCCCTCGGGGCAGGTGGGGCACTGCATCAGCGCGACTCCTGTTCGGCCGGCGTCTGCGTCGGCCGTTCGCCGTCGCTTTCAGCGCTCGGCGCCAGTTGCAGCTCGTAGAACTCGCGCGCCGCGGCGGCCATGTCGGTCAGCCGCTGCCAGGAATCCCCGGCGCGGTCGCCGGTCGAGGTCGCCATCTCCATCAGCGCCGCCGCCCCGCCGTTGCGGTAGCTGTCAAAGGCGCGCTCGGCGTGGTAGGAGAGCATCGAGAACGAGACGACCGTCATCGCCATCCCCATCACGAAGCGGGGTTCGAGGAACGGGTTCAGCACCGGCTGCAGAAAGCCCCACACCCCGCCTCCCGCCGCAGCCGGCGCCAGCATGCCTGAGCCCACGCCGACGGTGTCGTGGATGATGTCGGCGATCAGTTGCGGCGGCGGCTCCATCGGCGGAGCTTCGCGCAGCAGATTCCAGGCGAACGCGGACTCTTCGTAGGCTTCGTTGCACGTATCGCAAGACAGCCGGTGCGCATCCATACCGCGCCGCTCGTCGGCCGACAGGCAGTCGTCGAGGTACTCGGTAAGTAGCGACTCAAATTCGCGGCACTTCATTGCGAGGCCCCCATGGCGCGGAGCTGGCGAGCGAGTTCTCGACGGCCGCGGTTGATCCGCGATTTGACGGTGCCGTCAGGAATCTTCAGCGCTTCGCCGATCTCACGATACTCCAGCTGCTGGATGTCACGAAGGATCACCGCTTCCCTCAACTCGGGCGACAGCCGCTCCAGACCGGCCTGCAGCAGCTCTCCGGCCTCGCGTTGGCGCAGCGAGCGGTCGGCCTGGCCGCCGTATCCGGCCTTCTCTTCCAGAGCGTAGGCCTGGTCCTCGATCGAGTCGAGCGCCTGGTGCTTCTTGGTCTTGCGGTAGTTGTCGATCAGCAGATTTCGGGTCAGGCGCACCAGCCAGGTCTTGAACGAGCCCACCTTGGAGTCAAACGCCTGCAGGTTGCGAAAGACTTTGATGAAGACTTCCTGCGTGAGGTCGCGCGCCTCGTCGGCGCGCCCGGTGAAGCGAAAGCAGGCGCTGTAGACCAGACGGGTGTGCGTCTTGACCAGCTCCTCCCAAGCCCGGTCGCTGCCGTTGAGGCATTTCTCGACTAGCGCAGCGTCGATGTCCACGGCTTGGGTCGGAGCTGCATCAGCGCGAGGGTCGCTGCGGCCTTGGCCCCAGTAGTCGCCCCAGGAATGGATTGCAGCTTCGCCTGTCATTCTCTCGCTCTTTGGCTTCTCGTCATGAACAACGCAACCCGGAGCGGCAAAGTTCAGTCGGCGGCCGAAAAAATTTCAACGGCGCCTCGTGTAGAATCAAAGCTCCCGTTGGAGACCACAAGATGCTGTGCCCGTTTTGCGGCCATACCGAGGATAAGGTCGTCGACTCCCGCGAGAGCAAGGAAGGAGACGCGATCCGCCGCAGGCGCGAATGCCTGGACTGCGCTCGCCGTTTCACCACCTACGAGCGCATTGATGAGATCCCGTATATGGTCATTAAAAAAGATGGCCGGCGGGAAAAATTCGAGCGGCAAAAAGTGCTCAACGGCCTGTTGCGCGCCGCCGAGAAGCGTCCGGTGTCAATGATGCAACTCGAGCAACTGGTCAGCTCGGCCGAAGCGATGGTGGCCGACTCATCGGACCGCGAATGCTCGACCACCAAGATCGGCGAGTTGCTCATGGATCAGCTCAAGCAGATCGACAAGGTCGCCTACGTGCGCTTCGCCTCGGTCTACCGCGACTTCCAGGACGAGCAGGAATTCTTGAGCGAACTGGCCGAGTTGGCGCAGGCCTCCAGACCTCCCGTCGCTCCCCGCACCTGAGCGTTTGCCGCCCTACTTGATCTTCTCGTCTTTCTCGATCTTGCCGTCGCGCAGGCGCACGATGCGGTGCGCGTACTCGGCGATGTCGGGCTCGTGGGTCACCAGAATGATGGTGTTGCCGGCGGCGTGCAGCCGGTCGAACACGCCCATGATTTCCACCGAGGTGGCGCTGTCGAGGTTGCCGGTGGGCTCGTCGGCCAGCAGGATCGCCGGGTCGTTTACCAGCGCCCGGGCGATGGCCACGCGCTGGCGCTGACCGCCGGACATCTCGCTGGGCTTGTGGTACATGCGCTGCTTGAGGTCGACCAGGGCGAGTGCGGCCTTCGAGCGCTCCAGCCGCTCCGCCGGCGGCAAGCCGGAGTAGATCAGCGGCAGCTCGACGTTCTGCAGCGCCGTCAGCCTCGGCAGCAGGTTGAAGGTCTGGAAGACGAAGCCGATATCCTTATTTCGAATCCGCGCCAACGCGTCGTCGTCCATCTCCGAGACCAGTTGGCCGCGGATGTAGTATTCGCCGGCCGAAGGGCTGTCGAGCGCGCCGATCAGGTTCATGAACGTCGACTTGCCCGAACCCGACGGGCCCATGATCGCGACGTACTCGCCCTTGCGAATCGTCATATCCACTCCCGAGACGGCGTGGATCGTCTGATCGCCCATCTGGTAGGTCTTCCACAACCCGTAGGTCTGAATGACGATGTTGTCGCGAATCAGCTGCTCGCCGATGACCTTCGGGTCGTTCTTCACTGCCGCAGATGCCATGTTGCGTCTCTTCCGCTAAGTGCCTTGCCTAGTTCTCGCTATCTTTCGCGGGACGAATCTTGTCGCCCGACTTCAAAGATCGTAGCGCCTGGTAGCCGCCGATCACGATCTGGTCCTGCTCGCCGAGCCCGCTGACGACTTCGATCGCCCCGGCGCCCGCAATCCCCGTTTCCACCGGCCGAAACGTCGCCGTTCCATTCTCGGCAACGAAGACGCCTTCGACGTCTTCGCCCGGCTTCTCGCCGGCGCGCACCGTCAGCGCCTGGATCGGGATCGTAAGCACGCCTTGCCGCGTCGCCGTCGTGATGCGCGCCGTGCAGCTCATTCCGGGCCGCAACGTTTGGGGCGGGTTTTCGAGTTCCGCGGTTACTTCAAAGTCGCGCGCTTCCTGCCGCGAAGAGGTCGATTGCGACGTGGTCAGGCCGCTCGAGCGTAGGATTGCGGTGTTGCCGATCTCGGTGACATGGGCCGTGAGGACTTGATTCGGCAGCGCATCCACCGTGATTTCCGCTTTTTGACCGAGCCGGACGTTGACGATGTCGGTCTCATCGACCAACGCCTCGGCGGTGATGACCGACATGTCGGCGATGGTGATGATCAGGCTCGCCGACGAGTTCTGGATGCCGGGCACAACCGTCTCGCCCACGCGCACCGGCAGGTCGGTGACGATGCCGTCGATCGGCGAGACGGTGGTGTAGCGGCGCAGCACGTCGCGCACGCGGCGCAGTTGCGCCTCGGCCTGGGAGATACGCTGTGCGGCGCCGGCGCGGCGCGCCAGCAGCTCCTGCCGTTGGGCTTCGAGTGCGCCCTGGTTGGCTTCGGCCTCGGCGACCATCGCACGCGCGGTGCGCAGGGCCGCGCGGCGCCGGTCGAACTCTTCGCGGGCGATCAGGCCGTCTTTCACCAGCGAGGCGGCGCGCTCATAGAGCACATCGGCCTGCTCGAGCTCGGCTTCGGCTCGCTCGAGTGCGGCCTCTTGGGCCTTCTGGGTCGCCTCGTTGGCGGCAATCGTGGCCTCGGCGGCCCGCAGGTCGGTGCGCAGCAGGGACAGCCCGGCTTTTTGGGCGTCCACGTCGGCGGCCGGCTGGATCGTCTCCAGCCGCGCGAGCACCTGGCCCTTCTTCACCGCATCGCCTTCTTCCACCAGGATCTCGGTGATCCGGCCCATCTGCTCGGCGCCGACGTTGGCGTAGTTGGCGGGCGTAATCTCGCCCGAGGCGGTCACGATCTGCACCAGGTCCTGGCGCGCTACGCCGGCGACCTGCACCTCCACCGCGCCGTCGCCGCCGCAGCCCGCGGCCAGGGCGGCAGCCAGCAGGCACGCGCTCATTGCGGCTTGGCGCATCACTGGCTTCAGTTTCGCGCATTGCTCGCCGAGCCTGGGAAATGGCTATACTCGTCGGGTCCATGCCCGAATCGAACAAAATTTTCCGCGTGGGGTTGACTCCTGATTTTCCGATCGAAGCCGAAGGTCGCTATGAGGCCGAGGTGGCCGACAAATTCGGCGGCCACACGGATCTGACCTACGACGTCATGCCCGGCTACGAGTCCTTGGACGACTACGACGCCGTGTTGGCGCTCAAGATCAAGATCGGCGCGGAAGAACTCGCCGGCGTCTCCCGCACCGCCGTCATCGCGCGCTGGGGCGTCGGCTATGACTCCATCGACACCGCGGCGATGACTTCGGCCGACGTGGCGCTGGCGATCACGCCGAATGCGGTGAAGAGGCCCGTCGCTGAAGCCATCCTCACGCTGGTGTTCGCCCTGGCGAAGCAGGTCTTTCTGCAGGACCGCATCACGCGCAGGGGGCAGTGGCGCGGCGGGTTGGCCCCGACGATCTGCATGGAAGGACGGACGCTCGGTTCGGTCGGCTGCGGCAACATCGCCAAGGAGATGTTCCGGCTGGCCAAGTCGCTCGGCTTCGGCCGCTACATCGCCTGCGACCCCTACGCTGACCCGCAGGAAGCTGCCGCGCTCGGCATCGAGCTGGTTTCGATGGACGAGGTTTTCGCCCAAAGCGATTTCGTCGCCGTCAATACGCTGCTCAACGAGAAAACGCGCGGCCTGATCGGGGCTGAGCACTTTCGCTTGATGAAGCCGACGGCCTACTTCATCAACACCGCCCGCGGCCCGATCGTCCGCGAAGCCGATCTGATCGAGGCTCTGCGCGAGAAACGAATCGCCGGCGCCGGCATCGACGTTTTCGAGAAGGAGCCGCCGGACACCGATAACCCGCTCTTCGAACTCGACAACGTCATCCTCAGCCCGCACGGGCTGGCCTGGACCGAAGAGATCTCGCGCGACAACACTCGCGAGGCCTGCGACAACATCCTGGCCGTCTATCGCGGCGAGGCGCCGCACGGGCTGGTCAACCGCGATGTGCTCGATAAGCCCGGATTCCGGCAGAAGCTGGCCGGCTACCGATAGAGGATTTCCACGATGAAAGACAACCGCTTCAAAAAAGTCGTCGCCGCCGGCCGCGTTCCGGTCGGCCATATGATCTGGGAGTTCGGCACGCGCGGCATCGCGCGCATCGTCGACACCGCCGATCTCGATTTCTGCGTGATCGACATGGAGCACACCGCGTGCGACCCCGAACGCGTCGCTGACCTGATCGCCTGGTTCCGCTGCACCGAGATCGCGCCGTTCGTGCGCATCCCGCAGCCGCTGTATCACTTCATCGCGCGGACGATGGACGCCGGCGCGCTCGGCGTGATGGTTCCCAATGTGCAATCCGCCGAAGAGGCCAGGCAGATCCGCGACGCCGTCAAATACGCACCGCTCGGCAAGCGCGGCGTCGGCATCGGCGGGGCGCAGAACGACTACATCGCGCCCGACCCGGTGAGCTATTTCGAGCGCTCGAACGAGAACACGACCATCATCTGCCAGATCGAGTCGGTCGCCGGCGTCGAAAACGCCAACGACATTGCCGCCGTCGAGGGAGTCGACAATCTCTGGGTAGGCCATTTCGACCTGACGCAGTCCATGGGCATTCCCGGGCAGTTCCAGAACGAACGCTTCCTGCAGGCGCTCGACATCGTGGTCGAGGCCGCTCGGAAGAATGGCAAGACCGCCGGCATCCAGCCCGGCAACATGGAGCAGGCCGAGCAGTGGATCGACCGCGGCTTCAACGTGATCTCGTGGAGCAGCGACTACCAGGTCTACCGCCGGGCGCTGCAAGACGAAGTCGGGGCGTTACGCGCGAAGCTGAACCAATGATCCGGCCGGCCGCGGTTTTCGTTTTGTTGGGGGCCGCGGTCCTGCCGCTGCCGGCGCAGAATCCTCTCGTCGGGGAGCCGACGAACCATGGCGCCATCGGCGCCGGCGAGGGCCCGGTCTGGAACCCCAAAGGCGTGCTCTACTTCTCCGGCGACAACCGCATCACGGCCTTTCGCCCCAGCGACCAGTCGACCGCCGTGGTGCGCGAGAACGCCGGCACGAACGGCCTGCTGCTGGACCGTCAGGGCCGCCTGGTCGCCTGCGAGGCGCGCGCCAAGCGCGTCACCCGCACCGAGCGCGACGGCAGCCTGACGGTCCTGGCGGACTCCTTCGAGGGGAAGAAATTCAACCAGCCCAACGACCTCACCATCGACTCGCGGGGCCGGATCTATTTTTCCGACCCGCGCTACGGTTCGCGCGACGGCATGGAGATCTTCGACCGGGACGGCAAGGCCGTCGAAGGCGTCTACCGCATCGACGCGCCGGGGAAGGTGGTGCGGGTGATCACGCACGAGGTCGACCGGCCCAACGGGCTGCTGGTCTCGCCGGGCGATGAGTTTCTCTATGTCGCCGACAACAACAACAACACCGTCGGCGGCGCCCGCAAGCTGTGGCGCTTCGATCTGCAACCAAACGGCTCAATCGACCCTGCCAGCCGCAAGCTGATCCACGACTGGGGCTCCGGCCGCGGTCCCGACGGCCTGGAGATGGACGAAGCGGGCCGCCTGTTCGTCGCAGGCGGACGCACCCAGGCCGCCCTGCCCGCTGAGACCGCCGACCCGTTGGGCGGGGTCTTCGTGCTCTCGCCCGAGGGCGAGCTGCTCCAATTCCTGCCGATCCCGGTGGATGAGGTGACCAACGTGGCCTTTGGCGGCAAGGACTGGCGGACGCTGTTCATCACCGCCGGCGGAACTCTGTGGAGCGTCCCGACCTCTTCGCCGGGTTTGTCGCCGGCCCGCCGCTGACTACTGCGCCAGCCAGTTGAGCACGACCTTGATGGTCGGCGGCGCGGGACGTTCGGGCAACTCCACCAGCACGAAGCGGCTGCCGTCGGGCGAAACGTCGTAGCCCGGCGAGCGCGGGCCTCCCGCCAGACTCGCACGCCGGAACAGAGCCTGCGGCTCGCCCAGCGGGTTTTCCTTGTCGGGGGCGACTGCGACCGCGAACATCTCGTCGCCGCGCAAAAAGTACAACTCACGGCCGTCCGCTCTCCAGCGCGGCGCGTCGCCGCCGTCGGGCGAAACGACCCAACTGCGGTCGGTCTGCTCGAGGTCGCGCAGGATGAGCTGCGCCTGGTCGGCGTCGCGGACCTCTTGGGCGAGGTAGCGGCCATCCGGCGACAGTCGGGCATCGCCGAAACCCGCTCCAGGGCCTTCGCCGGGCGAGCGGCCCAGCGGGATCAGGTCATAGTCGCCGGCAGCGTTGCGTTCGAGCAAGGCCAAGCCGCCCTGACCCGGGCCGCGCCGTCGAATCAGCACGCGGCCGCCGTCGCGCGAGGAATCGATGGGCAGCGAGCCGTCGGCCAGTTCGACCTTCTCCGGCTGCCCTCCGGCAAGGGCGGCGCGATAAAACTGGGGGCCGTCCGCGCCGGCCGCGGCGAACTCGACGGCTTGCGACTCCGGCGACCAGCGCAGCAAAAACTCGTTCTCCGGGGTGTTGGTCAGCCGGCGCGCCACCTCGCCGTCGGCGTTGTGAATCCACACGTCGGAGACGCCGCCGTCCGAGGCGATCGCCGCCACCAGGCGTCCATCGGGCGAGACGGCCGGTGAGCGCAATTGTGGTTGGGAGCGACCAATCTTCTCGACGGTGCGTCCGCTGCGATCGACCCACCGCAGGCGTAGCGGACCGGCGTGCAGGTCGGCCGCATACACCAGCGCGCCGTCTTGCGAGGCCGTGGGCAACTCGCCGCCGTAGGCGACGGGGAACGGATCGCCCGTCGCCTTGCCCTCAGCCGCGGAGAACGGCATCGCCCAAATGTCGGTGGACAACGGTCCGCCGCGGTAGAGGATGAAGCCGGCCTTGCCGTCGGTTGCGACGTAAAACGGCTGCTCGCCTTCGCTCAGCTGCGTGACCTCCTCGGAGTCCAGGTCGCGCAGCGCCAACTGCGAGCCCTGCGGCGTGCGGGCGCTGTAGAGCAACAGACGCCGAGAGCCCGATTCGAGCAGTTGCGGCTCGGAAGGGAAGTTGCGGCGACCGCCCGGGCTCTCCATCAGGACTTTCGGCTCGCCGCCGCGGGCGGAAACCTCGAGCAGACGAAACGGCGGCCCCGCGCTGAACAGGATCGCCTGGCCGTCGGGCGTCCACGACCCTCCGTCGAGGAAGCCGGTGGAGATTTCGGCCAGCGTCTGGGCCGGTCCGCCGGAAGAGGGGATCTTGTGCAGCGAGCGCCCGGCGAGGTAGCCGATCCAGGCGCTGTTGGGCGACCAGAAGACCTGCTGGGCGCCCTCGGTTCCGTCGAGGGCATAAGCGGCCGGCTGGCTCAGGTCGCGCACCCACAGCCGCTCCTGCTCGCCCTCGAGCGTGAAGGCGATGCGCGAGCCGTCGGGCGCGATCGCCAGGCTGCGCACTTGCGGCATCGGGTTGGTCGACGACTGCGGCAGGGTGATCTCGAACTGCCGGACCTTCCGCTCCGGGACCGGCGCGGCTGCCTCCTCGCCGCCCACGCCCAAAGCGATCACGGCGATGAGCAGCGCCGCGGCCAGCGCTCCCAAGCCGATCGCCCATCCCTTCCAGTTGCGCCCGCCGGACGAGGGCGCCATCGGCGGTCGGTCGGTCATTGGCGTGAGGCGCTTGCGGTGGATCGACAGCCGTTGCGAGTCGAGTTTCTTGTCGAGCGTCGCCAGGTCGATCAGCAGGTCTTCCATCGAGCGGTAGCGCTCGTCGGCGGACTTCGCGAGGCATTTCTCGACGATCCAGTCGATCTCGATCGGCAGCCCGGAGCGGAGCGATGTCAGCGGCGCCGGCTCTTCGTTGAGGATCGAGTACAGCGTCGCCTGATCGTAGTGCCCCTTGAAGGGCAGCTCGCCGGCGAGCATCTCGTACAGCAGCACGCCGAGCGACCAGATGTCGGTGCGCTGGTCCACGGCGGCGCCTTCAGTCTGCTCGGGCGACATGTAGCCGACGGTGCCGACTACGCTGTCGGCGTGGGTGAGCTTCGAACGCCCGGCGAGCTGCGCCAGCCCGAAATCGAGCAGCTTCACCTGCGGGCGCGCCGGGTTGTCGCCGCTGAGCATCAGGTTCGAGGCCTTGATGTCGCGATGCACCACGCCCCGCTTGTGCGCCGCTTGCAGCCCCTGCGCGGCCTGCGAAGCGATCGCGATGGCTTCCTTGAGCGGTAGCGGCCCTTCTTCGATGCGCTTGTCGAGCGTGCGGCCTTCGATGAAGGCCATCGCCAGGAAGACGCTGCCGGCGGCTTCGTCGATCTCATACACCGTGCAGATGTTGGGATGGTCGAGGGCTGCGGCGGCCTGAGCCTCGCGCAGGAAGCGGGCGCGATCCTCTTCGGTTCCCGCCGCGCGCTGCGGCAGAAACTTCAGAGCCACCACGCGCTTGAGCCGTTCGTCCTCGGCCTTGTAGACCACGCCCATGCCTCCCTCGCCGAGCTTCGAGAGGATCTTGTAGTGCGAGATGGTCTGTCCGATGGTCAAGGGCCGTCCGCTATTGTAGGCGGCGGCTGGAAAACGCGGTTACTTGCGCGCCGTCTCCGCCAGCACCACGCCGGTGAGGATCAACGCGCCGGCTACGCCGAGCATCGCCGTCACCGCCTCGCCCAGCAGCGCCAGTCCGAGCAAGGCGACCAGAACCGGCTGGACGTACTGCAAGACCGCGATCTTCGAAGCCGGCGCATGTCCCAGCGCCCACTGGTAGATCAAATAGCCGCCTACGGCCGGGAACGTTCCCATGTAGACCACCGCCGCCCAGGCCGGCCAGGGGACCTGTGTGAGATCAAAGTCGCCGTAGACGCCCCAGATGATCGGCTGGTAGACGAGCGCGCCGGCGCAATAGGCGATGGTGTTGAGCGCCACGCTGCCGTAGCGGCTGCGCTCGTTCTTGCTCAGCACGGTGAAGGCCGAGAACGCCACGGTCGCCGCGAAGACCAGCGCGTCGCCAAAAAACGTCGGCGGGGCGCTCGAGTCTCCCTCGTCTTGGGAGAGCAGCATCACCCCGGCCAGACAGATCGACATGCCGGCCAGCTTGCGCATGCCGATGCGCTCCTGCCCCAGCGCCGCCGCCATCAGCAGCACCAGCAGCGGGCTCAGGCTGAACAGGAAGGCGCAGTGGGCGACGCTGGTGTAGCCCAGCCCGCTCAGAAACAGAGTCTGGTTGCCGACCTGCAGCAGGCCGATGCCGATCAGCCGCGGCCAATCGCCGGGACGGATCTTGCGGCCGGCCCCGCCTTGCGAAAAAAACAGCGGCAGGATGACCAGGGCCGCCAGCGCCGTCCGCAGCCCGATCAGCATCAACGGCGGAAAATGACGCAGCGCAATCTTGCCGACGATGGGGTTGATTCCCCAACTCAGGCTCATCACCGCCACCAGGCTCCACAGCAGCAGCGGCCCGGGGCGGTCCAGCGATGCGCGCAGACTCAAGCGAGATCTTCCCGCCGAACGGTCAGCGAGTCCACATAGTCCCGGTCCACCGCGTAGCCCGCGCCGGAGCGGGCTGGAACCTTGATCGTCCCGTACGGCGAGACCTCGACCTCGGGGTGGATGATGTCGCGCTTCCAGTAGCGCTTGCTGGCCGAAACATCGCCGGGCAGCACGAAGTTGTCCAGCGTCGACATGGCGATGTTGAGCGCCCGTCCGACGCCGGTTTCGAGCATCCCCCCGCACCACACCGGGATGCCGTGCGCGCGAGCGATGTTGTGGATCAGGATCGCCTCGGAGAATCCGCCCACGCGGCCGAGCTTGATGTTGATGATGCCGCAGGCGCCGGTCTCGATGGCCTGCTCGGCGTGCCGCGCGCTGCGAATCGTCTCATCCAGGCAGATCGTGGTCTCCAGCCGCCGCGCCAACTGCGCGTGGTCGAGGATGTCGTCGTGCGAGAGCGGCTGCTCGATCATCAGCAGGTCGAACTGGTCGAGCTTTTGCAAGTGATCCGCGTCGCTGAGCCGATAGGCCGAGTTGGCGTCGACCGACAGGACAATGTCGGGGAAGCGTTCGCGCACCGCAGCGACCACGTCCACGTCCCAGCCGGGCTTGATTTTTAGCTTGATGCGCTGATAGCCGGCGTCGACCTCGGTTTGGATCTTCTCGAGCAGGATCGGAACCGTCTTCTGAATGCCGATCGAGACGCCGCAGTTGAGATCCCGGCGCGAGCCGCCGATGTGTTCCCACAGCGGCTTCCAGGCTTGCCGCGCCTCGATGTCCCAGATGGCGGTCTCGAGCGCGGCGCGGGTCATGCGGTGGCCGCGGATGAAGTCCAGCTTGCCGGCGACTTCCGACGCCTTCAGGTCCTGGCCGAGCAGCTTCGATGCCAGCCCGTCGCGGATCAGGAACCAGGCCGCGTCAATAAACTCCTCGTTGTAAAGCGGCAGGCTCTTGCAGGTGACTTCGCCCCAGCCGGAGACGCCTTCGCTGATGACTTCGGTGAGCAGAATCCGCTTGTCATGCGTCACCCCAAAACTGGTCTCGAAGGGGTGAATCAGCTCCATGCCGATTTCCCGCAGAATGATTCGTTCGATCTTCATGCGCTCAACTCGTAGAAACCGCCGGACTCGGCGCGGCGGAAGCCGACGACCGTGAGCCCTTCCTCAAAGGCCTGCTGAAACTGCTCGCGAACGCGCGTCTGGATCTCGATGGCGCGTTCGGGATCGGAGGTGCGCAACCGGCCCGCCTCGGCGGGAATCTCGATTTCGCGCACCACGCGCTTGCCCACCGGCCGGCCGGCGTCGATGATGGAGTTCGGCCGGGCGTCGGCCAGATGCCACTCGGCGATGAGCCGATCGGTCGGGATCGAGCCGTGCAGCCGGCTGGTGGTGATGCCGTAGGCGTTGGGCTTGTAGCGGCGGACGATGGCGCCGAGCCGCTCGATGTTGAAGAAGCCGTTGCGGGTCTCGAGCGGATCGAAGGTCCACTCGATGAGCCCGTAACCTCGCCGCAGCGCCTCTTCGCGCTGTTCGAGCTTGAGCCGGCGGCCGATGCGGCGGTTCTGGTACTCGGGCAGCACGCCGGCCATGTGCGAGTGCAGGTACGGACGGCCGTCGGACTTCTTGCCGGGAAAGGCCAGACAGAAGCCGATCATACGGTCTTGGAGAAAAGCCCCCAAGGCCACTCCGCCAATCAACCGGTTGACGGCAAAAAGCCGGCTGGGCACCCTGTCGGCTTCTGAAAAGCCCCACACCTCGCCCTGCACAATGAAGGCCTCTTCGTTTTCGTCCGCGGTGACGATTTCACGAATGACGATATCGTCTAGGCCCCCTTCGCCTGCTGCCATAGCTTCTCCTTCTCCTCCAGGTCGGAATCTTCGAGCGTACGGCCTTGGGCCTCCAACTGCTCTTCGATGTAGCGAAAACGGGTGCGGAACTTCCGGTTGGCGCGTTTGAGCGCCAACTCCGGGTTCACTTTCAAAAAACGCGCGATGTTGACACACATGAACAGCAGGTCGCCGACCTCGTCTTCGAGGCGGTCGGCGTCGGCGGAGCGGCGGGCCTCCTCGAGTTCCACGGCCTCTTCCTGCAACTTCTCGAGCAGCCCGGCAAACTCCGGCCAGTCGAAGCCGGTTTTCGAGGCGCGCTTGCCCAACTTGTAGGCTTCCGGCAGCGCGGGCTGGTGCTGCGGCACGTCGCCGAGCACGCCGGCCTCTGCGGGCTGCCCGCCGCGGTCCTGCTTCTCCTGCGCCTTGATCTGCTCCCAGCGCTCGAGCACCCGGCCCGAGGTCTCCGCGTTCTCGTCGCCAAAGACGTGCGGATGGCGCCGGATGAGCTTCTCGCTGATCGCGTCGATGACGTCGCCGATCTCGAACAGGCCCTCTTCGGAGGCGATCTGCGCCTGGAAAACGACCTGCAGCAGCACGTCGCCCAACTCGTCGGGCAGATCCTGCCAGTCCTCGCGCTCGATGGCGTCGAGGGTCTCATAAGCTTCTTCGATGAGGTAAGGGCGCAGCGAGCGGATGGTCTGTTCGCGGTCCCACGGGCAGCCGCCCGGCGCGCGAAGTCGGGCCATCAAGCCCACCAGTGTTTCGAATTTCGCCCCGGCCATGGCAGAATGGAAGGCCCGAAAGCCCACTGTAACATGGGTTTGGGCGCTTCTATGCGAGTCCTCGGCGTCATTCCGGCGCGCTATCCGTCTTCGCGTTTCGAGGGCAAGCCGCTGGCCCGTTTGGCCGGCCGGCCGATGATCCAGCACGTCTACGAGCGGGCCAAGCAATCGGCGCTGTTGAGCGAACTCGTCGTCGCCACCGACGACCAGCGGATCTTCGATGCGGTGACCGCTTTCGGCGGCGACTGCGTGATGACCTCGCCTGATCACCCCTCCGGCACGGACCGCGTGGCCGAGGTCGCCCGGGCGCGCGAATCGGACATCGTGGTCAACATCCAGGGCGACGAGCCGTTCCTGTCGCCGACGACGCTCGATGAGATCGTTGCGCCGTTCGCGACCGACGCGACGCTGCCGATGAGCACCGCGCGGCGCCGCATCACCGACCGCGAGACCCTCGAGGACCCCAACGTGGTTAAAGTCGTCGTCGACCGGCGCGGCGATGCGCTGTACTTCTCGCGCTCGATCATTCCCCATCCGCGGCGGGCGGAGCCGTACGCGGCCTGGGAGCACATTGGGCTCTACGCCTACCGCCGGGGATTTCTGCTCGATCTGGCCAAGCTCGAACCGACCGAGCTGGAGCGGACCGAGGCGCTCGAACAACTGCGCGTGCTCGAACACGGCTTCCGGATCCGCGTCGTGGAGACGGAAAGCCACATCGGGCTGAGCGTCGACACGCCGGCGGATCTCGAAAGGGCTGAACGCTTCATCCGGTCGAATTCCCCCGGGCTCCGGAAATAGCCCGGCGCCTCGCGCTCTCGCGCTGTACAATAAGAAATCCTGTCTAACGGGAACCGCAGCGCGGCTGCCGCCAGGCTTGGACCTGTTTCACATGATGCATCGTAAGTTCTTTTTCTTCTTGGGATTGGCGCTGGCTGTCGGCTTGGGTTGCGGCGGCGGAGAGCCTGCCGCGGAGGCGCCGTCGGGGTCCGAAACCGCAGCGGCCGCTCCGGCGGAGACTTTCAAGGTCGACCCGGCCACGGCGGCGACCGTCTCCGGCAAGGTGATCTTCGAAGGCGATCCGCCCAAGGCGCAGCGCCTGAACATGGGCGCCGACGACGAGTGCAAGGCGATGCACAGCGAGCCGATCCTCTCCGAGGCCGTCGTGGTCAGCGAAGACGGCATGCTCGCCAACGTGTTGGTGTGGATCAAGTCGGGCTTGGAAGGCAAGACGTTTGAGACGCTGAGCAGCAAGGTCAACCTCGATCAGATCGGCTGCATCTACAAGCCGCACGTCGCGGCCGTGCAGGTCGGCCAGACGCTGAGCGTCACCAACTCCGACCCGACGTTGCACAACGTGCACCCGCTGCCGCGCAAGAACGCTGAATGGAACAAGTCGCAGGCCGCCGGCGCGGGCGCGATCGAGGAGTCCTTCTCGAAAGAGGAGTTGATGATCCCGATCAAGTGCAACATCCACCCGTGGATGCGCTCCTACGTCAGCGTTATCTCGCACCCTTTCTTCGCCGTCACCGGCGCGGACGGCTCGTTCGAACTCAAGGGCCTGCCTCCGGGCGAATACACCGTCGAGGCCGTGCATGAGCGGCTGGGCAGCCAGGAGATGAAGGTAACCGTGGGCGAAGGCGCCGCGGAGACCGTCGAGTTCAAGTTCAGCAACTAGGCCACTAGGGGAACGATGGCGATTGAACCACAAACGGCTCCTGTTGAAGCGGCGGCGCGTCCGGCGCTGTTTGCCGAATATTTGGAGCTCACGAAGCCCAATGTCGTCTGGCTGATCCTGATGTCGACGGTGGTGGGCTTTTATGTGGCGTCGCCGGCCGCTTTCTCGGCAACCCTGTTGCTGCACACCCTGGCGGCGACCGCGCTGCTGGCGGCCGGTACGGGTTCGTTGAACCAGTGGTGGGAACGGGATCTGGACCGCAAGATGCGGCGCACCGAGAACCGCCCGTTGCCCAGCGGCCGTATCCCGGCGAACGCTTCGTTGATCTTCGGCGTCGCCGTCTCGGTGGCGGGGTTGGCCTGGCTGGGGTTGGGCGTCAACTGGTTGAGTTTCTGGGTGGGTCTGGCGACGCTGTTGAGCTATGTCTGCCTCTACACGCCGCTGAAGACCAAGACGCCGCTGGCTACTTTCATTGGAGCCTTCCCCGGCGCTGCGCCGCTGCTGCTGGGTTGGACGGCGGTGCAGAACGACCTGAGCCTGCAGGGTTGGGTGCTGTTCTTCATCCTGTTCCTGTGGCAGTTTCCGCACTTCTACGCGATCGCCTGGATCTACCGCGAGGACTATGCGCGGGCGGGCATCAAGATGTTGCCGGTGGTGGACGAGGACGGCGACTCGACCAGCCGCCAGATCGTCTGCTACGCCTTCAACCTGATTCCGGTCAGCATTGCGCCGTGGATGCTCGGCATGGCCGGCCCCGTGTATGGCGTGGCCGCCTTGATCTTGAGTTGCGGCTATTTCTACTATGGCTGGAGCGCCGCCCGCGCCCGCACCGTCGCCGAAGCGCGCCGACTGCTGCGCGCCTCGGTGATCTACCTGCCGCTGCTGTATCTGTTCCTGGTGGCTGACAAGGTCTAGCCACAGACCTCCCCTTTTTAGAAAAATGTTCAAAGTTTGGACGGAACGAGAACTTCCGGCGGACCTCGAGGCCGCCTTTGACGGACTCGCCGAGGTCGTCGGCCCGCCGCCGGCCGACCCGGCCGAGCGCTACCGCGATCTGCCCGGCTCGCACGCGATCATCGCCGCCGGCGGCGCGTTCGGCGCCGATGTGATGGACCGCTCGCCGGAGCTGCTGGTCATCTCGCGCACCGGCATCGGCTATGACAAGGTCGACGTCGCCGCAGCCACCGAGCGCGGCATCGGAGTCTGCAATACGCCGGACGGCCCGACGATCTCCACGGCCGAGTTCGCCCTGGCGCTGCTGCTGTCGGCGGCGAAGAAGCTGAAGCTGGCCGAGGGGCAACTGCGCCGTCATCCGGAAGGGCGCGATTTCTACAAGGAGCACGACGCGATCGAGCTCTACGGGCTGACGCTTGGCCTGGTCGGCTTCGGCCGCATCGGCCGGCATGTCGCCAAAGTCGCCATCGCGCTGGGGATGAAGGTCGAGATCTACGATCCGTACGTGCCGGCGGATGTCGCCGAGCAGCTGGGCGTGACGAAGATCGACGAGCTCGACGAGCTGCTGCGCTGCGCCGACGCGGTCTCGCTGCACTTGCCGTTGACGCCCCAGACCCGCCACATCATCAACGCCGAGCGGCTGGCTTTGCTCAAACCGGGCGCGCTGTTCATCAACGCCTCACGCGGCGCTCTGGTTGACGAACCGGCGCTGATCGCAGCCATCGAAGCCGGTCGACTGGGCGGCGTCGGGCTGGATGTGACCGAGCCCGAGCCTCCGCTGCCGGACAACCCGATGTTGCCCCGCGAGGACGTCATCCTCTGCCCGCACGTCGGCTCGGCTTCGGTCGCGGGCAAGCACCGCATTCTAGAAGCCACGGTCGCCAACATCGTCAGCGTGTTGCGTGGACAGCAGCCGCGCGACCTGATCAACCCCGATGCCTGGCCGGCAATCGAGCGCAAGCGGAGCGCCAAGGCCTAGGCGGCGCTGCTATCATTCGGGCTGTCGGGTTCGCGCCAAGAGCGGGCGGTTAGCTCAGTTGGTTAGAGCGTCTGCCTTACAAGCAGAATGTCGGGGGTTCGAGTCCCTCACCGCCCACCAAAACTTCGTCAAGACGCCTGCGGGCCCTGCCGCGCTAGGTCGCTCACGGCCGAATCGGCCGGGCGGCCAGACGCACCAGAAATCCCAGGACGGCGCAGGCCGGCGCTAGGCGAATGGCCCCTTGAGCTACATCGGGCCAGTCGAGCAGGGCGGCGATCGCCGCACCAGCCCCTGCGCCTAGAATCGCGCCGCCCGCCGTCCACGCGGCCAGCGCCGCCGCCAGACTGGCCGCCCCGTTGGACTTCATTGGCACGATTGAACTCTTGTCGACGTCGGAAAACAACGGTGTTTTGGTGGAATGGAGACGCCCGATTGTGAACATACTCCCCGCTCCAGACGGGCCTGCAAACTCCACAAATTCGCTGGTATGGCCATCGCCGCGAAGGCGCCGAACGACGCACTCTCCGGCACGGCCCCCCAGCCAAGACTCGTTGCGCCGCAGATGCTCTCCAGTGCGGCTTCGCAGCTTCGACAGGCCGCGAGCTGATGCGTTCTAGTCCGTTCGCTTAAGCGATTGCGAACAGAGTGTTGACGCCCCTTCGCGCCGTTTGGGCGCGCCTGGTCGGCAAGCGCCCGGGCCCACCTGTCCATGGATACGCGCATGCCGCCTACCCCGGCTGTCTAGTTTAATGCAGAAGGCGATGAGTCGGTTGGATTCCGCCCGCTAATCCGCGGAGTTTTTCAAACATTTACAAGCTTGGGCGAACGCGGTCGCCTCCCGACGGCCGGATCGCAGACGGCCTTCCGAGCAACCTACGACGCCGCCGAAGCCGAACGGCTCAGCGTGGCGGCGGCCGCCACGCTGGTCGATCGCCGTAGCAAGGCCCATGGAACCTAGCCCCGCAGCGCCGCCTCGATCGCCGTGCGCATCTTCGCTTCGGAGCGCTTCGGGTCGGCCCACATCCAGGTCTTGGCCGAGCGGCGTCGGCGGTCGAACCCCTCTTCGGAAGCGATGAGCGTCGGCACGTAGCCCGGCGCACAATCGCCGTAGCCGACCGCCATCACGAACAGATCCGGCCGCATCTGCTGGGCCCACAACTGGTATTGCACGAACGTCTCGCCCGGCAGCAGCAGAATGCGCGCCGATCCCAATCCGACGGTCGGCAGATCGAGCGTCAGCCCCGCGTCGGCCCGCTTCCACCAGCTCAGCCCCATCGCCGCCAGCGAGCGCGTGGTGGTGTCGAGCGAGGCGTCGTCGAGCTCGGCCTGCTGGTCCTTTCGGGTGAAGCCGGGCGAGCTGCGCAGCGGTAGATCGAGAGGCGCGGACCGGAAGCCGACGCGCTCCAGCGGTGCGCGCTCGGTCGCCTCCCAGGCCGCGCGCATGCCGGCGTAGAGGCGCTCGGCCAGCACGGGGCGGCGCCCAAGGTCGCCGTCGGTGTACTTGCCGGCCACCACGTCTCCGGCGCAGCCGGTGAGATAAACCTGCGCCACCGCCGGGTCGTCCTGCTGCCGCCGTCGGCGCGCGAGCCCGACGTAGTCGCTCGAAACCTGACCCTTACCGTAATCGGTGATCGGATGGACGGCGAAGCACGACAGCGCCGCCAGCGGTTCTTCGCCATCCCAAAAACTGATCGTTTTCAGGAACGGGTCGATGAGTCCCTCGGGCAGCGCTTGCACGGCCGGATCCTTGACGATGGCCGAGCGGTTGTAGGAGATCTCGCCGTCGGGCGTCTCAATGCGTCGATTCGAGGCGACCTTTTCGACGCGCGCCTGCCCGGTTCCGATGTGGGTGAACCGGCGCGGCGCCGCGCACGCCTCGCGCAGGGCTGCGGCGACGCGCTGCAGCGCTTCTTCGTGGAACTGCGGATCGCACAGCAGGCCCGGCAGGCCGACCGAGTCGAGCAGCCGTTGGGCCTCCAGATCCATCACCGGGGTGTCGTGCTGGTGCAGCGAACTCACCAGCACCCGCTCCGGCGTCGTACCGGCGGCTTCGGCCAGAACCTCGCGCCAGCGCTGGTGGGCGTCATTGCGGATTTCGGCCCAGTCCACGCCGACGATCACCAGCGGCGCCGCGTCGGCCGGCAGGATCGCCAGGCCGTTGGCCGACAGCGCGTCGAGAATCTCGCGGGCCGGTTCGATCACGCCGGCGAGCAGGCCGTGCCCGAGCGGCGGCGTCACGTCGGCCGAGAACGCGGCGATGCGATGTTCGCGGGGAGAGGAGCAGGCGGCCAGCAGTCCGGCGCCGGCGGCGGACTGTAAGAAGGAGCGGCGGGGAAGGGTCGAACGAGGTCTTACAGGCATTCGGGTCGGCGCGCCCCGCAACGGGTTTGTCAAATTTGCGGCCGTTGGGTTACACTCCCGGCCACGTCATCCCCGACGAGACGTACAGGAGCAAGTATGACGGTTTACCAAAGCAAGGACATCCGCAACATCGGGGTCATCGGCCATGGCGACCATGGCAAGACCAGCCTGGTCGCCGCGATGTTGTACACAGCCGGAGCGTCGCAACGGCTGTTACGCGTGGATGACGGCAACACCGTAACTGACTTCGACGATGAAGAGATCGCGCGACACGTCTCCGTCTCTTCCGCCCTGGCTCACGTCGAGTGGAATTCCGCCAAGATCAATCTGATCGATACGCCCGGCTACAACATCTTCATCAACGACGCCAAAGGCGCCCTGATCGCCGCCGATTGCGCGCTCACCGTCATCGACTCGGTCGCCGGCGTCGAAGTGCAGACCGAAAAGGTCTGGGAATACGCCGCCGGCTACGGCATTCCGCGCATGGTCTTCGTTAACAAGCTCGCCCGCGAGCGAGCGGACTTCCAGCGCACCCTGGCGCAGCTCAAAGAAGTTTTTGGCAGCGGCGCCGTCGCCGTGCAGGTTCCAATCGGTCTCGAGAAGGATTTCCGCGGCATCATCGATCTGATCTCGATGAAGGCCTGGGAGTACGAGGTCGACGGCCCCGGCAAGGGCCGCGAGGTCCCCATCCCCGAAAGCGAGCAGGCGCAGGTGGAAGAGGCCCGCGAGGCTCTGCTCGAAGCCGTCGCCGAGACCGACGAAGAGCTGCTCAACGCCTACCTCGAAGAGATGACGCTGTCCGACGAGCAACTCATGGCCGGACTACGCAAGGCCTTCTCGGCCGGCGATCTGTATCCCGTGCTGTGCGGCGGCGGCCTGCACAACATCGGCGTGGACAAGCTGCTGGACTTTATCGTCGCCGAAGCGCCGTCTCCGCTCGACCGCGGCGGCATCGCGACGACCGGCGGCTCGCTGAAGAAAATTTCCGACGACGAACCTCTGTCGATGTTCGTCTTCAAGACCGCAGCCGACCCGTTCTCCGGACGGTTGACCTACTTCCGGCTCGTTTCCGGCGTGCTGCACAGCGAGGATCAGGTCTACAACTACACCCGCGGCGTGAATGAGAAGTTCGCGCGGCTGTCGATCGCACAGGGCAAAGAGATGGTGCAGGTCAGCGAACTGCACGCCGGCGACATCGGCTTGGTCGCCAAGCTGCATGAAACGCTCACCGGCGACAGTCTGGGTAACAAGGCGCATCCGGTGGAGTTCCCCCGCGCGGAGATTCCGCCGCCAGCGATTTCTTTTGCCATCGAGCCCAAAACGCGCCAGGACGAGGACCGTTTGGGACCGGCTATCCACAAGGTGCTCGAGGAGGATCCCTCGCTGAGCTTCTACCGCGACGAGCGGACCGGCGAGTTCTTGCTCGGCGGCAACGGTCAGCAGCATCTCGACGTCGTGGTCAGCAAGCTCGCCAACCGCTACCACTGCGAAGTCTCGCTCAAGGCTCCCAAGATTCCCTACCGCGAGACGATTCGCGGACATGCCGACGCCCACGGCCGGCACAAGAAGCAGACCGGCGGCCATGGTCAATTCGGCGACTGCAAGATCCGCATGGAGCCGCTCGAACGCGGCGGCGAATTCGAGTTCGCCGACGAGATCTTCGGCGGCGCGATCCCCAAGACCTACATCCCGGCGGTGGAAAAAGGCATCCGCGACGCGGCCGAACAAGGCTACCTGGCCGGTTTCCCGGTGGTCGACTTCAAGGTGACGCTCTACGACGGCTCTTACCATGACGTCGATTCGTCGGAGTTGGCCTTCAAGCTGGCCGGCCGCAAGGCCTTTCGGTTGGCGATGCAGCAAGCCAAACCGGCTCTGCTCGAACCCCTGATGCAGGTCGAGGTGGTGGCGCCGATGGAGTTCGCGGGCGACTTGATGGGCGACCTCAACAGTCGCCGCGCCCGCATCCAAGGCATGGAGACGAAGGGACAGAGTCAGGTAATCAAGGCCGAGGCGCCGATGTCGGAGATGTTGACCTACGCCAACGACCTGACATCGATGACGCAGGGGCGGGGTTCGTTTTCGATGGAGTTCGGCCACTACGACTTCATGCCGCAGCAGAGCGCGGACAAGGTCATCGAGGCCGCGCGCCGCGAGCGCGGAGACGTTGAGTCCGACGACGAGTAAGGCGCCGGGCGGAGGACCCCAATGGGGGATTCCGCACCGGCCCCGCATTGACCTGTTCAGGGGGCTTTGTTACCCTCTGGTTATCTCGCCCCATAGCGATGGATTGCAGAGATCAAGCCGCCGGGGGAGTTTTCTTGAGTGATGATGCGTCGTAGCGGGGGGAGAATGCGCCGCTTCCTTTGCCTGTTTGCGGCTTGCCTGTTGATGGCGGCTTGCGGCGAAAAAATACTCCAGGTCGGAACTCCCGCGTCGGCTCCGCAGCCGGCCCCGAGCGCTGCGCCGACGTCCGCCCCGGAGCCTGCCGCGCAGACTCGCGAAGCGGAATCGCTGCGCATCGCCGCAGCGCCCGAGCCGCTCGACCCGGTGGCTGAAGAGCCCTTCGCCCAAGATCAAGACCCTGTGATCGAGCCCCTCAGCGATGAAGAGTCGCTGATACGTCGGCTGGAAGCGATCGAGATGGAAGCGTTGCAGCGCTCCTTCTCCGCCTCGGAGATGCAGAGTCCGGATCTGCCGGCGCTGGCGGCTGAAGACGGCTCGCTGCTCGATGAGATCGAGCTCGACGCGATCCCCGAGGACTACGACCTCGAGCGCGACCGCGAGACGATTCTGCGCAACACGAAATCCGAGCTGCCGCTGACCTTGAACGATCAGGTCGCGCGCATGATCAACTACTTCTCCAGCCGCGGCGCCAAGACCTTCCGCATCACCATGGGCCGCGCCGCCGCCTACCGCGAGATGATCGAGCGGATCCTCGAGGAAGAAGGCGTGCCGGCGGAAATGCTTCATCTGGCGCAGGCCGAGTCCGGCTTCCAGCCCAAGGCTCGCTCGTATGCGCGCGCCACCGGCATGTGGCAGTTCATGGCCTTCCGCGGAAAGCAGTACGGCCTGCGGCAGGACCGCTACCTCGAAGAGCGCTACGACCTCGAAGCTTCCACGCGCGCCGCCGCCCGTCATCTGAAAGACCTCGAGATCGAGTTCGGCGACTGGTACCTGGCGATGGCGGCCTACAACTCCGGCCCGGGCCGTGTGAAGCGCGCCATCGAGCGTGGCGGCACGCACGATTACTGGGAGCTGTGCGAGAAGCGCCTGCTGCCGCGGCAGACCCGCGACTACGTGCCGATCATCCTGGCGATGACCTACATCGCCAAGCATCCGCAGCTTTATGACGTAGGCGAGATCGACCCCGCTCCGACGCTGCGCTATGACACCGTCGAGGTGGAAGAAGAGATCTCCGCCGAGCTGATCGCCGATATCACCGGGACCAATGCCACCGAGATCGAGCAGCTCAACCAGGCGCTATTGCGATCGGCGACGCCGCCCTACAGCTATGAGCTGCGCCTTCCGCCCGGCACCGCCGATCGCTTCCGGGTGGAGCTCGCCGGAATCCCCGCCGACAAGCGCATGTCCTGGCGGCGGCACGAGATCGGCGAAGGCGACTCGTTGGCGGGCATCGCCGGCAAGTACGGCGTCTCGACCGACCAGTTGCTGGCGGTCAACGGTCTGGACCCGGCCGAGTTGTCGCTCGAACCGGGGTCGCGCCTGACGGTTCCCGCGGAGACCAAGTTGCGCTTGTTCCGCTCGTACGGCGGCAGCGCGGGCGGATTGGTCGAAGACGGCACCGGGCGCTACAAGATCGCGAGCGGCGACACCTTGGGCGGCATCGCCCGCCGTTTCGGCGTCAGCGTCGGCGACCTGCGCGGCTGGAACGGACTCACGAGCTCGGCGATCCGCGCCGGCCGCTACCTGATCGTCCGTCCCGAAGGCGTGGGCGCGCCGGCAAATTCCTCGTCCGCGCCGGACGGCAGCTACCGCGTCGCCAGCGGCGATACGCTGGGCAAGATCGCGGCGCGGTTCCACACGAGCGTACGGCAACTGCAGGCCTGGAACGGGCTGTCCTCCTCGCGGATCCATGTCGGCGACGTGCTGAAGGTTCCCGGCTCCTCGTCGTCGTCCTCGCCTTCGACGCCCAATCCCGGCGGAACCTATCGCATCCGGCGCGGCGACAGCCTGGGTTCGATCGCGCGGCGTCATGGCGTCACGATCGCCGATCTGCAGCAGTGGAACGGCTTGAGGGGCAACTCCATCCGCGCCGGCGACAGCCTGCATGTGCGCGCTCCCCGCTCCGCCGCGGTTGCCGACGCCGGTTCTTCGTCATCCACGCCGGCGCCTTCGAGCGGCGGCGGCGAAGTTCGCTACAAGATCCGCTCGGGCGATTCGCTGGCGACTATCGCGTCGCGGCACAATGTCTCGGTCGACGACCTGCGCGCTTGGAACGGCATTCGCGGTTCCAGCATTCGCGCCGGCGAGACGCTGCTGATCCGCGATCAGCCCGGCGCCGCGCCTGCGCGCGCCGCCGCTCCCCAGGCCCCGCCGCCGGCGGCGCCCACGGCCGCTGCGCCTTCTGACGGGCGCTACAAGATCCGCCCCGGCGACAATCTCGGGGCGATCGCCGAGACCTTTGGCGTGACGGCCTCAGATTTGCGCGACTGGAACAAGATGCGCGGCAGCCGCATCGTCGCCGGCGACTACCTCATCGTCCGCCCGCCTTCGTCCGCGCCTGCCGCGCGTCCCAGCTCGCCGGCGGTGACGGCCCAGGCCGCGTCCGCGGCGTCCTCGCCGTCGAATCCCGGCCTGCACATCGTGCGCTCGGGCGATACGCTCGGTGCGATCGCAACTCGCTACGGCGTCTCGGTAAGCGATCTGCGGGCCTGGAACGGCATTCGGGGCAGCCGGCTCGACATCGGCCAGAAGATCGTCACCGTCGCTCCGCGCGCCGGCAACAGTGGCGGATCGAGCGCCGGCGACGGCACCTACCGCATCCGGAACGGCGACACCCTGGCCGTCATCGCCGACCGCTTCAACGTCAGCGTCAAGGACCTGATGTCGTGGAACGGGCTCAAATCGACGCGGATTCGCGCCGGCTCCTACCTGCGCGTGCGCTCCGACTCCGGCGGCGACGATTAGTTCCTGAATTTTTCGCGGATGGCGCCCGCCTTTCCGTCGTATAGTGTGAATGGACTCTGGCCTTTGGAGGCAAGTGAAGCCGGTGACTGTGCGCGCCCGACAGCACGTCCGGCGGATGCGAGGCGGCGCCAATTCGCATCTGATGCTCGCTGACGATGACTGTTATTACGTCGTCAAGTTCCGGAACAACCCGCAGCACTCGCGGGTCCTCATCAACGAGCTCATCTGCTACGTCCTGCTCGAACGTTTGGGCCTGCCCACTCCCGGTTGGTCGATCGTCGAAGTCTCCCCGTCTTTGATTGAGCGCGACCCGCAGCTGGTGATGGAGGATTCGAGCCGGGCCTTGCGTTGCGAGCCGGGGCTGCACTTCGGTTCGCGCTACCCGGTCGACCCCACGCGACAGGCCGTGTACGACTATGTGCCGCTTTCGTTGCTGCGCATGGTGGTGAACCTCGACGCCTTCCTCGGAATGGTCTGCTTTGACAAGTGGGTCAGCAATGCCGACGGTCGCCAGTCCATCTTTTTTCGCGATCAGGCGCGACGCTGGGTCGGTTCGGACGCGCTGGATCTGGAGCGACGTCCGATCCGGCCGCGCTCGCTGGTGTACGTGGTCAACATGATCGACCACGGATTCGCCTTCAACGCCCAGCATTGGGATTTCAGCGATACTCCCGAACTGGGCCTCTACACTCGCCGGGAGGTCTATGAAGAAGTCCGCGGCTACAAGGACTTCGAGCCCTGGATCAGCCGCATTCGCAACCTTTCCACCGACGGGCTCGACGAGGCTTACAAACAAATTCCGGTCAGTTGGCATGGCGGCGAGTGGGATCGGCTGGAAGCTCTGCTCGAAAGACTCTACAATCGACGCCAGGACGTGCCGGACCTGTTGGCTCGCAGCAAGCAGGCCGAGCGCGATCCCTTTCCGAACTGGTCCCTCGCCGCCGCCCGGGGGGCGCAGCGATGAGTACGACGACGCCAGCCGCCGATGGATCTCCCCTGCAGGGCTACCGCTTCCAGCTGTTGCGCTGCCGGCCGATCCCGGCGTCGGATGAGTTCTACAACATTGCCGTCGTGCTCTTCGCCGACGACGGCCGCGTGATCGACGCCCGCTTTTCGCCCGACTTGAGCCGCCTCCGGTGTCATCCCGCCGTCGAGATGCCCTACCTGGAAATGCTGCGCGAGGAGTTCGAAGAACGCCGCCTCATCGGCGAGGGCTTTACTGAATATTTACGCGAGCTGCGCGAGAACCTCTCCAATTCGCTCGACCTCTCGGAAGAGCGGGCGCTCGACGCCGTCGACGTCGCGGCGGAGATGGACCGCCTGGTGGCCGTCTACGTGGCGCCGCAAGGGCCAACTGAGTTGGAAGTGGCGAGCAAGCGTGCTCTCACGCCGGGCAGCCGACGGGCTGTTCGATTCGAACTCGAGAAGGCGCTCGAGGCGCAGCGGCTGTTCCTCAACGGACGCGGCGTGCAACGAGACGTCCGCCGCGCCTACGGGCCCGGCAAGCTGACGTTCACTTTTGACTTCGGCTACCAAGCCGTCAACGGCGGCGAACGCGTCCTGCATGCGCTGGGGGCGCGCGACGAGGCCGCGGAGGCTGCCCGGCTCTGCTTCGTGTTCGAGAGGATGCGCCGTCAGCTGTCAGCGCTCACCGTGGTCGCCCACGATGGGTTGGCGGACGAGACGCGGGACTTGCTCGAGTCCAGCGAGATCGAACCCGTGCTGGTCTCTCGGGCCCCTTCGCTGGCTGAGCGGATTCGCGGCGAGCTGGGACTCTAGAGCCAGAGCCGCACGAGGCCCTAGTCGCCGGCCCGCTCGATGCGCGCCCGGCTCAACCGCTCGAGCAGTTCGGGCATCGAATCCACCAGCAAGTCCGGCGGGTGCTCCTCCAGGCTCTCCGGACGCAGGCCATAGGTGACCCCGGCCGAGGCGGTTCCGGCGTTGCGGGCGGTGAGGATGTCCACTGAGCTGTCGCCCACCATGAGTGTTTGCGTAGGCGAATGGCCCAGCTCGGCCATGATTCGGTTGAGTCCTTCGGGTTCGGGCTTCTTGGTGTCGAAGCTGTTGCCGCCGTAGATGCGCTCGAAGCGTCCGTCGAGCCCGAGGCCGGAGATGATGCGCTCGGTGGCCTTGATCGGCTTGTTCGTCAGCACCGCCAAGGTCCGGCCTTCTGCGGTCCAGGCGTCGAGCGATTCCTGCACGCCCGGATAGAGCTGCGTGTGGTCGAGCGAGTGCTGCGCGTAGTACTGCAAGAAAAACGCCAGTCCTTGCTCCACGGACTCATCAGTCGCCGCCTCTCCCAGCGCTCGCCGGATCAGCATCGGAGCGCCGTCGCCGACATAGCCGTAGACGGTGGGGTGGGGCAACTCGGGCCGCTCCAGCTCGCGCAGCATGGCGTTCACCGACTCCGCCAGATCGCGCGCCGAGTCGATGAGTGTGCCGTCGAGGTCGAAAACCAGAAGATCGAAGCTCAACTGTCTAGGTTAACAGCGCGGCGGAATCGGCGACGAATGTGTCTTAAGCTAGGACTGCCCATGAGGCATGGCGAGAATCTTCGTCTCGATTGCTTTGCGGTGCAGTCGCTCCGCGAGCGCGAGGCGGTCCTGCGTCGCCAACTGGCGCGCGCGCGAGCTTCACTCGACCCGGACGCCGTCCACGACCTGCGCGTGGCGATCCGCCGAATGCGCGCCTGCCTGGCAGCCTTCCCGACCGTGTTTCGGGTGAAACGCGTAGAGCGACTGCGCCGCAAACTGCGGCGGATCTTCCACTTGGCCGGCGCGGTGCGTGACACCGACATCGCCGCCGAGTTGCACCAGGGAGGCGGCAAGCGTCGGCGCCGCCTGGCCAAGACCCGCTGCAACCAGGCCCGTCGGCTGCGCCGTCAACTCCGTAAGAAGAAGGCCCGCAAGCTGCTGCGCCGCGTGGAAGCCGTCGCGCAGCGCACCTGCCAGGATGATCGCGACGCCGGCGAGACGGCGGCAAAGTCATTGAGTCTCGACCTGGCGCAGCTGTTCGAGCAGGGCCGGCAGGCGGTGGCGGCCGAGGCGGAGCCGCCGGAGTTGCACCGGCTCCGGATTGCAGTCAAGAAGATGCGCTACCGCGCCGAGGTCTTCCTCTTGCTGCTTGGTCCCGACGCTTCGGGTGCGATCGAAGACCTCAGCGAGATGCAAACCGCCTTGGGCGAGATCCAGGACTGCGCCACGGCGCTGAACCTGCTCCAGGCGGGCGCCGCCGACGCGCGGGCCGACATCGAGACCCGCCAGCTCGAGCTGCGACGGGAGTTCTACCGCGACTGGCGCGAGCGCGTCGATGCGCCGGGCGCACTCGAACGGCGCCAGCAGCGTCTGCTCGGTCCGTCCGCCGTCAAGCCGGCCGCAACCGCCTCCGAATCGTCGACGTAGTAAGATAAGGCGCAGACGAACAGTCTGTTGCAGGAGTCGTCGCTTTCGTTATGAGTTCTCGCGTCAAAGCCAGCGTCGTGTTCAGCTCGATGCTTCTCACCATCATGCTCGTCGTGGGGGCCGTCATCGGCCGCAGCGAGGAGAAATCCGACGGCGCCTACAAGCCGCTGTCCGTTTACACCGAAGTGCTGGCTCGCATCAAGAGCGACTACGTCGAAGAGCCCGATATCCAGCAAGTCACCCGCGGCGCGCTGCAAGGCCTGGTCGAGTACCTCGACCCGATGTCGTCCTATCTCTCCTCCGAGCAATACGAGGAATACAAGGGGCGCATCGGCTACCAGGACGCCGGCCGCGGCTGGTCCACCGGGTTGTTCGTACACAAACGCGGCATGTACACCGCCGTGCTCAGCGTGCTGCCCGGATCATCGGCCGACAAGGCCGGCATCGAGCCCGGCGACCTGATCGAGGCGCTCGACGACCGCGGTACGCGCCTGATGCCGCCGGCTCTGCTCTACGCGCGACTCAGCGGCGAGCCCGGCTCGACTGTCAAGGTCCTCGTGCGCGCCTCCCGCGGCGAATACGTCGACCCGATGGAGCATACCCTGACCCGCACCGAGATTCAGTTTCCAACCGTGAGTTCGCAGATGCTCGAAGGCTCTCTGGGGTTGATTGACATGGATTCGTTCTCGGAAAAGTCGGTAGAACAGGTAGCCGCAGCCGTCCGCAAACTCAGCGGCCAAGGCGCCAAGGGCCTGATCCTCGACCTGCGTGAAAATGCGATCGGCGATCCCCAGCTCGGTTACCGTCTGGCGGAGCTGTTCGTCTCCAACACGGACCTGGGTTCGCTGCGGGGACAGAGTTTCGACGACAAGAGCTTCAAGGCCGGCGAGTCGACGGCGATCACCGACCTGCCGCTGACCATCTTGCTGGACCGCCCGGCCTCCGGCGCCGCCGAGATTGCCGCCGCGGCGCTGCTCGACAACAAGCGCGCGGATCTGGTGGGCGAGACGACTTACGGGCTGGCCGCACTGCAAGAGACGATCGAACTCGAGGACGGCGCCGCGCTGATCCTCTCGGTCGCCAAGTACCACCGCCCCAGTGGCGCAGCGCTGCACTCGGACGGCGTGGAGCCGAATTATCAGCTCGAGCCGGCGCAGTTGCGGCTGTATCGCAACCCCGATCAGCGTGAGCCTGACTACAAGGATCCGTTCATCGAGAAAGCGCGCGAAGTCCTGACCGGCGAAGCGGCGGAGCTCGAGAAAGCCGCCTGAAGCGCGGCCGCCGGCCTTTCCGTGCCGCACCCCTTCAGGGTGCGGGCAGTAATTGACTACCCCAAACCCGAAGTTTGGGGCGCTGGATCTACCTATCCTTCACGAACTCCGACGCCGACGAAAGATCTTCGGGCCGGCCCACGTCCCTCCAGAAACCCTCGATTGGCCGCCAGGCTACAAAGCGCCCGGAGTTCACGATCGAGTGCACCGCGTCGGTGAGCTCGTACTCGCCGCGGGGCGAGAGTTCCAGCCGATCGAGTTCGGCGAAGATCGACGGATTGAAGACGTAGATGCCGCCGTTGATCCAGTTCGTCGTCGACGTTCCTTTGGGCGCCTTCTCCACGATCTTCGTGACGCGGTCGCCGTCCACGTAAACCGCTCCCCCCTGGTAGGGGTCGTCGACGTACTTCACGGCGATGACCATCTCCGCATCGGCGGCCTGCTCGAGCATGCCCTGGTAGACCGACGGGTCGACGAGGTTGTCCCCGTACACCATCAGAAACGGCTCGCCGTCGGCGAAGTCCCGTGCCAGCTTGGCGGCGCTGCCGGTGCCGTCCTGCTTTTCCTGGACCGCGTAGCTGAGCTTGGCCAGCGCCGGCGGGTTTCGGGCGAAGTAGTCGCGCACCATCGAGCCTTTGTAGCCGACGACCACGAGGATCTCGCGGATGCCGGCCGCCTCCAGGCGTTCGATCTGGTGCGCGAGCATCGGTCGGCCGGCGAGCGGCAGCATCGGCTTGGGGCAGTCCTCGGTGAGGTCGCCCATGCGCGTCCCGCGTCCGGCGGCCAGCGTCACGGCTTTGGTGATCGGTTTCACGGGGGCCGGCCTCTCGAAAAAGCCGCCCTACAGGTCCATCGGAGGCTTGGACTCGGCGTGGCGACCGTAGAAGAGGTCGCGGCCGGCGGCCAGCGCCTGCATCTTGCGGTCGGCCACGCTGCGCGAGAGCATCCAGAAACCGCAATCCGGATTGATGTAGTGAATGCGCTCTTCGCCCAGGATCTTGGCGGCGTTTTCGATGCGGTCTGCGATCAGGTCCGCCGACTCCACCTCGTTGTCCTTGATGTCGACCACGCTGAGCGCCATGCCGATCTCGGGATTGAGGTCCTGGAAGTACTCGAGCTCGTCGTAGCCGCGCCGCGCGAACTCGAGCATGTAGTGGTCCACGGTGAGCTTGTTGAGGAAGGGCATCAGGCTCTTCCAGAAACCCTTCTGGATCGACTGGCCGCCGTAGTTGCCGAAACAGACGTGGCAGCCGCGGGTGGTCTTGATGCCGCTCAGAACCACATTGAGCGCGTCGGCGGCCCAGTCGGCATCCTCGGGGTGGCCGGAGATGTTGGCTTCGTCGATCTGCACCACATCGGCGTCGATGCGGGCGAGCTGGTCGCGCAGGACCTCGGCGATCGCCATGCAGACCTTGTCAAAGCCGCCGTAGTGGCGGTCTGTGAGGGTCTTGGCCAGCATGTGCGGGCCGGTGCAGGTGAACTTGAGCGGCTTCTTGGTCAGCGCCCGGGTGAACTCGTAATCGGCGGGCAGATTGAGCACGCCCTCGCCGATCTTGTCCACCACCACGCCGGCGGGCGCTGCGCGGAAGCTCATACCGGCCTCGGCCTTGAAGGCGTCGAGGTCGCTGACCGAATACTTGGTCTTCACGCCCGAGAACTTGCTCACGAAGTAGTCGATCATCCCGTTGGTCTCGGGATGCGACGGGTCGAAGCGGTTCAGCTCGCCGTCGGCCACCAGATCGATGCCGCACAGCTCCTGGGTCTTGATAACGACCGAGATCGCATCGCGCAGCGTGGTCTTCGAGGAATCGCCGTAGAGCCAGCGAGGAATCGGGTAGGAACCGACGACGGTGGTTTGAATGGGCATCCTTTAGCCATTCTATCTACCTATGCCGGCCGCCGCGCCCCATCCGCGCCCCTATGTAGGCGACAATGATCGGGGACCGAAAAATGGAGGCGCTTCAGAACGTACGGCGTTTCTGCCACAGGCCGGGCGGGGCCTTGCTCGCCGCAGCCTTGCTGGCCGCAGCAATGATGTCGGTCGGCCTCGGGGTGAGCGGATATGGTTTTGCGGTGTTCGTGTTCTCGCCGTTCGTGGCCGGATTTGTAGCTGCTGAGCTCTACGAAGGTCCTCGGTCCGGCAGTTGGTTTTTCCTGATCGCCCTGAGCCAGGGGGCTTTGCTGTCCGTCGGTGTGCTGGTGCTCTTCCTTGGAGTTGAAGGCCTGATCTGCATAGCCATGGCACTTCCTTTTGCCAGTCCTTTGGCAGCCTTCGGGGCGACAATGGTCTACCTTCGCCGCCGGTATGCCTTTCCCGAATCCGGCACAACTCTAGGGCTGTTGGCCGCCTTCCCGTTCCTTCTGCTGCTTGAGGGCCAACTGCCCCCCGCCGACCCTGTCTACGAAGTGCGTACCGAGATCGAGATTCTGGCTACCCCGGCCAACGTGTGGGATCACGTCGTTGCTTTCCCAGAGTTGCCGCCGCCTACTGAAGCAGTCTTTCGGCTTGGAATTGCTTATCCGGTCCGAGCTGAGATCAACGGCAGGGGGCCGGGCGCGACCCGCTACTGCACTTTCTCCACCGGTTCATTCGTTGAGCCGATCGAAGTCTGGGAGGAGCCGCGCTTACTTCGCTTCGGTGTCGAGTCAAACCCTTCCCCAATGACAGAATGGACGCCCTACGACGGCATCCAGCCACCGCACCTAACAGGATTTCTGCGTGCGCAGCGGGGACAATTTGAGCTGGAGCTGCTCTCAGATGGGCGGACGCGTCTAATTGGAACGACCTGGTACAGCCACGGTCTGTGGCCCGCCGCCTATTGGCGGATTTGGGGGGACTGGATCATTCACCAGATCCATCGACGGGTGCTGGAGCACATCCGCGTATTGAGCGAAGCTTCGAAATGACGGCGCCGAAATGATTCGCCTCCGCCGATCACTCTGGTAGCCTGTGATTTGCAGCGATGAAGATCTGCGACATTTTGAGGACGGGAAAACCGACGGTCTCGTTCGAGTTCTTCCCGCCCAAATCCGACGAGGGGTTCCAAGACCTTTTCGAGACGATCAAGGCGCTGCAGCCGCTGTCGCCGGACTACGTCTCGGTGACCTACGGCGCCGGCGGCTCCACGCGGCGCAAGACGGTCGACCTCGTCAAGCGCATCAAGGCGGAGATCGGCATCGAGCCGATGGCCCACCTCACTTGTGTCGGCTCCACGCGGGATGAGATCGCCGAAGTCCTCGAAGAGTTGCGCGGCGGCGCCGCCGACAATGTGCTGCCGCTCCGGGGCGACCCGCCGAAGGGCGAGACCGAGTTCCGGCCGGTCGAGGGCGGTTTCGCCTACGCCAGCGAGTTGGTCGAGTTCGTGCGCGCGCGCTACGACTTCTGTCTCGGCGGCGCCTGCTATCCGGAAAAGCATCCCGAAGCCGCCAGCGCGGACGTCGATCTCGATAACCTCAAGCGCAAGGTCGACGCCGGCGTCGATTTCCTGATCACGCAACTGTTTTTCGACAACGCCGATTTTTACCGCTTTCGTGACCGTTGTTTGGCCGCCGGCATCGACTTGCCGATGATCGCCGGCATCATGCCCATCCGCAACGTCAAGCAGATCAAGCGCTTCGCCGACATGTGCGGCGCGACGCTGCCGGCGGGGCTGCTGGCCAAAATCGAAGGCGTGGAGGACGACAACGAGGCCGTCGCGCAGGTGGGCATGTATCATTCCGCGCGCCAGTGCGAGGATCTGCTGGCCAACGATGTCGCCGGGCTGCACTTCTACACGCTCAACCGCTCGACGGCGACGCGGGCGATCTTCCAGGAGATCCGCCATCTGCTCAGCCCTCCCGCCGCCGTAGCTCGCTAGACTCGTGGGAGTATGCGCGGCTTCGGCGCCCTCCTGTTTTTAATTCTCCTCGTTCCGGCTCCGGGGCAACAAAGCGCCGGGCGTCTGCCCAACGGCGCCGCGGTGCTGCCCAACGGCTGGACCATTACCCCGGCGGGCAAGCAACTCGAGCTGGGGACGCTGCCGATGTCGCTCCAGATCTCTCCGGACGGCAAGCGCGCCTACGTTCTCGAAGCCGGCTTCCAGCCGCCGGCGTTGCGGACGATCGATCTCGAGTCCGAAACGGTCACTGGCAGCTTGCTGCTACCCGACGCTTGGCTCGGCCTCACCCCCAACCGAGACGGCTCCAAACTGTTCCTCGGGGGCGGCGCCCGGGCAAGTGTGATCGAAGTCGGCCTCGCCGGCGGGCAGGCGGCGCTCAGCCGCGAGTATCCCGCTGTGGCTCAGCGGCCTGTGGCTCAGCGGCGAGACACGGATTTCATCGGGGACGTCCTGCTTTCGAAAGACGAGGGGCTTCTTTACGCCGCCAATCTGTTTGGCGACTCGGTGAGCGTGCTCAACGCCAAGTCCGGTATCCGGCTATCGACGTTTCGCACCGGGCCGCGGCCGTATCGCATGCGGCTGGGGCTCGACGGCAAGACGGCTTGGATCAGCCACTGGGGCGGCTCTTCAGTCGGGCTCTACTCGCTTGAGGACGGGCGCCGTATCGATTCCGTGCTGACCGGTCCGCTGCCGGGCGACTTCCTGATCGTGCCGGGCGCGATCGACACTTCCGAGGAAGACGGGCCGCCGATTGTGGCGCGGATGTTCGTCGCCTGCTCGAATACGAACAGCGTCTGGGTTTTCGGGCTGACTGACAACCAGACGCCGCGCCTGCTGGAGCGGATCGATCTTTCGCCTAGCCTGGGAGCGCCGGCCGGAACCTCGCCGGCCGCCCTGGCCGTCAGCCCTGACGGCGAGACGCTTGCCATTGTCGCCTCGGGCAATAACTTCGTGGCCTGGGCCGATATCTCCGGCGCGCGCACGCAACTGCTCGGGGCCGCGCCGACCGGTTGGATGCCGACAGCGGCCGCCTTCCACCCCGACGGCCGCTTGCTCTATCTCAACGGCAAGGGCGGCGGCTCGCATCCCAACCCCAACGGTCCCGACCCCACCCGCCGCGAGCGGCCGGCGGACTACGTGGCCGCTTTGCAGACCGGCTCCATGGGCATCGTGCCCAAGCTCACCGATGAGCAGCGCGCCGGGCTGACCCTGAGGGCCGCCGAAAACATCCTCTACGACGAAGAGTACGCCGCCGCGCCTCCGCTGCCGGAAAACTCTCCACTCAACGGAGCGACCGGGCCGATCGACTACGTGGTGCTGGTCATCACCGAGAACCGCTCGTTCGACCAGTTGCTGGGCGACCTGCCGGGCGCGGCGGGCGACCCCAAGCTCGTGGTCTTCGGCGAAGACATTGCGCCCAACCGCCGCAAGCTAGCCCGCGAGTTCGTCATCTTCAACAACTTCTACGCCGCCGGCGACGTCAGCGCCGACGGGTTTTTCCACACCACGGCCGCCTACGCCAACGACTTCGTCGAGAAGCTCTGGCCGGCGCGCTACGCCCGGCGGCTGAATCTGGAGCCGTTCGGACCCGCGGAGTCGGCCGCGCAGCCCCCGGCCGGCTATCTGTGGTCGAACGCGCTGTCAGCCGGTATTCCCGTGCGCGCCTACGGCCTCCCCGCCGACCCGAGCCTGGAGGCTCATGCCGACGCCGGTTTTCCCGGCTTTGACCTGAGCGTGCGCTCTGCCGAGCGCGTGGACCGCTTTCTCGCTGACTACTCGGAGCGCGCCGCCGCCGGTGCGGCCCCGTCTCTGGCGGTGGTCTATCTGCCCAACGACCACACCGCCGGCCGCGCGCCCGGGGCGCTGACGCCCGCTGCGATGATGGCCGAGCACGATCTGGCGCTGGGGCGACTGGTCGACAAGATCAGCCACGGGCCGCTGTGGGAGAAGACAGCGGTCTTCGTGGTCTCCGACGACGCCCAGGACGGCGCCGATCACGTCGACTCCCACCGCTCGGTCTTGCTGCTGGCGTCGCCGTGGGTGCGCCGCGGCGTGGTCGATCCGAACTTCTACTCTTCGCATTCGGTCTTGCGGACCATCGAACTGCTCTACAACCTGCGTCCGATGACGCAGTTCGACGGCGCGGCTCCGCCGCTGGCGCCGTCGTTCACCGCCGAACCCGACCTCAAGCCCTTCGACGCCGTCGAGCCCGCGCAACCGCTCGATGAGACCAACCCAACCGGCGAAGGCGCGGCGCCCCGGCGCGTGGAAGCCTCGCCGAAGGCGCTGCGGGCGTCCCTATAATGGGGCATGGCTGCAATCCGCGTCGGTATCATTGGCCTCGGCAACGTGGGCGGGGGAGCGCTGCGCATTCTGGCTGACAATCTGGGATTGATCAGCCGTAAGCTTGGCGCGGAGATGCGCGTGACGATGGTCTGCTCGCGCTCGGTGGAGGACGATCCGCCGGAGATCCTCGAGCTGTTTCCCGAGGCGGTGCGCACCACCGAATGGCATGACGTGGCCGCGAGCCCCGACGTCGACATTGTTGCCGAACTCGTCGGCGGAACCAGCGTCGCCCGCAAGATCATCGATACCGCCATCGCGCACGGCAAGTCCGTGGTGACGGCGAACAAGGAATTGATGGCCTCCCAGGGCGCCGAGATCTGGGCGACGGCGCGCGAAGCCGGAGTCCGGCTGGCGATGGAAGCCAGCGTGGCCGGCGGCATTCCCATCCATTCGGTGCTGCGCGAAGGCATCGCGGGCGACCGTATCGAGAGCCTGCTCGGCATCCTGAACGGCACCTGCAACTTCATTCTCACCGAGATGGAGCGGCGCGGCGATTCGCTCGAGACGGTTCTTTCGGAGGCGCAGGAGCTGGGCTACGCCGAGGCCGACCCGACCGCCGACGTCGACGGCTTTGACGCGCGCTCGAAGCTGGCCCTGCTGGCTGCCCTGGCGTTCGGCGTGCACATTGAGCCCGGGAAGATCCCGACCGAAGGCATCCGCCGCATCCGTGACGTTGATTTCCTCTATGCCGCGCGGCTTGGCCACACCGTCCGGCTGTTGGCGGCCGCCGAGCAGGCCGAAGACGGCCTGTATCTGTCGGTGCGGCCGGCATTGCTGCCCAAGGACGCCATTCTGGCCAACGTCCACGGCTCCTACAATGCGATCTGGGTGCGCGGCGCGCACGGCGAGGACACGTTCTACTACGGGCGGGGCGCTGGGGCGACGCCGACCGGTGTGGCGGTCGTCAGCGACCTGATCAACATCGCCCGCGAGCTGCTCATGGGCGGTTCCGAACGCGTCTCGCCGTTTGCCCACGTCGAACTCGAGCAAGGCGAGCCGGCCGACATCGGCAAGCAACTGCGGCCCTACTATCTGCGCTTCCGGGTGCGCGACCGACCGGGCATCATCGCCGAGTTGGCTGCGATCCTGGCCTCGGCGGGCATCAGCGTGGACGCTGTGCTGCAAGAGCCCAGCGATGCGAAAGACGACCTGCCGTTCGTGATTACCGTCGAGCCCGCCCCCCGCCGTTCCGTGGAAGAGGCGGTTGCAAAAATGAGGGATCTGGATTTCTTAGTTGACGCGCCTTTGGTTTTGGCGCTTGAAAAAGGACTCGAAAATTAGACCCGGACGTGAGTGTTTTCTATCATAATGTGCGCATGTCTGTGGGAAAAGCGCTCCGCCTGCGCCGATTATCTTTGCGCGGCCGCACGGTGATCGTTGCGCTTGACCACGGCATGATCAGCGGCATGGCGCCCGGGCTGGAGCGCCCGGTCGATCTGGTGAAGACCTGCGCCGCCGAAGGCGCTGACGGGGTTCTGGTCACCCCGGGCGTGCTCGAACAGTGCGTCGATGAGATCAGCGAGTTGGCCGTCTTGCTGCGGCTGGACGGCGGCGTCACCTCGATTGGGCCGCGAGGGCCGATGCGTCTGGTCTGCGAAATGGAGAACGCGCTCGCGATGGGTGTGGACGGCGTGGTGGTCAGCGCCACCCTCGGATCCGACTACGAAGGCCACGAACTCGAAAAGGTCGGCCGCATGGCCGCACGGGGTCGGCGCTGGGGAGTTCCCGTGGTTGCGGAGATCCTGAGCGAGAAGATGCGCCCCAACCACCTGGATTTTACGGGTCAGGGGAGCGCGGAGCTTCCGCCGGAGATCGCGCAGGACGTCTCGATGGCCTGCCGCGTCGGCGTCGAGTTGGGCGCCGATCTGATCCAGACCCGCTACTGCGGCGACGTCGAGGCGTTTCGGACGATCGCGGCGGCGACAGGCCGGCCGATACTGGTCTCCGGCGGGCCGATGCGCGATCCAAGCATGGAGTCTTGTCTGCGGCTGATCGACGACGTGCTCGAAGCCGGCGCCGCCGGCGTGGTGTTCGGCCGCAATATTTGGCAGCGGCCCGACCCGGCGGCCGCGTTGCGGGCCGTTTGTGCGCTGGTGCATGACGACGCCACCGTCGAAGAAGCGCTCGAGCTCAGCCGCTGATCGGCCGGGATCGCTTGGGACACAGTCGCGTGCGACTGTTCCACACCCTCGGATGGTCGTTTCGCGTATCCTGTCGGGGAGATGCGTCGCTACTCCCGCCGAGAACTGCTTTCTTTCGTCGCCGCCGCCGGCGTCGCCGAGTCGGTCGCCGGTTCGTTCCGCCACGCGCTCGCTGCGATCCCCGCCTCCGCGCAGAACATGAAGATCACCTCCTACGAGGTGTTCCCCACCAGCGTGCCGATGCGGGAGAACGTACGCGAGGCTTGGCTGAACGCCTGGCGGCTGCAGAACCGCGACCAGCCCGAATACGAGGTCAACCTCGTCAAGCTCGAGTCCGACGAAGGACTCGTCGGCGTCTGCGACGCGCAGATGCCGAAAGGCCGCGCCGAACAGGTGGCCAAATCTCTGGTCGGCCGCTCGCCGTGGGAGTTCCTGCTCGACGACTCGATCGGCGGCCTGCTCGTCGCCGTCTATGACCTGTTGGGCCAGGCTGCCGGGCTGCCGGTTTCGCGCCTGTTCGCTCCGCGGGTGCAACCGCGCATCATCCAGACCTGGTGGAGCCAGTGCTTCCCGCCCGACCTGATGGCGTCGGAGGCCAAGCGCGGCTACGACCTCGGCTATCGCGTGCACAAGGTCAAGGCGCGTCCCTGGGAGGATCCGGTCGCACAGGCGGCCGCCATCGCTGACGCGGTGCCCCCGGATATGCGCGTGTGGGTCGACGCGAACGCCTGGTGGCGCTCGGTGGGCCGGACCCTGCACATCGTCGAAGAACTGGCCAAATTCCCGCATTACTTCGCCATCGAGTCGCCGTTCCGGCGCGAGCATGTCGACGGCTACCGCATGCTCAAAGGCAAGTGCCCCTTGCAGGTCAGCGAACACATGCCCGCTGACCCGATGCCGTTCGTCAATGAACGCCTGCTGGTCTCGTTCGTGATCGGCCGTCCGCTGGGCAAGACCTTCGTACAGCGCGCCCTGATGGCCGAGGTCACCAAGATCCCGCTGTGGGTCGAGCACTCGATCGAGTCGGGCGTCAACAAGGTCTTTCAGGCGCACCAGGCGGCCGCCTTCCCCGGCGTCGAATACTCGATCAGCATCGACCACGTGCTCGCTGACGATCTGATGGTCGAGGACTACCCGATGCAGGACGGCTTCTACACGCCTCCGACCGGACCGGGCCTCGGCGCGACGATCGACATGGACGCCGTCGAACGCTATCGCGTGTAAAGCTTGGAGTCAAAGTATGTCCGCCACTTGGAAAGACGACGCCGAGCTGTTCGAACTCTGCCGCAAGGAGCTGTTCACCGCGGTCATCGGGGACGTCCTCGACAAGATCGGGTTCCAGCACCAGTTCCTGCCGCCCGCAATCCGCCCGCTGCGCGACGACATGGTCGCCGTCGGCCGCGCCATGACGGTGCTCGAGGCGGACTGCTTCACCGAGGCGCATGGCAGCCAAAACCCCCTCATGGACAAGCCCTTCGGGCTGATGCTCGAAGCGCTCGATGACCTCAAATCCGGTGAGATCTACGTCTGCGCCGGAGCTTCGCCGCGCTACGCGCTGTGGGGCGAGCTGATGAGCATCCGCGCGCAGAAGCTCGGCGCGGTCGGCGCGGTGATGGACGGCTACTCGCGCGACACGCACGGCATCCTGGAGCTGAACTTTCCGACCTTCTCCTACGGTCCCTACGCGCAGGACCAGGGGCCGCGCGGCAAGGTGATCGACTTCCGCTGCCCGCTCGAGATCGCCGGCGTGCGCATCGAGCCGGGCGACCTGGTTTTCGGCGATGTCGATGGCGTGCTCGTGGTGCCCCAGGAGGCCGAAGCCGAAGCCATCGAGAAGGCGCTCGAGAAGGCGCGCGGCGAGAAGACCGTCCGCAAGGCGATCGAAGCCGGCATGCCCGCCGCCGAAGCTTTCGAGAAGTTCGGCATCATGTAGCCGCGTCGAGTGGACAGAACGCGGCGGATGTCAGAAGATAGTTAGCCAAACCTGCCTTTGAGGACCCATTCCATGTTGAAATTCGCAAAGCTCGTCCTGTTCCTCGCCACTCTCGCCGCTACCGCGACGCCCGCCCTGGCGGAAACGAAGTGGACCTATGACGGTCCGGTCGAACTCTACATCTGGCTGACCGCCAAGGACGGCCAGGGCCCGGCGATGGAGAAAACGTTCCGCGAAGTCTTCTACCCGGCCGTCAGCGCCCGCGAAGGGTTCCGCAGCGCGGCGATGGTGCGCAAGCCCGGAACCTCCGAATACACAGTGCGGCTGTCGTTCATCACCGAGAAGGCGCGGCTGGACTGGGTCGCCTCCGACCCGCACCAGAAGGCTTGGCCGGCGCTGGAATCGCATTCTTCGAAGGCCGACTACGCGGCCTTCGAAGTCATCCATCCCAAGTAGGGCCGGTTAGTTGCTGGCCTGCTGCTCGGCGAGGTATTTGCCTTCCGGGTCCACCAGCAGGCGGAACTCCGCCACGCCGTAGAGCGGCTCGAAGGCCTTCTCGTTGAGGACCTTGCGGCGATCCGAGAAGCCTTCCTCGAACGCCCTGCGCAGGTAGATCAGCGCACGGTCGTACATCTCCGAGCGGGCGTAGGCTTCGGCCATGAAGTAGTGGTACTTCACGCGATCTTCCACTGACCGCTCCTGCAGCAGCGTCCCGGTCTGTCCCTTGTGGTCAAAAACGTTCGGGTCCAGCTGCAGCGCCGTCAGATAGGCTTCCGAGGCCTTTTCAAACTTGTTGCGGGCGAAGAACGCCGTGCCCAGGTTGCTGTAGACCGAAGCGGAGTTCGGCGTTAGCTTCAAGGCCTTCTCATAGGTCTTCTGGGCGCGTTTGTAGCGCCCCTCGGCGTAGTAAACCGCGCCCAGGTTGTTGATCGCCTGCGCAAACTTCTGGTCCAACTCCGAGGCCCGCTCGTAGTAGCGTTTGGCTTCTCCGAACATCATCTGATGATGGAAGGAGATCCCGAGCTTGTTGTACAGCCGCGCGCTGCGGGGCTGCTCGTCGATCGCCTTACTGTAGGCGTCCACGGCTTCCCGGTACATCTTCCGCGCCATGTAGATGTCGGCGCGCTTCTCGTGGGTCAGCTCCTGCGTCTCCGGGCTCGGCTGACGCACCTGATCGGTGCTGTCCACCAGTTGCGGCAGGAGTAGAAAAATCAGTAATGCTGTCTGCATCACAGCCTCCGTCAACGCCCCGCCTTGCGACAGTGTTCAGCCGGGGATCGGCTGCGCGAGTCGTGCGCCGGAGGGGCGCTTTTTTGCGTTGTCAATCTAACACTACACCCAGCAGCGGCGTTTGGAAAGCGACTCCGGGGCGAAACGCCGGAGGGAAACCCAGAGGTCGGAGCGAGTGTGTGAAAACTTACTTCTTCTTGTTGAGCACGCCGAAGATTCGCTTGAGGAAACCGTTCTTCTTCTTCGGATCCTCATCGGACGAGGATTCCAGGGCAGCGCCCTCTTCGCCGGGGTCGACCACGGGCTGGCTGTCCCAACCGGCGACGTTCGTGGCCAGGGTGAAGCCGCCGCCTCCGCCGTGCAGGCGGCAGAAGCGGGCCGGCTGTGTGCCGGCGATGAAAACCTCGTTCTGCCGCTCCGAGCAGGCCGGCGTAGCCAACTCGAGCGTGATCGGGTCGATCTCCACGGTGATGACGCCCTCGGGCGCCTCGAATGGTTTCGGGTTGCGGTAGGCGCGCAGCTCGTGGGCTCGCTTCATGAATTCGGCCCAGATCGGCAGGGCGGAGTGGGCGCCCTCGAGTGAGAGGTCGGTGTTGTCGTCAAAACCCACCCAGACCACGCACAGCAGGTTGCTGGTGAAGCCGGCGAACCAGCCGTCGTCGTCGGTGCCGGTCTTACCCGCCGCGGGCTCGGTAAAGTTGTAACGGTAGCGGGCGCCCACGCCCGTGCCGCGGGTCATCACGTCCTCGAGCATGTTCGTCACCATGTAGGCGACCCGCGGGTCGAGCACCTGCGTCTCTTCCGGCTGGCTGCGCTGCAGGACGTTGCCTTCCGAATCGCGCACCATGCGGACGAAGTAGGGCTTCTTGCGCACGCCGCCGTTGACGAACGTCGAGTAGGCGCCGGCCACCTGCAGCGGCGTCGCCTCATAGGAACCCAACGCCAGCGAAGGAGTCGGCTGGATGCCGTCGCCCAGTTTGGCGCGTTTGGCAATCTCAGCTACGCGGCCGTAGCCGGCCATCTGTGCGACCTTGACGGTGGCAATGTTGATCGAACGGCGCAGAGCGTAGCGGAAGCTGATCAGGCCGTAGATCTTGTTCATGTGGTTGGCCGGCTCGTACGGCTTTTCGTCGTACCAGAACGTCGTCGGCACGTCGTCCACCAGGCTCGCCGGCGTATAGACCTCGGCGGGCTCATAGAGCGACCAGCCAAGCTCTTCGAACAGCTTCGCCTCGCCCTCTTCCACCAGATGCCGGCGCTCTTCGTCCAGCGCCGTGTCGAGCGCGGCCGCGAAGACAAACGGCTTGAACACCGAGCCGGGCTGGCGCTTGGCGAGCACGCGGTTGAGCTGGCTCTCGCCGTAGTCGCGCCCGCCGACGATCGCCTTCACCTCGCCGGTGGACGGATCGATGGCGACCAGCGCGGCCTGGGCTCGAGGCGGCTCTTTGTCCTTGAAGCGGCGCTGCTTGGCGATCGCCTCATCGACCTCCTGCATGCCGATGCGCACCGCGTCCACGGCGGCCTGCTGCAGGCCCTTATCGAGGGTGGTGTAGACCCAGTAGTCCTGCGTGACCAGCTCTTCGGAGGCAAAGGTCTCGCGCAGGTGGTCGTTGACCAAATCCACGTAATACGGCGCCGCGGTCGACTCGATATGGCCTTGCGCCAGGTGCAGCTCCTCTTGGGAGGCTTCCTTATAGGTCTCCTCGTCGATGACGCCTTCGCGGAGCATCGCGCGCAGCACCTGTGCGCGGCGGTTGAGCGCGCGCTCGGGGTGGCGGTAAGGGTTCAAGTAGCTGGGCCCCTGGGGCAATCCGGCCAGCAAAGCGGATTCGGCCAGGGTCAGGTCGCGGGCGTCCTTGTTGAAGTAGGCGCGCGCCGCCTCGCCCATGCCCATCACGTTAAAGCTGCCGCTGCGGCCCATGAAGATCTGGTTGGCGTAGTACTCGAAAATCTGCTCCTTGCTCAGCCGCAGCTCGAGTTGAATGGCGATCAACGCCTCGGCCAGCTTGCGCTCATAGGTCTGCTCGAGGGTCAGGAAGAAGTTGCGCGCCAGCTGCTGCGTGAGCGTCGAGGTGCCGCGCGGCTGTTCCCACTTGACCAGCCCGTCCAGAGCCGCCTTGGTGGTGCGGATGATGTCGATGCCCCAGTGGTCGTAGAAGCGATGGTCTTCGATCGCCAGAACCGCCTGCACCAGCTGCGGCGGGAAATCCTCGAACTTGAACAGGCGGCGCTTGGAGCGGTCGTCGTCGAACAGGTGCGTCACCAACTGCGGTTCGAGGTCGTATGCCGTCTGCGCGATGTTATCGTTGAGCGACACAATGCGGCTGATCTTGCCGCCCTCGAAGTAAAGCACCGCCGGCTCTTGCGCGAAGTACGACAACGGGCCGGGGTAGACCTCGAGCGAGCCTTCCTTGAGCAGGTAATGGCCGACCGGATTGTGGCGCGAATCCGAGTAGCTGGCTTCGCGCAACTCCGCAACCACGTCGTCCGGCGTCATCTCCTCGCCGACGAAGACCGGGGACGGCGCGGCCAGCACCTTCGCCGCGCGGTTGAAGGGGCCGCCGGCCAGCCTGCCGTCGACGACCTTCGAGTATTTCCACCAGTAATGGTTGAAGACGGCGCCGGTCGCAATGGCGCTGAGCAGGCCGACCGCCAACACGCCCTTGCCGATGGGGCTCTTGACGAACCAGGCGATCTTCGAAAGGAACCGCGACCGGATGGCGTATTTGCCCGAGGCCTTCCGAACCGGGCCGCGACTAGAAGAACTTTTGGCCATGTTCAATGACGCGAACTATGCGCCGGCATCGAGGCGGCCAGTCCTTCGATTGGGGCGGGATTCGAAGGCGAACCTGCCGGCTGCACCGAGTCAGGCCTTGGCCGCAGCCAGCTTTTGTCGAAGAAGCCCGACGACTTCATCGATCTTAACATCGCCGGTTTGACGTGTCGATCGCTCGGCGAGTTCCACATAACCTTCCGCAATCCGCTTGCCGACAACGATGCGGAACGGGATGCCGGCCAGGTCGGCGTCCTTGAGCTTCACGCCCGGCCGCTCCAGCCGGTCATCAAGCACCGCGTCGACCCCGCTTTCCAGCAGCGCCGTATAGAACTTCTCGGCCGCTTCGCGCTGCTCGTCAACCTTCCAATTGATGGGCGTCACCACCGCTTCGAACGGCGCGATCGCCGCGGGCAGGGCCATTCCCGCATCGTCGTTGTTCTGCTCGATGGCGGCGGTCAGGATGCGCTCCAGGCCGATGCCGTAGGAGCCCATGATCGGCGTGATCTCCTTGCCGTTTTCATCGAGCACGCGCAGCTTCATCGACTCCGAGTACTTGTAGCCGAGCTTGAAGATGTGGCCGACCTCGATGCACTTGCGCAGCCGCACCGGCTGGCCGGACTCGACGTCCAGATCGCCTTCCTCCACTTCGCGGATGTCCACGATCTCGGCCTGGAAATCCTCGCCGAGCGTGACGTTGCGCAGGTGGAAGCCGGTCTTGTTGGCGCCGGCTACGAGGTTGCGGCGGCCTTCGAGGGCGCTGTCGGCGAGGATACGCATTTTTGCCGGCGCGCCGACCGGACCGAGCGAGCCGGCGTCGGCCCCCATCCACTCGGCGATCTCCTGCGGATGCGCCGGACGCACTTCCTTCGCGCCCAGAACCGCCAGCAGCTTGGTCTCGTTGAGCTGGCGGTCGCCGCGCAGCAGCGCCATCACCGGCTGGCCGTCGGCTACCAGGACGAGCGTCTTGATGTGATGCGTCTCCGGCAGCCCGTCAAACGCCGCCACCTCGGCGATCGTCTTCTTGTCGGGCGTGGCGAACTCTTCGGGCGAGAGGTCGCCTTCCACGTCCGGCTGGTCCAGGGCGGGCAGGTTGGCGACGGCTTTCTCGGCGTTGGCGGCGTAGCCGGAGGCCGCACACTCCACCACCAGGTCCTCGCCGGCGTCGGACGGAACCACGAACTCGTGTGACTCACTGCCGCCCATCGCGCCCGAGTCCGCCTCGATCGCCATGTATTCCAGGCCGCAGCGCGAAAAGATGCGGCAATAGGCGTCGTAGTGCTTGTTGTAGCTGACGTCCAGCCCCGCAGCGTCGATATCGAAGGTGTAGGAATCCTTCATCGTGAAGCGGCGCACGCGCATCAGCCCCGACTTGGGGCGGACCTCGTCGCGGAACTTCGCCTGGATCTGGTACCAGATCTGCGGCAACTGCTTGTAGGAGCGCATCTCGCCGCGGGCGAGCCAGGTGACGACCTCTTCCTCGGTCATCCCCAGACACAGATCGCGTCCGAAGCGGTCCTTCAGGCGGAACATGTCCGCGCCGATGGCGTCCCAGCGGCCCGACTCCTGCCAGATCTCGGCCGGGTGCACCTCGGGCAGGAAGATCTCCTGGGCGCCGATGGCGTCCATCTCCTCGCGGATGATCGCCTCGATCTTGTTGAGCGAGCGCTTGGCCAGGTAGAGATAGCAGTAGAAACCGGCCGCGAGCTGGCGCACATACCCGGCGCGCAGCAACAGCTTGTGGCTGACGACCTCGGCGTCCGCCGGAGCTTCGCGCAACGTCGGGATGAAGAGTTGACTCCAACGCATGTTGTTTTTGTCGGGGAGGCGGGAGAGCGGGACCGCTCAGCCTCACGGAATTCCAATCCTAACATGTTAGAATCACGACAAGTTCGGGGGAAATGAGGGACGCCCCGCCCCTGCCGATTTGCGAACCCTTGGACTCCTCGTCTGCACCCGTCACTGATCCTCCGCCGGCTGAGACGCCGCGGCCCGGGCAACGGCCGCTGCTCATCGGGATCGACATCCGCCGCGCCGGCGAGTTCGGCGTCGGCATCTACACCAAGAACCTGGTTCGCTCGCTCGCCCGCGTCGGCTCCGAACACCGCTACGTTCTCGTCGGCGGCCCGCAGAACCGTGAGCACCTGGGCGACTTGGGCCCGAATTTCCGGCTCGTCAACTACACCCGGCGCTTTAGCTCGGTGCGCAGCCACTTCGACTACTGGTTCGTGTTGCGGGCGCTCGGCGTCGACGTCTTCCACATCCCGCACCGCTGGGTGCCGCTGTCAACGCCGGCGCCTTATGTGGTCACGCTGCATGATCTGAACAACCTGTTCTTCCCGAAGGAGCAGGCGTCGGTGAGCATGCAGCGGCTGCGGCGCGCGGTCATGCGGCGGGGCTTGCAGAACGCGGCGCGCATCATCACCGTCTCGCAGGCCACCCGGCGCGACGCGATCAAGAAGCTCGGCTTGAGCGACGACCGCTTTACCACCATCTACGACGCCGTCGACGAGCAGGTCGCCCAGCCCGCTCCCGAAGAGCTGCGGCGGCTGACTCTCGAGCGCTATTCGGTGAAGGACCCGTTCGTGCTCTACGCCGGCCGCATCCAGCCGCACAAGAACATCCCGCGGCTGATCGAAGCGTTCGCCGTCGTCAAGGCGCAACTTGAAAACCACTGGAAGTTTCACAACCTCAAGCTCATCGTCATTGGCGACGATTTGGCGCGCTACCCGGAAGTGCGGCGCGCGGTGATGCGCGGGCGGCTACAGGATTCGGTGCGCTTTTTGGGGTTCGTGCCGCTTGAGACATTGCGCTGCTTCTACAACGAGGCCACCGCGTTCCTGTTTCCGTCGCTGTACGAAGGGTTCGGCATGCCGCCGCTCGAGGCGATGGCGCACGGCACGCCGGTGGTGACCTCGTCGGTCTCGTCGTTGCCTGAGTCGGTCGGCGACGCCGCCGAGCTCGTCAACCCGACCAACGTTTTTGACATCGCCCGCGGGTTGCGAAAAATCCTGCTCGACGACGAATACCGCGACGAGCTGCGCAAGCGCGGTTTCGAGCGCGTGAAGAAGTTCAGTTGGGACCGGTCGGCCGAACGTGTGCTCGAGGTCTACCATGAGGTTGCGCGCAAGACGATGTAGCCGTGCGAGTGTGTAAAATCCTTCAAGGGATGCGATCGTTCTTCGTCTTACCGCCGGCCGTTTTGCTGATCGCGCTGGCATTGCCGGCGCAGCAGCCGGAAGCCCCCCTGCTGTCGGCGCCTTCGCCGGCGCCGGAACAGCCGCTGCCGTTCAGCCACAAGACGCACGCCGCTCAGGGGCTCGAGTGCTCCACTTGCCACCCGATGCCCGACCCGGGCTACTTCGCGGAGATCGCCGAGACCGAGGTGTGTATGAGCTGCCACCTCGAGGTCAAGACCGACAGCGCTGCGATCCAGACGCTGGCCGCGGTGCATCGCGCCGGCGAGACGATCGACTGGAAGCCGGTTTATACGATCCCGGACTTCGTCTACTTCAGCCACCGCGAGCACGTGGAGACAGCCAAAGCCGCGTGTTCGGCCTGCCACGGCGACGTCGCTTCGAGGGATGTGTTGGCGAAGGAGCGCAATCTGTCCATGTCGGGCTGCATCGCCTGTCACAAAGACACCGGTGCCCCGGCGGCCTGCGACTTCTGCCACGCGCCGCGGGGCGCCAATACTTTCGACTAAGCGTCCTTGTCGTGAGGGTTTAGTCGGTTTCGCGACCCTTGCGGCGCATCACGATGAGCCCCAGCAGGACGACGGACAGCACGCCGCAGATGATTCGGAAAGTTTCGGGTTCCATATGAGTTCTCCTTGTGGCCGGACGCGCACAGCGAGGCCGGCGGGCTTATGACGTCGCGTTCATCATCGGCAGCAGTTCGGTGAGGATGCGGACCACGACCGGGCCGACGGTGACGACGAACAACGACGGCAAAATACAGAAAAAGATGGGGAAGACGAGCTTGATGCCGATCTTCGCCGCTTGCTCCTCGGCCCGCTGCCGGGCGGTGAGACGCATGAAGTCGGAGTGCGTGCGCAGCGATTGCGCCAGGCTGGTGCCGAAGCGGTCGGCCTGGATGAGCGTGCCGACGAGCTTCTTCATGTCGTCCACGCCGGTGCGCTCGCCCAGATTGCGCAAGGCGTCGGAGCGGCGCGTGCCGTGGCGCATCTCGAGATTGCAGATCGCCAGCTCGTTTGAAAGTTCGGCGTAGCCGTGCTGCAGCTCGCGCGAGACCTGCATGATCGCCTGGTCGAGGCCGAGCCCGGACTCGACGCAAACCACCAGCAGGTCCAGCCCGTTCGGCAGCGCTTTTTGGATGCGTTTGCGGCGCCGCTTGACCAAATAGCCCAGCGCCTCGTTGGGGCCCATGTAGCCCAGACCCGCGGCCAGCACGCACAGCAGCAGCAAATGGTCTTCGCCGACGCCGGATTGACTGGCGATGACCCACATCCCCAGCGGCAGAACGATCGTCAGCGACGCCTTGATCCCCAAAAACAGCTTCAGGGCCCCGGGCGTGCGGAAGCCGGCCGAGTAGAGCCGCTTCTCCGTCAGCGACAGATCCGCCGGGGAGGCCGGCACCAGGTTGCCGATCTTCGTCAGAGCGTCGCGGAACGCCAGGCTGGGATGGTGGGACTCGGACTGTCGCGCCTCGCCTAGCACCCGCTCGACGACATTCTGCGGGCTCGCCCACAGCTTCATTCCCAGGAAGTAGAGCAGCGAGGTCACGAAGACGAACATTAGAATCGAGATCAACAACACCATGGCTCGAACACCCCCGCCTAGACTTCGATATTGACGATCTGGCGCATGACCAAATAGCCCAAGATCACGAATCCGGCCGCCAGCATCGCCATCCAGCGGCCCATCTCTTCCTCGACGAAGAACTGCATGTGCGCGGGATTGACGAAATAGAGCATCACGCCGACCACCACCGGGATCGCGGTGAGCACGGCGCTCGACATGCGGCCCTGGGCGCTGATGGTGCGGATCTGCCCGCGCAGTTTGAAACGCTCGCGGATCAGCGTGGCCAGCTTGTCGAGGATTTCGGCCAGGTTGCCGCCGGTGCGTTTTTGCAGCACCACCGCGGCGACGAAGAAGCGCACGTCGAGCATCGGCATCCGCCGGGCCAGCTTCTCGAGCGCTGTATCGATGGGAAGTCCCAGGTTCTGCTCCTCGAAGGCGCGCCGGAACTCACCGCCGAGCGGCTCGGGAAACTCCTTGTGCAGCATCTCGAGCGAAACCGAGAAGGCGTGTCCGGCCCGCATGGCGCGCGAGATGAACTGCAGCGCGTCGGGGAACTGCGCCTCGAACGCCCAGATTCGCTTGGAGCGCTTGCGCCGCAGATACACGATCGGAATCGCCGCCGCGGCCGCTGCGATCGGGAAGGCGATCTGCCGAATCTGCGGCGGCGCCAGATACCAGCAGAGGTTGAACGTCACCAGCGCGGTGAGCAGGCAGCCCAGCACCACCTGCCCTGAAGTCCAGCGCACGCCGGCCTGCTCGATGAGGTTGTTGAGCGCTTCGTCGACGTTGAGCTTGGAGAGCACCCAGGCCAGCCAGTGCTTGTTCTGCGTCCCTTCGCCGACGAACAGCGACATCTCGGGCTGCTTCTTCGCAGCCGCCTTCTTGCCTTTCTCCCGCCCGGCGACGCGGTCGCGGGTGCGCGCGGCGTCGCTTTTTTGAAACGCCCGCTGAACCAGGATCCAGGTCAGCGCGGTGACGGCCAGCGTCGCCAGGAAGATGAGGATCAGCAGGGTCATTCCTCGCCGACCTCCAGCACCGCGTCGAAGACCTCCGCCGGCAGTACGTTGCCCATCGCCAGCATCTTTTCGTAGAAGCGCGGGCGGATGCCGGTGGCGGCGAAGCGGCCGCGCACCCGGCCGTCCTGCGTGAGTCCGCGCTTTTCAAAGACGAACAGATCCTGCAGCGTCACCGTGTCGCCTTCGAGACCGCCGACTTCGGTGATCGACATCACCCGGCGCGAACCGTCGCTCAGGCGCGCGGTCTGCACGATCACGTCCACCGCCGAGGAGATCTGCTGGCGGATCGAGGCCAGGCTCAGGTTGGAGCTCGCCATCGTCACCATCACCTCCAGACGCATGATCACGTCGCGCGGCGAGTTGGCGTGGATGGTGGTCAGCGAGCCGTCATGGCCGGTGTTCATTGCCTGCAGCATGTCCAGCGCCTCTTCGCCGCGGCACTCGCCGACCACGATGCGGTCCGGACGCATGCGCAGCGCGTTGACCAGCAGCTCGCGCTGGCGGATCGCGCCGCCGCCCTCCATGTTGGGCGGCCGGGTTTCCAGACGCGCCAGGTGCGGCTGCTTGAGCTGCAGCTCGGCGGCGTCTTCGATGGTGACGATGCGCTCCTTGGGCGAGATGAAAGCCGACAGCCCGTTGAGCATCGTCGTCTTACCCGAACCGGTGCCCCCGGCGACGATGATGTTCAGACGCGTCTTCACGCAGGCTTCGAGCAGCTGCAGCATCTCATGCGTCATCGACTGCTTCTCCACCAGATCCGACGGCATCAGCTTGTCGGTGCCGAACCGGCGGATCGACAGTAGCGGACCGTCGACCGACAGCGGCGGAATGATGGCGTTGACGCGCGAGCCGTCCGGCAGGCGCGCGTCGACCATCGGCGAAGACTCGTCCACGCGCCGCCCCACCTGGCTGACGATCTTGTCGATGATCCGCATCAGGTGGCTGTCGTCTTTGAAAGTGACGCTCGAAAGCTCGAGCTTGCCTTGACGCTCCACGTAGACCTGGCTGTGGCCGTTGACCAAGATGTCGGAGATCGACGGCTCTTGCAGCAGCGGCTCCAGCGGCCCCAGGCCGAAAACCTCGTCGAGCACCTCGCCGACGATCTGGTTGCGCTCGACGGCGCTGAGCAGCGTCTGCTCCTGGTCGACGAGGGTGGAAAGGGCGTCGCGCACCTCCGCCCGCAGCGTCTGCGTCTCGATCGACGCCAGCGCGTCGAGGTTGATCTTGTCGAGCAGCTTGCGGTGCAGCGTGAATTTCAGGTCTTGGCGGCGGCCTTCGAGCGGAGGCCGCTTGTGCGCCAACGGCGAGTTGGCCGGGGCTTTCCAGTTCGACGATTGCAGGCGTTGTTGGAGCTCGGTGACGGACATTCGCTGGGGTCTCTAGCAGCCTTATCGGCAGCCCGGACCCGAACGAAGATGGAAACAGGTGAGAAATCAGGCGCCGCCAAGCAGATTCTTGAACGCCCCCAGCGCTCCGCCGGCCGGCTTGGGCTTCTTGCCGAGCATGTCGCAGACATAGCGCCGCACCACCCGCCCCAGTTCGGCGCTGTCGGCGACGGTCGCGCCTTCGCGCTGCGCCCGCTCGACGCCGGAGGAGTCCTCGGGAAAGGTTGAGGCCACGTCGGCGCGAAAAATCCGCTCCATGTCTTCGATGGACAGCTCGCTGCGGCGGTGCAGGCGGTTGACGAGCACGCGAACCTGGTCGCGCGCGCGGCCCATCTCTTCGAGCAGCGGGATGGTGCGCCGCATCAGAAAAAGCGACGGCATGTCGGGCGAGCAGATAAGGTTCACCTGGTCGGCGGCGTTGACGGCGATCATGCCGAGGTTGTCGCAGACGGTCTCCAGGTCGACGATCACCCAGTCATAGAGCGAGCGGGAGAACTCGAGCACCGCCTCGACCGGGTAGGGCTCGATCAACGCCGGCTCGGGCCGCTCCGGCGCCACCAGCACGTCCACGCCCCGATGCTCCACCACCAGCGACTTCCACAACGCCTCATCGAGTTGGCTCGAGTGACGCAGGGCGTCGAGCACGGTGTATTGCGTCTTCAGGCGCAACAGGAAGCCGATGACGCCCGCCGACAGGCTCATGTCCGCCAGCAAGACGCGTTGCTGCGTCTCCTTGCGGATCTGATAAGCGATCGCGCAGGCCAGCGTCGTGCTTCCCGAACCGCCCTTGACCGGAGCGAACACCAGCAGCTTGCCGCGCCGCGCCGCCGTCGGCCGCACCTGGACGCTACGGCGCTTGCTAATGCGCAGAATCGCCTGGCGCAGATCCTGCGCCGGGAACGGACTCGACAAAAACTCCGCCGCGCCGGCGCGCAAACACTGCAGAATCGTTTCGGGGTCATTGGCGCGGTGCAGCCCGATCACGGATAGATCAGCGCTGGCCTCCATGAGGATCTTGAGCAGCGTGAGCGCGCGCGGCCGATCCGAGCCGACATCGAGCAGGACGGCGTCGAGCAATGCAATCCTGGCGGCCTTTGAGGCTGCGGACTCGTAGTCGCGGATCTCCTCGACGATCTCGAGCTGGTCGACCGAACCGCCGGCCGCCCGAAGGGCCTGCGCCAGGCCGGCGTCCGGACAGACCAGACACGCGCTGATTCGCCCTCCACCCTCTGCTGCGGTGTTTGCGCTCATCGCGAGGACCTTGTCATGGGTCGGAGAGCCGGCCCGCCGGTCCGCCTTTGCGGTCAGGGGCGGGCCGAATCCTCGGCTACGAACGTCTGGACGGTCCGCTCGGCGCCGCGGATCATCTCCACCTCCACCGGCGGCGGGGCCGGCGGCTCCATCACAGCGACCGGCGCCGGCCGCGGAGCCGGAGCGACCGGGTTGCTGACATTGATGGTGGGCTCGATCTGGCCGAACAGCTGGGCTTCCCGCACGCCGGTCGTCTCGGCGGTGTCGGGGTCGTTGGAGTTGCGCAGCACCAACTGCAACCGGCCGTGCGACTGCGCCAGCGTCACCATCTCGGCCTGCGGAGGCGTCAGCAGCACCGTCACCACGGCGACTTTCTGCGGCCGCCCGGAGGCGTCGGGCGACAGACGCTCGCCGGCGGCGAGGACGCGCACGTTGCCCAGCAGCGTGCGCGTCATCTGGCCGGCGTCGGGGTTGTTCGGCGGCATGCCGGTGATTAGCAGGTCGACGCGCGCTTCGGGCAGCACAAAGCCGGCGACGCCGTTGACGTCGTCCACGCGCACCGCCATCGCGCGCATCCCTTCCGGCACTTTCGGGGACAGCCCGACGCCGGAGCCGGCGTCGGCGAGCCGCCGGGCCAACACCGGCTCGCCGACCAGAATGCGGTCGATCGGGGTGCGGCCGATCAGCTCGTCAAAGCCGCTGAAGACGCCTTCGGGGAGTTTCGAAGAGGGCCACTCGTCCAAACGCAGGTCGGAGGCCTCGATCTGCGCGCCGATCTCCAGATCGCGCACGGCGACGACGACCTCGGTGGTGGCCACGTCCTCGGCCGGTCCGGTGTCGCGGACCGCGATCTGGTAGAAGATTCCGGTCACCAGCAACGCCATGCCGGCTGAAATAGCGAGTGCGAGAACGAATCGAGAGCTCATCAGTAGGCATATCGGCGCGGGGGGGATGGGGCGTTATAGAACACCCACACGCAAACTCGAGCGCGCCCGGCGGGCAGCGGTGGGGCGAAGGGCGAGCGAACAAGAAAGGGGCGCAGCCGGGAATGGGCTGCGCCCCTGAAGGCGGCTATGGGATATGGGCGGAGAGCCGACGGCTATCCGCCGGCTTCGGTCAGCTTGATCGCCAGCTTCGAGTAGATCGCTCCCATGCTTTCAGAAAGCTCCGGGACGAACAGGCCCGACGCCACCGCGGCCAAGCTGGCCAGCAGAGCGTATTCCACCAAGTCTTGCGCCTCCTCGTTTCGAAGCAGCAAGCCAAGGCGAATCAGGAAGCCGTTTGCGCAGCGCCGCCCGTGCTGCGGGGCGAGCCGCCAGTTTCTCAGCATGGCAAGACCTCTCTTCTCCAAACGGACCAGCCGCTCTGCTAGGATGCGGCCGCGGACAGCACGCTGCCCATGCGCGAGAAGATGGTGCTGATCGAGGTCGAAATCGCCGGCAGCAGGGCGCCCGCGGCGACCGCCACGAATCCCGCCAACAATGCGTACTCGACCAGGTCCTGACCCTCTTCGTCTTCGGCTAGCGTGCGCAGCTTCAACAAGATCATGTTCAATTTCGCGTTCATTTGATTGTTCTCCTCAGTGGACTTGAGCCGGGCGGAATCGTTGACCCATCCAAAGGGAGCGAACCAACCCGTCACAATTCATATCGACCCGCTCCGTGCGGTCTTTAAGGCTTCCGGGTGCGCTTGACAAGGCGGGGGGAAAGGCGCTCTAATCGAGACTGGCGCGGCGAAATTGCCGCGCCAATCAAGTCTGTGCGCAAGTGGCGGAATTGGCAGACGCGCTAGGTTCAGGTCCTAGTGGGGGTTACTCCCCGTGGAGGTTCAAGTCCTCTCTTGCGCACCACTTTTCAACAACTTACTGGCGATCCTCTGATCGCTCCAGCGATAGCGGCGCCGCCGCTGCAACGGTTCTGTTAACGATTCCCGTGTTCGAGCCCTCTCATGTCGCGGGGCTCCTACGGCGCTGGCACTCTCTTTGAATCGAGGCAAGATCTGGTCCATCGCGTGTTGGGTCAATGGACGGCAGGTGCAACGGTCGTTCCGATCGACCAGCCTGCAGGATGCGAAGCGCCTGCGTGACGAGGTGCTGGGTAAGAAGGCCCGCGGTGAGACGGTCGTCGCGAAGCCGAAACGAACGCGTCCGGCGCCTTTTCGGTCCCGTTCCTCGGCCCGGGGGGCGACACTACCGCCGCACGCAAGGGTTTCAAGACCGCCCAGGTCTCAACCCGCATTCTCGAAGTCGGCGATGTCCAGGAGGTCAACCTGACGCTGGAAAGCGGCGCCGTCACCGAGGTTGTCGAGTTGCAAGCAGGGGCGGAGATGCTCAACACATCCGACACTGCGGTCGGCCGCTGGCGTTTCGCGCCGAGACTCGGATCTGGTTGATTCCAGTGTCTCGAGTGGTGGTGGGCCCTGCAGGATTCGAACCTGCGACCAACGGATTATGAGTCCGCAGCTCTAACCGCTGAGCTAAGGGCCCTCTTTTCAGTAACCGCTTCGCTTTCAATCGGTTGCAGGGGATCCGAACTTCCCGTTCAGCCTGCCGCGGCCCGAAAATGTTCCGGAACTGTACCGGAACCGGAACCGGGCTTCCCGGATTCCCCTGTTCCAAAATCTCGCTCGTGCTCGTTCGCCTGACGGTCCATGCGGTCGAGCGCTTCTCGCATCATGTTGAGCTTCGCCTGGGAGTAGCCCTTGAAGACAAGCGGCTCGTCCTGGCGAAGCAATTGACTCACAAAGTGGTCGGGCGCTCCGCCCGCGCTCTAGGTATTTAGGTATTCCCAGGTATTCCCACCCCCTCCAGCGTAGCAGCCCAACGCTTCTTGATTGTTGTCATAAATAGCTAGATGGTAGATGGGTGACGGTAGATCGGGGACGGGAAGCTGTGAAATACTTTTACAAAGTACTTTGTACAATTATTTCACAGCTTCCCGTCCCCGAACGTTGTCACCGAACGTTATGTCACCGAAGGTTGAACGTTCTGAAAACAACGGATACTTGCGCTCACATTCGCGCAGAACTTCGGACTGAAACGGGACTTCGACCGAGCGCTCGAACTTCAAGCCGTCGCGCGCACGCCGCCCAGCCGGTTCAGCAGCCGCGCCGGTAGGTAGAGAATCGACTTCAGCAGGGCGAACACGTTGTCCACGGCGACTCCCAACAGACGGAACGGCAGCAGGACCACCCACACGATCGGGTACGCGATCAGGGCCAGCAAGGCCAGCGGCCAGCAGACCACGAACAACAGCAGCCACAGGAGGAAAGTCAGCATCGCAGCGTCACCTATTCGTAGCTACGACGTCCGCCGCGACTTTGTTCCCTACTTCTTGTAGGTGATCCAGATCGGACTGGCCCAGGCCATGTTGTCGTCCTCCTGGATCACGCGCACGTAGTAGTAGCTCTCGCCGGGTTCGGCCGCGCGGTCCACGTAGGTCAGCGAAAGTTCGTCCACTCCGGGATGCGTGGTGTAGACGATCTGGTTGTTCTTGATGATGTCGAGCTGGGCGATCTTGGTCGTGCCGATCACGCCGATCTCGAGCTTCGGCGCCTCGCTGGTCTCGTACTCATCGCCCATGGCGTAGCCGCCGGACTGGAAGTCCACCAGGATGTTGTCGGTGGCGGCATAAGTGCGGCGGTCGTAGAGCGAATCCCAGATCGCGCCGTAGCTGCGTTCGGGCGTGTAGACGGCGGCGTAGGAGTTGTGGGTGGCGCGGTGGTCGGAGCTGGCGATGAAGCCCATCTTGTAGCCCTTCGCCAGCGCGTTCCAGATGAAGCCCTTCTCGCGCATCGACCCGGAGGTGATGTAGCCGCCGACGACGATCTCCGTCGCCACCGCCGCCTTCGGCGCGCCGTAGTATTCGTAGGAGTCGCGGTTGCCCTGGTACATCTCCACCAGCCGCTCCACCTTCTCGTTGTTGTAGCGCCAGTCAGTGCCCATCTGGGTGGCGGTGGTGTGCGGGATGCTGAAGCCGTCGGGGCGATCCTTGCCGCCCAGCAGCTTCTTCCACAGCTGGAGCTGGTCGTCTTCAGCCGCGCCGGACGGGCCGGGGCCGGGCTGGATCTGGATCGGCTGGTAGCCGCGGCCCGGCGAGACGATGTTGCGGTGGCCGTCGGGATAGGCGACCGTGCGCTCGTAGTTGAGCAGCGGGTAGAAGAAGCCGGGCAGCTTGTAGATGTCCACGGCTTTGTCGACCATGCGCCAGACGTACTCGCTCAGATCGTCCTGGGGCAGCAGGTGCTCCGAGGGGCCGAGGAAGTCCATGTCGGCGGCGTCGATGGCGTAGCGGTAGACGTCGTACATCGAACCGTCGGACTGGCCGTCGAACGACAGATCGGTGTGGCGATGCAGGTCGCCCCAGGTGACCTTGTAGCGCTTGCCGTTGACCTCCATCTCATGGGTCTTGAACAGCGGTTCGACCAGTTTCGGCTCGTCGTCGGAGACCTCGACCGGCGCGCGCAGGCCCGAGCCGCCGACGACGGTTTCGCGGTCGATCTCGCCCAGCGCCACGCGATCCATATCGATCTTGCCGACGTAGAGGTCGTATTGGGCGAACGCGGGATCTTCGCGCAGCCGGCTCCAGCCGTCGGTCTGGCCGGCCACCCAGAGGTCACCGTTCTTGTCGACCGTCACGCCGGCGCGCTGTTCCTGGCGGCCGTCGGAGAAGGGAATCGCGATGGGCTCGCTCCAGCCGCTGCCGTCAAACATCACCGCCTGGTAGTTCCAATAAGGCAGGATCGAGCGGTTCTCGCGCTCCGGCGGGTTGAAGCGGCCGATCGTGCGCATGCGGACCACGGCCCAGATGCGGCCGCGGCCGTCGACGCGCAGGATCGGATTCTCGGTGAAGGTTTCATACGAGCTGGGCAGGCCGAGCGTCATGCGGCTGCCCAGCACCGGATTGCCGGGCAGCTTTTCATCGAGCCGTCTCACCGGCGTGCGCAGGCGATCGCCGTCGAGCACCCGCACCTCCACGTGGCGGGTGAAGTAGAGGCCGCTTTCGCCGCGCAGGATGCCGTTGATGCCGTGGTTGTCCTTGCCCCAGTTCTTGCCGGAGTTGTCGTAGGCGATCCAGAGCCGGTCGGCGGAGTCGTAGGCGAGCGCGACGTGGGCTTCGAACTCTTCGCCGTCAGTGATGCGCTCCACCGGGCCGAGCTTGCCGTTGCGGAAGCGGCGCAGGAAGACGTCATAGTTGCCGTGGCGGTAGCTGTCCCAGGCGATGGCGGCCTCGCCGCGTGAGTTGACCGCCAGCGCCGGTTCCCAGTCGCTGGCCGGATGTTCGGTGACCTTCATCTCGTCGGACCAGCGGCCGTTGCGCCGAATTTTGAGCGAAATGTCGGTGCGCGGCTCGCCCTCGGACTGCCAGGCCAGAAAAACCTCGCCGTTGAGGCCGGCGGCGAGTTTGGGGAACGTATCCGGCCCGGCCGAGCGCGTGATGCGCTCGACGTCCGACCACGCGCCGCCCGCAAACTCCCGCTGGAACAGGTCCACCGCACCGTTGACAGTCGCCGACCAGACCGCCAGCACGGACTGGGAGCCGGTGGAGAGCAGCTCGATCTGGTAGTAGTCGCCGGCGGCCGGAGAGATCTCTTCGGCGGCGCTCCACGTCTCGCCGTCGTCGGAGTAGCGGATCCAGAGCCGCTCCTGGCGGTTCTGGTGCGAGATCCAGGCCGACCAGATGCGTCCGTCGGGACCGACGGCCAGCGCTGGGTAGTCGTCATCGGTTTCCGGCCCGGCCATCTCCGCCGAGTACGGCATGCGCTCCACTTGGATGCGGCCGTCGAGCAGCGAGACGGGCGCCATGAAAGAGACGGCGCCGGCGCGGAACTCGACGTCGCCTTGGGCCGTGTTTAGCTGGACGACGGCGGAGTCCGGGCCGTCAACTTCCAGCAGGAGCCCTTTCCATTTGGTCTTGGGAAAGACGGCCTGCTCCTGCGGCAGCAGGTTGATGTTGCCGTCGACCTGGTTGCCGACCTTCCAGGAAGTCTCGGAAAACGTTTCGCCGGGAGCGAAATGGTGGACCGCGATGATCTTTGCCGAGCCGACCGAGCCCGACCAGTCGACCGGAGCGGCATCGGCGCCGCCAAACAGGACGCGGAATCGCTGCGGTGCAGCGGAGGCGAGGGCGGCGAAGGCCAGCAGGAGCGCAACAGGGCGAAACATCGCCTTCCAGGATAGAACGCTCTCGGTAGGACGAACATTCCTGTTCGTTCATTCTTGTTCGTCCTCACATGCTCGCGACGGGCAGGAATGCCCTTCCCACTCGGAACCCCTACTCCACGGCGACCACGGCCGCGTCGCTGGTGTTGCCTTCCTGGTCGACGGCGAAGATGCGGTACTCGAGCTTGCCGCCGGGTGCGTCCGCGTCGCTGAATGCCGGCGCCGTCAGCAGCTCCTCCTGCAGCGACATCCCGCCTCGTTCGACCCGATACCCCGCCAAGTCGCGCTCCGGCGAGGCCGACCACGACAGCTCCACCGACTGCGGCGTGCGGATCACGCGGACGCCTTGTGGCGCCGCCGGCGGAAAGACGTCTTGCGGCGTGATCGAGACCACGAGCGACGGCGGCCCCGGAACCGATCCGGTCGCCGCATCGGCCCGGCCGCGCACGCGGTAGCGGTAGGCGACATCGAAGCGCGCCGACTCGTCCAGCAGTTGCGCCTCGCCGGACTGACCGACTTCCGCAAACGCGCCCTCTTCGACGGCGCGCTCCACTGTGTAGTCGGTTGCGCGGTCGGTCTCGGACCAGACCAGCGCGACGCCGCTTTCGCGCGCTTCGGCCCGCAGGTTCGTCGGCGCCGCGGGGGGCTCGGTCAACTCCAGCACCTGGAGCGCCGACCAGGGCGAAAATTTGCCTTTTTCCGTGACCGCCTGGACGGCAAACGCCGTGCGCTGGCCATAGCGGTCGGAGACGGCGACCTCGGCCTCGGCGTCGTCGGGACCGGCTTCGGCGACGACCTTGAAGTAGGGCGCCAACGCTTCGGGCGCGGCCGGCGGCGTGTCCCTCGCGACTTCGACCGCGTAAATCACCATGCGGTCGAGATCCTGGAGCGCGGCGCCTTCGGTGGTCAGGCGCACCGGAGACCAGCGCAGCAGCGCCTTGTCTTCAAATTGTTGAGCCTGGAAACCTTCGACCCGCGCGGGAATCTTCAGCAGCGGCGGCAGCGGCTCGCCGACCTGTCCGCAAGAAAGACAAAGCGAACAACAAGCAGTGAGCAGTAAGCAGTAGATTCGCATCCGCTCTGTTCACCGCTCACCGTTCACTGCTCACTTCCCTAGAGGATGTAGCGGCTCAGGTCCTGATCCTTGGCGATCTCGGCCAACTGCTTGCGCACGAACTCGGGGTCGATCTTCACCGACTTCTTCTTCATGTCGGGCCCCTCGAAGGAGATCTCTTCGAGCAGCTTCTCCATGATGGTGTGCAGCCGGCGGGCGCCGATGTTTTCGGTGTCCTGGTTGATCTCCATCGCGATGCGGGCGATCTCGGCGACGGCGTCGTCGGTGAACTTGAGCTTGATGCCCTCGGTCTCCATCAAGGCGACGTACTGCTTGATCAGGGCATTCTTGGGCTCGGTGAGGATGCGGATGAAGTCATCCACGTCCAGAGATTTCAGCTCCACCCGGATCGGGAAGCGGCCCTGCAACTCAGGGATCATGTCCGACGGCTTGGAGACGTGGAACGCGCCGGCGGCGATGAACAGGATGTGGTCGGTGCGCACCATGCCGTAGCGGGTGCTCACGGTGGTGCCTTCGACGATCGGCAGGATGTCGCGCTGCACGCCCTCGCGGCTGACGTCGGGACCGCGGCCGCCCTCGCGCCCGGCGATCTTGTCCATCTCATCGAGGAAGATGATGCCGGACTGCTCCACCCGGTCGACGGCGGTGCGGGTGATCTGCTCCATGTCGATGAGCTTCGATTCCTCTTCCTGGACGAGGTAGTCGAAGGCTTCGGCGACGCGGATCTTGCGGCGGCGCGGCTTGCCGCCAAACAGGCCGGGCAGCATGTCGCGGAGGTTGATGTCCATCTCCTCGACGCCGGTGTTGGTGATGATCTCGATGGGCGTGTTGCGCTCACGCACCTCCAGATCCACCATCCGCTCGTCGAGCTTGCCTTCGCGCAGGCTCTTGCGCAGCTTTTCACGAGTGCGACGGATGCTGTCGGCGCTCTCTTCCTTCTTGCCCTCTTCCTTGTCCTTGTCGCCCTCGCCGTCCTGCAAAGGCATCAACAGGTCCAGCAGGCGCTCTTCGGCGTTGGCTTCGGCGCGGTCGGCCACCATGTCCAGCTTTTCTTCGCGGATCATGTCGATGGCGACCTCGAGCAGGTCGCGAACCATCGAGTCGACGTCGCGGCCGACGTAGCCCACTTCGGTGAACTTGGTGGCTTCCACCTTGAGGAACGGCGAGTTCGACAGCTTCGCCAGCCGCCGGGCGATCTCGGTCTTGCCGACGCCGGTGGGCCCAATCATCAGGATGTTCTTGGGCATCACCTCCTCAGCCATTTCGGGGCTGAGTTTCTGGCGCCGCACGCGGTTGCGCAGCGCGATGGCGACGGCGCGTTTGGCGTCCTTCTGGGCGACGACGTGTTTGTCGAGCTGCTCGACGATCTCACGCGGTGTGAGTTCGTCCAGCTGCGGAGCGTCGGATCCGGTCGAGCCGGGCAGGTAGATAACCATGGAAACGCGGGTTTACCCCAACTCCTCGAAGTGGAAGTTGTCGTTGGTATAGATGCAGATGCGCGCCGCGATCTTCATCGCAGCTTCGGCGACTTCGCGCGCGCTGAGCTCGGTGTGCTCGATCAGCGCCGAAGCCGCGGCGGTGGCAAACGAGCCGCCCGAGCCGACGGCCGCATAGGCTTCGTCATGCTCGATGACGTCGCCGGTGCCGCTGATGAGCAGCGTGACGCGCTCGTCGGCGGTGAGCAACACCGCTTCGAGATGCCGCAGCGACTTGTCGGTGCGCCAGTCCTTGGCGAGTTCGACAGCCGAACGGCTCAAGTTGCCGTTGTACTGCTGCAGCTTGTCTTCGAAGCGCTGGAACAGCGACATCGCGTCCGCGGTGGAGCCGGCGAAACCGGCGAGGATTTTCTCGTTATAAAGACGCCTGGTCTTGCGGGCGGCGGACTTGATGACCTCGCTGCCCAGGGTGACCTGGCCGTCGCTGGCCATGACGACTTTACCGCCGCGGCGCACGCAGAGAACTGTGGTGGATCGGATTTCAGGTAGCGACATGGAGACGCAAACCTTTAAGTATAGCGCCGCCCTTGGAAAGGTGGCCGAAAGCGCCGGCGGGGGAGGCCCCGGCTAGCGGACGTACTGCAGGATCTGATGGGCTCGTTCGGCGGTTTGGGCGCGGTTGCCCTGAACGTCGCGCTGCATGTCGAAGATCTTGCCTAGCAGGGCGGCAACCTGGAGCGCTACAAGATCCTGCACGACGCACCCAGACCATCGGACCAATCGGGGATTGAACGGGTTCGAACTGCCCAGGCCCGCCCTACCGGAAGATGAAGTACAGCACCGCCAACACCGCGCATAAAATGCCCGCCAGGCGGCGCGGGTCGATCCCTTCCTCGGTGTAGGGCGTAGTGAAGACGCTGAGCGGGTTCTCCCAGGTCAACCCCTCGATCTTCTCGCGCGGCGGCGGGGGAGTCATCCAACTCACGATCGTAAAGACGCCCATGCACAGGAAGGTCAACAGGCAGGCTTGCCTGAGGAACGGCAGACCCAGACCGGCGGTCAACAAGCGCGTCTCCGACAGCAGCGGCTGCGTCGGCGGCGATCCCACCAGCGGCACATCCACCAGGAACGCCCCAGCCCCCAGCATGAAGCCGATGATCAGGGTGGCCAGCGCCGCCTGCTGGGTGCCGCGCCGCCAGAAAACGCCCATCAGGAAGACAGCCGTGATCGGCGGCGCCAGCGCGGCGGCGATCTGCTGCACGGCGGCGAAAATCGACGTGAATTTCTCACCCTGCGTCGACCAGGCCATCGCCAGGATCATCACGCCCACCGCGCTCCAGCGGCCGATCTGGACTTGCTGCCGGTCGGACGTGCTGGGGCGCAGGCGCTGCACGATGTCGACGGCGACCAGCGTGGCGCAGCTGTTCAGCGCGGCTGCGATGGTGCTCATCAGGGCCGCCAAAAGGCCGGCCGAGATCAGCCCGCGTAGCCCGGTCGGCGTCAGCTCTTGGATCAGGAAGGGCAGCGCCTGGTTGGCGTTGTCGCCGATCTGGTCGCGGAAGATGGCGTAGGCGATCACGCCGGGGAAGACCAGGATGAAGACCGGAAGGATTTTGAGGAAGCCGGCGAACAGCGGACCGATCTGCGCGTCGCGCTCGGTCTTGGCCGCCAGCACGCGCTGCACGATCGTCTGGTCGGTGCACCAATACCACGTGCCCAACACCCAGTAGCCCATCACGAAGCTCAGCCAATCGGCTTCAGTCGTCTTGTCGGTCCAGATCATCGAGAGCTGATCGGGCTTCACCGCCGCCTTGAGGCCGTCGTAGGAAGTGATCCCGGCTTCGGGCAGAGCCATCACCGCCAGCACGGTCACGATGATCGAGCCGGCAATTAAAAGCACCGTCTGAACCGTTTCGGTGACAACCACAGCTTTGAGGCCGCCGGCCACCGTGTAGATGCCGGTGACCACCGAGATCAGCACGATCGAAGCGTAGACGTCGATGCCGAAAAACTGCTCGAAGACCGTCGCGCCGGCATAGAGGCTCATCCCGATGTGGATGAACAGGGCGCCCAGGATCGCCATGAACGCCAGAAACGAGCGCGACGAGGGGCCGAAGCGCTTTTCGACGTACTCGGGCAGCGTCTCGATCTGGTTGCGGAAGTAGAACGGCGCGAACACCAGCGCCAGGATGATCAGCGTCACCGGCGCCAGCCACTCATAGTTTCCCCACACCAAGCCGTGTTCGTAGCCCGAGGCGCACAACCCCACTAAGTGGATCGTGGAGATATTGGAGGCGAACAGCGCGGCGCCGATGACAGGCCAGCGCAGCGAGCGGCCGGCGAGGAAGTAGGCCTCGCCCGTCATCGTGGTCTTGCGCGTCACCCAAAGGCCCACGGCGAGGATGCCGAGCATGTAGGCGACGATGATGATCAGATCGAGAACGGGGATCTGCAGCTCTGCGGAGAACATCGGCGTCGAAACAGTGTACACGCAACCTAGTCGGGCGTGTGCGCGGGCCGACTGCTGTGGTAGATCGCCCGACCCGCCGCCGGGAACAGCTCCAGCAAACCCATCGCCCGCTCGCCCCAACCCGGGCGGCACAGCAGCCAGGAGATGGCGAAACTGCCGCGCTGCACCCATCCCAGGCGGCGGCGCTGGCGACGGACGTATTGCTCCGCCGCCGAGGGGAAGTCCGATTCTCCGCGCAGCCAGGCGCCGGCTGCGTCGGCCGCGTCGATGCCCGCCGCCAGAGCGTTGGTCACACCCAGGCCCAGGAACGGGGCGGTCATGCCGGCGCCGTCTCCGGCCAGGAAGATGTCGCCCGCGATCGGCTCCTTCGCCGTGAGGGGGACTTGGGCGATGGTGCGCAGCGTATCCGGGATCGGCTCGGCGCGGCCGATGCGGCGGTCGAGTGCGGGGTTGGCGCGGCGGATCGAGTCGATCAGGTTTTCCGGCTTACCGCCGGCGGCGCGCAGGGTCTCCTCGCGAGCCAGGATTCCCAGCGTGCCTAGCTCGCCGTCGACGTTCACGAAGCCGCAATGCCCGCCCGGGAACAAGTAGAGCCGTACGGCGTCCTCGAGCGGCGGCCGGCTGTATTGCAGTTTGACGCCGATGTAGGGGCTGGGGCGTTCGAGGAATTTACGGCCGAGTGCGCGGTCGAGCCCCACGCGCTTGCCCCAGGCGCCGATCACGGCGCGCGCCTGCACTGCCAAGCCGTCGGCGCGGATGGAAAAGCCCCGCTGAGCCGAGCCCTCGACTGCTTCCACGCGTACGCCTTCGAGAAACTCCGCCCCCAGCTCCTCAGCTTCGGCTCGCAGGGCTGCGTCGAGCGAGCGCCGCGAGAGTCCCCAACCGCCGACCGCCAGGGGCATCTCGAACTTGCCGCCGCCGGCGCCGTGCAGTCCCAGGCTCGAGATCGCAACCGGGCCGAGCGCCTCCACGCGGCGCATCGCGCCGAGCGTTTCGAGAGAATGGCGCGCTTCGCCGGAGAGGAACTCGCCGCAGAAGCGTGAGGGCCGGCCGCGCAGGGCTTCCAGTACCACCACGCGCCATCCTTGGCGGCAGGCGCGCAGCGCCGCCGCACAGCCGGCGGCGCCGCCGCCGACGATGGCGATGTCGGCCTCCCGCGTCATGGCCGGATCACCGCCGTCATGCGGCGCCACGGCCAATGCTCTTCCACGCAAGCCGCCGGAAAGCCCGCCTCGGCCGCCATGGCGCGCAGCTCCGCGACGGTGTAGGAGCGCTGGATGGAGAGCAGGCCGTCGTGATGGGCCATCCGGCTCCGCGCCATCACCGGGGCGGTGAGGCGAAACAGCACTTCCGACGTGCGCCCGCGGACCAGATCGTGCAGCGCGACAGGCCCTTTCGTCAGCCGCGCCAGTTCCCGCATGGCGCGGATGAGCGTGGGGGGATCGAGGTGGTGCAGAGTGAGCGTTGAGAAGGCGGCGTCGAACGCTTGATCGGCGAAGGGTGCGGAAAGCATATCGCCGGCCAGCAGGCTCACGTCGTCCGGCCGGATGACCAGGTTGCGCTGCGCCAGATCGAGCGCAAAAAACTCCGCACGCACGCCTGCGCGCCGGGCCTTACGCGCCAGCCAGGACGACAGCGAAGCGCTGCCGCATCCCGCTTCGAGCACGCGCGCGGTGCGCCCGGCGCGGGCGGCGGCCTCGATGGCCGGCCAGATATGCCGCTTGAGCGGAACCAGTCCGCCCAACAGCCGGTTGTAGCGAGCCATCTCCAGCAGGTTCGCGCGCACCTCCTCCTCGGACCCCTCGCCCAGTTCGAGCAGTTCGAGTTGCAGGCTGCGGACGGGCGGCGCGGCGGAGCGTGCGAGCAGAGAGATCACCCCGGCATCGCTCCCGCCGCCGCCGTCGACAGCACTTGAGGCAGATCCGCCACCGTCTCCACCACCGCAACGCAGTCCCACTGCCGCAGACGCTCAGCGGACGTCACGCCGCTGAGCACTCCCACGAACGGCACGCCGGCGCGCTGAGCGGCTTCGGCGTCGACCGCGTTGTCGCCCACGTAGAGCGCCTCGGCCGGGCGGACGCGCAGCCGCTCGAGCGCCAGCAGCAGGCCTTCGGGATGCGGCTTGTGGCTCTGGACGTCGTCGCCGCCGATGATGGCGCCGAACCGGCCGCGCAGCCCGGTGCGTTCGAAAACCTCTTCGATGCGGCAGCGGTACTTGGTGGAAACCACGCCGAGCTGTGAGCCTTGATCGCTGAGGCCCGCGATCGTCTCGGCAGCGCCGGGCAGCAGGCGGGTCAACTGCACCATGATCACGTCGGAGCGCTCGCGCCACAGCCGCCGGAACTCACGCGCTTGCGGCCGCATGGACTCTCCGGCGACCGCCGCCAGCGAGTCTTCGAGGCTGAGCCCGATGGTTGCGCGAATGGCGTCCGGCTGGGCAGCCGGAAGGCCCAAACCGGCAAGCCCTATGTTGAAACAGTCGATGATCGCCTCCGAGGAGTCGGCTAGCGTGTAGTCGAAGTCGAACAGGATGGTGCTCGGCGCCACCTCATGAGTGTGTCAGGAAGAGGCCGGCTGTACACCTTACTGTTACGCTGGAACTTCGCAACCACAGGAGGTCTTGCCCACTTGATTCGCAATGCCGTAGTGCCCGTCGCCGGGCTTGGAACCCGTCTACTGCCGGCCACCAAGTCCCAGCCGAAAGAGATGCTTCCGGTCGCAAAGAAGCCGATCGTGCAATACGTCGTGGAGGAATTGGCTCGGAACCACGTCGATCGGCTGCTGTTCGTCACCGGCCGCGGCAAGCACTCCATTGAGAATCATTTCGACCGCGACCCGGATCTGCGGGCCGCGCTCGAGCGCGCGAATAAGCAGGACCTGCTCGAGGAGTTGGCCTTCGAGGGGATCGGGCTGAGCTTCATGTACACCCGGCAGGCCGCCCAGAACGGCCTGGGAGACGCCATCCTTTATGGCGAGCCGTTCGTGGGGCATGAACCGTTCCTGGTCGCCCTGGGCGACTCGATCATCGGCATGAACGGCGAGTCCGACATTTGCAGCCGCATGGCCAAGGCCTATGAAGACACGCACGCCGCGGCGGTGATCGCCGTCGAAGAAGTGCCGCGCGAGCAGACCCGCCACTACGGCGTGGTCAAACCCGAGGGCGACGGCGACGTGTTCGCCATCAGCGATGTGGTCGAGAAGCCTAAGCCCGAAGAGGCGCCTTCCAATCTCGCCATCGCCGGCCGCTATGTGTTTGCACCGCTGATTTTCGATATGCTGCGCCGCGTGGAGCCGGACAAGAAGGGCGAGATCCAGCTCACCGACGCCATCCGGATGCTCTGCCGCACCGGGCGTCGCGTGGTCGGCGTGAAACTCAACCGCAACGAGAAGCGCTACGACATCGGCAACTTCCCAAGCTACTACGAGACCTTCACGGAGTTCGCTCTGGCTGACCCGGTGCACGGGGCCGAGTTCCGCGAGAGACTGAAGCGGCTGCTCGCCAACTGATTGTCAAAGAAAATGCGCGCGCTGTTGCTCATCGATCTGCAGTATGACTTCATGCCCGGGGGCGCCCTGGCTGTTCCGCAGGGCGACGCGACCGTGCTGGTCGCCAACCGCCTGCTGGACCGTTTTGGCTTTGTCGTCGCCAGCCAGGACTGGCACCCGGCCGATCATTTGAGCTTCGCGAGCCAGCATCCGGGGCATGAGCCGCTGGAAGAAATCGAGCTCGACGGCCTGTCGCAGACGCTTTGGCCGGACCACTGCGTTCAGGGGTCGCACGGCGCCGAGCTGCATCATGAACTGCGCACCGGTTCGATCGATCGCGTGATTCGCAAGGGCGAAGACCGCCGCGTGGACAGCTACAGCGCGTTCTTTGATAACGCCCGCCGCCGCAAGACCGATCTGGAGGCGACGCTGCGCGAGCAGGGCGTGGAAGAACTGGTCGTGCTCGGTCTGGCCACGGACTACTGCGTGCTCTTCAGCGTGCTGGACGCCCTCGATCTGGGTTTTCGAGTGAGTGTGGTGCGCGATGGTTGCCGCGGCATCGATCAACCCGCCGGCGGCGTCGACGCCGCTTGGCGCCGCATGGAAGAGGCCGGCGCGGCGATCGTGGACAGTCAGGAAGTGAGCTGAGTGAGCGGCGAGTTGGAAGTTTTGGGTGAAGGCCGCTTTCTGCGGCTGCTCAGCCGCAAGAGCTGGGAGTTCGTGGAGCGTCCGAACGCTTCGGGCGTGGTGGTGATCGCCTCGATCAACCGCGAGGGCGAAGCTGTTTTCGTGGAGCAGTACCGTGAGGCGGTGCAGAACCATGTGATCGAATGGCCCGCCGGGCTGGTGGGCGACGAGGATGGCGCTGAAGACGAGGCGCTCGAGGCCGCCGCTGCGCGCGAACTCGAAGAAGAAACCGGCTACCGGGCCGGACGCATTCGGGTGGTCGCCGAAGGGCCGTCGTCGGCGGGGATGTCGGATGAGATCACGGTCTTCCTGATTGCCGAGGAGCTCGAGAAGGTCGGCGACGGCGGCGGCGTAGGCAACGAGAGCATCGTGGTGCGCCATGTCCCGGCTGAGCGCGTCGACGCCTGGCTCGCCGAGCAGATGGCCGCGGGCAAGCTGGTGGATCCCAAGGTTTTCGTCGGCCTGTACTTCCTGAAGCGCGCTGCGTCACATCGACGCTGAATCGCGCTGCGTCCACATGGTCGAGCGGTTCTTCCGCACCCCTGAATGCACGGGGACGGCGCCTTGTGGCGAAGCTCAGATGCGCGACAGGTCGAAGACCTTGTCCATGAAGGATTGAGCCGGGCCGAGATGATCCGGTTCACAAGGGCGCATCCCAAAAGCCCCGTTGAGGCATCCGACTTGAACGCGAACAAGCCGCCGGCTCGACCGAGACCGCGCAGATCTCTTGCAGGATCTCCACCGTGGAACGCACCAGAGAGTCTGGCGAACAGAGCGACGATTGGGCGACCAAGAACGTGAAGACAGAGGTCGCGGTTCCACCGCCGGATACGGAAAACCGTATGTCCGGTGGTGTGGGAGGGCGGCCTCGCGCCGCCCGACCCGATCGTTTTCCCTACCCGACCAGCGCCACTTCCGGCTGTACCTGCGTGAAGACGTACGGGCCTTCCGGGATCACCAGCACCGACGCCCCGGCCGCCAGCTTTGCACGCAGCGCATCGAACGCCTCCTGCGGCGTGTCGAAGCTCGGCCCCCACAGACAGGCCCGGTCCTCGGCGGAGATGCCCGGTAGGCAAAACGCTAAATTCGCGTCCTTGGCCACCAGCGCTAGCTTTTCCGCCTGCCACTGGTCGACCGTCACCGGTGCGCCGGCCAGATCCGCGAGCAGGGTCTGCGCGTCGCGTCCGCTGCGGACGAGTTCGGAGAACTCCGGCCCGCCCAAGCCTTCGCTGCACGCAGCCACCAGCAGGATCGTGCCGCCCGGCTTGACCACATGCGACGCCGCGGTCACGCCCTTCACCGCTTGGTAGTAGGTCAGATCCAGCGGATAGCCGCCCGACGTGGTCACTACCAGATCCGCCTTCTCTTCCACTGCCGCCAGCGTCGACTGACGCACGAAGCGGACGCCCTCGGAGTGCGCCGCGCGCGGCTCTCCGGCGAACACGGCCGCGATGCCGCGCGTGCGGGTGAGCGCCACGTCCACCATAAAGTCGTGTCCGGCCATGCCGGCGATCTCAATGAGTTCACGGTGCAGCGGGTTCTCCGGAAAGGAGCCCTCGGTCGCCGCCCCATCGCGCATGAACAGCGGCGAGTGCAGCCGTTTGATCGTGCGCTCGCCTGCAAGGCCGATGGAGATCAGCTTACGGCCGCCGGAAAAGCCGGCCATCAGGTGCGGCTCGATGAAGCCGAGCGTGATGTGCAGATCCGCCTCGACGAAGCGCTTGTCGATGTAAACCTCGGTGCCGCCCTGGGTCTGGCCCAGATGCGCCTGCTCGTCGAGATTTTTCGCGCGATGGGAATCGACCGCACACTCGGCCAAAATGTCGGCGCCGACGATCTCATCGAGCTCCGCCGGCGTCGCCTCGCGGTGCAGGCCGGTGGCGATCAGAATCCGCACGCTCGACTTCGGGATGCCGCCTTCTTCGAGCGCCCGCAAAATCTCGGGCAGCACCAGCTTGTTCGGCGCGGGGCGCGTGATGTCGCACACGGAGATGGCGGCGGTCTTCTTGCCCTGCGCCAGCTCGCGCAGCGACGGGCAACCGATCGGCGTCTCGATCGCCTCCGCAATCGCCGCCCGGGCGTCGGGCAGGTCGGGAGCATAACGCGGCTCCAGCACCGCGGCCGAAGCGGGAATTTCGAGCGGAAGGCCGGTTTTGCCGTAGGCGAGCGTGACTTGCATTTCTCTGGTCATCCTACCAGCGACGCGGGCGAGGCCGAGCGCACCCAACCGTTTCACACCACGAAGCCGGCCGCGATCACCCCGAAGTAGCCCTTTTGGGCTGAGTTACCATCGAAAGAATGACCCGCCGTACGTTGCTCTCGCTCATGGCCGCCGCCGCGGCCGCGCCCGCCCAGAAGCGTCCGACGCCGATGGCGGAATTCGTCCGCCGCAATGACGAAGCGGTCGAGAGCTACCTCGAGAGGCAGAACACCGACCCGACCAGCCGTTGGCAAGGCGCCATCCCCGACGCCTCCGGCTTGCACGAACCCGGCACGGCCTCCGGCATCCTGGCGCGCGGCGTGGCCGCCTACGTCCACCCGGAATCGAAGTATTCGAAGAGCCCCGTCCTGCGAAAGCGCCTGGAAATGGCCATCGAGCACATGGAGCGGGTCCAGACGCCGGACGGCAACTTCGATCTGCTAATCACCAACTTCAATTCGCCCCCCGATACCGCCTTCATCACCCGCAACCTCGCGAGCGCCGCCTTCGTGGCGCGCCAGGAAGGGGCCGAGGAGATCTTTGAGCGCATGACGCCGCTGCTCGAACGCTGTGGCGAGGGCCTGGTCGACGGCGGCGTCCATACGCCCAACCACCGCTGGGTCGCCTGCGCGGCGTTGGCGCAGTTGTATGACTTGTACAAGACCGAGGCCTACAAGGACCGCGTGGACGAGTGGTTGATGGAGACCATCGACATCGACTCCGACGGCCAGTACTCCGAACAGTCCACCACCGTCTACAACGCCATCGTCAACGACTGCCTGGTGACCGTGGCCAAGAAGCTCGAGCGGCCCGAACTGCTCGAGCCCGTGCGCCGCAACCTCGAAGCGATGCTGTATCTGCTGCACCCAAACTACGAGGTCGTCACCGAGATCTCGCATCGGCAGGACCGCGGCGCGATTGGCGACATGGGGCGCTACTGGTTCGCGCTGCGCTCCATGGCGCGCGAAGACGACAACGGCCAACTCGAAACGCTGGTGCGGCACTTCGAGCCGCAAAATTCCGCGCTGAACCTGCTGCTCGAATTTCCCGAGCTGCAGGCGCCCGGCCCGACGCCGCAGCCGGTTCCCGACGACTACCTGAAGACCTTCCCGCAGTCGCGCCTGGCCCACATCCGCCGCGGCAAGACCAGCGCGATGGTGATTCTCGAGGACAACAGCCGCTTCTTCGCCGTCCGCCGCGGCGACGCCGTCGTCGAGGGCGTGCGCTTCGCCTCGGCCTTTTTCGGCAAAGGCCAGTTCCGTCCCGACCGCGGCGAGATGCGCGACGGCGCGTTCTTCATGGAGCAGAAGCTCGAAGCGGCCTACTACCAACCCTTCGGCGACGGCCGCACCCAGCCCTGGGGTGTGGACCAGTGGTACAAACTGCGCCCCGGCCGCGAGGCGACCGAGGTCAACCGCATCACCTACCGCGCCGAAATCCACGAAAAGCCCAACGGCTTCGACGTGCGCGTCAGGGCCGAGGGCGTGGACTGGATTCCCTTCGCGATCGAGATCAACCTGCGCCCCGGCGGCAAGCTCGAAGGCGTGGTCGAGGCGAAGGAAGCGGACTCCTACCTGCTCGCAGACGGCTACGCCAGCTACACGGTCGGCGACGACACCGTGCGCTTCGGCCCGGGACTGGCGCAGACGCAGTACGTGCAGGTTCGCGGCGCCGATGCCAAGCTTTCGGGCACGAGCGTCTATTTGACGACCTATACGCCCGTCGACCGGACGATCGAGTTTCGCTGGTAGCGACGACCTGAAATCATAGGAACCGCCGGCGGCCTTCGCTCTGTGACAATCTCATAGACACCGGCGCGGCATTCCCGGTTCCCCGACTGTCGCGTCGAGGCCGCTCATGTTCGACCTGTTTACCGATTCCGCCCGGCGCGTGATCTTCTTCGCCCGGCAAGGAGTCGCCGAGATCGGCGGCCGGGAGATCGACTCCGATTTCCTGCTGTGGGGCTTGGCGCGCGAAGCGCCGCTGTTGCTCGAAGAGGCCGGCGCGCCGGATCTGCTCGACGCGATTGCACAAGACCGCACCGCGGCGGACAAACCGCCGCCTGACGACGACCTGCCGCTGGGCCGCGACGCTCATACCGCCCTCATCCAGGCGACCCAGGAAGCCAAGCGGATGGGCTCGCCGCTGGTCACTCCGGCGCACCTGCTGCTGGGGCTGCTGGCCGACCACCGGTCCGCGGCGGGTAAACGATTGAGCCGGCTGGGCTTGGTCGCCGAGCAGGTGCGCCTGCTGGCGCGCCGCTAGGGCGCTTCGGACAGGCGCCCTTTTCGCGATTTTCCCTATTTTCAGCTTGACTCTTCTGCGATACACTTGTGCGGAAACGTACCATGCAACGCGCTCTGCTCCTCGTCGCCGCAGCCCTCGTAATCACGGTCGCCCTCGCCGCCGGCTTCGTCGCCATCCACGAACCCGCCAGCCGGGATCTCACCGATTTGGAGATCGAGGCGACTCCCGAGCGACTCGCGCGCGGCGAGTATCTGGTTCACACGGTCAGCGGCTGATTCCACTGCCACACCGAGTTCGACCAGACCAAGCGGCGGCATCCCGTCACCGGCCCCGAAGGCGCCGGCGGCATGTGCCTGACCCCGGATATCGGCTTCCCCGGCACGGTCTGCACGCCCAACATCACCCAGGACAAGGAAACCGGCATCGGCGACTGGACCGACGATGAGATCCTGCGGGCCTTCCGCGAAGGGATCTCACGCGACGGCCGGGCGCTGTTCCCGATGATGCCGTACGAAGTCTTCAAGGAGATGGCCGACGAAGACGCCTACTCGATCGTCGCCTACCTGCGCACGGTCGAGCCGGTCCGCCGGCCCGAGCCGCACGCCACGAAGATCGACTTCCCGGTTAGTTTCTTCATCGAGTTCGAGCCGCAGCCCGTCGAGGCTCCAGTGGTCGCGCCGGACCGTAGCGACCAGGTCGCCTGGGGCGGCTACATGGCCACTATCGCCGGCTGTCGCTTCTGCCATTTGGAGGGCAAGGGCGGCGAGGAATTCGAGACGCTCGCCGGCGTGGTCCGCTCGTCGAACATCACCACCGCCGAGACCGGCGTGCTGCCGCCGACGGCCGAGGGCTTCGTGCGGATGTTCCAGTCCTATCAGAACGGCGCTCTGGCTGAAGGGCACCCCGATGAAGACTATACGGTAATGGGCTGGCGCGACTACGCCAACATGACCGAGGAGGACCTGCGGGCCATCCACGCCTGGTTCAAACAAGTCGAGCCGGTGGAAAACCAGGTCCAGACCTACTCCGCCTCGGCCGAGTAGGTCTCCGCGCCACAGAACCGCAGGCGTCAGCCTGCGGGCCCGCACCCTCACGGGCGCGGTTCTCTGGCTAAGCCAGCAAATCCCGCAACCGCGCCGCGTTGACATTGCCGCCCGACAGCATCAGCGCCACCGTCGAGCCCCTGGGATACTTGACCCGGCCGGTCAACAGCGCCGCAAAGCAGGCCGCGCCCGACGGTTCCACCACCACCTTCACCTTCTCGATAATCGCCTTGAGCGCCTCGACGATCTCGTCGTCGGTCACCAGCACGACGTCGTCCACCAGCCGTCGGATGCGGTCCAGTACGATCTCGCCGGTGAATGGCGCCGCCAACCCGTCCGCGACGGTCGCCACGCGATCCAGTCGCACCAGCTCGCCCTTGTCCAGGCTCTGGCGCACCACCGAGGCGCCTTCCGGCTCCACGCCGACGACCGCGCACTCCGGCCGCAAGCCTTTGACCGCAGTGGCGACGCCGGAGACCCAGCCGCCGCCGCCGACCCCAACCAACACGGCGTCGACATCGGCGGCCTGCTCCAGCAGTTCCAGTCCGGCCGTGCCCGCGCCGGCGACGATGAGTTCGTCGTTGAATGGGTGTACTCGCGTCAAGCCGCGCTCGTCGGCCAGGCGCTCGTAGGTCGGCCCCAACTCCTTCGCCTCCACGATCTCCACGCGTGCGCCATGGGCCCGGGTCGCCTCGATCTTGTTGGCGGGCGCGAAGCTCGGCATCACCACCGTGGCCGCGACGTCTTCGAGCCGGGCGCCATAGGCCAGCGCCTGGGCGTGGTTGCCGGAAGAGAGCCCGATCACGCCGCGCTTCTTCTCTTCGGGCGTGAGGTGGTGCAGTTTGTTGAGCACGCCGCGAATCTTGAACGAGCCGGTGCGCTGCAGCATCTCGAGCTTGAAGACGAGGCTGACGCCGTCAAGGTAAGGCGAGAACACGGCGCCGTCGATGCGCTGGACGGGGGTGCGCACGAGGCGCCCGCGGACGACTCCAGCGGCGGCCTGGACTTGTTCGAGCTCGGTCATGCAAGTCGAGTCTCCCACAATCCGGCATTGCGGGTCAGGGCTGCGCTCTGCCTACACTCAACGCCTCAACCCGTCGTCCGATCCGTGCCCAGAGCGACAGCTTGCTCGAGCCGACCCGGTACCGCTCCACCGTGGCCGATTGGGGCGCAGGACTGGGTTGACGCCAACCACAAGATATTGGTGCTAACTGAGTCCAGCGGCTACCCCACTTGCCCCATTCTCAAGAAAAAGAACGGCGCCGGAAATCGGGGGAGGTATGTAGGATTTCCGGCGCCGGCGCCATGTTTTGCCGTCCCGGCGACATTGTTGGGAGCGGCTACTGCAACAGACCACCGTGGCCCAGACAGGAGATCTCGTTGGCGGTGAGCGGATACTGGGCCAGCAGCGGCGGCAGGACCAAGTCCACCACGTTGGGGCGCGGCGAGCGGAAACAGCCCGGCGCCGCCACCACCGGGATGCCGTCGGCGTAGGCCAGCAGCAGCAGGTTGCCCGGCTCGACCGGCGCCAAGAAACTCTCGATACGGCACCCGACGCGGCGCATCGCGCGGCCCACGGCGTCGTCGGGGCCGGCCGGCGCCGTCGTCGACGCAATCAGAATCATGGTGGGATTCGCGCGCAGCAGGTGCTGCAGGTTGCGAGCCAGCATCTCCTCTTCTTCGATCGACGAGAGCACGAAGGACGCCGAGACGCCGAAGCGATCCAGGCGCGTGCGCATGATGCCCTCGAAGAGGTTGCGCGCCCGCTCGCCGCGCAGCGGATCGCTGTAAAGCGTGGCGACGATCGGCGAACGGATCGGGCGGGCCTCTACCAGCGGTTTGGAGTTGCGCACCAGCCGCATCGTCTCTTGAAAGCGATGCTGCGGCACCGCGAATGGAGCGGTTTTAACGGCGCCGATGCGCTGTCCGGCCACTGCGTAGCTCAAACTCGGCAACGTCGCGGCGGTAACGGCGCCGGAGCGGTTGAGTTGCCGCAGCGCCTCTTCGTTGACCAGGATGCAACTCGGTTCGGTGGTGTACAGATTGGCGCGCCCTCCAGCGGCCAATCGCAATTCGAGGGCCCCGGAGGCGGCTTCTTGCGCTATCTCTCGGGCGGCGATTTCCTCGGGAATCTCGCCTTCCTCGAGAATCTTTACGCTGACCTGGAGGTGTCCTTCCGCGCTGAGCAGTCGGATGTCGGCCTCGCAGATCTGGTGGCCCTTGGCCAGCAGCTTCTTGCCGGAAGGACGAAAAATCGGGTCTCCCAAGAGCTTTCCGACCGCTTCGGCGACTTCGACAACCTGTGTCCGCACTGTGTTCCCCCCTGTTGAAAGCGACCGTAGCCGCTTTCGATTCGAAGTATACGACCGGTCTACGAGGGAAGTGCGTCGGATTTATGAGGCTTTATAGTTTATTTACTGAATTTCAAATGATCCGCTGAGTTTTTTGAGGATGGATCGGGCTGCGAAATCAGGAAATGCCGGCTAGTCGGCCGTCAGCGATGAGCCGATCGCCTCGCCAACCAGCAACCGCGGCAGCACGTCGGTCTCGGCCCCGGCGGCGATGCGCACTTCGCCGGCGCCGTTGAGTACGGCGCGGCCGGCGGCGCGCAGCTTGGCTTCCATGCCGCCGTGCGCCACGCCGTCGGCGATGAGCTTCTCGGTGTCGGCGACGGTCAGTTTCTCGAGCAATTTGCCTTCGCCGTCGAGAACGCCGCCGACGTCGGTCAGAAAGATCAGCCGGTCGGCGCGGTAGCCGGCGCCCACCGCCGCGGCCATCTCGTCGGCATTCACGTTGTAGATGGAGCCGTCGGCGCCGCCCGCGATGCAGGCGACCGTGGGCACGTATCCCTGTTCAGTGAGGATGTCCAACAGTTTCGCGTTGACGGTTTCCACCTTGCCGACCGCACCGAGAGCCGGGTCCAGCTGCGTGGCCTGGGCGATGCCGGCGTCGATGCCCGACAGCCCCACCGCCTGCGCTCCAACCGACTGCAACTCGGACACCAGATGGTGGTTGACCGAACCGGCGAAGATGCGCAGCACCGCGTCCATGATCTCCGGCGGCGTCACGCGCAGGCCGTTGTGGAACTCGCTGGCCACGCCCTGCTCCTGCAGGTAGCGGCTCAGACGCTTGCCGCCGCCGTGGACGATGACCACACGGTGGCCGGCGCCGGCCAGGCCGGCCGCCTGCACCGCCAGGCTGTGACGCACTTCGGCGGACTCGAGGAGGGTGCCCCCCAGCTTGATCAGCAGCTTCAAGGCCGTTCTCCGTCCGCCGGGTTGAGCAGCCCTGCGGTCTCGTTGAGCCCGAACATCAGATTCATGTTCTGCAGCGCCTGGCCGGCGGCGCCTTTGACGAGGTTGTCGATCGCCGCCACGACCGTCACTCGCCGAGTGGGCGGATCCACGCGAAAGCCGATCTTGCACAGGTTGCCGTACTGCACGCTGTGCAGGTCGGGGAAGGCGCCGCCGGAGAGCATCCGCACGAACGGCTCGTCGGCGTAGCGCCTCTCGTAGATTGCGGCGATCTCCTCGGCGCTCATCGGCTGCGGGGTGCGCACGTAGATCGTTTCGAGAATGCCGCGGTGCAGCGGCAGCAGATGCATTGACAGCGACAGCTCCGGCTCCTCGAGTCCCGCATGCTGCAGCACCTCGGGCGTGTGGCGGTGAAACATCGCGCCGTAGGTCGAAAAGTTGTCGGACACGGCCGAGAAATGCGTCTTGGGGGAGGGCTTGCGACCGGCGCCGCTGACGCCGGACTTGGCGTCGCAGACCACGCCCCAGCTGCGGTCGACCGCGCCGGCGGCGACCAATGGCTGGATCGCCAGGTTAGCCGCGGTGGGATAGCAGCCCGGGTTGGCCACGAAGCGCGCCCCGCGCACCTGGTCACGATAGAACTCCGGCAGCCCGTAGACGGCTTCGGCGAGGATCTCAGGGCGCGGATGGTCAAAGCCGTACCAGCGCCGCTGGTTCTCGACCGTTTGCAGACGGTGGGCGCCGCTGATGTCGATAGCGCGCGAGCCGGCGTCGAGCGATAGCGCGACCGCGTCGACAGCCACTTCGGCCGACGTCGCCGTGAAGACGACATCGACCTTCGCTTGCCGCAGGCCTTCGGCGGTGAAAGGGACGCGTTCGAGGCCCTGCTCCCAGACTGTCGCCTCCTCCTCGCTGGTCTGACGGTGCTCGAGCAGGACGGGGTCGGCGTCCTCATGACGCCGCAACAGGCGGACTAACTCAGCGCCGCTATAGCCGCTGAAGCCGAGCACGCCGGCCCGGACTTTTGCTTTCGATGACATGATGGCTACGGGAAAACCTCTAATTCTAACATTCGCCGAATCTTGCAAAGATGGTCTGGAAGGCTCCCAATCCGTCCGTAAGCATGGATCGGAGGAACCGGAGAATTGCGGCGGCGGCCTCTGCCACACTCACCATCTCCATCCTCTCGCCCCTTACTGCCGGATCGGGGCTGATACGCGCGGCGCAATTGTGCGCTATGATCGATAAGTCGCCTGACGAGTCGGGGCGTAGCGCAGCCTGGTAGCGCGCCTGCTTCGGGAGCAGGAGGTCCGGGGTTCGAATCCCCGCGCCCCGACCATTGTTTTCAGCGACTTATGGGTAAGCCGCTATCGCTCGGATAGCTCGTGTTCGCGCGGTGTGCGTCTTGGAGCCGCTCGGACAACGCCTCGATCCGCTTCCGTCCAACGCTGGATCCCCCACCCGCAACCCGCACCCCCCTTAGGCCGCGCGGATCTCATCAATTGGCGGCGCAGCGCCTGCTGGGCGCAATCAGCGTGGCTCGATTTCACCAATTCCAACCCGCGGGAGACGCTATCAGGGGCAGTCTTCGGCGCCGGTGCGCGCTCGACTAGGTAAAGAATTGGCCGACCAGGATTCCATCTATCGGTTTGAGGTTGCGCTATCGGTTCGAGGTTGCGCTTTCCTTCGCCGGCGACAACAAATGTGACCGCGTTCGTCGCGTTGCGGAAATCTTTCGGGACAAGGTGGGCGACCGGAAGGTCTTCTTCGACAAGTGGTTACGAACACGATATCGCCGGCCACGACGCCGACGTGGCGCTCCAGCGCATCTACCAAGAGAAGACCCGCCTCGTGATGATCTGCGTCTGCCAACGCTACCAGCAATAGCCTTGGACCGAGACGGAATGGCGCGCCATACGGGCTTTTGAAAAAACCCTCCGCGACGCCGGCTCCGAGAACGTCAAGCGGATGAGATTCCTGCCGATCCGCTTTGGGGATGGAGAGGTTGACGGCCTCTTCAAAGAGCTGACGATCGTCCCGGACTTCCGAGACCGCCCCCTGAGCAGATCGCCGAGCTGATCCTCCGGCGGCTCGAATTGGCCAGAGGGGGAGAGGCAAAGCTCGCCTACTCCCTGCCGACGCGCGACGCCGAGTTGCGCTATCTGGAGCGCCTACGCGCCGAAATCGAGGCGAAGGCGGAGCTATACTCCCCGCTGGGCGGAGTTGTGGCCGGGGACCCGGCAAAGCGTGTGAGCAAGGCGCTCCACGCCTGGAAAGACGACCCGGACCTCGACCTCGTGCTGCGCTATCGGCCACGGCCCCGAAAGGAGGAAACGGAAGCCGTACAGCACGACTACGACAACGTGTTGGACGCCTTCGGTGAGGCCAAACAGGCGGCCTTGCTCGGAGAGCCCGGTTTCGGCAAGAGCACAACGCTAAGCAAGTTGGCCCTGGACCTGGCGAAAAGGCCGAGCAAAACGCCGCTGCGCCGCTGCCGCTGGTGGTCGGCCTCCATGAGATTCCCACGGGCAAGCGTCGGGCGAAAGCCGGTGATTGGGTGCAACTCAAGGAAGAGTGGGCTGATGACACGCCCTTGATCGTCTCTTGCCGTGTTGATGACTACGTCGGCGACCTGCCCTTCAGGTCGATAGCCTGACCGTGAAGCCACTCTCGCCGCAGAAGTGGGTCAGCGACAGCGGCGACACCCCCCAGAAGGTGATGGACCTGGCGGGGAACGTGCGGGAATGGCGCCTGAACGAACTCGAGACCCCTGGACGAACGCAACCGAGCGGACCTGGGTCTCGCGTCCTGCGCGGGGGCTCTGAGCCCCGTAGAGATGCTCAGGTAGACCCAGCGCCGCGCCCTTCGAAGATCGCGTCGTCCACCACGCGCTGTGCGATGCAATCGAGCCCGCCTTTGAGCGAGTGTTCATTGCCGACAGCTATGCCAACCGCCGGGGGAAAGGCACGCACCGGGCGGTTGACCGCTTGCAGCATTTCGCCAGGCGCTACCGGTATGTCCTGCGGCTCGACATCGTCAGAAACTTCCCGTCAGTGGGCCACAAGATTTTGTTGGGAATTCTCGCTCGACGGGTTTCGGACGAGCGGCTGTTGAACTTGGCTGCAACCATCATTGTCAGCGGCGATGGGGTGCTGGACCAGGAATATAAGGTGGTTGGGTTATCGAGCCGTTGGATCCACCCGCACCTTGATCAGTCGGCCGAGGCCGTCGTAGGTCAGTCCCCGCCGCTTGCCAGCGGGGTCGGTCACCGTCTTGTACTGGGCGTCTACGTAGGAGACATCGGTATCGGCGTTGCCGGTCTGCTCGGTCTCGTAGACCCGGCCCAGCTTGTCGTACTTGTACTGCGTGACCGGCACGCTGCCGGCGAAGATGCTGGGACCATGGCAAGAGCCGGGCGCGGCCGCGTGCGTCTTCGAATTCGAGACGGTCTTCCGGCGCCCCAGCTTGTCGTAGATCGTCACCGTCATGACGCACTCTTGGTCGCGCGCAGCGATCGTGCGTACCAGGGTGTCGTAGAACGCCTTCGTATGGAAGTTTTCGTCGTCGAGGTTGTACTGATCGCGGTAGGTGGTGATGATCCGATTGGTGTCGTCCCTTCTTCAACCCGCAGCGCAAGCGCTTGTAACCGAGTAAAATAGCGGCGCATGCGTTTGCCGATCGTTCTCACCCTGTTGCTGTGTCTTTCCGGCTTTCCGCTGCGCCTGGTCGCGCAAGATCGCCTGCCCGACGGCGAAGGGAAAGAGTTGATGGTCAGAATGTGCGTCGGCTGCCACGCGCTGGAGACCGTGACGGACGCCGGCGTGACCCGGGATCTGTGGCCCAGCACGGTGGATGACATGATCGCCAAGGGCGCGAAGGGCTCTGACGAAGAGATCGAGATCGTGATCGGGTACCTCCAACAGCACTTCAGCGCTCCTCCGGGCGCTCGCAGAATTGCAAAGCTTCCCGAGCAACGAACCGGCCGCCGCCCGCCCAAGAACTCCCCTCGCAGGTTCGCGCCCGCCGCGCCGCTGGAGCCTAACCCGCCCGAGACCGAGTGGCGGACGTATGGCTATGACTCGAGCAGCAGCCGCTTTTCGCCGCTGATGGAGATCAATACGCTCAACGTCAGCCGGCTCGAGCCGGCTTGGACGTATCACATGAAGCCGACCGGTCCGGACGCCTCGAAGACGGCGGGTTCCGGAGACGGCGAGCCGCACCCCGAGGAATCGCGCCGCGCTCGTGTCCGCGACGGGAGTTTTCGGTCCAGCACGCTGACGCCGCTGGTGGTCAATGGGAAGATGTACATCTCCACGCCCTACTCGCGCGTCTCGGCCCTGGACCCGTCAACCGGCGCCGAGATCTGGACCTACGAGCTCCCTTCCAGCACGCCGACCTCGCGCGGAGTGGAGTTTTGGGCCGGGGACGCGGGGACGCCCGCACAGATCGTGTTTGGCTCGAACGACGGCAAGCTCTATTCGCTCAACGCCGAGACTGGCGAGCCGAACCCGGCTTTCGGCGATAACGGCATCCTCAACATCAACACCGAAGACATCATGCGCGGGCTGCCGGGGGGGAACCGTGTGACGTCTCCGCCGCATGTTTACAAGAACCTCGTCATCTTGGGCGGCAGCACGCAAGAAGTTCCAGCCTTGGGACCGGCCGGTGACATTCGAGCGTTCGACATGCGCACCGGCGAGCGGGTATGGACTTTCCGTTCGGTGCCGCAGGAGGGCGAGCGCTTCAACGAGACTTGGGAAGGCGACAGTTGGCGCAACCGCAGCGGCGTGAACGTGTGGGGGCTGTTCACCGTGGATGTCGAGCGCGGCATCGTCTATATCCCCTTTGGGGCGCCGTCGGTGGATCAGTATGGCGGCGACCGGCCCGGCGACAACCTCTTCGGCACCAGCCTGGTCGCCGTCGACGCCAATACGGGCAAGTACTTGTGGCACTTCCAGGCCGTCCATCATGACATCTGGGACGCCGACTTCGCCGCCGCGCCGGTGCTGGTCGAGGTCAAGCGCGGCGACGAGACCATCCCCGCGGTCGCCGCTCTGACCAAGGTGGCCCTGCTGTTCATTTTGAACCGCGAGACCGGCGAGCCCATCTACGGCGTCGAAGAGCGCCCGGTCGAGAAGAGCAACGTGCCGCTCGAGCGCGCCTCGCCCACCCAGCCCTTTCCGCTGAAGCCGCCGCCGCTGGCGCGCCTGTCGGTCAGCGAGGACGAGATCGCCGACGTAACGCCGGAATTGAACGCAGCCTGCAAGGAGAAGTTCGCCGGCGCTCGCTTTGGCGGCCCCTACATGCCGCCCGGGTACAACCGCCTGAGCATCCGCTTTCCGGGCAACCACGGCGGCGTCAATTGGGGCGGCATGGCCTACAGCCCGGAGTTGGGCTACCTGTTCATCAATACGAACGAGCTGGGGCAGGTTTCGGGACTGCAGGACCATGATCCCTCCTCCGGTCTCGCCCGCGCCGCCGGGAGGGGCAACCGAGTCATCCCCGAAGGCCCTTACGAGGGCGTTCCTGGGGCCGGCGGACGCTTTAGCGTCGATATCGAAGGCGATCCCCAGCAGCTGCCCTGCCAGCAGCCGCCGTGGGGCCAACTGACCGCGGTGGACGTGAGTACGGGCGAGTTCGTCTGGCGAGTTCCGCTGGGTATCACCGAGAGCTTCCCGCCGGAGCTCCAAAAGACCGGACGACCGGGCAACGGCGGTCCCATCGTGACCGCCGGCGGGCTCGTCTTCGTGGGCGCCACGGACGACTCGCGTTTCCGAGCCTTTGACGCCAAGACCGGCGAAGAACTCTGGACCTACAAGCTGGACGGCGCCGCTCAAGCCACGCCGATCACCTATCTGGGGCCTGACAGGCGTCAGTACGTCGTGATCACAGCCACCGGCGGCGGATTTTTCAACAACCCGATCACCGACGACAGCATCATAGCCTTCACGCTGGACGGGGCTTCCGGCCGGGACTAAACGCCTCCACCCGGCGGCAGCGAGCCATTCACCAGCGCCAGCAGGTCCGCGACGCTGCAGTGGCTTTCGACCGGATGGCGCAGCGGCCGGTCGGCTTTCACCGCGTATACGTTGCGCCGCCCGCTGCGCGAGCGCTCGAGCACGTCCGCCTCTTCCAACTCCGCCACGATCCGCTGCACCGCGCGTTCGGTGATGCCGACCGCGTCGGCCACTTCGCGCATGGTGGCGTGGGCGTCGCGCGCCAACAGGATCAATACGTGAGCGTGGTTGGTCAGGTACGTCCAGGGCGCGGGAGCGCCGCCAGCTGCTTTGGGGGCGGTCATGTCATTTCACGAGCGCCGCTTTATTGTATGGGTTTAATTCACGAAATGTGTTTCGTGTTATGGTGTTCGTATGTCATCCTTCACCGCAACGCCCGTCCACGCAGAGCCGCAGCAAGACTCCGAGCAAGCAGCAACCAAAACAGTCGCGATCGCGCGCGGCGACGGCATCGGCCCCGAGATCATGGACGCCACGCTGCGCGTTCTCGACGCCGCCAACGCCGGGCTGTCGTACCGACCGATCGAAGTCGGCGAAAACGTCTACCGCCAGGGGCACTCCTCTGGAATCGAGCCCGACGCCTGGCAAACGCTGCGTGAGACCGGCGTGCTGCTCAAAGGGCCGATCACCACGCCGCAAGGCGGCGGCGTCAAGAGCCTGAACGTCACCATCCGCAAGACGCTCGGCCTGTATGCCAACGTGCGCCCGTGCGTGGCCTACGATCCTTACATCCCGATCCAGCATCCCCACCTGGACCTGGTGATCATCCGCGAGAACGAGGAGGACCTCTACGCGGGGATCGAGCACCGCCAGACCGATGATGTCTACCAGTGCCTCAAGCTCATCACCCGCCCGGGCACGGAACGGATTGTGCGCTATGCGTTCGAGTATGCGCAGCGCCGCGGGCGGAGCAAGGTCACCTGCCTGTCCAAAGACAACATCATGAAGCTGACCGACGGGCTGTTCCACAAAGTTTTTGACGAGATCGGCGCGGAGTATCCGGAGATCCAGCGCGAGCACATGATCGTCGACATCGGCATGGCGCGACTTGCCAATGCGCCGCACCTGTTCGACGTCGTCGTTACGCCGAATCTTTACGGCGACATTGTTTCCGACATCGCGGCTGAAATCAGCGGCTCGGTCGGGCTGGCGCCTTCGGCCAACATCGGCGAGCGGTTCGCAATGTTCGAAGCGATCCACGGCTCGGCGCCGACGATTGCCGGACAAAACAGCGCCAACCCGTCCGGATTGCTGCTGAGCGCGGTCAAGATGCTGGCGCACTTGGGGCTGGGCGAGAAGGCGACGCTCATCCACAACGCCTGGCTGTGTGCGATCGAGGACGGCGTCCACACCGTGGACATCTTCCGCTCCGACAGCAGCGCGCGCAGCGTGGGAACCCGCGAATTCGCCGGCGCCGTCGTCGAGCGGCTGGGCGAGACGCCGCGGAGCCTGCGGGCGGCCTCGTATGCCGCCGAGGCGGTCCCCCAGATTCCGCCCGCGCCGCGCCAGGCGGCGAAGAAGGAGCTGGTCGGGGTGGACGTCTTCTTGCATTGGACGCCCGGAGCGCCGGAGGACCTTGCCCGAGCCCTGAAGGCCGCCGCCACGTCCGAACTCGATCTGGTCATGGTCACCAACCGCGGCGTGAAAGTCTGGCCGGACGGGTTGCCCGAGACGTTCCTTACCGACCACTGGCGCTGCCGCTTCCAGCACCCCACCGGGAAAACGCTCGAGCGGAATGCGGTGATCCAACTACTCGCCTCCATCGATGCGAAAGGCCTGGACTTCATCAAGACGGAGCAGTTGTACCTGTTTGACGGCGTTCCGGGGTTCTCGCTCGGGCAGGGGCAATAAGGCCCCCGGCCCTGGGAGCGCACGACCGAAAACCGTCCTCACGGACACAAACCAGCATCAGGAGACTCCAACATGACCGCAAGAATCATCCCTGCTCCCGCCTGGCTCGGCGTCATTGGCGGGGGACAGATTGGGCGCATGTTCGTCCAGGCCGCCCAAGCGGCGGGCTATCGCGTCGCCGTTTATACCGATACCGCGCGAAGCCCGGCTGCGCGGGCCGCCAATCGCCACGACGTCGGGGCGTATGACGACGCCGGCGCCGTCGTTCGGTTCGCCAAGACGGTGGATGCGTTGACCTTTGCGCTCGACAACGTTTCGGCCCTCGCCGCCTACGCGGCCGCCGAGCACACGGTGGTGCGGCCGCAACCGCGCATCTTGGCCACCGTTCAGCATCGCCTGCGGGAGAAGCAGTTTCTGCGTTCACGCGGATTTCCGACAGCGCCCTTCTTCTACATCCGCAATGGATCTGAATTGGAAAGGGCTCTGGTGAGTCTGGGATGGAACGCAGTCTTCAAGAAGGCGGCCGGCGGCCGTGACGGACGCGGACAGGTGCGCATCGAAGGTTCGCTCGGGCTGGAGCGAGCCTGGGGCATGCTGCAGTCCGGCGCCGGCGTTCTGGAGGGCTGGGTTGACGCTTGCTGCGACCTCTCGGTCATCGTTGCACGCAACGGGCGCGGCGAGATCGCGACCTATGGACCGATGCGCAACGACCACGCCGCTTCCGTCCTCGACCGCAGCGTCTATCCCGCCCTGGCCGGGGACGCAATCGAGGCGGAAGCGGTCCGTCTGGCGATCGAGGCGGCGAAGGCCTTGCGTCTGGAAGGCGTCCTCTGTGTTGAGGTGTTCGTAACCCGAGATGGCGGGCTGCTGGTCAACGGGATCACGCCGCATCCGCACGCATCCGGACACTTGACGGTCGAAGCCTTCGCGTCGAGTCAGTTCGACCAGCAGGTGCGCGCGCTCTGCGGGCTCGAACTCGGATCGACCTCGCCGACCTCCCGCGCCGCCGTGATGGTGAACCTGCGCGAAGACATCCGGCTCAACGGCCCTGCGAACCCCGCGGCGCGGGAATCGGAAGTCTTCTTCCATGTCGACGATGAAGCAGCCTCGCAGTGGGGCGGCGACAGGGGCCACATCACTGCACTGGGCGAGACCGCCGCCGCGGCGTGGAATGCGGCGATCGAAGCGCGCAGCGCGCTGCTGGGGCGGTCGGAGCCTCTGCTTTCGGCCTAGAAGAGTAGGGCGATCCGGCCGAATCGCCCCCCTATCGCCAAGGCTCGTCGCGAAGGAAGCCGGCGTGCTCGACCAAGGGCTCCGCGGCGCCGAAGCGCTCTTGGTAAGCCGTAATCCAGCCGCCGGCCAACTCGCGCTGGGCGGTCTGGACTGAAACGCTCCCCTCGCAGACTGAGCGAACCAGGTAGTCTTCCAGCGCGTCTTTGGCGTGGGCGTTCCACGGCAGCGCGTCATAGGGTTGCGGCCACAGGTTGCGAACGTCGGCGCGGCCGCCCAATTCCGGAGGGATCACGTAGTCGATCTCGTATGCGCCCGGCTCCGGGGCCGTGACGCCGTAGAGCCGAAACACCTCGAGGGCGAGCGACCGGCCCACCGTTGCTGTCTCGCGCTCGGGGTTGGCGGCGCAGACCTCGCTGCGCGACAGCGGCGCAGCCAACCCCGGAGTCAGCCGAGGGTCGGGGGTCGAACGGCGCAGAGCGGGCTCGCCCTCGGCGAGCGGCAGGTCGCTCGTAGTTCGAAAAGTGAGCGTCACCGCCGCCGCCAGGGCCAGCAGGGCGGTCAGGACCAACGCCAAGTGAAGGCCCCTCGGCTCGAGCCGTAGGGCGTCGGGCCAAGCGCCCTCCCGCGGCAGGTCAGCGGCGAGTCGGCGCCGCAACTCCGCGCGCGATGCAGGCAAGGGAGGAATTCTCGGATCCAGCTCCGTGCGCCGCAAGCGGGCGAAATCTTCGAGTGCCTGCTGGAGCTCTCGCAACCGTCCCCGACACAGAATGCACCGTTCCAGGTGCGCTTCGACCTGCGCTGCGCGCTCGGCGGACGCTTCGGCGTTAGCCAACAGGACGAGCTCTTCGTCGCCGATATGCTGCGGTTCCGGCTCGGCGTGATCTCTCATCGGTCCGCCTCTCGCATACGAGCCACCGAGCGTGTGATCGAGATCGAGACGGCCCCCAATGACATGCCGAGCGTTTCGGCGATCTCACGATAGCTCAGCCCCTCGGCGCGCAGGCTCAAACACCATTGGTCGCGTTCGGGCAGGGCTTGCGTCACCGCCTGGATCGTACGTAGCCGATGGCGCGAGACCAGAGTCTTCTCAACGCTGGGGCGCTGATCGGCGAGCTGTTCGGCTGCGACCGAATCAGCGGCCACGGCGCGCAGGCGACTGCTCCGTTGTCTGGATTTTAGTCCCAGGTTGTGCGCCGTGCGAAAGATCCAGCCGCGCAGATTGGTGCGGGGCCGGCCTTTTCGCAAATGGTGAAACAGCGCCAAGAAGACCTCTTGTACGACCTCCTCCGCATCCGCCGGAGGCAGGCCCATCGACAGCAGATACCGCAGTGCGGGCGAGCGCAACGCGTCGAACAACTCGGTGACGGTTCGCTCGATCTCGCGCGCGTCCTCGAGCTGCGGGTTCGATTCCAGCCCGCCGCCCAGCGGCCACGTCAGGCTCTCCCCGGGCGCCGGGCCGCCGGCGGACTGGGGCCGCCATCTCTTGAGCCTCAACCAATACATTCCGTCATCCGCCGGGCCGTTCAAAGTTTTTCCGTCCGGAGTCAAAAAAACACTGAACAGAGCGCGAGGGCGGAGAATTACGAGTATAGCCCTCATGTTGGTTCGCCCTCGCTCCCGTCTGCAGGCGCTCGCCGCCGCTCTGTTTGTTTCGATCGTATGCGCCGCCCCCGGGATGGCCCAGGTGATGGACGGCCGCGTCGATGTCCGCGTGCTGGACCCCAGCGGCGGGGGCTTGCCCGCGCGGGTCGAGCTTTCCGGCAGGAGTCCGGACTTCTCCGCCGCTGTGATCGCTGACGACTCCGGACATGCCGTGCTGCAACGCGTGCCGCCCGGCCTGTATCAACTTCGCGTCGACCACAGCGGTTTCCAAGCCGCCCAACAGCCCATCGAGGTCCGCTCGGCCGTGCCGGTGGCCGTGGAAGTCACCCTGCAAATCGAGTCCGTCCGCGAACGGGTGACGGTGGAAAGCTCCGCGCCGCTGCTCGACCCCCTGTTGCCGTCCGACCCCATGCGGGCCGGGCGCGGCTATCTGGACCGCGCCCTCGGTACGACCCTGGGGCGCAGCACCATCGACGTCGTCACCTCAATGCCCGGCTGGCTGCTCGAAGCCAATGGGGTGCTGCATCCCCGCGGCTCGGAGTATGACACCCAGTATGTCGTCGACGGCATGCCGCTTTATGACAACCGCTCGATCGCCTTCGCTCCGGCTTTCGAGAACAGCGAGTTCGAGGCCGTCAACATCCTCACCGCCGGCATCCCGGCCGAGTACGGCCGTCGTTTGGGAGGCGTGATTGCGCTCGATACGCGCCGCGCCGGCATGCGCGGGCATCACTCGGCGATTGACCTGCAGGCCGGCAGCTACGACACCCAGATCGGCTCGGTCTCGCATCAGTACGCAGCCGAGCGCACCGTCGTCTCCCTGGGGCTGCAAGGAGGCCGCACGGACCGCTATCTCGACCCGCCTTCGCTCGAGAACTTCACCAACCGCGGCGACTCAGGCGGCTTCAACGCCCGGCTCGAACAGGACCTGACCGATCGCGACCGGCTGACCTTCTACGTCCGGTCGAACCGCACGAACTTCCTGGTCCCCAACGATCTGGCGCAGCAGGCCGCCGGACAGCGCCAGGACCGCCGTAACAGCGAGACGGCGGGCCAAGTGCACTACCAGCGCACGATCTCCTCGCGCGCTCTGGGTTCGGTGCGCGGCATGGTGCGCGACCTGTCGAGCGAACTCTGGAGCAACGCCTTGTCGACGCCGGTCTACGTCACACAGGATCGCGGTTTTCGCGAGGGCGCGATGATCGCCGACCTGACCGTCGAAGGCGAGCATCACACGCTCAAGTTCGGCGGCGACGTGCGGATCAACAACATCCGCGAGAGTTTTCAACTCGCCGAACCCGACGAGTTGCCCGAGCTCGACCTCGATTTCCGGGACAGGCGACGCAGCACCGAGGTCGCGCTGTTCATCCAGGACCACCTGCGGCTCGGCAATTTCGCCGCCAACATCGGCCTGCGATTCGACCGCTACAGCCTGCTGGTGGAAGACAATGCCATCAGCCCCCGCGTGGCGCTCAGCTACTACGTCTCGCCGCTCGATCTGCAACTTTATGCCTCCTACGACCGCATCTTCCAGCCGCCGCCGATGGAGAACCTGCTGCTCTCGAGCGGGGCCACGGGCCTGGGGCTCGATGAAGTGGAGGACGCCATCCCCGTGCCGCCCAGCCGTGCGAATTTCTTTGAAGTGGGGATGCGCAAGCCGCTGGGGAATGCGCTGCGGCTCGACGTGAACCACTACTGGCGCACCTTCCGCAACTACATCGACGACGACGTCTTCCTGAACACCGGCGTCTCGTTCCCGATCACCTTCGACACCGCCCGCATCGAAGGCACTGAGGTTCGGCTCGAGATGCCCCGCTGGAAACGCGTCTCGTCGTTCCTGAGCTATTCCAACATGATGGGCACGGCATCGTCGCCGGTCACCGGCGGGTTGTTCATCGAGGGCGGCGAGGCTGAAGAGCTGCGTGAAGGCGTCGAACACTTCCCCGTCAGCCAGGACCAGCGCAACACCGTGGCCGCGCAGGTGCGCTTTGAGCCGCATCGCCGCGTGTGGTTCAGCGCCGGAGCCCGCTACGGCAGCGGTCTGCCGGTCGAACTCGACGATGATGACGACGATGATGACGACGACGAGGACCATGACGACGACGATGATGATGAGGTCGGCGTCGTCCAGCCGATTCCGCAGGCCATCCTCGACAAGGTCAATTTCGAGCGGCAACGCGTTCGCCCGAACTTCAGCCTGGACTTCTCCGTCGGCGCGCGCGTCTGGGAACGGGACCAGCGTTCGATGACGTTGCAGTTCGACCTCCGCAACGCCACCGACCGGCTGAACGTCGTCAACTTCAGCGGCCTGTTTTCAGGCACCGCGCTCGCGCCCGGCCGCCAGGCGACGGTGCAGCTCAAGCTGCGGCTGTGAGCCGCATTGCTCGAGTTCGCCGAGATGGCTTCGCCCTCAGGGCGCGACGGCCAGCGCCCGCGGCGTGGTCGACTGCTCGCCGAAGGCGATCCCCAACTCCAGCACGCCGCCCGCGGGCAGCGCCTCCGGCATGCGGAAGTTCACCTGGATCAGGCCGACGAACGCCGGCGTAGCGCCGGAGAACAACGTCTCCGCCTCGACGCCTCCCACGGTGACAAGCGCCGGTTCTTTGGTCAGGGACAGCGGATCCGCCAGAGCCGGCTCGCCGTCCGCCGGCTGCGGGTCGATCGCTGCGCCGTTGAGGTAGGCCACCAGCACTTCGCCCGGCAGCGCCGGGTTGTCCGGGGTGACGACGGAGCCGTTGGCGTGCGTGACCACCGCTGCGAGCTCGCCGTCGGCATAGGGGAAGGTGAACGCCTCCGGGACCTGCGCGGCGACCACCGCGGTGAGGCGCTGCGAAACCTCCGCTGCCGTCGTCGCCACCACATCCACCCGGCCCAAGCCGGCCGCGACGGGAACCTGGAAGTTGATCTGCGTCGGCGAGGCGAAGAACAGCCCCGCAGGCTCCCCGTCGATGAAGACCTGCACGCCTCCCAGCGAAGTGGGTAGGGGCAACGACGAAGCCGACACTGTCTCGGAAGTGAAGTCCGTGCCGAACAGCGTGCCGATGCCGCCGGAGGGCAGGAGTTCTCCGAAGGCCGCCGCATCCGTGGCGCCGCTGAGCGAGAGCTTCGACGGCGTCACCGAAGTAGACAGTTCGACGTTGCGGAAGTCACGGAAACCCTTGACGGTGAGGAACCACTCCCCGGCCATCGGGCTGGGGACCTCGATCACGTCAAGATTCCCTTCGGCGACCGTGTCGAAGTCGTAGTCGCAGAACTGCAACCCGAAAATATGCTCGCAGTACGGGATGAAGCCGCGCGCCAGCAACAGGTCGGCGTCGCCTGTTCCGCCGCGCGCCGTCACGCGCAGATGCGGAGTTCCCGCCGGAACGGTGATCTTGAACAGCGTTTCGCTTGACTGCGCGCCGTTGAGCGGCGGCCGTTGCGAGCCGATCTCGAAGCTCGTGATTCGCGGAAAGTCCGCCGTCATCGTCACGTTGTTATAGGCGGTGATACCGTCCACGCGGAACAGCCAGATGGCCGGGAACAGCGGGTTCTCGATCGTCACCGTCTCCGACGAGCCGATCTCGGCGCTTGCGATGAATGGCCCGATCGGCGGCAGGACTTCGAGGTCGGCGTCGCCGGTTCCGCCGCGCAGAGTGATCTGCAGGGCGTCCCTGCGGCCGTCAATGATCATGGCGCCCACGCCCCGGCTGTAGGCCGAGCCGGAGATCGCCAGCGGACGGCCCTGTGTGAGGATTGCAAAGGAAAAGATCTGCAGCCCGTGGACCGTGCGCGCCCCTTTGCTGTCGGTCGCCTCGATCGAAATGCGCGGGGAAGTGAAGGTGCCGCGGTAGCTCAGCCGGCCGGAGGCGGCGTCAAACGTGGCGCCTTCGGGGCCTTCGAGCAGACGCAGCGTCACCGAGTCGCCGTCGGGGTCTTCCACCCTCGCGGTGTACTGGAAGGGCTCGCCTGCGACGGCGGGGTCGCTCGGGAAGCCCAAGAAGCGCGGCGGACGGTTGGCGTTCGGCGCCAGCGACGGCGGCAAGTCGGCGGCTGAGTCGAACAGGGTGTTCTTGCCGTCGCCGGCGAAGTTGGCGGCGCGGGCGGAGTAGCCCATCCCCTTTTCGGCGAACGCTCCCCACAGCATGGCCTGGTTGCGGCCGCGATTGAACGTCTCGTCGATCGTCAGCATGGCGTCGCGGAGGTCGAGGAAGGTCGGATCGCACGGCAGCATCTTGAGCGCTTGCAGGATCAGTTCGTCGGCCGCTTCCTTGCCGATGCCTTCGCGGATCTTCCACAGCACAGCCGAGAGGATCTCGCCGTCGCTGTGGGGCTCGAAGTACGGCATCCCCATATTTTCGAAGCGATGCGGGCTGTTGTTGAGCGGCGAGCGGCGCGCGGCCACCGCCGGGTTGTCGGCGCCGTACTCGAACAGCACCGGGTCGTCGAAGTAGCTGGCGGCGTAGTAGTCCGACAGCGCTTCGCCCATCGCGGCCGCCTGCATCTCGAACGACAGGCAGCTCACCTCGTCGGGGCCGCCCACCAGCCGGGTCGAGACGCCGTGGGCATACTCATGCAGCACGCTGTCGCCGTCGAATGCCAGATCGAGCACGCCTTCTTCGCGAAGCAACACGCCCAGGCGCATGCGGCTCGACATGCCGTCCGGCGCCGGCAGGAACGAGGCGTTGTCGAGCACGGAGAGGTCCTGCACGCCGATCTCCACCGGATCGCCCGCCTTGCCGCCGGACATGAAATCGGTGAGCTGGTAGGCGCCGTCGGCTTCCTGAAAACCCATCTCGTAGAAGTAGTCGTGGGCGATATTGCCGAAGTAGAAGGCGTTCGTGACGGCGGCGGCAAGATACTGCGGGTCGGCCGTGTAGCCGTCGCCGGCGGGGTGATCGAAGAACTGCGAGTCGTCCGAGGCCGCGCGGCCTTCGACCAGGCCGTCGGCGGTGACCGGGTCGGGGACGCCGTCGGCGTCGATGTCGAGGTGGGCGTCGATGTTGTTGCCGCGGGTCAGCGTACCGGCCGCGGGCAGCCACCCGGCGGGGAACTCGACCACTTCGCGCGGGGCCGGCGGGCGCGTCGTGAACACGTTGGCCGAAGCGGCGCGTTGCGCGAGTCCCGCGCGCAGCAGGGTGCGTCCGTCGACGGCGTCCACCACCACTTCCCAGCGGTTCGCCGGGCCGTCCACGAAGACGCGCCAGGCGTGGCGGCCCTCGCCGGAGCCGAGCGGAAAGACGACCGGCTCGGTCAGCAGCGCTTCGAGGTTCGCCGTCTCCTTGGCCACGGACTCGAGCGCCTTCGCCTGCGCAGCGGCGGCGTCCAGCACGGGCGCGGGGCCGGGACGCAGGCCGGGCAGGGCGTCGCCGGCGGAGACCTGGATCACGCGGCCGGCCAGGTCGACCGCCACGCTCAGGCGCGCCCGGTAGACGCGGCTGCCGCCGAGCGTCTGGTCAAACCGCACGATGCGCAGGTTGCCGGCCGTCTCCTCCCGCGCCAGCCGCAAGCCGTCGATCTCCTCGCGCGTAAACGGGAAAACCCCTGGATGAGCGCGCAGGAACGCGAGCGCTCGGTCCGCGGGCGCGCCGGGGCCGGACGCCGAGAGCGCCGAGCCGTGCGTGGACAGTCGCCGCGGCAGCCCGAAACGGCTCAGCGTGAAGTCAGCGGGACGGCCGTCGACGCCGCGGAAGCTTTCGAGCGCCGCTTCCACGCCGGCGGCGGCTTTGACCCGCGCCGGGGTCTTCGGGGCCGCTCCCGTCTGCGCGAGCAGCGCGTCGTAGTTGCGTATATCGAAGAATCCGGAATCCGTTCGCCCGGCTTGAGCAAAGAGTGAGGTGCAACCTATCGAAAAAGCGAGCAAGACAAGACGAAAAGAGGAGGCGGTGCGGATGCGGGGCGCGCGGAATTGCATGGAGTAATAACGTTCCTTGACAACGGTTCAGGGGGAGTCCTGCTAGGGTACGTGGCTCGCTTGCGTTGTGCAATAAAGATCCAAGCGACGGAATTTATTGGAAGGTCGCGAGAATGATTCACATCCTCACCGACGGCATATTGGGCGCCCTGTCCTTTTTGTTGGGATTTTGGGTGGCGGGACGTTTCGCCAACCGTGAATCGCAGCCGACTCGCTATCTGATCATCCTCGTTCTCGTTGGCGTGGTCGGCGCCGCACTGGCTCGAGACCTCGTCACTCCGCACATCCTGGCTTGGAACTCGAGGGATGAGGTCCAGCAGTTTCTCGACAGCGATCCGCTGTTTCAAAGAATCCTGACCGACCATCCGGCGCTTCGAGAGCCGATGGAGCAGGCGCTGGCTGCAGGGATGCAGTCGGGCGGCCGCCAACAGGCGGTCGCTGCGGCCCGGGGATTGATCGAACAGGTCTTCCCCGCCTATCTGGCCAAAGCGTCCGACGACGGCCTTCGCGACTACGCGACGACCACCGTCGCCGTCCTGAAGAAATTTCAGGCCAAAGACCCGCTTCGGTGCTTTCAGTTCCTGCACCCGGGCGTGGCCGGCGCCGCAACGCCGACGGATGAGGAAGGCCGGCGGGACCTGTACGACCTGATGGTCCGTCTGGTGACCAACGCCCCGGATGTCCCGCCGTCGGAGCAGGCGGAGGACGCCGCCGATCTGCTCGAGGGCGTTACGGCGACGCTCGCGGAGCGATACGGCGACGGCCTCCAGGCCCTCGCGACGCCCGAGGCGCCGGATGTCGACCGCGCGCAGGTTTGCGCGATGACGATCGACCTGTACGCGGAAATCCTGACGCTGCCGGACGAAGATGCGGCGCGCGTGCTGCGGTCCATGTTCGCGCAGTGAATGACGCGGCGCCTCAAGCCGCCTGTTTGAAACGCCTTGGCCGCCGGTTGTTCGGCCCCTCCAGCGCTCCTACAATGAGCTTCTAGCCGATGTCCGCACCCAAGTTCGTCCACCTGCATAACCACACTGACTACTCGCTGCTCGACGGCGCCTGCCACATCTCCAAGATGATGAAGCTGGCCGAGAAGCACGAGTGGCCCGCGATCGCCATCACCGACCACGGCAACCTCTTCGGCGCGGTCGACTTCCACAACGCCGCCAAAGCCAAGGGCGTCAAACCGATCATCGGCTGCGAAGTCTACGTCGCCAAGGGCAGCCACCTGGAAAAAAGCGAGCAGGGCGGCTACAACCACCTGCTGCTGCTTTGCAAGAACCAGACCGGCTACCAGAACCTGATGAAGCTGGTCTCCACCGGCTATCTCGACGGCTTCTACTACAAGCCGCGGGTGGACAAGGAGCTGCTCGCGAAGCACTCCGAGGGACTCATCTGCACCTCCGCCTGCCTGGCCGGCGACGTCGCCAAGGCGCTGGTGGAAGACGACAACTACGACGAAGCGCGCCGTCTGGCCTATGAGTACGCCGACATTTTTGGCAAGGACAACTTCTTCCTCGAGATCCAGGACCACGGGCTCGACCTGGACAAGAAACTGATCCCCGGTTTGCAGCGGCTCTCGCAAGAGACCGGCATCCCGCTGGTGGCCACCAACGACGCCCACTATCTGACCAAAGAGGACGCGCCGGCGCACGAAGCGCTGTTGTGCGTGCAGACCGGCAAAACGCTCACCGACCCGAACCGCATGCGGTTCGACACCACCGAGTTCTATCTCAAAACGCGCGACGAACTGCTCGAGATCCTCGGCGGCAGCGAAGCCCCGCTCAACCGCACCTGGGAAATCGCCGAGCGCTGCAACCTCGACATCCTGCCGGTGAAGAACCCCTTCCCCGCGTTCCAGACGCCGGAAGACCACACCATCGACACCTACTTCGAGTACGTCGCCCGGCAGGGACTGCAAAAGCGTATGCCCTGGCTCGAGCTGCGGCGCGACCGCGGCGAGCTGCGCTGCCCGATCGAGCAGTACTACGAGCGGCTGGATCACGAGATCAAGACGATCCAGCAGATGCAGTTCCCCGGCTACTTCCTGATCGTCTGGGACTTCATTCGCTACGCCAAGTCCAAGAAGATTCCCGTCGGCCCCGGCCGCGGCTCGGCGGCCGGTTCGCTGGTGGCCTGGGCGCTGGAGATCACTGACATCGACCCGCTGCAGTACAGCCTGCTGTTCGAACGCTTCCTGAACCCTGAGCGCGTTTCCATGCCGGATATCGACATCGATTTCTGCGTGAACGGGCGCGGCGAAGTGATCCAGTACGTCACCGAAAAATACGGCCGCGAACAGGTGGCGCAGATCATCACCTTCAACACGATGGCCACCAAGGCGGCCATCAAGGACGTCGGCCGCGTGATGGACATGTCGTTCGGCGACGTCGACCGGCTCACCAAGATGGTGCCGCCGGTGCTGAACATCAAGCTCAAGGACGCCATCGAGCAAGAACCCAAGATGCGCGAGGCCATGAAGGCCGACCCGATGGTGCGCAAGCTCATCGAGACGGCTCAGCGGCTCGAAGGCGTGGCCCGCAACCCGTCGGTCCACGCAGCCGGCGTGGTGATCGCGCCGGAGCCGCTGCGCAACCTGGTTCCGCTCTACAAGACGAACAAGGACGAAATTGTCACCCAGTATTCGATGAAGGGCCTGGACTACCTGGGCCTGCTCAAGATGGACTTCTTGGGGCTCACCACCCTGACGCTCATCGACAACGCGCTGGGTTGGATCAAGAAGGAAAAGGGCATTGAACTCGAGCTGCAAGACCTGCCGATTGACGACAAGAAGACCTTCGAGCAGTTGGCCAAGGGCTTGACCGCCGGCATCTTCCAGTTTGAATCCAGCGGCATGCGCGACATTCTGGTGCGTTATGTGCCCGAGCGCTTGGAAGATCTGTGCGCCTTGAACGCGCTCTACCGTCCCGGCCCCATCCAGGGCGGCATGGTCACTGACTTCATCGAGCGCAAGCACGGCCGCAACAAGGTCACCTACCTGTTCCCGCAGCTCCAACCGCTGCTCGAAGAGACCTACGGCGTCATCCTCTACCAAGAGCAGGTGATGCAAATCGCCAACGTCATCGCCGGCTACTCGCTCGGAGAAGCGGACGTTCTGCGGCGCGCGATGGGCAAGAAGAAAGCCGATCTGATGGCGCAGCATGAGGAGAAATTTCTCCAAGGCGCCGCTGAACGCGGCTTCGACCCCAGGAAGGCGAAGAAACTGTTCGACCTGATGGCGCAGTTCGCCGCCTACGGCTTCAACAAGTCGCACTCGGCGGCCTACGGCTTCGTGGCCTACTGCACGGCGTATCTGAAGGCGCACTACCCGGTCTATTTCATGGCCGCGCTGCTGAGCTCGGAATCGGGCAACACCGAAAAGGTCGTGCGCTACATCAACGAGTGCAAGGACATGGGCATCGAGATCCTGCCGCCGGACGTGAACAGCTCGTACTTCGACTTCACGCCGGACGGCGAATCCGCGATCCGCTTCGGCTTGGGAGCGATCAAGAATGTCGGCCGCGGTGCGGTGGATGCCGTCATCGAAGCGCGCGAGCGCCTGGGCCGGGGCTTTGAGTCGCTGTTCGAGCTCTGCGAGGAACTCGATTTTCAGCGCGTCAACAAGCGGATGCTCGAAAGCTCCATCAAGGCCGGCGCTCTGGATTCGCTGGGCGGCCACCGGGCGCAGCTCATCGCCGGGCTCGACTCGGCGATCGAGACCGGGCAGAAAGCGGCCAGGGACAAGGCGATCGGCCAGGGCGGCCTGTTCGCCATGATGCCGGCCGAAGAGGAGGCGCCGGAGGAGCGCCTGCCCAACGTGCCCGAGACGCCCGAGCGCGAAAAGCTCGCCGGCGAGAAGGAGATGCTCGGCTTCTACGTCACCGGCCACCCCTTGCAGGCCTATCAAGACAAGGTGGATGAGCTGGCGCAGGCCGACTCCTCGAACCTGGGCGAGCGCGACCACGGCTCCTCGGTGGCGCTGTGCGGCATTCTGACCGGCATCAATCGCCGGCGCAACAAGGAGGGCCGGGCCTGGGCGTCGGCGATTCTCGAAGACCTCAAGGGCTCGATCGAACTGCTGGTGTTCGCCAACCAGTACGAGCAGATCGGCGCGGAGCTGCTGGACGACTTGCCGGTGCTGCTGCGGGGCAAGGTGCGCATCGAGGAGGGCTCGCCGCCGAAGGTGTCAGTGGAAGAGGTCGTCGCGCTCGACAACGCGGCGGTGAAGGTGCCGTCACAGGTGGCGATCACCATTCGGCTGGGCAACGGCATCGGACCGGCCGACGAAGCCGCCAGGAAGCTGCGCGCGCTGTTTGAATCCAAGCCCGGCGACACCGACGTGCGGCTGCGTCTGCTGCGGCGTCAGGAATACCTTGTATCCTATGATCTTGCGGACCGTGTTCGAGCAGACCGCTCCTTCCGTCGCGCCGCCGAAGAGATTTGCGGCGCCGGCTCGCTCGAAGTGACGGCCGGAGGCTAGCAACAGTCGACCATGTCTGATTCCCCCAACACCCCAGCCGAACAGAGTGCGGAGGCGCCCGGAGCGCGTGCGGCGTGGGATCGCGTCTTGCTGGCCCGACATGCGGATCGGCCGCATTCGGTCGAATACATCGAGCGCATGTTCGAGGATTTCGAGCCCGTGCATGGCGATCGCTCCTTCAGCGACGACCCGTCGATCGTGGCCGGCTTTGCGACGTTTCGCGGGCGTCCGCTGATGGTCGTCGCTCAAGAAAAGGGTCGCGACACCAAGAGCCGCATGGAGCGCAACTTCGGCATGCCCAAGCCCGAGGGCTACCGTAAAGCGTTGCGCATCATGCAGTTGGCGGCGAAGTTCGGCCGCCCGATCCTGACGCTGCTCGACACTCCCGGCGCCTATCCCGGCATCGACGCCGAAGAGCGCGGCCAGGCTGAAGCGATCGCCCGCAATCTGTATGAGATGGCTCGGCTGGACGTGCCGGTGATCGTGGTCTGCATCGGCGAAGGCGGCTCTGGCGGCGCGCTGGCGATGGGCGTGGGCAACCGCATTCTGATGCTCGAAAACGCGGTCTACAGCGTGATCTCGCCCGAGAGCTGCGCGGCGATCGTGTGGCGCGACTCGACGCGTGCACAAGACGCCGCCGAGGCGCTGAAGCTGACCGCCGAGAACCTGCTGGGGCTGGGGATGATCGACGAGATTGTGCCGGAACCCCCCAACGGCGCCCACGCCGACTGGGACGATGCGGCGAAGAAGCTGGGCGACGCGGTGGAGAAGCGCCTTGACGAACTCATGGCGATGAGCGGCGAGCAACTCGTCGCCGACCGCTACGAGAAATTCCGCAAGATCGGCAGCTTCTTCGAAGAGGCAGAGCCGCAGGCGTAAGCCTGCGACCATGAAGGCTCAGGCGCCGCGATTTTGGGTGGTCGCAGCCTAACGGCTGCGGCTCTGTTGGAATCAGCTTCCGAGCCGCCTCAGCACCGCGTCCACGTCGTACACCGCGCCGCCCCAGGGGCCGCCGCTTGCGCTCTGTAAGGCCGCCCACAGGCGCGTATCGTCCGGCAGCTCCGGGTGGGGCGCCAGATCCGGCCGCGGCGCGCGCCCGGCCAACACCTCCGCCCCCTTCTCGGCGCCGAACATTTCCTCGCCGTGGCCCACCAAGTCCAGCGAGCCCGTCAGCTCGTTGCGGTCGATCACGATGCTGACCTTGTCGCCCTCGATGATCTTGCCGATCGGGCCGCCCGCCAATGCCTCTGGGCCGACGTGGCCGATGCACGCGCCGGTCGAGACGCCTGAAAACCGGGCGTCCGTAATCACCGCCACCTGCTTGCCGAATGACAGGTATTTCAGCGCCGCGGTGATCTGGTAGATCTCCTCCATGCCCGAGCCCAGCGGGCCGCAGCAGCACAGCACGATGATATCGCCGGGCTTGATACCGCCGCCCTTGATCGCCTGGATCGCCTCGGTCTCGCGGGTAAACACCCGCGCCGGGCCGACCTTGCGATAAACGCCGTCCGCGTCCACCACTGACGGGTCGATCGACGTGCTCTTCACCACCGAGCCCTCCGGCGCCAGGTTGCCGTGGCAAAAAGCGATGGTGCTGGTCATGCCGCGCGAGCGGGCGCTGTCGGGGCTCATGATCACGTCGTCGGGGTCGATGCCGTCACGTTCTTTCAACATCTCGCGCAGCTTGGTGCGCCGCTCGGAGCCCTCCCACCAGTCCAGCGTCTCTTTCAGCGTGTCGCCTGACGCCGTCAGCGCCTGCTCTTCGAGCAGTCCCAAGCGGCGCAGGTGCAGCATCACTTCCGGCACGCCGCCGGCCAAAAAGACCTGCACGGTCTTGTACATGGTGGGCCCGTTGGGCAGCACGTCCACCAGGCGCGGGATCTGGCGGTTGGCTTTCGACCACTCTTCGGCCGTGGGGCGCGGGATGCCGGCCATGAAGGCGACCGCCGGCAGGTGCAGAATCAGGTTCGTCGAGCCGCCAAAGGCCGCGTGGATCGCCATGGCGTTGTGCAGCGCGGCTTCGTTCAGGATGTCCTTCGCCGTGATGCCGCGGCGGCGCTGCTCCATGATGGCGCGGGCCGAGCGGCGGGCGGCGTCCTTCCAAATCTCTTGGCCCGACGGCGCCAGCGCGGAGTGCGTCAGCGACAGCCCCAGCGCCTCGGAGATCACCTGCGAGGTCGCCGCTGTCCCCAAGAACTGACAGCCGCCGCCGGCGGAGCCGCAGGCGCGGCAGCCTGCCTCGGCAGCCTCCTGCAATGTCATTTCGCCGTGGGAGAAGCGGGCGCCGATCGACTGCACCTTACCGGCGTCTTCAGCCTCGGCCGCGGGCAGCGTCACACCGCCGGGGACGAGCACGACCGGCAGGTTGTGCATGGCGGCCAGCGCCATCATCATCGCGGGCAGCCCCTTGTCGCAGGTGGCGCAGCCGATCACCCCGGCGCGGGTGGGCAGCGACCGAATCAGCCGCCGCAGCACCATCGCGGCGTCGTTGCGGTAGGGCAGGGAATCCATCATGCCCGTGGTGCCTTGGGTACGGCCGTCGCAGGGGTCGCTCACGAAGCCCGCGAAGGGGATGCCGCCCAGGTTGCGCAACTCCCACGCCGCAGCCTGCATCAAAAGACCGACCTCGAAATGGCCGGTGTGATAGCCGAGAGCGATCGGCGTGCCGTCCTCGGCGCGGATGCCGCCCTGGGTGGAGAGGATCAGGATTTCGGGCCGCCCCAACTCCGCCGGGTTCCAGCCCATGCCGGCGTCCTGCGTCCAACCAAAGATGTCGCCCGAAGGTCGCTGGCGCAGCATCTCAGGGGTGAGCGGAAGCTGACCCGACGGCCCGGCCGCCTTGGTCGTGATCTCGTAGATCGACGGGGATTGCGAATCGAGGATGGGATTCATGGCGAACTTTCCATCCTACAGGGGGAAGCTGCCGCCGCGTAACACAAAACCCGCCCCTGACGAATCCACCAGTCACAATGAGAAAGATGACCCGTCGCGAACTGAGCCTTGCCGCCGCCGGCATCCTGTCGGCCTGCGCGGCGCCTGCCAAGGACGCCAGGAGATTTGAAGTGAACCTGACCGAAGACCAATGGCGCGAGCGCCTCACCCCCGAGCAGTTCCGCGTGCTGCGCAAGCACGGCACCGAACCCGCCGGTTCGAGCCCGCTCGATGACGTGAAGGAGCCGGGAACCTTCGTCTGCGCGGGCTGCGAACAGCCGTTGTTCAAGACCGCAACGAAGTTTGACAGCGGCACCGGCTGGCCGAGCTTCTACGAACCCATCGAAGGCGCCGTCGGGACCACCACCGACCGCTCCTTCTTCATGACCCGCACCGAGGTGCACTGCTCGCGCTGCGGCGGCCACCTCGGACACGTCTTCAATGACGGGCCGGCGCCGACTGGCCTGCGCTACTGCATGAACGGCGTGGCGATGGAGTTTGAGCCCGCCGAATAGGCTAAGATACGAGCGCTGTGCGACGACTCGCGCTCCTGCTCGCGCTCGCTCCGGCGGCGTTGTTTGCCCAACACGGGGTTGGAGGCCTTTCCAACCCCTACAACTCTCCCCTTGACGTGCAGGAGGGAGCGCTGCTCTACCGCTCGCGCTGCGCGGTCTGCCATGGGCCCGAAGGCGCCGGCGGCAAGGGAACCGACCTGACCACCGGGCGCTTTCGCTACGGCTCTTCCGACGACGAACTTTTTAAGACGATCGCCGACGGCGTCGACGGCACGGAAATGCCGCCGGTCGACCTCGACGGCCGCCGCGTGTGGCAACTGCTGGCCTACGTGCGCTCGCTCAGCGCCGGTCGCGCCGCCGAGCAGGCTTCGGGCGAAGTCGCCGCCGGGAGGGCGCTATTTAGGGCGAAAGGCTGCGCGAACTGCCACCGCGTCGGAGCGACGGGCGGCGTGACGGGTCCGGATCTGACCGAAGTGGGCGCACGCAGTTCGCTGGCGCACCTGGAGGCGTCGATCCTACGGCCGTCGGAAGACGTGCGGCCGGAGAACTGGTTCGTGGATGCGCGCCTGAAGAGCGGCAAGCGCATCCAGGGCCGGCGTCTCAACGAAGACACGTTCACCGTGCAGGCGCTCACTGAGACAGACGGCTTGGTCTCGATCGACAAGGCCGAACTCGAGGACTATCGGGTGATCAAGAACTCCACCATGCCGTCCTATGCGGGCAAGCTCAGCGAGACCGAGCTGGCGGATTTGGTGGCGTATTTGGGATCGCTGCGCTGAAAACCCCCGGCTTCCGCTGGGGGCTCTGTTGCGGCTGGAGCAAGAAAAACCGAGCCCGGGAAGGGAGTCCCGGGTCAGCTTACGGCAGGACTGTTGCCGCGAAATCCGCGCTGGTCGGCGCCAGACAGCTCTTGTCGTTGCAGGCCTGGTAGCGCAGGCTGCCGCGGATTTCGCTCATCTTCGGCGCTTTCGCCGGGACGCGAAACACCGTCGTGATGACGATCTCGCCGGAAAACACTGACAGCGGCTCGTCGGAAAAACTGTACTTCACGATCTCCGCCTCAGGGAACTCCACGCGCACGAGGTCGAGCGCCGGCGACTGCCAAGTCACCGCGGTCGGAATCAGATACTGCTCCCGCGGCTGGTCGGAATTGATGTGATAGCCGGGACGGATGCGCACCACCAGCGGAATCTCGATCTCCGCTCCGGGCGTCAGCTTCACCGGTTCGGGCGGCAGGACCGTTGCGGCCTGGAATCCGCGAAACAGCTGCGCCTGGGCGGCCAAACCCGCCAGCAGCAGCACGGCCAGACTAGAGCAGACCTTCAATCTCACTTTCGTAGTCGCTCTTGTTGACCAGACCGGTGTGACGTCCGACGATCTGGCCTTCCTTGTTGATGATCAGCGTGGTCGGCAGCGCGACGACGCCGTCAAACCGCTCGGCCAACTCGTCGTCCCCCAACAGGATCGGGAAATTCGGCTTGAGGGTCTCGGCGTAGGGCCGCACGACCTCCCAGCCCTCCTCGTCCAGCGAGACGGCAAGGACTGTGAATCCCTGGTCCTTGTACTTGCGCTGGAACTCGACGAACCAGGGCATCTCGATCTTGCAAGGGCCGCACCAGGTGGCCCAAAAATTCAGCAGGACGACCTGCCCTTTATAGTCAGACAGCTTCACCTGCTTGCCGTCGACGGCCTCGAGGGTGAAGTCGGGAGCCGGCTGGGGCGCTTCGCCCTCGGCTGCTTCGACGACTGCAGTGTCGCCGCCGTTGCCGCCGCATCCGGCTGCGAAGAGGACGAAGGCGGTGAAAACCGCCAGGAAAAGCTGCTTGGACATGTTGCTGGGTTTCGAGTCCTTCAGTATAGCGACGCCTGCAACTAATCCTTTCGTCGCCGGCTGGGGATTGGTTCCGGTCCCTCTAAAAATTCAGCCGCAGGTCGAGCTGAAACGTACGCCGCAGGCCTTCGGTGCGGACGACGCCGAAATAGGCGCTGTCGATGTTGCTGAACGGCGTCGCCCAGTTGCGCGAGCCCAGCACGTTGAACAGGTCGAGCGCGAACTCCGCCGAAGCCGCCTCAGCCACGTCGAACGGCCGCGCGATGCGCACGTCCCACTGTTGGAAGCCGTGCATGCGGAAGGCGTTGCGGCCGACGTTGCCCGGGCGCGTCTCGTCGAAATTGGTCGGTTCGACGCGCCGGAAGACGGTCGGGTCAAAGGCGAAGCGGCCGGTCACGGTCCGTCCGTCGGCGAGCGTGAAGGTGCGCTCGACCGCGGGGTCCAGGCGCCGGAACTCGCCGACGATGTCCGGCCGTCCGACGTTTTCAAATGTGAACGTCGGGTCCTCGGTCTGGCGAATGTCGAGCGGCAGGCCCGAGCGCCAACGCCACAGCCCCGACACGCTCCAGCGCTCGGCCCAAGGCATGCGGTCGGTCCAGGTGCGGGGAAGCTGGATCGCATAGGTCCAGGCGGCGGTGAAGTTGTGGCGGCGGTCGTAGCTCGACACCGACCAGGGCTCGGTGACCAGCGAGTTGCCGAAAACGCTCGAGCCGTCGTCGTCCGAGCGCGACCAGACGTAGCCCACGTCAAACGCGAGTCCCGAGCGCAGGTAGCGGTTGGCGCGCAGTTGCAGGCCGTTGTAGCGCGCCTCGCCGCTGCTTTCGAACTGCCGCACGTCGGTGAAGCGCGATGACAGCCGCATGCTGCGCACGAAGGCGAAGGGCCGCAGCGGGTTCCGCACGAAGGTGTTGAGTTCGGCCTGCCGCTGTAGCCGGTGGGAGCGCGTGCCCACGTAGACGGCGCTGGCGAAGACGCCGCCGGGCAGCAGCCGTTGCAGCCCTACGTTCCACTGCTCGGCGCGGGCGTTCTGGAAGTCGCGGTCGAAGACCAGCAGGGGGTAGCGCACCGCCGTGCACTGGATGCCGCAGGCGCCGGCACCTGTCACGCCCAGCGGTTGGCGGAAGGCGTTGGGCGAGCGCGCCAGGTCCAGAAAGCGGTCGTCGGCGCTGAACGGCGGATAGGTGGCCTGGAACAAAGCCGCCGCGCTCGACCCGGCGAAGGCCCCGAAGTCATAGAAGGCGCCATAGCTGGCGCGAATGACCGAACGGCCGGCGTCGCCGAGCAGCCAGCGCGCCCAGCCGCGCTCGGCCGTCGGGGAATAGGCGAAGCCGACTCGTGGGCCCCAGTTGTTGCCCGGATTCTCGACCGTCGAGCGCGGCAGCGCGCCGAGTTCGCCGTCCTGGTCGCCGGGGAAAATGAGGTTGGGCAGAGCGTTGGGGAAGCGTTCGCTCTGCGCCTGGAACCGGAAAGCCGCGATGCGGTCCTGGGTGTCGACGCCCGGCGGCTGCGATTCGTATCGCAGTCCCAGCGTGATCAGCACCGAGTTGGCCGGCCGCAGCTCGGTCTCGCCGTAGAAGGCCAACTCGCGCCAGCGCAGGTTCAGGTCGCGCGGCGTACGCAGGCGATATTCGCCGGGAAGGGCCAGCAACAGGTCGCGCAGGCCGTTCGGGGCGCTGCGGATGGGGAACTCCGGCGGACGCGGGAAACTGAAGCTGCCCGCAAAATTCTCCGTATTGCGAAACGGCCAGGAGCCCCGCTGATAGAGCGCTCCGCCGCGCAGCACCGCCTTGCCGACCCGCCATTCAGCGTCGTGGCTGAGTTGCCAGTTCGTCTGCGCCGAGGCTTCGGAGAACAGAAACGGCGCGATGTGCAGCCGCCGGAAGCCGTTATCGTCATACAACGTTACGTCGGGAATCGTGCCGGGATCGGCCCCGAAGCTCGAGTAGTCGAATCCGAACTCGTTGGCTGTGACGTTGCGAAAATCCGGCCGGCCTTGCCACGACGACGTCGAAAGCCGCTGCCCGGCCAGCCGCGTCGTCTGCTGAAAGCTCTCCGCCGGAGCAAAGCCGATCGAGAGCTGTGCGTTGTTGGCCAACTGCAACTGCTCGGAGACGGCCAGCGGCGAGGGCGTGCTCGACACCGCGCTCAGCGGCTGCGCGGTGTCTGCGCGGTAGAGCAGGTGGCTGGCGTTGAGCGACCACGAGCCGGGCCGCCAATCGAGCCGTCCCAGCAGCGTGCGCCCGTCGGAGTCGAGGTCCTGCCGGCCGCGGAACAGCGAGACGCCGGCGTTGGGCTTGGGTAGAAAGGCGTCGAGGTACTTCTGCATCAGCGGATCGAGCCGGTTCGGCGGGATGACGCCGTTGGGGAAGGGGGTGGATGTCGTCGGATCCAGCGGCAGCGGGTCGAGCGCCGAGAGGTCGCCGGAGCGTTCCGCGAGGCTCAGCGTGTCGGCCGTGGCAATGCGGCGCTGCTGCGAGCGCCAGCCCTCCAGGTCGACGAACAGAAAGAGCTTCTTCTTCTTCCACAGCGGCCCGCCGATCTGGCCGCCCCCTGCCCAGCCGCCCAGCGAGTCCTCGCCGCCGTCGTAGGAGCGGATGTTCTCGTTGTGCGGCCGCAGGAAGCCGCGGATCTGCCCGTGCCAATTCGAGCCGCCGCCGCGCGAGATGGCGCGGATGACGGCGCCAGCGTTGCGCCCCTCCGCGGCCGAGTAGGTGTGGGTGACGGCGCGGAACGTCTCGATTGCCTCGGGTACAGGAGCGAACGTCGCCGCCTGGGCGCCGGTCAGCCGATTCTGGGCGTTGTTGGCCGCGCCGTCGAACTGATAGTTGATCGCCGAGCGCCGCGAACCATTCGCCGAGACCGCCGCGCCGAGTCCGGTGATCGGGTCGATCTCGAGCGGGTCGACCGGAGTCAGGCCCGGCGCGAGCTGCTGCAATTTGTCGATCGCGGTGCGGCCCTGGCTGCCCAGCAACACAGGCGAGGCGTCGATCTGCTCGCGCGCCAGTCCGTACTCGAGTGCAATCGTCTCGATGCCGGCGCGCGGACGCGTCAGCGGCGGCGGCAGTTCCTCGAGAGCGATGACGACCTCGACGGGCGAGTCGGGCAGCAGTTCGCGCTCGGGTAGCCGCCGGGCCGCATAGCCATCCTTGAAGACCGACAGGGCATAACGCCCGCTGGGCAGGGCAGGGAACTCGAACTCGCCGGCGATGTCCGTGGATGCGAGCAACGTGCGCCCGCTGGAGGTGTCGATCAGCCGCGCTTCGGCGCCTTCGAGCGGCCGGTCGTTGGGGTCGGTGATGCGCCCCGACAGCGACGCCGGAGACATGAGTTGGCCGGGCGCGCCGGCCGCGGGCCAGAACGCCATCCACAAACAGAAGAAGGCTAGGAAGCGGAACATGCCGCCTGTCTTAGCGGAGAACGGACAAGCGCTGTTGCAGGTTTCGCGAGGACGACCGCACCGTGTATAACAGATCACCCAGCGAAGCCGGTTCGGCTTCGAGCGCCACCGCCGAATCGGCTTCGACGAAGATCGACGACAAGCCCTTGTCGAGCTTCAGCGCGGCTTCGAGCAGAGCAGCCGAGCCGTCCTCGAGCCCGAGCGCTTTGTCGCTCGCGTCATGCGGTCCTTTGCTCGCCCAGAAGCGGCGGGGCAAGGCTTCGGATAGCTTGGTGTAGAGCAACTCTTCCTGCCGACGGATGGTGTCGAGGCGCTTGCGCGCTTCGGCGTTTGCCTGGCGGTCGAGCTTCGCCGGACCTTTCACCAATTCGTGCAGCGCATAAGCGTGCCGCAGCAACTCGGATTCGGCGTGCAGGACTTCGCTGACATAGCGCGCCAGCTCGCCCTCGAGCAGGTCGGGCCGCGCCGTGCGGAACGAACGCCGCGCCGCATCGCCGTAGTGCTCGAGCAGGGCTGTGCGGACGATCCCGCCGGCTGGACGCTCGTGCACGACAACCCGGGTGGGCTCGATGGCGATCAGCGGCTGCTGCTGAGCGACCTCAGGCTGTGCGACGGGCCGCTCGAGAGCGGGCAGCTCGGTTTGCAGGGACGCTGTCCGGGCCGCAAACGCGAACTCCGGGGCCGGCTCCGGGTTGAGCGCTGCGCGCTCGGGAGCGGTCAAATCCTGCGTAGTCAACGCGTCAAAACGCTCCGGTTCCGCCGCTGGGGCGGAAGACTGCGCGACGGCGACTTCCACGACGGAGTCGCTAGGCGGTTCAGGCCGCGCGGCGCGCGGCGTCGCTTGCGGAACCGAGACGACCGGCGGCGGAGCGGGCGCGGAGGCGACCATTACCGGCGCGAGCTGAGCCGGCTGTTGCGCATACCAGGAGAATCCAAACAGACCGGCCGCGGCCAGCGCCGCCGCCGCGTACACGGCGCGCCACGGGGCGGGGAAGCTCAGCACGCGGCTGCGTCGAGCGTCCAAAGCTTTTTCCAGGCGAGCCGCCGAAGCCAGCCGTTCCCGCTCGGTCTCCTCGGGGATCAGCGCCCGCAGCTCATGTTCGATGTCGAACAGCAGCGTTTGCGCGCGCAACAGCTCGTCGTGGCAGTCGCTGCAGGATTCCAGATGCTCGCTCACCAACGGAGCCGTCTCCCCGTCGAGGTGCAGCAGCAGATCTTCGATCTCGACGTGCTGCGGCTTGGCTGCCGCCGCAAGAGAAGCGCGCAGACGAACCCATGAGTCGGCCTTCGCCTCGGCGGAGTCCTTCGAAGCGGTCGACGCCAGAACCCCGGTCACCGACTCGAGCTCGCTCATCGCTTGCTCGGAGGCGACACGGCATTCCTCGCAAACGGCCGCGTGGGCCGCGCGCGCTGCATCCAACTCGCCTTCAGCGAGTAGGAGTAGCTCTGCCTCGTTCAGATGGTTCACGCTTTTCCGTTTCCTGCAACTTCTTGACCGCGCGGCCGATGTAGCTCGCCACAGTCGAGATCGACAAGCCCAAAACTTCGCCGACCTCTCTAAACTTCAACCCTTCCGACCGCAGCCGAAGACACTCCATCTCCTGCTCGGTCAACCGATCCCAAGGCAGGGACGACAGATGCAATCTGGCTTCCAAACCCTGGTCTCCGCCGCCCATTCGGCCCTCGAGCCGCTCCCAACCCTCTTCATCGAGCAAATCCGCTCGGGATTTGCGTCCGTAATCGATGATCAGGTTATGCGCTACTCGAAACAGCCAGGCGCGCGGTTGCTCGATTTCATCGCCGCGACTCCGCGATTGGAAGTAGCGGATAAAGCTCTCTTGCAGGATGTCTTCGGCAGCCGACGGGTCGTCGAGATGCCGTCGCAGATAGCGCTTGAGGCTATCGCGATGCTCCGCAAAGAGCTCTTCCGTCTCCCACGCAGCGCCAGAACTGTGGCCGAAGCCCGCCATTAAAAGGGACCTTCAGCTCGAGCGCCGCGCACGCCTTGAAAGGTTAGGACGATCTAGACGGGCGTCTTTACGGCACGGGAGCCAAAACTCATTTTCGTGCCGCCTGTGGAAAACTGTCAATGGGGTGTGGCGGATTGCCTCGTCCTCCGACGCCTGATGACACGCGCAGCGAGCGCCGCCTGAGTTGTTATGATCGAGCTTCCATGCGGAGTCTCGTTGTGCGGGCGACCCTGGTCGCGAGTCTTGCCTTGTGGGGCTGCCCGGCGAATGAGCCCGGCATCCCGCTCGAAGAGGAGTTCGGCGACGAGCTTCCGATCGAGCTGCTCTCCAGCGTGAACGTCGCCGACCCGCGGGCCGAAGAGCAGCTCGTGAGCGGTTTTCACGGTCTCGAGCAGCGCGCTTGGCGCTGGACGCAGCAGGAGTTCATCGTTCTCTTGCAGCCGCCTCCGGCCGTTGCCGGGCGCGGCTATTCGCTCGACGCGCGGCTGACTATTCCCGAGGTGGCCGTCGAGCGGCTGGGACCGATCTCGGTGTCGGCCGAGGTCGCCGGCATTGACCTCGAGCCGGAAGTTTTCTCCGAACCGGCCGAAAACGTCCTCTACACTCGCGAGATTCCCGCCGACGCGATTGCGGGCGGCGAGCCGGTGGAAGTGACCTTCCGCCTCGACAAGGCGATCGCGGCCGGCGAGATCGACTCGCGCGAGCTCGGCGTCGTCGCGCTGTCGTTTGCATTGCGGTGAGCGAACGCGCCGTCAGATGGTTGGCGCCGCCGGCGCTCTTCTTGAGCGTCTACTGGCTGGGGCTGTGGGTCTGGTTCCACACCGACGACTTTTCCCTGCTGTGGATGGTGATGCTGCCGGGCGAGGAATTCTGGCCGCACCTGCTCGAGCCGCGCGCTCAGGGCACCTTCCGGCCGCTGAGCGAGCGGCTCTACTTCCGCATCTTCTATCAGGCGTTCGAACTCAATGCCTGGCCCTACCGGGCGCTGGTCTTCGCCACGCAGATCGCGAACCTGTGGCTGTTCGCCTCACTCGCCAAGAAAATCAGCGACTCCAGGACCGTCGGCTTGGCGGCGGCCTGTCTGTGGGGCGTGCATCACGGATTGGCGGTGACGATGAGCTGGTCGTCGGCCTATAACCAGGCGCTGTTCAGCCTGTTCGTGTTGCTGGGCCTGCATGCCTGGGTGCGCTTCTGCGACGGCGGCGGCTGGGGCTGGTACGTCGCGCAGTGGGCGGTGATGGTCGCGGGTTTCGGCGCCCTGGAGGCGATCGTCATCTATCCGGCGCTGGCGCTGGCCTACTCGCTGCTCGCCGGCGGCAAGCGCTGGGCCTGGACGTTGCCGCTGTTCGGCGTCTCGGCCGGGCTGACCGCCCTGCAGATGAGCGCCCGCCCGGCCGAGCAGTCGTCGATCTACGCCATGAGCCTGGACCCGCGGAGCCTGTTCGACACCTTCGTGCAGTATCTCGAGTGGGGCTTTGTGGGACGCGTCTACGAGCAGTACAGCGCCGCCGCCTGGCTGATCGGCCCGCTGCTGCTGGGCTTTGCCATCTGGGAATGGCGACAGAAGCGGCCCGCGGCGCTGCTGGGTTGCGGAATCTTCCTGATCGGCATCGCGCCTTACATGCCGCTGGCCGGGCACCGCTCGGACTACTACCTGTTTCTGCCGGCGGCGGGGTTGGCCCTGGCGTTCGCCGCGGCGCTGCGAACGGCTTGGGCGGCGGGCTGGGCCGCTCGGGCGGCTTGGCTGCTGGCGGTCGGCTTCTGCGTGTGGACCTGGACCGGCACGGCGCGGTCGATCGTGCGCTACAGCTATGAGACCAGCATCCGCGCCCGCAATCTGGTCACCGGGCTGCGCTACGCCCGCGCGCGGCATCCCTCTGAGACGATCCTGCTCACCGGCGTCGACTCGCCTTTCTTCTACGCCTCGATCTACCACGGACTGATCCCGATGATCGGAGTCTTCGACGCCTACCTCGCCCCGGACGGCTCCGCCATCGAGCAGCTGCCCGGCTTCCGCCCGGTGGAGCCGTTCATCCTGCCGCCTGAACAGGCGCTGATCGGAGTTGAGCGGGGCTCGATCGTGGTCTACGACGCCTCCGGCATGCGCCTGCGCGAAATCACTCGGCGCTACCAGCGGTCCGCGCCCCAGCGCCTGCGCGCACTCATCGAGTGAAGGCTGGGCCGGTTCTCGGCTGCATCTGTGGCCGGCGCGCCATGGACCACACCGCCCTGCCGCCAACTCACGGCGGCGGCATCGTTATACTGGGCCTGCCATGTCGCTGACTCGCTCTTCGGCCGCCCTGATCTTCTTGCTCTCGTGCGCTCTGTCGTCGGCGCAATCCACCACTCAGTCCACCCTGCGGAACCCTCCCGCCGGCGCCGACCGAGTGTTGCTGGTGACGCTCGGCATCGGCGATTCCGCGGAAACCGATTGGAGCGGAGAGGCGCAGGCGGAACGGGGCGAGATACTTGACTTGATCGGCTATGAGATGGGCGTGGGCGACCTGGTCGAGCCGCCCGCACGCTGGCGGATGTCGAGCCGCCCGGCGTTCCCGTTCAAGCGGCGTCCGCACGACGAAGACATCCTGGTTGACCTGCCGTCGGACGTCTTCCTCACGCCGCGCTTCCACGTTTATGTCAAAGGAGCGGCCGGGGCTTCGCTGCGCATCCAAACCGCGCAGGGGGCGTTCGAGTTCGCGCTGTCTGAAGTCCCGCCCGCTGGCGAGAAGGTTTTCCTGGACGGCCGCGCCAAGGTGTCGGACTCGGCTCAGCCCATCCTGGCCGGACGCGGCCATCCCGGACCCCCCGATCGGCGGTTGACCGACAACGATTTTTCCTCCGTCACCGTCACCCGCAACGGCGCGACCTGGGTCGCCTGGCAGGGCTTCGACGGCGAGCGGTCCGACCGCGTTTTCGCTGAGCGTCTCGCCTCGAACGCCACCCAAGCTCCCGCGACGCCGCCGCACGCGGTCAGCCCGGCTGACGGCGACGTCTACCGCACCGCCGTCGCCGAAGACTCCGAGGGCAAGATCTGGGTGGTCTGGTCCGAACAGCGTAACGACAACTGGGATTTGTACGCCCGCAGCTTCGACGGCGAGGGCTGGTCGCGCATCGAGCGGCTGACCGACGCCTCCCAGCCCGACACCCAGCACAAGCTCATCGCCGACTCCCAAGGACGGCTGACGCTGGTCTGGCAGGGCTACCGCGACAACCGCGCCCGCATCTGGGCCAAGACGTTCGACGCCGCGAGCGGCTGGTCGGCCGAATCCGAGATCAGCGACTCCCCGGAGAACTGCTGGGAGCCCTCGATTGCGGTCGACTCGAACGACAACGTCTTCGCCGCCTTCGACTGCTACGGTCCGAACGGCTACGACATCTTCCTGGCGGCTCGGCTAGGCGCGGAGTGGAGCCGGCCGCGGACGATCGCCGCCACGGCCCGCTTCGAAGCCTACGCGACGGTTGCCGTCGACGCCGACGACCGCGTCTGGGTCGCCTGGCACGAGTCCGGCGTGAACTGGGGCAAGGACTGGGGACACCCGTTCGACATCACCGCCAACGCTACCGGCCTCTACACCTCGCGCGAGATCCGCATGGCGGTGGTCGACGGCGAGCGCCTGCTCGCACCGGCGCAGCAGTTGGCCGCGGCGCTGCCCGACCCCGGGCCTGCGAATGACTTTTTCGAGCTGCCGCAGTTGGCCGCCGACGGCTCGGGCCGCATCTGGTGCTTCTTTCGCCACCGCCGCGCCGCACAGGCCAACGTCTACAGCCGCACGCCTTCGCACCACGCGCTGTGGGAGATCTACGCCAGCTACTACGAGGGAGGGGAATGGTCGCCGATGACGCTCGTACCCTATTCCACCGGGCGCACGGATATGCGCATCGAGGTCGCCCGCTCCGCGGACGGGCGCCTCACCGCCGCTTGGCCGACCGACCGCCGCAATTTTCGCGACTTCGTCAATATGCTGCCCGACGTCTTCCTGGCCCGCATGCCGCAGTTGCCCGGACAGGCGCCGGCGCCGCGTTTGACCGAGTTGCGCCTGCCGCCGATCCAGCCCAACCTGCCGCCGCCGAACGCGCCGCAGCGCGACGTGACCGCCGACGAACCCGTCCACCCGAACGAAGCCCAGGACGTAGCCCGCATCCGCGCCTACACCTATGAGATCGGCGGCAAGCGCTACAGCATCCGCCGCGGCGACATGCACCGTCACACCGAAATTTCGTGGGACGGCTACAACGACGGCTCGCTCGAAGACACCTATCGCTACGCTGTCGACGTCGCCAAGCTCGACTTCATCGCCGTCACCGAGCACAATTTCGGCGTCGCCGACCCGTATGACTGGTGGCGCAGCAGCAAGTACACCGACATCCACCGCGTCGGCCGCTCCTTCGTGCCGCTGGTGGGTTATGAGCGCTCATTGCCCTATCCCAACGGCCACCGCAACGTCGTCTTCCCCTACCGCGGTGCGCCGATCCTGGACTACCAGCACTACGAGTGGAACTCCGGCCAGGAAGGCTTTGCCTACACGCGCCAGGGGCCGGAGCGCTTCTTTGCCTACCTGCGCAAGTACAAGGCGATCGCGATGCCGCACACCACCGGCACCTCCATGGGCACCGACTGGGCCGACTACGACCCCGAGGTCGAGCCGATCGTCGAGATCTACCAGTCGGACCGCACCAGCTACGAATGCACTGACTGCTGGCGCGCCGCTCCGGCCGACATCCCCAAGCAGCAGAACGGCGGCCGCAAACCCGACGGCTATGTGAACGAGGGTTGGGCGAAGGGGTATCGGCTGGGCGTCCAGGCCAGCTCCGACCATTTGGGCGTCCACACGGCTTACTCGATGATCCTGGTGGAGGAGAATACGCGTCCGGCGCTGGTGGACGGCATCCGCAAGCGCCACACCTACGGCGCCACGGACAACATCATCGTCGACTTCCGGCTGGTGGACGGCGACACGGAATACCTGATGGGCGACGACGCGAAGATTTCCAGCGCGCCGATGCTCAAAATCCACGTTGAGGGGACGGACCTGGTCGGCGATGTCGAGATCGTCAAGAACAACAAGGTCGTCTACCGTCAGACGCCCGACGCGAAGGTGGTCGACTTCACCTACCGCGACAACGAGCCCGCCCGGCCCGGCGAGGCGGATTTCTACTATGCTCGCGTGCGACAGAAAGACCGGGATCAACAGATTGCTTGGTCGTCGCCGATCTGGGCGGAGCGGCGGTAGCGTACGCCTCCGGCGTGCAGGGTCGTCGGTCCCCGACGACCTTCCGGAACGGAGGCCGAGATGGCCTCCGCTGCTCGCCAGAGGCGCGCGCAACGATGGCGGCGCTCCCGCAATACTCAGGTCGAGGGGACAGTCACCGGTGACTGTCCCCTCAGCCCCAGGAGCCCCAGGGGCCCCAGGGGCCCCAGTAGGGCGGCATTGAATTGACCGGCCCCGAGAGAGATTGCCTCCGATGCGCAGGCTTCCCAGGGCTCACGCCCTGGGCTATTTGGAATGCCGCCCTGCCGGGCTCTGATGCGCTCCCGCTAGACTCACTTCCACTGCGAATCAAAGTACCCGGCCGCCACCGCCTGCCCATCCGACGTGCGCACCACCGCCCAATCCCCCAGCCGGGGATACAAGAGCGCGTTCGTGCCACGGAACTCCGGTTCGTGGAAGCTGTGGCCGCTGTTGATCACCACGTACCGCGACGAATTTTCCGGGTCCGGGTAGATCAGCGCCGGGTAGTGCGTCTTGGCGTCGTAGGTCTTGCCGCCCATGCGGATCTCGTTGGAGGTCCACTCGAGCGGCAGACGGTCGACGATCGCCGCGATCTCGGGGTTCGACGACGGGTCGCCAAAAAGCACGCGGTGGTTGCTCGCGCTTCGCGCCTGGGTCGGCAGATCCGCGCGGAGCCACTTGTGGTACTCGGCGGAGAATTTCTCCATGCGCGCATCGCCGGTCGGTCCGCTGACGAAGAAGCCCTCCATGAAGGCGTCGTCGATGGGACCCTGCAGGCCCGGGCGCTTCACCAGCCCGTCGCCGCGCGCCGCCTCGGCGGAATCAAAGTATTTCCATTGGCCGCCGCCCTTGGCCAGATAGGCCACATCGCCGCGCTGCGCCGGGACGGCAACTTTCTGGCCGTCGACCACGATCGAAGAAGCTTCGCCGCTGCGCGCCAGGAATAGCCGGCTGATGTTCTCCGTCGTCGCTTCCAGCACGCCGTCCACGCGGCGCGCCCGCACCTCGGCCCGCTCGTAGAGCTTTTCCAGGCCGTCGACGGTCGCCCAGAAGCAGTTCGCGTAGCGCGTGGTGTAGGTGACGAAGCGCAGCGAGTCCGGGTTGGGGTCGAGTCCGCGCTCGGCCGCTCGGGTCAAGAACCTCTCGGACTGCGCCTTACTCTCGGGGTGGAAGCTGTGGCCCATCTTCGGTCCCACCAGGAATATCGCTTCCAACTCCGGTTCGCCCGACGGCAACCAGTTCAGCTCCTGCTGCCGAAAGATTACGCCGTCGTCGGCGAGCGCCTCACGGATGTTGACCGCGGCCTGCAACTGCGCGTCGTCCTCGCCGCCGTAGCCGACCACCGCCGTGTTGTAGGCGTTGACGGCGTAGTCGGCGGCGTCATAGATGTGCATCGCCGGGCGCTGCCAGGCGGGCAACGGTTTCGGCAGCGTCTTCTCGGCGTAGCGCAAAGTCTCGGTGAAGCCCGCGCCGGCTTCGATGCCGACCCACTTGTCGGGATAGTGCAGCCCGACGCCCCATGCGCCTGCGCCGCCCATCGAGAAGCCCCGCAGCACGATGCGACGGTCGTCCACCCGGTAGTTGCGGCGCGTCGCCGCGAGCGCTTCGAAGACATCCGTTTCGCCGGACCAGCGGTAGGCGTTGTTGGTGCGGCCAAAAACCTGCATCTCCAGCCGATCCGAGGGGCCGTCGCCGACGGAGCGCTCGGCGGTCGCCAGGAAATTGACCTCGTTGAGACGCGCGTTGCGGCCGTGCAGGATCAGGTCGAGCCGCAGCGGACGGCTCGGATCATAGTCGACCGGCACGCCGACCAGATAGGGCTGCACGCTGCCGTCCACCCGCGAGCGGTAAGCCCGGGCGACGAGTCCGCGCTCGCTGGTCCAGGGGTGCTCGCCCTTCGCCAGCGCCTCGGCGCGCTCGATGCCGGCGGCGGCCACCAGCAGCGCGTCATGGGAGTAGATCTTGCGGTGGAACTCTTCCGGGTCGCCCAGCAGCCAGACGACTGCCTTGTGGTAGATCTCAACGTCGGCCAGCAGGTCGCCGTCGGCGCCGGCTCGCCGCAGCGCCTCGATGCGTTCGCCGAGTGCGTCGGCGCGCTGCTGGATGAGCAGGCGCTCGACCTCGCTGGGTTGGTTTTCGGCGTTCGGTTGAGCGCCGCCAACGGCCGCGAGGCTGAACAGCAGGGCGGGAAGGAGAAGAAAGCAACGCATTGGAGCGCCTATTATACGAAGGCTGGGCCGCTGATCTTGAACTATCTCGCCCATCTGTTTCTCAACCGGGATGACGAGGATCTGATGATCGGGCAGTTGCTCGGCGACTTCCTCGAACCCGGCTGGCGCGAGACCCTGCCCGATGCCGTGCAGGCGGGCGTGCGTCTGCATCAGAAAGTCGACCGCTTCACCGATTCCCACGAACTCTTCGGCGTCAGCCGCCGCCGCTTGCCCGAGCGCTACCGGCGCTATGGCGGCGTGCTCATCGACGTCTTCTACGATCACGTCCTGGCCCGGCGCTGGGACGAGTTTTCGCCCGATGAGGATCTCGACGCCTTCGTCGAGCGCGCCTACGCAACGCTCGATCGCCGCCGCGACGACCTCACCGCCAGACTGCGCCGTACGCTGCCCGCCATCGTGCGCTACGACTGGCTCACCGGCTATCGCGAGATCGACGGCATTGCGCGCACGCTGAGCGGACTCAGCAGGCGGCTGAGCTTTGAAAACCCAATGGCCGAGGCTGCGCAGTTCCTCGAACGCGACTACCCCGGCTACGAAGAAGACTTTCTGGGTTTCTTCCCCGAATTGCAGGAGTTCGTTCGAGGCTAGCCCATGAGGCGGCGAAGACGTATTCTTAGATAGCGCCATGCGATTGGACGACGAGATCAGACTCAGCCTCACCCGGCGGTCGTTGTTTCGACGCGGCGCGCAGGGGCTGGGCGGCGTCGCCCTGGCCTCGCTGTTGGCCGGAGACGGTCAGGCTGCTCCCACGCTCGATCCCGCCACCGGCGGGCTGGCCGAGCTGACGCACTTCGCTCCCAAAGCCAAGCGCGTCATCTTTCTGCACCAGTCCGGCGCGCCGTCGCAGCTCGACCTGTTCGATCCCAAGCCGCAACTCGACCGCTTCCACGGGACCGAGTTGCCGGATTCGATTCGCCAGGGGCAGCGCATCACCGGCATGACGTCGGGTCAGTCGTCGCTGCCGGTGGCGCGCTCGATCTTCCAGTTCCACAAGCATGGCCAGTCCGGCATCGAACTCAGCGAGCTGTTGCCGCACCATGGCAAGATCGTCGATCGCATGACGCTGATCCGGTCGATGCACACCGACGCCATCAACCACGACCCGGCCATCACCTTCATCCAAAGCGGCTCGCAGCAGCCCGGCCGGCCGTCGATGGGCGCCTGGGTGAGCTACGGCTTGGGCAGCGAGAACCAGAATCTGCCGGCCTATGTGGTGCTGGTGGCGCAGCCGTCGTCGCTGAACAACTCGCAGCCGCTGTTTTCGCGGCTGTGGGGGCCGGGCTTTCTGCCTTCGCGCTACCAGGGCGTCAAGTTCCGCTCTTCGGGCGATCCGGTGCTGTATCTCACCGACCCGCCGGGCCTGAAAAAGGACACCCGCCGCCGGATGCTCGACACGCTCGAGCAGCTCAACCAGCTCAAGGCCGACGATTACGGCGACCCCGAGATCGAGACCCGCATTGCGCAGTACGAGATGGCGTACCGCATGCAAACTTCAGTTCCGGACCTGATGGATCTTTCGTCCGAGCCCGAGAGCACGTTCGAGCTCTACGGCCCCGATTCGCGCAAGCCCGGGACCTACGCGGCGAACTGTCTGCTGGCCCGCCGGCTGGCCGAGCGCGACGTCCGCTTCGTGCAGCTCTACCAACGCGGTTGGGACCAGCACAACGACCTGCCGCGCGACATCCGTTTGCAGACCGCCGCCAACGACCAGGCTTCGGCGGCGCTGGTGCTGGACCTCGAGCAGCGCGGGCTGCTCGACGACACGCTGGTGGTGTGGGCCGGAGAGTTCGGCCGCACCGTTTACTGCCAGGGCAAGCTGACCGAGACCAACTACGGCCGCGATCACCACCCGCGCTGCTTTTCGATCTGGATGGCCGGCGGCGGCGTCGCCCGCGGTCGCGTGATCGGCGAGACCGACGACTACTCCTACAACGTCGTCGCCGACGGCGTGCACGTGCACGACCTGCAGGCGACGATCCTGCACTGCCTGGGCGTGGACCACAAGCGTCTGACCTACAAGTTCCAGGGCCGCTACTTCCGGCTGACCGACGTGCACGGCGACGTCGTCGAACGCGCCTTGGCTTGATTCCTTTTCAAATTGTTGTTCATTTTTTGTCTAGGTTATTGCGCCTAGCTTAGACACCGGCCATCTTGAGGACGTAGGCGACCGAGGGGTCGCGCTTCAAACTTCTCAAAAGCGCCACTCAAGATCCACAAAAGTTCAACAAGAAAAGGAATCACCCATGTACAAACGTTCTTTCCTCCGCATCTGCTCCCTCGCCGCTCTGACCTTGACGCTGAGCTTCAGCGCCGCCGCAGAGCCCGCTCACCACGAAAAGGACATCGTCGACACGGCCGTCGCAGCCGGCTCTTTCGATACGCTCGTCGCCGCAGTGAAGGCCGCCGGGCTGGTCGACACCCTCAAGGGCGACGGTCCGTTCACCGTATTCGCTCCCACCGATGAGGCCTTTGCGGCGCTGCCGGCCGGCACTGTCGAGAGCCTGCTGAAGCCCGAAAACAAAGCGAAACTGCAAGCAATCCTGACCTACCACGTCGTCGCCGGCAAGGTGATGGCGGCGGATGTCGTGAAAATCAAGTCGGCCAAGACGGTTGAAGGCAGCGAGGTCACGATCAAGGCCTCCAAGAAGGGCGTGATGGTCGACGGCGCCAACGTCGTGAAGACTGACATCGAGACCAGCAACGGCGTCATCCACGTCATTGACGCGGTGATCATGCCGAAGTCCTAACCAACTCAGCATCCGTCAGCGCAAGCGGCGCCGTCTCGCGAACTGCGAGCGGCGCCGTTGGCTTTTGAAGCGCTGTGTCGATGCGCGGTCTCCGACCTTCCCGAGCCGCATCCCTTTACGGTGCGGGTGAAACGTCTACCCCGATCGCTGAAGGTTGGGGCGCGTCTTCATCGTTCTGAGCGCTTCAACGCGGCCGACGAACCGCCAACACGCGCACTTTCGTCCCCAGCTTGTCCAGAATGTCGTCGCCGCTGAGCAGCCGTCCAACGTTTGTCGCTTTGCCGTCGAGGAAGGGCAGCGGTGTGAGGGCGATGAAGAACTCGGCGGCGTCAAAGCGGCCGTCGATGGGGACCATGCCGATGCTGCCGCGCAGGAACGGCTGCTGATTCCGCTGCGCCACCAGCTTCTGCCGCGCGAACTCCTTCGCCGCGACCTGCACGTAGCCGTTGGGACGCAGCGCCGAGACCTCCCGCAACTCAAAGGCGCCGGCGGTGGCCAGGCGGTAGAAGCGCTCGGCGGCCAGCGGCGCCAACTCGTAGTCCAGCTCGATCGGCAACTCGCCTTCGGTGGTCTCGATGACGAGTTGCCGACCCTGGGTGCGGGCAACCGCCTGCAACTCCGGCGGCTCGAAATCAGGGACCTGGTCGTCGGAGCGAATCGTCGGTACGGGCGTCTCCGGCGCTTCCTCGAAGTCCAGCGGACCGATCTGCGCTTCGATCGACTCCCGCAGCCCCGGCTCGAGGCGTACGGCGGCGGCGAGCGCCTGGCGTTGGACGATCGGGTTCTCATCGCGGGTGAGCGGATCGAGCCACGAGGTCAGCGTGGGATCGCCCCAGGCCGCGATCGCGGCGGCGGCCTCGCAGCGGACCTTGGGGTCGCGGTCGCCGAGCGCAACGCCCATCGCCGTCTTGACCTCTTCGCTCGGCTCGCAACGCCCCAGGGCGCGGGTGGCGGCCGCGCGTACAAAATTGTTTTGGTCGCGCGTGACGAGGTTGATCATGTAGCGCTGGGTCTCCTCGGCGCAGGGCGCCTCGAGGCGATTGAGCGCGACTACGGCGGCCCAGCGGATGTCCTGGTCGGTGGAGCGTAATCGGCCGCCCATCCAGGGCAGCAGCCGCTCGTCATCGATGCGCGCCAGCGCCGTCAGGGTGAATACCAGCGGCGCCGGCGTGCGGGTCAGCCGGACCGCGGCAGCCTTCCAGCGCATGCGTCCCAGCGCCTCCACCGCATAGGCGACGACGTTGCGCTCGGGGTCGTCGAGCCGCTGCAGCAGGGCCTCAGCGGCTTCCGAGTCCGGAGTAGCCCCGTAGGCGACGTCTCCCAGCAGCCCCAGCCCGAAGGCCGCATTGGCCCGGACGCTGGGCGCGGAGTCGCGCAGCATTTTCACGAGCCGGTCTTGGGCGACTTGTCCGCCGACGCGTCCCAGCGCCAGGGCGGCGCGGGCGCGCTCCTCGGCGATGGTGTTATTCACGGCCTGGTTGAGCAGCCAGGAGTCAGCCTTGAACGCCTGCTCGCGCTCGAGGAAATCGCCTTCGATGCGGTGCCCGGGCCGGGTTGACAGCAGCCAGGCCGCCGCGGACGCCAACAGCGTCATGCACAGGGCCAGCAGCCGAACCTCATTGCGCCTGAAAAACGAGAAATCCACGCTTGAGAAGAATTGTCGCAGAGCAAGGGGATCGGCAGCGCCGGGGCGGCCCGATCGGCCTAAACCGCTGTCGTACACTGGTGGGCGATGCGGGTCCAGATCTTCTCCGACATCCACAGCGACCTCCAGGCGCTCGAGCGCAACGCCGCGACGCCCGCCGACCTCTACCTGTGCGCCGGCGACCTGTGCAACTGGGGCCGCGGGCTCGACGCCTGCGGCGAAATCTTGCAGCCCCTGGGCGACAAGCTCTGGGTGATGCCGGGCAACCACGAGACCGACCGCGAGATCGCCGATTTCTGCGAGAAATTCGGCTTTCAGAACTTTCACCGCCGGTCCTTCGAACAAGGCGGCTGGCATTTCGCCGGCCTGGGCTACTCGAACCCCACGCCATTCGATACGCCCGGCGAATCGAGCGAGGAGGAGTTGGCTGAGCGGCTGGCGGAGTTTGCGGGTCTGGATCCGCTCGTGCTGGTCTGCCATGCTCCGCCGCTCCAGACGCCGCTCGACGCAGCGGGCCCCGACGCCCATTTCGGCAGCCGCGCGGTGCGCGATTTCGTCGACCAATACATGCCGAAGTATCTGTTCTGCGGCCACATCCACGAGGCCGCAGGCGTCGACGTCGAGCTTGGCCCGACGCGCGGCGTGAACGTCGGCAAGGCCGGCTTCTTGCTCGAATTGTGAGCGGAATGCGATCATTGGCGACCCAGGCAGGAGTGAAATGGTGAAGATTGGCGTAGTCGGACTCGGATTCATGGGCAGCACTCATTTGCAGGCCTACCAGCAGGTCTCCGGGGTGGAAATCGCCGCCGTCGCCAGCAGCGACGAGAAGAAGCTTTCCGGTGATCTCAGCGAGATATCGGGCAACCTCAGCCGTGAAGGGCAGGTGATGGATTTTGGCTCGGCGGCGCGCTATCGCACCGCCGAAGAGCTGATCGCCGACCCGAACGTCGAGGCGGTCGATTTCTGCACGCCCAGCTATCTGCACGCCTCGCAGGCCCTGGCCGCGCTGGCCGCCGGCAAGCACGTGCTGGTGGAAAAACCGATGGCGCTCAACGGCGAGGAGTGCGATGACATGATCGCCGCCGCCAAGCAGGCCGGCAAGGTGCTGATGGTGGCGCAGGTGCTGCGCTTCTGGCCCGACTACACGGCCGCGCGCGACCTGATCCGCAGCGGCAAGCTCGGGGCGGTCAAGCAGGCCTTTTTCTACCGCAAGTGCGCCGCGCCGGTGTGGAGCAAGTGGATGCATGACAAGTCGCGCTCCGGCGGCGGCGTCTTCGATCTGCTGATCCACGATTTCGACTTCTGCCAGCACCTGTTCGGCAAACCGGAAAGCATCGACGCCCAGGGCGTGGAAGAGATGGAGAAAGGCATCGATACGCTCGAAGCCCGCCTGATCTACCCCGGCGGGCCGCAGGTGACCATAGCCGGCGGCTGGCGGCATCCGCAGGCCTACCCCTTCTCGATGGAGTTCACCATCGTCTGCGAGGGCGGCACGCTCGACTTCCACAGCGGCCTGCGGCGGCTGACCCTCTACAACGCTGCCGGGGAGGCCGAAGAAGTGGCGCTGCCCGAGGTCGACGGATTCGTGGCCGAACTCGACGCCTTCGTGCGGGCTTGCGAAACCGGCGAGCCCCCGGCTGCTTGCCGGCCGGAGGATTCCGCCGAGGCCATCCGCATGACTATCGAGGCGCGCGACGCCCGCTGAGGAGCAGAGGAAAACACCATGATGAACCTGGAACCCCTTGAAGTCGGAGTCATGTTCTGGACCGGCGGTCCGCTCGGAGTGGACGCGCCGCCGGAGCAGATCACCGCGTCGGTGAAGTCCCTGGGCGTGAAGTGCGCCCAACTCGGCGTCGACGGAGCGGCGGACTTGAGCGCCGCCAACGCCGCTCGTTGGAAGAAGGCGCTCGACGACGCCGGCCTCACCATCGTCACCTGCTTTCTGAACTTCCTGGACGAGAGCTACGCCAGCATTCCCATCTGCGCCGGCACGGTGGGCTACGTTCCGGCCGGCCCGCGGCAGGACCGTTTTGAGCGCACCCTTGCCGCCAGCGACTTCACCCGCGAGCTCGGCGTTCCCGGCGTGGCGGCGCACGTCGGCTGCCTGCCGCATGACCGCAACGACCCGGAATACCTGGCCGTCAAGGAGCTGGTGCAGAAGATCTGCGACCGTTGCGCCGCCAACGGCCAGTACTTTGCGCTCGAGACCGGACAGGAGCCTGCGTCGAACCTGCTCGACTTCATGGCCGACGTCGACCGCGAGAACCTGAAAATCAACTTCGATCCCGCCAACATGATCCTCTACGGCTCGGGCGAGCCGCTCGAGGCGCTCGAAGCGGTCAAGGAGCACGTAATCACCGTGCACGCCAAAGACGCCTCCTGGCCCGAGAAAGAGGGCGAATGGGGCTCGGAGACGCCGCTCGGCCAAGGGGACGTCGGCATGGATCGCTTTGTCGCCAAACTCAAGGAGATCGGCTACACCGGTCCGCTGATCATCGAGCGCGAGATCTTGGGCGACGAGCAGCGCAAGGACATCCTCGAGGCGATCGCCCTGCTCGAAGGACTGCGCGCCTAAGCGCCAAGACATCGCCTCCGGCGCCGCTTGGGAGGATAGCGTCCGCTACTCCCGAGCGGTGCGGATCGGCTCGCTCGCGGCGGTCTCGGGGGCGGCGCTGCTCGAAGACGCCGATCCGATCTGCAGATGTATGGCGTGAAGCGCGGCAAGCGGAACTGGAAGGTGCGCGCCTAGGAAGCGGCGGCCGCGGCTGATAGCTCTTCGACGATCTCCGAGGCGGAGGCCCGCGCCCGCTCGAGCTCGCCCGGCGGATAGCTGATCGCGCCGACGCGCTGGTGGCCGCCGCCGCCGTAGCGCTCGCACAGCGAAGCCAGGTTCTTGCTCGGCTCCGTCGGCGCCCAGGGGTTCGACCCCACAGAAATCTTGGTGCGGAACCCGGCGTCGACCACCGAGACGGTGTAGACGCTGTCGGGAAACAGGTGATACGGGATGAACTTGTTGTAGCCCGACAGGTCGACGTCGCCGAGGTCAAAGTACACCACGCCGTCGCGGCAGCTCGCCCGCTTGCGGATGATCTCGATCGATTCGAGATGACGCTGGAACAGCGCATCGAAGACCGGCGCGATTTCGGGCCGCCGCATGATCGAGTCCAGCGACTCGTCGAGCAGCATCGGAATCACCTTTCGGCAGAGATTCTCCTGCGAGGCTTCGAGCACCAGCGTGAGCTTCATCGACGGTTCGGGCATCATCACGGCTTGCTCGGCGTCGTCATAGGAGGCGCTGTCGATGATGTCGGCGCAATGGATCAGCTGCGCCAGCGGCGAGGGATCGTAGCCGAAGTGCTCGCGGCCGATGTCGGCGATGAACTGCGTGCAGGAGCGGTATCCGGCGTCGTAGAATTTTTGGCCCGATTGGTCGGCGCGGAAGTGCGCTTCGTCTTGATCGGAGAGGAAGGCGCTCTGGTGATGATCGAACCACCAGGTCAGCTTGGGGTGCGGGGCGAACTTGAAGTCGACGATGGCGTTCTCATCGCCTGGGAACAACTCGTCGGGAAAGACTTGGTTGGCCTGGTGGAACAGGCCTGCGTAGTCGATGTCCGCGTCGGCCGAGACCGTCTTGCGGAAGAAATCCGCGAAGATGGCGGCCGAGCAGGCGCCATCAAAACAGCGGTCATGGTGGAGTATGCGGAGCCGCATCGAGGAAAACTAGTAATGGTGCACTATCCGGGGCCAAGTTGCAAGTAGCGCAGTTGGCCGGCGCGCCATGAGCCTGGGGGAGATGCGAGACCTTTGGGGTGGGCGGGGCGGCTGTCGAGAGTCCACCACTTGCCGCAGCAGACCTCCACATCACCCCTTCCAGTTGGTTCGGGTGAAGTCGGTTCAGCCCCAGACAGACCGTCGGCGCCTACGAATGCAGGACGCCGCGCAGCGGCCCGGTCGAGTCCGCGAAGCGCTCCACCGGAGCGTCGAAGGCGTCCAGCATGCTGACATACAGGTTGGCCAGCGGCGAATCCTCTCCGTAGACCAGATGCTGTCCGGTGTCGAGGCGTCCGCCGGCGCGTCCCGCGACCACGATCGGCAGATTGTGCGGGTCGTGTTTCTGGCCGTCGCGGAAGCCCGAGCCGAACAGGATCATCGAGTTGTCCAGGACCGTCGAGTCCCCCTCCGGCATGGCCTGGAGCTTCCGCACCAGATAGCCGTACTGCTCGACGTGCCAGCGGTTGATGAGCTGGTATTCGCGCAGCTTGTCCGCATCATTCTGGTGGTGTGAGATCGAGTGATGCGAACCGCTCACCCCGTCGAGCCACGAGAAGTTCTGGTTCGAAACAGAGTTGCCCATCATGAACGTGGACACACGCGTCGTGTCGCTCTGGAAGGCCAGCGCCATCACATCCAGCAGCAGCCGAACGTGCTCTTGAAAGTCCTCCGGAATCCCCGCGGGTTTCGCCTCGGGGGCAATCGGGACGCGCGGTTTCCATTCGGTTTGCTGCGGCTTGGAGGCCCGGTCCAGGCGATCTTCGAGCGAACGAACAACCGACAGATATTCGTCGACGCGGCGCTGGTCCTCCTGGCCGAGCTTCTTGCGCAAATCCTTGGCGTCGCCGAGCACCCGGTCGAGCAGCAGCAGGTCGCGCTTGGCCTGTGCGCCCTGGGGCTGCGTCGCACGGAAGAGCCGCTCGTAGGCCAGGCGGGGATCGATCTCGCGCGCCAACGGCTGGGTCGGCCCGGCCCAAGCGATGTGCGAACCGTAGACCCTCGTGTAGCCCACATTGCGGTCAACGCCCGTGGATACGGGACGCGTGCCCAACTCGAGCGACGCCAGCGGCGTCCGCCCCGCAATGCTGCGCGCGGCCACCTGATCCATCGAGACGCCGTTGCAATTGATGTCGAAGCCCAGCGTTTTGGTGACGGTGGTGCAGGTCAGCAGCCCCGAGACCTTCACATAGTGCCCGTCGCCCTCGTCGCTGCCCGCATTCCACAAGTTTGTTGCGATCAACAACTCCTTCTCGAGTCCCGCGAGCGGCTCGAGGGTCGGCGACAGCTTGAAGTCGCGCCCCTCGCCTTCCGGCGTCCACATGTCCGGGTGAACTCCGTTCGGCATGAACAACACGCCGAGCCGCTTGATGGGGTCCGGCTTGCCGGTTTTTGCGGAAACCGGCGTGGGCGCCATCGCTTCGAGCCACGGCAGGCACAGAGAGGCCCCAAGGCCGCGGAGCGCGGTACGTCGGGAGAGGCGGAGGGGGCGTAGCGGATTCATGGTCGTCCTACGGGGCTAACTCCTGGAACCCGCTTTGTAGCGAAAAGGCTTCGAGCGGATGACTTCCAGCATCAATGTATGGGCATTGTACTCCCTCGCACGCAGCCGGTCCATGATTTGGTCGACGGCGCAGGCGTCTTCGAGGGTCAGACCGCGGCCCAGGGCGTACCCGAGCATCTTCTCCACCAGATTCCGCATGACGAGATCTTTTCTCTCCAACAGAATCTGCTTGAGCTCTTCAGGACCGCTGAACTGCGAACCGTCAGGCAGCACGCCGCTGGAATCGATGGGGGCGCCGCCGTCCTCGGTGCGCCACCGGCCCAGCACGTCAAAGTTCTCCAAGCCGAAGCCGATGGGATCGATGCGATCGTGGCAGGAGGCGCAGGTCGGGTTGCTACGATGCTGCTCCAGGCGTTCGCGCATGCTCTTCGGCGCTGCGCCTTCGTGGCTTTCTTCGAGCTCCGGCACGTTGGGAGGCGGAGGAGGCGGCGGCAGCCCGAGCAGGTTCTCGAGCACCCACTTGCCTCGTAGCACCGGGCTCGTGCGCGTGGGCAGTGACGAGACGGCCAGTATGGAAGCCATGCCGAGCAAACCTCCGCGGTGCGAATCCGGCGGCAGTTCGATGCGGAGGGGGTTCTCGCGCAGTCCTTTGATCGGCGGCATTTCGTAGTGCTTGACCAGATCCTTGCCGGCGATCGTCCAATCGGAATCGATCAGATTGAGCAGTGTTCCGCCCGACTTGAGCAATTCGTCAAAGAACAGGATCGGTTCGTAGCGGACCGCGGCCCGGAAATCGAAGTTCTTGAATTCGGGGAATAGTTCAGGATCGGGCTGAATGTCGCGGCCGAGTTCGCGGGTGCCGAGCCACTGCTCGACGAATCGCTCGGAGAACTCGCGGGTGCGCTCGTCTTCGAGCATGCACAGGACTTTGCCTTCGATCTGGGCCGGGTCTTGCAGCACGCCGCGCTCGGCCATCTGGAACAGTTCATCGTCGGGCATCGAGCCCCACAGCAGGTAGGAGACGCGCGAGGCCAGCTCGAAATCGCTCAGCAGTTGCGGCTCGGGCGTCAGATTGGGCGCCTCGACCAGGAACAGGAAGTGCGGTGAGATCAGCACCCCTTGCAAGGCGTACAGAACCGCGGCGTCGAAGGTCTCCCCTTCTTCGAGCGCGCTCGAGAACAATCCCATGTAGGTTTCGATCTCCGCGTCCACGACAGGTCGACGGAACGCGCGCGGCAGGAACCAGGTCAGGATCTTTCGGGCGGCGGCTTCGGGCGACGTCGTCTCATCGGGTTGGGCCAGAAGCAGGCGCTCGCGCGACCTGCGGTCGCCGTAGGCATAGGAAAGCGCCTCTCTGGCGGCTTCGAGGTACTTTTCGGCGTGGATCGGCGAAAGAAACAACGTCTCGGCGGCGTTGTCGAAACCCTCGCCGCCGGCGCCATCGGCCGGCAACCCCGCTCCGGCGTTGAAGTGAACATCGAGCAGGTCCCGGATCGTGGCGGCGTACTCGCTGCGGTTGAGGCGGCGGACGACAGTCGGGCCCGGTATCGGCCCCTCGGCGCAGGCTGCCTGCCGAAGCGTCGATTGCAAGAAATCGACGAGGCGTTGCCGGTCGTCGGGGTCAGGACCGAGAGCGCCCTTCGGCGGCATGTCGTGGTCTCGCAGACGCGCCGCAGCCGCATGCCATTTGTCGGGGGCGGCGTGGACGGCGGCCAGGTCCGGGTAACGGTCCAAGTTGAATCCGCCCAGCGACGACTTGCCGCCGTGGCAGGCCTGGCAATACTGCTCCATCAATCCGCGGGCTTGGTCGTAGTCGAGCGGAGGGGCGGCCGCCAGAATCGGGAGAGTGAACAGGGAAATGACGAAGGCGCGAATCATGACCAGCCCACCACATTGTAGTGGCTGCTTCATCGCAGCCGCCAAAGCCGCAGCGGCGACCAGCGACGGCAGCGGTCGCCGCGGCCCGAGATTCTGTTCGCCGCATCTCGCAGCGGTGCGATTTGACCCCGCAATCCCTCGTTTCAACCTGCCTGGGCGCCGCTCCGCTCGCAGCGTTGGTCAGCTTTCGAGCTGAGTGGCATAATGAGGGGCTTCGGTTGCGCCGTCTGGGCGGGCCGTTGTGGAGAACAACCAACCATGCGCGCTGAATGGGTCGCCAAGCGTTCCGCGGATTCCAACCGCACTCAGATTCACTACGCCCGAAAGGGAATCATCACCGAGGAGATGGAGTACGTCGCTCGCCGCGAGCGGCTTACGCCTGAACTCATCCGCGACGAAATCGCCCGCGGCCGGCTGATCATCCCCGCCAACATCAAGCACACCAATCTGGAGCCGATGTGCATCGGCGTTGCGTCGACGTGTAAGGTGAACGCCAATATCGGCAACTCGGCGGTGACCTCGGGCGTGGAAGGCGAGCTCGAGAAGCTCGAGTACTCGATCAAGTACGGCGCCGACACGGTCATGGATCTCTCCACCGGCGGCGACATCCCCGGCATCCGCAAAGAGATCATCCGCCATTCGCCGGTGCCGATCGGCACCGTGCCGATCTATGAAGCGCTCAACCGCGTGCACGGCCGCATCGCCGATCTGACCTGGCCGATCATGCGCGAGGTCATCGAGGAGCACGCCGAGCAGGGCGTGGACTACATGACGATCCACGCCGGCGTGCTCATCCAGTACGTGCCGCTGGCCACCGGCCGCCTCACCGGCATCGTCAGCCGCGGCGGCTCGCTGCTGGCCGAGTGGATGGTCACGCACCACAAGCAAAATCTGCTGTATGAGAACTTCGATGAGATCTGCAAGATCTTCCAGAAGTACGACGTGAGCTTCTCGCTGGGCGACGGCATGCGCCCCGGCTCGATCGCCGACGCCTCCGACCGCGCTCAGTTCGCCGAACTCGAAACGCTGGGCGAGCTGACCAAGAAGGCCTGGGAGTACGACGTCCAGGTGATGATCGAAGGCCCCGGCCACATCCCGATGGACCAGATCCAGATGCAGGTCGAAAAGGAGAACGAGCTTTGCTTTGAAGCGCCGTTCTACACGCTCGGCCCGCTGGTCACCGACATCGCGCCGGGCTATGACCACATCACCTCGGCGATCGGCGCGGCCATGATCGGCTGGCACGGCGCTTCGATGCTCTGCTACGTCACGCCCAAGGAGCACCTCGGCCTGCCGAACAAGGAAGACGTCAAGCAGGGGCTGATCGCCTACAAGATCGCCGCCCACGCCGCCGACATCGCCCGCCACCGGCCCGGCGCCCGCGACTGGGACGACCGGCTGTCGAAGGCGCGCTTTGAGTTTGACTGGGAGACCCAGTTCAACGAAGCGATCGACCCCGAGACCGCGCGCGCCTACCACGATGAGACGCTGCCGGAGGAGGGCTACAAGTCGGCGAAATTCTGTTCGATGTGCGGGCCGAGCTTCTGCTCGATGAACGTCTCAAGCCGCGTGGCCGACTTCACCATGGAAGACGCCGAAGCCGTGCTCAAGGGCGAGGAGCTGGTCACCCTCAGCGGCGATTAAGGTCTCGGGCTTTCAGCCCAGCCAGCCGTCGAGGAAGGCATACGCTTCCTCGCGCTGCTGGTCCGGGAAATCATGACCGCATTGCGGGTGGGCGGCGACGAGCCGTCCGCCCGCTTTGTAGATTCGCTCATACACGGGCCGCGCCGCCTTCAGGCAGCGGTAGACGCCGGTCACCTCAAAGTTGCTGTCGTCCACCGGCGCGTTGATGTAGACCGGGCGCGGCGCGATGGTCGCCAGCAGCTCGGTGAAGTCGAACGGCATCCGCTTGGGGTCGAGCTTGTGCCGCTCGCGGATGATGGGCATGTATTTGTCCTGTCCCCAGCCCTTGAGGTTGCCGCCGTAGTAGTGGAAGAAGGAGTTGAAGCCGCAACTGGTGACGGCGGCTTTGACGCGCGGCTCGAAGACGGTGACGAACAGCGCGTTGTGTCCGCCGAGCGAGTGTCCGATGGCCCCGATCGCCTCGCCGTCGACCTGGTCGAGCGACTGCAGCAGATCCACGCCGCGGCTGTGGTTGTAGATCGCCTTCATCGTGGTGCTCTCGTAGCCCAACTCAAACGGGTCGCGCTGCGGATCGCCCATGGTGGGGTAGTCCGGCGCCAGCGCCACGTAGCCGCGCTGCGCCAGCTCCTTGCCGTAGCCGCGGTGGGGACGCGGGCCTTCATCGGCGACGATCCGCTTGCCGAGCTCGCTGGTGGGATGCAGCGCCAGTGCAGCCTTGCGCCGGCCGCTCCCTTCGGGCAGATACAGGTGCGCCGGGACGGGGTCGCCCGCCATGGCCTCATAGGTGATCGTCTGGCGCTTGTAGCCCTCTCCCTGCACCTCTTCCAGGACCTTTACGTTCAGTGGCGGCCTGGGGCCGGTTGGGAACGGACCCATCACCGATTCCATGTGGGCGAGGATGTGCGCGCGGCGCTCGAGCCAATCCTGTTCGGTCCTGACCGGACGGCGCTCGCCGGAGGCGTCGATGTAGTAGAGCAGGTCGTCGTGCTCGCTGTAGTCTGGCGCCGAAGCGGCTCGCAGCAGGGGAGCGACGGAGAGGCTGAGCAGCAGTTGGCGGCGCGTCATCTCTTGGATCGTATACGCCCCCCGCTCCACGGTCAAAAAGCCAGGTTCTCCAACGCCTGCTCGATCTCCTCTTCCGAAGCTTCGAGTTGCTTCTCTACTGCGTCGATTTCAGCTTCCAGGGCGTTGATCCGCTCCTCGTTGGCACTGAGCTGATCGGCCATCTTTTGCACTCTTTCGCCCTGCCCGGCGATCGCGTTGAGTGTGGCGATGTTCTCTCGTAGGCGGGCTTGGGCTTCCTCGACCTTGTCCAGCTCATCTTCAAGCGACATCTCACGGTCGTCGAGCGCTTCATGGGCGTCTAGCCGTTTGGCGATTTCCTCGAGTTTTCGGCGCGCCGTCTCGTCGTAGTCCGGGTTGTTGACGTAGTAGCGCAACTGCTCGGACTGCATGCCGCTGAGGTAGATCTGGTCGTCTTCCACTTGCTCGAAGACCAACCCCACCTCGCTGGTCGCCCCCGGCGCGAGTTCTGCTTCAAAGCGCCAAGCGTCCGCCGTCTTCTCCGTCGGCTGCAAACCCACGGGTTCGAAGCCAGGCTCGACTTCGTGTTCGATCCAGAGCGTCTTGGCCCGATCGTCAACGTTGCGGATCGTGAAGGTCTTTCGCTGACGGATGAGGGTCTTGGTCAGCAACAGGCCGTTGCGGGCGTGCAATTCGGACAGTCTCTTGCTGTCGCTGCGGAAGGCGCTGGTAATGCGCGTGCCGAGGTCGACGGCATAGCTCACCAGCCGCTTGTCGCCGGCCTTGACGGTCTCCATCATGCCTTCGCCGCCGTAGCCGCCGCGGTCATAGACCGTGATGGCCCCGCCGTCGAGAGAGCCGACGCCGTCGTTGGTGAGCTCCACCGCGTGGAGCGGATGCTGCGAGCCGTAGCCCTCGTTGTAGACGAGGATGCGGCGGGCGGCGATTTCTCCGCTGAAGAAGGGCATCATCGCCGATTGCCCGGCGGCGACGGTCACGGGTTCGCTGATGCTGTACTCGAAAAGATCGCCAAGCTCTTCGCCGCTGAAGAGGTCTTCCTGGACGGTCGATCCCGAAGCCGCGCTCGCCATCATCGAGCTCTCGGTTTGCAGCGCCATGGCCGTTGTCTCGGTGACCGAACCCACCTCCAGCAACGCGCTCAACATCGCCGTGCGCGAACCGACTTCCACTCGTGTCCGGTATTGCCTGAACCCCGCCGAGTCGACCGTCACCCGATACGATCCATAGGGCAAGCCGGTGATGCGAAACCCTCCGTCGGCGGCGCTGGTGGCGGAGTAGGTCTCCTGTCCCGGTCCGGCGGCGCGGATCATCGCCATCGGAATCACGCCGCCGGCGCCGTCCATCACCGTGCCTTGAATCACACCCGTTGCGCCCCCCAATCCTTCTCGGCTCTGAGGGCTGGCCGCGCCCGGCGGCAAAATATCGACCGCCGCGCCGTGCAGGATCGGCCGCGAGGCGCGGTCCTGCTGCAACTCGACGCGATGGCGCGCCACCCGCTGGGGCGCGTAGAGCGAGCTGACGAAGGAGACCGGCAGCCCCGAGACGAGCGACAGCTCCACGTTCGTCCAGTCGTCGGTGGAAGTGTTGTCGATGATCGCCCAGCCTTCGAGCTTCGCTTTGTCGTCTTCGGCGACGATCAGCCGGTAGCTGCTCTTCCAGATTGGCGCCGGCGCCAGATAGGCGACAGCGACTCGGCTGGAGCCGCCGCTGGAACGGATCGTCAATCCCCGGCGCTCCGCATTGCGAGACTGCGCGACCACACCCAGGTAGCTCATGAAGCGCCGCTGCAATTCCTCATCCAGGAAACGCAGCTCGCGCGCCTGGCGCGGGTCGAAGGATCGCAGGCCGCCGCCCTCGGTCGCCAGCAGCAACTCTTGGCGTTCCGCGCCTTGTTCGGCCGGGTAGCTGCGGGCGCTCACAATCATGCCTTCCACCGCGTTCCCGTCCGCCTCGATCGCGATGCGGGCGCCCTTGAACTGGTCCAGAACGCTGGCCAACGAGGCGCTTTCGCCCACCCGAAACGAGAAATTCTCCAGGCGTTTCTCCAACGGATCCGCCGAGTCGTACTGAATGGCCGAAACGCCGTCGCCGCCCTGCTGCCGGATCGTCAGCGACTTGAGCACGTCGTCCATTTCCGACGCCTTGAACTCCAGACGAGCCGACTCGCCCTCGGCCAAGTCTCCGGCGCGCTCAAAGAGGGCCACTCCGTGCTTATAGAGCGCCACTCGGGTGACTTCGAGCTCAGCTCCAACTGCGCCGCAGAAAGCCCCTAACCCCACTAATCCAAGAACGAGACGCAACATGTTCACCTCCCCACTCCCAATGGCCCCGCTTCCCTGACGACGCCCAAACCCTGGTCATAAAACGAACGAAACGCGGGAACGGGTCCAATATTTCCGCCCGCCCGCCCTGGATCGCCGAGTAACGGCAACGTCCAGCGCCGGGTCCACCGGGTGGAGAACAGATATGAAGATCTACACAGCCGGCATTGTAATCGGAATCTTATTGTCGTCGTCGCTGCCCGCGGCGAACCAGAAGGAAGGCGAGAAATCCATTCAGCGCGGCTCCACCCTGATGGGTTGCTTGCAGGAGAGCGGCATCGGCGGCTACGTCCTTACCGACGGAACCGGCGAGGGCGCCATGATTCTCGGCAAGGACGGCGACCTGCGTAAGCACATCGGCAAATGGGTGAAGCTCGACGGCGACAGCATCGTCGCGGGGGGCATCGAGCACTTTCGGGCGCGCACGGCCACCGAGATCGCTGCGACCTGCGACAAAGGCTTCGAGGCCAACCAGAAGAGAACCGCAACCGCCGAACTGAAAAACCCGCAGGGCAAGACGATGGGCACAGCAACGCTGCGGCAGGCGCCGCACGGCGTGCTCATCCAGGTCGAGCTGACCGACATCCCCGCGGGCGTCCATGCGCTGCACATCCATGAGAACGGATCGTGCGAGGCGCCGGACTTCAAGTCCGCCGGCGGACACTTCAACCCGACCGGCGGCGGACATGGCTTTCTGGCCGGCGAGGACCACCACGCCGGCGACATGCCGAACTTCGAGGCGCCGGAATCGGGCAAGGTGACCGTGGAGCGGATCAATTCGCGAGTCAGCCTGCTCAGCGGGCGCAGCAACTCGCTGTTTGGCCCGGAAGGGACCGCCCTAGTGGTCCACAGCGGCGCGGATGATTACCGCAGCCAGCCCTCCGGCGACGCCGGCAAGCGCATCGCCTGCGGCGTGATCAAAAAGGCCGAATAGCGCTTTTGAAATACGGCGGCGCTGGGCGCTTGCATCATCGGGCGCAATGCGTTCTGATAGCTGCTATGCCGAACCGCCGTGAATTTCTTGCCGCTTTGCCGCCGGCCTTGATGCTGGCCTGCGGAGGCCCCGCCGAAGAGGCCGCCGAGGCCCCGATGGAGACGCCGGAGAAGGCGTACTGGGTCTACTTCGGGCCCTACACGCGGGAGACCTCGAAAGGCATTTACCGCAGTCGCTTCAATGCCGCCAACGGCGAGTTGACCGAAGCGGAGCTGGCCGCCGAGATCGAGAGCCCCTCGTATTTGACCATCCACCCGAACGGCAAATACCTCTATGCGGTCAGCGAAACCCGCGAGGGGACGGTCACCGGCTATGCGCTCGATGCGGCGATCGGGGGCTTGACCAAGATCAACACCCAGCCCACGCAGGGTTCGTCGCCGTGCGATCTCGAGGTCGACCAGACCGGCCAAATGCTGGTGGTGGTGAACTACGGCTCCGGCTCGACGATCGCCTACAAAGTCGGCGAGGATGGCTCGTTGAGCGAGCCTTCGGATTTCCATGAGCATACCGGCTCGAGCGTCCACCAGCGCCAGAAGAGCCCGCACGCGCACTCGATCGACTTTTCGGCCGACAACCGGTTTGCGATGGTTTCGGACCTGGGCATCGACAAGGTGCTGGTCTACGAAGCGGACCCGGCGGCGGGCAAGCTCAAGCAGGTCGGCTTCGGGACGGTTCCGGCCGGGGGCGGGCCGCGGCATTTTGCGTTCCACCCGAACGGCAAACTGGCGTTCGCCAACGATGAGATTTCGTCGGCCGTGACGGCGTTCCGCTACGACGCGGCGACGGGCGGGCTGGAAGAACTCGATACGGTTTCGACCCTGCCGGAGCCGGTGGAAGGCAACTCGACCGCCGAGCTGCAGGTCCACCCGAACGGGAAGTTTTTGTATGTCTCCAACCGCGGGCACGACTCGCTGGCGCTGGTGACGATCGACGAGGCCACGGGCAAGATCGAGCGCAAGGCCAACTACCCAACGCTGGGCGAGACGCCGCGCAACTTCAACATCGCGCCCGGCGGCGAGTACCTGCTGGCGGCGAACCAGAACGGCGACAACGTGGTGGTTTTCAAGCTGAACCCCGATACCGGGGAGCTGACGCCGACTGGCCGCCAGATCACGATCGATGCGCCGGTTTGTATTGTGTATCACCCGGTGGCGTAGCGTTCGCGTCCACGCGCGGCTGGAGCGGTGCGCCACAGAACCCGCCTCCTAAAGGAGGGCGACTAATGCCGGCTATTCCTCGAACGGAACCACTGCTGTGAACGCGCCATTTGGCGTGAACTGGAGGGAGAATCCACTTATGAACAAGAAATCCAACCCGTCCGCGTCGGTCACTTCAAGCGTTCCAATACGTCCGTTCGACTGGGGATACTGAGCACCACTAGCGTCCGGTTAAGGACGAACCGGCCTGCCGCAAGCCCTTACGCAGGAATCAGTTAGAGCCGAAATCCGCTTGCCGCGATTTGAACGGCCGATAGCGGCCGCAGCGGCTTCGGCCACGGCCGACAATGGTGCATGAACCAGGGCCGCACCGTCTTTTCGCAGTTGATCAGCCATCTTCCGGATCGAGAATTTCGCCGTTGCGCGCTTCGCTACGAAGGGGATCGCCGGGTTCGCAGCCTCTCTTGCTGGGAGCAGTTTCTCGCCATGGCCTTCGCCCAGTTGACCTACCGCGAAGGCCTGCGCGACATCGAGGCCTGCCTGCGCGCGCTCGGTCCCAAGCTCTACCACATGGGCTTCCGCAACCCGGTGGCGCGCTCCACCCTGGCGGACGCCAACGAGCGGCGCGACTGGCGCATTTACGCCGATTTCGCCCAACACTTGATCGGAATCGCGCGTCCTCTTTACTCCCGCGATCCCCTCGGCGTCGATCTCGAACAAAGCCTCTACGCGCTCGATTCGACCACCATCGACCTGTGCCTTTCGCTGTTTCCCTGGGCCGATTTTCGCCGGCGCAAGGCCGCCGTGAAGGTACATACGCTGCTCGACCTGCGGGGCTCCATTCCCGCCTTCATCCGCATTACCAACGGCAAGACGCACGACGTCAACATCCTCGACCAGTTCCTGCCCGAGTCCGGCGCCTTCTATGTCATGGACCGCGCCTACCTCGATTTCGAGCGCCTTTTCGTGTTCACTCTTTGCTCGGCTTTCTTTGTCGTGCGCACCAAGAAGAAC
>JGI12316J15310_10000037_pt25 | contig 189712 bp, 138 predicted proteins | sample MarCyaLeptolynsp_FD_15310 | JGI IMG/M metagenome (IMG submission 15310)
TGCTGCCCCGCGTCCACAAAGCGATCTCGCTGCTCAAGCGTTGGATGCTGGGCACGCATCAGGGGGCGATCAGCCACGAGCATCTGGATTACTACCTCGACGAATTCGTATTCCGCTTCAACCGCCGCAGCTCACGCAGCCGCGGGAAGCTGTTCTACCGCCTTGTCCAGCAGGCCGTCGCGGCCGAGCCCACGCCGTACCGCTCGATCGTGGCCGATTGGGACGCCGAACCGGACTAACGCCGACCACAAGATGTTGGGGCTACCTGAGTCAAGTGGATACCCCACTTGTTGCAAATCGATGACGGCCGCTCGTCCAGCGGTCAGCTTGAATATTCTCTCGATTCGTTGTATTGCCGACGCATAGCAGATTCGATACTCTACCTGCTTTGGAAGTTCGGCGCCCGATTCGGCCGACTTTCTTTCGGGTTCGGGATGGGGGGCGATGATGACGCTGACCAGGCGCGATGTCCTCGGAGGCGTCGCTGGACTGACTTTGGCGCAGGGGTTGAGCGCTTCGCCGACCTATCGGGTTGGCTTGAAGTATGGGAATGATCCCTATCAGACGACGTTGGCCGCCATTGCGTCGTCAGGAGAATTCCCCAACGTGACGGGCAAGACCGTCGTCATCAAACCCAACCTCGTTGTGGGCGTGGGCGCCTCGACCGGAGTCACGACGGACCCGGCGGTCGTGCGGGCCGTTGTCGACCTCTGCCTGCAACTGCGCGCGAGGAAGGTCGTGATCGTCGAAGCCTCCGGGCTGGCGGGCGGCCCCGCCGCCTTTGAAGCCTGCGGCTATACATTCTTCGATAGCTATGACCCTAGAGTCGCCACGTTTGATCTGGCCAATGATCCTTTGGTGATGGTGTCCAACCCTCAGGGTTATCTGTATCAACAACTCTTCGTTCCCAAGATTGTGACCAAGCCCAGGGCTGTGTGGATTTCAGTCGCCAAGATGAAGGCGCATGTGCTGAGCACGGTCACGCTGAATGTCAAGAATCTGTTCGGACTGTTTTCGCCGGCCAAATACCGATACGAGGACGGGCGGGACTTCATGCCGCGGACTGATCCGCATGAGTACGGCATGGACCAAACCATCAACGAAATGGCGCTGGTGCGGCCCGTGCACTACTCGGTGATCGACGGGATCGTCGGTATGCAGGGATTTGGCCCGCTGTATGGGACGCCGATCCAGTCGAATGTCGTCGTCGCCGCGGCCAACAGCGTGGCCGGCGACCGCGTCGCGACTGAGATCATGGATCTGGCGCAACAAAGAGTGGTTCACCTTGCTTACGCCGCGATTTCCGGGTTGGGGCCGGCCGGCATGCCGGACATCGAGATCGTCGGCGATCCGCTCATCAAAACGCCGTATGAGCCGGCGAAGCAGGTCTATCCTGTTACGCTGCCTCCCTCGCACACGCCCGTGGTGACGTCGCCGGGCGCAGAGGGCTTGCTGTCCTATCGCGTGCCGGCTGGCTTTGCGTCATTGGGACGCCTCGAGATCCTATCGAACAGCAATATCTCGCCGGATGTGGTCGTGAAGAGGGTTCTCTTCGACTGGCAGCCGGTGGAGGAAGGAACTCACGATCTGGTTTGGGATGGGCTCGACGAGGAGGGCGCGCCACTACCCCCAGGGCGATACTTCGTCAGATTGCTGACCGGCTATGAAGAGAGCCCGCCAGTGAGGGTCGCCGCAAATTCGGCGTCAAAGGCCTTTTGGGTGGTCTAAGATTACGACGGAATTACATTCGAAATAAAATCGACTTACAGCTTTGATAGCCGCGAATCCGCTGTGACTGCCGCTGATCTTGCCGCTTGGGTCTTACTTCAGGTCCTTACGAGGCATAGTGCGGAACCCCTAAGGCGATTCGCCCATGCAGGCAGCGGCGTGGTAGCAGGCGGCGCTCCCGAGGGCTAGACCGACTGTGTTCATTGTGGTACAGTCCCCCGTAACGCAAGCCCATCGGGCTTAGGGGGCGGATCAAGGCGATTATTATCGACATTTTTGCCTTGGTCCGATCGGACCATGACTTCTACACGCAACGCACGCTCATACCTTTCCAGCCGGACCTGCGTCCGGCTGATCGCACTGACGGCTCTAGCCGCGTCCTGCGCGCTCGGCGCAGTCACGGGGCAGTTGTCCACGCTGAAGCCTTCGCCGGAACTGGCGGGCAGCCCCATCACGCTGATCGCCACATCGGAAGGCGCTGATCTGCCGGTCTACAAGTTCGAGTATCGGCGAGCCGGCGGCGATTGGACCTTGCTGCGCGACTTCATGCGCTACGCCCAACTGGCTTACGCACCGATGCGCCCGGGCTCGTACGACTTTCGAGTCACCGTCATGGCGCTCGATGAAGAAGGCGAGGCGATCGAGACAACGACGGCAACCTTGCCCTACGTGGTCTTGCCGCGAGTGACCACCGCGCCCGCTGTGGCCTCGACCGCCCACCCGCTGGTTGCACTCTACAGCGTTCCGGCGTGCCCGTTTGGCTTTGTGCGAGTCCGCTTTGTTCGGGCAGGTCAGTTGAACTGGGACTACACCGATCTGAAGCCTTGCGTTCCGGGCGAGAGTCTGAACTTCCACATCGCGGGAATGCGGGAGAACACCACTTACAACATGCAGCACGAATGGTTTATCAGCAATTCGCCCCTACGTGGCGCGATGCTGCAGCACCGCACCGGCGTGCCGCCCCTCTCGTTTCCACAGTTCGAAGTGACCGACGCGCCCGACATCTTGACCGACCGCAATGAAGACGTGGTCGTTTCCAGCGTCACGCTCGGAGCCCAATTCCCGCTGGCGCCGTCGGCCCGGGACCTGAGCGGCAATGTGATCTGGTACTACTACACGCCTCCCGGACCCAATCAGAACGCCCCCGCTCTGTTGCGCCCCATTCCCGGCGGCAACATGTTCTACCTTTTGGGCAACGGCGCCAACGGGGAGGGGTACCGCTGGCAGATTCTGCGCGAAGCGGACCTGGCCGGCAACGTCGTGCGTCAGACCAGCGTATTCTCACTGAACTTCCAGTTGGAGGCGCGCGGAGACGATCCGATCACTGCGATCCACCACGAGGCTCTTCGCATGCCCAACGGCTACACGGCCATCCTCGGCAATGTCGAGAAGGTGATTCCTTCCGCCGAAGGCGATCGCGAGATGCTGGGCGACATGGTGCTGGTGCTCGACGAGAATTTTCAGATCGTCTGGACCTGGAACGGATTCGACCACCTCGACACTGAGCGCCGCGCCATTCTGGGCGAGACGTGCGAGGGAACCCAGGGCGGATGCCCGCAACTCGTCGATCTTGTCGGCCCCGCCGAAGACTGGATGCACAGCAACTCGATCGGCTACACCCCGGATGGGCACTTCCTGGTGTCGGTTCGTCACCAGGACTGGGTCCTCAAGATCAACTACGCCGACGGCGCGGGTGACGGCTCGGTCCTTTGGCGGTTGGGCCGCGACGGCGACTTCACCGTGATCGGCCCGGGCGACTGGCCCGAGCAAAGCCACCAGCATGATGCTGAGATCGAGTCCAACGGCTTGCTGACGCTGTTTGACAACGGCAACACGCGAGTCGCCGCGAATGGCGGCAACAGCCGAGGCCAGGTCTACTTGCTCAACGAGGCCAACAAAGTGGCGCTGCTGCTGGTCAACACCGACCTGGGCGAGTACTCGCCGGCTCTCGGCGCGGCTGAGCTGTTGTCGAACGGCAACTACTCCTTCAGCGCCGGCGCGATCACCAAAGTGGGGCCGGCGTTCGACACCGCCGATCTGGTGGAAACCAACGCCTTCGGCTCGCAGGTGTACCGCAACCGGCAGACCGACGTGGGTGTGTATCGCCATTTCCGTGGTTCCGGCATGTACGACCTGGACTAGGCGGGCGCGAGGCTCGGCTGAGAGCAGTCCCGGGCTTCGCTGGTCGCCCCCGATCAATCGGAAACTTCCGCGCCGGATGGCTCAAGCCCTCCGGCGCTTTTCTGACTCCACGCTCCTAGCCCGAGGCCGACGGGCGCAGCCGACGGCTCTGGAGGATTCCTGGTTGACTTGGGTTCGCTAGGGTCTATACCTTAAGTGGGCGGCGGTAGAGCACAGAATATTTTTCCGGGGGAATCCCATGCACAACGCAGGCGCTTGCGCCTTGAGGAAGCGCCATGCGGCGATCCTCCGTGGCGCCCTTGGCGGTCGATTGTTTTTCGTTTGGATCGCTTTTTTGGGTGCGGGGCCCGCTTCCGGGCAGCCGACGCCGAAGCACGTAGTCTCCTACGTTTACTCGCAGAATGAAGTCCCCGCACGGGGGACGTTTCGGCTCTTCGATGGCGGGACGTTTCTGGACGCTTCGGGCCAGGGCGGGGTCTGGGCCTACGTCGCTTCCAGCCGTCTGCTGTTCGTTCGCTACGCCGCCGGCGTCCGCTGCGGCGCACGGTTCATCGGTCAGGTCTCGTCGTCCGGGTCGATGGAGGGCCGGCTGGACTGCACCGACGGCTCTGGCGGCACGGGCTTCTGGAGCGGTAAGTTCATCGGGCCCTTCGTTTTGGCCCAAGACGGCTGTCCGATGGCGCACTGCGACAGCCGGATGTCGGACTTCGCGGGCGAGGGGCCTCCGCCGGCCGCTGGGGCCGCCATCCTCTCGAACGATCCCGCCCTGAGCGTCGGGGGTGAGCCGATGGGCTCGGAGATCGGCGCGGGTTGTTCGACCAACGGGACGGTGGCTGCATGTTCGTTGGGCGAACTCCCCGAGTCCCCTGAGACCGCGTGCAATCCCGAATGGCAGGACACTCTGGTTGTTTTCGACTACGCGGGCGGCGGCGACATGGCGCCGGTCCGCAAGTGGTCTTCGGGATCCGTCCTGAGCTGCTTCTCGTGGACTTCGGCGCCGCTGTTGGGCGGGGACGGGGGCGTCATTCAGGCGGACGAGAAGAAGGTCGTGCGATTCGGCCCCGACGGCGGACTGCTATGGTCCGCCCGGACGCCCGGCGGCATCCCGATCAGCCTGGTTCCGGTCGGCGGCCATACCATCTTGTCCGCCACGCTGTTTGGTCCGGTCTCGACCTACGATGCGTGGAGCGGCGTGAGGCGCAGCGTCCTGAACCTGGCGGTGGACGACGGCCGCTATGAGACGGTCAACACGCCGGCCGTGCAAGGAAATCGAGCGTACCTGGCAACCCACTTCAGTCTGGACTATTCGAAGGGGCGGCTCTACGCGATTGACGTGGGCCCGGCGGGCGAACTCAGCGTCGCCTGGTTCGTCGAGTTCGGCGGGCCGTCGGGTGCGAGCCCGCTGATCATTGGCGACATGATCTATTTCGACGGCGACGGCCTGACTCCGATGTCGCCGGTCAACCCGCATGTGATTGCGGTGCGCGACGAGGGCTCGAGCGGATCGATCGTCTGGAGCAAGGACCTCCAAGGGACCGGGCGGGTGCGGGCGTCGTTTGCCGAGGATCCGCGCGGAGGCCTGTGGCTCTATCACGTCGGCAGCCAGCTGCTTCGTTTGGATGCGCAGGACGGCGACAGCGACGGCGAAGGCGACCTGCTGCAGGAAATCAACCTGGACGCCTTGATCGACGAGCCGGGCGAGCATCGTCCAACCAGTGTGATGACGATCTACGGTTCGGCGGCTCATCCAGTGATGTTGGTCTCCGCCGCGGCGTTTACAGGGCAGACCGCAACCTCGGTTCATGTCGTGGCCGTCGCACTGAACACGGGCGAACTGCTGTGGAAGGTTCCAGCGCCCACCGACCGGTTCATCGGAGCCCAGTTTCCCTCGATCGACGGACCATTCGGACCGCGGGTGCTGTTCACCAACCCGGACGGAATCTGGACAATCGGAGCGCCTTGAGCGAATTTCGGGGTTCCATGCGCTGAGGCCTGTGGTCCTATCCGCACGTTTCCAGTCGACTCGTTCTTGCGAAACACCGTCTAGACTGCTGAGATCGACATAGCGATGCTGACATCCAAACCATACCTCGCCATCGATCGCGGAGTTTCTGCATGGGCCTTGTGCGCGCTGCTCGCGCTTGCCGCCGGCTGCGGAGGCGGTCGGAGCGTCTATGCGGCCGCCGGCTCCGAAGAACGCATCCCGGGCGTCAAGGTGCGTCAGCTAACTGACAAAGGAGGGCGCGTCGCCTGGCACCACGGCTCCAAGCACAAGCTCATCGCCTACGACTCGATCACCAGCCGCGACCCCTACCGGCTTGACGTCTATGTGACCGAGGCCGACGGCTCCAACAAGCGTTGCGTCACTTGCGACATGGAGGAACTCGGCAACATCAAGGGAAATCCGGACTGGCACCCCGACGGCGAGCACCTGCTACTCCAGGTCGGCAATGAGAACGCCGGGAAGATCAGCATCTTCAACCACGTCAGCTTCGGGTTCAACAACGATCTCTGGATCATCAGCCTTGACGGCAAGCGGGCCGAGAAAATTTGGTCGACGCCGTTGAACAACGCGGCGCTGCACGCCCACTTCAACAAGAAGGGCGACAAGTTAGTCTTCGCACGGCGCAAGAAGACAGGCAAATCGCGGCTGATCTGGCGGCTGATCACCCCGGATGGAGAGAACCATTGGGACGGTTGGCGCATCCACCTGGCGGACTTCAATCTGAAGAAATCCGGGGAGAACATGCTCAGCAATCACCGGGAACTCCAGCCCAACGGCGACGGCATGTACGAGACGCACGGCTTCGCACCCGACGGCCGCCTGGTCTACTCCCACACCGAGGGCGGCAGAGCCTATGTGGACGACATCTACAAGTGCGACCCTGATGGCGGCAATGTCGAGAACATGACCCAGAGCCGTAACACTTGGGAAGAGCATGGATCTTACTCTCCAGATGGCAGGAGCTTTGCGTTCATGTCCAGCCGCATCGACCCGTCGCTGAAGTTCCCCAAGGCGAAGCCGCGAAATCTGCGATCTGAGCTTTATCTGCGCGACAGCAACGGCAAGATTCGGCGCGTGACGGACATGAACAGCCGGAGGGGCGAGCAGACGGCGGTCTCGGACTACGCATGGGGGCCTGACGGCAAGTCCTTGGCCGTGCAGGTTGCGCCGTTCGAGGAGATCGGCCTCGATCCGGAAATCTGGATCGTCGAACTGCCTTAGCGGCCCCCGCCCGCGCCGACCGAGTCGCTTTTCGGCGGTTGCGGAAGCCTCGGGCGGAGACGGACGGTAGTCAGCTTCTTCCCGCCCATTGGAGTTGAATCATGAAACATAGCTTTATTTGTTCGTTCCCCTGGCTGCTTTGCGCGGCGGTGATCGCCCTCGCCCCAGCGGTCCCTCTCGGCGCCCAGGACTTGGCCACGGTTTCGTCCGTTCGGACACTGACGTCGGACGGCGGCCGCGTGGCATGGTCCAAGAAGAATCTGATCGCGTTCGACCGGCGCGGCGCCGACGGCTACTTCGACATCTGGCTGGTGAATCCGGACGGCTCCGATGAGCGCTGCATCACTTGCGATCACCCCGATCTTCCGAACCTGCACATCGGCAACCCCTCCTTCCACCCGACCCAGGACTGGATCGTGTTCATGGCCCAGCAGGCCGGGACGGATGAAAGGCAGGCCAATCCGGGCGCCGGTACGAACAACGATGTCTGGGTGATGGCGCTGGACGGCGGCGGCGCAACCCGCTTGACCAGCATCACCCCGGAGCAGGGCGGCGTCCTGCACCCGCACTTCTCGCGACAAGGCGATCAACTGCTGTGGGTGCAGCGCGTGGGAGACGTGGGACTCTTCGGCTCTTGGGACCTGCGTGTCGCGCAGTTCTCGTTGAATGGGAACCAGCCGTCGATCCGCGACGAGAAGGTCTTCACGCCCGGCGACCAACAGCGGTTTTTCGAAAGCAACGACTTCGACCTGGACGGCAAGCGGATTCTCTACACCGCCAATAGCGAGGATTTCCAGTTTGCAACTGGGATCGACCAGTTCTGGTATGACCTCGAGACCGGCGAGTCGGTCAACCTGACGCAGACTCCCGGGGAGTGGGACGAGCACGGCCACCTCTCGCCGGCGGGCAGCTTGATCGTCTGGTCCACGAGCCGCGATGTGATGGACACCGTGCGGTTTCTCGAATTGCGGACCGACTTGTGGGTGATGAACGAGAACGGCAGCGTCCAGACGCGCCTGACCCACTTCAACGACCCCAGCTCACCGTACGCGATGCCGGGCGTGGCGCCTTCGGACTTTTCGTGGTCGCCGGACGGCAAACGGATTGTGGTCTACGTGATCGAGGATGTCGCCTCGGTCAAGGGCCAGATTATGATCCTGGACCTCGACTTCAAGACCGTCTCGACCAACGCCGGCTCATACGAGCGCACCGTCGTCGCGCCGGGCTCGATCGTCAGCGTATTTGGACAGGGTTTGGGCGTCGGCCCGTTCTCGGCGTCAGCCTTGCCGCTGCCCACGCGGCTGGGCCGCACCGAAGCTGTCTTGCGCGACAGCGCCGGGGCCGAGCATCGTCTCCAGCTGTTCTTCGCCGGACGCTCGCAGGTCAACGCCTATGTTCCGCCCGAGGCTCGCGTGGGGGAGGCGACCATTCGGATCCTGGTCAGCGGCCTCGAGGTCAGCTCCGAGACGATTTCCATCGTCAACGCAGCCCCGGGCGTCTTCACCGCCAACGCTGACGGCGCCGGCGCGCCGGCGGGCTTTGCGACCATCGTCAATGGCGGCGACGTCCGCGTTGTCTCGCTGTTCCGCTGTCCTGGCGAAGCCGGGACGTGCTCCCCGGCTTCCATCGACGCCTCCGCCAGCGAAACAGTGGCGCTGACCCTGTTCGGCACCGGCATTCGCAACGCGCAAAATGTGACCGTCCGCATCGGCGGGCAACCGGTGAACGTGACCTTTGCCGACGCGCAGGGGGAGTTTGTCGGGTTGGATCAGATCAATGTGGAGATTCCGTCGAACCTGATTGGTTCCGGCCGGAAGGAGATCACCATCACCGCCGACGGCGCCGCCTCCAACGTCGTGGTGGTCAATTTGTAGCCCAAACGCGTCATCATTGGGTATGGCGAAGAGGCTGCGCGTCCTGGTCACCTCGCAGGTGATCCCCGGTCATTTGAATCCGATGTTGGCTGTGGGCGCGCTGCTTCGTGACCGCGGGCATGAGGTGGCTTACTACACCGGCGCTCGAGCCGAGCCGAAGGTCGCCGCCCGCCAATACCGCCTCTTTTCGATGGATCCCCAGGCGGACCGTCATCTGGAAAGCATCATCTACCCGAGCGATCACGGCGGAGCGGCTACCGTCGCCGACCGGCCCAGCCTGTTCGACCTCGGAGCGCCGGCCCGGGCCATGCAGGCCTGGTTCCTGGAAACGATTCCGCAGCAGATCGCCGATCTCGAAGCCGCCATGGCGGATTTTCAGCCCGACGTCCTGTTGTGCGACACCACCTTGTTCGGGCCGCTGCTGGTGCTCAATGAGAAGCGCCCGGACATCCCGTTCGTGGTGCTCTCGGTGGTGCCGCCGTGCCCCATACCCGGCCCGGATGCGCCGCCATGGGGCCTGGGGCTGCCGTCGGCTCGCGGCGGTTTCGGAAAACTTCGCAATGAGACGGTTCGCTGGGTGAGCCGCTTCCTGTTGCGCGACTACAACCGCGCGGCGAACCGGATTCGACAAGAGCACGGCTTGCCGGCCATCGACGGTCCCATCGCGGCGGTGTATACGCGGACAGCCCGGTTTCTGGTCTGCGGCGCGCCGAGCTTCGACTTCAACCGTCAGGACCTGCCCGAGAACGTCCACTACGTCGGCCTGTGCACCGAGCCGGTGCCGGATTCGGAGATCCCGGACTGGCTCAAGCAGCTTCCGAACGGTCGTCCGGTCGTCCACGTCACCGAAGGGACGGTCCACACCAGCCGTCCGCTGTTGCTGGAAGCCGCGGTGCGAGGCCTTTCGGGCCAGCCCTACGACGTGGTGATCGGCACCGGCGGGCGCGAGCCGGACACGCTCGACATCGGCCCCATCGGCGACAACATCCGCGTGGAGAAGTTCGTGCCGCACGAGCCGCTGTTCGAGCGCTCGGAGGCGCTGATCACCACCGGCAGCGCCGGAACCATCTGCAAGGGCTTCATCGCGGGACTTCCGCAGATCATCGTCCCCATCGGCTGGGAACACGCCGAAAACGCCCAGCGCATGGCCGAAGCGGGCGCCGGCATCCGGCTCGACCCCAAGAAATGCACGCCGGAGACGGTCCGGCGTTCGCTGGAAAGCCTGCTGGCCGACGCCGGGTACAAGCGCAACGCCAAGCGCATCGGGTCGGACCTGGAGGCCTGCGGCGGCTCCGAACGGGCCGCGGATCACGTCGAAGCCGCTGCCTGGGAACGCCAGGGCGGTTGACGCCGCGCCGCCGCTGCTCGACAATCGAGTCCGGTAAGCGCTCATGCGCAAACGCTCTGACTGGATTCGAGAGACAGCACGTTGGGCGAGCTTCGGCTTGGCTTTGGCGGCGACGGCGGCGTTCTTCGCGGCTCGCGGCCAGGACAGCCATCGCGCCGAGCTGGCCGACGAGTTCTCCCAAACGGTTCGGCCCTTCCTGGAAACCTACTGCATCAGCTGCCACGGCGGCGGCCAGCCGGCGGCGCAGATGGACTTGAGCGGGTTTACCTCGATGAACGGCCTGATGGAAGACGGCCGCCGCTGGAACCAACTGCTCGAGCGCCTGGAAGCCGAGGACATGCCGCCCGAGGGAGCTCCGCATCCGAGCGCGCAGGAGCGTCGGGCGGCGGTCGACTGGTTCCGGGCGGTCCGCGAGCAGGAGATGCGCCGCAACGCCGGCGATCCCGGCGTGGTGCTGGCCCGGCGGCTGAGCAACTCCGAGTACAACTACACCATTCGCGACCTCACCGGCGTCGACATCCGCCCGACCCGGGAGTTTCCGGTCGATCCGGCCAACACGGCGGGCTTTGACAACTCCGGCGAGACGCTGATGATGTCGCCGACGCTGCTCAAGAAATATCTGGCGGCGGCGCGCGAAGTTGCCAGCCATCTGTACCTGAAGGAAGACGGCTTCGCTTTCGCGCCGCACCCGATGCTGGCGGAGACCGACCGCGACAAGTTCGCGGTGCACCAGATCATCGACTTCTACCACGAACAGAACATCGATCTGGCCGACTATTTCGAAACCGCCTGGCGCTACCGCCATCGGGCCGCGCTCGGCTCGGCCGATGCGACGTTGGCGGATCTCGCCAAATCGCATGGCGTCAGCGCGAAATACCTCCAGACGGTCTGGACGACGCTCGAGACCCCCGAAAAGGTCGGCCCGCTGGCGAAGCTGCAGCGGATGTGGCGCGATTTGCCGGCGCCGTCCGCGGGGCAGTTCGACGCCGCCCGCGCCGGCTGCGAGCGCATGAAGGCTTACGTCGAAGGCGTGCGTAAGAAGGTCGAGCCGCGCTTCATCAACATCACAGCCGGCCCGATCGGCACGGCCTGGCAACCCTTGCTGATCTGGAAGAACACCCAGTACGCCACGCACCGGCGCAAGTTCGACGCGCGGCAACTGCAGGTGGAGGGCGAGCCGCCGTTCAACCAGGACGACGTGGTTGAGCCGGAGTGGGACAACCCCTTCGGCCCCGGCAAGACGATTCTGGTGGAGAACGAGCCCGGCGATCCGGACCTGTTCGTCCCCGCCGGGCAGCGCGCCCGCTACGAGGAGGCTTGGGGACGCTTTTGCAGCGTCTTCCCGGACATGTTCTACCGCGAGTCGCGCGGCCGCAACTACTTCGTCACCGGCAAGGATCAAGGGCGTTACCTGAGCGCCGGCTTCCACAACGTGATGGGCTACTTCCGCGACGACCAGCCGCTGTATGAGCTGCTGCTCGACGAAGAAGGGCAGCAAACCCTGGACCGCATGTGGCGCGAGATGGACTTCGTCGCCTCCATCAACATCCGCACCTACGTCGAGTTCGCCAAGCTGGGCACCCGCGGCACGCGCGACGACTTCAAGGACGGCGAGCCCGAGGTGGCCGAAATCGAGGTCGACGAGATCATCGCCGAAAAGAGGATCCGGCAGCTCGAAGCCGAGTATCTCGAAGTCGCCAGAGAAGGCAGCGACGTGGCCAAGCAGGCCGTACGCGATTTCTTTGACGAGGCCAACCGGAGCATCCGCTGGGTCCAGAAAGCCCGCCGCGAAGCCGAGAAAGGTCACCTGGAGGCGCTGCTCGACTTCGCCGCCCGCGCCTACCGCCGGCCGCTGACGAAGGCCGACCGCGAAGACCTGCTGTCGTTCTACAAGGAGGCTCGGGACGGCCTGCGCCTCACCCACGAGGAAGCGATGCGGGAGTCGGTCGTGCTGGTGCTGACGTCGCCCAAGTTCTCCTACCGGGTGGATCTGGTGGAGGCCGCGGGCGGGGTGCAGCCTCTGTCGGACTTCGATCTGGCCAGCCGCCTGAGCTACTTCCTGTGGTCAAGCATGCCCGACGCCGAGTTGATGGAGCGGGCCGCGGCGGGCGACCTGCATCAGCCGCAAGTCCTCACGGCGCAGGCGCGTCGGATGCTGCAAGACCCGCGGGTGCGGGCGTTGGCGGTAGAGTTCGGCGGCAACTGGCTGGATTTTCGTGATTTTGAGCAGATCGGCACGGTGGACCGCGAGCGCTTCCCCAAGTTCAGCGATGAGCTGCGGGACGCGATGTATGAGGAGCCGATCCGCTTCCTGCTCGACGTCTTTCAGCGGAACCGCTCGATCCTGGACTTCCTCTACGCCCGTGACACCTTCGTCAATCCGGCGCTGGCGCGGCACTACGGCATGCCGCAAGGCCAGGGCGACGAGCGCGTGTGGGTGCGGGTGGAAGACGCCGACCGCTACCATCGCGGCGGCCTGCTGCCGATGGGGGCGTTTCTCACCAAGAACGCACCGGGGCTGCGCACCAGCCCGGTGAAGCGCGGCTACTGGGTGGCCAAAAATGTCTTGGGCGAGCAGATTCCGCCGCCGCCTCCGGTGGTTCCCGAGCTGCCGGCTGACGAGGCCAAGATGGACCTGCCGTTGCGCGCGATGCTCGAGCAGCATCGCGCCAACCCGAGCTGCGCCGCCTGCCACGCGCGCTTCGACTCGTTCGGACTGGCGCTCGAGGCCTACGGGCCGGTGGGCGACCGCCGCAGCTTCGATCTCGCCGGCCGTGACGTGGACGCGCGCGCGGCCTTTCCCGGCGATGTCGAAGGCGAAGGGCTCGAAGGCATTCGGCGGTATATCCGCGAACACCGCGAAGACGATTTTGTGAAGGGCTTCACGAGCAGGCTGCTGGCCTACGCCCTCGGGCGCAGTCTGGCGCTGTCGGACGAGCCGCTCATCGACGAGATGTCGCACAAACTCGCCGCCGACGGCTATCGCTTCGAAACCGTCATCGAGAGCATCGTGACGAGTCGCCAGTTCCTCAACAAACGCGGCCGCGAGCAGTTGGCTGCCAACCGGAGGTGAGTATGTCGAACCCGAAGCGCCTGTCGCGCGCCCAGCGAGCCGAGGCCTTGTCGCGTCGAACCTTCCTGCACGGAGCGGGCGTGACGATGGCGCTGCCCTGGCTCGAATCGCTGTCGGGCTTCGGCGCGAGCGCGGCTTCGGCCGCGACCACGCCTCCCGCCCCGCAGCGGTTCGCGGCGCTGTTTATGGGGACCGGCATCAGCCCGGGGCTGTGGTGGGCCAAGGGCTCCGGCGACGTGCTCGAACTCAGCGAGTCCCTGCAGCCGCTCGAGCCGATCAAGCACAAGATCAACGTCCTCGACGGTCTGTTCAACAAGGAGGCCACGGGGCAGGGCATTCATCCGGCGATGACCGGCAACCTGCTCTCCGGCGTGCCGATCCAGAAGGGCTCGATCATCCACGGCGGCATCACCATCGATCAAGTGCTGGCCAACCACATCGGGCAGCAGACGCTGCAGCCCAGCATGGTGCTCGCCTGTGAGCGGGCGATGACCGGCTTCCACGAGACGAATTTCTCGAACGCCTACAGCTCGCACATCTCCTGGCAGAGCGCCGAGTCGCCGGTGCCGAATGAGATGTACCCTTCGCTGGCCTTCGACAGCCTGTTTGAGAACGGCGGCAGCCTGCGCAACACCAGCATTCTCGACCGCGTCAAGGACCACGCCGCCACGCTGAGCGGGCAGGTCAGCTCCACCGACAAGCTCAAGCTCGAGGAGTACCTGGCCAGCGTGCGCGACGTGGAACGCAGCATCGAGCGCATGCGCGTGGACAAGGACAAAGCCGAAGACCGCGCCCGCGACGCCGGCAAGCCGTTGTTCTCCATGGAGCGCCCGCAGGACGGGCTGCCCGAGGACGTTCGCGACCACATCCGGCTGATGTGCGACATCATCGCGCTGGGCTTCCAGACCGACAAGACGCGTGTGGCCTCGCTGCTGCTGGCGCGCGATCTCTCTGCGCTCTACTACCCCTTCCTCGGCGTGAGCAAGCAGCACCACGGCGCTTCGCACTACGACACCGAAGAGGACTACAAGAAGATCGTGCACTTCCACGTCAGCCAGCTGGCGTATCTGGCGCAGAAGCTCGACGCCATGCCGGAAGGGGAGGGAACGGTGCTCGACAACAGCTGCCTGCTGTTTTTGTCGAACATGTGGTCGGGTACGAAGCACGACAACAAGAAGGTGCCGGTGGTGACCATCGGCGGGCTGGGCGGCAAGCTCGAAACCGGCCGGGCGCTGGACTATTTTGAGGCCGGCGACGACAACCGCAAGCTGTGCAGTCTGTATCTGGGGATCTTGGACCGGATGGGCGTGGAGATGGCCTCGTTCGGCGATGCCGAGACGCGGCTGACGGGTTTCTAATGAGCGCTTCGGAGACCCGTGGAGCAAGCCTCCCGGCTTGCAACGGCGACCTCCCGGTCGCCGTCCGGAGCTTGGGCCGGGAGGCCAAGCTGGCAGGCCCCGAGGCCCGCTCCACGCCGGCTACGCGCTAGTTGTTGCGGAAGGCGGCCGCTTCGGCGATCCACTCCCCGGAGTAGATCCGCAGGTTCGGCTTGGCCTTCTGCAGCGCGGCGACGCCGGCATCTGTCACTGCCGAACCCTTCAGGTCGACGACCTGAAGCGAAGGGTACTCGGCGAGAACCGCCACTGCGGCGTCGTCCACTCGGCCGCAGCCCTGCAACTTGAGCCGTTCGAGCTTTTTGAGCGATTTCACCTGTTCGAGCCAGCGGCCGGTAACCTCCATCATGTTGACGGTGGCGAAGCGCGTCCCCTCCCGGCCGACTCCGAGCGTAGTGCAGCCGAAGCGCAGTTCTTCCAAGTTTTCGAGCGTCAGAACCGCATCGAGGCCGCGGTCGGACATGCTGATGGTCCACACGTTCGAGTCCGTTCCCTGGCGGCCGTTCAAGTCGAGGTAGGTCAACCCGGGCAGCAGCCGCAGCGATTGCAGGCCGGCATCGCCCAACTCGTTGCCGCCGATCGTCAGCTTCTTGAGCTTCGGCAACGAGCTCAACTGCTCGATGCCCACGTCGGTGACCATCGTCGAGCCCACGTCGAGCGTCTCGATCTCGGTCAGCCCCGAAATGTGTTCGAGCGTCGTGTCGCTGATTTTCGTTCCATGAACGTTCAGCCGTTCGAGGTTCTTCCAGCCCTTGATCGCGGCCAGCCCCTCGTCGGTGACGTATTCGGCGAAGCGCAGGTTCAGATCGGTGACGCCGGGAAGGCCTTTGAGCTCCTGCATGCCCTGGTCGGTGATGCGGGTCAGCGACAGATCAAGCCAACTCAGCTTCGGAAACTCGTTCAGCTTCTTCAGATCAGTGTCCGTCACCCACGTCGCGCGCAGGTTGACGCCTGTCACTTCACCGGATGTGTCGCGCGAGACCGAGCCGCCGAGGTCGTCGATCCAAGCCGTGTCGGCCGCGGCCAACGGGACGGCGGCCATCAGCGCGAACAAGAACAGGGCGGGGAAGGTTTGACGGTTCATTACTTGCTCCTCCGATTTGGCAGCGCCGAGTCGCGGTCAAAGACGATTTCACAGTCGGGCAGGGCGGCGCGCAGTTGCTTCATCCCGTCTTCGGTGACGAGCGTGTGGTAGATATTCAAGTCCTTCAACCCAGCCATCGCCTGCAATTTCGGCACGCTGGCGTCGGTGATGTCGGTCGAATCGAGACTCAATACCCGCACGTTCGGAAGCGCCTCGAGCGCCCCGACGCCCTTGTCGTCGACCGACGTGTAGTCGAGCTTCACGATCTTCAGGTTCTTGAGCGACGCCAGCGCCTCGACGCCAACATTGCCGGCGCGGGTGCGGAACATCTCGATCCGTTCGAGCTTTTGCAGCGGCTCGAGGAACGCCAGCCCTTCGTCTTCGAAGCGGGTGTGGTTTAGGTAGAGCTCGCGCAGGTTGGTGAACGAGCCCATCTGCTGCAGCCCGCCGTTGCCGATGTCGGTGGCGGTCACGTCGAGCACCTTCAGGTTGGTCAGCCCAGCGAGCTGCTTGAAGCCCTCGTCGGTGATGTCGCTGTAGCCCAGCCGCAGCTCCTCGAGGCCGGTCATCTCGCCGATGGGGGCGAGCGCCTCGTCGGCAAACGGCGCGCCAGCCATGTCGAGCGATCGCAAGGAGGTTAGGCCCTTCACCGCGTCGAACTCGAGCCCTTCCACCAGGGTTCCGCCCAGGTTGAGCGTCTCCAGGTTGCTGAGCCCGGCGAGGTTCTTCAAACCGGCGTCGGAGACGGTTGTGAGATGCAGATCCAGCTCTCGCAGGCTGGTCAGACCCTGGATGGACGCCAATCCGAGATCGCCCACCTGCGTGACCGAGATGTCCAGCTTCTCCAGGCTCTTCAAGTCTTCGAGAAACGCCATCTGGGCGTCGCTCACCGGCGTCGAAGACAGGTCGATCGCGACCAGCCGCCCGCCTCGCATCTCCGCGTGGCCGCCGAGCGCCTTGACCCAATCGGCGATGGCCTGATCCGTCTTGGCCGCGGGCTTGTCCGCGCCGGGCGGCATGGAGACGACGTTGGTGGCGCCGACGAACTCGATCTCGGCCTCAGGCAGGGCTTTGGCGAGTGATTCGAGACCGTTGGCCGTAACGCGGGTGTAACGCAGGTCGACCGTGGTCAGCTTGTCCAGCTTCTGGAGCTGGACCAACCCGGTGTTGGTGATCTCGGTGCGGTAGAGGACCGCAACCTCGAGGTTCGGCATCCCGGCGAGGATCTCCATGCTCGAGTCGCCGGCGTCCACGCCCAGCAGATTCAGCTTCCGCATGTTGGTCATGCCGCGCAGGTATTCCACGCCTTTTTCAGTGACGCGCGTGCCGGCGATGTTGAGTTCTTCCAGGCCCGTCAGCCCGGCCAAATGCCGCATGCCCTCGTCGGTGATCATCGTGTTCTGCAGGATCAGCCGCTTGAGGTTCTTCAGCTCCGCCAAACCTTCCATCGCCTTGTCGCTAAAGGAGCTGTCGGTGACGTCGAGGCTGCGCAGGTTTTCGAGCGACGACAGATTGATGTCGGTCAGCTTGCACTGCGCGCAGCGGATGTCCTTGAGCGCGGTGAGTCCCAGAAGGTGCTCGAAGCCTGAATCTTGGATGTTGATGGTTGCCGCAAAATGCCAGCCGACGCCGATCTTTTCGAGGTTTTCGAGCCCCGCCAGCGCCTTGAGAGCTTCGTTGGCGTCCTCGCGCCCGCCGCCGGGGTTCCAGACCGGGCCGGGCAGGTAGAGTTCTCGCAGCGAGGTCAGCTCGCTGAGCATTGCCAACTCGGCCGGCGGCATGACCGCGCCCGTCAAGTCGATGCTGACGATCTCGAATCCGTTTGAAGGGATGTCCGAGAGGTCGCCGATCGGCCTGCCGCCGCCTTCGACGCTGAATTGACCTTCCCAGCGGACGACCCATTCCGCGATTTCGCGCACGGAGGCCGCTTGGGCGGCGACTCCGACGAAGAGCATGAGGAGTAGCGTTCGGAGCATGGAATGTTTTGGGTGACGAAACGCCGTTGGATACCGCTCGGCCAGCGTTTTTCCGAGCGTAGTATATCAGCTCCCCGCCTGCCGAAAATCTAGTACGATGAGGTCCTCTAGGTCCCTTCATGAGAACTTTGGCAGCCCTGGCTTTCCTCCTCGCAACCGCGTCGGCGTCCGCCCAGGACCGGCCTTTCGGCTCCGGCCTTTTCGAGGTTTTCGAGAAAGCGGGGTGTCGCGATTGCCACAGCCCCGACGGGGTGGCCTCGCCCACTCGGCTGCACTTCCCGGAACTCGGCGCCGCGCCGGAGCGCGTGGAGGCTTTCGGGCGTTCGTTGGTCACGCTGATCAACAAGGAAAACCCGGCTGAGTCGTTGCTGCTCGCCAAGCCCACCAACCGCGTGGCGCACGCCGGCGGCGAGCGCATCGCCAAGGACAGCGGGGACGAAAAGGTTCTGCGGGCGTGGGTGGACGAGCTGACGCAGCTCTCCGGCATTCAGCTGGAGTCCGCGCTCAAGTACCGCGAGGAAGAGCTGGCCGCCGTGAGCGCGGAGGAAATCCCACGCGCCGAGCTGCGCCGCCTCACCCACAGCCAGTACAACCACACCGTGCGCGACCTGTTGGGCGATCAGACCACGCCGGCGGCCCGCTTCCCGCCCGAGGATTTCGTCAACGGCTTCCGCAACCAGTACCAGTCGCAGTCGCTCTCTCCGTTGCAGATCGAGGCCTACAGCGCCGCTGCCGAGCGGCTGGCCGCCAACGCCTTCCGCGGCGGCGATACGCACAACCTGATCCCCTGCAAGGAAGCGACTCCGGCTTGCCGCGCGCAGTTCGTGCGGGAATTCGGTCTGAAGGCTTTCCGTCGGCCCCTCGAGCCGGTCGAGCAGCAGCGCTATGAAGAGCTGATGGCCGCCGCGGATTCGCTGGTCGAAGGCGCGCAACTGGTGGTGGAGGCGATGCTGCAGTCCACCAGCTTCCTGTTCCGCTTCGACGACAGCTCCGATGCGCGCTGGAAGCCTTATGCGACGGCCAGCCGCCTGTCCTATGCGATCTGGGACAGCATGCCCGACGCGGGCCTGCTCGAAGCCGCCGAGCGGGGCGACCTCAATACGCCCGAGGGCGTCGCGAAGATGACCCGCCGGATGCTCGACGATCCGCGGGCGCGGGAGTCGCTCAGCGAGTTCGTCAGCCAGTGGATGCGCTTCGACCGCATCCTGCAGGCCAGTAAGGACCGCCGCAAGTATCCCCAGTTCACGCGCGAGACGGCGGTGGCGATGACCGAAGAGGCGCGGCTGTTCGTCGCCGATCTGGTCTGGAACGACCGCAACTTCATGGAGCTGTTCACCGCCGAGCACGGTTACGCCGACGCCGACCTGGCCGCTATCTACGGCGTGGAGCCGCCGGCGAAGGATTTCGACCGCGTGGCGTTTCCGGCCGACTCGAACCGCGCCGGCGTGCTCGGTCAGGCGCTGTTCCTGGCGATCACCGCCAAGCCGGAAGATTCCGCCCCGACCGCGCGCGGCCTCTTCGTGCGCGAGCAGTTTCTGTGCCAACACGTGCCCGAGCCGCCCGCCGGAGTCAATACGAATCTGCCTCCGGTCACCGAAGACCAGCCGCAGACCAATCGCGACCGGATGCAGCAGCATGCCAGCAATCCCAGTTGCGCTACCTGCCACAAGCTGATCGACCCGATTGGTTTCGGGCTCGAGCGTTTCGACGCCATCGGCGCCAAGCGCGACGTTTTCCAGCTCGCCTTCCCGGTTCCTCGCAGCGAGGGAGGGGAGCGCGGTGAGATGAAGACCATCGACCTCGAGATCGACGCCACCGGCTACGTCGCCGGATTGCCCAATTCCGAGTTCAACTCTCCGTCCCAGCTTGGTCAGGTGCTGGCCCAGAGCGATCAGTGCCAGGAATGTGTCGTGAAGCAGTATTTTCGCTATACTCTCGGACGGGTTGAAACGCCTGCGGATCGGCCGTTGATTCGAAAGGTGTTGAACGAATTCAGGAACTCGGATTTTCGTTTCCGCGAGTTGATCATTGCGCTGATGCGGGAGCGGGCTTCGTTGGATTCAGGAGACGCAGCATATGTCGCAAGTCATCACAAAACGCGCTAGGATTTCCCGGCGGTCCCTGCTGAAAGGGATGACGGCCGCCGGTTCTCGGATCGCCGTAGGTCTGCCGCCGCTGGCCGCGATGTTCAACTCGTTGGGCACCGCCTATGCCGCGCCCGGCGCCGCCAACGTCAAGACCGACAGCCCGATCGAGAGCCGCTTCGTGCTCTGGTTCAATGGCAACGGCATTCCCGAGCGCTACTGGATCCCATCGGAGGAGGGCGCGGACTACCGCATGACGCCCTGCCTGTCTCCGCTGGCGCCGTTCCGCGAAGATTTCCATGTGCTCAGCGGCGTCGACAACGCGGCCGCCAAGGGCAACGGCAATGGCCACACCAACTCGATGAGCGGCTTGATGACTTGCACGCCGTTCACCGGGCGCGGGCCGTCGGGCGCCTCGATCGATCAGGTCATCGCGGCCAAGCTGGGCAACGAGTCCCGTTTCCGCTCGTTGCAGATCGGCGTCTCGCAGGAGTCGTTCGGCGAGAGCATGCAGCGCAACATGAGCTGGTCGGGCTATGAGCGCGCGCTGCCGCCGGAGATGATCCCGCACCGCCTCTTCGACCGCCTCTTTGGCGAGCGCGAAGAGGGTTGGGTGAACCGCAAGCGCAGCATCCTCGACAGCGTGCGCGACGACGCCTCGCTGCTGCGCAAGAAGCTGCCGACCGACGACCAGGCGCGCGTGGACGAGCACCTCGACGGTATTCGCGACATGGAGCGCGCCATCGCCGGGCTGCCTCCCGAGTATTCCCGCGTGGATCCGCCGGACTTCGATGGCGACATGAAGGACTGGCCCCGCATCGCCAAGCTACAGAGCGACCTGCTGGTGCAGGCGCTGGCCACGCGGCAGACGCGCGTCGCCTCGTACATGCTCACCAAGTGCCAGGGCCTGTCGCGCTTCCCGTGGCTGGGCTACACCTCGGCGCGCCACCACGACTACACCCACGCCGACGGACGCGCTCCGGGCGCGGACGGCGTGGAAGGGCAGCGCGTTCTCCGTGACATCTGCCGCTGGCACGTGGAGGAGTTCTCCTACCTCGTCTCGCGCCTGAAGGCCATTCCGGAAGGCGAAGGCAGCGTGTTCGACAACACCGTGCTCGCCTACGTGCACGAGCACGCCGAAGCGAACCCGCACAAGAACAGCGGCCTGGCGATGATCGTCGCGGGCGGCATGAAGGGCTTGGTGACCGGCAAGCATACCCGCGTCACCGGCACGGTCGGCGACGTCTACATGACGCTGGCCGACGAAGTGCTCAACGCCGGCGTCGGCGAGTTCCCGACGGCTACGAAGCGGATCAGCGATCTGGTCGCATAGTCTCGACGATTCAGAAACAAACAGACGGCCGCGCGACATCCCGTCGCGCGGCTGTTTCGGACGGAACGGGGACAGGCACCTGTGACTGTCCTGATTGACTCCAGCCTCGACGAGCAGCGCCAGATTAGCGAGGGTATTCGGCCGTTGAGCAGATCCGGCGATGCTCCGAGCCGCTGGCTGTTGAGGCGCTAGTCGGCCCTATGTCTGCCGCTACCGATTCCCGCCCCGACGCTCCAGGCGGCCTTTCAGTTCCTCCCATCTCTTAGGCTTCCACTCGCGCGCCAAGCGCTGGGCCTCGGCGACTTGGTTGGACGTCATCTTCGCGGCGACCTTGTCGCGCCACTCCGCCTTCCCAGAGTCGTGAGCAGCCGCTAGATTGAACCACTTGTGAGCGCTGATGTAGTCTTGTGCAACTCCCTGGCCGAGGTAGTAGCTCGCACCCAAAGCGAATTGAGCCCCGGTATGCCCCTGCTCGGCTGCTAAAGTCCACCACTCCGCCGCCTCTACGAAGTGCTGCGGGACACCCTTGCCTTCGTCGTAAAGGTTGCCGAGGAAGTACTGGGCATCGTCATCCCCCTGTTCGGCTGCTAACATCCACCACTTCGCCGCCTCTACGAAGTCCTGCGGGACGCCCTTGCCTTCGTTGTAAAGGCTGCCGAGGAAGTACTGGGCATCGACATCCCCCTGTTCGGCTGCTAACGTCCACCACTTTGCCGCCTCTGCGAAGTCCTGCGGGACGCCCTTGCCTTGGTAGGACATCAATCCGAGGAAGTACTGGGCAGGTCCACCCCACCTGATCCGTGCCTTGGCCGCTAGCCGAAACCATTTGAGCGCTTCAGCGTAGTCCTCCGGTACTCCGTCGGCGGTGAGGTATAGGACGCCAAGTTCGTACTGCGCGGGATATACGCCGTTCTCGGCCGCCAGGCGCCGCCACTTCAATGCCTCGTCGGAGTCTTGCGGGACACCCCTTCCTTCGTCGTACAAATCGACAAGCCGACTCTGAGCACCACTGTCCCCCTGCTCGGCCGCCAAACGATACCAATTCGCTGCTTCAGCAAAGTCCTGCGGCACACCTCTGCCCGAGGCGTACATTTCGCCTAAGCTGAACTGCCCTTCAGCGTACCCTTGCTCTGCCGCCAGCCGATACCACTCAATCGCCTGCGCGAAGTCTTGCGGCACGCCGGAACCTCCGAATTCGTACTCATGTCCCATCCCAACCTGAGCACTCGGATCACCGCCCTCGGCGAGAGTACGGAGATTCTGTAGAAAGCCCTGTCCAAAAGCTGGCCCGCATCCAACGCAAATGATGGCTGCTGCCGCGAACGGGCCGATGTCTGACCAAGCCTTGAGCGGTCGGCGCGAGGTCATCAGGGTCCGAGTGTTCATTGGGTTAGCCACCCGGGAGAATAGCGTGGCTCGGCTGAAACCGCTGTCAGGACTAGACCCTACCCTGAGGAGCCATTCCTATCTAACCCGACGGAAGGCGGACAGTCACCGCGGTGACTGTCCCCACGTCCCCGGACTACCCAAAAAAAGACGGCCGCGCGACATCCCATCGCGCGGCCGTTTTCCGTTAAGGGGAGGGTGAAAAAACTATTCCCAGCCGCCGCCGAGGGCGCGGTAGAGGCCGACTGCGGCCGTCCATTCGTCGCGCCGGATCTGCGCCAGCGCCAGCTCTCCCGCGAACAGGTCGCGCTCGGAGTCCAGCACCTGGAGGTAGGCGTCCACGCCGCCCTCGTAGCGCAGCCGCGACAGTCGGTTCGCCTCACGTAGCGCCTCGACTAGCCGCGCCTGTTGTTCGTATTCCTGGCCGGTCTTCTCCACCGCGACGAGCGCGTCAGCGACTTCGCGCATCGCGCCCCGCACGGCCTGCTCGTAGTCGATGAGCATCTGCTCCTGTTGCGCTTCGCTGACGCGCACCTGCGCCCGCAGCCGGCCTGCGTTGAAGACCGGGCCCAGCAGCCCCGCGGTCAAGGTGCGCTCGCGCGCGTCACCGTCGAGGAACTGGTCGAGTTCACGGCTGGCGAAGCCCATCACGCCGGTGAGCGAGAAGGTCGGAAACAGCGCCGCCTTGGCCGCGCCGATCCGCGCATTGGCGGCCACCAGGCTCTGCTCGGCCGCCAAAATGTCCGGCCGCCGGTCGAGCAGTTGCGACGGCAACCCTTCCGGGATCGACGGCGCCTCGAACTCGGTGAGCGCGCGCCCCACGGCGATCTCGCCGGGGTTGCGGCCGACCAGAAAGCTCAGCAGGTTCTGCTGCTGCTCATGCAGCCGCTCCAGCCGCGGCAGAAGCGCCGAGGCGCTGTAGACCAGGTTTTCGGCCTGCCGCACTTCGAGCGCGGTGGCGATGCCACGATCCTTGCGTTTTTGCGTCAGCTCGAGCGACCGCCGCCGGGTCTCGAGCGTATTGCGGGCGATCTCGAGCTCGCGCTCGACTTCGAGCAGATCGAAGTAGGCGGTCGAGATCTGGCCCACCAGATCCACGCGCACCTGCCGCGCCGCCCACTCCGCGCTCAGGAACTCCGCCCGAGCCGCTTCGGAAAGACGCCGCACGCGTCCCCAAAAATCAGCCTCGTAGGAGAGTTGCAAGCCCGCCCGGCCGACCGTCTGCTGGCGCTTGATCGGCACCGAGGCCGGCAGGTTCAGCGCGCCGCGCGAGATCTCCGTGTCGGTGATGTCGGCGTTGATCTCCACCGTCGGCAACTGCCGCGAACGGTCGATGCGGTAGCGCGACTCGGCTTCGAGGATGCGCGAGGCCGCCTTGCGAACGTCGTAGTTGTTCGCGAGCCCTTCGGTGAGCAGAGCCTGGAGCTCTTCGTCCTGGAAAACCTGCTTCCAGCCGAGCAGCTCCGCCTCAGTCGCTGCCGTGTCCGCGCCCCGATAGGTCGTGGGAGGCTCGACGGCGGGCCGTTGGTAGCTGGGGCCCATCGTGCAGCCCGTCAGGCCGGCCGCGACGGCCAGCGTTGCGATCGATTTCCGTAACATCATCTAGTCTCCCGCCGTGGGCGATTCCAAGGGTTCGTTGCCGCCGCGGGCCCGGCCGCCGAAGCCGATCAACCGGGAAAGCCGCTGCATCCACAGGAAATAGATGGGAGTCATCACGACTCCCAACGCGGTAGCGACGAGCATGCCGCCGAAGACCGCCGTACCGAGCGAGCGGCGGCTGGCCGCGCCCGCCCCGCTGGCGATCACCAGCGGCAGCACGCCGAACACGAACGACAGCGCCGTCATCAGGATCGGTCGGAACCGCAGCCGTGAGGCCTCCAATGTCGCCTCCTCGATCGAGTCGCCGGCCAGATAGCGGCTGCGGGCGTACTCCACCACCAGAATGGCGTTCTTGGCGGCGAGTCCGATCAGCAGCAGCAAGCCGATGTTGGCGTAGATATCCGCGGGGACGCCTAGCGCCCACTCGCCCAGGAAGGCGCCCAGCACGCCGGCCGGCACCGACAGCACCACCGCGATCGGGATGATCCAGTCTTCGTACTGCGCCGCCAGGAACAGGAACACCATCGCCAGACAGAAGGCGAAGATCGGCGCCAGCGGCGAATCATTCTTCTCCTGGTAGGCCATGCCGGTCCAGTCAAAACCGAAGCCGCGCGGCAGCGTCTCCCGCGCCGTCTCTTCCATCGCCGCGATCGCCTGCTCGGAGGTGTAGCCCGGCGCCGGGGCGCCCAAAATATCGGCGCTGCGGAACAGGTTGAAGTGAGAAACCGACATCGGTCCGATGGTTGGACTCGTCGTCACCAGAGAATCCAGCGGCAGCATCCGGCCGTCGTCGGTGCGCACGTAGAAGCGTTCGATGTCGCCCGGCTGTCCGCGGAATTCGCGCTCGGCCTGCACCATCACGCGGAAGGTGCGGCCGTAGAGATTGAAGTCGTTGACGTAGAGGCCGCCCAAGTAGGTCTGCAGCGTTTCATAGATGCTCGAGATGGGGACGCCCAGGGTCTTGGCGCGCTCGCGGTCGACCTCGATGCGCAGCTGCGGCTCCGATGGGCGGAAGGTGCCGATCGCCATGCCGATCTCCGGCCGGGCCATCGCCGCCTGGCTCATCTGCGCGCTGACGGCGGCCAGCTCCTCGATGGCGCCGCCGGAGCGATCCTGCAACTTCATCTGGAAGCCGCCGGTGTTGCCCAGGCCCTGGATCGGCGGCAGGTTGAAGGCGGCCACGTAGGCCTCCTTGATCGTCGCCAGCCGCCCGCGTACGGTTTGCACCAGGTTCTGCGCCTGGAGCGCTTCGGTCTGGCGCTCATCCCACGGGTCGAGGATGGCGAAGACCGTGCCGACGTTCGACGAGAAAGCGCCGGTGGCGAAGCTGCGTCCGCCGATCACGAAGTAATCGCTGACGCCCTCGGTGCTGCCGAGCACTTCCTCGATCTGGTAAGCGATTTCTTGGGTGCGTTGCAGCGAGGCCCCGGGAGGCAGGGAGACGTCCATGATGAACACGCCCTCGTCCTCTTCGGGCAGAAAGCCGCTGGGCACGATCGATTGCATGCCCCAGGCGCCGAAAATCACCAGCGCCAGGGCGACGCCGACCCAGACCGAACGCCGCACGAGGCCGCCGACCACACGCAAGTAGCTCGACTGTGCGAAGTCAAACCCGAGGTTGAAGCCCTTGAAAAGCTTCCGGGTGAAGCGCGAATCGCCCTCGCTGCGCGGCTTGAGCAGCAGCGCGCACAACGCCGGACTGAGCGTGAGGGCGTTGATGCCCGAGATCAACACCGCGATCGAGATCGTCAGCGCGAACTGCTGGTAGAGGTTGCCGGTGATGCCCTCCACGAACGCCACCGGCAGGAATACCGCGCCCAGGATCAGCGTCATCGCCACGATCGCGCCGGAAATCTCCTCCATGGCGGCGTGGGCGGCCTCGCGTGCGCTCATGCCGTGCGAGTCCATCTTTTCCTGGACCGCCTCCACCACCACGATGGCGTCATCGACGACGACGCCGATGGCCAGCACCAAGCCGAATAGCGTCAACACGTTGATCGTGAAGCCGATCGGGCCGAAGGCTGCGAACGCGCCGACCAGCGAGACCGGAATCGTGAGCACCGGAATGAGCGTCGCGCGCCAGTTCTGCAGGAACACGAACACCACCAGCGTCACCAGCAGGACGGCCTCGAACAGCGTCTTGACGACCTCGTCGATCGAGCGGTCGATGAAGCGCGTCGCATCATAGGGAATCGCGTACTCGACGTCGTCGGGGAAGCTCTGCGCCAGGTTTTCCATCTCGCGTCGGACGCCCGCGGCGGTGTCCAGCGCGTTCGATCCCGGCAACTGGAAGACGATCAAGCTGGCGGCTTCGCGTCCGTTCAAGCGCGCAAAGCTGGCATAGTTGAAGGCGCCGAGTTCCACCCGGGCCACGTCCTTGACTCGCACCAGCGAGCCGTCTTTGCGGGCGTCGACGATGATGTCGGCGAACTCTTCCTCGGTGGTCAGCCGTCCCTTGGCGTTGACGGTGTATTCGATCTGCTGATCGTCAGGGCTGGGCGACTGGCCGATGCGTCCCGCCGGCGCCTGGCGGTTCTGCTCACGGATCGCGTTGGTCACGTCCGAAGCGGTCAGGCCCATGCGGTAGAGCACATCGGGGCGCAACCAGAAGCGCATGCCGTATTCGCGTTCGCCGGGCATCTGCACGCCGCCCACGCCGGGCAGCCTCGCCAGCGCGTCGCGCACATTGATCTTGGTGTAATTGCTCAGGAACAGGTCGTCATAGACGTTGTTCGGCGAGGTCAGCGAGATCACCATCAGCAGGCTGGTGGACTGCTTGTTGATGCTCAGGCCGGCGCGCACCACCTCCTCGGGCAACTGCGGCTCGGCGCGCTGCACCGCGTTCTGCACCTGCACCGCGGCGATGTCGAGGTCCGTGCCGACGTCGAAGGTCGCCGTGAGCACCATCTGGCCGTCGTTGGTGCTGGTGGAATCGTAGTAGAGCAGGTTCTCCACGCCGTTGAGCTGCTGCTCGATCGGCGTGGCGACGGTCTGCTCGACGACTTCGGCGCTGGCGCCGAGATAGTTCGCCGTCACCTGCACGGTGGGCGGCGTGATTTCGGGATAGCGGTCGACCGGCAGCCGCATCAGCGCCACCGCACCCACGATCGTGAGTACGATCGAGATCACGGCGGCGAAGATCGGCCGGTCAATGAAGAACCGGGAAAACATGGTGGGTTGAGCTCCTTGAGTCCCTTATTCCGCCGGCGCCGGAGGCGGCGCCGCGCCGGCTTCAACCGGCTTGACCTTCGCGCCCGGACGGACGAACTGCACGCCTTCGACGATTACGCGGTCGCCGTCTTCGAGGCCGTCGTGGACGACCCAGTTCTCACCTTGCTGCTCGCCCACTGAGATGGTGCGCATCAGCACCGTGTCGTTCGCATCGACCACAAACACCGAGCGCATGCCCTGCATTTGCTGTACAGCCTTCTGCGGCGCCAGGAAGACGCCCTCGCGCTCGCCCACCGCCAGCCGTACGCGGGCGAACTGACCCGGCAGCAGCGCGCCGTTTGGGTTGGGGAAGTCCGCCGTCAACTGCAACGTGCCGGTTTCGGTGTCCAACGCCCGCTCGGCGCTGCGGAACTTGCCCTTGTGGGGGTAGGGGGTTCCGTCGGCCAGCACCAGATCAAATGTGGCCTTGATCGCGGCGTTCTCGCCCGCGCCGAAGTGCCGCAGGTAGTCGCGCTCGCTGACCTGAAAGCTCACCGAGATCGGGTTGAGCGGCGAAATCTCGGTCAGCGGCTGGGCAGCCGACGGCGTGACCAGCGCGCCGACCTGTCCGCGGGACTCGCCGATGCGGCCCGACACAGGGGCGACGATCTTGGTCCATCCAAGGTTCAGTTCGGCGCGGCGCAGGGCCGCCTTCGCACGTTCCACGCCGGCCCGGGCGCGATCGATGTCGGTTTTCTGGGTCAGGCGCTGCTGGTGCGTCTCGGCCTGTTTGGCCCGCACCTGGGCGTCGGCGACCTTGATCGCCGCTTCGGCGGCATCCAGATCCTGCTCGGAGACGGCCTCCTCCTTCGCCAGTGGACGCAGCCGTTCCACGTCCTGGCCGGCGCGCATGGCTCCGGCCTGCGCCTCGGCCAACTCGGCTTCGGCGCGTAGCAGCTCCACGTTTTCGCGCGCCTTTTCCAGTTGCGCCTCGGCGTCGGCCAGAGTCGCTTGCGCCTCGGCCAGATCGGCCTGGTAGGTGCGGTCGTCGACCAAATACAACAACTGCCCGGCCTTGACCGCGTCACCGGCTTCGAACAACCGTTTCTCGATAAAACCTTCGATGCGGGCTCGAATCTCCACCGTATCCACCGCGCGGGCGCCCCCGACGAAGTCGAGGTACTGCGGCAAGGACTGGCGGTGCAACGTCAACACCGTCACTTCCGGCGGAGGAGGCGCGGAGGCCTCGGCTGTCGTCTCCGGCCCCATCTGGCCGCCGCAAGCAACAAACATCGCCGCGGCGGCGAAGGCGGCGAACAGCGTCTTGAGTTTTGAAATTCTCGGCATGATGTACATTCCCAATTCGATTGCGATCACAGCGACAAGCGCTGCGCTCACGTGTTGACTTGTTGGCTGCGCCTGGTGAAGATCTGCGTGGACACCCAGGAAAAAAGTAAACTACACGGTGTAGTATATAATGAGTCTTGCCGAAAGTACACTACCCGGTATACTTTTGTCGGCGGGGAGTAGAGCAGTGACCCAGAAGTACACAGCGGCGACCAGGACGGAGCGGAAACGATGCGCCATCATCCAAGCGGCGGTGGAGGAATTCCGCGCGAACGGATTCCAGGCGACCAGCATGGATCGCATCGCCGAGCGGGCGGAGGTCTCCAAGCGTACGATCTATAACCACTTCGCCAGCAAAGAGGCTCTGTTCCAGGCGATCACCGACGAACTGGTCAACCAGATCGTCAGCGTCAACGAACTCCAGTACGACCCCGGCCAGACGCTCGAAGCGCAACTCGAGGAGATCGGCCGGCGCAAGGTCGCCTTGATGACGTGTCCGGGCTTTCTCGATCTGGCAAAAGTCACCATCACTGAACACTTGCGTGTTCCAGAGCTCGCAGGCGACACGTTTTGTCGAATTCATGACGATGAAAATGCGTTGGTGCGCTGGATTCGGGCCGCCGCGGCCGACGGACGTCTCGATGTGCGCAAGCCCGCCATGGCCGCCGAGCAGTTCTCCGCGCTGCTGAGCGCCTTCGCCTTCTGGCCTCTGATCTTTGGTCGTCCCCAGCCCTCGCCCGAGGAACTCGACGAGATCGTCAGCGAGACGATTGGGATGTTTCTCAATCGCTACCGCTCGGATGTCGACTGCCCGGTCTCACCCGCTACTGCGGCTCCTCAATGACGTGGAGTTGTTTGGGTTCGAGCGCGCCGATGTTCTGTAGGCCCCCGTCCGGCCAGCGGACCCGGACGGTCTTGATCTCTGTGGATCCTTTCCACCCAACAAAAATACGCGGATCGCGCGAGGAGAGGTAGCTGCCGGCCCGCATCACGCGGCCTTGGCGGAGGGAGCCGTCCGCCAACTCGACCGTGACGCCGGCGCCGATCGCGTCGCGGTTGCTTTTCGTCCCCCGCAAACGAAAACCGATCCAGTTGCCGCCGTTGGAAACATTGCGGGCCAGGTAGGCAGGCTGGTCGAGGTTCGAGACAACCGCGTCAAGGTCGCCGTCGTTGTCCAGATCCCCCACGGCCAGCCCGCGACCGGCTCGTGGAACGCTGAAAAGCTCGCCCTGGCTCGGTGAGAGATCGCGAAAACCGCCGTCCTCGAAGCGGAGCAGCGACGGCGGCTGCAGATAGCGTACGTGCGGCTGCGAGCGCTCGATGTTGTCCATCACATGCCCGTTGGCAACGAAGACTTCCTGGCGGCCGTCGTGGTCAAAGTCGGCGGCGGCGAGTCCCCAGCCGGCCAGCAGCCGCGTAATCAGGCCGAGCCCCGATGCGTCGGTCTGGTACTCGAACAGAGCGTCGCCGAGGTTGCGAAAAAAGGCGTAGCGCTGCTGCGAGAGCGTGGTGATGAGCAGATCCGCGCGGCCGTCGCTGTCGATGTCATCGAAGGCGACTCCCATGCCGGCGAACTCGCGCCCGTCGGCGTCATAGGCGACCCCGGCCAGCGCCGCTTCTTCAATGAACGAGCCGTCTCCCTGGTTGCGAAACAGGAATTCCGGGTGTGAATCATTGGCGACGGCGATGTCGAGCAGTCCGTCGTCGTCGAAATCGGCGAACGCCACGCCGAGACCCTTACCGGGGTGGCCCGCGATGCCGGAGAACTCGCTGACGTCGTGAAACTTCCCGTCGCCTTGGTTCTCGAAAAGATAGTTCGGGATGGGGTCGAACAGATCGGGGTGGCAGTAGGTGCGTCCGGCCGGCGTGTCGAGGCCGCAGCCCAGGTCCCCTTCAAACCCCCAGTCCATGTAGCGCGCGATGAACAGGTCGAGGTCTCCGTCTCGGTCGTAGTCGAAAAAGCCGGCGCTGGTCGCCCAGCCGGCGACGGCCAGGCCGGACTCTTGGGTGAGGTCGCTGAAGCGCCGCCCGCGGTCGTTGCGATAGAGCGTGGCCGCCGGAACGTCGCCGGTGGCGGCCTGGGTGACGAGCAGGTCGGGGTAGCCGTCGTTGTCGATGTCGCCCACCGCCGCGCCCATGCCGTAGCCGCGGCCCTGGAGGCCAACGCGCTCGGTGACGTCTTCAAAGGTCCCATCGCCGCGGTTGCGGTAGAGGCGGTTCCAGAAACGCGGGTCGGACTTGTTCGGCTCCACTCCCTGCGGGTGCGGATAGCTCAGGGCGGCGCCGTTGACGAAGAAAACATCCATCCAGCCGTCCTGGTCGTAATCGAGGAGGGCCACGCCGCCGCCCATGGTCTCCGGCAGATACTTGCGGGGAGTCTTCGCTGCTTGGTGGCGGAAGGAGAGGCCGGATTCGGCGGTCGCGTCGACGAAAAGGACCTGGGCTCCGGCCGGCGCGAGCAGCGCCAACAGGACAGCGCCGAGCGCCGCTGTGCGGGCCTTCGTCATCGATTGACCCACCAATCTACACTAGTCATCGTGTTTTCGATGGCGAGTCGCGGGCGCTGGATGGAGACGGTTGCGGCGGCTCTGCTCGCCGTTCCCTGCGCAGCCGCCGCGGACCTCTTGCGCGGTCGCGTGCTGCTCGACGATGTCATCCCGCCGTCGGCGCCGATCGCGGTCAAGCTGCTCTGCAATGAGGAGACGCTCGCGGAGACCACGGCGGACCCGGCCGGCTGGTTCGCGATCCGCTCGCCCGGCTCGAGGCTCGAAGCGTGCCGGCTGACGGCGTCGGCGCCCGGCTATGAGCCCGACCAGGTCCCGCTCGAGAAACTGCCGCGTGATCCGGCGATCGGCGCGCTCGTGCTGCAGCGCTCCGGAAAGTGGAACGGCTACGCGCTCAGCTCGACTTCGCTGGCGGTCGACGCTGAGGCCCGCTCGCACTTCGAGACCGCCGTCCATGCGATGCGGCAGGGCGGCCAAGACGGCATGGCTCGCGCCGAAGAAGGCTTCGCTCTGGCCGTTCAGGCGGAACCCGGGTTCGCCGAGGCCTGGTACCAACTGGGCCGCATGCGGCTCGCCCGGCAGGACGCCGAAGGCGGCCGGGAAGCTCTCGAGCGGGCGCTCGAGGCCGACTCCTGGTACTTGAGCCCCTACCGGCCGCTTTTGCTGCTCGAGCTGGGCGGGGAGCGCTGGCAGCAGGCGGCCGAGCTGAGCGCGCGGCTGCTCGAACTCAGCCCCTACCTGGCTGACATCCGCTACTACCGCGGGCTGGCGATGCTCGAAATGGGGAACGTCGCCGCCGCCGAGCGCGAGGTCCAGGTGATCGCCGAAGGACCCGAAGCCGCTTCGTTTGCGTTGCTCGACCACCTGCGCGGGCTCATTCTCGAGCGACGGGGGCGCGTCGCTGAGGCGCACGAGGCTTTCCGGCGCTATCTCGACCGCGAGCCCGACGGCAGCGCGGCAGACGAAATCCGTGCTCGCCTGGCGGTCGGAGAGGGCCGATGAGGGTCGCCGTTGCTCTGTGTTTGGCGCTGGGGCTGCTGGCGGCGGGTCGGGCGCAGACGCTGTCGATCGAAGTCGAGGGCCTGGGATTGCCCGAAGCCGTGGAGGCGCCGCTGCGCCGCTCGATCGAACAGCAAGACTGGCCAACGGCCGAAGCGCTGCTGTTCTCGGCCGCGCAAACAGGGTCTCCCGGCGCGCCGCTGCTAAAATCTCTGGCGGCGGCGCACCTGCTCAACGGCCGCTATTTGCAGGCGGCGATCTGCTACCAGCGGGCGGACCGCCTGGCGCCGCTTGCGCCTTCCGAGCGGTTCGCATTGGCCAATGCCTACCTGGGCCTGGGAAAACGCCATTGGGCGCGGCGCGAGCTCAAGCGCCTGGCCGCGGAGGATCCCCAGAATCCCGCCTATCTCGAAGCGCTGGCCGGCGTCTTTCACGACTACCAGTGGTTCGACCGCGCCGTACAGCAGGCCCGTCTGGCGATCCAGTTGAGCCCGGACGCGGCCGGCCCTTGCGTCCGCCTGGGGCAGGCCCTCGAAGGCGCAAACCGTACCGATGAGGCGCTCGAAGCCTATCGCGAAGCGCTCGACCGCGACCGTAAGGGCAAGAAGCGCTCGTCGTGGCCGGCTTACCACCTGGGTCGGCTACTGCTCGAAAGCGGTCAGGCCGAGCCGGCCGCCGCCGCGCTGGGAGAGGCTCTGGCCATCGATTCCCAGCACGTGGATGCGCTCTATGAAAGCGCCGCCGCGCTGCGAAAGCTCGACCGCTGGGACGAGGCGCTCGAGAAACTCGAATCCGCCGCCGCCCTCGCGCCCGGCCAAGCCCGGGTGCACTACGCGCTGGCGCAGATCTACCGCCGCCAGGGCAAGCTCGAACAGGCCCAGGCGGCGATCGGGCGATTCCGGGCGCTGTCGGCCGTGAAGTAATCGAATTTTGCAGAGTGCAATGTCTCTTGCGGTGGCGAAGAACGCTTGTCGTGCGTCGCTTTTGGGGTTCATCGGCGCCTCGCCGGCGCAATGCGGGGCGATGGGACGATTCCCGGCTCGAGCCGTTTGTCTCACTGGATGAAACTCCGGCGTCTCCTTGACAAGGGCGGGCGCCGGTGTTCGCATAAGGGCGCGAAATGGGGTTCCTCCACTTCTCAGGTATGCGTGCGTCCGGGGTTTTCGTCATGGCCTTTTGGGCCCCGTTCGCCTCCGCGCAATCCGGCGATTTGTTCGCCACGCAGATCAAGCCGCTGCTCGAGCAGTCGTGCCTGCCTTGCCACGGCGCCGACACCCACATGAGCGGTTTCACCGTGGACTCGGTGGAATCATTGCTGCGCGGCGGCGCCCGGCACGGCGCAGCCATCGATCCCGGCCACCCCGAGCAGAGCGTCTTGATCCGGGCTCTCGAAGGCAGCCTCGCGCCGCAGATGCCGATGGGCAAGCCGCCGCTCAAGGCCGAGCAAATCGAGAACATCGCGACCTGGATTCGGGAGTTCGAACCGCCGGCAAGCGCCGCGGCCGAAGCCGGCGGCTGGAATCCGTTCGCGAAACCCGAGCGGCCTGAGCCGCCCGCCGTCGAGAACGAAGCGTGGGTGCGCAACCCGATCGATCGCTTCGTGCTGGCCGCGCTCGAAGCGAAGGAGCTACAGCCGTCTCCCGAAGCCGACCGCCGCACGCTCATTCGGCGCGCCTACTTCGATGTTGTCGGCGAGCCGCCCAAGCCGGAAGAGGTTGCAGCCTTTGTCGAGGACGACGACCCCAGGGCTTACGAGCGGCTGGTGGACCGGCTGCTGGGCGACCCGCGCTACGGCGAGCGCTGGGGACGCCACTGGCTCGACCTGGCGCGCTACGCCGACAGCATGGGGTTTGAGGCCGACCGCGAGCAGTACCACATGTGGCGCTATCGCGATTACGTGATCCGCTCGCTGAATGCCGACAAGCCCTATCACCAGTTCGTGAAGGAGCAGTTGGCCGGCGATGAGATCGCCCCCAAGGACGCCGACGCCGTCATCGCCACCGGCTTCCTGCGGTTGGGCCCGGTCTTCCAAACCACCATCGCGGCGCAGTTGCGGCAGATGCTGCTCGACGAGATCACCGGCACGGTCAGCTCGGTCTTTCTCGGCCTGACGGTGGGCTGCGCGCAGTGCCACGACCACAAGTACGACCCCTTCCCGCAGAAGGACTACTACCGCCTGCAGGCCTTCTTCGCCCCGATGGAATTGGTGCAGACAGACCTGCCGTTCGAAGACCCAGCGCTCAAACAACGGATGGACGAGGAGCGCGAGCAGGCCGAAGCGCGGCTGGCGGCGCGCCAGGAGAAGCTCGAGGCCTACCAGGAAGAGCTGCTCGACAAGTGGCGCGCGGCTTGCGAGTCCGGCGGCTGCGAAGGCGAGGAGATCGCGGCCGGAAAGCTCAAAACCAAGCTGCTGACGGCCATCGCCAACGGCTTGGTCCCGAATGATGACCCCACCTTCTCGCTGGAAGAGAAGAAGCGCTTCTTGGAACTGCTCGACTACGTGGACAACAACATGGGCGGTCGCGACATGGGTGTTTTCCGGCGTCAGGTCGAGCGCCACAAGCCGCGCGCCCACGTGGTGCGCAACTTGACGGTTTCGGGCATGAACCCGGCGCCTCCGGCGCACTTCGTCAAGATCGCCGGCGAGTACAACCGCTTGGGCGAGCGGGTCGAGCCGGGTTTCCTGACCGCCATCGAAGGCGAAGAAGAGCCCGCACGGCTGCCGACCGACACCTTTGGCAACGTCCGCACCTGGCGTGTGGCGCTGGCGAACTGGATTGCCTCGGAAGACAACCCGCTCGCCGCCCGCGTGATCGTCAACCGCCTCTGGCAGAAGCGTTTCGGCGCCGGCATCGTCGCCACGCCGAGCGATTTCGGCCGCAACGGCGCGCGTCCCACGCATCCCGAACTGCTCGACTGGCTGGCGACCGAGCTGGTGGAGCGCAAGTGGAGCCTCAAGGCGATGCATCGGCTGATGTTGACATCGGCGACCTATCGCCAGGACTCGCGCGTTTCTTCCGAGCGCGGCGAAGAGGTCGACCCGCAGAATCGGCTGCTATGGCGCATGAACCGCAAGCGGCTGGAGGGCGAAATCATCCGGGACGCCGTGTTGGCGGTGAGCGGTCGGCTCAACCCCGAACAGGGCGGTCCCGGCATTTTTCCGCGGCTCCCCGAGCCGATCAAAGACAGCGTGCGGATCAAGAATTTTACGGCTTGGGAGCCGTCGGCCGGGCCGGATTCGCGCCGCCGCTCGGTTTATATCTTCCAGCGCCGCCAGATCGAATTTCCGTTTCTGTCGGTGATGGATGCGCCGGTGTTGCAGGCGCCGCGCGAGACGCGTCCGGTGTCGACGACAGCGCTGCAGGCGCTGACCCTGCTCAACGGCCGGCTGGTCACCGAAGAGGCTGACCATTTTGCGCAACGGGTGCTCCACGACGTGGGCGACGGTGATCGCGACGCGCAGGTGCGGCGGGCGTTCGAATTGGCTCTGTCGCGTCCGCCTGCGCCCGATGAGCTGGCCGACGCGAAGGATTTTCTGGCGACCGAGACCCAGGACGGCCTGCTCGGCCTCTGTCGCATACTTTTCAATACCAACGAGTTCGTCTATGTCGACTAGCCTTTGGACTCCGCGTCATCCGCTCTCCCGGCGCGCCTTGCTGCGCAATGCCTGGAACGGCATCGGTTCGCTGGCGCTGACGTCGATGTTGGCCGACGAGGCGGCCGCCGCGCCCCGTGAACTGCCCAACCCCTTGGCGCCCAAGCAGCCGCCGCTGCCGGCCAAGGCCAAGCGCTGCATCTTCGTTTTCGCCTCCGGCGGCGTCAGCCAGGTCGACACGTTCGACTACAAGCCCTCGCTTGCCAAGTACGCCGGCCAGCGCATGCCCGAGCTGCCGAACGTGGAAGGCGAGATCGAGGCCTTTCTGCGCAATGGCGCCACCGCGCTGCCCAGCCCGTTCGAGTTCAAGCCGCGCGGCGATTCCGGCCGCTACATCTCCACGCTATTCGAGAATCTGGGCGAGTTGGCCGACAAGATGGCCTTCGTCTACGGCGTGAAGGGTGAGAGCAACAACCACTCTCCGGCGACGATGCAGATCAATACCGGCTCGCCGTTCCAGGGCAACCCGTCTGTGGGCGCTTGGGTGACCTACGGCCTGGGCAGCGAAAACCGCAATCTGCCCGGCTACGTGGTGCTGCACGACCATCGCGGCGGACCGGTCAACGGCCCGGCGGTTTGGCAGAGCGGCTACCTGCCGGCCACCTACCAGGGCACGCCGTTCCGTCCCACGGAGCCCGCCGTCCTCGACCTGGACCTGCCGCCCGGGGTGGACGCCTCGCGCAACCGGCGCGAGCTCGACATGATGCGCCGGCTCAACGAGCGCCACGCCGCCGCCCGGCCGGGCCGCGATGAGCTCGACGCGCGCATCGCAGCCTATGAGCTGGCCTTCCGGATGCAGACCGAAGCAGCGGCGACCACTGACCTCTCCGACGAGCCGGAGTCGGTTCGCAAGCTCTACGGCATGGACAACCCCGTCACCGAGCCCTTCGCGCGCCAGTGCCTGATGGCCCGGCGGCTGGTGGAGAAAGACGTGCGCTTCGTGCTGCTGGTGCACGGCTGGGAGAACGGCCAGTTCAGTTGGGATCACCACAAGGAACTCGAAAAACTCCTGCCCGCGCGCGCCGGCGAGATCGACAAGCCGGTCGCCGGCCTGCTCACGGACCTCGAGCAGCGCGGGCTGCTCGAAGACACCGTCGTGGTCTGGACCTCGGAGATGGGCCGCACGCCGTTCATTCAGGGAAACCCGCAGTATCCCGGCCGCAACCACAACCAGTGGGGCATGGCGAGCTGGTTCGCCGGCGCCGGCGTCAAACCGGGCGCCACCGCCGGCGGGACCGACGAGTTCGGCCTGCGCGCCGCCGAAGAGACGCTCGAGATCAAGGACCTGCACGCGACCGTGCTGCGCCTGCTGGGGCTTGACCAGATGGCGCTGACCTTCCTGCACCAGGGCCGCTTCAAGCGATTGACAGACACCGGCGGCCGCGTGCTCGAGGAGATTTTGGCGTGAGAGCCGTCATTGTCCTCCTGCTGTGGGCGGCAATCTCGGCTCCGGCGTCCGATCCGTCGCGAGCCATCCGGGAAATCCTCGAAGAGGCCGTCGACTCCGGACAGGTCCCCGGCGCGGTCGTGGTGGTGCGCAAGGACGGCCGCAACGTCGTCGAAGAGACCGCCGGCTATGCCGTGATCGACGAGAAGCGGCCGATGCGACTCGACGATCTGTTCATGATCGCCTCGTCCACCAAGCCGTTCACCGCTACGACGGCGCTCGCGCTGGTTGATCAGGGCAAGCTGAGCCTCGACGACCCGGTCCGCAAGTTCTACCCGGAGTTTCAGGGAAGCTCCACCATCCGGCAACTGCTGTCCCACACCTCCGGCATTTTCGGCAACGGCGCTCCCAGGGAGATGGTCGAGCCGATTCGCAATTTCGACCGGCCGCTGGCGCAGGCGGTCGAACTGATCGTCAGAACGCCGCTGGCCTATGAGCCGGGCTCGCAATATTCCTACGGCGGCGCGTCGGTCTGCGTAGCGGCGGGTATCGTCGAGAAGCTGACCGGCCGCCAGTTCGATGCGGTGATGCAGGCGGCGCTGTTCGATCCGCTCGGCGTCAGCGAAGCTTGTTTCCGCGCGAAGGAGGACCTCTCTGCGCGCGTGCCGCAGATGTATGAACGAACCGAGGGCGGCTTCCAGCCCAAACCGGCGGTGATGGAACTGCCTGGGCGTCGCGGGCCGCGGCCGGACGGGTTCATCCTGGCGGCCGGCGGACTCTATGCCAGCGCGCGCGACGCCGTCCGCTTCCTCGAGATGCACCTGAACGGCGGCGTCTTCGAGGGCAAGCGCATCCTGTCGAAAGAACTCGTGGCGGAGATGCAGAAGCGGCAGACCGGCGCCGCCGGCGAGGAGTACGGCCTGGGTTGGAAGCGCATGCGCGTGTCTCCGGACGGCAAGCCTTTGCTGGTCGGTCACGGCGGCGCGTACGGCACGATGCTGCTCGTGGACAACGAGCGCGGGCTGGTGGCGGCGATTTTCACGCAGATGCCGTCGGGCCAGTCGAAAGAACTCATTGCCGCGGTGCAGCAGGCGATCGAAGCGTTGTTCTAGCCGCAGGGGCGATTCCGCCTTGCTTACACCGCCAGCTTCGCTGTGGCGACCGTCGCCTGGTCGTTGGGGTAAAGCAGGTCCACATTGTCCTTGGTCAGGATCTGGTGTTCGATGAACACCGCCGGCGGCACGCTCTTGCCTTCGAGAATGCGCAGCGCCGTCGACAGTAGCCGGCGTCCATACTTCTCGGGGCAGAACCCGACGCAGCCGATCAGCCGCGAGCGCGGCGCTCGCAGCGCCATGCGCGTTTCCAGGTTGCCGCCGCAGCCGAGCACCGCGGTTTCCGCCGATGAGCCGGCTTCCTCGAGCGCGGTCAGCACGCCCATCAACCCCGGGTCGGTCGGCGCGACGAACAGGATGCGGCCGCGACGGACCCGGTTCAACAACCTCTGCACGGCCCGAAAGCTCTGCTCGAACAGCACTTTCGTCGGGATCTCGATCACCCGCGGCGTGGAGCCGCCCAAGCGATCCTGCAGCCCCGCCAGGGCGCCGCGCAGCCGTGAACTGATCACGCCCTCTACATCCGAGCCGACCAGCACCACCGCGTCCGCCGAGCCGCCCCAGTGGTCGCGCACCCAGTTCGCCATCCAGCGGCCGCCGTCGCGGCCGGCAATGTAATTGTTAACGCCGAAGAAGGTCGCGCCGGGATGCGGCGTGTCGACCGCGATGATGGGGATGCCGGCCTCGAGGTACCTGGACGCCACCACCTGGCCCATCTCGTAGCCGGTCTGGAAGTCGATCACCAGGTCGGCTTTTCCCTGGATCAGCGACGAGGCCACCTTCAGCGCGTTGCGACGGTCGCCGACGCTGTCGAACGTTACCAACTCCACGTCCTGCTCGGCGGCGGCGTGTTCGAGCCCGTCGGAGACTTCGCGCCGGAAGTGCTTGGCGAGCGTATCGACGGCATAGCCGATGCGCCACTTGGCTCCCTTGTGCCGGTTCACCAGGCAGCGATAGCGCTGTGGAGAAGTTCGCTCAACGAAACCGCATGACTCGAGCGTCCGCAGCAGACGCAGTGCGGTCGACCGGTTCAGGCCGGTCCTTTCGGCGAGGTCCTGCAGCCTCGGCCGGTCTTGTTCCGATTCGAACGCGCTCAAGATCTTGCAGGCGCGCACGACGGATTCGACTTGGTAGCGCGGCTCGGCGCTGTTCAACATGGCTGCCTCTCGGACATGGATCGTACCTGTTGCGACTGATGAAATCAAACTCGGGGAGGCTACACGCCGCAGCCTGCGGCCTGGACGGTCCGCGATTCTCGCGACTCGATGCTCTGGCGCCGGGACGCGCCATGGATTTCACGATGTAAAACTTTTCGATGGCAAGCGCCCTCGCGCCGGCAATGGGCGCGGGTGGAAGGCGTATCGGTAAGGCTATTGATATGAGTTTGTTAGCGGTGTCCTTGAGAGATTGAGGCGGTTTCACAGCACGAATGTCTGAAGTTTTCTTTGACATGCGTCGGTTTGGATGGTGCGATTGCCCTGGCCTAGTCCGGGGGCCGACGCTTACTCATTCCCAATCGGGAAAGGATGGCGCACCCCCTGGGGGAACACAAGGGGAATCCGAATGAAGAAACTCACGAACTTGACGTTCGTCGCGCTTGCCATGTTGCTCGCCTCGCCCAGCGTTTGGGCGCAGAACTCCGGCATCCAGGGCGTTGTCGCCGACGACAGCGGCGGTGTCATTCCAGGGGCCACCGTCTTGGTCGCCAACACCGACACAGGCGTTGAGAACCGCGCCCAGACCAACGAGAACGGTTTCTACTCGGTACCGTTGCTCAATCCGGGAACCTACAGCGTCACCGCATCCTCGGAAGGCTTTGCGGGCGCCACGCGCGAGAACCTCAAGCTTGACGTGCAGCAAGTGGCGCGCGTCGACTTCCGGCTGTCGGTGGGAACCGTCACCGAGGTCGTGGAGGTTTCCGCCGCCGCCGCCCTGCTCGAATCCGAGCAGGCCACGATGGGACAGGTCATCGACAACAAGCGCATCGTGGAGATGCCGCTCAACAAGCGCAACTATCTCGAGCTGGCCCGTCTATCCGTCGGCATCCTGCCCGGCGCCACCGTCGGCGCGGGAACGCGACCTGGCCGCGACGAGGCCGGGTATTCCGGCATGGGCATGCGCGGTTATCAGAACAACGTCTTGATCGACGGCATCGACAACGGCGCGCGCGCCGGCGGCGGGCCGCTCGGCTTCGAGGCGCAGGCGGCCAAGCCGTCCGTGGACGCAGTGGGCGAGTTCAAGGTCGTCACCAACAACTTTTCGGCCGAGTACGGCTTCCGCATGGGCCCCAAGGTGCTGGTGTCGATCAAGTCCGGCACCAACAAGCTGCACGGCAGCGCCTTCGAGTTCATCCGCAACGACACGCTTGACGCGGCGAACTTCTTCGCCAACCGCTCGGGCTCCACCAAACCGACGTTGCGGCAGAACCAGTTCGGCGGCACCATCGGCGGCCCGATCGTCAAGAACCGCACCTTCGGCTTCTTCAGCTACCAGGGCACGCGGATCCGTTTGGGCGAGACGTTCCTGGCCACCGTGCCCAGCACGGCCGCACGCGGCGGCGATTTCTCCAACGAGCGCATCAACCTGAACCGCATCTACGACCCGCTGACCACCACCGGAACCGGCGCGGGCGTGATCCGCGACCCCTTCCCAAACAACACCATCCCCAGCAGCCGCTGGGATCCGGTCAGCTCGCCGCTGGTGAGCCGCTATCCTCTGCCCAACGTCGCAGGCCGCGAGTTTGACGCCAACAACTACTTCCGTGCGCCGTCGAACTCCGACGACACCGACTTGTACGACTTTCGCGTGGATCACAACTTCTCGGACCGCGACCGCATCTTTGGCCGCATGAGCATCCGACGGCAGTTCCGCGTCAGCAACGGCCCGTTGCCGGTGGAGGCCGGCGGCGAAGGCGGCGAGACCGTCGATCTCAACGGCAACAACCTGGCGCTGAACTGGACGCACTCTTTCACGCCGACCATGCACAACGAAATGCGCTTCGGGTACACGCACTTCCCCACGCGCTTCGACACGCTGATTCAGGAGCCGCTCAATGCACAGCTCGGCATCCAAGGCTCGCCGGGAGACGACTTCGGCGACGGCCTCAACCAGGGTTTCAGCCACTTCAATATCAACGGCTACAACAACCTCGGCACCCCCTGCTGCTGGCCCAACATCAACAACATGGACAACTACCAACTGGTCAACAACCTGCTGTGGCAGAAGGGTAAGCACGGCCTGAAGATGGGCTTCGACTACCGGCGCCTGGACATCTTCCGCGAGGCGATGCGCTTCCGGCGCGGCCAGTTCACCTTCAACAAGGTCTTCACCGCCGAGATGCCCAACTCCGGCGCCAGCCGCGCCGCCACCGGCAACGGCCTGGCCGACATGCTGATGGGCATGGTCAGCAATACGCAGGTAGGCAACCCGGCCGGCGAGCACGCCATCGTGCCCTACTACGGGGCCTACATCCAAGACGACTGGAAGGTGAACCAGAAGCTGACCGTCACGATGGGCATTCGCTGGGAGCTGTTCCACCGCGGTTTCTACCCCGAAGGACAGACTCCGGGCAGAACCGGCGTGAGCAACTACATCACCGCGTTCAACGGCCTCGCGCCAGGGCAGGCGGAGTACTGGGACCGGCCCGACAGCAAAAAGGACTGCGGCTGCATTCTGGACAAGAACAACTTCGCGCCGAGGCTCGGCATCGCCTACAAGCTCAATGACAAGACCGTCATTCGCGCCAGCGGCGGCATTTTCTACGGCGAAGCCGACATCGTCACCGACGGCTCGGCCTGGGCCCGCCAGACGCCGGATTTCACCGAGATCGCCACGCCGACGTTTGACAATGTCACCCCGGTGACCCTGGTGCGCAACGGCTTCCTGCCGGTGACCCTGCCGGCGGCCGAACCGCTGCCGAACACGGGCGCTTCGGCTTCCTATCTGAAGCTCCCTACCCAGTACGCCGCGCAGTGGTTTGTTGACATCCAACGCCAACTGCCCGCGGAGATGGTGTGGAGCATCGGCTACCAGGGCTCGAGCACGAGCCACTTGTCGTATCGGCTGGACATCAACAACCCTGGCCCGCACCCGAGCATTCCCGCCGCCCGGCGCCGTCTGCGGCCCGACCGCACCGGCGTGACCCTCGGCGAGCCCGGCGCCAACGCCAGCTACAACGCGCTGGTCAGCCGGGTGGAAAAGCGCTTCAGCAAGGGCTTGACGTTCCTGACGTCGTACACCTGGTCGCACAACATCGACAACAACACCCAGTTCCTGGACACGAACCTGTTCAATGTGGCGAACGTGTATGACCGTAGCGCCGAGCGCTCGAGCGCCAACATCGACATGCGCCACAGCCTCACTTCAAGCGTCACCTGGGAGCTGCCGTTCGGCAAGGGCCGCAGCTTCGGCTCGAACTGGGGCGCGGTTCCCAACGCCATCCTGGGCGGCTGGCAGATGGGCGGCATCCTGTCGCTGCGCAGCGGCTTCCCGTTCGAGGTGACTTTCCCCGGCGACCCCCAGAACACCGGCACCACCAACCGCGGCGACCGCATCGCCAGCGGCAAGCTCGACAACCCGACGATCGACAACTGGTTCGACCAGTCGGCCTTCGTGATCAGCGCTCCCGGCGTGTACGGCACCACCGGCCGCAACCCGCTGATCGGACCGGCCGGCCGGAGCTTCGACCTGATGCTCGGCAAACGCTTCGTGATGCCGTGGGAAGGCCACTCAATGCAGTTCCGCTTCGAGGCCTTCAACTTCACCAACACCCCGCGCTTCGGCCAGCCCAACGGCGGCATGCTCGGCGCGGCGACCGGCACCATCAACCAGGCCGACGAGCCGCGGCGCATTCAGTTCGGGCTGAAGTACCTGTTCTGATCGGCTGGAGAGAGCTGAGAAACCCGAAGGGCTGACCGTCAGGCGCGGTCAGCCCTTTGCGAACCTATACTGGAAAAACCATGCGCCAGTACCCGGGATCCGCGGAGATCCTCGACCGCAATCGCCGTTACATTCCCGGCGGAGTCGTCTCCACCAACCGCGCCACGCAGCCGGAGATCGTTTTTGTGAAAGGCCGGGGCGCGAAGCTTTGGGACGCCGAGGGCAACGCCTACATCGACTACCACGCCGCCTTCGCGCCGCATCTGCTGGGACACAACGATCCCGACGTCACCCAAGCCGTCCAGGCGGTGTTGGCCGACGGCGCGAGCCTGTACGGCAGCGGCACGACGGCGCTGGAGGGTAGGCTGGCGGAGCTGATCGTCGAATCCACCCCTGTGGAGTCCGTGCAGCTGCTCAACACCGGCAGCGAGGCCACGGCGCAGGCGATCCGCCTGGCTCGCGGCGCCACCGGCCGCGACCACGCCATCGTCATGCAGGGCGGCTACAACGGCTGGCACAACGATGTCTGCTGCAATCTGATGACGCCGCTCGACGTTCTGGGGCCGCGCGTCTCGCCGGGCGAGTATCCGTTCCACGCCATGAGCGCGGGCATCCCCGAGGCGCACCAACGCCTGGTTCACCCGGTCAACTATAACGATCTCGCTTCGGTGGAGTACGTCTGCGAGAAGTACGACATCGCCTGCCTGATCACCGAGCCGATCTTGCAGAACATCGGCATCGTCAAGCCGCAGCCGGGCTATCTGGAAGGCTTGCGAGAATTGGCGGACCGCTACGGCTTCGTGTTGATTTTTGACGAGGTGAAGACGGGCTTTCGCCACGGGCTGGGGGGGTATGCCTCGATCGCCGGGGTGCAGCCGGATCTGGCGGTCTACGGCAAGGCGCTGGCGAGCGGCTACCCCATCGCGGCGCTGGGCGGCCGCAGAGACCTGATGGATCTGTTCGTCCACCCGGACCCGGCCAAGCGAGTGCTGCTGGCCGGCACCTACAACGCGCACCCGGTCCCCACCGCCGCCGCCATCGCCACCATCGAGCGGCTGCAGCGCAACGACGGCGAGGTCTACCGCCACGTCGAGAGGCTGGGCGAGCGCATGGAGAGCGGCTTGCAGGCGGCTCTGGCCGAGCTCGACGTGACGGCCACGGTTTGTCGGCAGGGCTCGGCTTTCTGCATCTACTTCATGGATCATGCTCCGGTCGACTGGCACGACCTGGCCGGGAACCACGATTTCTCGCTCGACCAGCGCATGCGGCTCGAACTGGTCGACCGCGGCATCTACTTCTTCCCGCTGGCGACGAAGCAGTGCTCGATCTCGTTCGCGCACACCGAGGAGCAGATCGACAGGACCGTCGCCGAAGTGGCCGGTGTGCTGAAGAAGGTCGCCTGAGCCCGGGGCCCGCGAGCCCTACAATCAGAGACGCGCCCTGCCTTGATCGAACAGGTCTACTTCATGCGCACCTCCCTGCTTGTCTCGCTGACGCTCTTCTACGTTGCGGGCGCTGTCCCGACAGCGACGGCCCTGACGGCCCAGGAACCGGCCCGGATTGTCGGGCCGGGAGAGTTGGTCCGCCTCGAGGTGCGCGACGCGCCTGCCGGCGCCACGATTCGTTTTGAACTGCCCGCGTCAGGACCGGGCGGCGTTTTTTCGGACGGCTCGAGCGTACGCGAGGTCCGGGCTTCGACGGCCGCCACAGCGGAAGCCCTGTTCACCGCCGGCGATGCGCTCGGTCCGTTTCTGGCCGATGCGACGATCGTCTCCACGGGACAAAGCGTCAGCTTTGCACTGACGGTGCTGGCCCCGGCCGCGGAGGCGCCGAGCGTGGGCGCGGCGCAGTCTCGAACGCTGGCCGAGGAACTGCTACGTGGCGGCGAAAGACTACACGGGCCGGTCCTGCTGGAAGCTGGAGTTGAGGTGCGCCCCGGCGCTCCCAACGTGATCTTCGACCACAATGCGCCGTTCGTGACCGCCAATCGCACCTGGCTGGCCTGGGTCGATACGGCGCCCGGCGCGCGCTTCGGCCATCTCACGCGCTGGTTGCGCATTGACGCCCAAAGCGGCGCCATCCGTAGTTCGTACCACCAGTGGTGGCCGCAACTGCGCACCGGCGGCGAGGAAAGGGCCCTGCTGGGCGCTTCGTGGGCGGACCGGACGGCCACGGAGGGCGCCGACGCCCCGGCGCTGCCGAACGGCGGCCCGGCGGACGCCTGTCTCGTCGGAATCCTGGGCGACCATCTGCCGAGCGCCCGGGACGACGGCGCCGGGTTTGCCTCGTTCCTCGCGGCCCTGGGGCTCATCAGCGGCGACGACGTTCGCCTTGCGCGCAGCCCCGCTGAAGCTGTGGAGGCCTTCGAACGGGCCGCCCAGGGCGGTTGCCAAAAGCTCTTCTTGCTGGTCAGCGCCCACGCCGGGCAGGCCCGCGGCGGCGGCGTCCTGCTGGGCGGCGAGTATTTTCGGTACGCCGAACTTGCTGAGAGCTTGATGCCCTTCGCCGAAATCCAGGCGTTGTGGGCGACCGGCTCGGCCGCCGACGCCGCGACTTGGCTCAACGGACGCGGCCTGACCGGGACCGTCCTCGCCGATTCCGGCGCCGAAGGGACGTCGCCGCTCAATGCCGTGGGCCGGGTGGTCGAATCCGGCGCCGCGAGTCTGGCCGACGCCCACGCGGCCGGCAATCCCGACCGGGCGGTCCCGGCGCCGATCGCGATTGAGCCCGATGGTTCCCGCCGCTTCTGGCTCTCCGATGTGGATATTTTCGATGCCGGCGGCACGCAGAGGATTGACGTCTTTCGGCCGCGCAACATCAATCTCGGACCCACGCTCATCTACAACGCTTCGGTCGACGACGAGGACACCGCCGGCTTCCAGACCAAGGTTTTCGTGCTGCCGTCGGACCAGGACTTTCTGCGCTTCGGCTTCGGCGGGCGGCGGCGCGGCGAGACGTTTTTCGAAATCGCTACCAACGACACCGCGCAGCAGATCTACCGCGCCCGAGGTCGCATCGAGGTCGGCTCGTTCACCGTGGCGCCGGACGGCGTCGCGCTGCGCACGGGCGGCAGGCGGACGGTCACGATCCAGCGCCACGGCTACTGGCTGCGTCGGGGCGCGCCGGCTGATTTTGAGGTCTCCAGTCGCGACGAGTCGATCGTGCAGGCCTCAGGCGCGGGTGCGACCTTCGATCTGATCGCAGCAGGCCCGGGCCGCACGTTTGTCGACATGCAAGACCGGACGGCCGGCAACACCGCCACGATCGAAGTGCAGGTGCTGGGACCGCCCGATCTCGCCTGCCCGGTCGAAGGCTCGGCGACCATCGCCTACGCCGTAACGTCCGACCCGTCGGGCCTCGCCCCCCGGGTGGCGCTCACGTCCGGCGCGCTGTTCTGGAAGCGCACCGGAAACCACATCCGGCTGTGGGGCGACAAGGCCCCGATCATCACGGCCGAAGGCGCGGTCACCGCTGACTGCCGCTTCACTGCCGCGGGCGACAGCGGCCAGGAGCGCGTGGCGGGCGTCGTCGGCCTGGGCGCGGCCTATGAAAACGGCGTCATCACGGCCGGTTCGATCGCCTTCGACTACCGGCTCAACGGCTTCGACGGCGGCGGCTCCGTTTCCTACGCGGGGCAAGGTCCCGCGATGGCCCACGACGGCGTGCTGGGAGACGGAGCCATCCTGGTCAACCAGAGCGGCGGGGAGCGTACGCTCGCCATCGGCGTCTCTGAAACGACGGACTGGACGGCGGTCTCGGACTCGGACTGGATTCGCCCCGCGGCGGACTCCGGCGTGGGCCCGGCGATTCTACGCTTTCTCATCATTCCGAACGGCACGACCGGCAAACGCACCGGAGCCCTCACCGTGGCCGGCGAAACGCTCGAAATCACGCAAGCCGCCGGCCCGGACCTGGGCGAGCCGCTGGTGACCGGGGTGGTCAACGGCGCGAATTTCCAGGAAGGCGTCGCCGCGGCGACTTGGCTGACGATCGCGGGCTTCAACCTGTCGGACGAGACCGCTGTCTGGTTCAGCGAGCTAACGGGCGCACCGGCGAGCCGACTGGCGCTGCCGACCGAGTTGGCCGGCGTCAGCGTGACGGTCAACGGCCGCCCGGCCTATGTGCAGTTCGTCAGCCCGCGCCAGATCAATGTTTTGGCCCCGGACGACCCGACCGTGGGCCGCGTCGAGGTCACCGTCAACCACAAGGGCGCGGTCAGCTCGCCCGTCGAGGTCGCGAAAAGGGAAACCGCTCCGGAGCTGTTTCGCTTCCAGCCGCGCGAAGGGCGCTACCCGGCGGCAGTCCACCCCGACGGCTCGCTGGCCGGGCCGGAGCGGCTGTTCCGCACGCAGACCACACGGCCCGCCAAGCCCGGCGAGATCGTGCTGCTGTTCGGCGCCGGCTTTGGCCCGACCGAACCGCCGACGCCCACCGGAGCCCTGGTCTCCCGCCCGGCGCCGCTCGCTTCCCCTGCGGCAGCGACCATCGGCGGACTGCCGGCGGATGTCCTGTTCGGCGGCATCGTCGGCTCGGGGCTGTATCAGTTCAATCTGGTCGTGCCGCCGGAGCTGCCTCCGGGCGACTACCTGATCGAGCTGTGGAGCGACGGCCGGCCTCTGGAGACCACCGCCTACCTCACGGTCGAATGACGATTTGACGAACCCACTATGCTATGGGGGAACGGAGATCACCCCATGCCCGAAAAACCGGCGGAATCCGCCAGCGAGAACACTCCCTTTGCCGCCACGCGGCGAGACCTGCTGAGGGTCGGCAATATCCTCGCCCTGCCCATGATGATGGGCGCCGCGGGGGCAGTGGCCCAGGCCAAGGGGCCGCTCAAGCCGGGCCCGGAAATCTACCAGTCCATCGGCGTGGAGCCGGTCATCAACTGTCGCGGCACCTTCACGATCATTGGAGGCTCCTCCGAGCTGCCTGAAGTGCGCGCCGCCATGGACGCCGCCACGCAGTATTTCGCACAGCTCGATGAAGTCGCCGCCGCGGTCGGGCAGCGGCTCTCGGAGATCACCGGCGCGGAGTGGGGCATGGTTTCCGCCGGTTGCGCCGCCGGATTGAAGCACGTCACCGCCGCCTGCGTCACCGGCGGCAACCCGGAAAAGCTGATCCGCATCCCCAACCTCACCGGATTCCAGAAAACGCAGGTGGTCGTGCCGCGCCGTTCGCGGACCGCCTACGACCACGCCGTCCGCAACATCGGCGTCGAGCTGATCATGGTCGACACGCCGGAGGAGATGGCCAACGCGCTCAGCGATCGCACGGCGATGATCTACCTGATGGCTGACCGCGAGGGGTCGACCGATCCGCTCAACCTCGAGGCCATCGCCAAGATCGCCGCTCCGCGCAAGATCCCCGTCCTGGTCGACGCGGCGGCCGAAATTCTCACCATCCCCTGCGTGCATCTCGAACGTGGCGCCGACGTGGTGGCTTACAGCGGCGGCAAGGCGATCCGCGGGCCGCAATGCGCCGGCCTGCTGCTGGGCCGTAAGGACATCCTCATGTCGGCCTGGCAGGCCAGCTCGCCGCACCACGGGCCCGGCCGCGACAACAAAGTCGGGCGCGAGGAGACGCTCGGCATGCTCGCCGCCGTGGAAGCCTGGATCAAGCGCGACCACGACGCCGAGTGGAAGACCTGGCTGGGCTGGCTCGACACGATCAACAAGCGCGTTTCCACCATCCCCGGCGTCTCGACCGACGTCCACGAGCCCACCGCGCTGGGCAATAAGAGTCCGACGCTGACCATCAGTTGGGACGCGGCCAAGCTGCACATCTCAGGCGAAGACGTCGCCGAAGAGTTGGCGCGCAACAAGCCCCGCATCGCCCTGGGCAGCGGCATGCGGCGCGGCGCCACGGCGTCGTCGCCCACCCAAACGGCCATCACCATCACCGCCTGGATGATGCAGCCCGGAGACGATCAGGTCGTCGCCGAGCGCATCCACGGCGTGCTGGCGCAAAAACGTAAGCCGAAGCCCGACATGCAAAGCCCGCGCACCGACGTCAGCGGCCATTGGGACGTGGACATCGAGTTCTTCTCCGGCAAGTCCGAGCACTCGTTCTATCTCGAGCAGGACGGCAACTGGATCCACGGAACCCACCTCACCGAGTTCGAGACGCGCGAGATGTTCGGCATGATCGACGGCGACAAGGTGACCCTGCGCAGCGATACGCCGGGCCGCAACACGGGCGACTCGGTGCCGTTCATTTTCTCGGCCTCGGTCTCCGGCGGCGCGATGAAGGGGCCGATCCACATGGGCGAGTACCTCAACGCCAACTTCACCGCGAAGCCGCACCGCTACCCGGACCGCAAGGAAGTGATTCGTGTGCCGGAAGGCCCGCCGCTGGCCACGTAGGCGCGGTTTCGACAAAAATGCGGCGGGTCGGCCCGCGGGGAATCCTCGTAGAGCCGGCCTGCTCGATAACGAGTCTCGTTCGCATGTAGTATTCTTGGAAACCCGACAGGAGGGTTGGTCTTTGGTTCGACACGTCCGTTTGCTCACGCGCGCTCCGCTGGTCTGGGGACTCTGCGCCGCGCTGTTTTCACTCCCCGCGCTGTTCGCGCAGCCTTATGACATGCTCATCCGGGGCGGTCACGTCATCGATCCGGGCAATGAGATCGACCAGGTGATGGACGTCGCCGTCGCCGGCGGCAAGATCGCCGCGGTCGCTGAGAACATCTCCCCGGACCAGGCCAAGAAGACGATCGATGCCACCGGCCTCTACGTCACGCCGGGCCTGATCGACCTGCACGCTCACGTCTTCGGCTACGAGGGCTGGCTCTGGCCCGACGACACCCACCTCGTCACCGGCACAACGACCGTGGTCGACTGCGGGGGCTCCGGCTGGCGGACCTTCGAAGAGTTCAAGAAGACGGTGATCGACCGCTCGAAGACGCGCGTGCTGGCGTTTATCAACGTCGTCGGCGCGGGCATGGTCGGCACCGAGAGCGATATCGACGACATGGACGCCGAGAAGCTGGCGGCCAAGATCAAGGAGTACCCGGACCTGATCGTCGGCATCAAGTGCGCCCACTACGGCCGGCCCGACTACTACAACCTCGAGCAGGCGGTGAAGGCGGGCAACTTGGCGGGCGTGCCGATGATCGTCGACAACTCAATCCTGAGCAACACCGACCGCGACACGAAGACCAAGCTGCTCGAGTATTTTCGGCCGGGGGACATCCACACGCACATGTTCAACGACCGGCACCTGGAGATCATCAGCCGCTTCAGCGGCAAGGTTCACCCCTACATGTACGAGGCGCGCGAGAAGGGCCGCCTGCTTGACGTGGGCCACGGCAACGGCAGCTTCGTGTGGCCCAACGCGCACAAGATCATGGCGCAGGGTTTCTATCCCGACACCATCAGCACCGACCTGCACAACTCGAGCATCTTCACCACCAAGGCCGACATGCCCAACGTGATGTCAAAAATGATGGCGCTCGGGATGTCGCTCCAGGAGACAATCTTCCGCTCCACCGCCCGGCCCGCGCAGGTGATCAATAAATATCCCGAGATCGGCACTTTGGGCGTCGGCAAGACGGCGGATATTACGCTGCTGGAGATCCAGAAGGGCGTTTTCGGCATGTCCGACTCGTGGGGCAAGAAGAAGCTCGTGAACGAGCGGTTGAAGGCCGTTCTGACGGTGAGGTCCGGCGCGCTGGTCTTCGACGAAAAGGGTTTGGGATTCCCGGAATGGCAGACCGCGGGCGAATACACCCACATCCCTTAGGGCCGCACGGCGCTTCTTCTTTGTGAAAGGTTTACGAAACGTGATGCATTCCTCCAGAACCCTGCTTTCAGCCCTCCTCGCCGCACTGGCCCTGACGTTCTCCGCCGCGGCGCAGCAAGACGCCGACACGGTGATCTACGACCTGCTGCTCAAGAACGGCCACGTCATCGACATTCAGAACAAGCGCAACGGCCGCATGGACATCGCCGTGGTCGGCCGGAACATCGCCGCGATCGGCGAGAACCTGCCCGCCTCGCGCGCGAAAAAAGTCGTCGATCTGAGCGAATACTACGTCACGCCGGGTCTGATTGACATCCACGGCCACTTTGACCAGAAGGGCGCCTGGCTGAACCTCAACCCCGACCACTCCACGCTGCGCTACGGCGTGACCACGGCGGTCGACGCGGGCGGCTCCGGTTACAAGAACTTCGAGAAATTCAAGAAGGAGACGATCGACGAGGCGCGCGTGCGCCTGCTGGCGTTCCTCAACATCGTCGGCGGCGGCATGTACGGCCCGGACGTCGAAAACGATGTTTCGGAGATGGACGTCGACGCCGCCGTCGCGATGGTCAAGAAGTACCCCGAAGACATCGTCGGCATCAAGACCGCGCACTACCGACCGGCCGACTGGGAAGCGGTGGATCGCGCCGTGAAGGCCGCCGATTTGAGCAACACCGTGCTGATGGTCGACTTCTCCGAGAAGCCGGGACGCGGCTACAAGGAGCTGATCCTCGAGCACATGAAGCCGGGCAACATCCACACTCACTTCTACGGCCGCATGACGCCGCAGCTCGACGAACACAAGCGCGTGCAGGACTACATGTGGAAGGCGCGCGAGCGCGGCATCCTCTTCGACGTCGGCCACGGTTCGGGCAGTTTTTGGTTCCGCATCGCCGTGCCGGCCATCCAGCAGGGTTTCTTGCCCGACACCATCTCCACCGACCTCCACAAGGGCAGCATCATGCTGCCGCGGGCTCACCTGAACAACGTGATGTCCAAGTTCCTCAACATCGGCATGACGCTCGAGCAGGTCATCGAGCGCACGACGGTCAACCCGGCCAAAGCCATCCGCCGGGCCGACCTGGGACGGCTGGAAGTGGGCGGCGTGGCCGACATCGCCGTGCTCAAGGTGGAGAAGGGCAAGTTCGCCTTCCTCGATTCGGGCAACGGCAAACTGATCGGCGACAAGAACATCAGCTGCGCGATGACGCTGCGCGCCGGGCGCATCATCTGGGACGCCGAAGGGATCGCGATGCCCGAGTGGAGCACCGCCGGGCCCTACACGAACTACCGCTAGGAGACCCACCATGTTGGCCCGCTCCCTGCTCTGCCTGATCGGCCTGATGTTGGCGGCGCCCCTGGCGGGGCAGCCCTACGACATCTTGCTCGAAGGCGGGCGGGTGCTCGATCCGGCCAACGAGATCGACGCGGTGATGGACGTGGCGGTCACGGGCGACAAGATCGCCCGCGTCGCCGCCGACATCCCGGCCTCGCAGGCCAAGCGCACGATCGACGTCAGCGGCTACATCGTCACGCCGGGACTGATCGACCTGCACGCGCACGTCTACGGCTATTCGGGCTCGCTATGGCCGGACGATACGCAACTCACCACCGGAACCACGACTGTAGTGGACTGCGGCGGCTCGGGCTGGCGGACCTTCGATGAGTTCAAGCGGACGGTCATCGATCGCACCAAGACCCGGGTTTTTGCCTTCATCAACATCGTCGGCAAGGGCATGGTGGGCGCCGAGGCCGAGAACGACACCTCCGACATGGACCCGGAGAAAACGGCCGCCAAGATGGCCGAATACCCGGAGTTGATCGTCGGCATCAAGACCGCGCACTTCGCGCGCAAGGGCTATGCGGCGGTGGAGCGCGCCGTGGAGGCCGGCAAGTTGTCGGACAAGCCGGTGATCATCGACATGCGCATCACCAGCGAGTACGGTCGCACCACGCAGGGCATTTTCGACATCATGCGGCCCGGCGACCTGCGGACGCACTCCTACAGCGATCACCAGGTGGAACTGCTCGACCGCGCCACGCGCAAGATCCACCCGTTCGTGCGCGAGGCGCGTCGCAAGGGCCTGTTGTTCGACGTCGGCCACGGCAACGGCAGCTTCATCTTCCCTGTCGCCGCCGATGCGATGAAGGACGATTTCGCGCCCGACACCATCAGCACGGACCTGCACAACTCGAGCATCTTCACCACCAAGTCCGACATGCCGAACGTGATCTCGAAGTTCCTCAACCTCGGCATGTCGCTGCCCGACGCGATCGAGAAATCGACGGTGCGGCCGGCGCAGGTGATCCGCCGGTTCCCCGAACTGGGCACGCTGGGCGAAGGGCGGGTGGCCGATATCGCGGTGTTCAAGCTCGAGCGCGGCGTTTTCGGTTTTTCGGACTCGAAGCAGCGCCGGATGCTGGGGACTCAGCGGCTCGAAGCCGTGCTGACCATCCGCGGCGGAGACCTCGTGTTCGACCAGGACGGGCTGGCGTTTCCGCTGTGGGAGACGGCCGGCGACTACGAGCGGATCCCGCCGCCGTAGCGGCAGGGGGGCGCTTTGCTATCCTCGCAGAGGCGACTCCTCGAGCGCCGGGATGGTGGCTTCATGCTTCGTGCATCGCTCCTGTTATTTGCTTTCGTTTCCTTGTGCTCGGCGCAGAAGGTCGTCTCATTGGGGGACAGCATCGGCGCCGGCGTGCAGTCCGCCGACGTCTCGATCGCCACCCAAGTGGGTGTCTATTCGAAGCTGGTCGCCAACCAGGCGCACGCCCCGCATCCGCTGCCGCTGATCGTCAGCAGCCCGGTTGGCGTGGTCTACAGTCTGCTCGGCCGCTTCCGGCTGAACCCGGCGACCCCGCCCCTGAATCTGGCGTATAGCGGGGCCGACGTGGCGTCGGCGTTGACCGAGCGTCCGAGCTTGCCGATCGACAGCGAGATCGATCTCATCCTGACGCCCTACAGCGGCAGTCAGATCGAGATCGCCGAACTCATCGGCCCCGACCTCGCCCTCTGCTGGCTGGGTTCGAACGACGCCTTGAGCGCCGTCCTCAGCTTCGACCAACTCGACGCATCGCAATTGACCCCCGTGGCCGAATTCGAGACGAAGTTCCGCGAAATCGCGCAGCGTCTGGCGGCTTCGAGCGAGCGAGTGGTGTTTGTGAACATTCCGAGGGTGTCGAACATCGCCTACGCGATGAACCCCGCGGAACTCGAGGCCTACGCCGGTTCGGATTTCGGTCTGCCCGCCGGCCACCTCACCACGCTGATCACAGCGACGGCGCTGCGCACCGGGCTGGTCGGCCCGGGCTTGTTGTCCGATCCGAACTTCGTCTTGGACCCGACCGAGATCGCCGCGATCCAGCAGCGAGTCGACGCCTTCAACGCCGTCATCGCAGCCGAGGCGGCCGCCGTGAACGCGCCCGTCTTTGACGCCGCCGCGCTGTTCGACGACATTGACCAGAACGGCTACCAACTGTTCGGGTTCACGCTGACCTCTGATTTTCTGGGCGGCGTCTTCTCTCTCGATGGGGTCCACCCGTCGAACACCGCACATGCCGTGATCGCCAACGAGATCATCAAGCTCGTCAATTCGTTCTACGGTTCGGCCATTCCCGAGATCAGCCAACTCCAGCTCTGGCTGACGCTATTCTTCGACCCGCATGTGGACAAGGACGGCGACGGCCGTGTGACGGGTCGCCCGCGTGCGGGCCTGCTGGAGGCTCTGGCGCCGGCGCTGGGGTTTAGCGGCGATCCCGACGATCTCACGCCGGATCCGCCGTTCACCGTGAACGCAGCCCAGGGACGCGCCTTCATCACCCAGGCGGAGGGACTGGCGGGGATCCGGCCGCAGAGCAAGCCGATCGATGAGCGAGCCTTGGACGCGGCGGCGGCTGCGATCGCCCTGCGCCGCTGAGGCGCTTGCAAACGCCGGGGCTCGGCCGCGGCGCCGGTCGCGCCGGGAACCCGCGCTTGCATAGTAACTTGGCCCGCCAAGCGGATTCTGCTTGCGAGACGGGTTACAATTCCCTACGCTGGAACTATATATCTGGAGGAATGATCCGTGTTCTTATCTTGTAGTCGTTTCTTGTTAGCTTTTGCGCTCGTCGCCGGGGCCCTCCCCGCGGCGATGCTTTCGGTCGACCCGACTCCGCAGACGGCGATGATCGGCGACATGCCGTCGTTCGACATCAACGTATCGGGGCTGGGCGCTTTCTCGGCGCCCTCGGTGTCAGCGTTCGACGTGGATGTCGCTTTTGACTCGACGGTCCTCGCCTTCAACTCCGTCAACTTCGGCGTCGGCCTGGATCTGTTCGCGTTCGGGTTCAACATCATCGGCGTCACGCCGGGCCCCGGAACGGTGAACGTGTTTGAGGTCTCGTTCGACTTTCCGTCCGATCTGGATACGTTGCAGTCGGATGCGTTTACGCTGTTTTCGGTGAAGTTCGACGCCATCGGGCCGGGAACCAGCTCGATCAATCTGTCGGTCAACACACTGGGCGATTCGATCGGCGATCCTTTGCAGGCTGACGCCACGCCCGGTTCCGTCACGGTTGCGGCGGTGCCCGAGCCTTCCACAATCAGCCTGCTGCTGGCCGGTCTGGGGCTGGCGGCCGTGCGCCTGCGCCGCAAGAGCGCGTCGCGTCGCGGCTAGGATAAAAGTCGAGGCGCCAACTTAGGACGTCCCCCCTCTCGACGCCCGAATTGCTGCAATCACTTCATTGACGAGCTCCTCGAGTTTTCCGCGGGGATTGTAGCCTAGCGCTCCGCGGGCGGCCGTGATGTCGGCCACCGAGTTGCTGATCTCTCCCGGCCGGGCTTCGGCATGGCCGATGGAGATCTCCGGCGCAATCTTCGAGCGCAGCAACTCGGCGATCTCGTTGACCGAACGCGGCAGCCCCGAGCCCAGGTTGAAGACGCCGCTGAGTCCGTCGTTCTCGATCGCCGCCGTCACCCCGGCGGCGATGTCGTAGACGGAGACGAAGTCGCGGATCTGCTCGCCGTCGCCAAACACCGTCGGCGGTTCGCCCCCCAGCAACTTGTTGATGAAGATCGTGATCACGCCCACGTAGGGCGTATAGGTCTGATTCGGGCCGTAGGTGTTGAAGAATCGCAGGCAGATGTTCTCGATCCCCTCTCGCCCGAGGATGTTGTCGATGAACTTCTCCGAGGCGAGCTTGGAGATGCCGTAGGGCGAGATGGCCGCGGTGGAATAATCCTCGCTCACCGGCGTCGGCGTCGGCGCATCGGCGTAGACGGCCATCGAGGACGCAAAGACGAACTTGCGGACCTGGGCCTGCACGGCCGCCTCGAGCACCGCCAGGGTTCCCATGATGTTGACGTCGGCGTCGTCATGGAAGCCGTCGGTGGAAGCGCGAATGCTCACGCGCGCCGCCAGGTGGCAGATGCGGTCGATCCCTCGCTCGCCGACGATGCGGCGCATCGCCTCGCGGTCGCGGACGTCGGCGACCACCAACTCCGCGCCGGCGGGGACGCGGTCGGTGGAGCCGATGGACAGGTTGTCGACTACGGTGACCTGATGGCCGTGCGAAACCAGCAGCGGACAAACGTGGGAGCCGATGAAGCCGGCGCCGCCGGTGACCAGGATCTTGCTTGGCATGGCCGGTCGCTACGAGCCGTTGATCACCACGTCCTCGCGGCAGTCCACGATCTTATCCGGTGTGATGATCACGCGGTCGAGGTCGTTCCTGGCGGTCACGCGGCTGCCTGCAAGGATGAGCGAGTTTCTGACTCGAATCGGATGCTCGAAGGTGACGCCTTCGCCGACCACGGAATTCTCGAGGACGACGCCCTGCTCGCGGCCGGCCCCGTCGCCGCCGATGGAGCTCAACCCTTGGCGCGCCAGCTCCTTGAGATTGCAGCCCAGCAGGTCGCACGGGAACGACAGGTTGATGTCGTCGACCACGACCTCATTCGCTACGAGGCGCAGCCCGTCCTCGATCAGAATCTGGATTGACTCGGTGATCTCGTATTCGTCGCGCATCGCCGTGCGAGGCGTGCGCCGGATGGCGTCGAAAATCTCCAGGTCGAACAGATAGAGCCCGCAGCCTTTGAGGTTGGTGCGGACGTGCCGCGGTTTCTCGATCACCCGCGAGACGTAGCCGTCTTCGCCGAGCAGCACCGCAAAGTTGCGCCGCACCGCCCGCGGATCGGGCTCCTTCTTCACCGCCAGGGCCGTCGCCGCGCCGCCTTCGAGAACGGCGTTCACCATCGGCGACAGGTCGGTGGTGTAGAAGAAGATGTCTCCCAGAAACAGCAGGAACGGTCCGGGCACATAGGGTTCGAGGCCGAATACAGCGTGGGCGATGCCGAGCTGACGCTGCTGCTCGACGTAGCGAATACGGACGCCGAAGTCGCCGCCGTCGCCGAGCGTTTTGGCGATCACATGGCCGAGGTGCCCGATGACGATGATCACGTCTTCGATGCCGAGCGCCTTCATCTGGTGGATCTGATGCACCAGAACCGGCACGTTGCAGACGGGCAGCAGCGGTTTGGGGTAGGACTCGCTGAACGGCGCCATGCGGCTGCCCTTACCCGCTGCAAGGATGACGCCGGTGAGCTGTTTGGTATTCATGTTCATGCCAAGGCCTGCCGGCCCTTTTCTTGTTGCGGATTACCCCTCAGCCGCGCGGCCGCATTGGGAAGAATCGGATCTGACGTCCTGCGGATCCCATCCGCGCAGCGCTCCGTGTTGGAGCAGCCGATGCGCTCCGCTCGCTTGGCCAACTCGGCGACAACAGAACGGGTCGAGTTGGCGTGGCCGAGAACCGGCGTCCCCCAATAGGTCCAGGTCGGCATGCGGGTTTTGGGGCTTTCGGGCTGAAAAGCGCCTGGAAAACCCCATGATACTCAACTTCTCCCCGCCTGACGACCCAGCCCCCGGGATGTTGCGCCGCGGTGGGACTCCTCATCGTTTTTGTGATCGGACCGTTGCACGCCAGGCCTACGAGGTACGATCGAGCCAGGGCGATGACCATCGACGTTTGGCAGATCGATCTTGCCGCGCCGGAATCGGAGTTTGAACTCGGTTGGCTCGACGCGCAGGAACGCGCGCGCCTGAAAGCCTTCCGGTCGACGGACGTTCAGCGCCGATTCGCCCGCTCCCACGCCGCGCTGCGCGGTATTCTGGCCGGCTACGTCGCAGCGCCCCCGCATGCGTTGCGCTTCGCGACCGGACTGCGGGGAAAGCCGAGCCTGCCTGGTCGAAACCTCCACTTCAATCTGGCCCACAGTGGCGAGGCGGCGCTGGTAGCGGTGTCGCGCGCCGCCCCTGTGGGCGTCGACGTCGAGCAGCCTCGTCCGCTCCATAGCGTGCTGGGGATGGCGCGCACCGTCTTTCACGCCGAAGAGATCGCCCAACTCGAAGCGCTGGATCCCTCCCAGCGCCACGAAGCGTTCTTTGAATGCTGGGTGCGCCGCGAAGCTCTGGTGAAGGGGCTGGGACTCGGCCTGGCTGGGGCGGGCTCGGTCGGTCCGGCATGGCGTTCCGGCGTGGCGGGAGCGATTCTGGCGGAGGACTGGCGAATCGAGGGTCTCGAGATCGAAGCTCCGTATCGGGCGGCCGTCGCGGCGCAGGCGCCTGCGTTCCGGGTTCACCGCAGGTCGTGGCCGCCGCCTCGACCCGGCGTTGCGGACGTGTTTGCGTAGTGCGGGGTGGCAGCGATCGCCCCCTGGGAGCCGCGCTGGCGCAACGACTCGCCGCCGCTCTCGATCCGCAGCCCCATTGAAGGGAGGCGTTCCGCCTCTGTGGTGCGACCACGCCCGGAGGGCTCGCGCGTTAATCGCGCCATCATTCGGTAGCCGAAATACCAGCCGGCTGACCAGGCGGCGCGATTTCTTGTGCTGTACACTGCCGAAGGAACGCTCTTCTATCATGCTGCGCCCTGTACCGCTCCTGTTCGCCGCGTTGCTGCTCGCGCCCGCTGCGCCGTCCGCCGTCGATTTCCAACGCGAAATCCAGCCGGTGCTCAAGAAGTGTCTGGCCTGCCACGGCCGCGACGAGCATGCCCGCCAGGCCAACCTGCGGCTGGACTCGTTCGAGCACGCCACCGGCAAGACCGGCGGCCACCCCGGTATTACGCCCGGCGACGCCGCGAACAGCCGCATCGTCATCCGGGCCAAGGCCGAGCAGAACCCGATGCCTCCGAGCGGTGAGCGTCTCACGCCGCGCGAGATCGAGCTGCTTGAGCAGTGGATCAACGACGGGGCCCAGTACGAGAGCCATTGGTCGTTTGAACCGCCGGCCCGGCCCGAAACGCCCGCCGTCTCCGACGCCGAATGGCCGCGCAACCCGATCGATCACTTTGTGTTGGCGCGCCTGGAGAAGGAAGGGCTGCAGCCGTCGAAGGAGGCCGACCGTCACACGCTGATTCGCCGCGTGGCCCTCGATTTGACCGGCCTGCCGCCGGACCCCGAACTGGTGGAATCCTTCGTCAGCGACGACTCGCCTGAAGCCTATGAAAAAGTCGTCGACGAGCTGTTCAACTCGCCGCATTTCGGCGAGCGCTGGGCTCGCGTCTGGCTCGATCTGGCGCGCTACGCCGACTCCCAGGGCTATGAGAAGGACGGCCTGCGCACGATCTGGCCCTACCGCGACTGGGTGATCCAGGCGTTGAACGCCAACATGCCGTTCGACCGCTTCACCATCCTGCAGTTGGCCGGCGATCTGTTGCCCGTTCCCACCGAGGATCAGCTCATCGCCACCGGCTTCCACCGCAACACGATGACCAACACCGAGGGCGGCACCGACGACGAGGAGTTTCGCGACGCCGCCGTCAAGGACCGCATCGCCACGACCGGCCAGGTCTGGATGGGGCTGACGGTCGGGTGCGCCCAGTGTCACTCGCACAAGTACGACCCGATCTCACAGCAGGAGTTCTACCAGCTTTACGCCTTCTTCAACCAGACCGCCGACCAGGACAAGCCCGACGATCGGCCAGTGCTCGAGATCAGCGAGGATGTCAGCACTCCGATCCTGCGCGAGTTGCCCGCCGACGAGCGCCGCGAAACCTTCATCCACCTGCGCGGCAGTTTCTTGAATCCGACCGACAAGGTCGAAGCCGCCACCCCGGCCGCCTTCCACCCCTACCCCGACGGCCTGCCGGCCAACCGCCTGGGGCTGGCCAAGTGGATCATGTCCAAGGAGAACCCGCTGACGGCGCGCGTTGCGGTCAACCGCATGTGGGCGCGGCTTTTCGGGCTGGGGATCGTCGAGACCGAAGAGGATTTCGGCACCCAGGGCGCGCCGCCCACGCACCCCGAACTGCTCGACTGGCTCGCGGTCGAGTTCATGCGGCTGGACTGGGACATCAAGGGCATTCTGAAGACGATGGTGATGTCCGCCGCTTACCGGCAGGCTTCGGACGTATCGCCCGCCATGGCCGAGCGCGATCCCAAGAACGCGCTGCTGGCGCGCGGACCGCGCTTCCGGCTTTCGGCAGAGATGGTGCGCGACCAGGCGCTGGCGGTGAGCGGATTGTTGAGCGAGAAGATGTACGGCGAGCCGGTGATGCCCTGGCAGCCCGACGGCATCTGGCAGGTGATCTATAGCCCGAAGAACTGGGAGACCAGCCCGGGCGAGGACCGCTACCGTCGCTCGCTGTATACGTTGTGGCGGCGGACCTCGCCGTATCCGTCGATGACGACGTTTGACGCGCCTTCAGGCGAGGTCTGTACGGTCCGCCGGATTCGCACGAATACGCCGTTGCAGGCGTTGGTGACCTTGAACGACCCGACGCTCATGGAGGCGGCTCAACGGCTGGCGCTGGGAGTGGAGGCCGAGACCGCTGAGCAGAAGGCCCGCCGGATGTTCCAGGCGGCGCTGGTCAGGCCCCCGACCGACGCCGAGGTCGAACGGCTGCTGGCGTTGCACGCTGAGTCGAAGCAGGAGCTGCTCGACGACCAGCACAGCGCGCTCGAGCTGCTGCACTACGACCGGGTGCTCTACACCGAAGACCGCACCGAGACCCTCGTCGCCGATGTCGGCGAAGGGGGTGCGCAGTGGCGCTACACCACCGAAGATCCCGACGACGACGACTGGGCAAACCCGCGATTCAAGGACAAGAAGTGGGAGCAGGGACGCGGCGCCTTCGGCCGCATGTTCCGCGGGGAGAACGACAAGGAAGACCCCAACGAAGAGCTCCAGATCGCCACCGATTGGCAGAGCGACGATCTGTGGCTGCGCGCGGAGTTCGAAGTCGACGAGCAGAACCTCGACGGCTTCCGGCTCTACGTGCGGGCGTTCGCTCACTTCAAGGCCTATTTGAACGGCGTCCCGGCGGCGGATTCGGTCCAGGAGACCGGCTCGTACGCCGACTACGACGTGCATCCGGCCGCTGCCGCGACGGTGCGTCCCGGCAAGAACGTGCTGGCTGTGCACGTCTTCCGCAGCCGGCCGCCGGATCGCGGCCAACACTTTGACGTCCGCTTGACGGCGCTGCGTCCGCCGGACCTGGAAGCCGAGAAAGGCGACGAAGCCGAGCGCGCCGCCTGGGTAGTGGTCGCCAACGTGATCCTCAACCTCGACGAGACCCTCACCAAGAGGTAGCCATGCTGGAAAAATTCCTTCAAGCCCGCCAAAGCACCCGCCGCCACTTCTTGCAAAGCTGCCAGCTCGGCCTGGCCGGGATGTTTCTGGGCGACGCCGTCGGCGCGCCGACGCGACAGGCCGACAACCCTTTGGCCCCCAAGAAGCCGCATTTTGCGCCGAAAGCCAAGTCCGTTATCTACCTGCACATGGCCGGCAGCCCCACGCAGCTCGAGCTGTGGGACCCCAAGCCGGAGTTGCAGAAGTACGACGGCAAGGACTGCCCGCAGCATCTGCTCGAAGGCAAGCGCTTCGCCTTCATCAAAGGCACGCCGAAACTCCTGGGGACGCCCTACAAATTCCAAAAGTACGGCCAGGCCGGTACGGACGTCAGCGAGCTGCTGCCGCACTTCTCGAAAGTCGTCGACGACGTGGCGGTCATCCGCTCGATGACGACCGACCAGTTCAACCACGCCCCGGCGCAACTGTTTCTGCACACCGGCAACCCCCGGCTGGGCGCCGCTTCGATGGGCTCTTGGGCGACCTACGGGCTGGGCACGGAAAACCAGGATCTGCCGGGCTTCGTGGTGCTGGTCAGCGGCAACTCCACGCCCAGCGCGGGCAAGAGCCTGTGGGGCTCGGGCTTTCTGCCGTCGGTCTACCAGGGCGTACAATGCCGCACCCAGGGCGATCCGGTGCTCTACCTGAGCGATCCCGAAGGGATGAGCCGCACCATGCGGCGCAAGACGCTCGACGCTATCGGAGACCTCAACCGCCTGCAACAGGAGCAGTTCGGCGACCCCGAAACCGAGGCCCGCATCGCGCAGTACGAGTTGGCCTATCGCATGCAGATCTCCGTGCCCGAGGTGATGGACATCTCCAAAGAGCCCGATTCGATGCACACGCTCTACGGCACCGAGCCGGGAAGCGTCGCCTTCGCCAACAACTGTCTGTTGGCGCGCCGACTGGTGGAGAACGGCGTGCGCTTCGTGCAGCTTTACCACTGGGGCTGGGATCACCACGGCTCCTCGCGGCGCGAGGACATCCGCTATGACCTGCCCAACAAGGCGCGCAGTATCGACCGGCCGATGGCGGCGCTGATCCAGGATTTGAAGCAGCGCGGGCTGCTGGAGGACACGATCATCGTGTGGGGCGGCGAGTTCGGCCGCACGCCGATGCGCGAGAACCGCGGCGGCAAGTACACCGAGTACGTGGGCCGCGACCACCATCCGCACGGCTTCACCATGTGGATGGCCGGCGGCGGCATCAAGGGCGGATTGAACTACGGCGCCACGGACGAGATCGGCTACTACGCGGTGGAGAACAAGCTTACGCCGCGCGACCTGCAGGCGACCATCCTGCACCAGTTGGGCCTGGACCCCTTCAAGCTCAGCTACGCCTACCAGGGGTTGGACCAGCGTCTGATCGGGCCGACCGACGAGGCGCGGGTGATCCAGGACCTGCTGGCGTAGTCGGCGCCGGCAAGTCGGTCACGGCGCAGTGATCGGGCTGTCCTCCCCGCCGCCAGCCGAGGCCCAGAAGGGAGAGTGCCAGCGCGAGTCCGGAAGCCCAGCCCACCGCCGAACTGTCCCGGCGATCCGCCGGAGGCGCCGATGCGGTTTCCAGCACCCGACCTTCCACCGTGGCGGACTCAGCCGCCTCCGTGTTTGGAGCGACCGGCGGCTGGGCGGCCACAGGCGGGGTTGGCGGCGCAGCCTCCGTCCTGGCGGCCTGGGCCGCCGTCGCCGGGACGGGCTGCCCGGCCGATTGCTCCGGCGCAGGCGCGGCCGGAGCGGCTGAGAGCGGCTGCGGGGCCTGCATTGCCTCGAGCGCGGCCTGGAACGCCTCGAACAGCGCGGCCGTGTCCGCCGAGCCGCCGAGCGCCTCGCGCATTTCGCCGACCAGCTTGCGGTTGCGGCACAGCTCGGCTTCGCAGGCCAGACCGTGCGCGATGGCGGATTCGGCGAGAATGCGCGCCAGCTCTTGCCTGTCGGCCTCGGTCGCCTCCCACTGCCCGTGCGCCGCGGCGTCGAGCAGCGTCGCCGTCAGGCTTTGCTTGGCAAATGGGTTGTGCTCCTCGAAGAAAGCGTTGAGGCCCAGTCCGTGCTTGTCGCGCACGTAGATGTCGCGCACCTCGCGCCAATGGTCCGATTCCACCAGCTCCGGCGTGGTCGTATCCCAAAGCTGCAGGTGCGAGGTAAACGCCGCCGGGTAGCGCGATCCCTCGTATCCCCGCTCCATCATGTTCGACACCCATTTGGGATTGAAGTAGCGGGAGCGCAGCTCGCGGTTGAAGTACTGCGACAGCGTCTCGGTTCTCGCAGCGCCCGGATCGGCCAAGTTGGAAATGAACATCTCCGGCGACTTGCCCGACAGCGAACGGCTGGCCATCGCCATGCCGCCGAAGTAAGCGGCGACCATAGGATGATCGAGCGTCTTGAGGACGTTCGAGGCTCGGCTGAACGCCGCGGCGTCCAGCGAGCGGAGGTTCTCGCTGAAGACCTGGCGATGGAACGATCCGATTTGGCCGTCGCCGTAGACGTGGCTCAAGCGGTTGCCGTAGAGCTCCGTCATCTGCTCGGTCGATTCGTAGAAGTCGCCCGATTTGGCCAGAAACTGGATGTTGGGCGAGTACGAGCCCACCGCTTCTGAAAAAACCCTCGCCGTGGCCAACCGGTCGGCTGTTTGCGCGGATTCGCCGGAGGCCAGCAGCGCGGCGCGGATCTCGGCGGTTCGCGCCGCCACGCCGTTATCGGGCTCGGCGGAGGCCGCGGCGGCCAGCTTGACGGCTTTATCGAGCATGATCATCTTGTCGAGATAGTGGTCGCGGTAGGTGCCGGACGTGGTCGCAAAAACGTCGATGCGCGGCCGTCCGAGCTCCGCTGACGGAATCAGCTCCACATCGACGACGCGGCCCCGGGAGTCCCACACGGGCCGTACGCCGAGCAGGTGCAGCATCTGCGCTTCGTTCACGCCGAGAGTCGTGTCGGTATCGCCGGACCAGAGCACGAAGCCGACTTTGCGCGGCAGCTCGCCGTGCTTGGCTTGGTACTGCTCGAGCAATTGATCGGCCAGCAGGCCGGCCGTCTTCCAGGCTTCGCGCGTGGGCATCGCGCCGGGGTCGAACAGGTAGGCGTTGCGCCCGGAAGGCAGGGCGTCGGGATTGCGCACGGGGTCGTTGATGGGTCCCGGCTCCATGTAGCGGCCGTCGAGCACGTCGAGGATGCGGCTGAGTTCTTGCGGCGTGGCGTCGAGCCGGGCCGCATAGTCCGGCGCCAGGGCCAGAGCCTCCGCAATCAGCGGCGTTGAGCGTCCGACGATCTCCTGCTGGGCGTCTTGCGGCGAGCGACCGTCTTCGATGACGGCGGCGACCAGGCGCCGCGCGATGGCGGGATCGTCCGGGGCGAGCGATTCGAGGGCGTCGGTGAACTCGCGGCCGAGCATGGCCGTCACCATCTCGACGCGCTTTTCGCCGCTGGGGGCAACCCCCAAAACATGGCTCCCGCCGGGCATGTGCTCGCGGCGCACTCCCGCCAGGTACTCTTCCAGCCGTCCGACCAGCTCTTTGATGGGCAGCCGTGCGGCGTCGATCTCCAGGTCCCGGTCGAGCCGCAACCGCACCGCTTCGTCCCGAATGCTCTGCTCGTAGGACGCCCGCACGGCCCCGTCGGCCTGGTTGCGGTACTGGATCAGCTTGGCCTGGATCTCGAGCAGCTCGCCGTACAGGTCCGAGTAGACGATCGAAGGGGAGAAGGTCGCCGCGACCGCGAGCGCTCTGCGTTTGTTGCTTACGCTGCCGTTGCCGTGCAGCGCGGTCGCGCGCAGATGGGGTATGTCGCCTTGCAGCAGCGCGGTCCAGTCGCCGGCGGCGGGGCCTTCCATCTTGCCGCCCTGCAGGACGATATTGGAAAACAGGTTCAGCCAGAAGTCAGCCTTGTACTCGCGCTGCAGCCACAAGAAGAAAGCAATGTATTGGTGGTGCGGCGGCAGCTCTTCGCGGGCAAACAGCGCCCGCTTGTTTTGCAGGTGTCCCCAGTCCGGGTGAGCCGCCACGAGCAGGTTGCCGTACTCCACGCGCGGCAGCGCCAGGAAGCGCCGGCCGGCCTCATCGACGTACACCATGATGTCGCCCGGCGGCGGCCCCCACATCGCCGTCACCTGCTCGCGCTTCTCCGCAGGCAGCTCGTCGAACCAGCGGCGATAGGTCTCCTCCGGGATCAGCTCGACGTCGCCCGCCGCGGCCCGACGAGCCAGCTCGCCGGGGGCCCAGTTGCCGATGTTCGAAGCGCGCAGCGACAGGTCGCGAGTAACCGTGCGGAGGTCGGGCAAGTCGCCTGAACCCAAGTCGTATCCGCGCTCCCGCATGGCTCGCGTAATCTCCACCAGGCTGCCCTGAACATCGAGATAGTCGTCGAGGTCCGATCCCACATCTCCCTTGCCGCCGCCCTCGGCATGGAAGGTGACCACCACCCGCTTTTCGGCGTTGGATTCGCGGCGCAGGTTCGCCCAAGCGATTGCTCTGCGGACGCGCCACGCCACTTGATCCCCAAGAGCTTCCTTCGTGTCTCCCGTTTCCGGCGAGGCGACCTTCGCGGAGATCACGATGGGCTCGATCAGGCCGTCGCGCTCCGACATCGCCGTCATGCGGGTCAGATCGGGGGCCAGACCCGTCTGGCTGTCACGCCATTCCTGTGGGGTGAGGCGGTAGTGGTGGATGCCGCTCAACAGCGGAACGCCGAGCGACCGCGCGGCGGCCACGCCGGCCTCGGTGTTGTACCAGTCGATGCGGCTGGAGGTCGTGATGACCGCGTCCACGGCCCCGGCTTCATCTTGGAGCTGTTCGAGCGGAATGGCGCCGCTGAACATCAGCGGCGCGGGCATGCCGCCCTGGGCTTCGACTTCGCGCACCAGGGCGTCGACGGGTTCTGTTTGATCCCGCAGATGGTCGCGGCTGTGGAAGGCGATGCCGATCACCGGCCGGCGCGACGGCGCTCCGGCTATCCGAGGCCGCGCGCTGTCATACCAGCTCCGGTAGGCGGAGAGGCTTTCGAAAAACCGCGGCGCTTCGGGGTGATAGAAGCCGGCTGTCGGGTACTCGGTCGGAGCCTCCACGGCCATCGAGCCGCCCAGGATGCGCGCTCCGAAATATCCCAGCAGCCGACGCAAGTTCGTGGCGCTCGGAAAATCCCAATACTTCTCGACCCACGGGTGCTCGGCGGCGTTGATATTGCCTTCGATCAGATCCGTCCGGATCACGAGCACTTTGGTGCGGCTCTTGGCTTGTTCGAGCGCGTCGAGCAGAAACAGAAACTGGCTGCCGCCGCCCTCGGCGAAGACCAGATCGTAGTCCTCGAGAGGCGTCTCGCGGGCGGGCTGCAGGCCGGGTTCGTTGCTCGTCCCGAAGACGTCGACCTGCAACTCCCCGTCGTAGGCGCGAGCGGCGGCCAGTAGATCGAAGTGATTGTGGGTCGCGACAACGGCGATGCGAGGAACGCGCGTCTGGGAGGCCGCCGGGACGGCGCCGAGCGCCGCGACGAGCAGCAGGGAGGCGTGGAGGATCAGTCTCATGGAAGCGTCCTGTTGTTCTGCGGCGTCTCGCCCTCGGGCACGTAGACCACCTGGCCGTTGGCGAGCCGATAGGCGACGCCGAGGCGGGTTCCTTGGCCCGAAAGGGTCTTGTCGGTGACTTTTTGAACGGTGATTTGCGGTCCCGTCTTGGTGACGATTTCGATGTCGCCGTTTTCGGTTTGCTTGACGAGCGTCACGTTCGAGTCCTTGTCCAGCAGCGAGCCGCTGGAGAAGAGCGTGAACAGCGCCAGCAGCAGGGCTACGATGAACGCCACGCTGACGTCGAAGAGGTTCGCAATCCCGGCGAGCGGATCTTCGTCGTGCGCGGCCGCGTCAGGCCGGTTGCGATGTCGGCGTGCGAAGCGCATGGCCGTCAACCTCCGCTTGCGGAACTTCCAAGGCAGGCGTCGAAGCTTGCTGCAGCAGGCGTTCGGCATGGAAGGCGAGCGCTTCGGCGTCGGCGCGCACCCAGCTCTCTTGCGCCGCGGCGACCAGGTAGGCGATGACGCTTAGCGTCAGACCGATGACCGTGGCGGCGAAGGCGGTGACCATGTTGCCGGCCAGCGCCGGCAGATTGCCTTCCGACAGGCCCTGCAGCGCATCGGCCATGGGTATGAGCGTGCCCATCAGTCCGAGCGACGGACCCACGCGCACCGCCAGACGTAACCGCTGCACAGCGCTCCAGCGCGCCCGTTCCACTCGCTGCAGGGACTGCTCCAGGCGCAGAGCGTAGTCCTCGCGGTCCGCCGAGACGGGAGTCCCGCTGAGCTCCGCCATGTCGGCCTCCAGCTTCCAAAGCTTGCCCCGCCGGCGGTCCCAGGCTTCACGCCCTGCGGAGCCCAGTACGACGAGCATCGCCGCGGCCAGTGCGATCAGTCCCAGCAGCACGGGCCAAACCAGCACGCCCGAGATGCCGTGCAGGACTTCGCGGATATGATCGATCGGCGTCATGGCTACCGTACGCCTCCGCTCCAGCGATACCGCAGACCCACGTAAACCATCCGGCCGGGATTGCGGTAGAAGAGGAAATAGCGCCGGTTGAACAGATTCTCGGCGGCCAGCGAAGCGGTCAAGCGCCGCGTGACCTGGTAGTTGACCGACGCGTCGGTCTCAAAGAACTCGTCGTAGGCGCCGGGAACGCCCTTCGTCGTATCCGTGTTGGTGTCGGTCGAAAAGACGGCCGACTGGTAGCGTGCGGTTCCAGTGACCGTGAGCCGTTTCAAGGCGGCCGTCAGCGTCCCCGCGGCGACATGACGCGGCACGAACGGGATCTGACTGCCGACCGTCCCGGGCGACAGATCGTTGCGCGTGATGATGGCGTCGGTATACGTGTAGGTCGGACGCGCCGTCAGCCAGCGCCACGGTCTGGCTGTCAGCGCCAACTCGACGCCGCGGGTGCGGGCCCGGCCGGCGTTGAGCATGCGCCGGGTGAAGCCGGTCGGGTCGGCGGCGAGATCGAGCGATCGGAAGATGAGGTCTGAGATGCGGTTTTCGTAGTATGCCGCGTCGGCTGAAACCCTTTGCCCGAAGTCCTGGCGGAAACCGGCCTCCCAACTCGCCATGCGTTCCGGGTCCAGATCGGGATTTCCAATCAGCAGCGTGCCGGAGGAGAGTTGCAAGTCGCGGTAGAGGTCGAAGACTGAGGGATTGCGGAACGCGCTGGCGACGTTCGCCCGCAGCGCCGAGCCCGGCCGGAGGGTCAGCACGGCGGCCAGCTTGCCCGTCAATGCGCCGGCGGAACGATCCTCGAAGGCTCCCGTGGGCTGCCCGGCGGCCGGCTGACTCTGGCCGTCGTAGGTGCGCCAGGAGTCGTAGCGCCCTCCGTAGTTCAAGACGAGACGGTCGGAGACGACGAACTGATCTTGCCCGTAGACGGCCCACGTCGTGGCCTTGCCCTGGGTAAAGGTATTCCGCTCCGAGAGCATGCCTCCTCCCAGATACTCGGTCGTCGGAAACACGCTGATCGAAGCCTGGTCGAAGCGGGTATCCACGCCGACGGTGAGGTTGTGGTTCGAGCGCACGTTGTGAGACCACTGCACGTTGCCGAAAGCGCCGCGGTTGGCCTGCACCGTCTCTGTTCCTGGCCCGCCCGCCTGGGTCGCCGTCGCGCCCGGGCCCGCTGACCAGTCGCGGGGCAGGTCATTGACGCCTCCCTGGAAGCGCCAATAGCCGCTACGCGAGGAGCCCAGCAGCAGTTGCCCCTGGTAGAGATTGCTCGATCCGCCGCCCACGAAACCCAGAAAGTTGCTTGGAGACAAGGTGATACGACGCCAGACGTCGCCCTCCTGGAACACCACGCGACCGTTGTCGATCGCGCGCCCCTCCGCGTCCCGCAGGTTGCTCTGGTAGTCTCCCCAGCCGTATTCGTTCGACTGGCGCTGGTATTGGAAAGAACCGAACGCATTCGAGCCGAAGGCGTACTCGGCGCGGCCGCGCAGACCGTAGCGCTCATAGGTGTTCGGCCCGCGGAAGCCGACGCCGTAGTTCACCGTGCCGGTCCGCGTCAGAAAACGTTCGACGCCGACGACGGGGACGCCGCCGTCGGGCGTGGAGTTCGTCGCCGTGCGTAGCACGTCCTGCGCCCGATACCCATCGGTGCTGAGGCTGTCGAACCCAAACGAGAGGCCCAGCCGATCTCCGACTTTCGAGCCGACGCGCCCGGAGTAGTTCAGCGTTCCGTAAGTTCCGTACTGCGCCGCCGCCTCGACCGTTCGGCGGTCGATCGGACGGGTGATCACGTTCACGACGCCGCCCATGGCGTTGCCGCCGTAGAGCGACGAGAACGGACCGCGCACGACCTCGATGCGATCCACTTCCGAGAGAGGCAACCCGGTCCAATTGACGCCGCCGGTGTAGGCATTGTTGATAGGCTGGCCGTCCTGCAGGATCAGAACGCGGGATTGGCCGGTTCCGCGCCCGCTGAAGCCGCGCATGCCGATGCCGACTTCGTTGTCGGGCACGCCGCGCTGGCGGTAGGAGTAGACACCCTCGACGGCGGCCAGCGCCTGGTCGACGGCAACAATGTTGCGGCGCTCGAACTCATTGCGGAGCACGACGGTCGACGAGGCCGGCGAGACCTCGGTTCCCAGCGTCGAACGCGTGGCGGTCACTTCCACGCTGTCGCGCAGGCGGAACGCGTCCGCTACGGATGAGGCGTCGGGCATGAGTTGCAGCTCGATGTAGACGGAGCCGCCTTCCTTGACCGAGACGTCAGGCCGCTGGACGGGTTGGAAACCGGCGGCTTCCACTTTGAGCTCGTAGGTTCCCGGCTCCAGCGTCGTGAACCGGAAGTCGCCGTCCGGATCGCTGCGAGTTTCCTGGAGGACCGCCCCCTGGGCGTCGTTGAGCCGCAGCCGGGCGTCAGCCACGGCGTCTCCGCGCGGCCCGATGATCACGCCTCGAATGATGCCGACGGAAGGGTGCTGCGCCCACATAGGAGCGCCGAATAGAAGCGCGCAGGTTAGCCAAAGCGCCCGGTTGGATTGTTTTTGGAGGTCCTGAGGGAAAGACACAATGAGTCCAGCGTCTCTGGCCAAAGGCCTCAACCCGAGTCGATTCTGACCGGCGGTCAGGATTCCCCTGTGAGAGGCTGTCGGAATGCGGCGACTGGGTGGCCCAATCGACAAGTCAAACGACCGAAGAGTCGCCGACCGCCGCGTGTTCAGTCGTTGCGTACTCGACGGCTGAAGCGAGAAAGGTTCACCTCAGCGGCCCGAATGGGAACGAGCTGGACGTCCTTCAGCTCCGGCGAGAGCGGGACTCTCGGGGCTGCGAGTGGGTGTTCACCCTCGACGGACGAGAGCCGCTGTCAAAGCAGTCCGTCCGCACCGCCTGGGATCGCGTACGCCAGCACATATGCCTTGCGACACACAGCAATCTCGAATTTGCGCGCGGCCGGAATCGAAGAACGCGCCGCAATGGCGATCAGCGGCCACCGAACCCGGGCAGTCTTCGACCGCTACGGCATTCAGCCGGAGGCGAAGCTGCAGGAGGCCATGAAGATGCTCGAAACGGGGATACGGACAAAAGACGGACAGTCCGGGCCCGTCGAGTCTGTCAAGCAGGCTCCCAGTTGATCCGTAAGTTATTGATGTGATTGGTGCTGGAGGTGGGGGTCGAACCCACATGGGAAGTGAATCCCGCTGGATTTTGAGTCCAGTGCGTCTGCCAATTCCGCCACTCCAGCGTGGGGTGTATTTTCTTAGGATAGCACCGCCGCCGGCCCGCGAGACGAGCGAAAACGCGCCGGGGCCGGCTAATTTTCGGTTTCGTCGGGCGGCTGCACGACGATGCGGTCGGCCTCCAGTCCCGAACCCTTTTCGCCGTACCCCGGGCGTTTGGTTCGCGCCACCCACAGGTGGGTTCCGCCGTCGGATGAGCGCGTCCACTGCCACGCGCGCGTCACTTCCAGCCCGCCTCGCGGGACCTCCTCCTCGTACAGCGTCAGCGGCTGCGTCGGGTCGAGCAGGCGGCCGCGCGGGCCCGCCAGGCTGCGGTCGAGGTCGCGCCATGCCTCCATGCGGGCGCGGCGCAGGCGGATGTCGGGCCCGGCGCCGATGCGCTGCGGGATGAACGGGATCCAGTTGCTGGGCGTCTGCGAAATCAACTCGTAGCTCCACAGCTGCGCCGGGTCGGTGGAGGCGAGCTTGGCGTTGTCAGGCTTGGTGCGCGGGCGGCGGAAGGGGCGGCCGTCGGGCGCCTCCAGGGTCTCTTCCACGGCCCACGCGAGATTCGCTCCCTCGTCGCGCAGGTAGATCACGCGTTCCAGCGGTTCGCTGTGCTGCGAAGCCGGCGCGGCGGGAGCGACGAACAGCCACGGGTCGCGATTGCTCTTCACCGAGGCGTCGCCGGTCAACTCGAAGAAGCGCCAGACCCGGTTGTCGCCGCGGCGGCGCTGGTCTTCGAGGGCGTTGGAGCGGATACGCAGCTCGCGTCCAAACGAGTCCAGCACGTCCAGCCGCTCGACGCGCGTCAGCGAGCCGACCGGCAGGCGAATCGGGATCAGCCGCCAGTCGTCCGAAAACACCGACGCGAACTCGGCTACCACCAACCGCACCACGTCGGCCGGGCCCGCACTCATCTCCCCGAAACGGACCTGGCCCTCCTCGAACTCCCACCAGCGCAACGCCGGCGCGCCGCTGAAGCGCAGCAGCGCCGGCAGCGTGACGATCTCCCGCGTCTGGCCGGCGTCAGGCGGCTTGGCCGCGCCGATGTCCTCGTCGAGGTCGAAGTCGAACCAGTCGAGGTGGCCGCCGGGGTACTCTTCAGCGCGCAGTGCGGCCTCGCGCTCGCCGATTGCGGCGCGCAGTTCGAACGAGTGCTCCAGCCGCTCCTTCTGCCAACTGTAGACGCCTTCGGGCGGCGTCCGGATCAGGTTCGCGAGCTTGGCGCGCAGCCTCGCGGTCACGTCGCGGACGACATTCGCCTGGGAGCCCCGCGCTCCCAACACCTGCGCCAGGCGCGTGGGGCCGGCCGCCAAGGCCGCGCGGCCATCGCAGCCGCGCCGGGCCAGCAACTCCAGACGCCGCCGGATGCGGGGGGGCTCCAGGCCCAATTGCTCCTGGTCCAGGGTGAGCGGGAACGCCTGGCGCAGCGCCTGACTGGGATCGGGCAAACCCGCTCGCCGCAGCGCTCCCGCCAACTCGACGCCGGCTTCGGCGCGCAGGCCGATCGAGTCGGCCGGCGGTTCGGCCTCGACCAAGGCCTCGAGCGGCGTGTCGGGCGCGAGCGGCGTGGGCCCTTTGAGCCCCTCGGTGAAGTAGCTGCGGACCCGGTGGGTGCGCGTACGCAAGCGCGCCTGGATAGGGCTGCCCGCGTCGTCGCCGGCGAGTTCGCCGAACTGCCACTGACGGCCCAGCATCCAGAGCGGATCGGCCACAGCGGCGCGCAGACCCGGCTCGAGCTCGGTCGAGTTGCAGGATGGTTCGATGCGGTCCCAGGTTTCGGCGGGCATGGGCTTGTTTAGTCGGCCTCCTCGACGGCCTCGGCGCCGATTGAATGGGGCGAAAGAATCGCCGGCAGGTGGTGTCCCCAGTCGCCGAGCTCGGCTGGGGAGACGCAGCGTAGCTGCGCCAGCTCGACCGTTTGCAGCAGGGTGGAGCAGAGCAGCTCGAGGCTCCACTTCTGGCCTTCGGGCGTCACCGCCAGCAGCAGCGTTTGCGGCGGGCGGGCGCTGGGCGAGTCGTGGTGGAAGGCGACGCCGGTGATCTGCTCGGGGTCGGGGATGCGCTCGGTCCAACTGTCGATGAACAGGCCGCTGAAGCGTTGGCCCGCCATGGCGTCGCCGGCCAGTAGGAAGCTGACGCGCCCTTCTGTGGTGCGCTCGGGCCGGGAGAGCGCGGCCCAGCGTTCGCCGGGGTTGACCGGCAGTTGCGCTACGCGCAGCGGCTCCGGCGGCGCGCCGAGCAGGGAGGCCAGGTCGCGGGCTTCCCGCAAGGATTCCGTGGAAGGGCGAACGCGCCCGGTTTGCCGCAGCCACAGCTCGCTATCTTCGCGGTCTTCGAGCAGTTCGTCGTCGCGTCCGAGCGCGCCGGGGAAGGCGGCATTGACCGGCAGGGTGAACGCGCAGGGCAGGGGAAACGCCTTGCCCAGGATTGCGCCGACCGCTTCACGATAGCTCTGGGCGGGGTTCTCGGACCTCGGCGCCGCGCGCAGAATCTTGTTCGCTTCCTCAGTCGTCTTCTGGCCGACCCGCAGTACGCTCTGGACCACCATTGCGATGTCGGCGTCCGGACTCGCAGCCGAGCCGGCGGCGGAGGCGATGGCGCCGCCGAACGAACGGCCTGCGAGCGCCAGCTGCTGCAAGGTCTCGACGGGCGTTTGGGCGTCGCGCTGCGCGAGGTCCAGCTTCTTGAGCCAGATGCGCATCTCTTGCGCCAGAGCTTTGGCGCGGGATTCGATCGAGGCGACATCCCAGACGGCTTCCGGCTCGTCGCCGGGCGCCGCCAGATCGGCGGGCCTCAAAGGGCGACTGCGTCCCAGCAGCGCGTGGAGCGTCGCCGCGGTCTCGGCCGCCTCTTCCATCGAAACGGCCGCCCGGCCGGGATCAGCGAGGACGGCGAGGATCGTCGAAGCTGCGGGCGCCTTGCCCGATCGCCGCACGAACTCCTCGGCGCGAGCCTTCCACGCGGTGGCCGCGCCGAGTTCGGACTCCGCCACCGCATCGAGCGCGCTGACGCCGAGATCGGCCATCGAAACCGTGAGCTCGTGTGCAGCGCCTTCCGGCGTCGTGACGCGGACCCGGCAGCCGATGTGTTCCGGGGCGCCCAGTAGCCCGGCGCACCAGCTTTCCAGCTCCGGCGCGACTCGGGCGCGCGGGCCGGCCGGCCAGGGAGAGTCAGTTCCTTCGAGCAGGGCCAGCACGCGGTTCTCGATGACCGGGCCGCGCCGCGGCGTCTCGAGCCCTTCGAGCTGCGGCGGACGCGTGTCGCCGGTGTTGATCGAGCGCAGCATGGCCGCCGCGCGCGGCAGGTTGCCGGCGGCGAGCTGGTGCACGCTCTCGGCCGTGCTTGCATCGACAGCGGAGTCGAGCCACTGGTCGAGCTCGCGCAGCACGCCGGCGAGCGCGGCGTCGCCGTTGGTCAAATCGTTCAGGGCCCCGTCGGCAAACAGGTTGCGCAGATCGATGCCGTCCACCGGTCCGCGCGGTTCGTGCTTCTCGCCGGCGGCTTGGAGAACGCGACGGCGCAACGGATCGATGTAGTGATCCAGGTGCAGGTCATGCAGCCGACGCTCGACGCGGGCGCCGAGCAGGTCGCCGGGGGCCTGGCCCTGGCGGACGCCGTCGAGCAGCCAGCGGGCGGAGCGCACGCGCGAGGATTCCAGGTTGACCGCCAGCGGCGAATCGGCAGCGGCGGTTCCGTGAGCGCTCCAACCGCTGCGCAGCACCGCGGCGGTGACGGCCTGGGCCTGCGAGGGGGCGTGGATAAAGCCCTGGCTCGCTTTCGCGGCTTGCGAGGGGCGCAGGTCGAGCACGAAACCGAAGCCGCCGGCGGCGAGCGTGTCATCCGACTTGTCGCGGATGTCAAAAAGTCGCTTGCGGGCCAGCGAGGTGAACCAGGCGTCGAGCCGGTACGAGCCCAGCCCGAGCGTTTCGCGCAGCCGCAGCTCCAACTCGTCGGCGGGAATGCCGGCCAGCCGCCGCGCGGCGCGCGCAAAGCTCGCGCGCTGCGCATTGGGCAGCGTGGTCGCGAAGGGGTTGAGCAGTTGGTAGAGCAGCGGTTCGCCGTGAGGAAACGCCGGTTCGGGCGGGGGCGCTCCGCCGCCGGGCGCTTTGCCGTGGGCGCGCTGCGCCAGGTTTTCGAGGTACGAAGCGGCTGTTTCGGACGCCTGCGGTTCGGCGGCCTCCACCAGCGGACGCTCGAAGACGCGCGCGTCGTCGTCCTTGTCAAACAGGCTGTAGTAGATGGTCGGATCGTCGACGTCTTCGTGCAGCACGCCCGACACGCCCACGCCCTCGAGAGCATTGAGCGGCGGCTGACGGGCCTTGTGGTCGCGCAGGATGTCGAGGATCAGGTCTACCAGTACGATGGCGTTGTCGCGGGTGGTTCTTTCGTCGGGACCGTCGAAGTAGGTCGGCGCGAAGTCGCGCAGAAACTCGAAGCCGGCGATCTGATCGTCGATCGTCTCCACGCGGGATTCGGTCTGGCGGTAGATGTTGCCAAAGCCTTGGTACAAATTGACCGACGACAATACTTCGAGCAGGAAGGTGAAGCCCCCCACGAGGCTCGTGACGTAGCCCAGCAGCGGACCCTGGTCGCGCCGGTCAGTGAGCTTGCGGATGACGAAGCGCACCGCGTGCGGCTGCAGCATGAACATCTCGGCCAGTCGCGATTCGGGCGAGTTGCTCGCCTGACCGCCGGTGTCGGCGAGATTGGGGTCGATGCGAGCGACATGTGGGACGGCGTCGAGCCAGAGTTCTCGCACGACGCGCAGCAGGTCTTCGAGCGCGTCCTGGTTGGTCTGGATTTCGGGGCGTTCCACCGCGGCGCGCACCGGCAGCACGCCGTAGGGCTGCTCCCCGATGCGCAGCGCCGGCAGCGGGGCGCCTCCGCGGACGTTCTGCAGGAACCAATTGCGCGTGAACCCGACGGCCGACTGCGGGATGGCGCGACCGTTGCGCTTGGCCAGCATGTTGAGCAGGTACTCGCGCCAGACGCTCGGCCACAAGACCTCGTTCATCGCGGCGGCGGCGTTTTCTTCGCCGCGGCCGGCGCCGAGTGCTTTGGCCAGTGTGGAGAACTTGCCCAAACCCAGCGCCTGCGCCAGGAACAGGCCGTCCTTGGCGGAGTCGCGGTGGCGGTCCGGGTTCTCGATCACGCGCTCGAACAGGTTTTGGTCGGCGGCGTGCGCGCTCCAGCCGGACTCGGCGCCGTCGGTGTTGTTGGTGGGGACGCCCTGGGCCAGCACCTCCAGACCGCTGGTGTAGTGGTGATGCTCGAAGAGGCGCTCCACTTCCGCCGGCGTCGTCTTGAACTCTTCTCGGACGCCAACCACGAGCAGCAGATCCACGCCTTCATGAGCCACTTCCGGCAGCTTGCTCAGGCTGACGGTGACGGCCATGCCCTGCTCGACTGCGCGATCGTAGTCCACCATCCAGGCCATGTGTTCATCGACAGGCAGGCCCGCCGGCGCGTTTTTCCAAGGCTCGGCGTCGGGACTGGGCGACATCGACAGACCGGCCGGAATGGGCCGGCCTGACTTCGTGAAGACCGCTTCGCCCTGGCGGTAGCCGCGTACGATCCAGCGGTGCGGCAGCAGCGCGGGCCGCGCCGGCTCTTCGGTCTTCGCCTCCGAGGGCTTTTCGGGAGCATCGGGGCGCGTCGCCTCGGCGGCCCAGGCTGCCCGCTGCGCGCCGAAACGCTCGATCATCTCGAGTTTGAGCGCCTCGCGATCCTTCTTGCGCGCGGCCCAGTAGGCGGCCCCCGCCTCCATCTCTTGCGGACGCAGCCCGCGCGTGAGCGAGTCAATCGCGACGGCGTCGGGGTAGATGCGGACTTTCAGTACGGGCTTGCCGTCCTGCTCATCGAAGATCGTCTCGAGCTGCACCGGCAGCAGCAGCAACGGGGTCTCCGGATCGATCGCTGCGATTTCGGGCCACAGGCCGGCGTCGGGGTCGGGCTTGTCGCCGTCTTTCGGCAGCCGGATATCGGGTACGCGCGGAATTTTCGGCGCGCGCGGCGGGTTGAGATCCGGCAGCGGCCCGGGGCCGGGGCGCGGGCCGGGAGTCGGCTCAGGACGGGGGCGCGGGCTGGGAGTCGGTTCGGGACGAGGGCGCGGACCGGGAGTCGGTTCGGGACGAGGGCGCGGGCCGGGAGTCGGCTCGGGACGAGGGCGCGGGCCGGGAGTCGGCTCAGGACGAGGGCGCGGGCCGGGAGTCGGCTCAGGACGGGGGCGCGGGCCCGGAGTCGGCTCGGGACGAGGGCGCGGGCCGGGAGTCGGCTCGGGACGAGGGCGCGGGCCGGGAGTCGGGTCGGGACGGGGGCGCGGGCCGGGAGTCGGCTCGGGACGAGGGCGCGGGCCGGGAGTCGGCTCGGGACGAGGGCGCGGGCCGGGAGTCGGTTCGGGACGAGGGCGCGGACCGGGAGTCGGTTCGGGACGGGGGCGCGGACCCGGAGTTGGCTCGGGACGAGGCGTTGGGTCAGGGCGTCTATTCGGCGCCTTTTTCTTCGCCGCTTTTTTCACTCGACGCGCCACTACTTCTTGTCTCCCTGGACCGGGTCGGCCAGCAGCGTATCGGCGTGCAGCAGCACCCGCACCGGCCGCTGCAGCGTGATGCGCGCCGTCGCCGCGGAGTGGCGCGCCCACACATCCGCCGGGCGGCCGCTGTCGAATCTCCGGCTGACGCCTTGGAGCCGGCCGCCGGCAGTTGCATGGCTGAGTGTCTGCAATTCGTTCGCTTGGTCGACCATGTGAAACCAGGACAAGTTCTTCCAGAAATTGGGGACCCGGCCCGCCTGATTGCGCTGTCCGACATCGAGACCGAAGCGCGTGTCGCCGGGCGGCTCGGTGAAGACGAAAAACCAGCCCGGGGCCTTGTCGGCCGGCTCGACGCTGCCGCGCGCCTCGTCCACGCTGACTTCGAAACCGAAGAACGACAGCCCGTCGCCGAGCCGCCCGAAGAACGACGGCGTCAGCGCCGGCTTGGTCGTGTCGAGGTTGCGCTCGCCGTTGTCCCATTTCGCCGGGGCGAGTTCGATGAGGGTGTTCGGGTAGCGCCGTAGCAGATCGCCCTTGATGAGCAGGATGATCGAGTTTTTCGCGCCCGGGCCGGTTTGGTGCGCGCCGAGACCTCCTCTCGTCCAGCCGGAGATCGCGCCGATGTCTTCGCCGCCGCCCGAGTTCCAGAAGCAACGCATCCAGGTGCCGTTGAGCGGCGTGGGGTACTCGCGCCAGAGAAACTCGGAGGCAAGCTCGTGGTTGGCGCCGACGAGGAAGGCCTCGACGAAGGCGGCGTTGGTCGTCGCCGCGGAGACGCTGTCGTCGGGCAGCGACTGCGCGCCCGGCATCAGGTATTCCAGCCCCATCTCGAGCAGCGCCTTGTAGGCCGGGTCGGGGAAAGTCGGCGCGAACAGCATGCGTTGCGGCAGCAGTTGGCTCGCCCAGGCTTCCTTTGGAGCCTGAATCCGCATGCGCGCCTGCGTCGCCAGCGTCTGGCGCGGCTGGATCGCTTGCAGCGCGGCGTTGGCGACCTGAAGCTGCACCCCCGAGGGCTTCGATAGCAGGGGCGAGGTCTGCACCGCTGTCGCCGGGGTGGTCTGCGGGCGGCTCGACGGCGGCAGCTTCGGCGCCAGCGCAAACGGCGTGGCGGCGAGTGTGACGTCACGCAATGCCTGGCGTCGGCTCGCGATCTGGGTCGCCGTGTCGCGCACGATGGGGCGCCGGTCGGCTGGAATGGTCATGATCCCTTCGCTAGGGATGTCGGTGCGCCCGCCGGTTCCTTCGACGATGCGGCGGGCCAGTGAGCCGTCGTCGGTGGAGACGCCCGCGGGCCGCCGTAGCGTTTGCGAGGCGAGCATTTTTGCCGGCGAGGCCTCGAACTCCCGGGTGATCTTGGCGGTGAAATCGATCTGCCGCTCCGCCGGAGGCAGCGCGCGGCCGACCGGGCCTTGCTTGCGCAACTGCCTCCGGAACGCGGGCGAGACGCTGCCCAGCGGCATCGACGAGCCGCGCACGCCGCCCAGCAGCGTCTTGCCGAGGCTCTTCGAGTTCAATCGCGCATGCGCGGGAGCCGTGAGTTGCAGCGTCGCCGACGGGTCGAGCGCCGTCAGCCGCACCCGGGCGCGCTCGCCCGCCTCGGCGGCGAGCGTCCAACGCGCGAGGGCGGCGTTGATGGTGCGCAGCCCTTTCGCTTGTTCCCAGGCGTCGGCCATCAGCTTCTCTTGATTGCGCCGTACCATGCGCGCGCCCAATCCGGCCTGCACGCGGTGGCGCGGGTCGAGATTGACCGCCGCGAGCCAGGACGGCCTGCCTCCGGCTTCTGGGACCTCTTCCAGGCCGGACTGCCGCAGTCCGTAGGCCGGGGGCGCGACCACCGGGTCGTGGTCGAGCGCGTTGTAGGGGTCGGCGTCCTCATCCCCGGCGGACGCTGCGCCGAGCTTGCGGCTGACCTCCGCCTGGAACTCTTCGCGATGCCTTTTCGCCCACGGTTTGGGCTGCGCGATCGGCGAAACGATCGCGCCTTCGTAGGAAACCGGCTGCTTGGCCGGCGGCAATCCCACGCCCGGGTTCTGTAGCGACAGGTCGCGCAGCCCGTCATCCGGCCCGAGCTCGACCGGCGTCAGCCGGCGCACCAGCGACTCGAAGTCTCCGCGCTCACCGGTGCGGAAACGCCAGGAGTGGTAGACAGGCAGCTCGATCCGCACCTCCGAACCGCTCCACGCCGGAGTCAGGTCGGCCGGGTCCGCCGGGATGCCGAAACCCGCCTGCACGCCCTGCCGAAACGTCGGCACAACCACCGCCAGATACGCCGTCTCCGGCTGCAGCCGCCGCGGGCAGAGCAGCCGCGCGCGGAACGCGTACGGCTGCGCGCGATAGGCTGCGGCGACCCCGCCGGCGAGATCCGTCGAGGCCTCCACGTGCGCCCAGTTCCAGGCTTCGGAGAGGTCGGGAAGCTCTTCCGACGGGTTGGCCGGGTCTTCGATGAAGAGGATGCTCGACTCGCCCAAAGTCTCCAGCCGCACGCCGGGCTGCTCGCGCACCACGGCCAGCGTCAGCCAGGGTTGCAGCGGCTGGTCGGCGGGCGCCGAGGCGGGCGTGAAGGTCCAGGGCAGGGCGGGGTCGCGCAGCTCCACGGCCGGAAAGTAGTTCGGCTCGGAGTTCTGCGAGCCGGCCGGCGGCTCCTGGCGCAGCACCTGCCCGGCGGCCAATCCGGCGACATCGCCTGGGCCTTGCAGGCGCACGCTGCGCTCGATGGTGGTGGAGCCTACGCGGAACGAAGCCGTCACCGTGGGCGGCGCCGACTGCGGCAGCCCCGCCGACGCTTGCTCAGTGATCGCCCGCGTCAGGCCGCGCCGCATCCAGGGCAGGAAGGTCAAGATCACGGGGCTGCTCATGGCGCGACCTCCAGCTCGTAGGCCGGCCGCAACGTTTGCTTGGCCAGGTCGGCGGACAGCATCTGTGCCTGCGCGAAGGTGGGCGCCGACTCGAGCTTGGCGCCGCTCTCGGAGTCGGCCACCGTCCAATCCGCCGGCCGCATCCCGAAGGCGGACTTCGCCACTGTAGGCTTCTCAAAGCGCAGCATGTCCGCCAGCCCCGGACTCGCCGGCGCATTGTCGAGCTTTTTCGCTTCGGCCAGGTCCTGGTCGATGAGGATCGTCTCGTAGTCGAGCTCGAACGGCAGCTCCTCGCCGCTGGCGACCTGGTCGTCGCTGAGTTCGACGCCCGCGTCATAGAGTTCGAACGACGGGGCCGAGACGCGCTGCTTCGGCTGGATCTGGGTGAACTGCGCCGGCGCGAACCAGTCCGTGACCGAGACGAGATCGATATTTGTTCCGCCCACGCGCGGACGATCGATCGTGATCAGCGTCGGGCCGTCGATCTGCGCTTCGGCGTACTTGGTCATCTCCACGCCGAGCGGAGCGACGTTTTGCGTGATGTGCAGCACGCCGTCGGGCGCGGCGGCTTCGGAGTCGGCGGTCAACGAGGGGACCGTCGACGACGCCGCGCCCGGAGCCGGCTCCACGCGCCAGGCTTCGGGGTCTTCGAGCGCCGCCACCACCTTGTTGAGCACGTGCACCGTGGGCGCCGGCTCCACGCCGCGGCGGTTGCCGAACGTCTCGTCCACATGGAAGTCTTTCTTCGCGCCGAGGAACTTGAAGGTCGCCGTGCCGATGCCGCGCCACGGATTCGGACCGGTCAACTCCAGGTAGAGGGTGACTGAGAGCAACTCCCAGTTGCCCGCCCGGACGGTGACGTAGAAATCCAGGCTGGTCTTGAGCTTGAACGGGTTGAACTGGATCAGCGCGTCAAAACCCGAGCCGCCTTCGGCGACGAAGCCCAGCGCCTTGGCCCAGATCTCAAACCCCGCGCCGAACTGCACCGTGTTGGACGTGATCGCGCCATAACACTCGAAATACATCCCCAGGTAGGGGTTGCTGGCGAGGCCCAACGTCATCCGCGACAGCCGCGGGAAGCCGACTGGCGGAGTGAAATCGGGATGGAAGCCGCCCACCGCCAGCAGCAGCGTCGGGTCTTCGCCAAATGACGCGCGCAGCGCCATGTCGCCCGACAGCGAAAAGCCGATGATCTGCGAGTCGTACAGCGAAGCGTCGATCGACAGCGTGCCGGCGGTCAGATCCGCTACGCCGAGGATCGCGAAATGCAGCTCGACGACGGCGGCTTCCTTGTCCGGCAGGATCGCATCCAGCGAGCCGAGCAAGGCGATGGTGATCGGGTCCGGCAATTGGACGATGACGCCGAGTTGGATCTCGATCAGCGTCGGCGTGCCCCAGCCGATCGCCAGCACCGGGCCGAAAACGTACTGGTCGACCTGGGCGGGGAAGATGGCGTCGAGGTTGGCGAGGATCGTCGGCGCGTTAGCGATCGGGTCCTCGGGGAACAGCACGCTGTCCATCGCGCCGGTGGAGAGGCCTTCCTGCAGGGCCTGCACGTCCATGCCGCGATTGAGCCCGGCCAGGCCGCCCACGCCGTTGAGCGTGAAGCCGAAGCCGAGCTGGATGCCCGTCAGCCGCAGGCTCAGGCTGAAGAAGATCGACCAGCCTTCGGAGCCGTCGGGCAACTGGGTAGAGATCAGCCCGATCGCGGTGATTCCGAACTTGACGAACTGCAGGTCCAGGATTCCGGCGTACTCGCCCTTCTCTTTGTCGATCGAGAGGAATCCGCCGCCCTCGATGACGCCCAGCCCGATGGCGAAGCCGAAGCCGGTGGGCGGCAGGAAGCCGATCGAAACATCGAGCGGCCCGATGTCGCCATTTTCGCCTTCCGGGGCAGGGGAGAGGGCGACCTTGACGCCGACATTCTCGGCCGCGGCAGCGAACGGCCCGATCGCCAGCACGCCGCTGACCCCGATGCGTACCTCGAGCCCGCCGCTGCCGCCCACCACGGCCAGATGCAGCGTGAGCACGCTCAAGGGGCCGACCGTCTTGCCGATCGGGATGGCGATCTCGAGTCCCGCCGAGCCGGCCAGCGTCAAGCCATCGACCGACGACCAGCGCGCGGAGAAGGCCGCCAGAATGGCCAGCGGTTCACCGCCGAAAACGTCGGCGAGGAAGCTGTCGCCCTCGCCCGGTTCGATCACCAGCCGAAAACCTTCGCCGGTGTCGAGTTCGATGATGATCTCGGGGTTCGAGATGGACCCCTGCGCCCCCAGGGAGGCGCGGAAAGAGTCGAGTTCGAGGCGGGTGCCGTCGGGCGCGCCGATCAGCGTCCACGGCAGATCGGGCTCGCCCGAGAGTTCGACGACGGCCTCGGGTGTTCCGTCGAGCGCCAGTTCCGCACCGCTCGGCAGCAGTCGCACGCCAAGGCTGACCGCGGTCGGGTTGTTGGAGCCGAAGCCGAGCGCCCAGCCGGCGCCCAGATCGATGTCCGGCGGCGGCGGACCGATGAACTCGGTGGCCAGCAGCACCCCTCGGACCGGGCCGCTGCCGCCCGAGGCGGTCGGCGCCGCCAGCAACCCGGCTTTGTACCAGCCGCCGGGGCCGCGGGCGCGCGCCAGCCGCAGGCTGAGTTGCTCGAGGTCGGCGCCCTGCAAACCGTCGGCAAGATAGTCGGCCAGCGCAGTGCGCCGCACGGGGAAGCCGAAGCAGATCGCGATGCGGGCGACGGCTTCGATCAAGCGGGCGTGCTCGAGGTTGCCGCCCCAGTTGTAGGTCGAGCGGATCTGCTCGGCGGGGTCGGTCAGCAGCGTCTCGAGGGCTTCCCAGCGCAGCTCCATCTTGGGCGGTAGATCGTTGCCCCGCGGCGTCTCTTCAATCACGCCGGCGAAGTAGAAGGCGGAATAGAGCGGCCGCCACGAAACGCCCATCCAGCGCAGCAGCAGGTATTCAGGCAGGTCGAGCGCGAGTTCGAGCCAGTTGGAGGAGTCGTTGAGGGGGGCGGGCAGGGTCGCCAGCTCCTGGGGATTCAACGACTGCATGGCGCGCACGCCGTCGAAGATCGCCGCGCCCAGGTCCAGCGCCTGCGCCACCCAGTCTCCGGCCTCGGCGTCGGGGTCGGCGGCGAGTTCGGCGAGGTCCTGGAGTTCGGTGATGGCCGGCATCACCGTGGCCAGGGCCTCGGCCTGCGGTTCGGTCAGCTCCAGCCGCCAGCCCAGGTCGGCCAGCAGCGTCTCCATCGCCTCGCGGTATTGCACCGCCAGCAGCAGCGGTTCAGTGATCTCCGCGAGGGACCGTGCGATGCCGGAGGCGACGCTCATTGGATGAACTCCGGCAGGATCACCTGGTCCGCGAGCTCGACGTTCAGGGTGAAGTTGGGCAGCGGATCATTGGGGCCCAGACCGAGGTCAACCCGAATCTCGGGCGAGGCCAGCCAAGCGTTGATCTCGTCGACCTTGCTCCGCATGTGCGCGTTGTAGAAGGCGTCGCGCGCTTGGGCGGCCACGGTCGGATTGGCCGAGCGCAGGTCCGCCATGCTGACACCGGGGATCTCGAACGAGGTTAGCCGTAGACGGAAGAAGTCGAGCTTGAAGTCGATTTGGGTGTCGACGTCGATCATGCTCCCGTCGGGACCGGTGAGCCGGAAGCCGTCGTCCTTGATGCGCCGCAGGTCGCTCAGGATCTGGCGTTTGATCTCGCCGCTGTCACTGGGGCTAAGCAGCGCGTTGAGGCTCTTGTAGGACTTGGCCTGGATGATGCGGCCCCTGGGCGGAGTGACGTCGCGCAGCACCTTGACGATGTCCGGCCCCATCTTGCCGTTGACGAAAACCTGCATCCATAAATCACTCCGGTTGACTCCGACAAAGAGGTCGCGCACGGCCAGAAACACCTCGAAGCGGTAGCCGTGCTCGTAGCCGGACTTGTGGACGACGGATTCGATGAAGGATTCGATGCCGGGCACGCGCAGCAGGTCGTTGATGAGATCGGGACCTAGCAGATCGGCTTCGTCCTTCATCATGTTGATGCCTGTGACGACGCGGTCCACGAAGTCTTCGGCGGTGAGATCCTTGTTCCCCATCAGGCGGCGGACGGCGGCTTCGTCGAGCGCGCCGTCGGCGTTGCGGTAGCGGGCCACCAACTGCTCGATGATGCGCAGGGCGTCGTCCACGTCGGCCTGAGTGAAGTTGGCGCGCGTCTTGAGCATCACCAGATCGATCGTGCTGCGCAGGGCGATGGCCGAGTTCGTGTTGCCCGGGACGGTGTCCAGGATCGTCCTTGCGCGGGTGACCGCGGCGGCGTCGCCCGGCGGCCACAAGCGATTGGCGAGCAGTGGCCAGCGGGAGCTGTTCTGTGAGCCGCCGGACTGCCGGACGGTGCGGCCGGGCAGGCGCTGGCCGTAGTTCGCGCCGAGCGCCATCTCGAGCTTCACGTGCGGCTTGCCGGTGCGTTGCCGGCGCGCGTACTCCAGCGGCGTTCCCGGTACCGGCGCGTTGATGCCGTTTCCTACAGCCCAGTCGAGCACGTCCTCGTTCCACTTTTCGACGTCGCGGAGGTAGGTAGGCGAGTTCACGTCGAGTGTGGGCTTCTGCGGAGCGCCGCTGCGGCCCGGCGCGGTCACCCAGGCTTCGAGATTGTTGACGAGCGAGCCATCGGCGATCCGGGCGCTCTTCCAACGCCGGAAGTACCACAGCAGTTCCGGGTCGCGAAAGGCCCGGCCGCTGGCGCTGAGGATGTGGCCGAATTTTGCCGCAACGCCGCTCACTGCCGCCGTGGCGAGATCGGCGGCGGCGTCCAACGCCGCTTCGCCGACGTGGATTGCGGCGCGCAGGACGTTGGCGGAGGTGGGGGTGCTGGGAGCGTCGGGCAGACGGCTCGGTGCGGCGGCGTCGGCGATGTCTTCCATCTGCCGGACGACGTCGGGCGGCGCCTCGAGCACCGCCGGCGAGGCGACGCGGGCGCCCGATCCCGCCAGAACGCGGCGTCGAACGCTCACAGATCGCCCGCCTTGGTCCGGGCCGCGGCCCGCAGTACGCCGCTCGAGACGAACGGCAGCGCGATACCGCCCACCATCAAGGCGCGGTCGAAGTTTGTCACCGGCTCGCCCCACTTGTCGGTCCCGGTGACGAAGGAGGCCGCGAACTCGGCGACGTCGGTGGCGTCCCCAATGATCGGGATCATGCCGATGCCGACATCGGCGCCCATCTTTGCGATCCCGAACCAGAAGGCCAGCCGCGGCAGCAGCGTGCGGTCAAAATTCAGCTCGCCCTGGGTCAGCGCCTCGGGGTTCAGCCGGCTGGGCGCCCCCAACGCCGGCAGTTGCACGCCCGGCGGAGGCATCTCGCGCAGCGTGCGGCCGTCAAAGAACATCGGCGACGAGCTCGGCGGCTCGTGCAGGCGCTGGAAGAGTTCCTGCACCGGCCCGCCCACGCCGTGCACCACCTTGATCGAGACGCCTTCGGTGGCCCAGGCCTGGATGAGGTAGTTCTGGCGGCCTCCCGGCGTCTGCTGCTCGAACGGCGTGAAGTCGTAGCAGAAGCGCTGGCGATCCGAGGCCGCATCTACGGTGATATCGACGATCAACTCGGCGTCCCAGTCATTCGCGTCCGCCGGGTACATGATGCGGACGCCCAGCGGCTGCGGCTGCACCCGGAACGCCGGGGCCCCGTAGGACATCGCCGGATCGTCGGTTTCGTCCTCCGGCAGCTCCTCGGGGCCGAGCTGGCCGTGTTCCAGATTGCCGTGGTCGTGCGCCGCCCACAGCAGGAACTCCTGGATCTTCTCGCCCCACTCGGGGATGAGTTCCGGGTCTTGGACGCGATAAATTCGCAGCTCGCAGTTCGCCAACCCCTCGATGTTCTCCATACCGGAGATCGACACGCCCGGCGCGGCGATCACGATCAGCTTCGACAGCCCGGTCTCGTCCGGCTCGCGGTACTCCCAGCTCAGACAGCGCCGCATCGGGTAGCCGATGTCCACCGTGCGCAGCATCTGCAAGGGCTGGGAGCCGAATACCCTCACCTCGACGCCGATCTCGACATCGTCGAGCATGACCAGGTTGGCCTCGTAAGGATCCGCGAAGTCGTAGTGGCTGGGGACATCGGAGTCCGCCAGAGCCGGGAAGGGGAACAGTCCCGCCTCGGCGATGTGGAGCAGGACTTCGCAGTACCGGACCGTCGAGGGATGGCCGATGGGCTCGGGGCCGGCGAGGTTCCAGTACCAGTCCTCGCTCATGAGGCCGCCCAGGGCGTCGCTCAACTTCCCGATCGAGATGAAGTACATCTGCACCCGCACGCCGGTCATGGCTGCGACGCCGTGCACGCTGGCCGCTTGGGTCTCGGCGTTGCTCTGGTGCTGGTTGAGCTGCAGGCGAAAGAAGTCCAACGGGGCGACGCTGATGGCGGACGCCAGCTGCAGCGACATCTCGTGCAGAAACCTGGAGTTCGGCTCCGCGGAGGGCTCGCGATACCAGTACTGCGGATAGAACATCCACAGCAGCCCGGGCGGCGTCTGGAAAGTGAAAGGGTTGAGGCTTTCCGGGTCGGCCGCCTGGCTCCAGCGCTCGGCCAACTCGCTGGCGATCGTCTCGACATCGGCGGCGACGCCGAACGAGTCGAGCGCAATCGCCAACAAGGCGGCGTTGCTGGCCGGATTGGGGGTGGAATACTCGAGCCGCGTGGATTGCCCCGGCGCGGCGCCGCCAAGCTGCCCGCCGGAGAGGCTGAGCGGCATGGCGAACGGCATCAGCGTCAGCGAGACCCGCTCGCGAACTTCGACGGCCACCGTCAGATTGGCGCCGGACGGCCAGTTGCGGCTGGAGGATTCGCCGGCCTGCAGCTCCATCGTGGGCAGATCCACGACGCTCCAGACCGAGGGCGCGGAGCCCGAGCCGATGCCGATTTCGAGTTTTTGGAGTTCGTAGCCCGCCAGCAAGAGGCCGCGCAACAAAGGGTCGAATTGCCACAGGGCGGCATAGGCGGCATCCATCGAAGCGCCGGCGGCTTCTGCGCCTCCGGGATCGTGGAGCTCGGGCCGGTCGGGGTTGGTCAGCGCCAACGAGGGCAGGTGAAAACGCAGCGACACAGGCGGACGGGAGGCCAGGACTGCAGCCGGATCGGGGATGGTACCGCAGTACTGGAGCGTGCGTCAATTTCGTGCAACCGGTCCGCCTGGGGTAGAATTCCGGGATGCGTCGCACGATTTGGACCGTGATTGTCGTCTTGGCGGGCCTGGCGGCCTGCGCTTCCGAGCCCCAGCCCGAGGCGCCCCCGCCGCCGACCAACATCGTGATGATCATTGCCGACGACCTCGGCTATGGCGACCTGGGCTCGTACGGACAGAAAAACATCCAGACTCCGAACCTCGATCGGCTGGCGAGCGAAGGTCTGCGGTTGACCGATTTCTACGCCGGCAGCACGGTCTGTGCGCCTTCGCGCGCCACGCTGATGACCGGTTTGCATACCGGACACGTGGCGATCCGCGGCAACAGCCGCCAGCCGCTGCCCGACGACTCGACGACCATCGCGGAAGTCCTCCAGCAGGCCGGCTACCGCACCGGCATGGTCGGCAAGTGGGGGCTGGGCGAGGTCGGCACCGAAGGCGAACCGAACAAGCAGGGTTTCGACCACTTCTTCGGCTACCTCAACCAGCGCCACGCCCACAACTACTACACGCAGTTCCTGTTCCGAAACGGCGAGCGCGTGCCGCTCGACAACCCGCCGGCCGAGCCGCCGAGCGAGGATGGCTCGGGTTACGTCGCCGAGGGGCGCACGTACTCCCACAACCTGATCGCCGATGAGGGGCTGCGCTTCCTCGAAGAGAGCGCGGGCGGGCCGTTCTTCCTCGCCGCCACCTTCACCCTGCCGCACGCCAACAACGAGGGGCGCGAGCGGGGCATGGAGGTTCCCGAGCTGGGCGTCTACGCCGACAAGGACTGGCCCGACCCGGTGAAGGGCCACGCCGCCATGGTGTCGTTGCTCGACGCCGATGTCGGCCGGATGCTGGCAAAGCTCGATGAGCTGGGGATCAGCGAGAACACGCTGGTCTTCTTCTCGAGCGACAACGGTCCGCACCGCGAAGGCGGCTACGACCCGGACTTCAACGACTCCAACGGCCCGCTGCGCGGCATCAAGCGCGACCTGTATGAGGGCGGCGTGCGCGTTCCGACCCTGGTCCGCTGGCCCGGACACACGAAGGCCGGCACGACGTCGGACCAGGTCGGCGCGTTCTGGGACCTGCCGCCGACCTTCGCCCAGATTGCTGGGACCAGCATGCAGGATGGCATCGACGGCCGCTCACTCGTTCCGGTGTTCGAGGGCGGGGAAAACGAAGCCGAGCGCACCCTGTACTGGGAGTTCCACGAAGGCGAGGCCTCCAAGCAGGCCGTCCGCCGCGGCAAGTGGAAAGCCGTACGGCTCCACCCGAAAGGCGAGATCGAACTCTATGACCTCAGCCAGGACATCGGCGAAGAGAACGACGTCGCCGCCGAGCACCCGGATGCGGTGGAAGAGTTGCGCCAGGTTATCGAGACCGCGCGGAGTGAGAACGAGAACTGGCCGCTACGCAACATCGGGGACCCGCGCAGCCCGCCGCGGCGGTAGAGGGAGCCACCCTTTGACACGGTGATAGCCCCCGGCTTCAGCCGCATAAGCGCTAACTTAAAAGACACATTCGAGGGACACGGCGGCGAGAGGGCTCGCGCAGGTCGCAGGCGATGTCGTTCCAGTTCTCGATCACGGCGGACAAAGACAGGGGCGGCTCGATGGCGTGCCAGATTTGGTGGATCTGAAACTGAAATTCACGCCAGCGGCTCGCCACTCGGTTCGTGGTGCGGGTAGCCCCAGGGGGAAATGTCCCGGCCCACCCGGCCGAGCTTCTCGGCAAGCATGGCCAGCAGTAACTTGCCATACAGCCAGGCTCTCGAACTCTCCGGGTCGCGCTTGGGCAGGTGTCCCAACTCCGCCAACGACTTGAGCCGCTTGAACGCCAGCTCGATCTGCCAACGCTGGCGATACAATTCCAGCACTTGGTCGCTCGAATAGCTCGGCGGCAAGTTCGTCCAAACCAGCACATAGGCGGCCAACTCCAAGGTCTCCGGCCGCACTTTCGTCTGGGCGCGCTGGGCTGCGCGCAGCAGTTTGCGGCGCGCCTTTTCAGTGGCGTCGGCGCTTTTGCGCAACGCGCACAAACGCCCCTCGAGCAACCCCTGTTCGCTGCGCACGTGCACGCGCCACTGCCGCGATCGACCCGCCTGGAGTCGGCGCAATCGAGCCAACAGCGGCCACTTGCGCCCAGCGGAGTCGAGCAACGGCGTCGAGCCGTGGTTGTAGCGCACGACGAGATGGATCCCTGTGTCTTGCGCCCACGCCAGCGCGCGGGGATGGATGTAGGCGCGGTCGGCGAGCACGATCTCGCCGGCTTCAAAGTCGAAGCGGTCAAGCCGTTCGCCGGTACCTTCGCCGTGGCTGGGAGTGATTTCGAAATGATCACAGCGCAGCGAGGGCAGGCGCAGGCTGTAGTGCAGCCGCCACTGGCTTCCGGTGGGGCCGGGCTCGCAGATGGTGCTGCCGTCGATGACGCGCACCGGGTCGGCGAGTGCGGAGCCGCCGGCTTGTTCGAGCAACAGGGCCACGGCGAGTTCTCTCCACCACTCGCCCGCTGCGCGGAGACGGCGCAGCAGCGCGACGTCGGAGACCTGCGCCAAGCCGGCGGCCTTGGCGCGCACGCTGGTCTCGCGCAACGAATAGCCGGGGCCGACGTGCAGCAGCAACGTGCGCAGCAGCGCAGAGATGGAGTCGAAACCGCGCAGTCGCTCGACGGCGCCGCTTCTACGCGCCAACTCTTCCCAGTTCGAGGGTAAGAGTCGCAGCAGAACTTCCCAGTCTTCGTCGTGGGCATGCAGCATGCCCACAGCCTACTCAACCCCCCTGAATTATCGCAACTCTTAAGTTAGCTCTTATGCGGCTTCAGCCGGGGGAGGCGAACAGAACCCATCGATAAGACGTCCTTGACCTCACCCGCGGGTGCGGGTGAGGTCAAGGATAGGGGAGGCGGAGCCGATTGGGGTTCCCCGAGCTTCAGCCCGGCGCTATCAGAAGATTACAGGTTCGCCAGCCGCGTCTCAGCGTCGCCGAAGCTGTCGAGTTCAATCCCCATGCGGTCCATGATCGACAGGTACAAGCTGCACATCTTGCGGTTGTCGTCGCCGGCGTCCAAATAGTTCAACGCGCGGCCGGTCTCGAGCGTGCCGCCCAGACCGCCGGCGAGAACCACCGGCAGGCGCGTGTTGTCGTGCTTGCGGCCGTCCCAAAGGTTCGACAACCACATCAGGCAGGAGTTGTCGAGCACCGTTCCCTCGCCCTCGGGCATCGAGTCGAGCTTCGTCGCCAGGTAGGCGAGCTGGCTCAAGTGGAAGCGCGAGATCCGCTCGTAGCCGTCCGACAGGTTGTCGTGCGAGGCCGAGTGGTGGCCGGTATTGACCCCCAGGAAGGGGTAGTACATTGCTGACAAATCGCGCGCCAGCAGCAGGGAGGCGACGCGGGTGCGGTCGGTCTGGAAGGCGATCGCGATCAGGTCGCACATCAGTTTCGCGTGCTCGCGCAGATCCTCGGGCAGGCCGTTGGCGGGCCGCTCCATGGCGAACGCCGGCTTGTTCTTCGCCTTGGCGTTGTCGTCGGCCACGTCCTTAGTCTTGCGCATGCTCTCCACGCGCTTTTCCACCTCGCGGACGCTGGTCAAATACTCGTCGAGCTTGGCGCGGTCTTCGGTGCTGATCTTGCCGCTGAGCGTCTGGGCGCGATCCTTCACGCGGTCCAGGATGCTCATGTTGCGCAGGCTGCCGCTGTTCTCGAACAGGTTGTCGAACGCCAGCGACGGGTAGACCTCCACCGGCACCGGCGACTCGGGCGTCTGCCAGGAGATGTGCGAGCTGTAGGCGAGCGAGTAGTTCGTCTCGTGGTAGCCCGTCATCGGCTGCTCGCAGGAGAGCACGATGCTCGACTGCAAGGTGTCCTGCCCGATGTGGTTGGCGATCATCTGGTCGATCGAGATAGCCGAGCGGATGATGGCGCCTTTTTGGATCGGCGCCCCCGACAGCAGCCCGCCCGTCTGCGCCGGGTGGATGCCCTTGCCCGTGGATTCTTTGTTGAACAGGCCGTCGATGACGTTGATCTTGTGCTTGATCGGCTCGAAGACGGAGAGCGTCTTGCTGAGCTTGAGGTTGTCGCCCGAACCCTCGGCCGACCAGTAGTTCTGATTGATGCCGGTGCCCATGAACAGGACGCCGAAGCGCTTGGGGAACTCCGTCGCCGCGCCCGATCCGGTGGTCGCCGCCGACAGCGAATCCAGAAACGGCAGAGCCATGGTGACTCCGGCTCCGCGCAGAACGGCGCGGCGCGAAATGCGGGACGTGGTTTCCGGGCTGGTCTTGGGCATGGTTACTCTCCTGTCTGTTTCTCGGGGCCGCCGGAACGGCTCATGGCCGTGTCGCGCCGGTTCAAGAACTGCGGGCTGGTGATGATTGTCTCAATGAGCGCGCTGAAACGGAAGTCGTTTGCGGCCAGGTTTTTCATCGCTTCTTCGATCAGCGGCTCATCGGAAAGGATGACGGACCGGCTCAGCGCGTAAGCCAACAGCTTGCGGCTCAAATTCTGGAGGTAGTCATCCTGGCGGTGGCCGCGGATGTATTCGCGGACCCCCTCGACCCCTTCTCGGTTGGAGCCGTCGGGGAAGGCGGCGGCGAAGTCGACGACGCGGCCGGCCAGATCGCTCTCGCGCATCTCACCCACCGGGCCGAAGCCTTCAAAGGCGAGGCCGAACGAATCGAACCGCGCATGGCACGAAGCGCACAGAGGGTTCTCGCGGTGCATGGCCAGCATTTCGCGCAGCGGGCGCTCGGCCTTGGACTCGTCGCTGGGCAACTCGGGCACGGTCGGCGGAGGCGGCGGAATCTCTTCGCCCAGCACCTTGCGAACCACCCAGTAGCCGCGTTTGACCGGACTGGTTCTGAGGCCCGGGGCGTTGATCGTCAAAAAGACCGACATCGGCAGCAACCCGCCGCGTCCGTAGCGGCCGGCGTCGTCCACGCGCACCCAGCGCCGCTCGTCGCCGCTAACGCCGGGAATGCCGTAGTGGCGCGCCAGCGTCGGGTTCACCAGGGTGTAGTCGCCGTAGATCAGATCGAGCACCGAGCGGTCGTTGCGGACGGCGTCGTCGATCAGCCGCAGCGGCTCTTCGAACATCGCGCTGCGCAGCGCATCATCGAAGGTCGGGAAGCGCTCGCGGTCGACCGAGTTGTAGGTCTCGAAGTGGCGGAAATCCAGCCAGTTGCCGCCGAACTCCGCGGCCAGCCCGCGGGCGCGCTCATCGGCCATCATGCGGCGGGCCTGGGCGACGAGTACGTCCTTGTCGAGCAGATCTCCGGAGCGGGCGTGGCTGAGCAACTCTTCGTCCGGCATGCTCGCCCACAGGAAGTAGCTCAGCCGGCTGGCCAGCGCATAGGGCGAAAGCGGCGCGCGGCCGTTCGAGCCGGGCCGGGCGTTGTTCTCGCTCATGCCGTCCACCAGATCCAGCCGGAACATGAAGTCCGGCGACATCAGGATGCTGACGATCGAGTCGCGAACGGCCTCCTCATGCGACAGCTCGGCCTGCTTGCGCAGCTCGCGGTAGTAGTCGACGATGCCCTGCTTTTCGGCCTTGATCAGCGGACGGCGGTAGGCGCGCGCGGCGAACTCCTCGAGCGCTCGCAGGTGCCGCGGCTCGGCGGCGGCGCGCATCTTCTCCACGCGCCGCAGGGTGTCGTTGACGCTCTGGAAGTGGACGCGGATCGCTTCGAGAGCGACGGGGTCGTTTTCGGGCTCTTCTTTCGCCTTGGCCAGATACTTGTCGCGCATCTCAAAGATGACGGACTTGGCGTTGACAGCGGCGTTCTCGGGACGCTCATGGCCTGACTCGCGGCCGTTGCCCAGCACCTCGCCGCTCTGGTTGAAGTAGTACTGCACCCAGGTGCGGTTGGTGTAGTCGGCGATGAAGTCGAACTCGTCCCACAGCCGGTCGAGCTCGGCGATTCCCTTCTGGTCGAGAATCAACTCTTTGAGCGCGGTGTCGTCGCGGTAGTAGCCCATCACGTTGTGATAGCCCGCGCTGAGGTAGCGGCCCTTGTCGTTTGACTCGTCGGGGAAGAAGCGCCCGCGCTCGCTGATGTAGAAATCGTCGGGGAAGACCGAGGCGAAGTCCTCAAAGGCGGCTTCGTAGGCTTCACGCTGTCCGGCGGGGATGATCAGGTCTTCCACGCCGTCGCGCGCGTGCAGCATCAGCGCGTGGTTGCGCTCAGCGACTTCGCGGCCCAGGCCGGGATAGCCGGGGATCTCCGGCAGCTCGATCGGCGGATCGCCCTCCATCCGCAACGCTTCGCGGTCGAACTGGCGGCGGTGCGAGGCGAACTCGGCGTATTTCCAGTTGATCAGCGGCTGCGACCAGGGGCTCAGGCCCTTCACCTTCGGCGCTGCAAACTGCATCGCGGTCAGATCGCGCATTTTCACCACGAAGTCGCGCATCTTGACGGCTTGCGCGCGAACGGCCTCGGCCGCGTCCTTGCCCGACGGGTCGGGCATTTGGCGCCACATACCGCGCAGTTTGGCAATGGGGCCCGCTTCAGCCTTCACCTCGCCTTCGAGCATGCGCCACACCATCGGCATGTACTTCGCGCTCAGACCGGCTTCTTTCGCGACCTGTTCGAGCGTCGCACCTTGCTGGTGCTGGAAGCGCCAGGCGGCCTCGAAGTAGTCGGCGTAGTCAGTGGGCTGGGCGTAGTAGAAGTCGACGATGCGCTGGATGGCGTATTTTTCGCGATCGGTTTCCACCAGCATCGGGTGCGGGGAGAAGTCGAAGCCGTCGGGCTTCAAGACCATGTGCTCGGCCACGCCGCGGGCGGCTTGCAAGTACTTCGTCAGCAGCGACGGCGAGACCGTGAGAGATTCGCCGGAGTTGTCAAAGCCGTCGAGGTTGGCCGGGTCGACGGGGAACTCGCTGGTGGGCCGCAGGTCCTGGCCAGTCAAGTCGCGAATCGTGTAGTTGTACTCGGCGTTGCTCAGCCGGCGCGGCAGCACCGGTCCGGGATCGCCGGCGTTGCGCCGGGCTTCCTGGGAGCGCACGGCGGCAATCCAGTCAATGACCTGCTGACGGCTCTCCGGCGAGGGCTGCGGCAGCGCCGACGGCGGCATGTCGCCCGCCTTCAGACGTCCCATCACCAGCGCCCAGTGCGGCTGGTCTTCGATGACCGACGCCATCGTGTCGTAGACGCTGATGTCGAATTTCGAGGCCGGCTTGTCGCCGCCGTGGCAACTCTGGCAATGCTGCTCGACGAACGGCTTGACGACCTCGCCGAACTGGGTTTCGAGCGACGCCGGCTGCGCGTGCGCGGCGGCGGCGAGGCAAAGGCCCGTCAGAAGGGCGGTCTGGATCTGGACGAAACTCATCATCGAGTGGCTAATACTCCGGCGGCGTTGCGCTTGGGGACGTTACCTACCGGGATTCGATCCACCACTTTCATAGACTCGGTGTCGACGACCGCCGTTTCGTCATCCCCGGCGAGCGCGACGTAGAGGAACTTGCCATCCGGCGTGAGAGCGAGCCAGTCGGGATGCCGTCCGACCTCGACCATGCCCAACATCTCCCAGTCGCAACGTTCTTCGGGATCTTCGCCGTTGCTGCGGCAGCGGCCCGGCGGGCGGTAGGCGTACACCGCGCCATAGTACTTGCTGGTCGACCAGACGACCTGCTGGTCGGGGCTGACAGCCAGCCCGTGCGCCGGCGAGCCCTGCAGGGTGTGGGTTTCCTTCTCTTTGCCCTCGGGGGCGGGGAACTCGATGCGATTCACGATCTGGCGCGTGGCGTAGTCGATCTCCACGAAGCCATGGAAGTCCGACAGCTGCGTGAGGATGCGCCGGGTGGTGCCGTCGCCGGCCGCGAAGAAGGCCATCGGGCGGACGCCGGCTTCGAGCTGCATCGACCAGACCACGAAGTCGCGCGCGAAATCGATCACCGAGATCGTCTTCGACTCGATCGAGCCGGCCACGACGTGCGCGCCGTCCGGCGTCATGTAGACGTTGTGGACCGGGCCGTCGACGGAGATCGATTCCACCTTGGTCAGCGACTCGGCGCTGACGACGTCCACGGCGCCGGGTTCTTCGCGGATGCCGATGTAGATTTTTGAGCCGTCATTGGCGACGGCGACGTTGTTGGGCCGGCCGCTGAGCGGAATGCGCTTGAAGACCTCGAACGTCTTCACATCGACCACGTCGAGCGTCTCGCGCGCCTCGTTGGAAACATAGACGCGCTTGCCGTCCGGGGAGATCGCCAAGCCGTGGGGCGCTTCTATGCCCTCGATCAGGCCGACGACTTGATTTGTGGCGGGGTCGATGACGTGGATGTTGTCGCCGGCGGCGTTGGATTGCAGAACGCGCTCGACGCCGGAGGTCGACTCCATCGCCAGCCCGCCCAGGCGACGTCCGCGGACCCAGGATGCCAGCGTCTGCCACTCCGGATCGGCCGTGGTCGCCCAATGCTTGCCGCCCGCGTGGAAGGGGTCGCCGCCGCCGGATTCGGCCAGCGGATGCAGCAGCATCTTGCTCTCGAGCGGCTTGCCGGGGACGACGAACTGCTTCCACATCTCGAAGTTCTTGCGGGACTGATCGTTGTCCCAGGTTTCGGCGCCGGGTTCGAGTTCGACCAGTTGCGGGCTGCGGTGGGTGTGGCAGGCCACGCAGCGGGCGTGTCCGGAACGCTTCGCCAGGAAGATCGGCTGGACCTTTTCCTTGAAGAACAGGTAGTCGAGCTCCGGCGCTTCGGCCGAGACGGACGGCTGGGCCCACAACGCAGTGGCGGCCAGCAAGCAAAGACAGGCGCGGAAGAGAACTGTTCTCACGTTGGCTCCATCATTGTAGCCGTGTCGGGTTGTGGCGCACGCCATCAGGCGTGCCGGGTCGTCGGTCCCAGACGACCTTCTTCGCGGCGCCTGCGGACGAACAAGAATGTTCGTCCTACTAGAAAAGGCTGGAACCGCGCGCGTTACGTTGCCAACAGCCTGTCCACATCGTCCAGCGCCACGTTCAGCACTTCCATCGTTTGCTTCGCCCCGGCAAAGGCGATCAGCAGCCGGCCGTCATGCTCGATGATGTGCGGATAGTCCACGTGGCGGCCGCCGACCAGATAGAACATATCGGTGAAGACCAGCCCGTCCCGGCTCACCGACAGCGCAAACGGGTCGCGCCCCGCCGGGTTCGCGTTCGAGACCATCACGTAATAGTCGCGCGAGGTCCGCAGCACAAAGAACTTGCTCATCGCGTCGGGGAAATTCGTGCGGACGATCTTGCTCCAACTCCGGCCGTTGTCAGTGGAGTAGGTGCGCAGCAGGCGCTTCGAGCCGCCGTTGTCGCGGATCAGACCAACGATGTTTTTCCCGTCCGGCAGGAAATACCAGTAAGGCTCCTCGGGACGGCCTTCGCCGTCGTAGGCCGCCATCGGGTGGATCTGCCACTGGTCGAAGCTTTCGACCCCGCCGATCATCACGCTTACCTGGCGCTGGTGATCGCGGCGGGTCATCATCCACTCGCCGGTCGGCAGTTTCTTGGGCGGGAAGTTGTTCATCGAGTCGTCGAGAACGGTTCCGTGGGGCTCCCACTTTCCCGCCTCCTCGTCCCAACGGAAGGCCTCGAGGCTCAACCCCAGGCCCGGGTAGCCGGGGGCATGGAAGTGGCTCGCCAGCGCCAGCAACTCGCCGTCGCGCACCCAGAACCCGCGGGAAATCCAGCCGAAGCCTTCCTTGCGCGCCGGGCCGGAGAGGTCGCCGGGCTCGCTCCACGTCAAACCGTCCTCGCTGACGGCGTAGGAGACGCGGGTGTCGGCGCGGTCATGGCCGGGGACGACGTTGCGGTGGTCTTCGGCTGCAACGCCCGGCTTCGGCTCGCCCGGCCCGTCGCTCCACATCGCCCAAAAACGGCCGTCGAAGCGGGCCAGGTAAGCGTGCTGGTTGACCCACGTTCCGCCCTGATCGCGCACGTCCTTGAGCACGGCGTGCTCGAAAGGAACCCGTGGCAGTTGGTCGAAGTCGATTTTCTCCGGATCGGTCCCCGTGTCCGGCAGCCGCAGCATCAGATCGCTATCGGGGTTGGCGACCGGATCGGGCGGAGGCGGCTCGGGCGCATCGGTAGGCGCGCAGGCGGAAAGGCCGAATCCGGCGACGGCGGCGAGCCATTGGCGGCGATTGGAGGCGGTGAAGTCCATGCGCCGGCGAGCTTAGCAAGTTTCGGCTACTCGGCGTGGCGCAAGACCTGCCCCTGGGCGACGAGCGTCTCTTGCAGCCGCTCGATCGGGACCGCCCGCGGCTCGATTCCGGTTTCGACCGCCATCTGGGCGGCCACGCCGGCCGCCTGTCCCAATGCCATCCAAGTCGGCTCCATGCGGATCGACGAGAAAGCCACGTGCGTAGTGGAGGCCGCCACCGGAACCAGCAGGCCGTCGACGCGCTCAGGCAGGATTACTCGGTAGGGAATCTCGTACGGCCGAGTGATGTGGTCGAGCATTCCCAAATAGCCTTCCAGCACGATGGTGTCGCCCGGCCGGCGCTTGCGGGTGGGGAAGCTGTCGATGGGGAACTCGCCGATGGCGATGCTGTCGGGCTGGCGGCGGGCCTTGTTGTCTGTGGCGTTGCCGGTGATGTCGTGCTCGGTCAGCGTGTACTCGCCGACCAGTCGACGGCCCTCGCGCACGTAGAGTTGGAAGGGGAAGTTGCCGTTGTCGGCGAACTCGTCTTTCGGCAGGTGCAGCTCGTTGGCCAGACGGCGATGCTCCGCGGGAACCTCTTCGTCGTTTTGCAGGAACCACAGCAGGCCGAGCGTGAGGTTGCGGTGCTTTTCGGCGATGCGTTGCCGCTCGGCCTCGTCGGCCTCGATATAGCCGCGGTTCTCCTCGGGAAAAGGGAAAGCCAGCGGACGCGGGTTGATGTTGACGTCGGTCTTCTGGTTCGGGATGTCGGTGACTGACAGCGCGCGCACCAGCGTGTCGAAGTGGGCCGGGTTGTAGCCGCGGCCGGGCTTGAAGGTTTTCGGGCCGGCGAGGCGCCCCGCGGCCAGATCGTCGAAGTAGGCGGTGTAGCGGTTGCGGTCGTAGTCCGGCGGCGGCTCGGTGAGCGGGCGGGCGTTGGCGGGGTCCTTGGTCAGGCACAGGCGGTAGGTGTAGGCCGGCAGCCGGTCGTCGGCCTCGCCGGTCGCGCCGGGCAGAAACTGCTTGGCCTGGTAGTCGAAGTAGACCACGCCGGCGTGCGGCTCCCCGAACTCCTCGCGCGACTCGCGCCCCAGTCGGAACTCCGCGCCGGCGGCGGCATAGAGGTCGCCTTCGTAGGTCGCGTCGATGAAGACTTGGCCCTCGATCTCCCGCTCTTCCCCGGTGTTGCGATCGATGATGCGGATGGATTGCAAGTCGTCGCCTTCGACGTGGGCGGAGCCCAGCCGCCAGCCCTTGAGAACGGTCACGTTCGGCTGCTCAGCGAGCATCTCCTCCAGCACGGCTTCGGCGACGGACGGCTCGTAGTAGTAGCCGTCGCGGCTGAGCTTCACTTCTGCTGAGTCGGGGCCGTAGCGCTCGATGTAGTACTCCCGCACACGCCCGATGAACTCGGTGAAGAGGCCGCCAATCATGGCGCGGTTCTCGATGTCGCTCTTGCCCAGCCCGCTGGTCATCATGCCGCCGACGTGGCGCTGGTAGGCCACCAGCGCCACGCGGGCGCCTTGGCGGCCGGCGCTGATGGCGGCGGCGACTCCGCCGGGCGTGGCGCCGTAGACGACCACCTCGAGCGGCGGCTCTTTGGCGGCGTGTGGGGCGCACCCCCAGCACAGGCAGAGCAATAGGATGAGCGCGCGGGTTGGCATGGGCCGAACCACTGTAGCGGATTCAGGCAAGTTGAAAAAACGGCTTCCTACACCCGGAGCCAGTGCGACAAGTCCCGCCCCAGCAACTCCTGCAGTTGGACGATGTCGTCGCGGTACAGCGCGATCAGCCTCTCGCGCGTGGCCGGTGCTAGCGCCTCCCGGGTCGGCGAGGCGTTGTGGCGTTTGCTCAGACCCGGCGGAATGAAATCCGGATCCGCCCCCAGAAAGGCCTGTATCCTTCGCAGCGTCCCCTTCGGGTCGTCACGCAGATCCTCGGTCAGCAGCACGAGCAGTCTCCCCGCCTCGAACTCCGCTCGATACTGCGACAGGTGCCGGCTGTAGTAACCGGGAGTGAGGTAAGCCAGCCCCCAATTCCACACCCGGCGCCGCTGCTCCTGCTGATCGAGAGCCTCTTCGAACGTTTCGCAGGGTTCGGAGCCGAGCTGCCGGTGCATGCGGAAGTCCGACCAGGCTCGCTCGGCCGGATCGCGCAGGATGGCGATCAGTTTGCTTTGGGGCGCATAGAAGCGAATGCGCTGGGGAGCGATCGGCGAATGCAGGTACCACGAAGAGGCTTCCCCGATGAGCCGCTCGCCGTTGGCGCCCCGGAACAGATCGACGTACTCGGCCAGCGTCCAAACCGAGCGCTGTTGCTCTTCTCCCTTGGATTCGGACTCGATGTATTCCCGCTGCTGGTCGGTTCCGTCCAGCGCCATGAAGTTCGGCTCTTTCAGCGGGCTCATGAAGATCTGCGGATGAGGCCGCAGGTACTGATGCAGCGAGCTGGTTCCGGACTTGGGAGCGCCGATCAAGAAAAAATTGGGGAACGGCTCGTGCGGAGTCACCAGCGACGGCTGCACGCTCGTCGCCGGCCGACGGGAACGGCCGTTGGTTCGCGCCTGCAGGCGGTCGTTTGCGTCCAGTGGCCGCTTGCTGCCCTCCCGGAACCCTCGGACGAAGGCGCGCAGCCGCGGCAGCCGCGCCGGGGTGCGGCCAAAGTCGACCAGCGGCCGCCCGAACGCCCAGCGCAGGCCCAACCGCGCCAGCACATACAGATACGACCCTGAAGAGCGGCGCATCTGTTTGGCGGCGGTCGCGCCGATGCCGAACAGGTGACCGGTGAGCAGCGAGGTCTGGCTCTCCCAGGTGCGGTAGCCGTGGTGGATGACGAAGAAGCGAGGCGTCTCCATCGCGGCCAGGCCGCGGCGAAGCGCGCGGGCGGTGAAGTCGACTTCTTCGGCGGAGAAGAGTTCGCCGCCGGCGCCGAGCGCTTCGTCAAAACCGCCCAGCATCTCCCAGACTCGGCGACGGTAGGCCATGCAGGCGCCGATGCCTTCGATGCGGTGTTTCGAGCGCAACCGGTTGGCCACCACCTCGCGGGAGATGCGGTACGCCGGGATGAAGCCGTCCGGCTGCGCCTTGCCGGCGTGCACCTCGCCGTAAGCCAAATCGACATCGGGCCTGGACTCGAACAGGCGCGCGATCGATTCAACCCACTCTGGCGGCGCTTCGCAGTCGTCGTCAGTATGCGCGATGACGCCGTCGGCCGCCATTGCGACCCCTACGTTGCGGGCGGCCGAGATGCCGATGGTCGGGCTGTGTACGTATTCGAAGCGGGGGTCGCCGGGGAATGCATCTTCGTGCAGCGGGGCGTCGCTCTGGTCGACGAGGATGACACGCAGAGCCGGGTAGTCGCTTTGGAGGATTGAGCGGATGGCGCGGGCCGCGGAAATACGGCGTCCGAGAGTGGGGACAATCACCGTCACCGGCGGTCGTCCGGATCTCGTGACCGCCGCCGCTGGGTTAGTCTCGTGCAAAGGCTAAACGACGGCGCGACGGGGGGACGGCCCGCCTCGCGATAAGATTAGCAGGAGGTCCGCCGCAGGCGCACTCTTTCCCGGCCCCCGCTCCGCCCTCATGAGCCTATCGGTTTGTATCTGCACTCGGGACAGACCCGGCCCGCTCGAACGCGCGCTGGCCAGCCTGGAGCGGTTGGAACCGCCGAAGGCGGAGTGGGAAATCCTGATCATCGACAACGGCGGCGCCGACGGTGGCTCTTCTCGGCCGACCGGGCGGCTGTCCTGCTCCGCGCCGCTCCGTGTGGTCGCGGAGCCGCGGGCCGGCCTGTCGCATGCGCGCAACAAGGCGATCGAAGTGTCTTCAGCCGAGCATCTGATCTTTATCGATGACGACGTGACGGTCCCGCCGGAGTGGCTGACGGCCTACGTCGAGGGTTTCGAACGCTACCCGCAGGCGGCGTTCTGGGGAGGTCCGATCGTCGCTCGCCTCGAACCGGACTCGCACTCTCAGCGCCGCGCCAAACGAACGTTCGAGGTCCTCAAGCAGGTCATGCCCGGCGCCTTGGGATGGCTCGAACCGGGTCTGCCGGAGGGGCCGCTCTCCCCCGAAAGCCAAGTCTTGCCCTGGGGGGCGAACATGGCGTTTCGGCGCAGCGCTCTCGCCGGCCTGACCTTCGATGCGGCGCGCGGCCGGCGCCCGGAAGATCCGCTCGGAGCCGGGGAAGAAACGCAGATGTTTCGCGACCTGCTGCGGGCGGGGTTTTCGGGAGTCTGGCTACCTGCGGTGCGTCTGGATCACCACGTTGGGGCGGAGCGCTGTCGGCGTCGATATCTGGAGGCGTTCACCCATGGCATCGGCGTCATGGAAGGCCGCCGCGCCGCCGTCGAGCAGGGCGCCGAGATCGACAAGGTTCGGGCGTGGGCGTCGGAAGCGCACCGGCAGCGTCGTCGGACGAGTTGGAGAACCCTGCCGTGGGCTCCGCTCAAAGACCGCCTGCAGGCGTCCAGGGACCTGGCCTTCATCGAGGGATTCATCAACGGGCTGCAAGCGGAACTCGATCACAGGGGGCGACCGGAGAACTCGTGAGCGAAGCATCCAGACGACTTTTGGTTTTGGGGTTGGACGGCTTCGACCCCGAGGTTGCCCGGCGGCTGATCGGCGAGGGGCGGCTGCCTCGGCTGGCCCGGCTGCAGGAATCCGCGCGGAGTTTTCGACTGGAAACGGGCCTCGAAAAATATACCGGCCTAGCCTGGGAGCAGTTCAGCAGCGGCCTGGCGCCGGAGCAGTCGCAGCGCTTCTCCGCCACCGCCATCGATGTCGACCGCTATCACGCCCAGCAGCCAACGACCCGGCTGACGCCCTTCACCGACGGACTCGATGCACGTACCGTCGTCTTCGACGCGCCGTACTTCGACCTCACGCGCACTCAATCGGCTCAGGGCATGGTTTCGTGGGGTTCGCACGATCCGGGCGTCCCGCAGCTGAGCAGTCCCGAGGGGTTGACGGCCGAGATCGTGGAAGGCTTCGGCGCCTACCCGGCGACTGAGTTCATCTACGGCTTCGTCTGGCCGGACGTGGAGCGCACCATCGAGATGGGCAAGGCGATGATCGAGGCGGTCAAGCTCCGCACGCAGATCGTGCGCTGGCTGCTGGCCGAACGCTTGCCCGATTGGGATCTGGCGATCACGGTCATCTCGGAATACCACAGCGCCACCGAGGCCCTCTGGCACGGCTGGGACGAGACGCACCCGCTCTACGAGCATCCCTCCGCCTCGGCGGCTCGAGAGGGGTTCGTGGCTGTCTATGAGGCGGCCGATGAGCTGCTTGGGGTCGTGCTCGACGCCTTCCCCGATGTCGAGCTGTTGGCCTACACGCCGCACGGCATGGGCCGCAACTACGCCGACGTGCCGGCGATGCTGCTGCTGCCGGAGCTGCTCTACCGCCATTACACCGGCCGCAAGGGCTTTGTGGCCGACCCGGACTGGCTGCCTGACGGCTCGATCCGGCCCGGCGCGACGCTTGCTGACCACTGGTCGCCGCCGATCACCGAGAGGCTGCGGATCGAGCAGCCCTTCTTCGACCGTCTGCTCAACGGGCGCGACAGCCTGCAGCCTGACGGCATGGACTGGATGCCGGCGGCGCTCTACCGCACCGCTTGGCGGCGCATGGACGCCTACGCCTCGCCGGCGTTCTATGACGGCCGCGTGCGGGTGAACCTGCGGGGGCGCGAGGCGCGCGGCCGGGTCTCTCCCCGGCGCTACGCGGCTGTGCTGGACGAGGTCGCCCAACTGCTGCGCGAGTGCCGCGACCCGCGCACGGGCGCTCCGCTGGATATCGAGATCGAACCACGGCTGGACGGCGATCCGCTCGAGCGCAATCCGACCGACGCCGATCTGATCGTGCGCTTCTCGACAGACCACTACGCCTTCGAGCACCCGCGGCTGGGGCTGATCGGACCGGCGCCGTGCCGTCGCCCCGGCGGCCATTCCGGCGGACCGGGCGTCGCCTACTACCGCGACGGCTCGGGCCGCTGCGAGGAGCTGGGCTCGTTCCGTACCCTCGAGATTCCCGCGGCCGTGCGCGCGCTGATGGGGGACGGGACGGCCGGTGGAGCTTTGGCGCAGGCGCTGCGCACGTAGGGGTTCAGCATGCTGAACCCGGACGGCGACCGGGAGGTCGCCGTTGCAGGCCTGGAGGCCCGCTCCACGCTAAAGCCCCAGCCGCGCCCGCACCCAGCGTCGAACGCCGGCGAAGAACCGCGCCGCCAGCAGCGGCGCCAGCCGCCATCCGATGCCGAACCGCAACGCCTCCAGCAATTGCGTTTTCGCAATATCGAGGCGGCGCAGCATGAATAGCGAGTGCAGCGCCAAGTCCACCGCATCGCGCGCATAGTGCCGCCGGGAGGCTGCGGCGACCCGGGCGCCTTGCTCGCCGGGCAGGTAGTCGCGCGCCAGGTCAATGCTCAGCCGTACCTCCTGCATATTGCCCCCGGTGGCGAAAAAGTCCATCGAGGCGCCGCGCCCGTGGCGGCGGTAGCAGGCCAGAGGCTCCGGGTCGTACCAGATGGGGTAGGCTGCGGCCAAGCGCTTCCACATGTCCCAATCGAGCGCGTAGCGCATGTCAGACCGAAAGCCGCCCAGCCGCTCATAGGCTTCGCGCTTGACTACGATCGAAGGCGTCTGGAAGCTCAATTCGATGAAGACGAGCTGCACCCAGTCTTCGACGATTCCGGGCTTCTTGGCCGGGTTCTGCGACATCAGCCACTCGCGCTTGCCCGCCTCGTCGATAAGGTAGTGCTGTGTGTAGGCGCCGCCGAGCTGCGGGTGGGCCTCGACGGCTTCGCCGAGCCGGCGGTAGAAGCCCGGCAGCGCCAGGTCGTCCTGGTGCAGAATGTGCACCCAGCGGCCTCGGGCCCGCTCGATGCAGGCGTTCCATGTGGCGGCCATGCCGCCGTTTTGAGGCTGCCGGATCACCTCCACCCGCCCAGGCGCCAGCCTCTCGGCGAGGCTCTCGAGGTCGGGCGCGGCGGGCGAGGCGTCGTCGACGATGCCGATCTGCATCGTTTCCGGACCGGGGTCTTGGTCGAGTACGCTGCGCAAGGTCTCTTCGAGCAGTCGGGCGTCCGGGTTGTAGGTCGGAATCATCACCGACCACAGCGGCCGGGGCGAGGAGGCGTCGACCGGGCGTATGGAAGGCGGCGGCTTCATGATTCGATCAGACCGCGGTAGCGCTCGAGCAGGCGGTCGTTGAGGCGCTCGATGTCGTGCAACTCCTCCACGCGCCGGCGGCCCTGCTCGGCCATGGAGCGGCGACGCTCGGGGTCGCGGGCGAGCAGCGCCAGCCGGTCGGTGATCGCTTCCACGTCGCGCTCGGCGTTCAAATAGCCGTCCACGCCGTCGCGAATCAGCTCGGGGATGCCGCTGTAGGCCGTGGAAACCACCGGAATACGCGCCGCCATCGCCTCCATCAATGCTGTCGGGATCCCTTCTTGCGAGCCGTTGCGGTCGGTCACGCTGGGGGCGAGGAAAATGTCTGTGGCGCTGAGCAGACGTTCGATCTCGGTCATGTCTCGCCAACCTAGCAGGCGAACGCGTTCGCCCACGCCGAGACGATCGATTTGCGCTTGCAAATCGCCGCGCAACTCGCCGTCGCCGGCGATTTCGTACTCGACGTCGAGCCCCTGGGCGGCCAGTCGGGCCGCGGCTTCAATGCCGTACTCGATGCCTTTCATTTCGACCAACCGGGCGACGGTCGTAATGCGCGTGGGGCCGCCGTGCTGGTCGGCGGGCCTGGATGGGAAGCGGCTCAGGTCCACGCCCACCCGGTGGACTGACGCTTTTTCGGCCGAGCAGCCGAGCTCGATCAGGCGGTTGCGGACAGCGTCGCTGATAGGCAGGATCAGATCGGCGTCGCGGAAGGTAGGGGCGTAGACGTCGGAGCCGTGCTGCGCCACATAGGTCGACAGGTCGAAACCGTCGTGAAAGGTGACGACGATCTTGCCGCGAAACGCCCCCAGCGCGCGCAGCGAAGCCGCCCAGTTGCCGTTGATGCCGTAGTGCGCGTGGACGATGTCATACGGTCCTCGCCGCAGCATCTCCGCCGCCGGGTAGAGATGCACCAGCGCCTCGTGGATTTTTTGGGGCCGGACGAGGCGCAGACAAGCGCCGAGCAGCCGCGCGTCGGAAAACCCATGCCGCAACGCCGTGCCGACGACCATCCGCAGCAGCTCCGTACGCCGCTCGCCGGGCAAACGGTCCTGGTACAGGTCGACGGCTTCGAGGCCGTAGCGCGCGATGTCGGCGTGGGTCTTTTCCTCCGCCAGCGGGCCGCGCACGTAGATGTCGAGTGCGCAGCCGCGGTCGATCAGGCCGGTGACCTGGTTGAGGACGAAGGTTTCCGACAGCAGCGGAAACTTGTTGAGCAGGAAGGCGACCCTCACGCCCTCGCTCCTCCCAGCCAGCTCCTGACCCGTCGAGCCGCGCGCGTCCAAGGATCTTGCGCTCCTGCCGAGCCGAGGAAGGCGTCGACTTGCGCCTGCGAGGTGGCCGCCGCCAGCGCGGGGAAGAGCCGCGCGCGGACGGCCTCCAATTCCCCGGCGGGCAGAGCGTCCGCCAACTGTGACAGGTCATAGCGCAGCAGGTTGGAGGTGCGCTCGTCGAGCCGGGCGCCGAGCGCGCGGGCCCGATCGAGAGCGGGGCGGGCGGCGTCCTGGCGGTCCCAAAACAGCTCGCGGGCGCCGTGCAGCAGGGCGCCGCAGCCGGCAGCCCAGTCGCGGTCCTCCTGGAACGCTGCGAGTGCGCCCGGCAGCGCCGCGAAAACGGCGTCCAGCAGCGGTTTGTGCTCGCCGCGCGCCCGGACGCTCAGGTCGACTACGGCCTGCAGGAACTCGTCTCGGCGCCGGGGGTTTTCGAGAAGATCCGGCGTCAGGCTGGCCATCTCCGCAAACAGGGATGCGGCGTCGGGGTGACGGCTGACGGCCGCCTGGAAGCCCCACTCGCGAAAGATTTCCGCGCGAGCGCGGGTTCGCTCCTCCAGTGAGACGGCAACGGCAGGTTCGAGCCCCAGCCCTCGGTCCAGCACGTCGAGTGCTTGGCGCGCCGTGGCCTCCGGGTCGGACACCGGCTTCGGCGGCCCCAGGCGATAGTCCGCCAGCACGCCCGGCGCTCGCACGAAGCGGCAGCCCGCCGCGCTCAGCCGTAACCAGTAGTCGCGGTCTTCATGCAGCGCGAGCCCCGGCAAAAAACCGCCGGAGCGCTCGTGCCAACTCCTGCGCACCATCTGCGCGCTCGGGTTGAAGGGGAAGCCCAGCAGCAGCTCGCGGAAGCCGACTTCCCATGGCGGCGCCTGCAGCGTCCACGGAACGCCGTCGAGATCCACGCGCCGGTGCGCGCAGTACACCGAGCCGACTTCCGGGCGGCGGTCGAGCAGCTCCGCCTGCACAGCCAGTTTTTCGGGGGCGAACCGGTCGTCGGCGTCGAGGAAGGCGAGTAGATCGCCGCGGCTCGCCTCGAACGCCCGGTTGCGCGCAGCTGCGACGCCTTGCCGGGGCTGTTTGAGCAGGCGAATCCGCGGATCGTCGAAGCGCCGCACTACCTCAGCGGTCCCGTCGTCGGAGCCGTCGTCGACGATGATCAGCTCCCAGTCATCGCAGCTCTGCGCCAACACCGACTCCACGGCCTTGGCGATCGTGGCCGAGGCGTTGTACGCGGGCATGAGGACGCTGATGCGCGGCGCGCTCATGAGGCCTGCGCTTCCCGCGGCGGAGGCCCGAAGGGTCTGCCTGGAAACTGCCCGCCGTGCCGCCCCAACAGGCTGCGAAAGCTCACCAGCGCGGCTTCCTTCAGCCAGAACGACAGCGACTCGCGCCGGATGCGCTCCCCGTGCAGTCGGACGATGCGGCGGCGTGCGGCGAGCTCGGCGCGCCACTGCGTGGTCTGGCCGCCGGTGTCGTGGTAGCGCACCAGGCCTTCGGGGATGAGGGCGAACTCCCAGCGGTCGAGCAGCCGCAGAAACAGCTCCAGGTCTTCAAAGCAGCGCAGGTCTTCGATGAAGCCGCCGGCCGCTTCGAAAGCCTCGCGGCGGATCAGGCAGCTCTGGATGCCCAAGCCGAACGGCGCATAGAAGCGGGTTTGCGGGTCGATCCAACGCCGGCGCTGGAGCGCCGGGCTGTGGTGCGGCGAGGTCGTGACGCCGTCGGCCTCCACGCGCACCATGTCGCAGTAGACCACGCCGGTTTCCGGTCCGCTTGCGGTCAACCGGTCGAGTTGGCGCGCCAGCTTTTCGGGCAGCCACTCATCGTCGGAGTCCTGGAAGGCGACCAGGTCGGCGCGCGCTTCGCTCACGCCGGCGTTGCGGGCGCCGCCGGGGCCGCGGTTCTCCGGCAGCCGGATGTAGCGAAAACGCTCGTCGCCCAGGCTTGCGACCACCGTCGCGGAGTCGTCTTGGGAGGCGTCGTCGACGACGATCACCTCAAACCGCGATTCGGTTTGAGCCAGAAGGCTGTCCAGGGACCGGCGCAACAGGTGCGCGCGGTTGTAGGTCGGCGTCACGATGCTGACCAGGGGCTGGGCCACGTTCTCCCAGGCTACCCGACTCCGCGACTTCGCCGCCGTCCGCCGGCCCAGGCGGCCAGCCGGCGCAGTTGTTCGGGAGGAGCGAGGAAGTGCCCCAGGTGCACCGCCGCGTCGAGCAGGGACGGGCTGCCCGCCCGGCGAGCCTCCCGCCAGAGCTCGCCCCAGGCGCGCCAGGAAGCTCCCTCGCGGGCGGCTTCGGCGCTGACCCAGGTCAGCAGATACGAGGCGTAGGCGCGCCGGCTCACCAGCTCGGGGTTGGCGCGAATCCAGTCGAGCGAAGTGCGCCAGGCGCCGGCGCCGCTCTGGCGCGGGCGGTTGTCCTGAATATCCCAGACGGCGAGTGTCTCTTCCGGCGCGGCGAACTCCACGCGGCTGCCGGCTCGTTCGGCGCGCAGCACCCAGTCCAGGTCTTCGATCCGTTGGAGATCCTCGCGAAACGGAACCTCGAGCAGCAGCTCGCGCGGCGCCAGGATGGTGGATGTCTGCACGAAGCCTCCGCCGCCAAACAGCGATCGCCGTCGGAACAGGTAGTCGCCGATCGGTTCCTCCGCCTCCGGCAGCCGGCGCGGCCAGACGAATGCGCCGCCGTCGAAGCGGGCCAGCATGCGGCAGGAGATCACCGGCCGCGGCTGCTTGGAGGCCGCCGCGGCGGCAAGTTGCCGCTCGAGTTTTTTGGGCATCCATTCGTCGTCATCGTCGAGGAAGGCGACCCAGCGTCCGCGGGCGGCCGCCACGCCACGGTTGCGCGCCGCCGAGGCCCCCAGCGCCTGCGGTTCCAGTACACGCAGCCGAGGGTCGTCGATCGACGCCAGACGCTCGATGAGGCCGTCCCCAGGGCACGCCGGCGCGACCACCGCCTCGAGGTTCGGGAATGTCTGCGCAAGCACGCTGCGCACCGCCCGAGCGGCCAACTCCGGACGGCGACAAGACGGGATGACGGCCGATATGAGCGGGGTGGACGCCGGCTGCGTCATGCTCCCCGCAGCCTGCTAGTCTCTTGAAAGACCTGCATGTTCGACAGGATACGCGCAAAGCTCGGCGGCGCGCCCCAAGGAAGGCGGGAAGACGCGCTGTGTATCCTGCGATGCATCCACGCGCCCGCCGGGTTGATCGTCGCGCGCTGACCGGGTTGGGACAACCCTGATCATGAAGCCTGCCGAGCTTGCGTGCGTCTTCCTGGCCGCTTTTCTAGCCATTCTGACGATGCAATGGCGCTTTGGCGCCTGGGAACGCGAGTTCGGCTTCCACCCCGATGAGTCGGCGCACTATGTCACCGGCGTGATGGTGCGCGAGTACCTGGTGGGGGGCGCCCAGCAGCATCCGCTGCGCTTTGCGGAGCAGTACTACCTGCGCTACCCGCGGCTGGCGCTGGGGCACTGGCCGCCGCTGTTCCCGGGCGCATTGGGCCTGTGGATGGTTGTCTTCGGCGTCGGGAAACCGGCGGTGTTCGCTTTCCTGGGAATGTGGGGCGCTGGGGTCTGCACGCTGCTCTACCGGCTGCTGCGTCAGGAGGCTTCGGTCGGCTGGGCTTCGGCTGCGGCGGCGTTCTGGCTGCTGTTTCAGCGGCAGACGGAGCTTTGGCTGGGCTCGGTGATGACCGAGATTCCGTTCACATTCTTCTGTCTGGCTGCGCTGCTGAGCTACGTTCTGTACTTGCGCCGACCGGGCTGGCGCTGGGCGGCGCTGTTTGGGCTGGCCGCCTCGGCGGCGCTGCTGACGAAGGGGCTCGGCGTGGTGCTGGCCTTCATTCCGTTACCCGCCGCGTGGGCTGCGGGCCGGATGGACTTGCTGCGGCGCTGGAGCTTCTGGCTGCCGGCGGCGGTCGTGTTGGCCCTCGCCGGGCCCTGGTACATGCTGCAAGGCTCGCTGATTCCCACCGCCTTCGGAGGCTTCATGGGCCGGCTGTCGATCGCCCGCCTGGGGAGCCTGGAAGAGCGCGTAGGCGCGCTGGCCCACTCTCTGGGGCCGGCGATCACGCTGCTGGCGGCCGTCGCACTGGCTGTCGCTTTGCTGGCCCCGCGGCTGCGCGGGCGGCGCTCACCGCTGGCCGCCGTCGGGCTGGCCTATGTCGGCGGAGCGCTGTTGCTGCACCTGGCGTTGCCGGAGAGTTCCGAGCCTCGGCATCTGTTCCACATAATCCCGGTGCTGATCGCAGCCGTGGCGCTGGCCGGGAACTGGGCTGCGAAATACTTGCCGGCCTGGGCTGCTCCGGCCGGCCGTCTGGCGCTGGTCGCTATCGTGGCGGGCCGTCTGGCGTGGCCTCCTGCGCGCGCCGCCAAGCCGGATTTCGCGCTTGTCTCCCTGGCCGAAGAGCTCGCCGCTGACTCCTCTCTCGAGGGCGCGGCCTTTCTGGTGGCCGCCAACGGGACCGCCGAGGGAGCGTTTGTCGCCGAGACCGCCCGGCTGGCGCCGGACCCGCGCTGGTTCGTGCTGCGCTCGTCGAAGGTCCTCGCCTGGGTCAACTGGGCCCCGCAGGGCGAGTACGTGGAGACCTATGAGTCCGCCGACCAGGTCGCGGCCTATCTGGATGCGGTCCCGGTGGCGCTGGTCGTCGTGGGCGCGGGCCAATACGAGACGCTGCCGCATGACCGGCTGCTGCTGGAGGCCGTCGAATCGAACCCGGAGCGGTGGCGCGAACTGCAGCCGCGCAGCAGCTCCAACCGCCCGTTTACCGTGCGCGCCTTCCGCTCCACGCGCCCGGATCTGCTGCCCCAAAAACCGATCCGCATGGATCTGACGCGGCGGCTGGGCCGCGTGATCGAGGCTGATCCTAGACCGTCGATGCGGGCGGAGGATTGATACCGTCCATGGCGCCGTCGGAGAATCCAGGCTTGCCGGTCCAGCCCACTGCGGCGACCTTGGTCGACGTCTGCATCGCCACGCGGAAGCGGCCCAAGATGCTCGGCGCGCTGCTCGACTCCTTGGCCGCGCAACGCCTCCCTGGCGTGGATCTGCGCGTGATCGTGGTCGACAACGACGCCGACCGCTCCGGCGAGTCGGTCGTCGAGGAACGCCGCGCTTCCGGGCTGAATCTGGTTTACGAAAACGAACCCGAGCGCAACATCGCCGCGGCTCGCAACCGCAGCTTCCATGCCTCCCGCACCAACGCCGAGTTCCTCGCCACCATCGACGACGACGCCGTGGCGCCGCCGGACTGGCTGGCGACGATGCTCGCCGCGGCGCGCAGCTACGAAGCCGACGTGGTGTTCGGCGCCGTCCGACGCGTCCTACCGCCGGATACAGCGCCGTCCATTCGTCACAGCGGCGTCTTCGAGCTCTACAACCCGCCGACCGGCTCCACCGAGTGGCTGGTCTACAATACGGCCAACGCGCTGCTGCGGCGCCGCGTTGCGCTCGGACGGCCCGGCCCGTTTCGCGAGGAGTACGGGCTTTGCGGCGGCGAGGACACCGAGCTGTTCCATTCCCTCTCCCAGCAAGGGGCCAGGATCATCTGGTGCCGTGAGGCCGAGGTGGCCGAGACCGTCTTGCCCGAGCGCGTGCGGCTGGGCTGGATCCTGCCGCGCTCGTTCCGAGAAGGCGTCACCTACTACGAGATCTACCGGCGCTGGACCCTGAGCTCGCACACGCCGTTCCCGCTGCGCTGGTTGTCGTTCGGCTGGTGGGTTTTCAGGCAATCGCTGGGAGTGTTTCGCGACTCTCTGCTGGGGGTGATCGACGAGCGTCGCCGGGGCTTGGTCGTCGCCGCCCTGAAGCAGCTGGCGTTCAACTGCGGCATCGCGGCGCGCACGGCCGGCTTCTCCTATCGCCCGCCGCACCGCTAAGGCGCGGCCTACTCGGCCTTCACCCAGGAAATTTCGATGTGGTAGCGGTCCTCGCCGCCCTTTTCGTCGTAGATGCGCACGATCGCCTGGTAGTCATTGTCGGCTGAGGGCTTTTGCAGTAGCACGAACTGGCCGCGACCGTCTTTCTTGACGGCTTGGATCGACTTGAGATCCGCCGACGGCAGCGGCTGCGTCATCTCCGTGCCGGCGTTGCGGCCCAGCCGCGCCTGGAGGTTGGTGTGGATGATGCGGTCGCCGCGGATCCGGATTTCGGTGACGCCGTCGATGTGCATGCGCAGGTCCAGCCGGCCCTGCAGCGCAAACGGGTCGTAGTCCTCGGCGTTGGCCACCGGCAGGGGCACGTAGCCTTCGGGCAGAACTTCGGTGTAGGTCTGACTGTCGGTCGTCTCGGCTCCGGCGAAGCGGGCCAGCGCGATCGCCGCCACCAACTCGCTGCCCGCGCCGGCGGCCTGCAGACTGCGGCCGATCTCGGGCGTGAACAGAAAGTCGACGCCGCGCTCCTCGGCCATCGCGGCCAACACTTTCTGATCGGCTCCCGATTCGAGGGCGAAGTGGATCTGTCCGAGTCCCACCGGGGCGCCCCCGGCGTCCGGGGCCTGCGCCCGCAAAGGCCCGATGGCTAACGCCCACAGCGACAGCGCCAACAGCGCGCTGCGGCCGACGCCGATTCCTGATTCTCTGGTGCGCCGCTCCATCTTCCGATCCCCAACCCTCCCGGTTGGCGACCATTGTAAGCCCTCGTCGACGGAGCGGCGCCAGGGAAGTGCGGCTACTCGATCGGCAGCGCCGCGGCGGCGGCCGGTTCGAGCGTGCGAAACGCAAACGCGCTGGTCAGATACAGCTCCACCTTTTCCCGGTCCGAGCTGACGTAGCCGATCGAGAAATCCACGCCGAGAGTCAGCTCGAAATCGCCGCCGCGGGTGGACATCAGCAGTCCGCCCTCGATCACGTCGCTTTCGACGATCGGCCCTTCGAGGATCTGGTTGAGCCGCTTGGTGAGCGGATAGCCGTCCTCGGCCGCCTGCATCACCTGGTTGTAGGGGCGTCTGCCGAGCACCAGCGCGTAGGGGCCGCCGATGCCGCTCGAGACCAGCGCCTGCCGGGCCTTGGTGGCCGCTTCGAGATGCGCTTCGGGCGACTTGCCGAACGGAATCGGGTCATGCGGAGCCGTTTCGAGGATTCCCTGCACGCCGCCGGCGGCGAAGCCGTTGAAGATGGCGGTGTCTTCGGCGCGGGCGATCTTGCGGGCCGCCTCGCCGACCGCGTCGAGGTCGGGGTCCTCGGCCCCACGGCTGATCGAATCGAGGTCCATGATCTTCAGCTCGAAGGGAATGCGCAGCTCGACGATCGGGTTCACGCGCCGCACGCCCGCTTTGACGCCGTCGCTCGGTTCGGCGTCGATAAGGTCGAGCTTGCCGGTGCTGACCGAAGCGAGCTCCCAGCCGTGGGGGCCGGAGACATCGACCACGCGGCGGGCCGCCAGCGCCACATGCAAGGCGTCGCACGCTTCGGCGTCGATCGCCTCCCAGGCTTCGGGCAGGATGGGGGCCAAGTGTCGTTTGAGCAGTTTCATCGTTGCGTCCTCCTGGTGAGATTGCCGATGCCGAGCGAGCCGTCGGAGGCGCCGGCGCCTCCGGCTTCACCGCCGGCCTTCGCGTGCTCTTCGAGTTCGGTGAGAGGCCCTTCAGTGAAAAGGTACTTCTTCATCTCGTCGGAGAATTTCGGCGAACGCCGGCGGATCCACTCCAGCGTCATGAGGAAGTGCTCCATCTCTTCCTCTTTGTTGTGGAGCAGGATCGCCTTGAGGTCTTCGTCCTCGCAGGCGTCGGCTCGCTGTTGGTACCAGTCGATCGCTTCGAGTTCTTCGATGGCGGAGACCAGCGCGCGGTGCATCTCCTTGGTCTCAGTGGACAATAACTCCGGGGGTTCGTGGTATGCGGTGCTTGCCATGGGTGAATGGATGATGCCACGCAACGGCCGGATGTTTCAAGCGCGCCCGGGGGCGCTCGTCAAACGTTGGGGAACTGCGTGATCAGCGCGGCCAAAGCGGCCAGTAAAATCGCCCACGCCAGCAGCGCCCGGCGGGTGGCGCGGCGGGCGCCGTCGGCCTTCCACCAATTGCGCGGCCGGATCCCCTGCAGGGCGAAGGTCGCAATCGCCGTCAGGTTGACGCAGACCAGGTTGACCGCCAGCAGCAGGACGGCGCCGCTGGCCATGCCCCAGTTCTCGACGCCCAGCATCACTCCGAAAACCACCGCCGGAGGCAGCAGCGCCACGGCCACCATCACGCCGATCAGCGAGGCCGGCACGCCGGTGGTGAAGGCGACGCCGCCGGCGATGCCCGCCGCTGCGGCCAGGGCCAAGTCCGGCAGCGTGGGATGCGTCCGCGCCACGATCGCGTCTGAGTAGACATTGAGCGGTAGCAACGCGCCCGCGGCCACTGAGAGCGTCAGCGCCAGCGCCAGCCCGGAGAACCCCTTGCGCAGCGCCGCCCACCACAGCTCTTCGTCGCCGAGGGTGGTCGCCATCGCGAGTGAAACATTCGGCCCCAGCAGCGGCGCCAAGACCATTGCGCCGATAATGGCCGCGACGTCGTCGCGGTGCAGGCCGATCAGCGCCACCACCGTCGACAGCACGATTGACGCCAAATAGACCCAGTTCAGCTCGGCGCCTTCGTGGGCCTGAGCGTAGAGTTCGGCGCGGCTCAGCCTGGAGCGGCCGTACGTGAACTCGGGACTGCTCTCCGCGGATTCCTCGCCAAGTTTGGGGCGGGGCAGGACCGCTTCGAGCCGATAGACCAGCGCGTGAAAGTCCTCGCTGCCTTCGAAGCGCTGCGCAAGACCGTCCAGCAACGATTCAGTTCCTTTCGAGTCGAGCAGGACGCGCACCACGCTGTGCTCGTCGTCGTAGTCATGAGCCCAGACGCCGAGCACGGCGACTCCTTCGCAGAGCCGCCGGGTCTCTTCGACCTGCTCGTCCCGGACAATGGCTTCAATGAGGCGCAGCGCCACTTGCGGCCAAGGATATCAATTCCGGCGCCCCGTACAGGGGCTTCATCCGCAGGCTGCTATTTCACCGCCACCGAGCGCACGCTGGTGTGGCTGGCCTTGCCGGCCGGCCCTTCCACCGTCAGCGTCACCACGAAATCGCCCGCTTTCTCGTACGAGTGCAGAGGGTGTTGCTCGCTCGACGTCTCCCCGTCGCCGAAATCCCAACGCCAACTGCGGATCTCGCCGTAAGACATGTCCTGGAAGGCGATCAGTCGGCGCTTCATGTCGAGCACCTGGAAACTCCAGGCCGGCTCGAGCGGCTTGCGGAACCGCTCCTCGATCGGCATCAGCCGGAAAGCCACCAGCTTGTCGGCGTCGCCGTACATCTCGGTCTTGTGCGAGAGGTTGAAGAAGCCGCTGTACTGGTCCTTGTCGACGTCGTCGTAGTCGAGAATCGCCCACGACAGTCCGATCGTCGCGTCCTCTTCGAGCTTCGAGACGACCGCGCGCGCCGGGTCGGGCGGCGCGTAGTCGAACGGCGTGATCCAGAACTCGAGCGTCAGCTTGCCGCTTTCGCCCGGTTTGAAGTCGTACTGGTAGGCGGCGTTGGCCCAGGGCAGGTCGCGGATCCAGGGCTGGCTGCCCCACACGAAGGTCCAGTCCTGGCCTTCGTGCGGCGTCATGATGTGATAGTTCTGCGCGTGCACGCCGTGGTAGAGGAAGAAGGCCTCCATCTCGCTGAGGTTCTTGTTGGGGTGCAGCGAGCGGATGAAGGGGCCGCCGGAGAGGTCGCCGTCGACCACCACCTCAAAAATGTCGTTGTGGCGGCCGGCGAGGGCGAAATCCCAGTAGTCGTCGTAGGACTCGTAGAGCACGTAGAGCTGGTTGATGCCTTTTACCCAGCCGACCTTCACCGACACGTCGAGGCTCTTCGGGTCGGGCTTGGCGCCTTTGTTGACGACCGTGTCGCGCAGCTCGTCCGTCTTGACCGCGTAGGAGTCGGGCACGATCGCCCAGTCCGAGGCGTCGCCGTCGATGCGCGGGATCTGGTCGGCGGGAAACTGAAAAATTTTGAACTCGATGCCGGGCCTTTCCAGCGCCGAGGCGCCGGCGGCGAGGGCCAGAGCGATAGACCAGGCAAGCAGCGACGATCGCATGCGGGAATCTTATCGCGTTCGGATCAGTTCCCTGCACGGGAGACGGCTTGGCATAATCAGGTCGATGGCGCGACGAATCGGCGTGGGGCTTTTCTTGCTGTTCGCCATGGGGGCGTTTTGGGCGATGGCGAACCCGCCTTTGCCAGTGGTCGGCTGCCCCTGCGATCACGCCGACGAGGCTTCGCTCGAGCAGCGTGTCTGCAGCCTGTGCCGCACCGCCGAGGAGCAGACGGAGCCGGTCTACTTCCTCAAAGACATCAATCCCGCTAAGCCCAACCGCTACCTGGCGCTGCCGCGCGTGCACGGCGCCGGGCTGCAAGCCGTCGGCGAGCTCGAGCCCGCCGAGCGCGAGGCCGTCTGGACCGCCGCCATCGCCCGCGCGGAGGAGCTGTTTGGCGAGCGTTGGGGACTGGCGCACAACAGCCATTTCTTCCGCACACAGTGCCACGCCCACATCCACATGGGGCCGCTGAGTCCCGAAGTCAAAGACGAGGGCGGAGTGCTCTACGACGCCCCTGGGAACTTTCCCGCCGTCGATGCGTCTCAAGGAATGTGGGTGCATCCCAAGCAAGGACGCTACTGCGTTCACCTGGACCGCGATCTGGCCGAGGTCGTTCTGATTCGCTAGGGCGTAAGCCATTACAATGAGGCGGTTGCAGACGCTTCGCAGCATTTTCCTGGGGTTTCTGGCGGCCGCTGCGCTGAGCGCGCAGGTGATGCCCCTGGCCGAGGTGCGCGCCGGACAGCGAGGCGTGGGTCGCACGGTCTTTTCCGGCGACCGCGTCGAAGAGTTCGACGTGGAGATCCTGGGCGTGCTCGAAAACGTCGGGCCGCAGCAGTCGCTAATCCTCGGTCGCCTCTCCGGCGGACCGCTCGAAAAAACCGGCGTGATGGCCGGCATGAGCGGCAGCCCCGTCTACATCGACGGCAAGCTCGCCGGCGCCGTCGCCTTCAGCTTCCCCTTCACCACCGAGCCGCTGGCCGGCATCCGTCCGATCGAAGACATGCTGTCGGAGCAGGTAGCCGCGGCGGTCCGCCCCGCATCGCCGTCCCTGCCCGAGCTGCTGGCCGGCAACCAGTCCCTGCTGCCGGGCGAACCGCAGTCCAGCGCCGGCGGACGGATGATCCCTATAGCCACCCCGGTTGCCTTCGGCGGCTTCACCGAACGCACGCTCGACGTTTTCGGCGACCAGCTGCGCTCGATCGGCCTGCGCCCCATCCAGGGCGTCGGCGGCAGCCTTCGTGAGGATTCCGGGGCGCCGACTGAGCCCGGCTCGATGATCAGCGTGGGGCTGCTGACCGGCGACCTGTCGATGTCGGCCGCGGGCACGGTGACGCACGTGGACGGCGAGCGCCTGTGGGCTTTCGGGCACTCGTTTCTCTCTGCCGGGCCGCTGGAGCTGCCGATGATGCGGGCGAAGGTGCTGACGCTGGTGCCCAATCTGCAGAACTCGTTCAAGATGGCCGGCGACGGCGATCTGATCGGCAAGGTCACCCTCGACCGCACCGCCGGCATTGCCGGCAGCCTGGGGCCGGGGCCGGAGATGGTCCCGCTTCGCATCACCGTCAACGGCCGCAAATACGAGATGGAGGCGGTGCGCGACCCCTTCCTGACGCCGTTTCTGCTGCAGATGGCCGCTTTCGCCGCCGTCGACGCCGAGCAGCGCCAGGTCGGCCCGGCCAGCTTGAAAGTCGAGGGCTCGGTCTCATTCCGCGCCGCCGCCGCGCCCGCACTGAAGCTCGACGACGTCTATTCGGCGGCCTCCGGCGTCGCCCAGCAGGCTGCGATCGGCGCCGCGGCCCCGTTGGCATTCCTGCTGCAGACGGCGCCCGGCGAGCTGGAGGTCGAAGCGATCGAGCTCCACATCACCGCGCAGCCGGCGGAGAAGCGCATGCGGCTGGCCGGCGCCTGGACCGACCGGCGCGATGCAGCACCGGGCGAGACCGTCAAAATCTCCGTCGCCCTGCGCGGAGCGGACGCCGAGGAAAAGGTCGTGCGCGACATCGAGTGGACCGTCCCGCAGGCCTTGGGGCCGGGGGAACTCCAGATCACTCTCTCCGACGCCTCACAGCTGAACGTCTATGAGTTTCCGTTGCTCGTGGAAGCCGGCAAGCTGCCGCCCAACGAGCTCATCCGCGCAGTCAACCGCCTGCGCCGCAGCGACCGGCTCTACCTGCGCGTGTGGCGCGCCGGACGCGGTTTCCGCATCCAGGCCCAGAAACTCGAGCAGGCCCCGGCCTCGCTGCGCATGGTGCTGGAATCGCCGCAGGGCATGGCCGGCGGCGCTTCGCCGGAAGGCTATGAGGTGCTCGCCGAGCTCGAAGTCGCCCAGTTTGACGGCGTCGTCGACGGCGCGGTGAGCCTGCCGCTCGAGATCACGAAATGATGTTGCGTATTTTGCTGCTCGGCTGCCTGGCCGTTGCCGTGGGGGCGGCCTCGTCGCCGCAAGTGTGGGAGATGAGCGACTTCGACAGCTTCCTCAAGGGGAGCTTCGAGTCCGTCTCGCTCGACGATGAAGGTCGCCTGCGCCTGGCGCCCCGGCTGAAGACGCTGTACGAGTCCGACGAAGCGCTGGCCTGGGTGACCGCGGTCGCCCCCGACGGCTCCATCTACCTCGGCACCGGCCATCAGGGACGCCTCTACCGCATCGGCCCCAAGGGTGAAGCCAAGTTGCTGTGGCAGGCGCCGGAAATCGAGATTTTTGCTCTCGCGGTCGGCCCGGAGGGTCGACTGTTCGCCGCCACCGCTCCCAACGGGAAGGTCTACGAAGTAAGCGCCGACGGCAAGGGCAAGGAGCTGTTCGATCCCGAGCAGAGCTATATCTGGTCGCTGCAGTGGTCGGCGGACCAGAAGCATCTCTATGTCGCCACCGGAGACGAGGGCAAGGTTTTTCGCGTCGCGCTCGACGGAGACGGCGAGTTGTGGCTCGAGACCGGGCAGCGGCACGCCATCTCGATGGCGCTCGATCCGCAGGGCCGTTTGCTGGTCGGGACCGATCCCAACGGGCTGCTCTACCGCGTGGACGGCAAGGGGCGGGCTTTTGCGCTCTATGACTCGGATCTGCCTGAGATTCGGGCGATCGCGGTGGACCCATCGGGCGACATCTTCTTTGCCGCGATGGGGGGTGCGATGTCGCTGCGAGACCAGACCACGCAGATCGTCTCCACTGCCGTCACCGCCAGCGCGGTCGCGAATGGCTCGCAGACGCCTGGAGCGGCGTTGACGGGCGGCGCCCAACCCGGCCAGTCCGGCGGCGCCAGCTACTCGGTTCCCACGGTGAACTACGGCGTCGAGACGGCTGCGCTGTTCCGCCTGCGCCCGGAGAAGAGCGTCGATAGTCTGTGGCGCTCGAAAGAGGAGGACATTCTGGGGCTGGACTTCGATCCGGAAGATCCGTCGCGGCTGCTCTTCATCACCGGCAAGGCCGGACGCGTCTATCGCCTGGACCCGGACCAGGACCGCGTGGAACTGCTCGCCCAGACTGACCAGCGGCAGGCGACCTCGTTGCGCACGGTGGGCGACGCGGCGCTGCTCTCGGCAGCCTACGGCGGCGCCCTGGCGCGGCTGGAGTCCTCGCCGGCGAAGCAGGGCCAATATACCACCGGCGTGCGCGATACCGGCGGCGTCTCGCAGTGGGGACGCCTGAGCTGGCGCGGGGAAGGCAAGATCGTCTTCTCCACGCGTACGGGCAACTCGGCCAGCCCGGACGGGACCTGGAGCGACTGGTCGGCGCCGATCGAGACGCCCGGCGGCGGCGCGGTCGTTTCGCCGTCGGCTCGCTACATCCAGTGGCGAGCCACTCTTAGCGGCGACGGCGCCGACCCGCTGCTCGAGCAGGTCACCTTGAGCTACCTGCCGCAGAACCAGACGCCGACGGTGACCGAGGTCAACGTGCGTACGGTGAAGGCGGATTCGCCGTCGAGCGGCTCGGAGTCCTCCTCGTCGTCGAACGACTCCGCCGCGGCCTACTCGATTACCGTGACCGCCTCGGGCGACAGCTCGGTAAGCCCGGTCGCCACCTCCACCCAGGAGACGCGGCTCGAGCGCAATGGCGGCAGCCGGTTGTCAATCTCCTGGAACGCCTCCGACCCCGACGGCGACGACTTGCTCGCCGTGGTCGAGTTCCGCGGTGAAGGCGAGCAGCTGTGGAAGGTCTTGCGCGAGGACGTCACCGAGAAGAAGGTCGACATTGACCGCGACGCGCTGGCCGACGGCCGCTACCGTTTCCGCGTGCGGGTTTCTGACAGCCGCTCGAACCCCCCGGAGTCCGCCCGCAGCGCACAGAAGACCAGCTCGCCGGTGCTGATCGATCATACGCCTCCGGTGGTCAGCCTGCTCGAGACAGGCGCCGCCTCAGCCCGCTTTGAAGCGCGCGATTCGGCGTCGGCGATTGTTGCAGCCGAGTATTCGGTCAACGCCGGCCCCTGGGTCCCGGTGCGCGCCGACGATGGGCTCTCCGACGGCCTGGCGGAGACATTCTCGGTGCAGCTGGCGGCCGGTTCCGGCGAGAGGCTCGTGACGCTCCGTGTGCGCGACCGCGCCGGCAATGCGGGGCTGAGCAAGGCCTTATTGACGGAATGATCCTCGATGCGGGTAGACTCACGCTGCGCTTTCTGGCGCAATAGTGGGAGATGACTTGGTTTGAAGACTTGCGCGCGTGGGTGCTGAGCCTGGGCGCCTCGGAATGGACGGCGGACTGGGTCGTCGAAGGCAGCCAGGTTCTGGCGGTGATGGCCGTGGCCTGGCTGGCGAACCTTATCGCCAAGCGCATCATCCTGGCCGCGCTCAGCAGCTTCGCCTCACGAACCAAAACGGACTGGGACGACAAGCTCGTCCGGCGGCGCGTCTTTCACACCCTGTCGCACCTGGCGCCGGCGCTGGTGCTGTACTTGCTGGCCCCGCTCACCTTCGAAAGCGCATCGCTGGTGACCGCCGCGCTCAAGGGCGCCCAGATCTACATGCTGATGGTGGGCGTGCTCAGCGTGGGAGCGCTGCTCAACGGCCTGCATGACATCTACCTGACGTTCGAGGTTTCGCGCCGCATCCCGATCTTCGCCTACATGCAGGTGGTGAAGCTGGTGGTGACGATCGCGGCTCTGATCGTCAGCATCTCCATCGTCATCGAAAAGTCGCCGCTGCTGCTGCTTAGCGGCCTGGGCGCGGCGACGGCGATCCTGCTGTTGGTCTTCAAGGACACGATCCTCGGGCTGGTGGCGGGCGTGCAGCTGGTGTCGAACGACATGGTGCGTCCCGGCGACTGGATCGAGATGCCCAAGTACGGCGCCGACGGCGATGTGGAGGAGATCACGCTCAATGTGGTCAAGGTCCGCAATTTCGATAAGACCGTCACCACCATCCCGACCTACGCGCTCATCTCGGACTCGTTCAAGAACTGGCGCGGCATGCAGGAGTCGGGCGGCCGGCGCATCAAACGCGCTATCTCGATCGACGTCGGCACGATCCGCTTCCTCAGCGATGAGCAGGTCGACGAGTTGATGAAGATCAAGAAGCTGCGCGGCTATCTCGAAGAGCGGCGGCGGCAGATCGAGGAGTACAACCGCACGTACGAAGACGCCGACGCCTCTCCCGCCAACGGCCGTCGGATGACGAATATTGGCGCCTTTCGCGAATACTGCAAAGCATATTTGAGCCAGAACGAAAAGATTCATAAGGAAATGACGTTCCTGGTTCGCCAGCTCGCCCCGACGCCGCAAGGGCTGCCGATCGAGATTTACGTCTTCACCAATGACCAGCGCTGGCCGGTCTACGAGGGCATCCAGGCCGATATCTTCGATCATCTGTTTGCGGTGTTGCCGCTGTTTGGGTTGCGGCCGTTCCAGGAGCCCAGCGGGGCCGACGTCGCCCACGCGGCCGAGGCGCTCGCGGCGCGCGCCGAGGGTTGAGCGAAGGCGGCTATTGCCGTTCCAGATCGCGTCCCACCCAGACGATGACGCCGCGCACGGTTTCGAGCAGCGTTCCGGGCGTGAGTTCGATGCGGCTGGGCGGCTCGGCCGAGCCCTCGTTGTCGGTCACCGTCAGCAGCGCCTTTCCCATGCGCCGGCAGCGGCAGACGTAGCCGCGTCCTTCCCACTCGACGGCGTAGAACGACTCGAGATCCGGGCGACGTCGGCGGTGCGGCGAGCGGTCCAGCAATACCATGTCACGCGGCCATAAAGTGGGCCAGGCCGAGCGTTCAAAGGCGCTGATCTGCGCCAGCGCCGGCTGGATCAGGCCTTCGAGCGTGCGCCCGGGCAGAAACTCGATCGCCGGGTGCGCTGCATCGCGCGGGAATGTTTCGCCCCCGCCCAGGGCGCCCTGCAGAACGGCTACCGGCCGCGCCAGGGGATGCGCCGCGGGGGTTCCGCCGGCGAGCTCCTCGGCGGTGAACAGGGCCGTCATCGGGATGGCCAGCGTTTCGAGCAGGCGGTCGGCGGTGGAGATCTTCAGCGCACGGGCGCCGTGCAGCACGTTGTGAATGTGCGGCTGCGAAAACCCTGACAGTCTCGCCAGGCCGCGCTCGCTCACCTCGCCGCGTCGTACGAGCTCATTGAGATAGCGCACCAGACGGTCCGCCAACTCTCCGAACCCGGGCGAAGCCATATAGCGCGTTGAAATAGGGTTGCATAGGTTTTCTGCGGTCGGTTCGGCTCAAACAGCTTCCGGGCGGATTGTTCGATGACCCGTCGTGCGCGGAGGGCGCGCGGGCTCGGGCTGTCGCACAAATTTAGGCGAATATTCCCAAAATGGCACAAGAACATGTACGGTTTTATTGCTTTTCGATTGATCCTTCCCTAGGTAGTCTGATCCTCGTTACAGCCGGCGAGCGCCCCGACCCCCTTTCAAGAGGGCGCCGCCTGGAGGAATGAGGGAATGGATTGGAGAAAGACCGAGCTCAGCTACCTTGCCTATCCGTCGTGCGCGCAGTGCGGCGGAACAGGAGAGCGAGGAGCGCAAGAGGGCGCGTCGCTGCCATGCCGATGCGCTCTGCGTGCGATGTTTCGCGCCTGCTACTCGCGCTTCCGGGCTTGCGTGGAGAGCGGCCGCTTCCGCTCGCGCGTCAGCTTTGAACGCTCGCCCCAGGGGCGCACCAACCGCGGCTCTTGGGGCCGCAAGGACGAAGAATACATCGCCGATTTCGAGTTGACCGCCCGGCGCGCGCTCGATCCCTGGCGCTACAAGATCTTTCGCTTCCACTACATCCTCGGGGCGGACGCATCGCTGTGCTGCCGCCGCCTGGGTGTGACGCGCGGGTCTTTCTTTCACACCATCTACCGCATCGAGGAGATCCTCGGCGAGACATTCGCCTCGATGCGTCCGTTCGCACTCTACCCGCCGCGCGATTACTTCGGGCGGCGCTCGGAAGAGCCGGTGCGGCCGTGCGACCCGCGCGATCGAAAGCCGGTCGAGCCGGCTCGCCGCGGCCGTCCGCGCGTTCTCAAGATCGCCTGACAGCCGACCGGCGCCTGAGGCGGTTTCCTCAACCGTTCTCAGGCGTCGGCTGGATCTCTCGGGCGCAGGCGCCGACCTATCCTAGAGTCGTGTTGGTTCGCAATACCACCCGAGATGCGGTTCTGGGCGATTCGATCGACATCGCCAACTCCTCGTCGACGCGCAACAAGGGGCTGCTGGGCCGCGACTTCCTGCCTGAAGGCCACGGCCTGTGGATCACCCCCTGCGAGGCGATCCACATGTTCTTCATGCGCTTTCCCATCGACGTCGTCTTCCTCGACAAGAACAAGCGCGTGGTGAAAATCTCCGCGGATCTCAAGCCGTGGCGGATGTCCGGCAGCCTGCGCGCCAGGAGCGTGCTCGAGTTGCCGGCGGGTACGGCGGCGCGCAGCGGCACCCAGGTGGGCGACCAGCTCGAGCTGGTTCACCAGGACTAGCCGGGCGAGCCGGCTGTGTTAGAATCCGCCCGATGTCAGAAACTCGCTATTCCCGCCGTGGTCTGCTGCGCCGTGGAGCCATGACCGCCATCGCCGCTTCGGCCGCTTCCTACCAGCGCATCCTCGGCGCCAACGGCAAGATCGGTCTCGGCCTGATCGGCTGCGGCGGCCGCGGCCGGAGCGTCTTGAAGTCGTTCGTCAACAACGACTCGATCCAGACCACTGCGCTATGCGACATCTACCCGTCCCGCATCGACGAAGCCAAGGAGATCGCACCCAACGCGCGTGGCTTCAAATATCACGAGGAGGTGCTGGCGGATAACTCCATCGACGCCGTCCTGATCGCCACGCCGGACCACTGGCACGCCGGCGCCTGCATCGACGCCGCCAACGCGGGCAAAGACATCTATTGCGAAAAACCCCTGACGCTCGAGATCGACGAAGGCCCGCGCATCGTCAAGGCCGTACGCGTGAACGATCGCATCTGCCAGGTCGGCATGCAGCAGCGCTCGGCCGCCCACTACCTGCAGGCCAAGGAAGAGTATTTTGACAGCGGCAAGCTCGGCAAGGTCACCATGGCGCGCACCTGGTGGCACGGCAACGGCGCGCACCTGCGTCCGTACCCGGAGGGAACCGAGACCAAGCCGTCGAACCTGGACTGGTCGCGCTTTTTGGGGCCGGTGAAGTGGCAAGAGTGGGACCCCAAGAAGTATTTCAATTTTCGGGCCTACCTGGAGTTCGGCGGCGGACAGATCACCGATCTGTTCACCCACTGGATCGACGCCGTACACCTGTTCATGGACCAGGACGACCCGGTCGCCGCGGTGGCCTCGGGCGGCATCTACAACTACAACGACGGCCGCACCGCGCCCGACACCATCGCCTGCCTGCTCGACTACCGCCAGGGCTGGACGGCGACGTTCGAGGCGACCCTCGCGCCCGGCAAGAAGGGCGCCGGCGTGGAGATGGTCGGGACCGAAGGCATGCTCTACATTGACCGCGGCGGCTTCGAGTTCACCCCGGTCAAGGGCGACCCGGTGAAGGTGAAGGCGCGCGGCGACATGACCCAGGACCACGTCGACAACTTCGTGGACTGCGTGAAGAGCCGCAAGCGCCCGAACGGGGATGTGTGGGTGGGCCACCGCTCCGCGCAGGCTTCGCACTTGGGGAATATTGCGTATTTGCAGAAGCGGCGGCTGAAGTTCGACCCGGACCGGGAGGAGATTTTGCCGCTGTAGGGGCGGCGGGCTTGGCAGCGGCAGGGCGTGACGTAGCATCGGCCGAGATGAGGCTCGACTCAGCGATAAAGGGCACCGATTCCCTTTGTCCAGTTTCTCTACCCGTGGCTCCCGCCGTTCGAGCCCTACGGGGCAGCCCGGGCCGTTTCGTCGGGCTAAACCCCTCAACCCCTGTGTCTGTGCATCGAAATGGTGTAATGTGGTGCAATTAGAGTTGTTCATGCTCCTTGGGCATGAGACCGAAGTTCAAGAAATTGAAGACGAAGACAGAGAGCAAAGCCTCGGTGAGCTTTCCGCCCAGGATTTATCAGACGCTGGAAGAGATTGCGAATCAACAGAAGGTGTTGCTGGCGTGGGTGGTTCGCAACGATGCCGGGCAATGTGCAGTGCGGAAATGGCTGCTCTTGGTGAAGCGGGAGTCCCCATCATGAGTTCGGCGGTCACTGACGGGGAAAGAATGATCGCAGTGGATCAAGCACGCCAGACCGCCAATGAATCGCTGCATCCTGACCGGAAAGCTGAGCTGGGCCAGTTCATGACACCTGCGCCCGTTGCGCAGTTCATGGCGTCGCTGTTCACCGAAAGGCGGGGTGCCGTGAGGCTGCTCGATGCGGGGGCTGGCGTCGGTTCGCTGATAGCAGCATTCATCGACCGTTGGGGCGAGGACAACATCCATGCGACGGCATACGAGATCGACGCGACGATGACGGGGTATTTGCGCGAAACGCTTGGCCGGTATGGGAAAGGCAGCTTTGAGGGGGCGCTCATCGAGCGTGATTTTATTCAGGATGCTGTGTACAGCATCAAGCTCGGTAAGGTGGGAGAAGGTTTTACTCACGCGATCCTGAATCCGCCATACAAGAAGATCAAAGGTGATTCGACACACCGCGCCTTGCTGCGCGCCGTGGGTTTGGAGACAGTGAATCTCTACGCGGCGTTTGTGGGCCTGACGATCACGCTGATGGCACAGGGTGGGGAAGTAGTAGCTATTATCCCCCGCAGCTTTTGCAACGGGCTTTACTACAAACCTTTCCGCGAGTGGCTGCTCGCACGGACGTCGCTGGAGCATATCCATTTGTTCCATAGCAGGACGAGCGCATTCAATGACGATGCCGTCTTGCAGGAGAACGTCATTATCAAGCTGGTGCGCGGCCAGCAGCAGGGAAAAGTGACGATTACAACCTCCAGCGACACGAGCTTCTCTGACCTCGGATCCCATGCTTACCCGTTCGCCCAGATTGTTCACGAAGGCGATCCGCAGCGTTTTATTCACGTGCCGACAGCTCCAACGCATGGCGGTTTGAACGACATACCTCTGGCGCAGTTCTCTCTTGATGACATTGGTCTCGCGGTCTCGACCGGACCGGTGGTTGATTTCCGCTTGAAGGAGTTTCTCTGCGCAGAGCCGGAACGCGGTACGGTGCCGCTCTTGTACCCAACGCATTTTTCGGGCGGAGGCCTGGAATGGCCTCGGGCGTCGAAAAAACCGAACGCTCTAAAGGACGTGCCTGAGACAAGGAAATGGTTGTATCCGAACGGATATTACACGGTTGTACGGCGGTTCTCTTCCAAGGAAGAGCGGCGGCGCATCGTGGCACATGTTGTCGATCCCGAGACTTTCGACGCAAGTGCCCTCGGGTTTGAAAACCATTTAAATGTATTCCACTCCAAGAAGCAGGGTATCGATCGCGAGATCGCCCATGGCCTCAGTGCCTTCCTTAATTTGACAGCCGTTGACGAGTATTTTCGCCGGTTCAGCGGCCACACACAAGTCAATGCTACGGATCTCCGTCTGCTCCGATATCCGGCATTGGATGAATTGAAGCATCTTGGCCGATGGGTGCGGCGGGCCCACCGCCTCACGCAAGACCGAATTGACGAAAAGGTAGAGGCGATGAATGGCCAAAGAAAACAAGATCGCTGATGCCAAGCATGTGCTCGAAGAGCTTGGCATGCCACGGGCACAGCAAAACGAGCGATCGGCTCTCTGCCTGCTTGCGCTCCTGAACCTGACCCAGGGCAAAAAATGGGCCACAGCGGAAAATCCGCTGGTGGGGATCACGCCGATGATGGAATTTGCGCGAAACCACTATGGCAAGGAGTACGCGCCGAATACCCGGGAGACGTTCCGCCGTCAGACAATGCATCAATTCGTGGCGGCTGGCATCGCGCTTTATAATCCCGACGATCCGGCGCGGCCTGTGAATAGTCCAAAGGCTGTCTATCAGATCGAGCCTGATACACTCGCTTTGCTTCGAAGCTTTGCGACGGCGGCCTGGAATAAGCATCTTGCGACCTATCTGAAGAACCGTCAAGCACTGGCCGCCCAGTACGCCAAAGATCGTGAGATGCAGAAACTGCCAGTCACACTCGCGACTGGCGAGACCATCCGGCTGAGTCCCGGAAAGCATAGCGAACTCATTAAGGCGATCATCGAAGAATTTGCGCCGAGGTTTGTGCCGGGTGGTGTGCTGGTGTATGCCGGAGATACGGGTGACAAGTGGGGGTACTTCGACAATGAGTTGCTGGCGAAGCTCGGTGTGGTTGTTGACGGTCACGGGAAGATGCCCGATGTCGTGATCTTTTGTCCGGAGCGGGAATGGCTTCTGTTGGTGGAGTCGGTCACAAGCCACGGGCCGGTGGATGGCAAGCGGCACGCGGAGTTGGCGGCACTGTTCGCCGCCTCGACGGCAGGCCTTGTTTACGTGACGGCGTTTCCGTCACGGTCTGTAATGACGCGCTACTTGTGCAAGATTGCTTGGGAAACGGAGGTCTGGTGCGCTCACGCACCGTCGCACTTGATCCACTTCAACGGCGAACGGTTTCTCGGGCCGCACCAGTGAGGGGTGCCAGAAGGGACAGTTTCCTAAGCGTCAAACGTCGGCCGTCGGGCTGGTCCGAGCGTCGCTCGTAGCAACCGCGCCCATTTTGGCGGTTGTTCTTCCCCGGGGCGGGATACAGTGAGCCAAGCCCACGGTCGCGACCCGAGCCTGTCGCGGCAAACGCTCAAGACGCCAGAGTATCGCTCACGCGCTTCGCGCTTAGGAAACTGTCCCTATTCGAGTTCCATTCGAGCTCCGGCGCAGATTGCGAGGGCTGTCACCGGGTTTCACCGGGGCTCACGCCCAGGGCGGGGGAAGGCCGCCCTGCCGGGCTCTTTTGCGCTCCCGCTTCGCGGATCGCCCATCTTTTCGCTGATCATGTAACGCGATCGCTGTCCAGATGATCACCCAGTCACCATGCATAGACAGCGCATCATGATAGCTCTGGCCTTAGCCGTGACGGCGTCGAGCGTGGGCTGGGCGCAGTCCAGCGTGCGGGGCCTTGAAGACCTCGTCGGCGTCGGAGCCGCGATGGGGGAGTACCACCTCAAACAGAGGGGCTACACCCTTTCCCATTCCGACAGAGCTCGCCACGCAACGCTGCACTACTACTCGAAGGGCGGCAACTGCATTGTCGTCGAGGATGAGAACGGCTACTACGGATCGCTGAGAATGACAGCGCCGGAGAACTGCCGCGACAACGGCGTTCGATCCGACCAAGGATCGCTCACTTCGTTGCGAGACCTGGTGGGCCTACAGAGCCGCAGCGGAGCCGACCAGCTCCAGCGGCGCGGCTACACGTTCGCCCGCGCGGAAAAGTTCAGCAACGCGGACTTTCACTACTATTCGAATGATCGGAGCTGCGTCGCCGTAGAGGTGGCCGACGGTCGCTACAAATCCATTCGCGAAACGGCGGCGGAGAACTGCGGCAACGAAGCTGCGGAGGCGCCGAAGGCTCTGCCGGAGAACCGCGTCGAGTTTCCCCATGTGCGGGCCGATACGGACGGCGCCGGTTCGTACTACGTCCCGGGTCTTGGTTCCTCGCAGGCCGACCGCGGCTATGTGTGGCTCCATGAAGACTGGCCGATGATCGGCTTCAGCTACGAAGGGCAACGCCACGCGAAGTTCTACGGCCCGATCACGCGTCGTCTCAACGATCGGGAATATGAGATGGAGATCCAAGACTCCAACCTCGGCGCGGCAACGGGAACCGGCAAGTTCCGATTGAGTCCCAATCTGGAAGAAGTGGAGATCGTCGAAGTCAACGGTCGGATCGGCGGCCAGCGCTTTTCAGGCAAGTTCGAGCGGGCCTGGATGGAAGAGAAGCGGAAGACGCCCCGGTAAGAGCGCTATCGGGCTCCGTCCCTCAATGGCCTTGCTACAGCTGCACGATCTCGCGCTGCACCCGCCCCGTAGCCCGAGCGCCCTTCTCGCTGACGTAGCAATCAATCTCGCTCCGCACGCCGAACTCGGGCAGGTAGATCCCGGGCTCGATCGAAAAACAGGTTCGCTGGATCAGCGGACGCTCGTCCTGCGTCTCCAGATTATCCAGATTCGCCCCGGCGCCGTGGATGTCTTCCCCGATGGAGTGCCCGGTGCGGTGCACGAAGGCGTCTCCGTAGCCGGCGGCGGCGATGTGGCCGCGGGCGATGTCGTCGATGTCGCAGCCGCGGACCGTGCGGCCCTCGCGGATGGCGCTGTCGACGGCTTCGAGCGCCCGGTCGCGCGCCCCGGTCACGATGGCAAACACCTGCTGGATGCGCTCGGGCGGCTGGTCGCCGCAAAAGCCCGTCCAGGTGATGTCGTAGTAGACCGAGCGCGGTTTTTGGAGCTTGCCCCACAGGTCGATCAGCACGAAATCGCCGCTGGAGATCCAGGCGCTGCCTTCCTCGGTGGGGCCGTAGTGCGGGTCGCCGCTGTGCGGACCGCAGCCGACGATCGGGCCGCTGTCCGTGAAGATGCCGAGCTCGGAGAAGCGCTTGCGGATCAGGTCGGCGGCTTCGATCTCCTTCACACGGCCGCCGGAGCGCGTGCGCTCGCGAATCAGCGCAAAAGCTTCGTCGAGCACGCCGTCGATCAGCCGGCCGGCCTCCTCGTGCATAGAAAGCTGCTCGGCGTCCCAGCGCGCCTCAAAATGCTGCACCAGCGCGGCGGAGCTGACGACCGTCTTGCCCAGTCCGCGCAGCAGGTCAACCGTGCCGCCATCGACGAGCGAGACATGCGGGATCATGCAGTCGGGCGAGTACTGCATGGCGATGGTGTTCGCGCCATCAAGGATCTTCTCGAGCGCCGCACGCTGCTCGCGCCAGCTCGAATATTTGGTCAACTCGCCGGGCAGGGCATTGAGCCGAAAATCCTCGATCTTGTGAACCAAACGGACAGGGTCTCCCTCGCGCGGAATCCAGTAGTACCAGCGGCGGGAGATGTGGTCGTTGGCCTCGATTCCGAGGATGCGGTAGGCGATCGGGTCGCGGCGGTGGTGGTCAAAAAACAGCCAGCCGTCGACTCCTTCGGCCTGCAGTTGGTCTTGAATTTCTTGGGTGTTGATCATGTCTGTTGGGCGGCGGACGCGAGCAGCCGGTCGATCGCGTCGTCTTCGAGCCCCTCGATTTCAAACAGTTTGCGGCGTCCGCCGGCGCCGTGGCGCAGCTTGACCTGCGATTTGGGGACTCCGCACAGCGAGGCCAGCAGCGCCGTCAGCGCCTGGTTGGCCTTGCCGTCGACAGGGGGAGCGCTGACGGCGATCTTCCAGTCCTGGCCCAGCCGTCCGACGACCTTTTCGCACGACGCGCCCGGCTGCGCACGGATCGCCACCATCCCCATGCCGCATCAGTGTAGCGCGGACTGGTAAAATTCCACCTTGGAGCGGAAGTGAACATCCTTTTCCGCTACGTCTTCCGGGAGATCGCGGCCAGCTCTCTGGTCGGCGTCGCGCTTTTCAGCTTCGTCCTCTTCCTGCAACGGTTGGGGGATGTGATGGCCCTGTTGGTCCGCGCCGATGTGGCGGCGGGCGAGGTGGGCCGGCTGGTGCTGCTGAATCTCCCCGTCCCGCTGCCCTACACCATCCCCATCGGCATCCTGGTGGGCGTGCTGCTGGGGCTGGGGCGCATGTCCACCGACAGCGAACTGGTGGCGATGCGCGCCGCCGGCGTGCCCGGCAAGCGGCTGATGCGTCCGATCGTCGCTTTCGGCCTGCTGGGCGGCGCGATTTGCGCCTGGGTGACGCTCGATCTGAGCCCCTGGGCGGCCCGCGAATCCGAGGCCGCCAAGCAGACGCTGCAGATCTCCCAGGCGACCGCCCAGGTGCCGCCGCGGGTATTCATCGAGCGATTTCCCGACACCGTGGTCTACGTGCACGACGTCGAGCCGGGCGAGGAGATTCGCTGGAAGGGCCTGTTCATGGCCGACACCCGGGCGCCGGAATCGCGCGGCTCGGTCTCGGGCATCAACGCCGCCGTCGACGGCCCGCGCATCACCATCGCCGAGTCCGCCGTGGTGATCCCGCAGCCCGAGCAGAACCGGCTGCAACTCCACCTGCCGCGCGCGAGCGTTTTTGAGCAGTCTTTTGACCCGACCCAGTACCAGGCGCAGGTGTTTGAGCTTGGCGACCAGGTGATCGAGACCGAACCGGACCGGCTCGACGGCCGCGCCCGCCCGTTCGACCAGATGCCGACCGGCGAGCTGTGGAAGAGCGCCCGCGAGGGCGAAAAACGTATCGAGGCCGGGCTGGTGCTGCACCAGCGATTCGCGTTGCCGTTCGCCTGCCTGCTGTTGCCATTGGCCGGGGCGCCGCTGGCCATCTCCACGCAACGCGCCGGCCGCTCGACCGGCGTGATCGTCGCGCTGGTGATGGCTTTCACCTACTACATGCTGCTGCTGGGCGGGGCGGCGCTGGCCGACCGGGCTTTGCTGCCTCCCATTGGGGCGGCCTGGGGGGCCAACCTGGTCTTCGCGATTCTGGCGTGGCGGATGCTGCGGCAGGTGGACAGCCCCAACCGCACCGACGTGCTGGCCTGGCTGAGCGGTCGGATGCGGCAGGCGGTGCAGCGCGTGCAGTCGCTGTCCGACACCGGCGAGATGCGGCGCTACCGTCCCGAAGAGAACGCCGGAGCGTCTGCTCGTGACGGACAGCCTCGGCGGCCCGGTGTGAGGGCGATCTTTCAGCCGCTGGTGTCGATCGCGGACGCCTACGTGCTGCGCGGCTTCCTGTTCTACTTCGCGGTGATGCTGTCGGCCTTCGTCTCGATCTGGGTAGTCTTCAGCTTCTTCGAGTTGCTGTCGGACATGCTCGAGCGGGGCAAGATCGCGCTGTTCCCGCCGTACGTCTACTACCTGACGCCGTTCCTTGTTTACGAAACCGCGCCGCTGGCGATCCTGACCGCGACGCTGATCTGCTTCGGACTTCTGGCGAAGCACCAGGAGCTGATCGCCTTTCGCGCCTGCGGCGTGAGCCTGTATCGGCTGGCGGCGCCGGTGCTGCTGGTGTCGATCTTCTGCAGCGGGGCGCTATTTGCGCTCGACACCTATTGGCTGCCGCAGACGAACCGGCGGCAGGACGCGATTCGCGACGAGATCAAGGGCCGGCCGGCGCGGACCTTCCTGCGGGCCGACCGGCAGTGGACGTTCGGGCTCAGCGAGCGGATCTTCTACCACCAGTACTTCGACTGGAACGCCCGCGAGATGGCGCCGGTCTTCGTCTACGATTTCCAGCAGGAGCCGTTCGAGCTGCGACGCCATCTTTACGCCCAGCGCGCCCGCTGGGATGACGAACAGGGCGTGTGGGTTTTCGAGAACGGTTGGGTGCGCGAGTTGCAGGACAGCCGCGTGGTCTCCTTCAAGCCGTTCGAGTCCCAGGCCTTCCCGGATATCGAAGAGACGCCGGACTACTTCCGCAAGGAAGCCTTGCAGCACCAGCAGATGAACTGGACCGAGCTCGGAGCCTACATCTCCGATCTCAATCAGGCCGGCTTTGAGACAGCCGAGCTGCGGGTCTTGTGGCACCGCAAGCTGTCGTTCCCGCTGTTCGCTTTTGCAATGGCTCTGTTGGCGCTGCCGTTCGGGTTTTCCACCGGCAATCGCGGGACGCTGGTTCCGATCGCGTTCAGCATTGTGGCGGCGATAGCCTATTTTGCGTTGAGCGATTTTTTCGTGGCGCTGGGGCGGTCGAGCCAGTTGACGCCGTCGATGGCGGCCTGGGCGCCGGCGATGCTGTTCATGACCCTGGGCGGATACTTGTTCCTACGCGTGCGCTCCTGATTGGCTTTCGTAGGAGCAGAGCCGGTAGCCGACCCCGGGCTCCGTGATGATGTAGCGCGGCGAGGCGGGCGTCGGTTCGAGCTTGCGGCGGATGTGCCCGATGTGGACGCGCAGGGTCTGCGCGTATTCGCCGTGGTGGGGCCCCCAAACCGTTTGCAGAATCGTCTCGGCGGTGACGACGCGATCGCGGCGCCTGGCCAGACAGGCGACAATGTCGAATTCCGTCTTGGTCAGCCGGATTTCGCGCGAAGCCCGGTAGACGCGCCGCTTGGCCAGATCCACGGTCAGCCCGCCGACGTCGATGCGGACTTCCTGGTCCTCGTCGTCGGCCGCTCGGCGCAGCAGCGCGCGGATGCGGGCCGCTAACTCGGCGGTGCGGAAAGGTTTGGTGAGGTAGTCGTCCGCTCCCAGATCGAGCGCTCGCACGATGGTGGCTTCGTCGCCGTTGGCCGAAATCACCAGAATCGGGCCGGAATACCACGTCCGTAGCTGGGAACAGACTTCCAGACCGCTCAGGCCTGGAAGCGTGAGGTCCAGCAAGATCGCCATCGGAGGGGTCTTCGATGCCGCCTCGAGTCCTTCCTCCCCGGTGGCGACATCGCGCACCGCGTACCCTTCGCGCGTTAAGGCAGTCGCGACGAAACGACGGACGCCCTGGTCGTCGTCCACGATCAAAACGTGCTGCTGTATTCCATCCCGCTTCATGAACTCACCCAAGTTTTCTCTGTTAGCATAACGAATTAACGTTTTGAACGAAGCGGGTTATCGATAAACTCCGGTCTAATTCTTGGTGTCGCAGCAAGTTCCCGATGCGCTTGGCGGCAAGGAATATCGGTGGGCGTCAGCCGTCATCTCCGTAGTCGGCTTGGACGGCGCGGAGTCGGGCCGTCAACTCTTCCACCAGTTTGGCGTGCGCCGGCTCCGCGTATAGGTTCTTGAGCTCGTTGGGGTCCTCCTGCAAGTCGAAAAGCTCCCAATAAGGCCCTTCGGTGTAGTACTCGATGAGCTTGTAGCGATCGGTGCGGATTCCCCGGTTCGGTCCGACGCGATGCGCGGTCCAGAACTGGAAGGAGGGGTCCGTCATCTGTTCCTTGGCCATCTCCCGGAAGGCCCACGAATTTTCGTAGTAAGAGTAGTAGGTCTCCTGGCGCCAATTCGAAGGTTTTTCGTCCTCGAGAAGAGGTACTAAGCTCCGTCCCTGCATCTGTTCCGGAATGGGAATTCCGGCCGCCTCGAGGATCGTTGGAGCGAAATCGATGTTCATGGCGAACCCTTCGGGCGTCTGTCCGCCCGTGAAGCGGCGCGGGTAGCGGACCAGCAGCGGAATTCGCAGCGACGGTTCGTACATGAAGCGCTTGTCGTACCAGCCGTGCTCGCCCAGAAAGAAGCCGTTGTCGGTGGTGTAGATGATGAGCGTGTCCTCTGCCTGCCCAGTCTGGTCGAGGTAGTCCAGGACGCGGCCCAGGTTCTCGTCGACGGCGTAGGTTCCGCGATGGTGGTCCTTGACGAAGCGGTTGAAGATCCAGTCCTTCCTGGCGGACGCCGACAGCCCTTTGGGCATCTCATCCTCATAGTCGCCGGCCAGGCTGACGTCGAAACGCATGTCCTCGGCTTCTTTGGCGATGCGGCGGGTGGCGTAGTCGTCGTCGTAAGTGGGCGGCTTGGGCCAGTCGATGTCGTCGAACATCGTAGCGAAGCGTTCGGGAGGGGTGAACGGGCGGTGCGGCGCCTTGTGCTGGTAGACCAGGCACCAAGGTTCGGCGCCGCCCGCACTCTTGCGCAGGAAGTCCAGTGCGAAGTCGGTGGTGATGTCGGTGGCATGACCGCGCTCCTGCCGCTTTTCTCCCTGGTGGATGAATTCCGGATTTTCATACAAGCCTTGTCCAGGCAAAATCTTCCACTCGTCAAAGCCGCGCGGGTCCTGCCGAATGTGCCACTTACCCATCAGAGCCGTGCGGTAACCGTTTTGTTGCAGCAATTGCGGAAACGTCGGCAGATTCGGGTTGAATACCTCCACGGAATCGGCTTTTTCGGAGTTGCCGCGGATGCCGTGCACGTGGCTCAAGCAGCCGGTCAGGACCGTCGCCCGGCCCGGTGCGCAGAGCGAGTTCGTGCAAAAGGCGTTGACGAAGCGGGCGCCGCCCTCGGCCAGCCGGTCCATGTTCGGGGTCTTCAAGATCGGATGGCCGGCGCAGGACATCTCGTTGTACTGCTGGTCGTCGGTCATCACGAACAGGATGTTCGGCTTGGGGTAGGTGGGCTTGGAGGATTCGCAGCCCTGAAAGAGAAACGAGGCTGCTGCGCCCCCGGATAGGGTCTTCAGGGCGTCGCGGCGAGTGGTCGTGGCCATAGCCGAACAGTGTACAACGAGCGCCGGCCGGCCTCTATCCCCTGCGTCGGCGCCACAGGCCTGCCAAGGCGAGGCCCAGAATCGACGTTCCGGACAGCGTCGTGCCGGCGAGCGCGGAGGCGGGCCGGTAGAACAGCTCCACGTCGTGGCGGCCCTCGTCGATCCGCACGCCGCGCAGGGCGCCGTGGATTTCAACCACGTCGCGGATCTCCCCGCCGACCGTGGCGCGCCAGCCCGGCGCCCAGACCTCGGCCAGCGCCAGCGTTCCCGGGCAGGCCGACTCCACGCTCAGACGCAGGGAGTCGTTGCGCCGCTCGACGAGTTCGGCGCGGCCGGCGTCGTCGCCGCAGTCGCTCTCGATCCAGGCGCGCGGCCGGGCTTGCGGGTTGCGGTAGACGTTCCAGCCGTCTTCGCCTGCGAACACCTGCTGCTGATCGGGGCGGGTGGGGTCGCGGGCGACCGTGTAGACGGTGTTGAGCAGGTCACGGCCCTGGTTCCAGCCGCGCTGGTCCATCAGCTCATAGACGTTGCGGCTGACGACCGTGAGATAGCCTTCGACCGACTCGAGCCCGTGCCGGTCGCCAAGGTTGACGCCGCCCCCGCCCGGGACCAACTCGAAGCGGAACGGCCCGGGCTGCCGCTTCAAGAATTCCAGCGCCGGCTGGGCCTGTTCGAGGCGCGGCAGGTGGATGGCGCGGATGGGGTCGTCCAACTCCGCCACGCTCAGCCAATGCGACGCGCCGCCCTCGAGCAGCAGCAGCGCCAGCAGCGCCGCCTGGACCGCGACCGGCGAGAGAACCCCCCGGCGATTGGCGCGGAAGACGCCGGCGAGCAGCAGCGCGATCAGGCCGCTGAACATCACGAACTCGCCGTGGTAGACCGTCTGCGCCGGATCTGTCCGCTTCCCCAACACCAGCTCCGCCAGAGTCAACGCGCCGGCCACTGCGGCAAAGCCCAGCAGCAGCCGAACCGGCCAGCGGTCGTCGCGAGCCTCGGAGAGCCGGTCCAGTCCGCGCGCCGCCAGCACGAACGCAGCCAGCGAGAACAGGAACAGCACGTGCGCAGCTCCGCGGGCCCGCTCGGCGAGCGGAACCATCGAATAGACCCAGCCGTGCAGCGGCGTCTGGGGGCCGAAGGAGTACAGCAGGGCGAACAGCCCGACGGCCGCCGCCGCCTGGGTTCCGGGCAGCCGCCAGCCGTGCAGCACGCCCACGGCGGCCAACACCAGGACCGCCCAGCCGATGTAGGGGTCGCCGAGGCCGGGCGGGATGGGAATCACGATCGCCAGCAGGTGCACCGGATTCAGCCGCAGCGCCTCGTCAATGTGATACGGGATGGACTCGTCGAAGCCGATGGGCCGCTCCAGATTGACCCAGCGGACCGCGTCGCGCCCGAACTCCCAGGCCGGCAGCGCCTGCATCGCGCCGACCAAGAGCGCGGCGGCCGCGACCAGTGGAATTGAAGCGACCGGGGCGAAGTCCTTGCGCCGCAGCGTCGCAGCCAGCAGAACGCCGCTGACGGCAAATGCCAGAAACAGCGGAACGCGCGGGTGGCCGCTCAGCAGCGCCAGTCCGAGCGTCGCCCCGCACAGGGCGCTATGCCAGATGCGATCCGGCCACCGCTCGTCAGCGAGCAACCGCGCTACGCACAGAGCGGCTGCCGGGGCCCAGACCATGCCGCCGGCGATCTGCGGCCAGCCGTTCGAGGCGAACGCTCCAACGCAGGCAAACGCCAATCCGGCCAGCAGAGCCCCGCTGCGCGAGATCCGCAACTCGCGCGCCAGAGCAAATGCAAACAAGCCTCCCAGCAGGCGCAACAGCGTCTGCTGCCAGTGGATGAAGCGCAGCTGGATGTGGCCGTCCTCGCCCAGCGGCAGGGCGAACAGTGGCCAGTTCAGTGGAAAGGCTGCGCCGGGCTGCATCAGCCCCAGCAGCGGCTGGCCTCCCCATTGATTCGGCGCCCAGAGCGGGAAGGCGACGTCTTTCCAGGCGCGCGCCTGGAAGTCGAGCCATGGCAGGATCTGGTTGGCGCCGTCCGGCGTCTCAAGGAACGTGAAGTCGTCGCTGAGCGTGTAGCGCCAGTAGAAAAGGCCCGTCAGCAGAACGAGCAGCGTCAATGCGCGGCGTTCGAGCAAGGTTCGCGGCCGGCCGGCGGGGCCGTTTCGTTTGGTTCCAGCTCCTCGAAATCTTTCGATGACGGCTTAAACCTTCTTCGGATCGGGGTGCTTCCAGGGGCTGCGATAGGGGCGCGCCAGCAACTTGTTGGCCTCCTTGTCGCCCACGATCTCACCTTTCGCCGGATCCCACTCGAGCGTACGGCCCACTTCGAGCGCCAGGTTCGCCAGGATGCAGCTGGTGGTGGAGATGTAGCCCTGCTCGATGTCGGCGATCGGCTTGGAGCGGTCGTCAACGGCGGCCAGAAAATTCTTCATGTGGCCGCGGATGGCCGGCGCCACGTGCTTTTCGAGATCCTTCTCGGTCTTGTCTTCGGGGTACTCCTCGAGCTCGAACTTCACGTCGGCGTGGATCTTCTTCGCTTCCTTGTCCACCGGAATGAAGTCGTAACTATTGACGCTGGCCTTGAGTACGCCCTTTTCGCCGTAGATGAACGCGGCCCACGGGTAGTCCGGATCGGGCGGGACGCCCCAGCTGCGATGCGTCCACACCACCGGCATCTCGTCGAACTCGAAGGTTGCCGTCTGGGTGTCGGTGATGTTGGCCTTGGACTCCTTTTGCACATAAATGCCGCCCACGGAGCTGACCTTTTTCGGCCAGCCGAGGTCCAGCATCCAGCGCACCATGTCAAGCATGTGGATGCACATGTCGCCGACGATGCCGTTGCCGTACTCCATGAAAGCCCGCCAGCGCCGCGGGTGGACCAGATCGTTGTACGGACGCATCGGGGCCGGGCCGGTCCACATCTCGTAGTCGAGGTACTCCGGCGGGGGCTGGTCGGGCGGGTTGCGGTTGGCCCGCATGTGGTAGTAACAGCAAATCTCGACGTGGGAGACCTTGCCCAGCAGCCCTTCGCCGATGATGCGGTCCTTGGCCTCGATCAGATGCGGCGTGGAGCGCCGCTGCGTGCCCACTTGCACCACGCGGCCGTGCTTGCGGGCGGCGGCCAGCATCGCCTGGCCTTCGAGGATGTCGACGCTGATGGGCTTCTGGACGTAAACGTCCAGGCCTTTCTGGACCGCTTCGATCATCGTCAGCGCGTGCCAGTGGTCGGGCGTGCCGATCAGCGCGATGTCGAGCTCTTCCTGAGCGAGCATCTGCCGGAAGTCGCCGTAGGTTTTGGGCGTCTTGCCGGATTTCTGACGCGTCGCCGTCATCTTGGCCGCATCGGCGACCATGTTCTTGTCGGCGTCGCAGATCGCCACGACTTCGACCGGTTCGACCTGGATCAGCCGGAACAGGTCGCATTTGCCGTACCAGCCGGAGCCGATCAGGCCGACCTTGCGCGGCTGGGCGGCGCGGGCGCCGGGCAGAATGAGCGCCGCGCCGGCGGATGCTTGGAGGAACTGTCGACGATTCATGGCCTTCAGCACGCTAGCATAGCGCGCCGGCGGGCGGATTCTCCCACAAAGCAAAACGCCCCCGGCGCAGCGACCGGGGGCGTTTCATAACAATGTCGTTACGCTTACCAGCGGGGCTCGCGTCCGCGGCCGCCACCGCCGCCGCCGGGTCCGCGGCCACGGCCGCCGCCTCCGCCGCCAAAGCCGCCGCCTCCGCCGCCGGTGCGTTCCGGACGCGGACGCGCCTCGTTGACCACCAGGTCGCGACCGCCGAAATCACAACCATTCAGCGCTTCAATAGCCTGATCGGCGGCGGCGCCATCCTCCATCTCGACGAACGCGAAACCGCGCGAGCGGCCCGTTTCGCGGTCCATCACGACATGGACGGAAGTCACCTCGCCGTAAGGGGCGAAAGCGTTGCGAATGTCTTCTTCATTCGCGTTGTAAACAAGATTACCCACGTAAAGTCGTTTCATCGTTGGAACTCTCCTCGTTGAACAAGCAGTAGTGAAAGGCAAGCTGCAGACGGAAAGTGAGAGGAGCAGCCAACGTAGCGAGAGCGACCTTCATCCTACCGGTCTAGCCTGGAAACCGTTTCAAACTGACAAATCGAGTTTATCACGGAGCGACGCCCCGCTTGACCCGGCGCCCCGCGGACGGCTAGCTTCAGTGCAATGCGCACTGTTGCAAATCTGCTACCGATCCTGTTGCTCGCCGCCGTCGGCGCCCAAGCACAGCTCAGTCCGGAAGGCAATCAAGTCTGGGCTCAAGGCGCCGGGCAACCCCCTGTCCCCGGGTCGCCGGATACGGATGACTTTTTCGGCAATGCGCTGGCGGCCGGCGATTTCAACGGCGACGGCTTCATGGATCTGGCCGTGGGCGTGCCGGGCGACAACAACGGCCAGGCTCGCGGCGCCGTCAATGTGATCTATGGCCGGGCGGCGGGATTGTCGGGGCAGGGCGCCCAAGAGTGGATTCAAGGGCGCAATGGGCTCGAAGGCAACGATGAGCGCGGGGACGTGTTCGGCGCAAGCCTGGCGGCCGGCGACTTCGATGCTGATGGGTTCGACGATCTGGCCGTGGGCGTGCCGGGCGAAGATGGCGCGCAGGGTATTGTGGCTGTTCTGTATGGTTCGGCAAGCGGACTCAGCGCGGATCGTGATCAGGTGTGGAACCAGAGCGATCTGGCCGGCGGCAGCCGGACAAACGGCGACCAGTTTGGAACGGCGCTGACAACAGGCGACTTCAACGGCGACGGCTTTGCGGACCTGGGTATCGGAACGCCATTCCGCAACAACTCCTCCGGCCTGGTGCATGTGGTTTACGGTTCGGCCGGAGGCTTGACGGAGGCGGGGAACCAGCGGTTTCGACAAGGGGCTGACGGTTTGGAGAGCAATCAAGAGAACGGCGACTTCTTTGGGGCCGACCTCGCCGCCGGCGACTTCAACGGAGACGGTTTTGACGACTTGGTCGTCGCCGTGCCCGGAGAAGACAACGCTCGAGGCGGGGCCCAAATCCTCTTCGGCTCGGCCGGACGAATCACCCCCCAAGGCAACGTCTTCCTCCGACATGATGATCTGATCGGCGCCAATCGACGCGATGGAGACCAACTCGGCAGTTCCGTCACGACCGGCGATTTCAACCTGGACGGGTTCGACGATCTCGCTGTGTCCATGATCGGCGTCGACAACGGGCGAGGCAGCGTGATCGTCGTCAATGGCGCGCAGAATGGCCTCACCGGTCCGGCCATCGAATGGCGACAGGGCCTCAACGGCCTGTTGGGCGAGCAGAATGCCGGCGACCGTTTCGGCTCCGACTTGGCGGTCGGGGACTTCAACGCCGACGGCTTCCCGGACTTGGCCGTGGGGGCGCGCGGCGAGGGCAACAACCGCGGAGTCGCACACGTGATCTACGGTTCGATCGGAGGGTTGACGGCTGCCGGCAATCAGTTGTTCCAGCAAGGCGTCGGCGGCATCGACGATCAGCCGGAGTCGGGCGACGACTTCGGAGCGGTGCTGGCGGCCGGCAATTTTGGACGGGGCGGCGCCGATGATTTGGCAGTCGCTGCGCCGCGCGAAGACAATGACCGCGGAATCGTCCACGTCATCTACGGTTTGACGACGCAGTCGCCGACCATCAGCGGCGTCGTGGGCGCGGGGCTGAGCCAGCCGTTCGTCGCCAAAGCCTCCTACAACCAGATCATGACGATTTTTGGCGAGCGTTTCGCGCCCGAAGGCTTCGCGCGCATTGTCAGCGGAGCGGATCTGATCAACGGATTGCTGCCGGTGCGTTTCGGCGGCGTTTGCGTGGAAATGGGCGGCCGGCGCGCGCCAATCTTCGCCGTCTTTGACAACCAGATCAACTTTCAGGCGATAGCGCCGATCGGAACGCCCGGGGCGACCACGGTGCGCGTGCTCCGTAATTGCGACTCGACCTCCGAGCTGATCAGCGGCCCGGTCGAGATCGAGACCGCAGCCGCCGCGCCGGAGTTCTTCTTCTTCGTGCAGACCCAGACCGGCGTCAATCCCGTTGCGGCGGTCAATGAGACCACCCGGCGGCTGGTCGGACAGCCCGGCCTGCTGCCCGGCGCCATCTTCGAACCCGCCCGGCCGGGCGACATTGTCACGCTCTACGTGACCGGACTGGGCGAGACGGCGCCGCTGTATGGCCCGGGCGAGCTGCCGCAGGGCGCCGCGGCGACGGCGCGGCCGGTGACGGTGCGGCTCGGCGCGACCGACATCACGCCGCTCTACGCGGGCGTGGCGCCGTTCAATGCCGGCCTCTATCAGGTGAGCTTTGAGGTGCCGGCCGGCGTGGTCGCCAGCAACATCCAGATCCAGCTGATCGTGGGCGCACCGTTCGAAGGGTTTATCACCCCGCCCGGCGCGTTCATCCTGATTGGGGAGTAACCGGCTAGTCTTGGACGAACAGGAATGTTCGTCCCACTGGTGCTGCGATGCCCGGTGGGGCCGGACATTCCTGTCCGGCGCAGACTGCGTTTTCGACGGTTGTTGCCGGTCACAATCTTTACTGATCGCGCACGATCAGGCCGTCGCGGATCTCGATCTGCCGCTTGGAGCAGAACGCGGCGGCCTCTGGATTGTGCGTGATCATCAGGATCGTCTGCCCGAGGGCCTTGTTCAGATCCTTGAGCGTTTGCAGCACCAATTCGGAATTCTTCGTGTCGAGGTTGCCGGTGGGCTCGTCGGCCAGCAGGATCGGCGGGTTGTTGACGATCGCCCGCGCGATGGCCACGCGTTGCTGCTCGCCGCCCGACAGCGCGTAGGGGCGATGGTCGAGCCGCCGGTCAATGCCGAGCAGCTTGAGGACATCGCGAAACTCCTGCGTGACCGGCTCGCGATGCTCGGCGATGTCGCGCGCAATGATGATGTTTTCGAGTGCGGTCAACGTCGGCAGCAGGTTGAATTTCTGGAAGACGAAACCGACGGTGGTCTTGCGCAGCTCCGTGCGGCCCCTGTCGGTCATGCTCGACAGATCGCGCCCGCCGACGCGCACCGTACCCGCGGTCGGCGGAGTCAGCCCGCCGATGATGTGGAACAGCGTCGACTTGCCCGAGCCCGAGGGCCCCAGAAGAGCGACGAACTCGCCGGGCTCCACACGCAGGTTTACGCCCCTGAGCGCGTGGACGTCCACGCCGCCCATGTGATAGGTCTTCTTGAGGTCGGAGATCTCGACGATGGGTTCGTGGCTCACGGTATTGTTTCTCAGCGGCCGGCTATCTCGTTGTCCTCGCCCACGCGCTCCACTTCCAGTCCCTTGGGCGGATCGAGCACGAACGAGTCGTCGGAGACGTCTTCGTTGAGGCCGGGCTTGACGAAGCGTACAGCCAGATCATAGCCCTCGAGGGGTCTTTCGACGATAATTTCGCGCGGATAGGAGGGGCCGAACTCGTCCGTCCACGAGCGATAGCGCGACAGGGCGATGACTTCGTCATCGGCGTTGCGGACTTCCACGCGGGAGATGCGCAAGGTGGTGCGGTCGAACCAGATCTTGCGGTGGATTTTCAGGCCTTCGCCGTCGCGTTCGGTCAGCAACTGCACGACGTAGAAGTGCCGGAACCCTTCCGTCACGCGGTCCATCACCGGCGTTTCGTCCTCGCCGGGCGGCTCGAGCAGCAGCGCGTCGAGCACGTGCTGCGGCCGCACGTTTTCGGCCCGCTTCTCAGACTGCCTGACGGTCGCGTTGTCGCCTTCGAAGAAGCGCTTTTTCCAAGGCAGATAGACCCGGAAGGTATCCCCGTCCGAGGCCATATCGAAAGCCGTTCCGCCGGTCACGGGCGTCTGCGCCTGGACCCGCACGTGGCCCGGACGCCGGCCGAGGATGAAGCCGCGCACGTCACGCAGTTCGGTCTCTTTGGTCCGCTGCTCGTTGAGATAAGTGAGCCGCAGATCGACCGTCGCCTTCATCGATTCGATTGCGCCGATGCGGTCCAATTCGGCCAACAGGTCTTCGAGGGAGGCGTCGAGCAATGCGGCTGGGGGCGGTGCGACCTTGCGTGTCGTGGACAAGCACCCTACGCCGAGCAAGGCGACTAGAACGGTGATGATGGGAAGGTTTCGCACGCGGAGGAAGGCTGCCCGTGTCGAGCACAACAATCTTTTAGTCTACCAACCTGCTCGTTCATCGGGGTCTTCTTCGCAGGCTCAACCACGCGGAGAAAACCGGAGGATTTTCGAGCCAAGTCAGCAGCGCGGCGCGCAACTCCTCGAACGCGGCTCGCTGCGGGCCGCTCGGCGGGGCCTTCGAAAGCCGCCGTTGCAGCCGATCCTTGGCGCGCAGAACCGCCGTCCGCAGCTCCTGGCGTCGGCCAGAGTCCGACGCAGCGTATTCGTCACCCAACTCCGCCAGCGCGACGAGCGCCGCTTCGGGGTCGCGGGTGCGGATGCGGCCGCGCAGGTCCACGGCGATGCCGCCGATCGCTTCGTCAATCGGGACGTTCGTTTCGAGCAGCACCTCTACCAGATAACGCTCCGACACCCGTCGCTCCGGCCCCAGCTGCTCGGCGACGGCGCGCCGCAGGGCGGTCAGCGCGGGCCGGTCGATCCGCTCGGGCTTCTCGGCCTCGAGGTACGCCAAGGTCAGCGCGCGGATGGAAGTTTTCATCGGGTCTTGCGATAAGCCGCGACGGCGCGGTTGTGGGCCTTGAGGTTTTTGGAAAAAACGTGTTGCGGCTCTCCGTAGACCTCGGCCACAAAGTAGAGATAGTCGCTTTCGGCCGGCTTGAAGGCGGCTTCGAGTGCGCCATGGCCCGGGTTCGCGATTGGCCCCGGAGGCAGGCCGGGGTGTACGTAGGTGTTGTAGGGGTGCGGGTTGCGGATGTCGGGCTGCAGCAGGCGTCCGTTGTAGCGCCCTTCGAGGATCATGCCGTAGATGATGGTCGGGTCGCACTGCAGCAGCATCCCCCGTTGCAGACGATTGTGAAAAACCGAAGAGACCAGCCCGCGCTCGGACGGTACGCCGGTTTCCTTTTCCACCAGCGACGCCATGGTGACCACCTCATACGGTGCCAGGGGCGTCGTCTTGCCTTTCGAGGCGGCTTCGAAGGCCTTGCGAAAGCCGGCCACCATCGCGTCGACCACGTCGCCGGCGTCTGTGTTGCGCGGGAAGAGGTATGTTTCGGGAAACAGCACGCCTTCGAGCGACTTCGCTTCGGGGAACAGGTCCCGGATCGGCTGGGGATCGGCGGTGAGCGCGAGCGCCTCTTCGAGCGAGCCATAGCCGGCGTTGGCGATGACTTCGGCGGTCTCAAATCGCGTCAGACCCTCGCGGATCGTCAGCGGCCGCAGATGCACGCGCCCCTCGGCGAGTTTTTGATAGACCTCCCAGACCGAAGCGGAGCCGACGAAGCGGTACTCCCCGGCTTGCAGCTTCGCTTCCGGGCGCAAGGCCCGCGCGACCAGAAACAAATACTGTGAGCGGATCACGCCGGCGCCTTCGAGCTGCACGGCCAGCTCGCGGGTCGTTGTGCCCTCGGGGTAGTCGAACAGCAGCTCCCCTTCGAATCCGCTGTAGGGTTCTTCGAGCGCGCTCAGGGTCAGCGCTCCCGCCGCGGCCAGAACTAAGACGGCGACCACCGCCAGCCCCCCGAAAATCCACAGAAAACGCCGCATTACGATTCATCCAACGAGCGCAGATAGCTTTCCAGCAACACGCGCGCCGCCATCTGGTCGACTTCGGGCTTCGCGATCCGCTGTCCGGGGCGTTCGTCGCGGAGGCGCTGCTCGGCCTCCACGCTCGTCAGCCTCTCGTCAAACAGAATCAGTTCGACTCCGCATCGTTTCGCCAAAGCTTTGCCGAAGCGCGCCGCCTCGCGTGAGGAAGGGCTCTGCCGGCCATTCATGTGCAAGGGGCGTCCGACGAGCAGGCGCCGGACCTCGTGCTCGCGCGCGATGCTCTCGATCGCGGCCAGGTCGGCCTCGCGGTGGGTGTGCTCGACGGTTGGCAGGCCGCGGCTGGTCATGCCCAACTCGTCGGAGATCGCCAGCCCGATGCGGCGGCGTCCCCAGTCGACCGCCAGCGTGCGACCTGGCTGGGGCATCAGGCCGGCTCCTCCGCGGGCGTCGGGGCGGCCTTTTCGGTGGCCCTTTCGGTGCGGATGTTGACCTCGACCGGCAGATTCGCCACGCCGGCACGGGTGCGCGCGTCGAGCACGCGGAAGGCGATGGCGTCGTCGAGCCAGTCGTGGCTGTGTCCGGAGGGGTGCTGCGTCGCCACGGTGATGGTGTACTCCTGCGGCGTCAGCGCGCATTCGAAGCGGAACTCGGCTTCCACGCGGTCGCCGTCCTGACAGGGCGGCAACGGGACTTCCTCGATCTTCGTATTCGTGCCGAAAACCTCCATGCCGGTGCGGGTTCTCACCAGAATGCCGATCATCGGCGCGGACTGCTCGGCGCGAAACTCTGTCTTCACCCGGACGGTGACCCGCTCCCCGCTGAGAACGGCTCGGGTGGGGCGACCCTCCGCGTCGAGCAGTTCGACTTCCAGGATCTCGGCCAGCCGGTCGCCGTGCCGGTTGCTGGAGTCTAGCGAGCGGTGCTTGCGGTCCTCCACGACGTCGGCTTTCTGCTTTTCGAGCACGGCGCCGACGTAGCGGTCGATCACATGTTTCGGCTCGCCCTCGGCCTGGATGCGGCCGTCCATCAAAAAGATGGCGCGGTCGCAGAGTTGCTTCACCAGCCCCAGGTCGTGCGAGACGAACAGCACCGTCACGCCCGCCTCGCGCAGCTCTTCGAATTTGCGCACGCAGCGGTTGGCGAAGACGGCGTCGCCGACGGCAAGCGCTTCGTCCACGATCAGGATTTCCGGCTCGGTGTGGATGGCGGTCGCGAAGGCCAGGCGCACGTGCATGCCGCTCGAGTAGGTCTTGACGGGGCGCTCGATGAAGTCGCCGATGCCGGCGAAGCGCTCGATCGAAGGCATGGAGGCCTCGATCTGATCGCGTGTGAGGCCCATGATCTCGCCGTTGATGCGGATGTTTTCGCGGCCGGAGAACTCGGGGTTGAACCCGGCGCCCAGCTCGAGAAGCGCCGCGATGCGGCCCCGGCGCACGACGTGTCCGGTGGTCGGGTCGAGGATGCCGCACAGGATTTGCAGCAGCGTCGACTTGCCGCCGCCGTTCGGGCCGACGACGCCGAAAGTCTCCCCGCGCGCGACCTCGATGTTGATGTCGCGCAGCGCCCAAAACTCCTCATGCCGGCGACCGGCGAACGGCATCGCCTCGCGAATGCGGTCCGACGGCTTGGGGTACAGCCGGTAGAGCTTCGAGATGTTGCGCGCGAGGAGCATGAAGGTGAGCAGTGAGCGGTGAGCGGTGAGCAGTGCGTGGTCTCCCACTGTTCACCGCTCACCATTCACCGCTCACTTACAACAAATCAGCGAACTGCTTCTTCAGCTTATAGAACCAGGCGTGGCCGAGCAGGAACATTGCCAGAGATACCGCCGTCAACATGGCCAAGGGTTCGAGGTCCGGCGCGCGGCCTTCCAGCAGAACCGCTCGGTAGGCTTTCACCAGGATGTAGAACGGGTTTTTCTCGAGCGCCCACATCATGTTCTCGGGCATCGAGGCTTCCGGGTAGCAGATTGGCGTGATGAAGAACCAAATCGTCAGCAGGAAGCCCGCGAACTGGCCCAGATCGCGGAACAGCACGCCCAGCGCTGCCAGAAACCAGCTCAGACCCATCGTGAACAGAATCTGGGGAACCAGCAACACCGGAATCCACAGCGCCGCCCAGGTCGGCTCGCGCCCGAACGCCAGCATTCCGACAAGAAAAATCAGCAGGCCGAACAGTTCGCTGAAAAGCCCGGCGAAGACCAAGTTCACCGGCAGGATCTCCAGCGGAAACACCAGTTTCTTGACGAAGTTTGCGTGCTCGAGCACGATGGTCGGCGCGCGCCCGGCGGCTTCGGAAAACGCCAGCCACGGCAGCATCCCGGCCAGGAAGTAGAGCACGAAGTTGCTCGGCCGGCCGTCGTCGCCGAACCGCGTTCTGAGCACCAGGCCGAAAACGAACCAGTAGGTGACCATCATCATCAGCGGATGGATGATCGTCCAGAACGCGCCGGCGAACGAGCCGGCGTAGCGGCCGGAGATGTCGCGGCGCACCATCGAGCGGATCAGCGACCAGTTGCGCGCCAGCGACCGCCACGGAAACACCACGGCGCGTCCCAGGCTGCGCACCCAGCGGCGGCGGCTGAGCCCGCCCAGGCTCGACACCGACTGCCTTCGCAACGTCGCCACGCCGTCGCGCACATCGGCCTCGATCAGCCCGAACGGCGAGCCGTCCTCGAAAAACCATCCCTCGCCCTCGCGTTGCGGTGAGACGAAGACCATGTAGCGGCCGTCTTCGGGCGGCAGCGGCACCGTCCACTCGAGCGAGGCGGCGGCGCGCGGCTCGACCGGGGCGGGGAACAGGGCGCGGGGGCCTTCGACGAGCAGCGTCTCCTGGTCGCGGTCATAGACCTGCCAGCAGAGCGCGTCGCCGGAGTCGGCGGTCCAGTTTTCCTGGGAGCGGTTGGAGACTCGCGCCCGCACCCGCAGCGTCCCGTCGCGGACCTCCGCTTCGAGATCGGACCAGGCCGCCCGCATCATTCGCCTCCGACGTAGAGCGCCGCCGGGTAGCGTGAGCGTACCGGCCCGACCTTGCGCCCGACGGCAAAGATCGCGTCGTCGCGCAGCTGCTTGGGCAGCTCGTAGCGGTCGAGCAGGTGGTCGACCCAGGCGTGCTCGAGTGAGCGGCGTTCGAGATAGGGCGCGGTCTCGAGATGTTCGACCTCGAAGCCGGCGGCCTCGAACAGCGCCTGCACGTCGCGCGGCGCGTACTCGCGGGCATGGCGCGGGTCGCGATTGCCCTCTTTGTCCGGGATCACGTAGTGATGAAACAGCCCGGGATGGTAGCTCAGCAGCATCGCCGCGATCGCGCGCCGGCTGCAGATGTTGGGCGTCGACAGCACCAGCCGCCCGCCGGGGCGGATCACGCGGTTGAGCTCCGACATCAAGTGCATCGGGTCTTCGTAGAGATGCTCGAGCAACTCGCAGCACAGGACCGTGGCGAAACGGTCTTCGGGATAAGGATAGCGGTCCTTCTCGGCGTCGAAGTGGTCGATTTCGCAGCGGAACTCGCCGCCGCGCGAAGAGGTCACCCGCCGCGTGTCGATCTTGCCGACCGGGCCGAGGTAGCAGCCTCGCACTTCGCCGTAGCCCAGCCGCGTCTGGATGGCTGGGGTGATGTGCAGGTACGCGCCCATCTCGAGCGCGGAGTCCGCGGCGGTCCCCGGCGGCGTCAGCTCGAGCGTGCGCACCAGCCGGGTGAGGTGGGTTTCCACGTAGACGGCGTCGTTGGCGCGGTCGTGCACCCAGGATCGGATCTCTTCCGCCAACTCCGAGGACGGCGGCGCTGCGGGCTCCGGCGTGGGCTCTTGTTCGACCGGGGCCTCGTCGGCAACGGCGGCTTCCTCGGGCGGCGCCACGAGCGCCTCGGCTTCCGGTGCAACGACTGCATCGCTCACGAATCGCCCTGCCGCTGAATCCTCGAGCGCCTCGGCGAAACGGCGCCCGACGGTCTCCCAGGCGCACTCGCGCGCCACGTAGTCGCGCGCCCGCTCGCCCAGCGCGCGACGCATCTCGGGTTTGGCGATCAACAGGCTCAGATACTCGAAGATGAGGTCCGTCTCGCCCGGCCCGTTCGGCACTTTCAGGCAGATCTCGTCCGGAAGGTCCGAGAACGCGCCCACGTCGGAGACCAACACCGCGCGTCCCAGCCCGAGCGCCCGCAGCAGCGTGCCCGAGGTCTCGCCGACGGTTGGGTAGCGCAGGTTCAGGCAGATGTCGCACGAGCCCAAATACTGCACGAAGTCGTCGATCGGCGCGTAATCGATGTGGCGGACGTGCTCGCCTAGTCCCAAATCCTCGATCATGCGCCCGATGGGAAACTCCGGATGCGCTTCGCCGACCAGGATCATGCGCGCCCGCGGCTCGACGCGAATCAGCCGTCGCATGGCGCGCAGCGATTCGCGAATCCGCTTGTAGGGCTTGAGGAACCCAAAGATGCCGATCAGCGGGTTCGTCTCATCCAGGCCCAGCTTGGCCCGGTAGCGCAGGCGGTCGACCTCGGGAATCCAGGCCCCGTGCGCGATCCGCCGCACCGGAACATCCACGCCGGTGGCGCGCACCCGCCGCACCATGTAGTCGCTGTGGACCAGCACAGCTTTCGAGGCTTCGAGCACGCGCCGGTTCAGCGCGACGCCCTCGTAGTCAGGGCCGACCTCCAGGTTGCGCACCCGCTCGGCGAAGGCGATATCTTGGGCCGATCCCTCGTGCTCGATCTCGCGCACATAGGCGTCCCAGTCGTCGCGCTTGATGGTGGCGTCGGCCACCAGGTGATGCAGGTTGTACTCGTGCAGCAGCGCCACGCCGGGATGCCGCAGCGCAGTGTCGTAGACGTAGATGTGAAACGGGTTGTTGCCGAACTGGTAGAGCGTCTCGTCGAACTCTTCGGGGCGGTACTCGCGGAAATCGCGGATGGCGATGTTCGCTCCGGCCGGGAAGGGCTCGGGCTCATAGGTCCCGTCAACAAAGGCGGTGACCTCGGCGTGGCGCGCGATCTCCGGCAGCAGCGCGGCGGAATAGTCCGCAATCCCCGACTTGACGGGGCGTAGCGGCGTGAAGACGGCCAGCTTCATTCGACCAGCTTGAGCGAGAAGACCCCGAGGTTGAAGGGAACCTTCACCAGTAGGGGCGTTCGGGCGGCATCTTTGCCAAAGAAGATTTCGAAGTTGTGCGAGGCTTCCGGACCGGAGATGTCCACCAGCAGGCGGTCGGCCTCGCGGCGCTCGCCTGCGATCTCCACCACACGCGTCTCCGCGTAGGTGATCACCACGCCGTAGAGCGCGCCGAAGACCAGATCGTCCGGCGGCGGGATGCGGCCCGCGGCCAGATCGCTGCGCAGCGCATAGAGCGCGGTCAGCGCGTCGCGCGCACAGGGCGGAACGGTCATCTCGCTGACTCCGCCGCCGCCTACTGATTCACGTGTGGCGGTCCGCGCCTTCTGGTCAAAGGTGACCTTTTCGTGCGCCTGCTTCGAGCCGTGCAGCGAGTCCTTCTTGAGCTCCTGGGAGCAGAGCGAGTGATCGGCCTCGGCGGCGTACTCGTCGAGAACCTCAAAATTCGGCAGGCTCGCCGAAAGTTCCGCGCGGAACTTCCAGCCTTCCTGCGAAGACGTCGCGCGGAACTCGGCTTCGCCCAGCGACAAGCCGGTCGGCCAGACGACCTCATAGCGCAGCACCTCGCCGTTCTTGAAGGGAACCGCTTGCGGCTGCTCTGCAAAAACTTGTCCGGCCGTCAGCCAAAGCGCCGTTGCGGCGCAGACCCACCCTATGTTTCTCACCTGACGACCAACTCCTTCTCCCGGACCCACATGTCGCGCCCGCTGCGTTCGACGACCTCGGAGTAGACATCCAGGGTGCGCAGCGCCGTCTCGCGCCAGTCGAAGAACTTCGAGCGCTGCAGGCTCATCTTTTCCATCCGCTTGGCCAACTCAGGGTCGATGAGGATGTCGCGCATCGCGCGCATCTGCTCGCCGATGTCGTCCGGCTCGAACAGCAGCGCGGCGCCGTCGACGACTTCGGGCAGCGCGGTCGCGCTCGAGCAGACCACGGGCCGTCCGCAGGCCATCGCTTCGATCGCCGGCAGCCCGAAACCTTCGTAGAACGAGGGAAAGCAGAACAAGTCCGCCGCATTATAGAGGGTCGGCAAGAAGTCGTCGTCGACGAACTTGGTGAACACGACACGATCGTCGAGTCCGCAGCGCCTCACCTCTTCACGCACCCGGGGCGCAAACCAAGTATGCTTGCCGGCCATCACCAGCAGATGCGGCAGCTCCGGATGGGCGGCGAGCAATTCACGGAACGCCTGAATCATGCCGATCTGATTCTTGCGCGGATGCAGGTCGCCGACATTGAGCACGAAAGGCTTGTCGATGCCGAGTTTCTCGCGGACCTGACGCACGGCCAACTCGCGGTTCATCAACCGGAACTGGTCCTGCGAGGCGTTCGGAGTGACGGCGATCGTCGAAGGGTCCAGCCCGTAGGCGGCGGCGATTCTCTGCCGCGAGAACTCGCTGACGGTGATGATCTTGGCGGCGCGACGGACCGTGCGGCGCACCGTGATCTGCAACTGCTTGGCGCGGCTGCGCGGCAGGTACTGGGGCTGGTCGATGTAGCTGACGTCGTGGATGGTGACCACGATCGGCGCGCTACAGCGCAGCGGCGCGGTGTACTGCACGTGCAGCAGATCAGGGCGGTCCTGCTTGACGCGCACGCCCAGGTCATAGCCCAGGCGCAGGAAAGGGTTTTGGGAAACCAGCTGCAGCTCGACGCTGTCCGGCGTCCAGCGCGCCGCCTCCGGCGAGCACACGTAGGCGAGGAAGTCCGTTTCCGGGGCCAAACGGGGATAGCGCTGAATCAGGCTGCGAACGTAGACTTCGTTGCCCGTCTGGCGGCGCCCGATGGCATGTGCGTCGACTGCGATCCGAATTCTCGACAAAACTATTCCGCCGTCACCAAGCCGCCGCTACTTGAGCCGGCGTGTTGATCGATAGACGTCAGCGCCGCCGCCAGACGTTTCCACGCCGCCGGCCAGCTGAGCTCACGTTCATAAGTCGAGCGCCCGGCGGCGCCCAATCGGGCTCTGGATTCATTATCTACCAGCAAACCAATAACCGTTTCGATCCATTCGTGCGGGTCGAGTGCGAGCGCGATGTTCACACCGTCCTCGACCGGCAACCCTTCCGCTCCGATGGGCGATGAAACTACAGCTCGCCGGGCCGCCCAAGCTTCCATGATTTTAACCCGAGTGCCGCTGCCGGCCAGCAAAGGAACGACCGCCAATCGACATTGAGCCAATTCCCGCACCGGGTCGTCGATCGCTCCGGAAAGTTCGATGCGCGGGTCGGAACCCACGATCGAACGCACCGCATGCTCGTTCTTGCCGATCAGCCGCCAGATCAGATCCGGCCGTCTGCGACGGAGCTCAGGCCAGACCTGCGTGCGAAAAAAGTGCACAGCTCTTACGTTCGGATGGTATTCCAAATTCCCTGAAAATGCGATGACTTCCCGCTCGGAATCCCTGACTCCCGTCGGCGCCGGCAGCAGCGGCAAAGCATTGGGATAGACCGCCGCGCGCGCGCCCGGAGCGATCCGCCGCACCCGCTCGGCGTCCGCCTCGGAAGTCGTCAGCACCAGGTCGAACTGTGGAAGATAGCGCTTTTCGAGCTCCAGCGCCCTCATTTGAAAGTAGCGGTGCGCCAGGTTCTGCGGCCACGGCTCGGTGCGCGCGCAGCCGGCGTGCAGTTCTGACTCAACGTTGTGTAAATTCAACACAACCAGTTTTGCCCTTGGACGCAGCGCGTCAAGGTAGTCCGCGCACCAGAAATGTTCGATGACGGCCAGGGAATAGTGTTTCGTTTGCGTTTCGAATTTCACCCGATCCAGGCTTTCTGATTGTGCGAAACGATCCATCAGAGGCAGCCGCCCGCGCAGCATGCGAACGCCGTTGCGCCAAGCCTTGGCCGCCGTCCCCCGGCTATGCGCCGGCAGCGGGATCGTTGAAACCCTGTCGCAGAGCCCCTGGGGGAGCGCCTCTTCAGGGGCGGGCGCGTCCGGTTGGCTGAATGTGATCAAATGCACCGGCGAGCGCTGCGCCAAGAAATGCAGGACGCTGGCGGTCCGCATGGGGCCGCCCCCGGCCAGCGGGTAGGGCGCCTCCGGAGACAGCAACAGCGTCGGCTCACCTGCGCCCAATGGACTGCTCATAGACGATGCGCGTCGCTCGGGCGGTGGCGCTCCACGAAAGCTCTGCTGCACGCCGACGGCCGCGCTCGACCAGCCGGGCCGACTCAGCGGGAGAGCCCAGCAGCTTCAGGATCGCTTCGGCGAGTCGCCCCGACGACTGGGGCTCGAAGTGCACAGCCGCCCCGGCCGCAGTCTCGACCAGCGCTGGATCCGTCGAGGCGAGCACCGGGACGCCGGCTCGCATCGCTTCCACCAGCGGCAGCCCGAAGCCCTCGTAGAGGCTAGGATAGACGAACGCCGTTGCGCCCGACAACGCCGCCGCCGTTTCGCTGTCCGACGCTTCGGGGAGCGGATGCAGCCCCGGCTCGGCGAATCGCGCGGTCCCCGAGCCGATCAACGTGAGCCCCAGCTTGGGCGCGTGCTCGCGACAGATCCGCCACGCCTCGACCAGAGTGGCGATGTTCTTGCGCTCGTTGCCCGCGCCGATGGCCAGCAGGTAGCAGGGGGGAAGCCCCAGCCGCCGCCGGATCGCCGCCGCCTCGGCTTCCGGCGGCGGCGTGAGCGCGTCGCTCGGGGCGTGGGGGATCGCATGAACCCGCCCGGGTTCCACGTGGAACCGCTCGATGACCTCCCGGCGGATCGCCTCGGTCGGGGTAATTACTCGACTGGCGAGGCCGATCAGCCGGGGCGTGCGGCTGCGCACCCGCTCGCAGCCCGGAGGCCGCAGCGGGGGCGGCTTCCATGGCGACAGGTCGTGGACCGTCATCACCGCCGGTGTCAGCTTGATGTAGGGGATCTCGAAGTTCGTCCCGTGGAAGAGCTCGATTCCGCGCCGCTTGAGCTCGAACGGCAGGCCCAGGCTCCACCACTTCGAGCGTCCCCACGCGGCGGGCGGATCGAGAACGATGTTGCCGACTCGTCGCAAACGCTCGTCGATGTGGAGCGCAGTCTGGTCGCTGAGCAGATGGATCTGGTCGTCGTCGCGCTCGAGCGCCAGCGCCAAGGCGAGCTCGGTGACGTAGCGCGCCAGTCCGCCGGCGGGCTCGATCAGCGGCGTCGCATCGAGGGCGATTCTCACGGCGAAAGGCCCCGGCCGTGGGCGGCTTCGAGCATCCGGCGGTACTTGCGCAGCAGTTCGAACAAGACCACGCCGCCGGCGACGGAGACGTTCAGCGATTGCTTCACGCCCAGCATCGGCACGCGCACGAAGACGTCGCAGCCGGCGGAGACCTCGTCCGACAGTCCTTCGACTTCATTGCCAAAAACCACGCAAACAGGAAAGCGCGGAACCCAGTCAAAAAGGTCGATCGAGGTGGGAGCGGTTTCGACGCCGGCGATTTCCCAGCCTTCGTCGCGCAGACGGTCGAGCTCGGCGCGCAGGGACTCGCAACGCTTCCAGGGCAGGCTCCGCTCGGCGCCCAGCGCCACCTTGGCCAGGCCCGGGTGCGGCGGCGCGCCGGTGTAGCCGCCCAGCAGCAGCCGCTCGAAGCCGGCGGCGTCGGCGGTGCGAAAGAAGGCCCCGACGTTGTGCAGGCTGCGCACGTTGTCCAGCGCGGCGGCGGCGGGGATCTGGCGCAAGCCTTCATAGGCCCGAGCGGCCTCGATCGCGCGGAACGGCATCGCCTCCATGGCTGCTGTCGATGGTAGCCCAGGCGAGCGCCCAGGTGCGCCGGCGGGAAGCGCCGCTAGGAATCCAAGCAACGCCGGATCGTTTCGATCAACTCGTCGGGGTCGAACGGCTTGGTGACATAGCCCTTGGCGCCGACCATCTTGCCGCGGATGCGGTCGAAGAAGCCGTCCTTGCCGGAAAGCATCACCACCGGGATGGCCGCGGTGGCGTCATTGCCGGTAATGATCTTGGCGACCTGGTAGCCGTCCATGCGCGGCATGGTGATGTCGAGGAGGATCAGCGACGGCGTCTCATCGTCGAGCCGCGCGAGCGCCTGCAAGCCGTCCTCGGCCAGCGTCACGCGGTAGAGCTCCTTCTCGAGCACGCCTGCGATCATCCTCTGGACTGTCCTGCTGTCGTCGACGACCAGGATCAGCCGCCGCGCGCGCAACTGCTCATACTGCCGCCGCAGCTCGGCATTGTCAGGCTGCAGTCGGCAGGCTTCAGCCAGCCGCGGCAGCGCGTCGTTGGACTGCTTCAGGTTCAGGTACGCCAGCGCCAGTCCGAGATTGGCTTCGAAACTCGGGCCGGCGTCGAGTTCCTTGCGGAATCGTTCGACCGCGCCGAGCATCGCTGACCGGTCGACGTTCTCGTTGCGCGAGATCTCGTCGAGCCGGCCCAAGTCTCCAACGGCGCGGCAGAACCCGCAGACTCCTTCCTTGAGCGAGTGCTTGCCGCATAGCAGGCAAGTTTGTTGCGAGATGGGACGCGCGGCCGCGACGGGCGCGGCGGCCCTGATCTGTTCGGCGACCGGCGGCTGCTCGGTTTGAGGCGCTGGGTGAGCCGTCTCGACGGCGTCGGCGGGCTGCTCTGTTTCAACCGGTTGGGCGGCCGTTGCCGGGGCTTGCTCGGTCTGGGTCCGCCGGGCGGGCGTCTCTTCGGGCAAACCCAACTTGTTGCGCAGCAGCGCGCGCAGCGGGTCGCCGTCGTCGACGGCGGGTTTCCGGGCCGACTCCGGGGCCGGGACCGGCGCCGACTCTACAGGTGCGGGGCTGCTCGCCGGAGGGGCCTCGGAGACAGACGCTGCTGCCGCCGCTGCGGCGGCCTTGGATTGCGGCGCCGCGGGAGCGGGACTCTTGGCTTCGGCCGGCTTCATCGCCGGAGTCAGCCGCTCGACCCACTGACGGGCCTTGGCGTTGTCAGGGTTGATCTCGAGCGCGCGGCCCAGCGCGGCCAGCGCCTCGCTGCGGTTGCGCGCCGTCGAGGCGCTCCACATCCAAGCCAATTCGTTGTCCGGGGCCAACTCCGCCGCCTCGGCGATCAATTCGCGAGCGTGGTCCTTGTCTCCGGCCCGGAATGCCGCGACTCCGTCTTTCAGAAGCTGGGTCGCTGAGCGATCTTGTTCCAGCCCGTGTTGAGTTTTCCGCTGCGGTAGCAAGATCTTTCCTCGGGAAGCGGTGCAAGAAAGCGCCCCCGCGCCTTTCGTGGAGCCTATCCCAATCTGACGCCTACAATTGTCGGTGACGGATGCAGAGCACGAAACAGGGGGTTGCCGGGATCTTGCCTCCGGAGTTTGACTGAGGCGGACGTGGCGCCATGGTTTTCTCGCCTAAGTGGTTTGAGCGATCCATGAGGCGCCGCCGGCCTGGAAGCCGGTTGGCGCCTCAGGTGAAGTAGAGGGGTCGAATCAGGCGTTTGACCCATTCGGGAACCTCTCGGCCTGCTCGAGCGTCTAGTTCATCGAGGGCGCGCAAAGGTACGATAGAGTCCAGAAGCGATACTATCAGGCAGCCTTGCGCCCGAGGATTTCGACGAACACCATGGACCAGTCCGCTCCCCAGCCAACGACCCCTGCTCCGCCCGCCGACTCGGCCCAGCAAGACGATCTGCACTCTCTTGCCGACCAGAATCAGGGCCAGAGCTTCAAGGAGATCATGCGCCGCCCGGTCAGCATCGCCGCGCTGTCGCTGACGCTCGGCGTGATCGCCCTGGTCGCTTACCTCGAGCGCGGCAGCTTCCAAATCAATCTGCAACCGCCGGAGGTCAGCTACGAGCTGCTGCCCAATGAAGGGTTGACCGACGGCGTCCCGATCGCCATCAAGCTCAACGATGTGGCCGTCTTCAAGATCGACGACCCGATGCAGGGCGGCGCGGCCAATCGAGCCAAGGAAGTCGTGGCGACACTCAAGGCTGCGATCGAGGACATGATCGCGAATCCCAAGGCAAACATCCTGACGCTCGACGTCGAGTCGGCGGAGTTGCCGGCGATCATCCAAACCGGCGTCGACGGCGCTGAGAAGAAAACGATCATCCAGATCACCGAAGGCGATGTGACCCTGTCCGGGCAGAAGGACGCGAAGTGGATGGCGCGCGTATGGGCCGAGCGGCTCACGGACTCGCTCAAGCTGCTGGTCTACGGACAGGAGCCGCAGGAGACGCTCTCGTCGGACTTTGGCGAGGCGTTGGCGACGCTCTACCTGCGGGCCAGGGAAGAGCGCGGCGCGGTCTCGAAGGGCTCACTCGAACACGCCTATGAGACCCTCACCGACGTGCAGAAGAGTTCGCTGGTGAGCTTCCCTCCGCCGGAGGCGCCGCCCGAAGGCGCGCCGGGCGCGACCGCCCGGCCGTAGCCGGGAGGCGTGACGTGGAAATGCGTGAGCGAGCCGTCCCTTTTTGCTATCGCCAGGACTTCGGCGGGTCGATGTAGTCCGGCAGCAGCGTCTCGTCGTCGCCCTTGGCTTCGGCCAGCTGCTCCTTGGTCAGATCCTCGGCGGTGCGCAGGTCGGCGCCGCTCAGGTCGGCGTTGATCAGATCCACGCCGATCATCCGCGCTCCCACCAGGTTCGCCTTGCTCAGGTCCGCCCCGCGCAGGTCAGCGGCCTTCAGGTTGGCCATGATCAGGTTGGCGCCGCAGAGGTTGACGCCTGCCAAGTCGGCCACAGCCAGATCACAGCGCTCGAAGTCGGCGCCGCTGAGGTCGGCTTCCTCGCCGGGGTGTTCCGCCTTCCAGCGATTCCAGCCGTCCAGGTCTTCTTTGATGAGCTTGACGAGATGTGCGTTGGCCATGGCGACGGGAAAGTATCGACCATTGTAGCTCGCAGCCCAACGCTTTGTGCATGCGCTCCGCCGAGCGAGTTTCCAGGCGGGATGATGTGTCACAGAGGCTACAATGGCGGGCAATGCTTCGCCCTGTCGCCGCCGCTCTCGCGCTCGTTCTCGCCTGCTCCCTGCCCGTGTGGGGGCAAACCCGCGGGGACTACATGACGCACTACGTCGACCGCCCCGGCGGTACGCTCGAAGCGGACCTGTGGCAGGTACTGCTCCTGTTCGGGACCGGCCAGACCGGCGAAAAGCTGTGGCAAGGCGACGTCTCCGTCGCACAGGGCGACATCTTCCACGTCGAGGGCTACCGCTTCGAGCCGCCTGACAAGGTCCTGCCGCAGGGCGGCTGGCGGCTGACCGTCAAGCCCGAAAGCATGGAGACCGGCGAGATCGTCAACGCCACCGGCGGCAGCGCCATGGAAACCATCGTGATGCCCAAGGGCCTGCTGGTGCAGGGCCGCGGCGGCCCGGGCGTGGAGCTCAGCGTCGACGCCGGCGGCGACGGCCGCTTCTCCATCAAACCCAAGGAGCTGCGCTTCGGCGTCTGGACCGACGTTCTCGGCGGCCGCGCCCGCGTGCAGCGGATTCCCGCCACGACGGACCTGTCCGGCACCGACATGCGGCAGCACGACTTCCCCTCCATCGCCGCCGGCGACGACGGGACGCTCAACGCCATCTGGATGAGCTATCACGACCGCCGCGAGGAGTTGAATTTTCGGCGGCGCCTGCCCGACGGCCGCTGGACGCGCCTGCTACCCGTCCCGCGCTCAGCCGAGGATCTCTGGCGGCCCCATGTGGAAGTCGGCGACGACGGCCGTCCCTGGCTGATCTGGTCGCACCGCCCCGAATCTGACGGCCCCGGCAACTGGGATCTCTACGCCATGCCCTGGGAAGACAACACCTGGGGCAAGCGCGTGCGGCTGACCGACAACCCGCTGCCCGACATCGAGCCGGTGATCGCGCGTTCGCCCCAAGGCGTGATCTACGTCGCCTGGCAGTCGATGCAGGGCCGCGCCTCGCAGATCCAGCTCAAGTACCTGAAGGACGGGCGCTGGTCGGAAACCCTGGCCGTGACGAACTCGCAGGAGAATAACTGGGAGCCCGCGATCGCCTCCGGCCCCGACGGCGCGGTCTGGGTCGCCTGGGATCGCTACGACGGCGACTACAACGTCTACCTGCGGCGCTTCTCGCCCGCGGAAGGCTTTGGGCCCGAACGCCAGGTGACCAACACCCCGCGCTTCGAAGCGCATGTCTCCGTGGCCGTCGACAGCGAGAACCGCCCCTGGGTGGCGTGGGAAACCGACGCCGTCAACTGGGGCAAGGACTACGGCTTCTATCTCGGCGACCGCTCGCCGGGCGCGCCGATCATGGGAGTGCGCGAGACCGAGATCGCCATCCTCGACGGCGAGGAGTGGAAGGCCCCGCCGAAGGTGGAGTTTTCCGATGCGCTGGAAGCCGGCAACTCCGCACACAGCCGGCCGCTGCTGTTCGTCGACCCCAGCGGCGACGTCTGGCTGTCGTTCAAGCGGCGCTATTCCCGGCGCGGCGTCTTCTCCGGCGTCCACTGGGAGTATTTTTTATCGCGGCTGGAGGGCGACCGTTGGGGCGACCCGGTTCCGCTCACGCCCAGCGGCAACCGCAAGTCCACGCGCATGAGCCTGACCGCGCAGGACGGCCGTCTGTGGGCGTTCTGGCCGCATGACAACCGCGACTGGGCCTTCGGCTCGCAGCCGCACCTGGCGCGCGTCGCCGCGGGGTCGCTCGAGTTGCCGCCCAAAGCGCCCGAGCCCCAGCTCGCCGCCTTCGCGCAACCGATGATCCAGGTCAGCGCCGCGCACCCGAACGAGGCCGAGGACGTGCGCTTCATCCGCAATCACCGCATTGAGCATCGCGGCCAAAACCTGCGCGTGCTGCGCGGCGACCTGCACCGCCACACCGAGCTGTCGCCCGACCAGGGAGGTCTGCCCGACGGTTCGCTGCCGGACTTCTACCGCTACATGATCGACGCCGCCGCCATGGATTTCGGCGCATCAACCGACCACCAGGCCGGCGGCAACGACTTCTGGAATTTCATGACCCAGAAGATGACCGACATGTATCACTTCCCCGACCGCTACTCGACGCTCTACGCCTACGAACGCAACCCGGGCAATCCGCACGGCCACCGCAACATGATCTACGCGCACCGCGACTATCCGATCGTGCCGTTCTTCCAGTCGCAGAGCGAGAAATTCCTGCTGCCCGACACGCCCGACGGCGAGCTGCTGACGTTCAACTCCAACAGCTTCGGCGGAGTGGTTTCCAACGACACCAACCTGCTGCACGAGGTCGTCAAGAAGAGCGGCGGCCTGGCGATTCCGCACACCTCGGGCTCGAACGGCATGGGTACCGACTGGCATGCGTTCGATGAAGAAGTGGACGCCGTGGTGGAGATCTACCAGGGCGACCGCATCAACAACGAGCACGAGGGCGCGCCCCGCTGGCAGGGGCCGAACGGCGCACAGGCCGGCGGTTGGCAGCAGCCCGGCGCGGTTTGGAACGCCTGGAAGAAGGGCTACAAGATCGGCGTAATTGCCAGCTCGGACCACATGTCCACGCACATCTCCTACGCCATGGTCTACGCGCCGTCGACGAAGCGCGAGGACGTCTGGCAGGCGATCAAGGATCGCCACACCTACGGCGCGACCGACAATATCGTGCTCGAATACCGCCTGGGCGACTGCCTGATGGGCGATGACTGCGGAACGGTGGGCAAACAGCCGTTCCGGGTGCGGGCGCGGGGTACGGGCGAGATCGCCGCGATTCATTTGATCCGCGACGGCGAATACATCTACAAGGCCGAGCCGGGCTCACAGACCGCCGAGTTCGAGTTTCTGGATCAGGGAGCCGGCCCGGGCGAGCACTGGTACTACGTGCGCGTCGAGCAGGCCGATGAGGAACTGGCCTGGTCGAGCCCCATTTGGGTGAAGTGGAAGTGATCGTCTGCGAGCCCTGTCCGGCGCAAACAACATCCTCCGCTAAAAATCAATCGCTTGCAACAGCTCCGAGGGCTTCGTCTCCAGCGCCCGCGCCAACCCCAACAAGCTCTCCATGCTGGGCATGTGAGCCCCGCGCTCGATAGAACTCAGCTGCGAGACGCTGATGCCCGAGTGTTTGGTCAGGTCCTTCAAGGACCAGCCGCGCTCCACCCGCAGCATCTTGATGCGTCGGCCCAACTGCTCGCGCAGCCGTACCGCCGGGCTGCGCCCCAGGCCATAGCTCTCGATCGCGTTCTTGAGCGTCTGCCGCAGCTGCGCCAGTGAGAACGGCTTGGCCAGATAGTCGAACGCCTTGCGCTTGAAGGTCTGGCGCATTTCTTCGAGCGAGGGATAGCCGGTGACGACAATCAGACACGTCTCCGGCCAGCGTTCCTGTAATTCGCCCAGCACCGCAGCGCCGCTGAACGGGCCCATCTTCATGTCCAGCAGCACGATGTCGGGCCGGCGCTTCTCCGCCGCCGCATAGAGATCGTCCGGATGCGTGAACGTGCGGACCGCGTAGCCGCCTTCTTCCTGCAAGAAATCTTCGATGTAGGAGAGAAAATCGGCGTCGTCGTCGAGCACCGCTACATCGACGAGCGTTTGAGACGGCGGTGCGGTTTCAGGAACTGCGTTCATCCGGTGGCTTCCTTCTTCATGGCGGCGGTCAGGGGCAGGCGCACCGTCAGGCGGGCGCCGCCTTCGGGACGATTCGCGGCCATCAGCTGGCCGCCGTGCTGCTGAACGATGCCGTCCGCCACGGTCAGACCCAGGCCCGTTCCCCGCGAGTCGAGCCGCGACGAGACGAACGCCTCGAAAATGTTCGGCAAGACCTCTTCGGGGATGCCTGGCCCGTCATCGTCCACATCGACGGCGATCCATTCTCCGGCGTCGTCGCGTTCCTTGTGCGCGCCGACGGTGATGCCGCCGCCTTGCTCGAGTGCAAAGATACCGTTTTTGAGCAGATTGACGAAAACCTGCATCAGCCGGTCGTCGTCGCCCGGCGCCTCCCAGTCGGCGGGAATCTCGTTGTGAAACGTCACCGCCGCGGCTCTCTCATCGATCGCCAGCAGGCCCCAGGCCTCGTCCACCAGGGCTTTGAGCTTCACCGGCCCGCGGCGGTCGGAGTGGCGCGTGTGCGAGAAGTCCAGCAGGCTTTCGGAGATGCGCCCCAGCCGGTCCGTCACGCGCCGGATCCGCGCCAGACGCTCACGAGCCTGCGGCTCGGCGACGCTCTCCTGCAACTGCTCGATCGAGCCGCGCAGCACTGACAGCGGCGTGTTGAGCTCATGCGCCACGCTCGCGCTGAGCAAACCGATCGTCGCCAGCCGGTCCTGCGCGGCCATGCCGCGGCGGGCGCTTTCGAGCTGTTCGTTCTTGTGCTGCAGGTCTTTGGCGAGCTCGCTCACGCGTGCGAGCGCTAACTCCAGGCCCGCTTCCTTCTCGCGCAGCTTGCGGACGGTGGCGTTGCGCGAGCGCATGATGTCGCCGATCTCATCCCCCGGAATCGCCGTTGCAGGAATCAACTCGCGCTCGCGGTCGCCTTCCTGCACGGCGTCATCAGCGTCAAGCGTGGACTGGATGGGCTGATAGACGTAGCGCGGCATCACCAGCAGTTCGAGCGCCAACACCGCCAGAACGTAGATCAGCCCGAGCACGGCGAACAGCCGCAACTCGGCCTCGGTGGCGCCCTGCTCGGCCTCGCCGGCGGTGATCGCGCCGGATTGCCGCTCATGGTGCACCTCGGTCTCCACCAAAGGAATCACCGAATAATAGACGCCCGCCGCCAACACCAGAAAGAAGATGTTGTGCAGGATCATCAGCTTCGCCCGCACGCGCAAGTCGCGGAAGCGAGGCGTTTCGACGCTCTTGGGAACAAGCGAGGGCATGGCGGAATCCCCTCGCATCATACGGCGCCCTCACGGACGGTGTCCTGGCCGCGCCGGCCCGCGTGCTAGGATTTCGGGCTGATGTCGGAAACACTCTCGCGCCGCGCCTTTCTGTCCTCCCTGGCCGCGCCGGCCCTCGCCAACGCCCAGTCAGTAAGCAAGCCCAACATCATCTTCGTCCTCGCCGACGACCTGGGCTACGGAGACCTCGGCTGCTACGGCCAGCAGCGCATCCAAACCCCCCACATCGACCGCCTGGCCGCCGAAGGCATGCGCTTCACCGACGCCTACGCCGGCTCCACCGTCTGCGCTCCTTCGCGCTGCTGCCTGATGACGGGCCTTCACACCGGCCACGCTCTGGTGCGCGGCAACGGCAACCGTCCGCCGCTCGATGAGGACGTCACTGTCGCCGAAGTGCTCAAGAAGGCGGGCTACAAGACCGGCTGTTTCGGCAAGTGGGCGCTGGGCGAGGCGCAGACGCCGGGCATTCCCAACGAGCAGGGTTTTGACGAGTTCTTTGGCTACTACAGCCAGACCCACGCCCACACTTACTATCCGACGCACCTGTGGCGGAATCGCACCTACCAACTGCTGCGCGACAACCGCGGCGCGCGTAATGAAGCCTATTCCCACGACCTGATCACTGACGCCGCCTTCGACTGGATCAGCCAAACCGCCGGCGACCCCTTCTTCTGCTACCTCGCCTACACCATCCCGCACGCCGACAACGAGCTCGGCGCGGACACCGGCGACGGCCAACCCGTGCCCGACTACGGTCCTTACGCCAACGAGCCCTGGCCCTCGGCGGAGAAGGGCTTCGCGGCGATGATCACCCGCATGGACCGCGACATCGGACGCCTGGTCGAGCTGCTCAAGGAGAAAGGCGTGGACCAGGACACGCTGATCCTGTTCTCGTCCGACAATGGGCCGCACCGCGAGGGCGGCCACAGCCCCGCTTTTTTCGAGAGTCAGGGCGGCCTGCGCGGCATCAAGCGAGACTTTTACGAAGGCGGCATCCGAGTGCCCGCCATCGCCCGCTGGCCCGGCAAGGTGAAAGCCGGCGCGGTCTCCGAGCAGCCCTGGGCGTTTTGGGATTTCCTGGCCACCGCCGCCGATATCGCCGGCGTCGAGGCCCCGCCGACCGACGGCATCTCGATCCTGCCGACGCTCTTAGGGCGCGAGCAGCCCCAGCATGAGTACCTCTACTGGGAGATCGTCATTCAAGGGGCCATGCAGGCCGCCCGCATCGGCAAGTGGAAGGGGGTGCGGTACGCGCTCGACAAACCGATCGAGATCTACGACCTGTCGCAGGATCGCGCCGAACGGAACGACTTGGCGGCCCGACATCCCGAGGTCGTCCGCCGCGTGGAGCAGGTCTTTGCCGAAGCCCACGTCGACTCGGACCGCTTCCCCCTACGGTAGCCGGGGGACGCTATGGCTTTTGCACCGAGAATAGCGCTACACGGGAAACGGATGCTTGGACGGCAGCAACAGAACCGCGGGCATCAGCCCGCGGGCGCGCTCGCAGGCTGACTATAGCGAGCGGCGCCGCAACCCGAATATTGCCAGCGTGACCGTTCCCAGCAGGGACAGCAGCGTCAATGCGCCGCCGACGCGGTTCTCGAGCGGCGTCTCGAACTGCATCTCGACGGTTACATCGCCGGGCGGCGCCTCCACCAGCATCTGCCCCATGACGTCGCGCAGGACCGGGACCGGCTCGCCGTTGACCTGCGCCGTCCAGTACGGATCATAAGTCTGCTGTACGAGCAGCAACTGGTCCGGGCCGAGGGTGGCGGAGACCTCGAAGGCTTCCGGGCCCTTCCACTCGAGTCGCGCCGGAGCGTCCGGCCCTTGCTCGACGGCGGCGACGTAGGCTTCCAGCCGGTCGATCTCCCAGCTATTTTCGACGGGCTGCAGTTGCTCCACCGCCGACTCTTCCACTACCCGGGCAAGATCTGGAAAGCGCCGCGGGATGCGGTAGATCTTGTCGCCCTCGCCGCGGTCGTAGATCACCGGAAGAACGCCCTCGAGTTTTTGGGGAAAGTCGATGCTGCGGTAGGCGTCCTGCGAGTCGCCCGAAGAGATCGCAACTCCGTCCACGCCGAAAGCTTGCATCCACAGGGTCGACACGTGCGGGTCCTCGGCCATCCGCATGTCAAAGAAGCCGATCAGTATGGCGCGGTTGAGCATGCCCTGGTCGGAGCCGCCGGAGTACTGCGGCAGGTCCCGCCAGGCGTTGTACCAGAAACGCAGCGAGCCGTCGACGAACAGCCGCGAGCCCGGTAGGTTTTCGCTGATCCACTCGGTCAGCCGGTACTCCATCCGCGCTTCCGGGCGCTCGTCTTCCGCGTAGATGCGCCAGGCGTTGCGGGGGTAGGGCAGGGCGAACAGAACGAGCGTCAGGGCCAGCACGGCGGCCGGAGCGGCCCAGGGATGCGCAGCCAGGCGCGGCTCGACGCGCGGAATCAGCCGCCGCCCGATCTCGAGCAGCAGCAGCGTCAGCGCCAGATCCGTTTCGGGAACCAGGCGCGACGGAGTGCCCAGCACTGCCAACCCGAACCAGTAATTACTCAGCACCAGCGCGAACATTGCCGCCGCAAACCCGGCCACGAAAAGCGCGTAGGAGCGCTCGGGACGCCCGTGGCCGTAGCGCGCCGACAGCCCCAGATAGACCGCCGCCAGCACGGCTGCGATCGCCATGTCCGCCGAGCCGCCGCTGGCCTCGACCGTTTGCAAGTTCGCCAAGGTAATCCGCAGGTAGGAAGGCGTCAGCCAGACCGCCGTCAGTCCGTACGCCAACACGGGGATGCCGGCCGCCCACAGCAGCATGCGCTTGTTGGGGTTGACGACCCACAGGCTCCAGACCATTAGCGAGTAGAGCACGGCCAGAGAGACCGAGCCGTAGAAATTGTTCGCCACCACCAGCGCGCACAGCACAGCCGCGCCGGCCGCGGCCAATCGGCTTGACCGCGTCAGCGCCCAATACGCCGCCGCCAGCGCCCAAGGGATCAGCGACAAGGAACTGATGTGCGGCCCCTCGCCCCAGTGCGCCAGCGCGTTGAGCCGCTGGGGCAGGAGGTAGCGGTTCATCGCGTCATAGCGGACGTCGGCGATCAAGAGAAACGACGGTGAGGCCAGCGCGGTCAGGATCGACGCCATCCAGGCCATTGGGCGGGAACCGCTCCAGACCCGCACAAAGACATAGATTCCCGCGATGCCGAGCGTGTAGAGGATGGCCGTATAGAGGTGGTAAGCGTGCGCGATGGAGATCCCCAGACCCATGCTCAGCAGAGCCGTGCCGTAGGGCAATGCGGGCGGGTAGATGTAGTCAAAGCGCGTGCCGCCGTACCACAGCGGCTGCCAGGACGGATGCGGCCAGTTTTCCACCAGAAAGCGCGCGTGGGCGATGAAAGTGGAGTCGATCGTGCCCCAGTTGTCGTAGTAGCCAATGGAGAACATCGGCCCGATCAGCAACCCCGTGAGCGCGGCGAGGATCGAGGCGTCGAGCAGGCCGGTCCGGAGGGCCCCGCGGCCGGACGTCAACGCCGCGTCTCCCCGACGGCTGCGCTTTGTTCGTCCTGTCCCTTGGCGTAACGGTTGGCCAGGCTGTCGAACTGACGATGATGGACCCAGCCGACGCGGTGCGCGATGTAGCGCACCAGCAGCCACAGGATTGACAGGCCGTAGCGCGTGCTCTGCAGGAACGAAGCCGATGAGGCTTCGGCAAAGTAGCGCGTGGGCACGGCGGTCTCTTCGATGCGCAGCCCCACGTTGACCATCTGCGCAATGATCTCCTGGTCGAAGATGAAGGCGTCGGAGTTGGTCTCGAGATTGACGGACTCGAGCGCGGCTCGGCTGAAGGCCCGGTAGCCGGTGTGGTATTCCGACAGGTTCAGCCCAAAGGTCCAGTTCTCGAGCTTCGTCAGAAAGCGGTTGGAGATGTACTTCCACCACGGCATGCCCTGCTCCATCGGCTTGGCGCCGAGCAGCCGCGAGCCGAGCACCACGTCGGCGCGGCCTTCCTGGATCGGGCGGATCACGTCCGGCAGCAGCTTGGGGTCGTACTGATAATCCGGGTGGACCATCGCCACGATGTCCGCGCCGGCGCGGAGGGCCTCACGGTAACAGGTTTTCTGGTTGGCCCCGTAGCCGTAGTTGTGGCGGTGGACAAAGACTTCCAGGCCGAGTTCGCGGGCGATCTTGACGGTGTCGTCGCTGCTGGAGTCGTCGACCAGGATGACGCTGTCGACGGCGTGGTGCGGCAGGTCCTGGTAGGTCAGCCGCAGGGTCTTGCTGGCGTTGTAGGCCGGCATGACCACGATCACTTTCACGCGCGCAGTTTCAGTGGACATGGGGCGAGGCGGCGTCCGCCCGGGAGTGGGCTACGACGACGAATTGATAAGCGAATAGTTTCTTCCAAAACTTGGCCAGCGAATAGTTGACCCACTCTCCGAAGCGGGCGAGCGGGTGTTGATGCTCCAGGCCGAGCGCCAACCCCACCGGCAGGGAAGTCGATTCGACGGACTCGATCTCGAACCCGTTGCGGCGGAACAGGTTCCGCCAGCCGTCCCAGGTGTAGAAATGCAGGTGGGTGCGGTCGAACAAGCCGCGGTCATCGGCGGGAAAGCGGCCCAGCAAGACGTTGGCTCGGAAGTAGAAGTGGCCGCTGTTGGGCAGCGAGGCGACCAGCCGGCCGCCGGGCTCCAGCATGCCGCGCAGCCAGCCGAGCAGGCGGTCCGGGTTGCGGACGTGCTCGATGACGTCGCCGCAGACGATGTAGCGGAACGAGCCCAAGTCGTTGAGCTCGAAGTCCAGGTCCATCTCCAAAGTCTGTACGGCGGCGGGGATGCCGTCGCTCAGGGTGCCTGGAGCGGCCAGGCAAGTTACCGCGAAACCGCGCTCATGGAGTAGGCAACTCAGGTAGCCCTCGCCGCCGCCGACGTCGAGAAGCCGTTGCTGCGGGCCGTCCGGCGTCAGCCGGTCCAGCAGCAGCGAATGGCTGCTGTAGGGGCTAGGCTTGAGGACGTAGCGCCGTGGTGCGGAAGCCGTCATGACAGAGCAAAGGCGCGCCGGTCGCAGAACGCCTCCACAGGCTCCTCAAGCTAGTGTAACAACCTTATCGGTGGGCGAACGCGACCAAAAGTCCTTGGCAGGCAATTTGTTAGTCGAGGGAAAACGACTTCGGAACTCTGGGCGGATCAGCAGGGTCGAGCACCCCGCTCAGGGTCGCGACCGGCAGGTAACCGGCAGGTAAACAGCGTAGACGCAGAAAACGCAGCCGGAGAAGAAGGGGCCTTCGGGCCGACCCCTCATCCGGCGTAGGCCGGCCCGGTCAGGCGACTCGGCGGCCCATGACCAGCGAGACGAGAAAGACGATCAGGAACAGGAAGAAGAGAATCTTCGCAATCCCCGCCGAGGCGCCGGCGATACCGCCGAAGCCCAGAGCGCCCGCGATGAGCGCGATCAGTAGAAATGTCAAAGTCCAACCAAGCATTTGCGTTTTCCTCCTTGTGTATGGCTTGCGCCGCTCACAAACTGCTTCTGGGAGATAGAGAGTCTCGGCGAGAGAAGTGTTTCCTGTCCCGGCGGTTGAGGGGAACGTTCGAGTCGGGGCGGGGCGGGCTAAGCTGGGCGCATGATCCTCAAACATGAGATCACGCTGGTCCAGATCTTTTTCTCGTTTCGCAGTTCGATTCTGAGCAAGATCTGGCCCCGCGTGGTGGGAACGACGCTGCTGGCCTTGGCGGTCACCCTGGTGGAGATGCGGCTGGAGCGGCCGCACTACACGCTCACAACGATCCCGTTCTCGTTGATCGGCGTCGCGCTCGGCATCTTTTTGGGTTTTCGCACCAACGTCTCCTATGCGCGCTTCTGGGAAGGCCGCCAGCTTTGGGGTCGTATGGTGAACGTCACCCGCACCTTCACCCGGCAGCTGGAACTCTACCTGGTCCCGCCGAGCGAGTCCGAGCGCGCCGCGGTGGATCAGTATCGCGAGCAGACCGTCGTGCGTGCGATCGCCTACGTCGAATCGTTCCGGGCGATGCTGCGCGACGAAGGCGTCGGCCGGGCGGGCGACAGGCTGGATCCGGAGGAGCTGGCGCGCATCGCCGCACGCCGCAACCCGCCCAACGCCGTGCTCGAGATCCTCGCCGAACGGCTGCGCGTGGCCTGGCGGCAGGGCTGGATCGACAAGTACCATCTGCCCGCGCTCGACGCCTCGCTCACTGAGATGACCTCGATCCAGGGCGGCTGCGAACGCATCAAAGCGACGCCGGTGCCGTTCTCCTACAGCCTGCTCATCCACCGCATCACGGCTTTCTACTGCTTTCTGCTGCCGCTGGGCATCGTGGAGGCCGTCGGCGTGGCGACCCCGTTGGTGACGTTCCTACTCTGCTACGCCTTCTTTGGTCTGGACGCGATCGGCGACGAAGTGGAAAACCCCTTCGACCGCGAGCCCAACGATCTGCCGCTCGACGCAATCACGCGCAACATCGAAATCGACCTGCTGCAGATGATCGACGCCGACAACGTCCCCAAGCAACTCGTCCCGGTCGACAATGTCTTGTTGTGAGCTTTTGCATACCCTCGAGTGTGCGGCTGGAAACCGAGTCGTCACAGACAGCGTCGAACCCAGTGAGCAGCCGGTTGGGACGTTTCCCTCCCGGTGGCGCCCAGGCCGGCTGCTCGACTCCTCCTCCTTTCCGAGGCGGCGGAGAAGTTCGGCGGCCGGAGCGAAGGTCGGTAAAACGACCGTTATTCCAGCCTCCTCCTCGAATCGCCGAGGCCGCCGAACGCCCCTCAATCCGCCTCGGCTTCTTCCTTGCGCCGGCCCCTTGAGTCGATAGAATGGGCTGACCGTGGCCATTGATCGGAACTACAAGAGCATTGCACGATGCGATGTTGCGTCGGGTCCGTTGGCTGCTCGGTTTCCGCCTCAACGCTTCCAGTGCGCTAAACTCACGCGCAGCCATGTCTGACGCCAGCAATCGTCGCCGATTCGTGCAGGAGGCCGCCAAGGTCGCCGCCGGAGCGGCCGTGCTGGGGGCGCCCGCGATCGCCGCCAGTCCCAAAAGTCCCAACAGCCGCATCCGCGCCGCCATCGTCGGTCTGCGCGGCCGCGGCCGCTCGCACATCCGGGCCGTTCACAACCTCGAGAAGAGCGAAAACGTCGAGATCGCCGCCTTTTGCGATGTCGACGAGAACGTGCTCGGCGAGCGGATGGACGACTACGAAAAGCTCGCCGGTCGGCGCGTCCCAAAAACCGCCACCGACATGCGCCAGCTTCTTGACGACAAAGACATCGACGTCGTCTTCTTCGCCACGCCCAACTTCTGGCACTCGCTCGGCACGATCTGGGCCTGCCAGGCGGGAAAGGACGTTTACGTCGAAAAGCCGCTGTCGCACAACGCTTTCGAGGGACGCCAAGCGGTCGCCGCGGCGCGCAAGTACAACCGCATCGTGCAGCACGGCACGCAGAACCGCTCGTCTCCCGAAATTCAGGAGGGCGTCGAGCGGCTCAAGGACGGGCTGATCGGCGACGTCTACATGGCGCGCGGGCTGGCATTCAAGTGGCGCAACACCATCGGCCGCCACCAGGAAGGCCCGGCGCCGGAGGGCGTGCACTACGACTTGTGGAAGGGCCCGGCGCCGGACCGTCCGTACTCCAACCTGCGGCTGCACAACAAGTGGCACTGGCAGTGGGATTACGGCAACGGCGAGCTCGGCAACCAGGGCGTCCATCAGCTCGACATCATGCGCTGGGCGCTCGATCTCGGCCTGCCGACGCGGGTACAGTCCATGGGCGGCAAGTTCGTGCACCAGGACGACCAGGAGACGCCGAACGTCCAGACGGCGCTGTATGAGTACGAGGGCCGCAACCTGACGCTGAACTTCGACATCCGGCCCTGGATCTCGAACGTCGAGGCGGGCATCGGCGAGGAATGGCCGACCCACGGCGTCTGTACCGGACTGATCTTTTACGGCTCGGAAGGGTACATGGTGCTGCCGCACTACGCCGCCTACTACACCTACCTGGGCAAGCAGAAAAAGAAAGGCCCGTTCGCGGAAGATCCGACGGACAAGATCAAGGATCAGCCGCACTTCGACAACTTCATCCAGGCCGTGCGCAGCCGCCGCGTGTCGGACCTGAACGCCGACGTCGAAGAGGGGCACAAGTCCTCGTTGATGGCGCACCTGGCGAACATCAGCTACCGCGTCCGCCGTCAGATCGACTTCGACCCGAAAACCGAAGAGATTCGCGACGATGCGGATGCCACGGCGCTGCTGACTCGCACTTACCGCGCCCCATTCGTTGTACCGGAGGTTGTCTAGATGATCGTCTTGCGTTGTTGCATCTTGTCGGCGCTGTTCTTGAGCAGTGCGCCGGCTGCGCCGCTCGAGTTGACGCCGGCGGAGAAGGCCGAGGGCTGGGTCTGGCTGTTTGACGGCTCCGACGCGAGCGGCTGGATGGGCATGGACCGCACGCCCTTCCCAACGCAGACCTGGGTGGTGGAAGACGGGCTGCTGCGTACGACCGAAGACGGCTCGGGCGGCGACATCCGCACCATTGAGGAGTACCGCGACTTCGAACTGGTTTTCGACTGGAAGATCGCGCCGGGCGGCAACAGCGGCGTCAAGTACTGCGTGCAGGAAGAGTGGATCTCCGCCAGCTTCAAACCGGACATGCCGGAGGAGCGCAAGCGCATGACGCGGCTGCGGGCGGTGGGGTATGAGTACCAGATGATCGACGACGCGATCCTCGATCACACCAAGCCCGGCTGGGAGCTGTCGGCGACGGCGTCTATCTATCTGCTGGCGGCGCCGCCGAAGAAGAACCTCCATCCGCCCGGCGAGTGGAACTCCACGCGGATCGTGGTAAAGGGCTCGACTGTGGAGCACTGGCTCAACGGCGAGAAGATTCTGACGGCGGAGCTGGGGTCGAAGGAGATCCTCGACCAGGTGGAGAAGACAAAATTCCGCAAGATGTCCGGCTATGGGCGTCCGGGGCAGGGGGCGATTGTGCTGACGCACCACGGCAAGCCGGCCTGGTTCCGTGGGATCAAGATTCGGCGACTGTAGGCCCGGAACGTAGGCCGGGACGGTCTACGCAGCTCGCCTGGAGGTGCGCGCTACTCGTCCCGCAGCCGGCGGCGGTACTCTTCCAGCCGCGCCGGGTAGTCTTCGGCGTCTCCGAAATCGAGGAAATCGGCGTAGCGCCGGTGCGTTCCCAGCAGCTTGTGCGCGTGCTTGATGGGGCACCAGTACTGCTCGGTGCGGCCGGTGATCTCGGCGGCGTACGCCAGCAAGCCGTTGGCGTAGCCGCAAAAGATGCAGTTCAGCCGCTCGACGAAGTTCAGGTAGCCCAGGTGGTGGCGATCGACCCGGATGTAGTTCGCGCGCCGCACCTTGGGGATCTGATACAGCGGGAAACAGATCGCCTGGTAGAGCGACAGGAACCCGTCGTAGGCGACCATCGGGGCCGCCATCCCATAGATGAACGGCGCAGAGAGGATGTTCTGCGGCCGGCTCGCGAAAAACCAACCGAAAAAGCCGCGCTTGAGAGAGCGATGGCCAGCGGCGACCTCCGGACGGAAGCGGACGGCGGTTCCCTCGATAGAGAACAGCTTGCGCGTGTGTTGCTGATAGAGAGCTTCGCGGAGCTCGTCTTCCACCGCTTGGAGCTGTTCGACGAGGCGGCGGATTTCGGGGGGCATGGAGGGGCTAGGATAGCGCGGCGAGCGGTCCCAAGACAGAACCGCGGGCCTGGAGGGCCCGCGGTTTGCCCGCACCCTCCCGGGCGCGGTTCTGTTCTGGATCGAGGTTAGCCCAGCTTCGCGGCCAGCTCGGTCAGCGTCGGGTTGCCTTCAGCCCGCACCCGGTAGGCATATCGTCGCTGCGGGTCCGTGTCGCGTTCGAGGTCATAGCCCGCGTCGCCAAACAGGCGATCCAGAGCCGCCACCAGCCCTGAGCGCACCGCCTGGTCGGTGGCCTCGTTGTTGGGAAACTGCAGGCGGTCGTTGATGGTGACCATCCAATCGCCGCCGCGCGGCGTCAGTCCGGCCGGGAACTCAGGTTCGGCCGTCAACTGCGTTGCCATCGACAGGTGCCGCCGGAACGCCTCGACGAAGCGCTCCTCGATCGACCCGCTCAGGCCCTTCTGCGTCTGCACCACGATGCCTGCGCCGGGCAGGTTGGTGTCGACGGCGACCCGGTCGCGTTTTCCCGCCATGAGCATGACGGGGCCCTGCTTCATGTGACCGTAGTCGGCTAGGTCGACCCAGTCGGAAGGATGGTCGGTCTGCTGACGCCAGCGGTCGAAGATGGTCAAGACAGTTTCGAACCGGACGTCGGCAGGGGCGTCCAGGAAGACTTTGAGTTCGATGCGTTGAAGATCCATGGTGGTTTGGTGAGAAGGAAAGGGGACAGTCCCGCGGGACTGTCCCCGGTGTAGGTGTCGCTAGCGTCTTCTACGCGCCCGCCTGGCTGTAGACGTCCTGGGCGGCTTCGATGAACAGCGTCGCCTCTTCGACCCGCTTGCGAGCCACTTCGAGGTCATGGCCGTTGGTTTCCGCCGCCGATCGGAAGTAGTTGTCCGCAAACGGCTTCCAGAAGACGCCGGTGTCGTAGAAGTGCTTCTTGAACTCGCCGACCCGGTCGTACTTTTCGCTCAGCCACAGCCCCTTGGTGAACAGTAGGGCGTCGGCGGCCTTGTTCTGGGCTTCGAGTGATTTCTGCGAAGCCTCGTCGGCGCGGCCGGCTTCCAAGGCTATGGTCGCTTCGAAATTCAGCCGGTCCGCGTCGGAGAGCAAAAACTCGGCCTGGTCCACGACTTCGCCGGCGCACTCGCCGACTCCGACGCTCTTCTTGTACTCCCAGCTCTGCCGGTTGTCGATGTAGAAGTCGGGATTCTCGTCGAACGTCGGCAGCTCGGCGAGTTCAGCCAGCGCCTCTTTCATGTGGGCGCGTCCGACGCGTTCGACGAACTCGCCGAACGTCTCCGAACCCTGCTTCTCCTGGTCATAAACCTCGGTGAGCTTGCGGATGGCTTCGGGCACCCGCTTGGAGGGAACCTTGCCGACGGCCAGGCCGTAGCTCTTGGCGTTGCCTTCGGTCGTGCCGCCGAGCACCACCTGGAACACAGGGGCCGCGTGCTGTCCCTTGCGCTGCACCGAGCCGAAGAAGCCCAAATCGGCGATGTGGTGCTGGCCGCAGGAGTTGAAGCAGCCGGAAATCTTGATCTTCAGGTCCTGGCGACCGGCGAGGTCGCTCATGCCGTTCGAGAACTTCTCGTGCAACACCGCCGCCAGCCCGCGCGAGGACGAGATGCCGAGCTTGCAGGAGTCTGTGCCGGGGCAAGCGGTGACGTCCTTCATGCGGCCGGCGCCAATCTCGGCGAGGTCGAGCTGCTTGAGGCGTTCATAAAACGCCGGAAGATCGGCGTTGGAGACCCAGCGCACCAGGATGTTCTGGCTGACCGTGAAGCGCACCGTATCCTTGACGTACTCGCGGCACAGATTGGTCAGGTCGCGCATGCGATCGGAGCTGATGTCGCCCAGCGGCAGATAGATCTCGACCGACGAATACCCCTGCTGCTTCTGCGGTTGGACGTTCGATTCCAGCCACTGCAGCAGATCCGGGTCCGCGTTTTCGGGGATCGAAAGCTCCGAGGGGTCCTTGAGGGGCTGATCGGAAACGGTCTGGCGCGCCTTCTCCAGCTGCGTCTCCCAGGCCGGATCGTGCGGCAGTTGGCCGCGCTCGTCTTCCACGCGCTTCTTGAACTCGTCGAAGCCGAGCTTTTCAATGAGGAACTTCATGCGAGCCTTGGCGCGATTGGTCTTCTCGCCATATTTCGCGAAGACGCGTCCGAGGGCTTGCGCCAGCGGCAGCATCTGGTTGGCCGGCACAAACTCGCTGTAGAGCTTGGCTTGGTAGGGGAGCGCGCCGAGGCCGCCGCCGACCCAGACTTCAAAGCCCTCCACGCCGTTTTGCACCCTGGCGATCGCGCCGATGTCGTGCAGCCGTCCCAAGCCGCAGGCGTTGTCGGCGCAACCGGAGAAGGCGATCTTGAATTTACGTCCGAAGTTCTGCGCGTCGGGGTGGCGCAGCATGAAGTAGGCCATCGCCCAGGCGTGCGTGGTCACGTCGAACGGCTCGTCGCCGCAGACGCCGGCGTTGGGGCAGCAGGTCACATTGCGGACCGTGTTGCCGCACGCTTCCTTCGTGGTGATGCCTCGCTCGGCTAGGCGGCGAAACATGTTCGGGACGTCGTTGATGTCCACAAAGTGAATCTGGATGTCCTGCCGCGTGGTGACGTGCAAAACGCCGACTGCATACTCCTCGGCAACTTCGGCCAAGCGCATCATCTGATCGGCGCTCACCATCCCCATGGGGATCTTGATGCGCTGCATCTGGACGCGCTCCTGCCGCTGTCCGTAGGCGCCGTGCCGCAGGCGGAACTCGGTGAAGACTTTCTCGGCGAGCTGGCCGGCTTGGGTGCGGCGCAGCTCCGTTTCGAAGACGTCGATCTCTTGGCGGATCTCTTGGGGCAGATGGCCCCATTCAGCGGACGTGTCGACGGGTTGGAATTCGGCGGTGGACATGGCGTTTAACCTCGCGGATCGGCTCGGGACAACTCAATCCCTACTATCTTGATAGGGATTATAGCAATTCCCCCCGGCCGCAGTCTCCAGTGTAGCGCTCCCGCCGGATTCTTCGATGGTGTTCTGCACGCGTTTACCCTCTTGCTAGGATGATGGACATGCAGGCTGCCACTGGAACCTCAGCTCGTCGCGCCTGGCTCGAAGCCGAGCGCCGAGCCCTCCCCCTTTCCGGTCCGTCCGAAGGCCCGACCTATGCCCAGACGTTCTTGAGTGGTTTTATGCGCGGCAGTATGTTGCAGATGGCGGTTTGCTCCCCGCCGCGCCAAGCCGCCACCCGGCGCGTGGATGCGGTGTTCATCGCCCGCATCGGCGAACGCGTCGACGCGCGCGCGAACACGGCTCAGCCGGCGATGCGCTAAGGCGCGAGACGTTAGTCCGCCAAGTTGCGGGTGCTCTTCGACGCCAGCTGCTTCTTGATCCGCTTGACGTCGCGATCGAGTTCCGGCAGGCGGTTGTAGACGGCCGTGCAGCGCAGCCATTGGCGATTGTCGATCGACGGCGATCCGGAGATTTTGCTGCCGTCGGGGATGTCGTGCCCCACTCCGGTCTTTGCGGTAATCAGCACGTTGTTTCCAATTTTGAGGTGGTTGATGACGCCCACCTGTCCGGCGAGGATGCAGTTGGCGCCTAGCGTCGTCGAACCGGCGATGCCGACCTGCGAACAGATGATGTTGTTCTCGCCGATCTCCACGGCGTGACCGATCTGCACCAGATTGTCGATCTTCGCTCCCTTGCGGATGCGCGTCTCGCCTACAGCGGCGCGGTCGACGCAGGTTCCCGCCTGGATCTCCACGTCGTCTTCGATGATGACGACGCCCGATTGCGGGATCTTGTGGTGCGAGCCGTCGGAGCGCCGCGCGAATCCGTAGCCGTCGGTCCCGACCAGCACGCCGTTCTGCAAGATCACGCGATCGCCGATGCGGCAGAACTCGCGCACCACCGCGTGCGAGTGGGCGGTGAAGGCGTCTCCGATCGAGACGCCCTCATAGATCGCCACATGCGGATGCAAGACGACATCGTCGCCGATCGAGCAGCCTGGCCCGACGGTAACGTAGGGGCCGATCGACGGGTTGTGACCCACTTTGGCCGTCGGGTCGATCACGGCCGTGGGATGGATGCCGGTCGCCGGGCGCGGCGCCTGGTAGAAGAACTCGAGCGCGCGAGCGAAATCGAGGTAGGGGTTTTGGCTGATCAGCTGCGCGCAGGGCAGCGCGTCGTCTCGTTTGCCGACCAGGATCGCCGCCGCGGAGGTTTTCTGCGCGCCGGCGAGGTAGCGCGGGTTCGACAGGAAGGTGAGCTGCGAGGCCGTGGCCTCGTCGACGCCGGCGACGCCGTCGATCTGGATCTCGGCGTCGCCGATCAGTTCGCAGCCGAGCTTCTCGGCCAGGATTTGAAGCTTCATCATGCGCCTCCAGCGCCCAGGCTATCCCAATAGAGGTGGAACAGGCGGTCGCCCCACAGCGTGACCACCAGCGCGGCGGCCCCGAGGTAGCTGCCGAACGGCAGCTCGTAGTTCCATTTCTTGCCGCCGAACAGGATCAGCGCACCGCCGATGAGCGAACCGCCCACCGAGCCGAGCAGCAGGATCATCAAGGTCGGCCCGACGCCCCAGAACGAGCCCATCATCGCCGCCATCTTCACGTCTCCCAAGCCCAGCCCGTCGATGCCGCGGATGCGATAGTAGATCTCGCGCATGGCCCATAGCATGCCGCCAAACAAGGCTGCGCCGGCAACGGACTCCGACAGCGATGCGATCCAGGGATCAGGCGGCTCGGTCTGGAATATCCAGAACAGCGCCGTCAGGCTCGGCGGAACCAGCACGAAGCCGCTCAGCAGCAGCCCCAGCGCAAGGCCTCCCAGGGTAAACTCGTCGGGCAGAATGTAGTGCTCGAGGTCGGTGAAGATCAGGGCCAGGATCATCGAGCAGAACAGCGCCGTCTTGAAGGCGGCGGGCGTGAGCCCATGTCCGGCGACGATGTAGGCGTAGATCAAGCCGTTGAGCAGCTCGACCACCGGATAGCGGAGCGAAATTTTCCCTTCGCAGCCGCGGCAGCGGCCCCACAGCAGGATGTAACTCAGCAGCGGAATGTTGTCGTACCAGGCGATGCTGCGGCGGCACTGCGGACACTGCGACCGCGCCGGTTTGACGATGGACTCCTCGAGCGGCCAGCGGTGAATGCAGACGTTGAGAAAACTCCCGATCAGGAGCCCGAAAAAGAAGGCGGCTAGGATCACGAAATTGTTGATTCGCCCTGCAAGACCTGGCGGTATGCGGCCAGAGTCTGCTCGACCATCCTAGCATCGGTGAATCGGTGGCGAGCTTGCGCGCGGGCGGCCCGGGCGCAGGAGCGGGCCAGCGCCGGATCGTCGGCCAACCGCCGGAGTTGTGCGGCGACGGCGGCGGGCTCGTTTGGGGTCAACAAGCCGGTGCGGCTGTCCTCTATGATCTCCGGGATGCCGCCCACGCGGCTGGCGACGATGGGTTTTTCGCAAAAACCGGCCAGGATGAGCGCGGAACCCAGGCCTTCCATCTGCGAAAGGTACAGGAATATCCCGGCGTGGGGTAGATCGCGCTCGAGGTTGTCGCTGAACCGCAGGGGCAGGCCGGCCAGGCGGCAAGCCTCCGCGGCAAGCGAGGCGCCCTTTCCGGGGTCGCTGGATTGGATGGCCAACACCTCGACGACGGGAGTCTCGGGGCGCTCCTCGCTCCATTGCGGTTCGGGCAGCCCGTCGTAGACTACCCGGATGCGCTCTTGGGCGACGCCGGCGCGCCGCAACTCGCCGGCTACATACTCGGAGACCGCTAGGTAGAGCGCCGGGCGACGGTACTTCCAGCGGTGCAGCCAACCCTGCCGCGGAGCGAAGGCCACCCGGCGCGAAACGATCAGCGGGACCCCGGGACAGAGCAAGGCGGCCAGCGAGTGGCTGCGGCCGTCGTGCGCATGCACCAGGTCGGCGCGGCGCGACGCGGCGAGGATGGAGGCGGCGGAGTACTCGCCCGGTGCGAACTCGGCGAAACCGTCGGCCCGCGCCAGCAAGCGCTGTTCGACCGCCTGCTTCGCCAGGCCGCGCAACAGAGTGGCGGTCTGGATCTGGCCGCCGCGCCACTCGCGCCCCCCGTCCAGGTGCAGGATTCTCATGAGCGGGACTCGAGCTCCCGCAACTTGGCGTATTTCGCGTAGACGTACAGGCCCGCCATGGCGGCGATCTGCAAGCCTTGGGGGCCGTCGAGAAAACCGCGCTGCAGCACGTAGCTGCGGAAGATCGCCCACAGCGGCGACACGGTCAGCCGCGCGAAGGAAGACCGGCGGCCTCGCGCCCGAAGTTCCTCGGCGGCGAGGCTGGTGTAGCGGTCGAGCGTCAGCAGATGCTCGGACAGCGAATCGCAGGTGTAATGCAGCAGTTCGCCTTCGAGGCGTCCGGCCGGCTCGTCGACGTCGACGCTTTCATGAACGTAGTCGCCGACCCAGCGGCCCTTGTCGCGGCGGTATAGGCGTACTTTGCGGTCCGGGTACCAGCCGGAATGCCGGATCCAGCGGCCGGCGTAGCGCGCCAGTCGCGGAAAAGAGTAGGCGATTTGCTCAGGACCGGAGCGTTTGAGCTCAGCGATTTCGCGCTGCAGCTGCGGGCTGAGCTCTTCGTCGGCGTCGAGCGCGAGGATCCATTCGCAGCCGGCGGCCCGGGCGGCGAAGTTCTTCTGGGCGGCGTAGCCGGGCCAGGGATTGTGGAGCACTTTGGCGCCGGCGGCCCGCGCGATCTCCACGGTGCGGTCCGTCGAGCCGGAGTCGACCACAACGATTTCGTCGCAAACCCCAAGAGAGGCCACCGCCCGCGGCAGGTTGGCTTCTTCGTTGAGGGTGATCAGGGTCGCTGCGATACGCACGGCGAGAGCGGGGCTAGCCCGCTCATCTTACCGCTGTATGCTGCAAGCCTGCATCTGAGCCGCCTGACGCCGAGGCGGCGACGTGCTGCTGCAAGGCGGGCCGGCGCGCGGCGACCCAGCGAATGCTCGGCGCGGTCGGGGCGAGGCCGGCGGCCAACTGCAGCCGCAGAACCCAATAGCGCGTGTTGAAGCCGATCGTCCGACGCACGGCCACGCTGGCCAGGTCAGGCCGGTCGTACCGCACGGCCAGGCGGCGCAACTCGGCTGTGGCGTGGTCGTGTTCCTTCTTCAACTGCTGCAGGTAGAGGTCAAACACCTGCCGCCGGTTGCGCCGAAACTGGCGGCCCAAGTCCCTCGACGTCGGGGCGGTGCGAGCAATAAACGCTTCCTCGGACGCGGAGAACAGCCGCACGAAGGCGTCGCCGACGTGGCGAGCGGTCGCCTCGAGGCCGTAGCGCGAACCCCGTCGCGGATGGGCGGCGCGCAACCGGCTCAGCACAGCTGCGATCCAAATCGCCGAGCCGGCGCACAACAAATACGTCAAGGTTGTTGGCAGATCCATCGTTATTTTCCTGCAGCGTCCAAGCTCCGATGTAAGATATCAAGCCGTGCGAGCGCTTCCCGCACTTCCTCCGGGGTTTCCTCAGTTGAGCTTTCCAGAGTTTCGGGTCGTTCATTCGAGTTGGTCGACCAGCGAAAGGCGATGACGGCTCCCGAGCCGAAACATGCCGCCGACCACAGGCCGTTCGCTATGCGGCCCCAGCTGGGATTCCAGATCTGAATGGCGGCGTAGCCAATCAGCAGCAGGGCCAACAGGGACCCTTCCGCCGAAATGCGCCGATTGGGCTGAAAGCCGAAATGGCGCCCGCCCAGCCAGAACAACGCCCAAACCAGGGGCAGCCCAATCTCGATGGCGGTGCGCTCGGCTAAGTGGAAATGGCGCGCGGACGTGATCCACGACTGTGGTACGAAGACGATACTAATCGCGCCGACAACGCAGGCGATCAGCAGCCCGTTCACCAGTCTGGTAGCGGCGCGCTGGAAGCGGGGATAGGCGCTCAAGCTCAGCGCCACGAGTTCGAGCAGAGCGGCCGCCAGCAAAGCCAGCGAGCCGATCTCGCCCACCAGATACAACAGGAAGTAATGCTTGGCCGAAACGATCAGATCGGCGGCGTGGACCAGCATCAGCATCGCGCCGAACAAGCCGCTGAACGCCAAAAAGGCGAAAAGCGCGCGCTGCTGCGAGAGGCGCCCGCGAGCCCACAACGCGCTGGCCCACATCAACGGCGGGCCGAACGCTAACAATGCGAATGACGCTTCCAACGCCATGGTGCTCGGGTCTTTCCAGAAAATCACGGGACTTTCTGGAAATGACCCAGAGAGTTTAGCACGCCTTGATCAGCGTTGGCCAATAAAATGCGCTTTTTCGCTGACTAGCACTCGTTCCAGCAGGGCTCGTCGGGGTAGCAGGGGGGCGGAAGGCAACCGGGGCAGTAGTCCTCCCCCGCAGCGGCGGTGCTGGGCAGGCTCAGCAAGCCGACGGTCATCAGGAGCGCCTTGGCGCCGAGAGCAAAGAAGATGAGAGAGCGTTTCAGCATGGTCGTTTTGTCCTCCGGGAAATCTCTAAGTTGCGAAAAAGATTTGTGTTGGCAGCGGTTCGATGTGGCGTCCCGCTTGCTGATTCACACCGTACCGGCCACGGCGGGCCGAGGCCGAAACGTCCATTCGAATTTCCGACCATGGAACAGCGTTATTCCGCCGGAGCGGCGCATTCGACGTCTAAGTGGACTGGATTCCGCCGGGGATTTGTCCGTTCTGAATCTCGACAGCGAGAGTCGTCGCCGTTCTGAGTTCGTGACCAACTCTACGGTGTGTTCAGGCTCTGCAGACGTATCCGGGATGGAGCGGCGAGGTGTGGGAAACCTCTAGCCCCAGGGCCTGCGCCTGCCCTGGATCCATCCGGCCGAATCGCCGTGCGCCTGTCCCGATAAGGCGACTAACGATTATCGGGATATACTGCGCATGCGATTCTTTGCACTCTGGTGATCGTGGGAATAAATGGCGAATCAAACAGGGGCGATACTAAGATGATGGGAGTGAAAAAAGCGGGGTCAACGGAGCGATCGGCGCTCGAGGAGCGGGCGGCGTCGTCTTGGGCCAGGACTGTGGAGCAGCTGCCGACCCGGTTCGGCCGGCTCGTTTATCTGGCGGGACTGCGCAACGCCAACTCGGGCGTTTACAAGCATCACGGACTGGCGCAGGCTTGCGACGCAGCCGGCGCGGAACGCATCATCCGCGCCAGCCACGAGGCCGCGTTCGCCGAATGGCTCAACCTGGACCTGCAGCGCCAGCACGAAGACCTCGACCGCTACCTCTCCGACGTAGGCGAGGATCGCGCCGCCGTGCTCGAGACTTGGGGAGTGCTGGCGCCTTACCGCGCGCTTCCCCCGGCTGCAGCCGGAGACGCCGAGCGGCTGCTCTACGAAACCGATTTGGAGGTTATTCTGGAGCTGTTGCGCGCCGGCTGCGCTGCGACTTCTGAGCCGGAGCGGGATTGACGGGGCGCAGTTGCATCGCCACGCCCACAACCTGGCCGACGACGTCGACATCTTGCGGATAGCGCTTGATCTCGAGTTCGCACGGAGAGTTGGAATGCGGCTGCAGAATCAACTGATCGCCCGCCAGGCTGCACCAGCAGCAGGCGAAGCCGTCGCGCATTTCCAGGAAATAGATGGGCCGCTCGAGGTCGTTCGTCCAGCCGCTATTGACGATCTCGGTGCGCGATTCGTCAATCTGCACCAGCGCGCCCGGCTGCAGCAGGGGAGACATCCGCCAGTCGTCCCAGCCGATAAAGCCAAAGCGCTTTTCCGAGGCGTCAATGCCCGCAAGCAGGCTCAGCGGCACGCGGCCCCACTCTTGAATCAGGCGGCTCAGATAGACGGTTTCGTTGAGGTCGACGCCGGGACTCAAGGTGAGCGGCAGGATGATCTCGCCGCGGGTCGGCTCATGCAAGCCCATCACGTGCGTCTTCGAAGGCTTCACGTGCATGGCGTCCTGCCACATGCCGTCGAGGTTGACGCCGTACCAGTCAAGCACCTGCGTGAAGTCGAGGCGGTAGATCGCGCAGAGGCTGTAGATGCGATGGATGTTGGGCAGCACCGCCTTGTTCTCGATGTCCGACAGGCGGCTCAGCGCGATGGCGAAGTCCGAGTTGCCCCGGCGCTGGGCGATCAGTTCGCTGGCATGCTGGACTTCCCGGTATCGCAGCCCGAGCTGCTCCCGGACGTTCTTGAGTCTCAGACCGGCTTGCATGACGACCCTTAGTAGAATGAGCGAAGTCCGGCGGCGGACGCAAGGCGTCGCCAAAGCCAAAGGCCTGTTCTGGATTCGGAACAAGAGGGCTGGGTCTGTTCTGGGGGTGGAATGAATTGAAGCGAATTGTCGTCGGATTGAGCGGCGCCAGCGGCGCAGCCTACGGCGTGCGGCTGCTGGAGAGACTGGCCGAAAGGCCCGATGTGGAGACGCATCTGATCGTCACCCGGGCCGCCGAGAAGACCCTGCACCAGGAAACAGGCCTGCTGTTGAGCGACATCAAGCAGAAAGCGTCGGTCTGGCACCCGGTGGAGTCTATCGGAGCCTCGATCGCCAGCGGGTCGTTCTTGACCGACGCGATGGTGGTGGCGCCGTGCTCGATCAACAGTCTGGCGGCGATCACTTACGGCGTGGCGTCAAACCTGTTGGTGCGCGCCGCGGACGTCACACTCAAGGAGCGCCGGCGGCTGATCCTGATGGTGCGCGAGTCCCCGTTGCACCTGGGCCACCTGCGCACCATGACCGCCGCGGCCGAGCTCGGCGCGATCATTGCCCCGCCGATGCCGGATTTCTACAACCGGCCGTCGACCGTCGAAGAGGTCGTCGAGCAGGGCGTCGGCCGCTTGCTGGACCTCCTCCAACTCTCCGACGCTTCCACCAAGCGCTGGGAAGGCGTCTGACGAACTTTTGGCGAGTGCGCTATGATTTCAGCGCTCACCAGGAGGTTCCCCAAGAAATGACCACTCGCCGACTCGTATTGTTGCTGTTGCTCTCCGCCTTGACGTTGGGGGCGCAGTCCAAGAAGAAGGTCCTCGTCCTCAATCAGCCCGATGAAGTGATCAACGACTGGAAGACGGTCTCGAACAAGCTCGAGATCGTCTCGGTCACCAACGACACGGTGATGAACCACATTGCCGACGCCAGCGCCATCATCGGCGGCGTCAAGCCCGAGTGGGTGACGGCAGGCAAGAAGCTCGAGTGGGTGCAGAGCACCAGCGCCGGCGTGGAGAACTACCTGCACCGCTCCGGCTCGAACGCGCTGCGCGACAGCGACATCATCCTCACCAACAACCAGGTCGTCCAAGGCCCCGAGATCGCCGACCACGCCATGGCGATGCTGCTCGCCCTGACGCGCGAGATCCCCAAGTGGCTGCGCTACAAGGACGAGGAGAAGTGGCAGGGGCGTCCGTATGAGCTCTACGAGCTCAACGAGAAGACCGCGGTGGTCATCGGCGTCGGCGGCATCGGCATGAACATCGCCATCCGCGCCTGGGCCCATGGCATGAAGGTGATCGGCGTCGACCCGGACGACAAGCCGATGACGCCGTTCGTCGAGCGCTACGTCAAGCCCGACCAGATCGACGAGGTGCTGCCGCTGGCTGACGTGGTCTTCATGGCCGCGCCGCACACCGAGAAGAGTGAGAAGATGCTCGGGCCCTCGCAGTTCGAGCGGATGAAGAAGGGCTCCTGGTTCATCGCCGTCAGCCGCGGCATGACCTATGACCTGGGCGGGCTGATGAAGGCGCTCGACTCCGAGCGGCTCAACGGCGCCGGCGTGGACGTCACCGACCCCGAGCCGCTGCCGAAAGGCCACCCGCTGTGGGGCTTTGACAACGTGGTGATCACGCCGCACATCGCCGGCCGCTCGGACCTCGACCGGGGCCGCATGCTGGGGACGGCGAAGGCCAATTTGAAGCGATTTGCCGACGGTTTGCCGCTGATCAACGTCGTCGACAAGCACAAAGGCTACTAAAAGACGACAAGACTGTCAGATCCTCGGCCTGCGCCTGTTGTTTGTTTTCAACAGGTTGCGGGTCCGATGTCAGGATTTGTCAGGATATTTCGTTTTTTCGCCTCACGGCGCGGTTCACCAAGAACGCCCGGCAAGCTCTTCGGGAGCCTGCCGGGCGTTCGCGTATCGAGTTGGGCTTCTGTTGCGCCGAAGCCCTCCGTATCTTGGATTTTTTTGTCCGTTGTGTCGGATGTAGCGGACGCTGGATTCCGGCTCCAACGCCAAAGCCGATGGCGGCTTGCCTTCCCTTGCCGGGGGAAGAGACCTCGAGGCGCGCTCCGGGGGCCGTGCCATGACGCCCCGGTGCGCTTTCGGTTTCAGGATAACGGGGCGTGTCAAGGGGGCGGCGCTTCCGCCGGCGCCCCTGGGAAGGAAGAAGGTCGTCGGGACGCGACGACCCGGCACGGCTGGAGCCGTACGCTACAAGGCTCGGAGAAAAGGGCGGTGCCCCTTTTCTTAGGTCGGTTCACGGTAGAATCCCGTTGGGAGGCTCAGCCAGGTCTTGGCAAAGCAGAAGCACAAAGTCGACTATCGTCGCGCCCTTCTGGAAGCCTACAAGGAGAAGTGTGCTTATTGCGGAGACGCCGTTCGTCTGGCCTCCGTGGAAATTGACCATGTTCTTCCTGAAAGTCTGGCTAATGATCCCGAAGCACGTGCCAGAGAACTCGAAAATCAAGGGCTCAACGAGACATTCGAGATCTTGGGGCGTTTGAATCACGTTCCAGCGTGCCGTCGGTGCAATGGGGACAAGAGTTCGCAGACGTATCCGCCGAATCGGATCATGATTATCTTGCAGGGGCGCAAGGAACTCGAGCCAAAGATTCAGAAGCTGGAAGCAAAGTACAGCAAACAAAAAGCCGCCGACAATCTCTTGGCCCAGACCGGAGCGGCCTTCGAGAGAGGTGACCTGTCTGAATCGGATCTCAAAGCAGCTTTCCTCGATGTGTTTAACGAGAAAGAAGGAAGTGAAGAGGACGGCCCGATTCCCCCAATCGACTCCGAAGTGCTGAGACTCCTGGCAAACGCTTCGGATGCGCTCCTGGCTTGGCCTACGACGATCAACGACAAATGGCTTGAGCGGCCAGAGTTGGAACAACTCCACGAACAGCTATGCCGGGACACTGAGAGTTTCACCGTCCTGCTTGGCGAGCCCGGCTCCGGAAAGTCCGCGTTACTCGCGCGGCTTGGTCAGGATCTGCGCGATAGCGGCTCGCTACTTCTCGCGTTGAAAGCTGATCTCATTCCCGCCAACGTGGGAAAGCTGTCGGATCTTCAAGACTTTCTTGGCCTCCAAACTCCCATTGCGGAGTGCATTTCCGAGATCGCCCGAAGCCGGCAGGTCGTCCTGCTGATCGACCAACTCGACGCGCTTGGTGATCTGATGGACCAGAAGACCCAACGGCTGCGTGCAATTCTTGAGCTGTTGCAGCGGGTTCGAAAGGTCGAGAACGTACACATCGTTGTTTCCTGCCGGCGATTCGAGTTCGAACATGATCTACGGCTAGCAAGCCTCGCGCCCAAAAGCATCGATCTTCAACCACCTACGTGGGATGCGGTAGCCCAGATTCTCGAGAGTCGAGGTGTTGGCACCGAGACATGGACGAATGAGCAAAGGGAACTGCTACGGCGGCCACAGCACCTAAGCCTCTTCGTACGGCACTTCGCAGATAGCGCCACTCCTCAGATTTTTACGTCCTACCAGCGGATGATGGAGTCGGTCATCGAGCGTTGCACAACGGGCGGCTTGCACGCTGAGCTCAACAGGGAGCGCGTTGGACTGGCTCGCGGAATACATCGCCGAGAGCGAGGATCTGTGGATTCCTCGAATTCGTCTTGAGCAAGCGCACCCCGACGCCGTCACCCCGCTTCTGGCAAGCGACCTACTGCATTGCCCTGAACCCGGCCGGATCGGATTTCGCCACCAAACCGTTTTTGACTTCGTGCGAGCAAGGGCGTTCGCGGCAAAGCCCAGCGGTCTGGCGAACCACGTACTTTCGAAACAGCAGTCGCTTTTTGTCAGGCCTGCACTATGGAGCACACTGAATTACCTGCGCAGCCTAGACGAGAAAGGATACCGACGCGAGATCCAGAAGCTTTGGGACCACTCCGACCTGAGACCTCACATTCGCCAGCTCCTGATCGCTTTTCTGGGCTCACAAGCAACGCCTCTGCCCACCGAGGTCACCTACTTCAGGAATGCCCTGGAAAACCCCGAGTGGCGGAACTGGGCTTTCGATGAACTCCGCAAGAATCCGCCTTGGTTCTCTAGCGTTCGACCTACTTTGGCGGGGTTGATGACTAAGAGTGAAGCTCTCGCAGGTAAAGCCGCCTGGGCGCTTATCGAGGTTGTCAAGGAACACCGCGATGGGGTTCTATCGCTGATTCAGGAGTATTGGGCTCCTGCCCCAGAGTGGGACCCTTACATCCTCCATGCGCTTCGAGAACTCGACGACTGGAACGAGTGGGCCGTTAATCTAGTTGAGCGTTCAGTTCGCCGGAGTAGCCTCAACGGGATGCTCGTCCGCATGGTGGCCGAAGGCGTGGCGAAGAGTGCGCCCAACCTAGCCCCACGTCTCATCTCGGCAGGGCTTTGGAGGGAGTGGGAGCGCATTGAAGCTGAGCCGGTGCCAGCACAGCCTCCGCCAGACGACGACGCTGATGAGGCAGATCATGTCAGCTACTTGCTTCGAGAAAGACCGTACGATGCGGTCGAGCGATTCGTTTCTCGGTCCGAGCACTGGTATGGGATCGAGAGGATCGTAAGGGCAGCCCCCCGGGCATTCGTTGATCAGGTGTGGCCTTGGTTCCTGCAGGTCGCTGAGAAGCATGCCGCAGGAGTGCGGGAGGGCGTGCGCTCGTATCGCGCCGACCCGGTCTTTCGCCTGCCGGGCGACTGGAGCGTTGACGACCACACGCTGACCGCCGCGCTGGACCTGGCTTTGTCGGAGTTCGCCAAAGGGTGCCCGCAAGACTTTGGAAGGTTTTTGGACGTCCACGGCAACTCGGATTTTTTGAGCGCTCATCGCATGTTGGCCAGAGCTCTAAGCCAGATTGCAGAGTCTCACGCTTCGATCGCGCTGGACTACATGCTCGGTGACGATCGCAGATTGGGATTAGGCAAGGACGTGAGCCACCATACCGAGTCGATCAATCTGATCCGATCAGTATCGCCTCACCTCCCAGATTCTGAACTTGCACGCCTGGAGAACCGGGTACGGGAAGCTGTGAAATAATTGTACAAAGTACTTTGTAGTGTGGTATACTTGGAGGTGTCAGACTCTCCTGCCGCTCCCCGCTACATCCCGGTCGACCGCCAGCAACTCCGCCTCGAACCCCTCGACGTCGACCGCTTGATCGACGACCATCACCCCGCGCGCAAGATCTGGCGCGTCGTCGAGCAGCTCGATCTGTCCCGTTTTGAAACACAGGTGCGCGCCGTCGAAGGCGTCGCCGGACGGCCGTCGCACTCCCCGCAAGTGCTCGTCGCCGTCTGGATCTACGCCTTTTCGCGCGGCTTGCATTCGGCCCGCGAGGTCGAACGCCAGATGCGGCACGAGCCCGGATTACGCTGGCTCACCGGCCTCAACGTCATCAACCATCACTCGCTTTCCGACTTCCGCGTCGGCTACGGCGAAGCGTTGCGCGAGCTGTTCGAGCAGGTGCTGGCGATGTTGACGATGAAGGGGCTGATCACGCTCGAACGCGTCGCCGTCGACGGCACGAAGATCCGCGCTGACGCCGGCAAGAAGAGTTTTGGCAAACGCGCCAAGATCGAAACGCACCTGAAAATGGCCCGCGAACACCTCGACGAGCTCGAACGGGCCGAGCGCGACGAGCACACGACGCAGCGTGAACAAGCCGCCCGCCGGCGTGCGGCGCGCGAGCGGGAGCAGCGGCTCGAAGAAGCGCTCGAAGAGATCGAACGGCTGCGCGCGGCCAAGAAAGACGACAAGAAGAAGGAGCCGCAGGCGTCGTCTTCCGATCCGTCGGCGGCCTTCATGTGGATGCACGACGGCGGCGTAGCGCCAGGGTATAACGTGCAGATTACGGCCGATTCCGCGCATGGATTGATTGCCGATATCGAGGTGGTCAACGACCCGCAGGACGGCCAACAAATAGCGCCGGCGATGGACCGATTGAAACAGCGTCAGGGCCAGTATCCGCACCAAGCTCTGGCCGATGGGGCTTATACAAACTTGGCGTCGGTGATGGAAATGGACGAGCGAAAGATCGACTATTACTCGACGTGGACGGGCCGGAATGAAGGCGTGACGGGGCGCGCGAAGCAGCAACATGAGGATTATCGGCGCGAATGTTTCGAGTTTGACGAGGCGGCGAATGAGCTGATCTGCCCTGAGGGACGGCGCCTGCCGTATCGCCAGACGCGCCGCGAACCCGGCAAGGAAACACATGTCTATCAGGCTTCGTCGGAGGATTGCGGGCCATGTCCGGCGCGGGCGCTGTGTTGCCCGAAGCTGAGCTTGGAAAACGGCGGTCGGTCGGTGTCGTTCACGATTCACGATGCTGCGATCGAGGCTTTCGATGAGAAGATGCGGCAGCCGGAAGCGCTGGAGATTTACAAGAAAAGGGCGCCGTTGGCGGAGTTTCCCAACGCCTGGATCAAGACGAAATTGAAGCTGAG